>Ga0308157_10000219_pt1 | contig 226627 bp, 218 predicted proteins | sample PhyBR1_FD_201035 | JGI IMG/M metagenome (GOLD analysis project Ga0308157, IMG submission 201035) | Phyllosphere microbial communities from UC Gill Tract Community Farm, Albany, California, United States - DLSLB.R1 | ecosystem: Host-associated > Plants > Phyllosphere > Unclassified | place... | reverse complement strand
TTAGAGTTTAGAGTTTAGAGTTTAGAGTTTAGAGTTTAGAGTTTAGAGTTTAGAGTTTAGAGTTTAGAGTTTAGAGTTTAGAGTTTAGAGTTTAGAGTTTAGAGTTTAGAGTTTAGAGTTTAGAGATATGAGGTGCTCCATATGGATAATGCAATACCTATGTAAAGATAATTATTTTATTCTTACTCTATTTTTATATTTTACGAGTACTATATAATAATATAATTTTAGTTAGAGTCTATAAGATAAAATATATCAGGACCATCTGCAAATTTTATTAGCCTATCTTGTTATCTATAAAATTATATATTTTTCAGCTTGACGATTATTTATAGATATCAAACTACATTTACAGCCTTTTTGTGGTTTACTCCAGTGTTCTGTAGCTGATCTTTGAAATTCTATATCAGTAATTTTAAAAATTTTATTATTGAAGTCGTAACATTGTTGAGGAGTAGCACTATCAATCACAGGAGACCATAAAATATGACTATAGTTCTCACCTTTACTTAAATCGAAATTACTTTTTGCAATAAGATAGTTAAATACAAACATTTGCCGATTAATTAGCCAAGCCCGATAATCAGAGTCTGCTTCTAAGAATTCCCTATCAATATAAGAATGGATATTTTTTGGAATAAGTGCAAGAAATCTATTAATAAATTTATTGAATAATAGTCTATTCTCTTTTAACTTGGGATTATTTAAGTGACTATGAATATCTAAAATTTCCTGTTTAAAAAATTGAGCATCGGCTCTGCATTGTATACCTATTGCACTTAATTCTTCTCTTTCCTCATCAGACATAGAGTTAAACCATAATTTATAAGATTTCCTGCTACTCTCTATTAACTTCTTTTTCATTATAATCATCTTTTCAATAAAAATTTTTAATTATTTTAAATACTAGTATTTTTAAAAAAGATGTAAAAACGTAACATTAGTTAATAGATTTGTTTTTATAAAACTAAAGTTTTAATTATTTCAGGCTAAAACATTAAGAAGTTTAAGTTAAGATTGTTTTAGTAATTATAGTTAAATAATTTTTTATATTAAAATAAAAAAGCCCAGACTTTAAGACAGGGCTTTTTTAACAGGCAAGAGTTCAGCTTGCCGATATTTACTATTACATATCCTGATCATTCTGATTTTGATCATTCTGTTGACGCTGCTGATCAGTTTGCTGATTCTGCTGGTCATTCTGATTGGTCTGCTGACCCTGCTGGCGTTGTTGATCATTTTGCTGATTCTGCTGGCCTTGTTGACTGCTCTGCTGACCTTGTTGACCACTTTGCTGATTCTGTTGGCCCTGTTGATGTTGTTGATCATTTTGCTGATTTTGTTGATTTGACATTTTAAAATTCCTCATAATCTTAATAGAGTGGCTAGATTCCTATCTAGTTCTATTAACATACACCTTTCTTTTAAATATATATTCCAAGAATGTATCAAATAATATAAATGTAATTTAAAATTATACTCCTTAAAAATAAGGCCTTATATTTATTATATTTATTAAATTTATAAAGTTGCTTATTTACATAAATTACTTAAAATTATTTTTATAGGTTAGAGATTCCATACTCAAACTCGGGAATTTAAATCCTCTTAATTTAATAAAATATTCTATTAGAATATATTTTTAATTCCCAATTATTATAAAGACACTGAAATAATCTTAATTTCAGTGTCTCATCACTAATACAATTATACTATTTCAAACTATCTCTCTCAAAATAATTTTTTATTAAGTTAACTATTATTTTGCCGAACAAGAAGTTGGTATTTTTCCATTATTGAGAGTCTTTAAAAACTCTGCTGAAAAATTTGGACTTTGACGTACTGCATCTCGGTGGTCACCTCCATTAATAGAATGGTATACAACTGGTTTATGAGCTTTACAAACTTGCTGATAATAAGCATAGGTTCCGCGTGGATCTACCAGCTGATCATTCGTGCCTTGTACAAGCATGAGAGGTACAGTAGGAGTCATACGCTCAATAGACTGCAATTTAAGGTAATCAAGCAATGGTTTTAAATTGGCTTCTGGCTTAAATATACGATCTGGCGACTGCTTTAGCTCTGTTTGCATTTCACTCAGACAGCGTTTACGTCCTTGATCAAGTAAAAGCTGCATTTCTGGACTTACCAGATTATCAGGATTTATAGCAGGGTCAGCAGCTTGAGCGCCGAGTAGAACTATTGGAAAAAAAGCAGCAACGTTGGTGTCAGGTTTAGGATGAGTTTGGGCATACTCAGCAATACCCTCATACTGATATCCGCCTGGTGCAAGAGCCAGTGCCGCCTTCAGATTAAGCTCAGGTGCATCTTTTTGTCCATATGCAGCTACCGCTAATGCAGCTGCTCCTCCCTGACTATGACCCATTACTAACCATTGCTTGTTAATCTGGCCTGGCATTAAAACATGTAGTGCACGCACTGCATCAACTACTGTATGTAATTGGCTAGTAGCATTCATATAAGGATGCCCGCCTGGAGTGCCTAAACCTTGATAATCAGGTGCAACTATCGCATAACCGCGTGCTAACCAAGTATCTAAGGCAGCATCAGCGACTTGTTGATAACTATGGACTGGTCCGCCTGCATAATCTTCTGAAGGTGCACATGTGTCTGCAACTCCTGTAGTACCATGTGCCCAGGCAAGTACTGGCCAGCCCTGTCTTGGTGCTTTGCCTTTAGGGAGAATAATAAAGCCTGAGGCAACAATGGGCTCCCCATATACTCCCCGACTACGATAATTAATCAAAAACCGTTGTCCGGCATGTGCATAGTCCGCTCCCGGCTGCTGTGCCTGAGCAGATAAAATTGTGCCAGGTTTAGTACTGGAAATATGATAATTTTTAGAAGCTACAGTAGTGTTAGTTTGGCTAACAGCTAAAGTTGTACAGCCAAAGCTAAGGGCTGCGATTAGAAATTTTAAAGGATGAGATAATTTAATCAAGGGTTTGTACTCCGCCGCCATTTACAAATAAGGTTTGACCACTGATCCATGAAGATATAGGAGCAGCAAAGAATAAGACTGCTTTAGCAATATCTTCCGGTTCACCTAAACGCTGCAATGGGGTATGAGCCAGCATGCGTTTTTCAATTTCAGGAGTGAGAACTTTTGCCAGTGCAGCTGTACGAATAGCCCCTGGTCCTACAGCATTAATGCGTACTATAGGCCCAAAGTCATGTGCTAAATTAGCACCCATATGATTTAACGCAGCCTTAGAAGCAGCATAGCCGCTCATAGCAGGGCTCTTATTAACAGAACTCATAGAAGTAATATTAACTATTGAACCGTAGCCTGCTATATTCATATGCGGAACCACAAGTTGACAGAGACGCCAGGCAGCGAATACGTTTAGCTGAAAGTCACGAACAAAATCATCTACACTGATCTGATCAGGCGCTTCATGACCGCCTCCGCCTCCGCCAGCATTATTGACCAGTATATGGATATGCCCAAATGCTTCTAATGTACTTTCAACAGCTCCTACTAGCTCACTATCCTTGAGAATATTACATGTGATACTGCGTATATCACCTCCTGTCTGTTCTTTAATGTACTCAGCAGTCTGTTGAGCAGCCTCTAAATTCAGATCAGCTATCATCACATTAGCTCCTGCTTCAGCTAATAATGAAGCACAGGCCCGGCCTATGCCTGCGGCTCCGCCTGTAATTAATGCCGTTTTGCCGGATAAATCTAATAGGGACTGATACATTTTCTTGTTCTTCTCCTGTAGATAAAAATATATGAAAGATTTAAAGTCTTAGCTTAAGATTATTCTTTTCAAGATATCTCCTGAATTTATTTAAAATTATTAATACTTACAATAAACAAATTAATCTTATAAATTTAAAAGTAAATTAAAAATTACTAAAAGTATCAAAAATTATAATCTTAATATTTTTATAAAAATTTAAATTTTATTTAACTTCAACCACCTATAAATTAAATAACAATTTAATAATATAGATATTTTAAATTTAAGCTAAATTTTTTATAAATTTATTTTAATAATGAAAGGAATAATTCATGATAAAACTTGGCAAAATTATGGTAATAGGTTTAATCTCCGTATTATCTACTCAAATATTTGCAGATACTAATGACCAAAAACTTATAAATGCAGCTATTAAAAATAAGGTAACCGTGGCTCAGGCAATTAAAGCAAAAGATGAAACAGCTGTTACATTGACTGGAAAAATAACTCGCCATATTAAGAGTGATCATTATGAGTTTAAAGATTCAACCGGTACCATAAATATTGAAATTGATGATGATCTGGCGACTCCTTCTCAACTTAAACCAGGCACAAAAGTACGCATAATGGGTGAAGTAGATACCCACCGCTATAAACCTACTGATATCGACGTAGCAAAAATAGAGATACTTCGTTGATTGAACCTATTTTTTGGGAATTTCTTATTTTTCAGCAATAATTAAGCTTAATTGAGGCTTAAATCTTTAGAGGGCTGGCATTTCAATAAACTGATTATTTTGCCAGACCCATCTAGATAATTTTTAGGGTGCTAGTAGACCCCTCATATACATAGAATGCCGTATAATGTATTTAAAATTAGTGGTATCAATATTTTATCCTCAGAAATTTTGAGCGAAGACTTCAAATCTTCCTTTTATATTTTTCCAGCCTACCTTTTAGTAAAAATTTTTAAATTTTATTAATTACTTTTAAGTAAAATTAACTATTTCACCAAATCTTAATCAGTTCTATTAGATTGATTAAGTCATATAAATTAAAAAAGCTTATTCAGTAATATATCCTTTAATGATGCCCCAAATACCTCACCGTGGCTTAATTCCGGATAAATTATTAATTTGGCACTTACTCCTTGACTATGTACATAGGAAAGTAGCTCACGATTATTCATAATCATATCTTTGTTAAAATTGGGACTAACTTTTTGATTTTTTTGAGGAGTAATATCTCCTTCCATAAGTATAAGTTGTTTAGACTCAGCAAAAGGTTCTTTTGTACTCCTTAATTTTTTCATTATACGTTGATCTGCCCATGATAACGAAGGACTTGCCGCAAAGTAATGACTGAAATACTGTCCAGCTATTAAACTGTCCAATACAAATAATCCGCCGTATGAATGTCCCCAGAGTATTTTTCTTTTAGGGTCTAATTTGACCTGCTGTTCTGCCCACGGTGCTATTTCTTGTATAATAATTTTTCGAAATGCCTTACTTCCACCACTCAATCGTTCAGGGTTCCGAGGGTCAGCTGCCGGCTCACCTGTTTCATCTGCAGGTGTATAGTCTAGTGAACGCGCCTTAGAGTCAAAAGGCAGATTAGTCTCATAACCAATCGCAACTAAAACTGGTGCATCCTGTTCAGCCATACTTTGAAGTAGATGTTCATTCAGGCGGGACATTACGGAATTACCATCCAGCATAAAAATAGCAGTACTTCCAGTTGATAGATTCTTTTTTTGCTTAGGAATACCTAACCAAACCTTATAAATTCGCTTTTGATCTTTAGAGATGAATTCTTTAATTTGAAAGTTATAAACTTGTGAACCTGTATCTGCAATGTTTTTACCTAAGGGTTTGAGATCAGGTTTAGCATGAACAGTTATTGCAACCGTACTAGCCATGCCTAAAATAAGAAATATTTCTAAGATTTTTTTGCCCAAAAAAAAGATTTTAGCCATATTTGATAAAAAGCAGATTAAAAATTATTATCCACCATACTTTAATTAATAATCATTATCAATAAAAATCGTTAAATATTTTGTGCCTTAAACCTTTAAAAAATTAAACTATTAGTTTAAGACGAGACATATTCTCTCAAAGAAGGGATGAGTTATAGAAACCGGTTCACTCCACGATATTTAAGTCCTTGTCTTGTTCGCTTAGGCAATTCCGACTCTACAGAATCAATCAATACCTCTAATAAGGAAGCGATATCCTCTTGTAAAAGCTCTAAAGGCTGAAACTTTTTTTTACCACGCTTATGAAAGAAGCGTTCTATACAAGTATTTTTTTCAACATATTTCATAGACCAACTTTTAAAATTTATCTCATCTATAATAACAGTTCTATATAACTTAATTTTATGATGCCGCTTATCATCTTTTATTTTTACAAAAAGAGCCTCTACTTGAGATTTCTCTCCCTCAAGACACTGAAAGAAAAAACCATTAGCATAATAAAGAACCCTAAAGATCTGCTGTTCCAGATTAAATAATTTTGATTTAGTTAAAATATTACTTAAATCCTCCAAAAGATCACTATTTAAGCGTTCTATTCTTTCACTTGCATAGCAAAGTTGAATAAGCATTCTATTTCCTCTACCACTATTAGTCAGATATAAAGTTGATATTAAAAAATTAATCTCCCATAACCTTTCGTAGTATTTTATTAATTTAATTAAAATATAATAAAACTATATTATGTCTTGATTTATATATCATCACACCAACTTAATATCATATTAAAAATCAAATATATAAGTTATAGATTTATCAAAAATCCATTCTATTTCATTAGATTCAGAACATTAAATTTCTATATAATTTAATCTTAATATAATAAAAATTAATCTATCGTATATAGCCCTTACCTATTATTTTCTTAAATAAAAAATAATATATTTTTAATATAAATTGCATCAATATATTACTATAGTTTTTCCATAAGGTTAAACCTAGTATATTGATTGCCAAGGCAATAAAAAATGCTCCTAACATATCCAAAGGAAAATGTACCCCAAGATATATTCTAGACCAAGCAACCAGCCAAGCTAATCCAATCAGTCCTAGACCAATAATACGTTGTTTAGAAAAAAAGTATGAAAAGGCAATTGTGCTAAAAATGAGCATATGATCGCTTGGAAATGAGCTATTAGGCACATGAAAGATAATTGTTCTTCCCACTTCCATTACAAAGGGGCGCGGATGATAAAAAAGCTGAGAAATAATTTGGCTGATCGCAATGGCAATACTGGTGAAAATAAAAGCTTTAAGTATTTGTTTTTAGTATCAAAATTTCCTTTAAACCATAAAACCAGAAATATTATCAGCATAATATAGAGCAAGTCATTAGCAATAAAGATGGCCACATTAATACTAAAATCAGCTGCATTCTCAGATGCATTAATTAATCCGAATAAATTTAAGTTAAAGGTTTCCAAAGACATAAGCTGGGTATATATAAAATTATTACGGTCATGATACTGACATATTTAATAGATAAAGAAAGCAGGACTAGCTAGATTTATGTATAAAAATTTAAACCTCATCAGCTTGCAAGATTTAAACTAATCTAACCAAATGTGTCTCAAAACCATACATTCTCGTGCTCTAATTTAGTTATTGTTCAATTAACTCATTATTTATTAAGATTTTTTATCATATAGGTAGGCAAAAATTAAAATGGATTTTGCAGATATCTTTATACGAGATACGTCTTGGAAATTTATTTTAGAAATCATCATTCGCTGCGTAGTGATGTATCTAATTATTATTATATTTCTGCGGTTATCAGGCAAACGTGGCATACGGCAACTCTCAATCTTTGAAGTTGCAATAATCTTGTGTTTGGGTTCGGCAGCTGGTGATCCGATGTTTATGGAGGAACTGCCGATTATACAAACGTTTACAGTAGTCGCTACTATTCTACTGCTATATCGGATTACGACTTGGAGTATGGTAAAAAATAAAAAAATAGAAGCATTGCTAGAAGGCTTACCCCTTTGTGTAGTAGAAGATGGCAAACTAGTTTTTAAGGATTTGGAAAAAGAGACTTTCTCTCATGATGAATTTTTTGCCGAAATGCGCCAGCAGAATGTAGAACATTTAGGTCAGATCAGAACTGCCCTATTAGAATCAGATGGAGCATTAAGCTTACTTTTCTTTGAGAAAAAGGATATAAAATGGGGACTTCCAATTTTTCCAAAGGCTTATCAAAAAGCTACATTTGTTAAGGAAAATACTTTTTACTCTTGCATGAAATGCGGAGAAACCAGAATGTTGACCAAGATAGATCAGAGTTGTCCACGTTGTCACCATAGTGACTGGGCGGAATCTTTAAGAACGAGTCGCACCTCAGTTTAATATTTTAAAGTAGCACTAGTTATAAAAAAACCCATCAAAAGATGGGTTTTTATTATTCAAGGCAGACGAGCTATTACACTAAAGTAATGTTGCTTGCTTGAGGGCCTTTTTTACCGTCAACTACAGTAAATTGCACTTGCTGGCCTTCATATAAAGTTTTGAAACCCTGGTTAGTGATTTCGCTATAGTGAGCAAATACATCTGGACCTGATTCTTGTTGAATAAAGCCAAAACCTTTAGTCTCGTTGAACCACTTCACTGTACCTTTTACGACATTAGACATAATATAATCCTGAATTTTTAAATAAAGAGAGTTTTTAACTCTTAGGATAACTTGAAAATAATATATGAGACTAAAATCTGATAAAGACGAAGGATTTAATAAAAAACTGCGAGCTGAGAGATTATTGAAACAAAACTATATTTCTAGTTATGCGGCAATTATACAGGTTTCCTTTAGATTAGCAACCCATATTTTAAAAATAAAAAAACCCAATCATAGAAGACTGGGCTATAAACCTTAAATTTTTATTGGTAGCGGGAGCTGGATTTGAACCAACGACCTTCGGGTTATGAGCCCGACGAGCTACCAGACTGCTCCATCCCGCATCAATAAGTTAGCTTTATACGCCTTAAATTGGTATAGGTCAATTTATATTTTAATTATTATAAAATATCGTAGGTTTATTTGACTTTTATACTTTTTTCCACACCTTGTCTTCTTGACTCGCTGCAAGTGTAAAAGTAAAGCCATCGTCTGTACTGACCAGATAAATATCAGAAGTATGATAGACTACTTTCAGGACAGTGCCCAGCTCTAACAGTATAGGCTCGCACCCTTCCTTTTCAAGTTTTAAAGAATCCACAAGCTGAACTAATCCACTTTCCATTTTATCATCTCTTTTCAATGAAAAATCACTTAATAAGTGTATCTATAGACACCATTTTAAGCGAATTAATTTTAAATTTCTCTGTTTGACTTCATTTTTCAGTTTGGTTCTAAATAAGGATAAGGGTTAATTGCTCCCTGCCCATTTATATAAATTCCATAATGTAAATGTGGCGGTGTTCCGCGCGCATTCCCTGTATTTCCCACATAGCCAATCACTTCACCTGCTTCGATCCAATCCCCCGCAGTGATATTTTCAGCATAATTCTCTAAATGGGCATAATAATGATGAGTTAAATCAGGACCAGTTACCCAGACTACCTGTCCACCAAGATTGTTAGTACCCACCTGCCTAACTATACCTTCAGTTGTACTAAGCACAGGTGTCCCCCGTTTAGCGAATATATCGATTCCTTCATGTTTTCTACCTTCACTTCGAGCAGCTCCCCAAGTATCTTGCAGTTGTTTCCTTGTTACCCCTTCTACAGGCACAGGAAGTTGGCCAGATAACTTTTTGTTCATGAGCTGACTATAAAGAAAAGGATAACGAAAACCAGCGGACTCTCCAGAGGCAGGTGGCTGGCATCCGGAAATCAGCCCTAAACTAGCGATTAATATAAGTATACTTAAACAGGGTATATATTTTCTCATATATCTACAAAAAGTTAGTTTGTACAAGCTTTTTTTGGATGAAAATCAATATGATTCAAGATATATTTCCTTATTTTTTTATCTGTATTTAAGAGTTCTATTAAAGCTTTTTTAAACTCAATAGGCGCCTGCTCAGTGTCAAGATCAGGAATAATCGCTTGCTGTCCTCCTACGCCATCAAAACAAAAAATATTAAGCTTAGAGAGTATTCTATGATCATATTCCAAGTCTGCTTCAAAAGTGTAAATAATCTTTAGCTTGAAGCCTGTTTTTTCAAAATGACAATAACATTCTCTTACTCCATGAGGTACCAGACTCATATCAATAATGGCTTTATCACCGATATGAATACCTAAATAGATATTTTCATATTTAAAAAATTTATTGGTTTTTTTTACGCCTATCCATCCAGTACGTTCCGGATCGATCAGCAGATCAAGTATTTCTTTAAATTTCATGATATTCCCTATAAGCAGAGAAGGGATATATATTTTTGATGTTTTTATATCAACTAAGTACTCTTGTTTGGTCTACTAATCTTTAATATGAGTATGATTTGTTCTTTTCATGTTTCAGTTACTACAAATTTAAAGATTGCAGCGATGAAAATTTATATTTACCTTCTTAAAACTATTAATAATTTTTTCAGTAATAGAAGTTAAAAGGCAACATTACTGTTGCCTTATACAATTTCAATTTAATGCAATTACTTTAACAATAATAACTTGTGATTCTTCAAAATCATCAAAAATTTGTTTACGGCTGAGCTCTTTAGACTTTACACAAAAGTCATGATTCTGATAGTTAATAATTTTTGGAATCTGGTCAAAATACTGGCTCCCCACATCTAGTTCTTCTTCAAATAACGGCGTGCCTAATTGATACTCCTTACTTTTTAACACAATGTACTTTACTATTGTTTTCATAAAAGGCCTGTCTTCTTTACACACTTTATTTTTAGTTTTAACAGGTTTTCTTCCTTTAAGAAATGCATCTTTAGTAGTTAGTGCCTGTTAAAGCAACAACTAAGCTATAAAACCCAACAGAATCCTTTAAAGGTCATTTAAAAAGACTTTATGATTGAAGTTCTACGACCTAAATTACTCAATTAAAGCCAGTTTCCTTTAATGTGGAATCAGGTGGTTTTTCAGATATAGTAATTAAGAATAAATAAGAACTAGAGCTATAAGCATGGTCATAATTCAAAAATGTTGCGCATTACTTGAAACACAGACATTAAAAATTGCATTTATTGAAAGTGCCAGCTCTGGCTATCTGGCCAGTCAGTTTTCTATTTTTAAAAATAGCGGCGCAGATATCCTGTTAGGAGGATTAGTCAGTTATGACCCAAGTATCAAGATTGATGTTTTAAAAATTGATTCTATGCTTATTGAACAATACACAGCTGAGTCGGCAGAAGTTACAGCTGCCATGGCAATCCAAGGTCATAAATTATTTAAAGGCGCTAATATAATTATTGCTTGTACAGGACTTCTAAAACCAGGCGGTAGTGCTTCATCTGAAAAACCGGTGGGTACATTTTTTATTGCAATTTCTGATCACAATCATCTTTATGAGATTAAATACTTTCTGGAAGGTACGCCAATAGAAAAATTGAACCAACTTACCCAGCTGGTTGCTCAAGAGATCATACAAATCATTCAACGATAAAAAAGCCCCGTAATTGGGGCTCTTTATTTAAAGTTTATGGGGCAATTGGTTTAAAGGGAGGGATCACATCTGCATTTTGTGCACGATGTCTGAGATAGTGATCCATTAGCACAATAGCTAGCATTGCTTCTGCAATTGGTGTTGCACGTACGCCCACACATGGGTCATGGCGACCCTTGGTCAGCACATCGGTATCTTCACGGTCCAGATTGATCGTTTTACCTGGCGTCGTAATACTGGCGGTAGGTTTTAGTGCGATTGCTACCCGGATATGCTGGCCGCTAGAAATCCCGCCTAAAATTCCGCCTGCATGGTTTGCCAGAAATCCTTCTGTAGTCAGTTCATCACGAGTCTCGTGCCCAAACTGTCCAGCTACGGCAAAACCATCACCAATTTCAACACCTTTTACAGCATTAATACTCATCATGGCATGGGCAATATCTGCATCTAAACGGTCAAATACTGGTTCCCCCCAGCCTACCGGAACGTTCTCAGCAATAATTTCCAGTTTCGCCCCACAACTGGTTCCCTGTTCACGTAAAGAGGTCACCAGCGCCTCGAAGCGTGGAACTGCTTCTATGTCTCCACAAAAAAACGGATTATTAGCAACTTCATTCCAGTCCAGTTTTTCAGCTTTTTCATGCCCAATCTGGGTTACATGGCCACGGATCACAATACCAAATTTTTCTGCCAAGTATTTTTTGGCAATTGCACCGGCAGCCACACGCATTGCTGTTTCGCGTGCGCTAGAACGCCCACCGCCCCGATAATCTCGAAAACCATACTTATGAGTATAAGTATAATCGGCATGACCAGGACGAAAAGTTTGAGCAATGTTGCCATAGTCTTTAGACTTCTGGTCAGTGTTACGGATCAGCAAACCAATCGATGTACCTGTTGTTTTACCCTCAAAAACGCCCGAAACAATTTCAACCTGATCAGGTTCTTTACGTTGGGTGGCAAACTTTGAAGTTCCTGGCTTACGGCGGTCGAGATCTTTTTGCAAATCTGCTTCACATAGCTCAATACCTGGAGGCACACCATCTATAATTGCCATGAGGCCAACTCCATGTGACTCACCACAGGTGGTTACACGAAAGAGTTGCCCAATACTATTACCCGCCATGCTTCATCTTCCTTATACTTCAACAGATTCTTGAAACAGTTGCTGATAGCGACGGCACTGCTCGGCAGTCAGTGCAAAAATACCTGAGCCGCCTTTTTTAAACTCGAGCCAGTGGAAATCTACCGTATTAAAATTCTGCTTCATTGCCCATTCTGAGTTCCCCACTTCAATCACAATCAGACCATCTTCAGTCAGATAATCTGCAGCCTGAGACAGCATCTTACGGACCAAGTCCAAGCCGTCCTGACCGGCAGCCAAGGCAAGCTCAGGTTCATGCAGAAACTCTTCAGGCAGATCAGCCATGTCCTCAGCATCAACATATGGCGGATTAGAAACAATCAGGTCATATTGATTTTCTGCTGGAATTTTTGAGAAAAGATCCGATTCCATCAAGGCAACCTGATATTGCATATTATGGTGCTCAGTGTTAATGGCAGCCACTTCAAGTGCTTCTTTGGAAATATCGGTTGCATCAACCTCTGCTTCAGGGAACGCATAAGCCAGTGCGATGGCAATGCAACCAGAACCTGTGCACATATCTAAAATACGCCGCGGCGTTTGCGGATCTGAATTTACTGGAAGATTATTATGAGCTTCCCGTAACTGGCCGTGTTCATCAAGACAATATGGAGCAAAGCGGTTCTCAATCAATTCTGCAATCGGTGAACGTGGAATTAAGACCCGTTCATCAACATAAAAAGGTTTATTAAAAAAATAAGCCAGATTTAACAAGTATGAAGTAGGAATACGCTCATTAACACGACGCGCCAGCAGATTTAAAAACTCTTCTTTTTCACTTGGTAAAAGTTTTGCATCCAGGATTTCAGGATTGGCTGCCCATTCTAGAGAGAGCGTTTGTAATACCAATGCTGAACTTTCTGCAAAATAATCTTCAGTCCCCTGTCCCAGATGTGCATCATATTGACGCAGGGCAGAGACACCAAAACGAATGAAATCACGAATTGTTGTTAAATTTTCGGCAGCTTCCTGTAAATGTTCAGGGCTAATGGTCGATCGCTCCACTCAGGGCTCTCCAAGTTCAACTTTTCAAAAATGGCCTTATGATACCGTTTTTTGCAGGCTTTTATAATGCTTGTCTCAGTAAAAGCGGTATTTTTGGGAGGCTATTTTTTTATCTGTTATAGAAGTATAGCTTAAGGAATATATCTGGTCCCATAGTAGTTAGCCTGCTCAATCACCTGCGCCAATACACAACGTGATTGTTGTAGACGACCAAACTGATTATCCATAGCTGTATAACATTGGCTTTGAACACGGCGCTCCCAAAGCTCATATTGCTGGATCACATTTGCCTGGTGCTGACCACTTACCTTGTAATAGGCACGATAACTTTTCTTTAATCGTTCTTTATGTTGCTTTAACTCTTGATCGACGCACTTCTGCAATACTTCAGTTTGTCCATACGCATGGTTTATACAGCGCGTATAGGTTTCAGAGTAACCTTGCTGAGCAATGGCAGCTGCCTGAGCTGAAATTAAGATAAGTCCTGGCCCTAATATTAATCGCATCTTTGTTCCCCAAACTAAATACCAGTTGCAACACTTAGTTTTGATTTTCCATAAAATTCTTTGAGTTCGATATAAAAATTTAAAAATATATCGGGAAATTCTGCTTTTGCAATTTATCACTCTCCGTATTGAATCTTAAAGAACTGTCCTCATATTTTATTATACGTTCTTCTGTTATATTTCTACCATGAGTTACAAGCATAATAATTTACTGGCTATGCGTCAGTCCTACTGGAATGACGAACAGTCGGTCAAAGTCCAACATGAAAAACTGTTCTTTCAGCAACTTCTGGCTGAATATCATGTATTTACAGAGCCCAATTTAGAAGATGCACGTTATTTTTTCTTTACTTTACCCAGTATAATCATTGTAAAAGGTTATGCTTTAGGTTTTATGCATGAGAGTGTAAGAGCTTTGATCATACAGCATCTGATACTTAATAAAACTTTACTGAACCAGCGCCATCCCCTAAAAGTTCAATATCGATAATTGCTCTACTTTTGAAATAGAGAGCCAGATTTACTTTTTCATTGAATATCATTATATAAGTATATGCTTAGGCTATTTAGTGACTTAAGTATGTTTTGTTCCGCTATTAGCATTTTTTAACTCTCCGTTCCTTAAGTCCAACTGTTTTAATACGCGGATAACGGTTAATATTGGTTAAAATTGCTCATCAGGCCGACTCCTAAAGGATTTTACTTTCATGACACATCAAAACGATAAGCTTAAGAATTTAAAAACTTCCTCTATGGACCGACGCTTATCGATTGCGAAAGCCTCATTACTTGCTGGTACCCGCTGGGCAACAGCTAATGCCGGCTCCTTCTTTGCCAGTGATGAAGAAAAAGAAAAGAAACGTAAAAAAGCCATGACAGATCAGGCGAACTATCTGGTTTCTGAAATTGGCAAGCTAAAGGGATCAATTGTTAAAATTGGCCAAATGATGGCACTTTATGGTGAACACTTTTTGCCTGAAGAGATTACACAGGCTTTAAATACCTTAAATAACCAGACTGTTGCTTTAGCTTGGCCTGCTATTAAAGCCCATCTTCAAGACCAATTAGGCTCTAAACTGGATCAGCTTACGATTGACCATGAGCCTATAGGTACAGCTTCATTAGCTCAGGTGCATCGGGCAGTAAGAAAATCTGATGGTCAAGAGCTGGTATTAAAAATTCAGTATCCCGGAGTGGCTGACGCGATTGACTCGGATATGAGCCTGTTTAAAAACATGCTTAAACTGACCCGGATGGTACCGCAAACCCGTGAATTTGATCAGTGGTTTGATGAAGTCCGGGACATGATGCACCGCGAAGTAAATTACAGTATAGAAGCGGCTACCACTCAGCGCTTTGCTGAGCGGCTTAAAGATGATCCACGTTATATTGTGCCTCAAATTGTAGATGAGTTTTGTGCTCCCCAAGTCCTTTGCATGACCTTTGAACGTGGTGTACCCATTAACAGCCCAGTTATGCTGTCATTACCACAGGAGCGTCGTAACAGACTGGGGGAAGCTTCGCTAGAAATTGCAGTACGTGAGATTTTTGAATGGGGTGAGATGCAGACTGACCCAAATTTTGGAAACTATCTGGTCCGTCTCGGCAATGGTGCAGATATTGCAGACAAGATTATTTTACTCGATTTTGGGGCAATTCGGCAGTTTGATGAGCACCTGCTAAGTGTAGCGCGCAACCTGATCCAGGCAGGTTATAACCATGACTCGACAGCTATGGTAGAGGCGATGACAGGTTATGAGTTTTTTGACTCTATTCCACAAAGCATTAAACCTGATATGGCAAAAGTTTTTCTGCTGGCTACAGAAGCCTTCAGCAGTAAAGAAAATAATCCTGACTTACCACCAGATGTTATGGATGATCAGGAACGTTATGACTGGAAGAAAAGCCAACTTCATGCACGCGTAATGCAACAGGCATCAAGATCAATGGCATCACGCTATTTTAGCGTACCGCCAAAAGAGTTTATGTTTATCAGCCGTAAATTTATCGGGGCCTATACCTTTATGACTGTGATTAATGCTAAAACCAATGTGCGCAAAATGATTAGTGACCACCTTTAAATACAGCCGGCCGGATGACTTCATGTCAATCCGGTCAATTCTTTACTATTTTCATTATAAAATCTGTAAAAATAGATAATAAACTTCAAATACTTACTTATTAAATAATATAATCACTATACTCTAATAGAGCCAATCAACTTCTGTCATATCTGACATGGTGTTTTATCATAAGCTATGTCAGCATACCCTGCATAATGATAAAAAGACTACTGGAAAATATATGACAAAAATGATGAATAAAGCACAAGGGCTAGGCCTATCACTGATTACCCGAATTGCAGGTAGTGAAGTAATTGATCAGTTTAACTTGAGAAAGCTCATTGAAAAGTCACTTTACCAAGGCTCTAAAGCTGGTTTTAAAAGTTTAAGCCAATCACAAAAGTTTTTTAAAAGTCAGTTACTAAAAAAACAGCGCTTATCACCTCAAGGAAAAAACCTGTTTGATTTAAACTTGAGTGAAGAACAACAGATGCTCGTTGAAAGTATGCACCAATTTGCACAGGAGATACTTTACCCTCTGGCAGCTCGCGCTGATCATAATGAGACTTTTCCTCAAGAACTCTGGCAACACGCGAAAGACCTAGGACTTAATGAATATGCTTTGCCTGAAGCACTTGGAGGAGTAGCAGACCATTTAAATATTGTTAGCAATATTCTGATTACAGAACAGCTTGGTCGAGGAGATTTCAGTCTGGCTACCGGGCTACTTTCTGGTTTTAGTGCAATTAATGCCTTAAGTCGCTGGGGTTCTGAACAGGTTCAGGCTAGATACCTGACCGCTTTTAACCACCCCAATGATCTTAAGGCTACTTTTGCAACTCAAGAAAACTCTTCGGCGTTTAACCCTTTTCAGCTAGATACTCAAGCCATTTTTAAAGATCAGCAGTTTTATATTACTGGAGAAAAAACCTTGGTCCTCTTAGGTGAAACCGCTGATCTGCTCCTTGTGAGTGCTGACTATAATGGACAAGCTGATGTATTCGTAGCAATACGCGATAGTACAGTAAGTTATAAAAAATGCCCTGCCATGGGACTTAAAGCCTGTGAAACTGTCACATTAAAGTTTAATCAGACTCCTGCTGAGCGGCTGGGAGATGAAGACTTTGACTATAGCGCTTTTCTAGATTTAGGCCAGCTGATGTGGTGCGCCTTGGCTATCGGCACTTGTGAGGCTGTAAAAAATTACTGTGTTCGTTACGCAAATGAGCGTATGGCATTTGGTGAGCCTATTTCGCATCGTCAGAGTATCGCTTTTATAATTGCAGATATGGCCATTGAGATTGAGGCAATGCGTATGATGCTCTGGAATGCCGCCAGCCTTGCAGAAGCAGGAGAACCCTTTCACCGGGAGGCTTATCTGGCAAAGCTTTTATGTGCAGAAAAATCTATGAAAATTGGTACCGATGGCGTACAGATTTTAGGAGGTCACGGTTTTACCAAGGAATATCCGGTAGAGCGCTGGTATCGGGACTTGCGAGCCACAGCGATTTTGTATTCTGGCTTACACGCTTAAATCAGCCCATTATTATAAAAAAGGTTAAAAAATGAATTTGCAGAATCCAAAAAAGTATAAGTTGATGGTACAGCAAGCTCGAGAGGTTGCTTTACATGTATTACGTCCTATTTCTCGTAAGTATGACAAAGCTGAACACAGCTACCCTAAAGAACTGGATATGATTGCCTCTCTCATCGATGGAATGAATGAAGGGGGCGAAGGACTGAATGCAGGTGCAGTAGTCGGAAAACGTGGCGCCGACATACAGGGTAATAAAAATGGTGTAAATATGTCCACAGCTCTGGGCATTATGGAAATGTGTTACGGCGATACAGGACTATTGCTCAGTATGCCTCGTCAGGGTTTGGGAAATTCTGCCATCGCAGCAGTGGCCAATGACTCACAGTTAGAACGCTTTAAAGGGATGTGGGCTGCAATGGCAATTACCGAACCGGACTGTGGTTCTGACTCTGCAGCAATCCGAACTACAGCAATTAAAGACGGAACAGATTATATACTGAACGGTGAAAAAATCTTTGTAACATCAGGCCAGCGTGCTGATTCAATTGTAGTTTGGGCTACGCTTGACCCTAAGCTCGGCCGTGCAGCAATCAAATCTTTTGTGGTACCGAAAGGTACAGCGGGTATGAAAGTAGAACGACTAGAGCATAAACTAGGAATAAAAGCTTCAGATACAGCGGCTATCAGTTTTATTAATTGCCGTGTACCAGCTGAAAACTTACTTGGAAATCCGGATATTGATATAGCAAAAGGTTTTGCTGGAGTGATGGAAACTTTTGACAATACACGTCCGCTGGTGGCTGCTATGGCAGTAGGTTGTGCCCGGGCTTCTCTGGAACGTATCAAGGAAATTTTTAAAGACCAGCTTGACCAGAACTATGCTACCCCTTATTTACAAACTTCCTATCTTGCTGCACAGATTTATAGAATGGAGGCGGAATGGGAAGCAGCACGTTTACTTACATTGAAAGCTGCCTGGATGGCAGACAACAAGAAACCGAATTCAAAAGAAGCATCAATTGCCAAAGCTAAAGCAGGTCGGATTGGCAATAAAATTACACTAAAATGTGTAGAGCTGGCAGGTAGCGTGGGTTATGGGGAAGATGAACTGTTAGAAAAATGGGCACGTGACTCAAAAATTCTGGATATTTTTGAAGGTACTCAGCAGATTCAACAGCTGATTATTGCCCGGCGCGAGTTAGGAAAAACTTCCAGCGAAATTAAATAGCAAAGATCCACTTATAGAGAGACAGACTTACAACTAACTGATTTTTTGTTATAACAGTCTGTCTTCTTTTTAAGTTCTGACTAATTCCAATATGTTTAATTTAAGACTTATTCAATCTAAAGATAATCCATCTATTGCCCGAATTATCCGTACTGTCTCTCAGGAATTCGGCCTTGCCAGTGATGCAGGTTTTGCAGTCTCTGATCCCATCTTGGATGATCTATATCAGATTTATCAAGAACCTAACAGTCGCTATTGGGTAGTAGAGAGCACACAGGGAAAAATAGTAGGAGGTGGTGGTATTGCACCGCTACAGGGAGATACTTCAATTCTGGAAATCCAGAAAATGTATTTTCTTCCTGAAACTCGAGGATACGGTTTGGCCAAACAGCTTTTACAACAATGTTTTGAATTTGCACAACAGCAAAACTTCCAGACAATATATCTGGAAACAACTGCCACCTTATATCAAGCTGTCAAACTTTATGAACGACTAGGATTCGAACATCTTGATCAGCCTTTAGGTAATACAGGACATAGTAGTGCTTGCGAAATATGGATGGCGAAAAAACTGGCTTATTAATATAAAAAGTTGATCAATAAAAAAAGCACCGAAGTGCTTTTTTTATTTTAAAGGCTATTTAATTTTAGCTTTAGATTTTAGATATTGGGTGTAATCTTCCAGCTCCTGCTGCCCACGTAACTGCTGATAGAGTTTACTTAACTCCTGAAGCTGTTCCGGTGTTAAAGCATTAGAAGTGGTTTTATTAACATTTGCCACAGCAACCAATACCAGCTCATTAGGCAAGGCTGCTGTAGTTACAGACCACATACCTGATTTTGGGGCTGCTACACTAAAAGCAGCACGTTCGACTTCGCGCTTTAAGCCTTGAGAACGGGTAAATGTACCAGCGCTCTGGAAAGCTACTTTATGTTTAGCTAAAACCTGTTGAGCTGGTTGGGTTTTAAATTCGTCCAGCATGGTTTTAAGCTTTGCGGCAGCTAAACCGGCAGCCTTTTCGTCAATTATTTTAGTTTTAATTGCAGGAGTAGCTTGAGCTAGCGACTGAACTCCTTCAGGCTGATAATCACGTACTTTAACCCAAACTGCTTCCCCTGTAGCAAGTTGCAGATTGCTAGTTACATTACGATCGCCATTTTTAACATCTTCATTAAAAATACGGGCTTTCACACTTGGGTCATTTAAAACTGGATGACGAGTATTTAAACCAACATTTTTAACTGTTTCTATGCGTGTACCTTTGATTTCTTGAGGCACCACATCAAGTGAATCGCTACTAACAACCATTTCATTTAAACTGTTTACCGTATCAGTAAACAAGTTTGCAACTTTAGACTTTTGAATTTCAGCAGCCAGACGGCTCTTTTCAGTTTCAAACGAAGGAACGTTCTGCGCAAGTGTTTGTGCCTGAATAATATGATAACCATATTGGGTCTTTACGGGTTGAGATATCTGATTTGCTTTTAAACCCAGAACAGCTTTATCAAAAGCTTCAGAATAAACTCCTGTCTGGTAACTTTCAATCAGGCCACCTTTCGTTTTAGAGTCCGTATCATCTGAATATTGTGCAGCTGCCTGTACGAAATTCATCCCCCCTTGAATCTTTGCATAAACCTCGTTAGCGAGTTTCTGCGCTTGGGTTTCATTTCGGGTATCAGAAGTTGCAATAAGAATATGCTTAACTTCACGCTTTGCATTCTTATTTTGAGCTTCGACAAAATTTGCATAAGCCTGCTGCAACTCAGCATCCGTAACAGGTGCTGCTTTAGCATTTACCTGTTCAGGTGACAACACAATATAATCCACATCTACATGAGCCGTCTGCTTAAAACTGTTTTTATGCTTCTGATAATAGTTAGCAATGTCCTGCTGGCTAACCCGAATATTCTTTTTATATTCATCTAGCGGAATGCTGGACAGGAATAATGTACGTTGCTCAGTCTGCAAGTTAGCAATCTGATTCATGTCAACTTTGCTGACCAGCGTATAATCTACAAATGTACTATTTAACATTTTTAAAGCATGGTCTTGTCGCAAGTTTGCAATCAGGCCCTGACTGGTTAGCCCGACAGAACGCAAGTAGTTTTCATATAATGTCTGAGAAAATTGTCCATTTTGCTGGAAGCTTGGCTGTTGGGCCAGCATCTGTTCAATTTGTGCATCACTTAAAGAAATACCCAGTTTTTCAGCCTGCTGTAAAATCAGATTCTGTGCAATCAGATGATCCAGTGCCGTTTGCTGAATAAAAGGCTGATTCAGCAAGGTCTCATCGCCATTTACAAAGTTTAAATATTGTTCTTTATAAGATTTAGTCAGTGACTCTAGTTCTTTTTTGGAGATCTCTTGCCCGTTTACTGTAGCAGCGACATTTTCTTTATTACCCCCGCTAAAATATCCTTCAATACCTACAAATGCTAAAGGGGTCAAAAACAAAATTAGCAGGACGATACCAAGCCAACCCTTTATGACTTTACGAAAAGATTCCATAAGTATTCCAATATTTTATTTCGAAGGGATTTTAACTGAAAAACACAAGTGAATGAATGTATAAAGCCAGGCTTTTCTTCATTTTAATAAAAAACGCGCCTTCTGGCGCGTTCTTGAGCCACAAAAGATTAAGCTACAGAATCTTTTAAGCCTTTACCTGCTTTAAAGCTAGGCACTTTGCTTGCTTTAATTTGTAATTCTTCACCAGTTTTAGGGTTACGACCAGTACGAGCCGCGCGTTCTTTCACGCCAAAAGTACCGAAACCCACTAGAGTTACAGTATCACCCTGTTTAAGCGCTTCTGTAATTGAAGCAATAGTCGCATCCAATGCCTTACCAGCATCAGTTTTAGACAATCCCCCTTTTTCTGCAATCGCATCAATTAATTCTGATTTATTCATGAAGATAACGTCCTCTTGATATCGTTTGTTTAAGAACCAAGGCTGTAGTTTAAAAGGCCATGACGCCTTTATAGCAATGCTTAAGGGGAAAACGCAATACTGAAAAATAAGATTTCGCAAAAATTAATGCTAAAAAAATGTTGAAAAATTAGGAAAGTTAAGATTCAGACTGCTTTTTCAACTCTTGTTCTTTCAATATCTGGTTTTCTTTTACTAAAACGTCAACCTTATGATGTAATTGTAATATTAACTGTTCCAGATGTTGAATATCTTTAGTAGTAGCCAGTCCGATCCTGCTTAATGAATTCTGAATACTGTGATCTATAGATTTTTCTACGCCATCCTTGATTTCATGAACCGGATTTCGAGAGGGTTCAGTTATTTTACTACCAGCTTCAGCAGAATCTGATGTCTTAGATTCCAGCTCTTCTCCAACCTTGACCAGTGAGTCAAATAATTTATTTCCTTCTTCCTCAGCACGAGAAAATGCACCCAAGCCAGCTAGCCAAATCTGTTTAGTATATTTTCTGAAATCCAGAGCAGACTTTCGGCCGCTTCTTGTACTGTTCTTGGTTCCAGGAATTTTTCTATCTAATGTTGTTTCTTCAACCAGATCCGTTTTGGTATTATCCATTTAAACAATCTCCTGAATATTTTATAAACATTATACTGCATTTAGCTACAAAAATAGCCCTATAATAACAACGCCCGGGCTTGATCGTTTGATTAAACTGTTCTACAAAGCACATTAAATCAGTAAATTATTAAGAGTATGCAGCAGTCTCAGTTCGGGTTAGAGACGGGACGCTCTATTAAATACTAAAGGATAAAGATATATGAGCGAGTCGCAACAAAGAACAAATCATCATTTGTTGCTCACCATTGTGATGATCGTACTGGAAACGGTTTTTTCTTTTGTGTTGAAGCATGATCGGGTCGTTCGCGTACACGCCAAAAAATTTGTTGAAAAGCAAATCGTACTTAAAATTAATAGTTATCTACCCTATTTTGATTTTTATGTACAGTTTAGTCCTCATGGTCTGCTTTTTGACAGCCGTGCTCCTGTAAAGCCAGTTGATTTAGAGATTAACTCTACCCTGCTAGATTTATTACGCATCATTATTTTCGGTAATCGTCGTAGTATTAAAGCCATGCGTATTGCAGGAGATCCTTTATTACGTGACGAGTTTCGTGATCTTATTTTACACTTTAGTGTACCAAAACTATTTGCTGACTGGCGTCAGTGGTTAAAAGAAGCCCCTCAGGAAGATGAAGTCATTGCGTCAAGAAAACGTATTGCACCTCTACTTGAAAAAATTGACCAGCAGCGAGTACAAATTAACTCACTTTTGGTGGAAGTAAAATTGCATAAAAGCCGTATTCGACGTATTGAGCAAAAAAACAAATATTTAAAGCTATCTTTATTGGTTATAAGCCTGCTTTTTATTACTTTATTGATATATACTTTATGGCCAAAATAAAAATATTTTTACTTAGGTTTTAAAACATTACAATTAACCGTAAAAAAACTTGACTATTTTAGTCGGGATTCTTAAAATCTATATATCTAGTCTCAACATGTGTATCGAGTCATGCGCTTAACCACTCGCGGTCGCTACGCAGTGACTGCTCTACTTGATTTAGCTTTGCAGCCAACTGAACAAACGATCACGCTAGCAGAAATTGCTGCCCGCCAAACTATTTCAGTCGCTTACCTTGAGCAGTTATTTGCTAAATTGAAGCGTCATGGTTTAGTTTCCAGTGTTCGCGGTGCTAATGGCGGTTATCACCTTGCACGAACTGCAGATGAAATTACTGTGTTAGAAATTATTGAAGCTGTAAATGAAACTGTTGATGCAACACGCTGCGACCATAAAGGTAACTGTCAAAATGGTGCAATGTGCTTGACTCACGATTTATGGCAAGAACTCTCCCATCACATTGCCGATTATCTTGCGAAAATCACTCTGGCTGATCTTGTAGCCCGTGACAACGTACAGACCGTTGCTATTCGCCAAAACGCACCAGGTTTTGATTCAGCTCTTTTATCGGTTACAGGTATTTGACATGAAACGTCCAATTTATCTTGATTATGCAGCAACTACGCCAGTTGACCCACAGGTTGCTGAACGTATGATGGAATGCTTAACCTTTGATGGTACTTTTGGTAATGCAGCTTCTCGCTCACATGCATATGGCTGGCAGGCAGAAGAAAAAGTTGAATACGCTCGCGAGCAGGTGGCCAACCTGGTTAAAGCTGATCCACGTGAAATTGTCTGGACTTCGGGTGCAACAGAATCTGACAACCTTGCGCTCAAAGGTGTAGCTCAGTTCTATGCTTCCAAAGGCAAACACATTATTACCAGCAAAATTGAACATAAAGCTGTACTTGATACCTGCCGTGAGCTGGAAGAGCAAGGTTTTGAAGTTACTTATCTGGAACCACAGCCACAAACAGGTTTAATTACGCCTGAAATGGTTCAGGCAGCTCTTCGTCCGGATACTATTCTTGTATCTTTAATGATGGTTAACAACGAAATCGGCACCATTACTGATGTTGCTGCTATTGGTGAATTGACCCGTGCCAATAAAACCTTCTTCCATGTAGATGCTGCACAGGCAGCTGGTAAGGTTGAAATTGATCTTTCTACCATGAAAATTGATTTGATGAGTTTTTCAGCTCATAAAATCTATGGTCCTAAAGGTATGGGCGCACTTTATGTACGCCGTACTCCACGTGTACGTCTAAAGGCTCAGATGCATGGTGGTGGTCATGAGCGTGGTATGCGTTCTGGTACTCTGCCAACACATCAAATTGTTGGTATGGGTGAAGCATTCGAACTGGCAGGTAAAAACCTCCAAGCTGAACAGCAACGTCTACGTGTATTACGTGACAAGCTTTGGAATGGTCTGCAAGATCTTGAACAAGTTTTCTTAAATGGTCACCCGACTCAGAACGTTGCCAACTATTTAAATGTCAGCTTCAATTTCGTTGAGGGTGAATCCTTAATGATGGCACTTAAAGATGCTGCAGTTTCAAGTGGTTCGGCTTGTACTTCTGCAACCCTCGAACCATCATATGTACTGCGTGCACTAGGTTTGTCAGACGAACTCGCACATAGCTCTATCCGCTTCAGTTTCGGCAAATATACAACTGAAGAAGATATTGATCACGTATTGGAAATTACCAAAGCTGCTGTTGAGAAATTACGTGAACTTTCTCCGCTTTGGGATATGTATAAAGAAGGTATCGACCTTTCTTCAGTTGAATGGGCTGAACACTGATTTATTGAAATAAGTGTTTTTACCCTCATATTAATATTAAGGCTGACCCCGAGGTTTGGAGAAGCATCATGGCTTATAGCGAAAAAGTAATTGATCATTACGAAAATCCCCGTAATGTGGGCGTGTTAGATAAAAACGCAGAAAATGTAGGTACTGGCATGGTGGGTGCACCAGCATGTGGTGACGTTATGCGTCTTCAGATTCAAGTGAACGATAGCGGTGTAATTGAAGAAGCACGTTTTAAAACTTATGGTTGTGGTTCTGCTATTGCTTCAAGCTCCTTAGTTACCGAATGGTTAAAAGGCAAGACTCTTGATCAGGCGCAAGCGATCAAGAATATTGATATTGCGACTGAACTCGCATTACCGCCGGTTAAAGTTCACTGCTCTGTATTGGCAGAAGATGCGATTAAAGCAGCTATTGAAGATTATCGTAGCAAAAAATCTCAAGCCTGATTAGACGTATCCTAGATAAATTAATGGAGTTTTCATGATCCACTTAACTGAAACTGCTGCAACTCATATTCGAAATTACCTGCAGAACCGTGGTAAGGGTGAAGGCATTCGTATTGGTGTGAAAACTTCTGGTTGTTCCGGTTTGGCTTATGTTCTTGAATTTGTTGATGATATTAATGAACATGATCAAATTTTTAACCAGGCCGGTGTAAAAGTCTTCGTAGATCCTAAAAGTCTGGTTTACCTGAATGGTTTAGAAATGGACTATGTAAAAAATGGCTTAAATGAAGGCTTTGAGTTCAACAACCCGAACCAGAAAGGTGAATGTGGTTGTGGTGAATCTTTCACAGTCTAAATTACCTTTCTCATGTATCGAAGTTAAAACAGTGCTTCTAGCACTGTTTTAACTGTATTTACCAGCCTGGAAATCATCTTTCATGAATCACTTTGAGTTGTTCAATCTTCCTGTAGCACTCGATATTGATTTGGCAATTTTAAAAAATCAGTTTTTAAAATTGCAGCAACAGTATCATCCAGATAAAGCCACAGATAAAGATCAAGCACTGATCAAATCAAGTGAAATCAATCAGGCATACAAAGTTTTATCACAGGTTGATAGCCGTGCAGCCTATTTGCTGGCCTTAAAAAAGCAGGACTATCATCTTGACCAATCTATTAATGATTTTGAATTCTTGCAGTCAGCTCTGGAAATTCGGGAACAGCTAGATGAAGCTACCGATACTGAGCAGCTTCAAACACTCAAAGAAGAAGTCAGACAATGGATAGATGGACTGGTCCGTGAATTCAAGATTGATTATCAGGAAGAAGACTGGGCTGAAGCACGTGATACTGTGCGTAAACTGCGTTTCTTTCAGAAAGTTCTGCATGACATTGATAAAGCTGAAGACCAGTTGTTAGATGATGACAGCTTTGATTTAGATGATGACTATTAATTTTATTTTTATTACTTGTTTACAAGGGATTTAATACATGGCTCTCTTGCAAATTGCTGAACCGGGTCAATCAAGTGCGCCACATGAACACCGTATTGCAATCGGAATTGACTTAGGAACCACGCACTCGCTTGTCGCGACCGTATTATCAGGAAAAACTAAAGTACTGAATGACGAACAAGGTCGTGTATTACTTCCATCTATTGTGCATTACGGCTTAGATTCGACTCACTATGGCGAAGAGGCCAAGCCTTTTGTTACTAGTGACTCCAAAAACACCATTATTTCTGTTAAGCGCTTCATGGGACGCTCACAGACAGATATTAAATTTCAGCACCCATACACATTGGTGGGTGAAGCCAGTCAGATGCCTGCCTTTGAAACTGTACAAGGCCGTAAAACTCCTGTTGAGATTTCTGCTGATATTTTAAAGCAATTAAAGAGCCGTGCCGAAGTAAGCTTACAAAATCCGGTAAATGGTGCAGTCATTACCGTACCGGCCTATTTCGATGAAGCTCAACGTCAGGCTACCCGTGATGCAGCTCAGCTTGCCGGACTCAATGTCTTACGTTTATTAAATGAGCCTACAGCAGCAGCTGTAGCTTATGGTTTAGATCAGGCAACCAATCTCGCAACTGACCGTAACTATGTGATTTATGACCTAGGTGGCGGCACTTTTGACGTTTCAATTTTACGTTTCAGTCAAGGTGTATTTGAAGTTCTGGCTACTGGAGGCCATACAGCCTTAGGTGGTGATGATCTGGATCGGTTAATTGTAAAGTGGGCAAAAAAAGAACTTAATATTAAAACATTCAATAATCAGGAATATGCACAGGTATTATTTGCTGCACGTCGGGCAAAAGAAGCGTTAACAAATGCCGATTCGACCATGTTGACGATATTGGACCATACCTTACAGCTTGACCGCCCAACCTTTGAAAGCATTATTAAAGTTGCACTGGATAAAACGATTAGCGTCTGTAAACGTGTTTTGCGTGATGCTAAACTTGAATTATCGGATATTCAGAATGTTGTATTGGTTGGGGGATCTACTCGCTCTTATGCAGTCCAGCGTGCTGTTGCAGAAGTATTCAATCAGGAACCGCTTTGTACTATTAATCCGGATGAAGTTGTGGCAATTGGTGCAGCTATTACTGCGAACCAACTGATTGGTAATACTCAAGAAGGTTCATTATTATTAGATGTTACACCATTATCGCTTGGTCTTGAAACCATGGGTGGACTGGTAGAACGTCTGATTGGGCGTAACACCCCTATTCCGGTAGCTCGCCGCCAAGAATTTACGACTTATCAAGATGGTCAGACTGCTATGCTGATTCATGTCGTGCAAGGTGAACGTGATCTAGTAGAACACTGCCGCAGTTTGGGACGTTTTGTATTACATGGTATTCCACCTATGACTGCCGGACAGGCCCGTATCGAGGTCACCTTTCAGGTGGATGCGGATGGTTTGCTAACAGTAAGTGCCAAAGAAACTACGTCTGGTGTAAATGCCAAAATTGATATTAAACCTTCTTATGGCCTTTCAGAAGCAGATACTGAACGTTTACTCCTTGAGGGTTTCAAATATGCTGAAGAAGATAAAGATTTACGGCACCTACAAGAAACCAAAGTAGAAGCACAACGTGAACTGGAAGCACTGGAGCAAGCATTAAAGGTTGATGCCGAGCTTTTATCCAAAGACCAGTTAACCGAACTTCAAGCTGCAAAAAATGCTTTAAAAGGCCAATTGGAGCAAAATGATATTCATTCAATTGAGCAGGCAGTTAAACAGCTCAAAGTCCATAGTGATACTTTCGCAGCCTTACGTATGAATCAGCATATTGATCATGCATTAAAAGGTACTAAACTTGATGATTGGTCAAACTCAAACTAGAAAACAGGTAATGACTTATGCCACGTATTAAAGTTCTTCCGCATGCGCAAATTTGCCCAGAAGGTGCCGAGTTTGAAGTTGAACACAATGCCAATCTCTGTGAAAGCCTATTGAAAAATGGCATCAAAATTGAACATGCCTGTGATATGTCCTGTGCCTGTACGACTTGCCATGTCATTGTACGGCAGGGGTTCGACAGCCTTAAAGAAATGAATGATGTAGAAGCAGATCTACTAGACCGTGCTTGGGGGCTAGAGCCTGACTCTCGACTTTCCTGTCAGGTAAAAGTGGTAGAGGAAGATCTGGAAATTGAGATACCTAAATACACTATTAACCACGCTTCTGAAAATCACTAAAAAAAGCCCCTTACGTAAGGGGCTTTTTTAATAGGAACATTAATAACAAGAGTTTAAAACTGATCAACCTTCATATCATTAAAATTTTTACGATTTGAGGTATTCACATGTTCTTGCTCGACCGGCTTGATTTCATCAGCCAGATTAAGCTTAGCTACGCCATGAGAATTCGTTAATTTTTGCTGGGTACGGATGCGCTCAATCATTTGCTCCAGTACTTCCACCAGCTCACTATATTCAAAGTTTTCTACTTCTTCCAGATTAAGAATCAGATGAAATCCTTTATATTCATAATCAAACCATTGCTGATGCTCAAGCCGATGTACCGAGAATTTTTCCATAACTTGCCAAGTACGGACAGGTTCCTGAAATCCCTTTAAATAAATAGGTGTTTTAGGAATACATAAAAATTCACTTCTGATTAGCTTATAAGTTTCATCCGCAATCAGGATCTCGTCAATCTCGGCGGCATATTGTAGACGTGCAGCCAAATTAGCATCTCGACCCACAATCGTATAAGCCATACGATGAGCAGCACCATAATTACCCACATGGCAATATCCTGTACTGATCCCCATACGGATATGTAACGCCGGATATCCCATTTTTTTCCAACGTTCACGTAATAACTTCATCTGCTGGCGCATAGCAATTGCCATTTCGATACAAGTTTTCGCGTCCTGCTCTACGCCTTGACTATCTGGATCACCAAAGAAAATCAGTATGGCATCACCCATAAATTTATCAACGGTAGCGCCATATTGCTTGGCGATATCTGTCATATGACTCAGATATTCATTTAATAAAAATGCCAGATCATCAGGAATCAAAGTCTCAGAAAGTTCAGTAAATCCTTGGATATCTGAAAAAAAGATTGTCATTTTTTTTCGTTTGTATTCAATTTTAGCCTCTACCTCACCATTCATAATCTGCTGACAGAGCTGTAAAGGAGCATAGCGGCTTAACTGATTTGCAAACTCAATATAACGGTTCATTTGTTCAAAATAGTAAAGACGCTGCTGATCGAGCTTTTGAATATGCTGATTCTGATAATAATTACCTAAATTAATAAAAATGATGAGACATAATAAACCGATGACAGTCAGTTCTGGTGAAGTGACTTCAAAGTACTGGAGAGTGCCAAAGACAAACAGGCTATGAAAATAAAAAATAATTATGCTCAGTAAGGCAGCAACCGAAGCCATCAAAAAAGAAATTTTATTATTGATTGATGTGTAAACCAGACCAAAGATAGCCAGAAAAGTAAGGGTCAAGCTCAGGTGTACAGCAGCCAATGTAGTGGCCACAACAATCACATCTAATAAGAATAATATATTTCTTTTTATTTTATAGTCAAAGCGGTACTTCAACCAACGCTCTAGGCGCCGACTTACTAGTAAAATCCCCAAAAAAGCAAATGGAAGATAAATTTGATAATTGGTCTCTGGAGCGGTGAAATAATAGATCACCACTGTCAAAGACAGCATGAGATAACCAATTAATCGATGTATAAACTCGAAATGTAAAGGATGCTGCTTTCCTGTTACACGGTTTAGCGACACTCCCGCTCTCCAGTAACTGCGTGAAGACCATACCGGTAGCATGGTCTTGAACAGGTGTCTACTACTAGTCCATACGCCAATCAAACGGCATATCACCCTGACCACGCAAGGCCAGCATTAATGTCTGACGCATATGTGCCAGAACATCATTGGTATAAGGTACAGCAGGTGTGCCCCATACAGGTTTAGGCCATGCAACATCATTCTGATAGCGAACAACATGATGGAAATGCAATTGTGGAACCATATTGCCCAAAGCAGCTACATTCATTTTATCTGCCCGGAACACACGGGCAAGCTGACTTGATAGCCAGCTTGATTCGCGTAAGAATTGTTCTTGGTCAGCTTGGCTAAGTTCGTATAATTCAGTAATGCCAGGTACACGTGGCACAAGGATAAGCCACGGGAATTGCATATCATTCATCAGACGACATGTTGAAAGCGGAAAATCGCCAACAAAAAAAGTATCTTGAGCAAGTTGTGGATGCAAACTAAACATATCTTTATAAATGATGCAATAACAATGATAGCTAATACTATCACATCCAATATGGTGTGAATATTCTGAGAACTGCCTTTCCTTACAAATAATTATTAATTTATCTCAAATTTTATAAGTCCAAGATAAATGAATAAAAGTACCTATTCCTTTAAGTTTTTTTTATTACTTACTGATACTTAACCCGTCAAAAAGATTTGCGAAGACTTGTTCAGCCCTCGCCTTATTTTAGCGATTTAAGTCTGCAGTTAACTGGTCAAGAAGTTTCAAAATAAACTCAATTCTTTGTTCATACTCTTCTAGCATGACCAGCACCTTTAAGCGTTGCCCACCCTCCATGCGAAAGTGAGTCGGCTGTTTTTGCATAAGCTGGATAATACTGATCGCCTGAACAGCTGTATCAGGTGAAAATTCGATACTTCCCCCGTGACTCCCAATATCCACCTTGGTAATTCCAAATTGTTCCGCTTTTAGGCGAATCTGATGCACACTGAATAACTGTTTGACTGGTTGCGGTGCAAGACCGAAACGGTCAACTAGCTCCATACGAATATTATCGAGCTTATCTTGTGTATCGGCATTACTGATACGCTTGTAAAACAAGAGCCGCTGGTGTACATCCCCTAAATATTCATCTGGAATGAGTGCTGGCATGTGCAGGTTAATCTCTGCAGTTAAGGAAAGCGGAGCATCAAAATTTGGGGTCTTGCCCTGCTGAATTGCTTTGGTCGCTTTTTCAAGCATTTCCATATATAGACTATAGCCAATAGCCTGCATAGAACCACTTTGCTGCTCACCTAACAGTTCACCCGCCCCACGGATTTCAAGATCTTCTGTAGCAAGCATAAAACCGGCGCCCAGATTAGAAGCACGTTGAATGGCATCTAAACGTTTCTCTGCATCACCTTTTAAAGCTTTAATCGAAGGTACCAGCAAGTAGGCATAAGCCTGATGATGGGAGCGCCCAACACGCCCACGTAATTGATGTAATTGTGCCAAACCTAATTTATCTGCCCGTTCAATAATAATAGTATTTGCATTAGGCACATCAATACCAGTTTCAATAATGGTCGAGCAAACCAGCACATTATACTGTTTGTGATAAAACTGTTGCATTACCTGCTCGAGTTCACGTTCACGCATTTGTCCATGTGCAACGGCAACTCGTGCTTCAGGAACAAGTGCACGGATATTCTCTGCAGTACGTTCAATACTGTCGACTTCATTATGAAGGAAATATACCTGACCACCGCGAAGTAATTCCCGCAAAATAGCCTCTTTGATAGAAGCATCAGTATGCTCCTGTACAAATGTCTTTACAGCCAGACGGCGTGCTGGTGGAGTGGCAATAATCGACAGGTCACGCATGCCTGAAAATGCCATATTTAATGTACGTGGAATCGGTGTTGCTGTCAGAGTAAGCATATCGACATCTGCACGCATTGCTTTAATACGCTCTTTATCACGCACCCCGAAACGGTGTTCTTCATCGACAATCATTAGTCCCAGATCTTTAAACTGTACATTTTCCTGTAAAAGTTTATGAGTCCCAATTACAATATCGACTTTACCGTCTGCAAGATCCTGAATATTTTTTACATGGGCCTTGTTTGAACCAAAACGAGATAGCACTTCAATACGAACCGGCCAGTCTGCAAAACGGTCTTTGAATGATTCATAGTGTTGCTGGGCTAACAGAGTTGTCGGTACCAGTACCGCGACCTGTTTATTATTCTGTACTGCTACAAAAGCGGCACGCATTGCCACTTCGGTTTTACCAAAGCCTACATCACCACAGACCAGCCGGTCCATAGGCTCAGCTTTTTGCATATCATATAATGTCGCTTCAATAGCATTTGCCTGATCCAGGGTTTCTTCATAAGCAAAACCACTGGCAAACTGCATATACAGACTCTGATCTATTTCAAAAGCAAATCCGGGCTTGGCATGACGGCGGGCCTGAATATGCAGGAGTTCTGCAGCCACATCATGAATTTGCTCAAGTGCTTTCCGTTTAGCCTTGTTCCAGGCATCACTACCAATCTTATGTAGCGGAGCCAAATCCGGGTCACCGCCACTATAACGGCTAATAAGATGCAAGTTAGTAACGGGCACGTATACTTTCGCACCTTCTGCATAATCCAGCTGCAGAAACTCATACTCCTGATCATCAATACTTAAGGTAACCAGCCCTGCATAACGTCCTACACCATGGTCAATATGTACAACAGGTGCACCAATGCTCAGTTCAGTCAGACTACGAATTAAAAATTCTTCAGAAACTTCCTGTTGACGCTTACGACGTCGCTGAACTACCCGGTGCTCATACAACTGATTTTCAGAAATAACGGTCAGCTGATCATTAATGATTAATCCACGCTCAAGTGGAGCAGTAGTAATTGCAATTTTATACTGATCATTCTGAAAAATATTGAAATTTGCAACAGTAGGAATATCACCCAGAGTCGAGCGTAAGGCATCACGTAAACTTTCGCGACGTCCTGCACTTTCAGTTACCAGTAAAACTGGATGCTGAGCGTTATCGATATATTCTTTAACCTGATGAAATGGTTTTTCATGTTTAGGATTAACCGGAAGCCGGGGCGGCTCTGAAACCGCCATATTTATCACACCCGCCTTTTCTTCAAATTGTTCAGATGATGCAATAATTCGGGGAAAATGATTGAGTAACTCAAGTAAAGCATTCGGTTTTAAGAATAAATCTTCTGGTGGCAGAATAGGCTGGTCTGCATTATGACGTCGATCTTCATAACGACGATTAACATCCTTCCAGAAGGTGATCAAACATTCATCTAAATCCCTATCTGTAATGACAATGGAATGCTGAGGTAAGTATGCCGATAGCATACCTTGAGTTTGAATTGACTGTTTACTAAAGAATAATGGCAGATAGAAATCAATACCCGGTGATGCAATACCTTCCATGACATCCTGATAAATAGGATTCTTTTTTGGATTGGCAGTCGGAAAGCTCTCAGCATAACGGTCACGGAAGGTAGAACGTCCGTCCTTTAACGGAAACTCTTTTGCTGGTAGAACCTTGAATTGAGTTAAATTACTTGTTGTTCTCTGAGTTTCCGGATCAAAAAATTTAAGGCTATCAATTTCATCATCAAACAGATCTATACGGATGGGTGCCTCCTGACCCGAAGCATAGATATCCATAATACTACCGCGTACCGCGAACTCTCCATGATCGTAAACTGTATCTACTAAAAGATAACCAGCCTGTACCAGACGTAGTTTCTGCTGTTCAAGATCAAATTTTTGACCGACACGTATATCGAAATGCTCGCCTAATATCCAGGAAGTTGGAGCAACTCGCTGTGCCAATGTAGAGGCTGAAAGTAGTAATATGCCCTGCTGAGGCATATTAGAAAGTATAGCCAGGCGCTCCGAGACAATATCCTGATGGGGAGATAACCGGTCATAAGGCAGGATTTCCCAATCCGGGAAAATAATCGGTTTTATACCGTAGAACTCCAGCTCACTCTCGAGCTGGGCTACATGCTGGTTATTTTTAGCCACCAAGACTAATAATTGCCGTGATTGTTCAGCAATTTCTTTAAGCAATAGTGCCGCTGAAGAACCAAGTAAAGAGCCTACCCAGCGCTTTTCACCTGCTTTCAATTGTTTTAAATTAAGTTGAGAGATTTCTTTCTGGAACATGTAGATAGATTTAGGCCTAAATGTCATTGCCCATAATATCATGATGTTTTTTGGCTTTTGGTTATTTTTAATAAAGACCTTGAAGAATAAAACTATCTATACCCTATCTCGCAGAAATTTTTTATAGTAGCTATTCAGCTTTTCAATAACTTTTTTCAGTTCTTTTAAATTTTGCTCATTATTTCCCAAGCGCTCAACATAACGGCCTGTGGCAATTTCCAGATCTATTTTTTCATTAATCTGCAAACTGATTTCAAATAATTTTTTTAAATCTTGAAAATTTTCAAGCTTACGATTTGAAAAATATTCAAGACGATTATTTAAATCACTTAGCACAATCTCATCAACGATAGGCCCTTGGTCTTGATCAAAGTGAATATTTTGTTCACGTAAATAGGATTGTTCTTCGGTCTCTTTAGCTGTAGTTTTGAAGAGTCGGGCAATTTTGTTAAACATATTTCTAAATCACAGATTAAAATATAAATTTTGAGTCTAAATATAGATTATCAAAATAAACAGATTGAATAGGAAGATAATAGCTTAAAAAGCTTAGGCTATTCAGATCAAAATAAAAAGCACTTTTATGCAAGTGCTTTTTACTGGTATTTAATGCAGTTTTTTTGCGCTTTAGTTAGCTACCGTATTGCTCTTGAAGATAACGAACAATTTTTGCTGACTCAAACATCTTAGTATTAGTATTTGGATCTATCAGATAAGGGACCTGAATATCTCGCCCCATTACCTGCATGACTTGCTCACGTTTCCCACCAGAAACAGGCACATACTTGCCTGGCTTAAGTCTTAATTTTGCTGGCCCAATATCTTGCCAGCGTTCCTTAGCAACATTATGCAAAATATATGGAATTTCCAGCTCACTCATTACGCTACGAACTACGCGTGAATAAGGGCTGCCTTCAAAACTCCATAATTCTAGTAATTGCTCAGGCGCATCACCTGTATTGACCTTAGAAAAAGCACCTCTCAACCCATTAACAAGAGTTCCCACAATAGCAACATAAGGTATTTTCGGATAATTCTGATAGGCTTTAGGTACTCGCCCATTCCTGCCATAGTACTTGAATAAGTGAGCAATAATCTGCTCCGATTCATACAGTTTGTCGCCGGTGTTTTCATCAATCAGAAAAGGAAATTGCAGTTTACCGCCCTCTTTTTGGACTATGGGCCTGAAACGGGTACCATTACGTGGACAAGGGTAGATTTCCACATCCAGATTTAAAAGTGTCAATACTTCCCGTACACGACGGCAAAATGGTGAAGCTTCAAACTCATAAAGCTTGAGTGGTTTTTCGGGCTGATGAGGATGGGGCGTTCCCGATACACCTCTTCCACCTTCTGTAAAACTAGAAACCAGCGCCTGAATTACTTTAGTTTGATGATTCACCATATTTTTTCCTTATAATTATGCTTCTACAAGCTTTTCTTTCGATATGACAATACCATTATTATCGGCATAAATATAATCACCGGCATGAATAGTCACTCCACCAAAATACAAAGTTATATCAACTTCGCCAATGCCTTTACGGTTACTTTTTTGTGGAATAGCAGCCAATGCATGCACCCCCAGATCCAGCTCTGCAATTGCATCAACATCACGTACACAGCCATAAATAATTACGCCATTCCAATGATTCTTTACAGCTGATTCAGCAATCATGTCACCCATAAGTGCACATCGCATGGAAGCACCGCCATCTACTACCAGTACTTTACCCGTTCCATCTGTAGCAAGAAGCTCTTTCACCCTTGAGTTGTCTTCGAAACATTTTACTGTAACCACTTGTCCACCAAAGGTTTTACGCAACCCGTAACTTTTGAAGTATTTACCATCAATTGATGGACACATTACTTGTAGTTCTTTATCAGGATTATCATCTAGCAGGTCACAGGTTACGAATTCTGTATTCATGTCTTGTCTCCAATTACGGCATATTTTGTATAGCTAAATTATCATAAACTTTATATTTTTCAGTCTGATTTTGCGCTGCCTTGACCATAGTATGAGCTACTTGCCGAGCTGTCACAGGTTTGTATTTAAAATTACCAGGAATATATTTTTCAACTGTACGAAACAGGTTCTGGCTTAAATCCTCCAGAATACGGCTTTCCTGACGCTCTCCGAGCAATAGCGAAGGCCTTATAAATGATATCCGGTTCATATCCATGCTTTGGATATAATCTTCAAGCTCACCTTTAACCCGGTTATAAAAAAATATAGATTCAGATGCTGCACCCATTGCACTTACCAAGAGGAAATGTAGCACATCATCCTGAACCAGCTCAGCAAAATGGGCATTAATGCCGAAATCAGTATTATAAAATGCCTGTTTAGAACCTGCTTTTTTGATGGTAGTGCCAAGACAGCTAAATGCATGAGTATGGCCACTTACATCCTCATCATTTAACATAAAAAAGTCAGATACGACCAACTGCTCTACTTTAGACATTTGCTTATATTCGGCATCTTCTTGCCGCACTGCTACAGTAATGCGTTCACATTCAGCCAGTTGATGTAATTCTCGAACTAGCTCTCGTCCAACTAGCCCTGTTGCTCCAATTACGATGGCACTTTTGATATTTTCAGTCATTTTTTAGCCTATCTTCTTAAATTTCCTATAATCTAACGTTTTCTTTCATTTTTATCTTCAAGTAAAATGTTGTGAAAGCGTCGCGACACTTGACTTCGGCGTGCCATTTCATCAAAATATGGCACTTGTTTACGGGCTGGTTATGGTGTCTTCTGGTGAAGGTCAGTTTCAACTACAGCCCGCCCAGACCAATCTATTTCAAGGAGTGCAAGAGTGGCAAACTCTGCTCAGGCAAAAAAACGTGCGCGTCAAAACGTTACAGCGCGCAAACACAACGCGAGCTTGCGTTCTATGGTTCGTACCTACATCAAGCGTACTTTAAGTGCAATTGCTGCTGGTGATTATGCAGTAGCTACAGAAGCTTATAAAAAAGCTGTTCCTGTAATCGACCGTATGGCTGATAAAGGCATCATCCATAAAAATAAAGCAGCTCGTCATAAGAGCCGCTTAAACACTCAAGTTAAAGCTCTAGCTTCTAACTAAGTGATATATGTAAAAAAGCCCTATAATGGGCTTTTTTATGGCTAAAATTTCTCTAGCTCAATTTTTTTTGCTATTTAGAGTAGTAGATATTATTAAAAATAAGAATACTGATATTATTCTGTATGAAATTTAAAGGATTATTACTTATATCCTCTGACTTACTGAATATTTTTTATCTATCAATTATTATAGAATTTTCTACGGAACCTGTCAGTCGTTATCCTCAGGAAATGTTTGCTTGCTGGGCCTGAAACTGCTGAATAGACAGTTCTTTTAACTCACCTCGCCAAATCCACTTCAGTTTACTATGGTCAAAATCTTCACCTTCAAACCATACAAATAATCCCTCCATCATTTGTGGCCAGTCGGCTTGGCTAATTTGAGTGTGTCCTGAAATTATGGCGACAATAGCAGCAATAATGGTGTCATGACTTACTGCCAGACTTAGACCTCGACAGTTCTGCGGATGAGTGCTGTAAATCAGCTCAAGTACATCCATTACGCCCATAATAGGGTTCTTCATACCAGGTAATGTGTTATTGACAAAACTGTTGATAAAGCCCAGTGCACCCTGCTGCTTAAAATAAGGTGCAGCCTGCTGGATATCCAGTACAAAGCTTCCAGGTTCTACCAGTAGACCCTGCTCAACAATTTCAATCGAATGTGTATTTAAAGCCGGAGTTACCTGATCTGCCCCTTCAATCATCAAAGCAGCTGTATCAATACAGCGCTGAATAGGGCTCGAAATACAATGCTGAATCAAGCGATCCGTATTTTTAATGAGATAAGCACCCCATTCATGGGCTAAGTCACGGCCTTGTTCTGTTAACTGCAGGTCGTACCCCGCCAATCCCTGCCCTGCTACAATTTCTCTTAAAGAATGCCGTGTAAACAAGGTTACAGGCACTGAGGCTTCAGGTAACAGTTCCAAGGCTTTATGCATACTGGGCGGCAGTAACTTCAGCGACATAGAATTTCTTAATAACTCAATTTATCTATTACTATAGCATGAGAGTGAGCTGATGTTCAGGTTAAAGCTTTACTTGCGCCAAAGCCTCAAGCGAGAGAGTCCGTGTTACCTGATTAGTAAATGCTATAAACCCGTTATTTAATACACTGCTACGCGCGTTATAGGTAAAAGGCTCTTTCTGTAAACTCAACAGGCCACCACCGATACTTTCCAAAAGCCCCTGCCCGGCGCTTGTATCCCATTCAGAAGTCGGGTGAAAGCGCGGGTAAATATCGATCACGCCTTCTAGCATCATACAAAATTTATAAGCACTCCCCGCTTCACGTCGTACCACGGGGTACTGCTGCGCAATATGATCCATAAATTGCTGATAGCGTACATCTTTGCTGCCGTGGCTTAACCCTACCTGGATTTGCTTATAATCTGCTAGATTTTGCTGATACTGATACCATTGCCGCTGACTGAATTGATAGCGAAATGGTAAATCTTGAAGATAGCCCATGTACATGCGCTTTTCACAAGGTACAACAATGACTGAAAATATAGTTTTATGATGCCTAATCAAGCTGAGATTAATCGTAAACTCATCACGTTCATGAATGAATTCTTTAGTGCCGTCAAGAGGATCTAGCAGCCAGCAAAGCGGCCATTGATGACGTTTTGAATAATCACTTTCTTCTGATAAAACTGGTATTTCAGGTGTGAGATATGCCAACTGTTCCAGTATATAATGATTAATCTTTAAGTCAGCTTGAGTTACAGGTGACTGGTCTATTTTTTTATTAATATTAAAATCATTTCCTGCACAATAACCCTCATACTCTTCTAAAAGAGTTTGGCCAGCTTGCTCAAGCATAGGTAAAAGCTTAAGCATAAGTTCATCTGTAGGTGCTTGAGATTGAATAAACATAAATACAGAGTCCGGACTTGGATGTGTTAAGGCTACCACTAACTTTCATCATTTGCTTGTATACGAAAGTGAAATATATTTTTATCTTCTCTCAGTTTTAGTTATGGAAACATTATCTCTTTTGATAATAGAGCTCCTATTATAAATCAAGAACATGATACATATCACACTTATTAAGTAGAAAATTTTTATTTAAAATCCCATAGATCTATTTTTAAAAATTAAGTAAACTAAAAAATCCTATTAGAAATTCCTTTATTTTCCAATATAACTTGGTGATTATCCTTCTGCATTTTTTCATAAATTTCGTTTCTAGCTATAAACCCAAGTAAAATAATAAGACTTATAAGACTAATGATGAGTAATTTATTATTCATTTGGTTTTTCTTATTAATTAACCCTTATAATTCTAAAGAAATCTAAAACTTTTCATATGACCAAAAATATTAAAACAAAAATAGTAACTTGAATAGAATACCATTTTCACCCTTTAGCTGAGAAATATTTAAATAATATCAATTTTAAAAACTTATATTTTAATATTAATAAAATAATCTAGATGTACTTTATTAATACTTATAATTTTAATTAGTATAAGTTTATTTATATTTTAACTTATCTATATTTAATATTTTTTATTGGAAGATAAATTCAAAAATTATATATTTTAAAATCTTAGTTAATTAAGTTAGCTTAAATAAAACTTATATGTATTTGAGTTATAATTTTGATGAAAAAATAACTTTATTCAGGACAACTATGCTTAAACCAATAATGTTTGATATGGACGGCACACTGTTGGATCTGGCTTTTGACGACTATATCTGGAATCAATGCTTGCCTGAGCACTATGCCCAGTTTCACGGCTACTCCTTAGAGAAAAGCCATCAATATCTACAGCAGCTTTATCTAGATCATAAACACACTTTAAACTGGTATTCTTCTGCATTCTGGAGCCTACAAACTGGTATCAATATACTAAAAATACAGCAAAACCATGAAAGTAAAATTTGTCTCAGACCTGGGAGTTTAGAGCTTCTAGAGCAGCTAAAGGCTACTGGGCATGTTTGCTGGCTAGTCACCAATGCTGACTGTAAAAGCCTAGAATTAAAGCTTGAAAATATACCCCTGCGCCCTCATTTTGATTTAATCATCAGCAGTGAACAGATTGGCTATCCTAAAGAAACTCTAGCATTCTGGCAGTACCTGCAGCAACAGCATTCTTTCAATCCGGAACAGGCGGTATTGATTGATGATACAGCTCAGGTCTTACACAGTGCCAAGCAATTTGGAATTAAAAACCTGTTCACTATTCTTCAACCTTCAAGTTTGCAAGCACCTCGCCTGCAAGAACAACTAGATTATCCTGCCATAGATAATTTAATTGAACTCTTTCCTTTTATTTCAGAAACTGCTTACAAGGAAATCAATGTTAAAACAGCATGAAGATGTTGCCGTTGAAAGCATGCGCGTAGACAAATGGCTATGGGCAGCGCGTTTTTTTAAAACCCGCTCAGTTGCGAAAGCAGCCATTGAAGGTGGTAAAGTCCACCATGAGGGTGAACGGGTAAAAGTCTCCAAGGAAATACGTATAGGAATGGAGTTAACCATTCAGCAAGGATTTGACCGTAAAACCGTAACTATTAAAGCCCTGTCAAACACTCGTGGTCCTGCACCAGTTGCCCAGATGCTTTATGAAGAAACACCCGTAAGTATCGCTCGTCGTGAATTGATTGCATCGCAACGAAAATTGCATAATCTAGCACGACCAGATCATCGTCCGAGCAAAAAAGATCGTCGCGATATCAACAAGTTTAAACAAGGAAATGATCATCAGAATGACCACTCCTGGTCATATAATGATGGTTAAAATTACACGTCATATTGTGTCGCCCAGACCGGAAAACACATAGAAACGTCATTATAAATCTGTCACTATAATCTGGTGGAAACAAGTTTTTACTTTGATACATCCACTTGAGTGAATAGTGATATTACGAAAGTTTTGAGGTTGTGAGATGGATGAGAACAAAAGCAAAGCGCTCAATGCCGCATTAAGCCAAATTGAGAAACAGTTTGGTAAAAATACGGTAATGCGCTTGGGTGATAATACCGTGCAGGCAGTAGAAGCTGTATCAACCGGTTCTTTAACATTAGATATTGCGCTGGGTATTGGCGGTTTGCCTAAGGGTCGTATTGTTGAAATTTACGGTCCTGAGTCCTCAGGTAAAACTACTATGACATTGCAGGCAATTGCCCAGTGTCAGAAGGCTGGTGGTACTTGTGCGTTTATTGATGCAGAGCATGCACTTGACCCGCAGTATGCACGTAAACTTGGCGTAGATATTGATAACCTGCTGGTTTCCCAGCCAGATAATGGTGAACAGGCATTAGAAATTGCAGACATGCTGGTACGCTCGGGAGCAATTGACCTGATCGTAGTCGACTCCGTTGCTGCCTTGACCCCACGTGCCGAGATTGAAGGCGAAATGGGTGATTCACACATGGGGCTGCAAGCTCGACTGATGAGCCAGGCACTGCGTAAGATTACCGGTAATGCTAAGCGTTCTAACTGTATGGTAATCTTCATTAACCAGATTCGTATGAAAATCGGTGTAATGTTTGGTAGTCCTGAGACCACAACTGGTGGTAATGCATTAAAATTCTATGCATCAGTCCGTCTGGATATTCGTCGTATCGGTCAGGTAAAAGAAGGCGATGAAATTATTGGCTCTGAAACCAAAGTTAAAGTCGTCAAGAATAAAATGGCGCCTCCATTTAAAGAAGCACTATTTCAGATTCTTTATGGCAAAGGGGTTAACCATCTCGGCGAATTGATTGATTTAGCCGTTCAGCAAGAAATCATCCAGAAAGCTGGTGCATGGTACTCCTACCAAGGTAATAAAATTGGCCAAGGCAAGAATAATGTGATTCGCCATCTGGAAGAGAATCCGGAGCTGGCAGTAGAAGTTGAGCGTCTTATTCGTGAGCAGCTCTTAACTACTAATAATGCGCCGGTGGCAGAAGATGAAGCAGAAGAAGTCCCGGACTTCCTAGAAAGTTAATTGAACTGAAAGAAACGCCCTACGGGGCGTTTTTCCATTTAAGGAAGGATTGCATGTTTAAGCAAAGAAATCAGCAAACTCAACGAAAACCTTTAACCGGAACGCGTTTACGCTCTTATGCTTTTGCCCTACTGACTAAACGCGAATATTCAAAAGGCGAACTGATTAAAAAACTTTGTCTCTATGCAGAAGATCCAGATGAAGTAAGAACATTAGTTGAAGAACTGAGTGAAAACTCTTATCAAAGTGATCAGCGGGTAGCTGAAGCGATGCTATCAAGTCAATTACGCAAAGGTAAAGGCCCGAATCGAATTAAACTGGCTCTTAAAACCAAGCAGCTGGACACTGAATTAATTCAAGATGATTTATCTGATATAGACTGGGCGGAGCAAGCTTATCGTCTGAAAGTGAAAAAATTTGGTTTTGAGGTTGAAAAGGAACCAAAACTCAAAGCAAAACAGATCCGCTTTTTGCAGTATCGTGGTTTTGAAATAGAAGCAATTATGAAAGCAGTCAACCGAATGGCTGATGAAGAATAGTGGTGGCAACCCCACTAGCAAAACTTCGGCACATCATAGATCTGCTACCGTTGCTACCTTCCGGTCCTGGCGGGGTTCACAGAGTACAATTGCGAGGCTACCAGCGGGGCTACCATTGCAAAACCAAGTATAGAGTTTTTTAACCAAGTTGCAAGTCTCTGCTCCTTATTTTCGCACCTTGAGCGTTCAATTGATTATTTCCTCAACGATCTTAAAGATTTAAACAATAAAACTCATTTACAGCTATAACTATTAATATTATAGGTTAGCCGGGAAAGCTCCTGCTCGCCAAATGTGCCTGAACATTGTAAAGAGTTATTGCAATTCTTGAGCCAGCCGTTTTTAATGACTGCATACTGTAGAACTTCAGCTAGATATTTTTAGATCCTAGCTGGACAAGACAATAAAGTGATGACCAATCACTCGATATGATGGACCAAAATTATGCTCAATAAGCATTCCCTTCTTTTCATTGCCCTGCTTTGTACAACTCAACTGTACGCAGCCGTTCCAATTGAATCGAGAGGCCTCTCGCAATCCTCTAGCTATAACAATACATCTTCTACTGCCACACCAACTGTCAACAGTAATCCGACTTGGGATTTGGTACAGAAAAACCAGAATCTGGAAAATGATATACGTACTTTACGTGGTCAGCTTGAAGAACAAGCAAATGAAATTGACCAGCTCAAAAAAGAGTTAACAAATCGTTATACAGATCTTGATCAGCGTATTGAACTATTACTTCAAAAAATTGACCCTGAAAGCGCTAATGCAAATGAAGAGACAAGTAGTGAAGAAACACAGGCTCAACCAGCAACTGCTACTCCAGTAAGCCCTATCGCATCTAATAGTACTTCTAGCAATTTGCCTCAAGGCAATAGTTCTACTCAGGCACCGAGCGACTTAGAAAAAGCAGCTTATACAGTCGCTCTGGATGCATACAAACAGGGCGGTGCCAAGAAAGCTATAGCCCCAATGCAGAATTTTATCAAGAACCATCCAAACAGTATTTATACGGGAAATGCTTACTTCTGGCTGGCTGAGTTTAATCTGGCAGTAGAGCCGCCAAATTATAAAGAAGCCAAGAAAAACTATGCCATAGTAGCAGACCAATACCCGACCTCAGCCAAAGCCTCACGAGCGTTGTATCAACTCTACAGCATTGCCAAGGATGTCGATAAAGATACTGCTTCTGCTAACCGATTTAAAAACAAACTCATTAGCACCTATCCAAAATCTGAAGAAGCAGGCTATTTTAAATCATAGAAAATTATTTTAGCTAAATTAGCTAAACCAGCTTATAAAAAAAGACACCACTTGGTGTCTTTTTTTATAACAGCTCATGCTTAGCGCACAATACCACGCTTTGACTGTTCCAGTGAATCAATCAATAATTGTACTTCACTAATTTCAGGAAGAATTTCTGCACGAATTTTCTCAATAGCCTGCTCTGTCGTCAGACTGGCTTTATAGATCAGCTTAAAAGCTTCTCTAAGCCCTTGAATTACACTCTTTGACCAGCCTTTACGTCGCATACCTTCAACGTTCATACCGAATGCATGTGCAGGATTACCTGATACCATTACATATGCAGGCACATCTTTTAAAATAAGCGATGCGCCGCCAATCATGCTATAAGAATCAATTTTGCAGAACTGATGGATACCAGAGTTTCCACCAACAATTACAAAGTCACCGATATGAACGTGACCTGCTACTCCTACATTATTTGCAAAAATATTATGATCACCAATAACACAGTCGTGAGCAACATGGGTGTTCACCATCAACAGATTATGATCACCGATTTTAGTCAAACTTTTATCTTGAACAGTTCCTCGATGTAAACTGCAATGTTCACGAATCGAGTTATGATTCCCAATCTCAAGCCAAGTTTCTTCACCTGCATACTTCAGGTCCTGACATATTTCTCCGACACTGGCAAACTGAAATATTTCATTCTGCTCGCCAATTCGGGTAAAGCCCCCCACTACAACATGTGAGTGGAGTTTTGTACCAGCTCCAATAGTTACATTTGGGCCAATAATACAATAAGGTCCAATCTGTACATCTGGAGCAATTACTGCAGATGAGTCAATAATAGCGGTAGAATGAATGAAGTCGTTATTGCTCATGCCTGCTCTATACTTGCTGATGCGAAACCATAATTTCCGCTGTAGTTGCTACTATACCATCGACGCTGGCAGTACATTGATATTTATAAATGCCGCGTCTTTGCATTACCAACTCTGATTTTAATACGAGTTGGTCACCCGCAACCACCTGTTTTTTAAATCTTACTTTCTCAGCTCCTGCAAAAAGAAACAGAGAACCTTCTGATGGCTTTTGTTCATTCATGATAAAGCCAAGAATACCAGATACTTGAGCGAGTGCCTCTACAATCAGTACCCCCGGCATAAGTGGATAGTTAGGAAAATGTCCTTGGAGAAACTCTTCATTAATCGATACATTTTTATATCCGACAATTCCATTTTCTGTCACCTCAGTAATCCGGTCTACTAGCAGAAAAGGATAACGGTGTGGAAGATATTCGCGGATGGTTTGAATGTGCATTGGTAATTCAGGCACAGCAAATGCTGGGATTTTAGACTCGGTCATCATATTCTATTTACGCAATTTAAAAGTTGATTCAAGAGACTCAATTTGAGATTGCATATGATCAAGTCGTTTGGTCAGTTGGGTCAATGGCACATCTGCTAATTGTCTTAGCCGTACAACTGTACGTTTCCAATGATTATTTTCAAAAATACCTGTACCTGAAGAATACGTTCCAGGCTCAGAAATATTTTTTGTGACCATTGACATTCCCGTCAGAGTCACATTATCAGTAATAGTCAGGTGTCCTACTACCCCACATGCTCCAGCCAGTATACAGTTTTTGCCAATTCGGGTACTTCCTGCAATACCACATTTGGCCGCAATTGCAGTATGTGCACCAATATGAACGTTATGTGCAATTTGCACAAGGTTATCAATAACTACACCTTCCTCTATAACTGTATCGTCAAGTGCGCCTCGATCGATACTGCAATTTGAACCGATCCGCACATCATTCCCTATATGAACTGAGCCTAGCTGTACAATTCGGTGCCATTTTCCCTGATAAGGTGCAAAGCCGAAACCTTCACTGCCAATAACAGTATTAGCATGAATTCTGACACGGTCAGCAATTTTAGATTCACCGGTAATGGTCACATGGGAGTCAATAAAACATTGCTTGCCAATTTCCACACCATCATCAATCTTTGCATGTGACTGTATAACTGTATGATCACCTATTACACAGTCCTCACCAATAACCACATAATGACCTATATAAGCCGTATCAGATATAATGGCGGAAGAGTGAATCTGAGCCGTATTTTCAATACCTACTGCTTTTGTTTTTCTCTCAAAAGCATGGGTTAAGATGGCAAAAGCTAGATAGGGATTAGGCACAATCAAGAAATTCTGATGCTCTGGAAGCTGTGCCTGTAGCTCTGCAGTGGTAATCAGCACGCCCGCCTTGGAAGAACGTGCCTGCTCAAGATATTTATGCCCGTTTACAAAAGCAATCTGATTATTCTGGGCATTTTCCAGACTGGCAAGCCCTTGCAATTCGAATTGCGGTTGTCCGACAAGCTGCCCCTGTACCAGATGAGCCAGCTCTTCCAGACGATAACGTTGTTGTTTCATTGATTATTTAATTGCATTGACCTTTTGAATCATTTTATCAGTTAAATCCTGTTTAGGGTCATAGGCAAGTGCCGAGTTTTTATTCAAAACAAGATCAAGGTTATTTTCTTGGCGCAATTGTTCAGCAGCCTGTTTGACACGGGCCTCAAAGGTTCTATTCATAGTTTGAAGTGTAGTCTGCACTTGTGTCTGTAAAGATTGCTGCAGTGTATTAAATTCGCCCATTTTAGCTTGATACTGCGCACTTAGTTTCTGTGCTTCAGTCTCGCTGATTTTATTATTACTTTGTGCTTTCTGGCGTAAAGCTTCAATCTCTTTACCAATCTGTTCCAGACGGGTGCTAGAAGGTTTGACTGACTGGCTCAAGCTGGCATTTTGCTGCTTCAGATAGGTACTGTTTTCAACAATACGCTCCAGATCAATCACCCCATATCCTGCCGCATGAGTAAGACCAGCCAGACTCAGGCCTAAACTTACCACCAGTGGTCTTATTATTTTCATGTAGAACATCCCTGTCATATTTAATGTAGTTAGTATCAAACCGTACTTAGAAAGTACGGCCAATTTCAAATTGTACAGCTTGGGTCTCGTCACCCTCTTTATCATTTAGAGGATATGCATAGCTGAGCGAAATAGGACCAATCATGGTAATCCAAGTAAAGCCTACACCCACACTATAACGCATTTCGCCCAAATCAAAGCCAAAGTTATCTTCACAGTATTTTTTACTGTCTAAACTTTGCCCTTTATAGAAAATGGTTGAGTTTGAAACGTCACATTGTGTATCAAATACCTGTGCGCCTTCAGCAAAGATTACAGGCCGCACCTGGCGGGTCCAGTCGCCTTTAAATGGAAGTGGCAGTGCCAGTTCAGTACCAAATTGTACTAAAGCATTACCCCCGACTTCTTCAGGAGACGGATCTTCTACTTTAGTTTCAGAATAGGTTACACCCGGATATTTAGGACCCAAAGTACTTACGTCATAGCCACGGACCGAACCATAACCACCCGCATAGAAGTTTTTATAAAATGGCAAATCATTACCATAGCCAAGCTTACCATAGGTACGTAAAGTAAAATCTTTACCTAACGGGAAGAATGCCTGGGCATCATAAGTCAATTTCTGATATTCCACATCACTGCCTGGAAGTGCAATTTCAGCATTAATACGATGCGACATACCATTGGTTGGGAATACAGGGCGGTTCAAAGTATTATAAGACCAGCCTAAATTTAGGTTATAGGTCAGAAATTCACCCCCAAACTTATTTCCATAAGGATCTGAAAGTTGACCCTCAGGACAGTTATAAGCCCCCGTGGCCTCATCTTTTACACGATCAACAAGACAATATTGGGTGGTACCTAGAGTTTTACCCCCGTTGGCAAGCAGATAATCACGAACATAAGTAGAAACATATGGTCCTGTAGTTACTTCTGTATTATCAATATTTAAAGAAGCACTCAGGTTCTGGTTTTCATCAATCGGATATCCAAAACTCAGGCTTCCACCATAACTATCAGTTACATAGTTATTGACGTTATAGTCATCATCAAGTTTGGTCTTACGATAATACAGGTTATAACCGCGGCTGACGCCATCAATAGTAAAGTATGGATCAGTTACGCTCAGATTATAGTAATCTTGAGTTTCCGAACGGGACAGGTCGATAGATACACGGTTACCAGTACCTAAAAAGTTAGTTTGGCTTAAACCGGCCTGGAACGTAATACCGCCACTTTGTGAATAGCCAACTGCTAGTGTACTAGTACCAGAGTGTTGTTCTTTTACATCGACATTTAAGTCAATCTGATCCGGTGCACCCGGTATACGTGCCGGCTTAATCGTAACATTCTCGAAGAATCCGGTACGTTCAAGGCGTACTTTAGAAAGATCAATTTTTTCATTACTTGCTAATGCGCCTTCCATCTGACGCATCTCGCGACGCAGTACTTCATCTGCTGTTTTACTGTTACCGGAGAAGTTAATACGCCGTACAGTAACCTGCTGGCCTGGATTAATATAATAGTTTAAATCTACGATACCAGTTTCATTATTAATTTGCGGTGCAACATTCACTTCAGCAAAGTAGTAACCAGCATTACCATACTTACGAAGTAATAGTTGTTTGACTGCATCTACTTTTTCTTGTGAATACGTATCGCCATCTTTATAGATTTTCAGTGCTTTGAGTTCATCAGGACTATAAAGCGCATCGCCCAAGAACTTGGTCTGGCCAAATTTAAACTGCTCGCCTTCATCTACAGAAACTTCAATAAAGATATGTTTTTTATCTTCACTTAAGTTCAGGTTAGAGTTATTGATTTTAAAATTGATATAACCACGATTCAGATATAGAGCGCGTAAAGCTTCCAGACTTGCAGCCATTTTCTCACGTGCATAACGGTCATTACGTGTAACAATTGAGCTCCAGCTGCTTTCACGTACTGCAAAAACCTGTTTGATCTCGTCTTCTTTAAAAACGGTATTACCAATGATATTGATATCAACTACTTTTGCCGCAGTGCCTTCAACGAACTCAAGTTTCAGGTCTACACGGTTATTTGGACGGGCAATAGTCTGTACACGTACATCTGCATCATAACGGCCTTGCTGGGTGTACTGCTGCTCGAGTTCAGTTTCAATTGTCTGAATTGCAGACTTCTTAAATACTTCTCCTTCAGCCACGCCCATTCTTTTTAAGCCATCTTCCAGTGCTTCTTTTGGAATCAGCTTATTACCCTGAAATTCTACTTTAGAAATAATTGGTCTCTCGACCACATTAAATACCAGTATGTCATTTTCTTTGGAAGCTTTAATATCATCAAACAGGCCGGTAGCATAAAGTGCCCGTACAGCATTTGAAATCGCTGCATCATCTACCCGATCGCCACTGTTAATGGGTAACATGGTAGAGACACTTGCAGGCGACAGACGTACAAGTCCCTGTATTTTTATATCACGAGCAATGAACTCGTCTGCTGCATATACTTGTTGTACTGCTGCCATAGCGCTAACAAGAGCTAGAGGCATAAATAGATGTGTGTGCCGCATAGTTAGTTTATTCCATCATCTACGTCATAAACGCATAAAATCATTAAATAATGCCAGGAGCATCATACTACCGAGCAGTACCATACCAATTTTCAAACCAAATATTTGTATTTGTTCAGAAACGGGCTTACCACGAATCGCTTCAATAAAATAATAGACTAAATGTCCGCCATCAAGCATTGGTATTGGAAGCAGATTTAAAATTCCCAAGCTTATACTCATTAAAGCCATAAAAGAAATAAAAGTTTGCCATCCCATCTCGGCACTTTGGCCTGCCACCTTGGCAATCGTAATTGGACCAGATAAATTATCCAGACCGATCAGCCCTCGAACCATTTTAGCCATCGAGTTCAAAATCATCCCGGAGATTTGACCAGTTTTATCTACTGCCATCATTAAAGCTTGTGCAGGATTATATTGAATTGTTTGTTTATATTCGTCAGGAATTGTAACTTTACCTGGCGTACTTTGTACTCCCAGCATGCCAATAACATTTCCCATATTGTCTCGTTGACCTTGTGGCATCACATTAAACTGCTTGATTTCGCCATTACGCAATACATCTATCTTTAGAAGCTTCTCTGGTGATGCCTGCACGATTTCAACTACATCGAACCAGTCCTTCATTTTTACGCCATCAATTGCAACAATCTTGTCACCTTCCTTTATTCCCTGACGTATCGCTGCACCATCTTCGCTCAGCTTGGTCACCACTGCCGGAATTTGTGGACGATAAGGAATAAAACCCAAAGTTTCCAAAGGAGATTTACTTTGATCTTTTAGGAAATTCTGTATTGGTAGACTAAACTGTTGTAATTGTCCCTGCCGTTCAACCTGAACCTGAATCACTCCAGTTTCACCAGCACGATCTACTATAGCGTAATTTAATTTTTCCCAAGTGCTCACTGGCGTACCGTCTATAGCAGTAATTTTGTCACCAGTCTGCATTTGCACAGCTGCAGCGGGGGTACCGGGAAAAATCTTGCCTACACGTGTATTTAACTGCTCTTGTGAAGGCAGGAATAAAATCCAGAAAAGTACAATCGCAAATACCAGATTAATGAGCGGCCCCGCCGCAACAATAGCAATACGCTTCCAAGGAGACTGGCGGTTAAATGCCTGCGGCATGTCTTCTTCAGTAACATTTCCTTCACGCTCATCCAGCATTTTGACGTAACCACCAAAAGGCAAGGCTGAAAGCTGATATTGAATACCTGATTTTTTTGATTTCCACTTAATCAGGGTTGGCCCAAAGCCAATCGAATAAACCTGAACTTTTACACCCAGTTTACGTGCCACAAAATAGTGTCCAAACTCATGAATTGCAATCAGCGGTCCGAGTAAAAGTATGGCTGCGACAATCATAAACAAAGCATTCATCATCAGCTTCTCATTTTTCCAATAGAGTCAAATGCAGCTTCACGCGCTTGCGTATCAGCCTCAAGTATGGTCTCAAGCTGTTCTGCAGACCTATTGTGAACGGTATTTAAGGTCTGCTCAACTATTTCAGCAATATGAGTAAAACGGATTTGTTCTTTTAAAAAAGCTGCGACTGCCATTTCATTGGCTGCATTTAAAATTGCAGGGGCTACGCCTCCCGCTTTCATTGCTTCTCTTGCGAGCTTTAACGCAGGGAAACGTACGATATCCGGTTCCTGAAAATTCAATTGCTGCTGTGCAAACAAGTCAAGTGCAGGTACATGAGTCTGTATACGCTCAGGCCAAGCTAATGCATGAGCAATCGGTGTGCACATATCCGGATTCCCCATTTGTGCCAAAGTTGAACCATCTACATATTGCACCATGGAATGAATAATACTTTCTGGATGAACCACAACTGTCACAAAGTGCTCAGCAATTGAAAATAGATGACAGGCTTCAATTAATTCCAGCCCCTTATTCATTAGGGTAGCTGAATCAACTGAAATTTTTTGTCCCATTGACCAGTTTGGATGCTTACATGCCTGCTGTGGAGTGACTTCATGCAACTGTTGAAGACTGTGCTGACGGAATGGGCCACCTGATGCAGTAAGCAAAATACGCGACACCCCTTTTACAGGTTTGCCATGCGCATCAGCATTCATATAGTCATGAGGCAAACATTGAAAAATGGCATTATGCTCAGAGTCTACCGGCAAAAGTAAAGCATGATGATCTCGCGCTGCACGCATCATAATGTCACCAGACATAACGAGTGCTTCTTTATTGGCTAGCAGTACTCGCTTACCTGCTTTAACAGCGGATAAAGTCGGTAAAAGCCCGGCTGCTCCGACAATTGCTGCCATCACCACATCAACTTCCGGATGTTCAGCTACGGCTATCAGGCCTGCCTCACCACTCAAGATTTGAATATGGCTGAGCTGCAAATCCTTTAAATGCCGGCTAAGCTGATCCACACGGTCAGCGGGCACTACAGCTATTTTAGGCTGATATTGTCTGCATATCTGGGCAAGCTCATCTATACGGCTATAAGCACTTACTGCAAACACCGAATATTGATCTGGATGCTGCTCCAATATTTTTAAAGTACTCTGACCAATAGAGCCTGTAACACCCAATATACAAACAGATTGTGACATCTATAAATCTACACCAATAAGTTTTAACAGATACATACCCGCTGCAAATATAGGTGCAGCGGCCAGTAGAGAGTCAATACGATCGAGTACACCGCCATGTCCTGGAAGAACACGACCGGAATCTTTAATGCCTGCGCGGCGTTTAATCATGGACTCAAAAAGATCACCCAGTACTGAACCTAGTACCGTAGCTACAGAAAGTATAATGAAGAGCAGATATTGAATCAGTGTAAGATCGAGATAGATCCATGCCACCACAACGATAATAATAGCGGCTACGCTTACTCCGCCATATAGGCCTTCTACCGATTTATTTGGGCTAACCGAGGGGGCCAGTTTTTTTCGTCCAAACTTACGACCAACAAAGTAAGCACCACTGTCTGCACCCCAGACCAGCAGAAACAGATACATCAGCCACCAAGGTGAGCTATGCCAGACTGCAAAAATTGCTGTAACTGCCGCACATATAAGAATAATACCAATACCCTTAAGTGTAGCATTGTACCAGTTATCGTATTCAGGGTATGACTTTACCCAGTAAATACTAAAAATCCAGGTTAAAATAGAGGCAGCCCACAGTAACAGGGCAATATCATTTAAATAGAGAACCAGAGCCGAGATGGCGGCACTGAGAACACCATAGGACCAAGCAATCGGTTTTATCACATATTTTGTAGTTCTGGGCATGAGCTTAAACCACTCATATCCTGCGACCCCCGCTGCCAACACCATAAGCCCTAACATTGGATAATCTGACTGGGTAGCAAACATGCAGCTCAGTACTACTGCTACCAACACCAATGCGGTAATTATCCGCTCTAACATTTATTAATTCTCAAGTTTCTTTTGTTGGATTTGCTCTGAAGTTTTGCCAAAGCGCCGTTCACGGCTATTAAAAATGTTGAGCGCGTGGTTGAACTCATTTACGGTAAATTCAGGCCATAGCGTCGGGGTGAAATATAGCTCGGCATAAGCAGCCTGCCAAAGCAGGAAATTCGAAAGCCGATAATCTCCGCCGGTACGAATCAGCAGATCAACAGGAGGTAAATCTCCAAGCGAGGCGTACTGTCCGAACAAATCAACATTAATATCTTCAATCTGGATTTTCTGGTTTACTGCATCTTGAGCAATCTGCTTTGCAGCTTCTGCAATATCCCACATACCACCATAACTGACAGCAATAACAAGCGTCATTGTGCTGAAATTAGCAGTCCTTTGTTCAGCTTGCAACATTAATTCACGCAAATGTGCAGGTAACCGTGAGCGATCTCCGATAAAACGCAGACAGATATCGAACTTTTCCATCCGTGGCATCTGGTCATGAATTGTCTCTTCAAGAAGAGACATGAGCAACTCGACCTCAAACTGCGGGCGATTCCAGTTTTCACTTGAAAACGCAAAAACAGTTAAAGCTTTTACACCCTGTTCTACACAGCACTCAACAATAGGATCGAGGACATTTTTACCTTCACGATGTCCTTCACCTTTTTGCATCTGATTCTTTTTAGCAAAGCGGTTGTTGCCATCCATAATGATGGCAACATGCTCAGGAAGATGTTTCTCTTCGGATGCGGTCATGAATTAGACCTTCATCAATTCAGCTTCTTTGGCGGCCAAACGTTTATCAACTTCAGCAACATATTTGTCAGTAATTTTCTGGATCTCTTCACCAGCACGGCGCTCATCATCTTCAGAAATTTCTTTTTCCTTCAATAATGCCTTGATATCACCTAGAACGTCACGTCGAATATTACGGATAGCAACTTTAGCATTCTCAGCTTCTGTACGGGCAACCTTCTGCATATCACGACGGGTTTCTTCAGTCAGTGCAGGCATTGGAACACGAATAGCATCTGCAGTAATCGGGTTCAGACCCAAATCACTTTCACGAATTGCCTTATCAATTGCAGAGACCATCGTACGTTCAAAAGGCTGAACCACCAGAGTACGGGAATCTTCAACACCAACGTTTGCAACCTGGTTTAATGGTACATCAGAACCATAGTAAGGAACCATAACGCCATTTAAGATAGACGGATGGGCACGGCCAGTACGGACTTTAGCAAAACCCTGTTCCAAAGACTCCAGGGACTTTTGCATACGCTGTTCGCTGTCTTTTTTAAGGTCGTTAATCATATGTGATTTTCCTTACTTTAATAGAATCAAAGGAGTATAAATAGCAATAGTATAAAGAGCTTTAGGTCACACGTACATTAGTTCGTAACGTGCGTACCCTCTTTTTCACCCATTACTACTGAAAGTAAAGCACCTGGCTTATTCATATCAAATACTTGTAACGGTACATTGTGGTCACGGCATAGACAGATTGCTGTTAAATCCATCACACCTAGCTTCTCATCCAATACCTGATCAAAAGTTAAATGATCATAACGGACCGCATCATCATATTTGCTTGGGTCTTTATTATAGACACCATCAACTTTAGTAGCTTTTAGAATCAGGTTAGCCTCAATTTCAATACCACGCAGGCAAGCCGCTGTATCAGTTGTAAAGAATGGGTTACCTGTACCTGCTACAAATACACATACTTCGTTCTGGCCCAGATGACGAATCGCATCACGACTAGAGTAAGACTCAACCACCGTACCAATCGGTAATGCTGACATTAACCGGGTTTTGATGTTACGGCGCACCAGAGCATCACGTAGGGCCAGGCCATTCATCACTGTAGCCAGCATGCCCATTTGGTCCCCTGTTACACGACCTACCAAACCATCTTTTTGCAGCTGACTTCCACGATAAAGATTGCCGCCACCTACCACAATACCTACCTGTACGCCCAGACCTACCAAGTGCGCAATAGATAAAGACATTTGATCAAGCACATTCGCATCGATACCCATGTCTTTATTACCTGACAGGGCTTCACCTGACAATTTAAGCAGGATGCGTGAATAACGCGGGCTATTACTATCTGCCATAATTTCACTCCAAATCGGTTTAAAATTAAATTCTTTTTTGTATATTAAGCTACGGTGTTTAAACCGACTTGATACGGATCAGCTTTGCAAACAGGTCATATTCATCTGCATCTGTAATTTCCACCTCAAGCAGATCGCCGGACTTGATCTGGCTCTTATCAATATCTTCTACAAATACATTACCATCAATTTCTGGCGCATCAGCATAAGAGCGGGCAACAGCAACTGGAAATTCTTCTTCCAGATTATCAACTAGCACCGTCATAGTTTGACCAATACGCTTTTGCAGTTTTGCAGCTGAAATTTCCTGCTGTACCTGCATAAAACGCTCATAACGCTCCTGCTTTACTTCTTCTGGCACATGATCTGGCAGATTATTTGCAGTTGCACCTTCTACAGGTGAATAGGTAAAGCAGCCTACACGGTCAAGCTGAGCTTCTTTGAGCCATTCCAGCAAAATTTGAAAATCTTCTTCAGTTTCACCGGGGAAACCTACTACAAATGTCGAACGAATCACGAGATCAGGACATTTTTCTCGCCATACTTTTAAGCGTTCTAGCGTATTTTCACTATGCGCGGGACGTTTCATCAACTTCAGAATACGCGGACTGGCATGTTGGAATGGGATATCCAGATAAGGTAAGATCTTACCTTGCGCCATTAAGTCAATAACAGCATCCACATGTGGGTAAGGGTAGACATAATGCAGACGCACCCAAATTCCCAGTTGCCCTAGTGCTTCACACATGTCGAAGAATTTGGTTTTTACCGGCTGTCCATTCCAGAAATCAAGCTTATACTTGGTATCGACACCATAGGCTGAAGTATCCTGAGAAATGACCAGAATTTCTCTTACACCGGCACGCTTAAGTGCAGCAGCTTCTTCAAGCACAGAACCAACCGGACGTGAAACCAGATCACCGCGCATACTTGGAATAATGCAGAATGTACAGCGATGATTACACCCTTCTGATATTTTTAAATATGCATAATGTTTAGGGGTCAGACGAACGCCCTGTTCAGGAACCAGATCAATAAAAGGATTATGCTTGGGTGGTGCCGGCACATACTGATGTACTGCAGACATAACATCTTCATACGCTGCTGCACCAGTCACTTTCAGGACATTCGGGTGCATTTGGCGAATCTTGTCTTCATCTTTTCCAAGACAACCGGTTACAATGACCCGGCCATTTTCACTCATGGCTTCGCCAATCGCATCCAAGGATTCTTGTACTGCCGATTCGATAAAACCACAGGTATTTACAACAACTAAATCAGCACCATCGTAATCTGATGCTACTTGATAACCTTCAGTTTTCAACTGAGTTAAGATTCGTTCAGAATCTACCAATGCCTTAGGACAACCTAAAGAAACAAAACCGACTTTGGGGGACTTCATGAATCCTGCGCTCCACTAGAATGCGCGTATTGTATGTCTTTTCTTGTTCCAAGCATAGGTTAAATCCCGACTCTTTATGCAATGCACCAATATACATCCAACATTATATATAAATGTTATAGTTGCACCAATTTGGTTCATAATATTTTTTACTTAAATAAGTAGACATTTTATAATTTAAGTATTTTTTATGTTTTTAAATTTAAAAATTTAATTATATATTTCAAATTATTAGTCCTTATAAACTAAAAAATTTTCAAATCTTTTAGAGTTGGCTTATATTTTGCTTAATCTTACTTAAATGAAGTCATGAAAGAGTTTTATGAAGAAAGCATTGCGCTATTTTAATACAGGAATGATCAAATAATGGAGCAATATACAGAAATTGACTATCGTTTACTTGTAGACCACTTGACTACAGCAATTTTACTTGTCGATAGCAATCTCGATATTTTCTACCTGAATTCTTCTTGTGAAGCACTGTTTGATATTAGCCTGTTACGTGCAAGTGGCCTTCCTGTTATTAATTTACTGCAAACACCGGATGATACTTTTAATACAGAAGAAGCACTGCTCAACACTTTTAAAACAGGCCAGCCTTATACCCGCCGTGAGGCAATTGTTAGCGTCAATTTTAAGGATATTCATGTAGATTATACCGTTTCAGAGCTAAATTCGGGTAAATCCTATCACCCCCTGCTCATAATTGAAATTAATCCGATTGACCGCATGCTCAAAATTTCCAAAGAAGAGAACTTTATTCAGCAGCATCAGGTCGCACGGCAATTGATCCGTGGTGTAGCACATGAAATTAAAAATCCGCTAGCAGGTATCAGAGGGGCCACCCAGCTACTGGCACGCAGCCTGAATGACCCGCAATATGCAGAATTTACCGATATTATTATTAATGAAGTAGACCGGCTTAGAAATCTGGCAGATATCATGCTGGGTTCGCGTCAGTTACCAAGCTATGAAAATGTCAATATTCATGAGCCATTAGAACGTGTACGCTCATTAATTGCCAATCAGACTAAAAATAAAATCAAGATTGTGCGGGATTATGATTTGTCCTTACCTGAAGTTCATGCTGACCGCGATCAATTAATCCAGGTTATGCTCAATATTGGTGCAAATGCAGTACAGGCAATATCAGAAAACAGGGAATTTTTTGTGCATCACTGGCCTGAACTTATTTTTAGAACACGTATACAGCGACTGGTGACAATTAATGGATTATTACATCGCTCTGCTATACGTATAGACATTGAAGATAATGGACCGGGTGTTCCAGAAGAAATACAGGAATCTGTTTTTTATCCACTTGTTACCGGACGTGCCAAAGGCACTGGACTAGGTTTAAGCATTGCACAGAACATTATGCACCAGCATAACGGCATGATTGAATGCCAGTCTGTTCCAGGACAAACCATATTCAGCTTATATTTACCTTGGGAGTTAAACCATGCCGCAAAATAAAATCTGGGTTATTGATGATGACCGCACCATGCGCTGGGTACTAGAAAAAACTTTCAAAGAAGAAGGTTTCGAGGTAACAAGCTTTGAAGAGGCTCAATCTGCCCTGGATCAGCTTATGCTGGCACCACCAGATGTTATTTTAACTGACATACGCATGCCTGGTATTGACGGGCTCACCTTTCTAAGCAAAGTCAAACAGAGTAACCCCGATTTACCAGTCATTATTATGACTGCACATTCTGACCTTGAATCTGCAGTGTCAAGTTACCAGACAGGTGCTTTTGAATATTTACCCAAACCTTTCGATATCGATGAAGCCTTGGCTCTGGTACAACGTGCAATTTTGCATATCAGTAAATTGCAGCAACAGGAATCCCGAGTTACTGCCCCTATCCAGTCAACCGAAATAATAGGTGAATCGCCAGCGATGCAGGAAGTATTCCGTGCAATTGGCCGTTTAACACAGTCTCATATTACTGTCTTAATCAATGGTGAATCGGGTACAGGCAAAGAGCTGGTAGCACATGCTTTACACAAGCATTCACCACGAAAAAACAAACCATTTATTGCCCTGAATATGGCGGCTATTCCAAAAGATCTGATTGAAACTGAACTGTTCGGTCATGAAAAGGGTGCTTTTACCGGAGCAAACAGTCAGCGTCAAGGACGTTTTGAACAGGCCAATGGCGGAACTCTTTTTCTTGATGAAATTGGAGATATGCCTTTTGAAACACAAACCCGCCTTTTACGTGTATTGGCCGATGGTGAATTTTATCGGGTGGGCGGGCATATATCAGTAAAAGTTGATGTCCGTATTGTGACTGCAACTCATCAGGATTTGGAAAAACTGGTTCATGATGGCCGTTTCCGTGAAGACTTATTTCACCGTTTAAATGTTATCCGGATTCATATTCCTAAACTTGCGCACCGTAGTGAAGATATTCCAATGCTGGCTCAGCATTTCTTGGCGCGTGCAGGTAAAGAACTGGGAGTTAGCCCAAAAATACTGCGACAGGAAACCGTACAGTATATGCAGCAACTTCCTTGGCCGGGTAATGTACGTCAACTTGAAAATACCTGCCGCTGGCTAACGGTCATGATTACTGGCCGAGAAATTTATCCAGAAGATCTTCCTCCAGAACTTAAACAGATACCCATCCAGAGGGCTGAAGACGCCTCCATTTCATCTCCTAGCATACAGCGTGCTTCCAGCCAGCAGTGGAATGAACTGTTAGGTCAGTGGGCGATTCAGAAACTGCAAAATGGTGAAATGAAAATTCTGGATATTGCCACTCCCCTGTTTGAACGTACTTTGATTCAGGCAGCACTGCAACAAACTCGTGGACGTAAACGTCATGCTGCCGAGCTTTTAGGCTGGGGCCGTAACACCCTGACTCGTAAACTCAAAGAACTGGGTATGAGTACAGCCGACGATGAGATCGAAGAAGAAGTTGAAGATTAACTTCTTCCTGTTATCAATAGCACTTTCTTAAAGTGCTATTGAAATTATTTACTTTTTATTGCTTATAACCAGCTTGGAACAATTAAAAGAGTAAGTAAAAATCTGTTTTATTGCTGATGGTCCCCATGTAAAAGTCTTCTTTAAAAATTTACCCGTTTATGGCATTTATAGCTTATGACTATCTGATAGGACAAAAGCTATGTTAAAGCCTATTTTATTTACTATACCTTTATGTGTAGCTATACCTATGATCAGTCATGCTACAGTTGGTGGTGGGCAGTATATTGAATTTTTAGGGTATGAACCTACCGACAAAAAAGTTTATTTGTTACGCCATTATGAAGATGGACGTGGCCGCCTGCCGCAACTTTATTACTATCAGTTTTATAAAGCTAATCAACCACCCAAGCTGTTTAAAGTAAATTCTTTATACATTAATCAACGCACCCGGAAGATTGATTATGACCAGTCAATCGATGTACTTCAGCTTGAGCTCAATAAAATAAAACAACGACTTCAACCTTTACAGCTTATTACTTCCAAAATCTTTAATATTCACATTTTAAAAAAACAACAAACGAATGTGCCAGCGATTTGGATAGATAAAACTCTCAAAACACCTCAATACACTTATCAATACAAAGTGAGTTCTGTATGGTTCAACAGTCAGCTACAGCAGGCTGTTAGCTATAAACCTTCACTTTCAGTCAAACAAGCATATTATATTCCCGCACAAAACCAAGTCTTGGTAACAGTACGTTATCTGGCATTTCCTGAGGAAACGGGCTATACCACTGAAGACCCAATTTCGTTAACAGTAAAAAGTAAAAAGTAAAAAGTAAAAAGTAAAAAGTAACTTTAAATTTATGCTTCATAAAAAAGCAGAGGCATTATGCCTCTGCTTTTTATATTTCAGTATTAAGCAGACTGCTTGCTACGCTCAGCAATAGGTATAACTTTACGCAGTTCATGACCGATATAATCAGCGCTTGGGCGAATAATACGGTTATCTGCACGCTGCTCCATCACATGAGCAGCCCAGCCAGTAACACGGCTCATTACAAAAATCGGTGTAAACAGCTTTGTTGGAATACCCATAAAATGATAAGCCGAGGCATGGAAGAAATCCGCATTACAGAATAGCTTTTTCTCGCGCCACATGACTTCTTCACAACGTACCGATACCGGATATAGAACAGTATCTCCGACATCTTTCGCAAGACGCTCAGACCAGACTTTAATAATCCCATTACGCGGATCATTGTCTTTATAGATGGCATGACCAAAGCCCATGATTTTTTCTTTACGTTCCAGCATACCCAGCATCTCACGCTCAGCTTCTTCTGGAGACTGCCAGTTTTCAATCATATCCATAGCGGCTTCATTGGCGCCACCATGTAACGGACCACGTAATGAACCAATTGCGCCAGTAATGCACGAATGCATATCAGATAAAGTAGAAGCGCAGACACGTGCAGTAAAAGTTGAAGCATTGAATTCATGCTCTGCATACAAAATGAGTGATACATTCATCACTTGTTCATGCAGTTCATTGGGTTTTTTATCGTGTAACAAATGCAGGAACTGTGCACCAATAGAATCATCATCAGTACTTTCTTCAATACGTACACCATCATGACTATAACGATACCAATAGCAGATAATTGCTGGTAAAGTCGCCAGGATACGGTCCGCGATATCCTGCTGCTGGTCAAATGATTTTTCTGTTTCCAGATTTCCCAGCATTGAAACACCAGTACGCATAACATCCATCGGATGTGAATCAGCTGGGATACGTTCTAGTACTTCTTTTAAAGCTTGCGGCAGTTGACGCAAAGACTTTAACTTCGCCTTGTAAGAAGCCAGCTGCTCAGCAGTCGGCAACTCACCAAAGAAAATCAGATAAGCTACTTCTTCAAACTGACAGTTTTCTGCCAGATCCTGTACGTCATAACCACGATAAGTCAGGCCTGCTCCACTTTTTCCTACAGTTGAAAGTGCAGTTTTACCAGCAACCTGTCCGCGCAGTCCAGCGCCTGTCAGTACTTTTCCTTCAGCCATTGTTTTAATTCTCCTGCTTGAAGAGTTTGTCTAAGGTATTTTCAAAAGAGTGATAATCTAAAAATTCGTAAAGTTCTTTTCGTGGCTGCATTTTATCTAGCACATTTACCTGTGTACCTTGTTCACGAACGGAGCGCATCACTTCAAGCGCTGCTTTTTGCATGGCGCGTGTTGCAGAAAGCGGATACAGCACCATACGAATGCCCTGTTCACCCAGCTCATCTACTGTATAATACGGCGTATCACCAAATTCAGTGATATTGGCCAGTACCGGTACACCCACAGCATCACAAACTGTTTTATACATGGTAATATCGGTCATGGCTTCGGCAAAAATTGCATCTGCACCTGCTTCAACACAAGCACAGGCGCGGTCAATTACTGCCTGCAGGCCTTCTTTTTGCAGCGCATCGGTTCGTGCCATCAAGACAAAATTAGGGTCAATTTTTGCATCAGCTGCAGCTTTAATACGGTCAACCATTTCCTGCTGTGACACAATTTCTTTATTTGGACGGTGTCCACAACGTTTTTGGGCAACCTGATCCTCAATATGTACTGCTGCTGCGCCAGCACGGATCATCTGTTTAATACTGCGGGCAATATTGAATGCACCACCCCAGCCGGTATCGATATCGACTAAAAGTGGCGTATCTACACGTTCAGTAATACGGCGTACATCTTCTAGAACATTATCTAGACTGGTCATGCCCAGATCAGGTAAACCGTATGAATAGTTCGCCACACCTGCACCTGATAAATATATTGCTTTATAGCCTACCTGGGTTGCCAGCATGGCTGCATAGGCATTCACTGTGCCCATGATCTGTAGCGGTTTTTCTGCTTCCAATGCTTGTCTAAATCTTAAACCTGCAGACATTTGTTGTGTCATGATCTCTTCCACAGTTCTTTCTATCGTTATTGAATTTTCAGTATAAGGTTTAATTTTTTAAACCGGTATGGCCTTTTAGAATACAGACTCTAAAACTTTAGTCAAAGAAAAATGAATCCATTTTCATTTTTTTGTTTATTAAATTATGACTGACAATAAGCTTTTGAGACCACACAGCGTTACAGAAATTAGCGCATAGTTTTGCTATACTATTTTAAACTTATTGTTATCTTCCTTTCTTACTGTTTCTTTGTAGGTATCATTCATTGGTCCATCTTGCATCTACTGATTGCGAAAAACCGCAAACCCGTCGAGGACAGGAACGCCGAATGGCTTTGTTGCTTAGTGCGAATGAGCTGTTTCTTGATAAGGGTTATGATGCGGTATCGCTTGATGATATTGTCCAACATGCCGGAGGTTCAAAAGCATCAATTTATAAATATTTTGGTAATAAGGAAGGTTTGTTTACAGCGATTTGTGACTATCGCCGGGAATTATTTTTTAAAGATATTTGTATTCCTTTCGACTTTCATATTAGCGAGTTACGTCACTATCTTGCGCATACACTCATCAATTTCTATCAACACTTGATACAGCCTGAAAATATGGCATTTATGCGTCTGGTGATTGAACAGGCTCAGCGTAACCCTGAGCTGGCACTCTATTTACACACTCAAGGCCCACAACATATCCAGCAGTGTATTGCGGTCGCTTTAGATAAAGGCCATCAGCAAGGTAAACTGGTTTGTCCTAATCCTAATTATTCTGCGATGATGTTTTTTGGAATTTTGAGAAATTTTGAATGGCGGATCCTGATGGGCCTTGCACTTGCTGAAGATCATCAGGAAATGATGGAATATATTCATTACTGTGTAGATTTATTCTTAAAAGGCCATCAAAAGGCTTAGTTCTTTTGCATTTTGATTCTCTTATAGTATATTAATTCGTTTCCTTTCCACTAACAGCAAGCAACTAATTGTTGTTTTATACAGCAATTATTGTGGAGCAAACATGACTCTACGGCATTTTCTTACTTTACGCGACTTATCAAGTCTGGAACTCAACCGCATCCTGGAACGCGCCAGCGAACTCAAGCGCATGCAGCACAACAATGAAGTCTATCAACCCTTTGTTGGTAAAGTATTGGGAATGATCTTTGAAAAATCAAGCACCCGTACCCGTATCTCTTTTGAAGCCGGTATGAGCCAGTTTGGTGGCGATGCAATTTTTCTGTCTTCACGTGATACCCAGCTTGGCCGAGGTGAGCCTATTGAAGACTCAGCCCGTGTAATCTCAAGTATGCTCGATATTGTCATGATCCGTACTTTTGGTCATGAAATTGTCGAACGGTTTGCTTCTTACTCCAAAGTTCCAGTAATTAATGGCTTAACCGATGATCATCATCCTTGCCAGCTGCTAGCAGACCTGCAAACCTATATCGAGCATCGTGGTTCGATTGAAGGCAAAACTGTAGCGTGGATCGGTGATGGCAATAATATGTGTAACTCCTATATTGAAGCTGCACATATGATGGGCTTTAAACTCAAGATTGCATCTCCAGCAAGTTATGAACCTAAAGAAGAATTCCTTACCGAATTTGCACATTGTGTTGAAGTCTTTAACAATGCAGAAGATGCTGCCGTCAATGCCGATTTGATCGTAACAGATGTCTGGGCCAGCATGGGGCAGGAAGAAGAACAGAAACACCGTGAACAGGCGTTTGCACAGTTTCAAGTAAATGAAAAATTGATGGGACTTGCACATCCGGACTGTCTGTTTATGCACTGTTTACCTGCTCACCGTGGTGAAGAGATTTCAGAGAACATGCTGGATCATAAAAATGCAGTAGTATGGGATGAAGCCGAAAATCGTCTGCATGCTCAAAAAGCATTGGTAGAGTTCTTGCTCAATGAAAATATGAAACAGTCTTAATAAGTATCTTTTTGTATTAAAAGCATCCTCGGATGCTTTTTTTAAGCCTTGATCTTTATATAATAAAAACCATAATATTTATATGTGATTTTATAATGCTGATTAAAACGATTCTTTTCCTTTCTACCCTTCTATCTAGTTTTAGTCTATACGCACAACCCACCAGTCTAGATCGCTACTTAATACAAGAGCGTATTATAAGCTCCGATTATAAGATTACTGATAAAAACCATCTGAATGATGTGCTACAGGCTTTGAGTGAAGAAAATTCACGTGTTCTACCTTATCAGGTCGATGAAAATACTGTACTTGAACAGGTCATGAGCTATGCAGATCATATAGAGGTACAGGGACTAATTGTTACACCTGATTTTAGGCAGTTTGCCCAGTCTGTAGGACAAAATAAAGTAGAGCAATTATTTAGAAAAGGAGTCATCAACAACTGTTCGCACTTTTTTGAACATGAGTTTCAGCGCGTTAACCCATATGAATTAAACATGATACTTAATTCTGACTATGGACGATATCAGATTAAAATGAAAAATACCCAGTGCAAGTTTTAACATAAAGACTCAAGGGGCAAATTACTATATGTGCTTTAACGTAGCCACCCTTGAGGCTGTAAAATGATAATACTTGCACCCAAAAGCACAATTGCCCCGCCTAACAGATCCCAGCGCGTCAGTATGACCTGGTCAACCCAGCGTAACCATAAGAGCGCTGTGAATATATAAATTCCGCCATAGGCTGCATAAATTCGTCCTGAGGCTGCCGGATGTAAAGTCAGCAACCATACAAAAATTGCCAGACTGATTATTGCAGGTAGCCACAACCAAGCTGTTTTACCATCTTTTAATATCAGATAGGGAAAATAACAGCCAAGAATTTCAGCCACTGCTGTCATAAAGAATAGAAAGAAAGTTGTTAAAATCTTGGTAAATTGTAAGTCCATAAAATTTCCAAAAAATAACCCGTGTCGAAACACGGGTTATATCTTTAAATAGAGCTTAAGCAGGTTCAGCTGTCTGGTCTTCAAAAACTTCCAATTTCAGCCCAACAGCCTGTCCATTTTCTTTTTTCACCGATACCGCAACGTTACCGCCATGTTCAGCCAGCTCACCAAACAGGATCATTTCTGCAAGCGGTTTTTTCAGATGTTCCTGAATCAATCGCTGCATTGGACGTGCACCCATCAGACGGTCATAACCCTGTTCTGTTAACCATTCGCGCGCACTCTGATCCACTTCCAGTACAACTTTTTTCTCATCCAGTTGTGCTTGCAGTTCTGTGAGGAACTTGTCTACTACAGATTCGATAATCGTAGTTGGTAATGGCTTAAATTGAATTACACCATCCAGACGATTACGGAACTCTGGTGAGAACGCTTTCTTCATTGCTTCCTGATTATCATTACTGTTGTCCTGCTCTACGAAACCAATACTAGTACGCGAAATACTTTCTGCACCGATATTTGTAGTCATAACCAGGATCACATTGCGAAAATCTGATTTACGGCCATTATTGTCTGTCAGTGACCCATGATCCATCACTTGTAATAACAGGTTGAATACATCCGGATGAGCTTTTTCAATTTCATCCAGAAGCAATACACAGTGCGGATTTTTATGGATTGCATCAGTCAGCAGACCACCCTGATCATAACCAACATAACCGGGAGGAGCACCAATCAGACGTGAAACCGTATGACGCTCCATATATTCGGACATATCAAAGCGTACCAGCTCCAGCCCTAAAATTTTTGCCAGCTGTTTGGTCACTTCAGTTTTACCCACACCTGTTGGCCCTGCGAATACAAAACTGCCAACCGGCTTATCTGGCGACTTAAGGCCTGCCCGCGATAGCTTGATTGCTGAAGCCAGTGCAGTAATTGCTTCATCCTGTCCAAAAACAACACGTTTTAGATCACGCTCTAAATGACTCAGTACTGTTTTATCATCTTTAGAGACAGTTTTAGGTGGAATACGGGCAATTTTTGAAATAATATCTTCAATATTTTCAACTGTAATCAGAGTATTGTCTGCATCAGCTTTTAATCTCCGCTGTGCCCCCGCTTCATCAATCACGTCAATTGCCTTGTCTGGCAGAAAACGGTCATTAATGAACTTGGATGATAGCTCTACCGCAGCAACCAAGGCACTATCTTCATACTCTACATGATGAAAGTCTTCGAATTTAGGTTTTAAGCCACGCAGAATATCTATACTTTCTGAAATTGTCGGTTCGTTTACATCAATTTTCTGGAATCGACGTGATAAGGCATGATCTTTTTCAAATACTTGACGGTATTCCTGGAATGTGGTTGAACCAATACAACGTAAAGTACCGTTTGCCAGCGCTGGCTTAATCAGGTTTGATGCATCCATCGTGCTGCCCATGCTAGAGCCTGCACCAATAATCATATGAATTTCATCAATAAATAATACAGCTTCCGGTTTTTTCTTCAGGGCATTTAACAGCTGTTTTAAACGCTTTTCAAAGTCTCCACGGTATTTGGTGCCTGCGACTAGCGCACCAATATCCAGACTGTAAATTTCAGCATTCGCCAGCGGCTTAGGCGCCTTGTTATTGACGATCAGCCATGCAAGACCTTCAGCAATTGAAGTTTTTCCCACACCTGGATCACCCACCAGAAGCGGGTTATTTTTACGGCGACGACATAAAATTTGTGCGGCACGCTCGATTTCTTTTTCACGACCAATCAGTGGATCAGTTTTACCTTTTTGAGCTTCAATATTCAGATTTGTAGTATAGAGTTCCAGCGGCCCTGCATTGGCAGAACTGGTAGCCTCGCCTTCAATATCTTCAGCTTCTTCTTCCATATGTACTTCGTCTTTTCGAGTACCATGCGAAAGATATTGAGTCAGGGTCAAACGGTTAATCTGATGACGCTTGAGCAAATAGACTGCAAAGGAATCCCGCTCAGAGTACATTGCAACCAAAACATCGGCACCTTCTACAGTACGGTCACCGCCACTGGACTGTACATGAAAAATAGCACGTTGCAGAATCCGGTCAAAGCTTTCTGTCGGATGTGGTGCCTGGTCACTGTTTTCACCAAGTTTAGGGGTATGTTGTTCTACATATTCTTCTAGCTCTTTACGCAGTAAAACGATATCTGCACCGCATGCTTTTAACGCATTGACTGCAGAATCATTGTCCAGCAAAGCCAGCAATAGGTGTTCAACCGTTAGGAACTCATGTCTCTTTTGTCGAGCCATGCTTACAGCCAAACGTAAGGATACTTCGAGTTGACGACTGAGCATGCGACCCCCTTAATCTTTTGGCTCAATTTGGCAAAGTAATGGATGACCTTGCGACCGAGCATAATTGTTTACTTGGTTTGCCTTGGTCTCCGCAATATCTCGCGGATAGATGCCAGCAACCCCTTTTCCTTCATAATGTACTGTTAGCATTACTTGAGTTGCCTGGTCAAGATTTAATGCAAAGTATTGTTGTAAAATTTCAATTACAAAGTCCATTGGGGTGTAGTCATCATTTAGTAAAACAACGGCATACAGGGGTGGTTTTTTTAACTGCGGAGGTGCAGGTTTAACTGCAATTTCTCCATCAGCTTCATCATTTTGCGAATCGCTTAAGCGTGGATTAAGATGCCAATCAACTAGGCCGGTCTGACAAAAAGAGGCTTTCACTTCGTTTAAGGTTATTTTACGCTTAGTAGCTCGCATACAATCTTTATTTCACTTACTGTGCATTTGCTTCTGCTTGAGGAATTTCAGAAATAAATGCTGATGAATTTTCAACAGGTTTTCCACGTTGCCAGCTGAAACGCTTGATGACTGGCGTGCCTGCTCCAGTTAAACGGACCTCAATAAATTGAGGTGTAAAGCCTTTTGGCATAGTCCAGCGCCCGGTCAGACGCTCAAAGTCTTCGAAATTAAATTTATTGTCTTCAAGAGGTACAACCAGTACCTCTGTACCCTGAATCAGGCGCAGCTCAACCGAACCTGAAGCACGACGTTTATTGGGGCTGACCTGTACCAGATCAAGCTGGTACTCATAAGCATTTTCAGGAAGCGGTTTAATTCCCAAATTTTGTATAGTCAGACTCAGGCCACCACGGTCACGTAGTACTTCACGATAGATCAGGCTCATACCCTCAACCTGAGACTGCTTGGCACGGGCTTCATTTAATGCAGTATACAAATCATTAGAATTGCTTACCGCCACATCGCGCTCCTGAATGGCTGCATTCAAGCTCTTGTTCAAGGCATTTAAAGCAGTTTTCTGCTTCTGGACCACTTCAACCAGTTGCTCAGCATCTGCATCATAACCGACCACTGACAAGCCTTGACGATGACCGACTGAATATCCTAATGCCAGGCTTCCTAATGTCAGAAGTGCTCCTCCCATAACCAATGGCATATTGGTTTGCAAAAATGGCTTCTTCACTTTATGTGACGTGGTATTAGGTTCTGTGTTTTGCATCGTCATCTCTAAAATACAAAAATTTTTTCAAAGCACACATTTAAATCTAAAAATAAATATGTGTGAAGTTCAAAAGCGTTTTTTATGGTAATAAGCCAATACCGGTCAGACCAGCATTTTCAGCACAACCAAACATTAGGTTCATATTTTGTACCGCTTGACCCGCTGCACCTTTAACAAGATTGTCCTGAACCACTAAAATAACCAGTTTTGTTGGCTGTGGCTTATACAGGGCAATACGCAACTGATTGGCACCACGTACACTACGAGTTTCAGGTGAGCTATTGGATGGCATTACATCAACAAACTGTTCATCGGCATAAAAAATTTCATAAAGTGACTGTAAATCAGTATTTTGTCCCTGTTCAGTTAAATCAACATAAATAGTACTGAACATACCGCGAATCATCGGTACCAGATGTGGAATAAACAGAATCTGGTCAAATACACCGCTCTGGCCAGAGATGTTCTCTAACGCCTCTACTATCTCTGGGTGATGACGGTGACCGGCAACACCATAAGCTTTAAAATTATCGGTATTTTCGCTGTAAATCATGCCGAGACTGGCTTTACGACCCGCCCCTGAAACGCCAGACTTAGCATCAATAATAATACTGGCCGGTTTAACCAGCTCTTGTCCAGATTTGAATAGTGGCGCCAGACCAAGTTGAACCGTAGTTGGATAACAGCCCGGATTTCCTACTACCTTAGCCTGCTTGATTTTTTCACGGTTAAGTTCGGTTAAACCGTAAACTGATTCAGTCAATATATCCGGACAGCTATGTTCCAGACCATACCATTTCTCGAACTGCTGCAAGTTCTGTAAACGGAAGTCAGCTGCCAGATCAATCACTTTGGTATTAGCAGCAACCAGCTCGGCAGCGTGCTTCATGGCAACACCGTGCGGTGTGGCAAAAAACACCACGTCACAATGTTTCAGGACATTCATATCCAGGTCTGAAAACTGGAGATCGGTATAGCCGCGCAGACTTGGGAACATGTCATCTACACGCTTGCCTGCTTCTGTACGTGAGGTGAGTACACTGACTTGAACATCGGGATGCCGTAATAAAAGACGTAGCAATTCAACGCCTGTATAACCTGTACCACCCACAATTCCGACAGAAATCACTCTTATTTCCTCAAGGTTTACCTAAACCCGGCTAGTATGGCAGTTCATCTCATTTTCTACAATGTGCAACTGCATCAGATCACAGTCTATATATACCACCAGCCAGGTAACTTATAACTCTTAAGCTGCTGGCGGTGCACCAGATAATCTGGATCATGCCGCGCCACTTCTGCCCAAAACAGAGGACTATGATTAAAATGCCGGGTATGTGCCAGTTCATGAATACACAGGTAGCGCACCAGTTGCTTTGGCATTAATATCGCGCCTGCATGCAGCATAATATCATGTACACTGCTGCAACTCCCCCACCGGGTCTTGGGCTGGCGAATACTGCATGTTTTATACGGCAACCCAATTTCCTGACTTATGGATTCGAGATAATCAGGTAGAAGCTGCTTTGCCTGATCTATTACAAAGGCTTTTAAGCTATGTTCAGGATGATTCTGATTAATAAGAATCTGCTGCTCTATATTTAAAATAAAAGAGTTTTTTTGCGCACATTGCTTTATTGCAAGCTCGGCAGGGCAATTAAAAAATTTTATAGACTCTGGAATAGAAAACAGATCTGGTATCTGGCTCTGCTGTTTATGCCATGTCTCTAACAACCAGTTCTCTGCCTGAGATAAAAACTGTTCTATCTGTTTCTTAGTACAACGCAGAGGTACAGTGAGCCGCACCCCTTGTGGTTCGACACGCAATCGCAAACGCTTTGCTGTTGCATGCCGAACAATTCTGATTTCAGGTAATTCAGCCTGCTGCATTAAGTCGCTGTACGTTCTTCAATGCCATTATTGGTTGCTACAATTGCAATATCAGCTTTGTTGATCGCAAATATACCGTTGGTTACCACTCCCGGAATATTATTGATAGTTTTTTCAAGTTCGAGTGCATTCAAGATATTTAGATTATAGACATCCAGAATCACATTACCATTATCTGTAATCACCCCTTCACGATATACCGGATCGCCACCCAGACTTACCAGTTTACGTGCTACCGCAGAACGTGCCATAGGAATGACTTCTACAGGCAAAGGAAAATCACGGCCCAGCTGCTCTACCCATTTCGAGTCATCTACAATACAAACAAATTTCTTGGCAATTGAAGCAACAATCTTTTCACGAGTCAGTGCTGCACCGCCCCCTTTAATCATATGCATATGACGGTCGATTTCATCTGCACCATCGACGTAGGCATCCAGACCGCCAACATGGTTCATGTCAACCACTTCAATGCCCAATTTTTTCAGTCGCTCTGCTGTTGCATTAGAACTGGCCACTGCTGCTTCAAGTTGCAGCTCTGGCAATAACTCGATCAGGAAATTAACCGTGCTCCCTGTGCCTACGCCCAAAATACCGCCTCGAGGCAAATGTTTTAGCGCCGCTTTGGCAGCTGCCTGTTTTTTTTCATCTTGGGTGGTATACAGACTCATGACTTCACTCAACTATTTTTAGCAAATTGGCCAATTAAACGGCGCAAATGTACAGGGGTTTGTTACAATAAGCCCCTATTTTAAACTGTTAGATGGAAGATTAACATGCTGTCTCGTTTGGTTCGACAAATTTTACAAGCAACGGTTTATGATGTTGCAATCGAAACCCCACTCGAAGCAGCGCCACGAATTAGTGAAAAACTAAACAACAATATTCGCTTTAAACGTGAAGACTTACAGCCAGTTTTTTCATTTAAGCTGCGCGGTGCTTATAACCGCATTAGCCAATTACCCAAAACTCAGCTAGAACGTGGCGTAATTACAGCTTCAGCAGGTAACCATGCCCAAGGTGTTGCCCTGTCTGGAAAGAAACTGGGAATTCGTGCCATTATTGTTATGCCAAAAACCACACCAGATATTAAAATTCAGGCTGTAAAACGCCTTGGTGGTGAAGTGGTTCTGCACGGCGATTCTTTTGATATTGCCAACAAATATGCAATTCAACGTGCATCAGAAGAAGGTATGACTTTTATCCCGCCTTATGACGATGAACTGGTTATGGCCGGACAAGGGACCATCGCCAATGAAATTTTGCGCCAGTGGCGTGATGTAGAATATGTATTTGTTGCAGTAGGTGGCGGTGGCCTGATAGCAGGTATAGCTGCCTATTTAGGTGATGTTGCACCACATGTAAAAGTGATTCCTGTCGAATATGATGAATCAGCCTGTTTAAAGGCAGCCCTAGAATCTGGTAAGCGTGTAATTTTGCCATCGGTAGGCCTGTTTGCAGATGGTACAGCCGTAGCACAGATTGGTGAAAAGCCTTTTGAAGTAATCCGCTTGCAGAAATCTGATAATTCGGGCCCGATTGTTGAGCCTGAGGTTGTTCTGGTAAATACAGACGAAATTTGTGCAGCAATTAAAGAAACATTTGATGAAAACCGCAGTATTGTCGAACCTTCTGGTGCAATGGCATTGGCAGGTATTAAAAAGTATGTTGAACAGCATAAACTGACTGGTAAAAATATTGTGTCTATTGTTTGCGGTGCAAACATGAACTTTGACCGATTACGCTATATCGCTGAACGTACAGAACTGGGTGAACGTCGTGAAGCAATCTATGCTGTAACCATTCCTGAGCAGAAAGGCGCCTTTTTACAATTTTGCCGGACCCTGCAAGGTCGTAATATTACTGAATTTAACTACCGCGCCAGTGAAAGTGACTCGGCACAGGTTTTTGTGGGTATCAGTTTAAAAGGCGGTGAAGCAGAACGCCATGAAATCCATAACCTGCTAAAAGAAAGTTATGAGGTGGATGATCTGTCCGATGATGAAGTTGCCAAGCTGCACATCCGCTATTTGATTGGTGGCCATGCCAATATTGAAAATGAGCGCCTGTTCCGGGTAGAATTTCCGGAACGTCCAGGTGCCCTGCTGACGTTCCTTGAACGCCTTGGCCCGACTCATAATATTACTCTGTTCCACTACCGCAACCATGGCGCAGCTGAAGGACGGGTCCTGGTGGGTATGGAAGCGACAGATGCCAAGCAGAATCCGGACGGAATAATTGAAATCTTGAAAACAATCACTTATCCGTATGAAGAAATAACTCATAATATTGGCTATAAGCGTTTTCTTAAATAGTTTCTGGTAAATAGAAGCCGGCCTAGAGCCGGTTTTTTATTTTATATCATTTTATTTAAGCCTACCCGTTTGGGGTTTTAATACACTTTAAAATTTTCTTTTTTTATTAAGGTAATACCCTGTATTTTTTGTAACACAGCACCCTCAAAACAATTAAAATTAAAGTGATATTATCACGCTGTATAATAGATTAAGCTTTGTACTCTTTACAGTACAGACTTTAGAAGAAAGATAGCAGGTTTTCTGAATGGCTTTATTTACCGTAATTGGTCTGGGTAGCTTTGGAGCTACTGTCGCTACTGAACTTACCCGCCTCAAGCATGACGTGATTGGTATAGATCTGATTAAACGTCACGTTGAAAATATTGGTGACCAGTTATCACATGCAGTGATTGCCGATGCGACTGATGAACATGTGCTCGAAGAGCTTAATATACAGGATTGTGATGCAGTCGTAGTGGCAATTGGTGAGGATATTGAAGCCAGTATTTTATGTGTTCTACACTTGAAAAACATGGGGGTAAACAAGATCTGGGTAAAAGCCAAGACCAAGGCACATCATATGATTCTGAGTCATTTAGGCATCGACAAGATCATTCACCCTGAAGAAGATATGGGGGTCAGGGTCGCCCAAGCTTTAAATTATCCTATGGTCAGCCGTTACATGGCACTTGAGGATGATCATTTTATAGTTCGGATCAATATTGAAAATAAACTTGAAGGTGTGCATCTGTTTGGCCTGATTAACCAGGTCGCAAAAGTTCATCTGCTGCTTTTAAAGCGCGGCAAAGAAATTTTTTATGAGCCTGCTCCAGATTTCACTTTAAAGTATGGAGATATTTTAATCATAGAAGGCTCTCTGGAGCAGCTCCAAAGACTTTCAATGCGTTTTCTCTAATATGCATTTTCCTAATTTTAGACATCTCACACAACGAACTGTTAACCTGAGCCCTCCTACACTCCTGGCTTTAGGATTTTTAAGTTTCATTCTGGTTGGAACCCTGTTGTTGCGCCTACCTATCTCTCACCACGGCCATTTGAGCTGGATGGATGCATTATTTACTGCTACATCGGCAGTCACGATTACTGGTTTATCCACCATCAGTGTTTATGACTCTCTAACAGGTTTTGGTCAGACAGTACTCTTGCTCCTTATTCAGAGCGGGGGCTTGGGTTTTATGACCTTTGCCATTCTGGCAGCACTGAGCCTTTCTCCTAAAGTACGTCTCAGACAGCAGATGATGGCACAAACTGCTACCGGACAAACCAATCTGTCCAAAGTCACTTTTGTAGCCAAAGGCGTTTTTTTCTATACTTTATTTTTTGAGCTCATCGGCACAGTCATATTAACGGTATTATTTACGCCTGAATACGGCTTTCCAACTAGCCTGCATTATGCAATTTTTTACAGTATTTCTTCATTTAACAATGCCGGTTTTTCTATTTTTGGCGATAGCCTGATGAGCTTTGAAGGGCAATATCTGGTTTACTTGGTTATTAGCCTGCTCTATATCATTGGGGGAATCGGTTTTATTGTACTCATGGATATAAAACGCTCCAAAAGCTGGAGCAAACTTAGCGCCAACAGCAAGTTGGTATTGAGTTCCATTGCCATTATCAATCTGTTGGCTTTTATAGTGATCTGGATGTTAGAAGCAACCAATTATCAGACGCTCGGTCAGCTAAATCTGGGTGAACAGGCTGTACATGCTTGGTTTCAGGCCACTGCGCCACGTTCCTCTGGCCTAAATACCATTGATACAGGTTCAATGACGAGTACTTCGACGTTAGTGGTGATGCTATTGATGTTTATTGGAGGTGGCTCTCTCAGCACGGCGGGTGGTATTAAAGTAGGTACATTTGTAGTCTTACTGCTCAGCGTAATTTCTTTCTTGCGCCGTAATGAGGAAGTCCGTGCTTTTAACCATTCAATCTCACAGGAAACCACAGTGAAGGCACTGGCCGTCGCCATGATTACCTGCATTTTAATCTTTGGAGGATTTTTCCTGATTCTTCTGCTGGAACCCCGGCAAAACTTTTTGGATCTGCTATTCGAAATTGTCTCTGCTGCATGTACTGTAGGTTTATCGCGCGGGATTACCAGTGAACTGAGTCCTGGCAGCTTAATGATCCTTATTTTCCTGATGTATGCCGGACGGCTTGGTCCTTTAACATTAGCATATCTGATTGCAACTCCAAAGAAGAGCCGGCTTAAGCACCCGCCAACCGATATCCAGATCGGTTAAATTAAAAAAACCACTCTTGAGAGTGGTTTTTTACAGTAGGGCTCTAGTACCAGTTCATGAGTGAAACACCCAGACCCACATAGGTAGCACGGTGATTATAATCAATCAAGCTCTCGCCATAACCATCAAACAATTGAAAATGTCCACGCAATTTGCCGCTAATCGGGAATGCCCAGTCAAATTGGGCAGCACCATGTGAGTCATCGCCTCCTTTTAAAGAGTGCCGCAACATCAAAGAGAAATCGTGATCTTTCCAGCGATAGAAGGCCGTTAAATCTCCACGGCCGATATAGTCATCAATATCTGCATTGTTGTCATCACTTGCATTTTCCTCAATACGGTACCAAGGTCGCAGCATAAGAGCAAAATTTTCATGCTCAAGCCCGACATTCATAATGATACGGTTCCAGCTACGCGATAAAGGATCTGCACGGCCGTTAGACTGGTGATTAAAAGTCAAACCCAGTAACCGGCCGTTTAAACCTAGCAAATTATAATTCGTGCGGAACATCAGGCTGACTTCAGGCTCATAATTAGTTTCCCGAAACGGACGGGATTCATCTTCGTTATATACCTGCCAGCGTGACGACTGGGTATAACCTAACCATAGGTCGCCATTATCACCAAATATATTTTCTGCCGCTTTGGTTTTAAAGGAAATCTGGAACTTGGCTTCAATTGACTTAAGGTCCTGTGCATCTTCTGCAGAGACTGTATTTTCAGGATTTGGACTCGAAGGTGTTTCATTTTTATCGCTGGTCCAATAAGCTGGCAGCAAATAGACTGGCTGGTGAGCACGAATATTCCATGTACCGAGCTTGCTTTCTGGAGAAAGCTCCCAACGGCGGTCCAGCAATGAAACATTCGGATCAATTTTTGGATCTTCTACTGCTTTGCGTTGAGCCACCACTAAAGGTTTTTCTGCTTCGGGTACCACAAACAATGCATCATAACAGGCCAGACGATCTGCATTGGAAGCAAGTCCTACACATGCTTGTGCACTCGCAGGTTTAGCCGCCGCAGGATCTTCCGCATGGCTTGTAGACACCACCACCACGCCAAGTATCGCAAGGATACCCAGCTGAAGTGAGGGCCGTTCAAAGGCTTTGAACGACATTTTATTCTCCAGTTTTCAGTTTTATTTATTTGACTTGTTTAATTTCAAAACCGAGTTGTACTAATTCATCACGCTTTGCAAATGGTGCAACCACCGCTCTAACCGGTTTCTGACCGGTCAGATAAATATTTACAACCCGTTTCAGATCATCAAAAGTAGTCTGTAATATACGCTGACGCAAGATTTTTCTAAAGGCTGGCGTACGTTCATGCAGTAATGCATAACATGCTGTAATAGCTTCACCCGCTGGAGAACCCGGCTTATCCATACTGGCAACCAAACCAAGAATAGCCTCTTCTAACTGGTGTGGTTTTTGTTCAGCATTAAATAACCAGTTCAAGCTTGAATCAAAGTCGTTGAAAGTTTCTGCGAGACGTGGATCGCGATAACTATAGAAACGGAAACTGCAAGCATTACCATCATAGCTGGCTCCTCCACCATAAGCCCCACCTTTTTCACGAATAGCGCTATGCAAAAAGCCGTTACGCAAGTATGCAGCCAATACCATTAGCGGTGCAGCATCTGGGTGGGAGACTTCAACAGCCTGATAAGCTGAGGCACAGAACTGAACATTAGACTGGATTAACCAGGCTTCATCCGCGTTATTATCTTCGAATTTAACCTGAGTCAGCTCAGCTTGAGTTTGATCTACAGCCAGTTTATTCCATACGTCCTGGATTTCTTCCAACAAGCGTTCAGTCTGGTGTTCTTCACACACCAGCAAAAACTGTTTAGGAGCCTGTAATAGTTTGCGATGAATTAACTTCAACTCATCAATAAGGCGATGATACTCTGCCTCATCTTTTTCAATGTTGCTGACCAGATCTGTCATCCAGTTGAGCGCACCCAGTCCTGTCGTATGGTAATCACGACGAGCCAGCGCACTCATGTTACGTGACGCTGTTTGCATCGCATAACTATGTCCTGAGCCGGAAATCCGTGAATGCCAACGGGTTTTACGCTGTTGCAGAAGTTCTATGATACGGCTTTTTTCATCAAAACGAAGCTGCTCAAAAGCCAGCTTGAGTAGATGGATCGCGTCAAATTTATTAACCAGTGATTTGGTGGTTAATGTCAGCCAGGCACTTATACGACCTTTATCATTAACTTTGCTGCGTAATGAAGCACCCATGCCTAATCCACCACTCACTGCAGTTTGCAGCTGTTGCAGTTCAAGATAGCCATACTCTCCTGCACCCACCTCACCCATCAGGATTGAAAGCAAGTTAAAGTAAGATGAATTTATTATCTCATCAGGAATCTGGATCAGCACCTGCTGATAATAAATACCATTTGTTCCAGCATGGTAAAGATTTAAAGGGGTATCCAGATTATTACAGATAATTTCACGCAGCTGACCCTGTACAATGTGCAGCTCTTCAGGCACATCCTCCAAACCTACTTTAGGCAATAGGTCCAAATCATCTTCCATATTCTGACGTTGCTTCAATGCTTCTGTATTTTCCAGAATCTGTTTACGGTCTGCTTCAGACAATGTCTCAGCGAGTTTAGCCAGACGAGCTTTTTCAGCCTGCTCATCCTTTAGAGACTTTTCAGCATCAGGCACCAGAGTCAGTTGAACACGATGCGGGTTATCAAGCAGATAAGTCTGGATCAGGCTAGACAGCCACATTGGGTCTTTTAGTTCTTCTCTTACCTGTTCAATCGCGCTGTCGACATCCCATACATGAATCGGGTCATTGTGATGAATAGCACTACTCAAACCATTCAAGATCAGACTGAGGCCATAAGGTGTACCATCACCACCAATTTCACGTTGATGCAGTTCGATCTGATGCAAAATTGCTTCAATCAGTTTTAGATCTACAGGTTTTGATGCCACTTCCTGCAAGATATTAAGTACGCCTTCCTTAAATGTCTGTGCATGCTCCGGATTAGAGCCTTGTACTGCACAATAAAAAGTCATCTCAAAGTTGCTGTCATCTACTCCCATAAACGGGCCTGTAGACTGTGCATATCCACAGGTTTCCAGATAATGCCGTAAGGGTGAAGCCGAGTCTTCCAGTAATATGCCTTCAACCAGACGCATACCTAAACGCAATTTGAGGTCACTGGCCTGAGGTAACAACCAGCCCAATACGTGATAAGTTTTATCTGTTAACTCATCGCCATCTACTGCATAAGTTTCAGTAACCTCTATAGGGGCTGACAGGCGTTTTTCCGGAGTTGAATAGAGCGTTTTTCCAGGTTTAAACTTGTTTAAAGCCAGTGTTTCAAACTGTTCCTGCAACTCATATGCCGAAAGATTACCAAAAGTCATAAAGACTGCATTACTTGGATGATAATGCGACTTATAAAAATCGACTAGCTGCTCATAAGTCAGATCAGGAATGTCTTTAGGATCACCACCTGAATTATAATGATAAGTGGTTTGTGGGAATAAATGTTCTGCCAGCTGATGATACAACTGATCTGAAGGTGAACTCATCGCCCCCTTCATTTCATTAAAAACCACGCCTTTATAGACAGGCTGGTCATCTTCGAGCTCTACCCGAATACCTTCCTGAGCAAAATCCAGAGGATTCAGGTTTGCAGCAAAGGCTGCATCGAGATAAACAGATAACAGGTTCTGAAAATCTTTCTTGTTTTGGGTCGCAAACGGATAGGCTGTCCAGTCTGCCGCTGTAAAAGCATTCATGAAAGTATTTAATGAACGGCGGATCATTAAAAAGAATGGATCACGGACCGGAAATTTTTCTGAGCCACATAAAGCAGTATGCTCCAAAATATGAGCAGTACCTTTTGAATCCATGGGCTGGGTACGAAAAGCTACCAAGAATACGTTTTCATCATAGTCAGTGGCTAGATGGTAATGCACCGCCCCTGTAACCTTGTGTTTGTATTCAGACACTAAAATGTCTAGGGCCTCGACATGGTGTTGACGTACCAACTGAAACGCGGGATGAACAGTTTGATTAATGGTTTCAGTGACATCGACAGTCATGTGATCTCCTCATACTTTTAAAATATTCAATAAATTGCATTATACCTATAGTTTTAGTCACAATTCACGTTTTAAACCTGACTAAAACAATAGATTTTTAATGATGGCATGATCGGTTTTTTCAACCTTGTCTCAAATAAACAGTAGGTTTCAAGATGGCTAGATTCAGTATGGTCCTAATTCCAGTTCAGCTAAAGTAAAATAGTTGCTAACCCTCTATTTCAATAGGGAGGAATGAAGAACGCACCCCCTCTTTTAATAAACGTATTGAATTTTATTCATTAATCTATAAGAAACATAAGCATTAAGGTAAACTTGTTTTTTTATATGATAAATGGCGAAAAACATGGCGACTGTTGACCTTTTTGCAATTGGCAATGCATTAATTGACCAAGAATTTAGAGTTACTGATGAATTCCTCACTCAGCAGAATCTGCAAAAAGGTACCATGCAACTGGCCGAAGGTGATGTTCAGTCAGCCTTATATGAGAATCTGAAAGCAACCCAAGTTTATAAAGGTCAGGCAAGCGGTGGCTCAGCAGCCAATACAACGGTGGCATTTAGCGCCCTAGGCGGTAAAGCATTTTATGCCTGTCGTGTAGGTAATGATGAGCTTGGCCTAGTCTATCTTAACGGTTTAAATGCAGCCGATGTAAAAACCAGTGCCAAGTCAATTAGTGATGGTGTAACCGGTACTTGCATGGTACTCATCAGTGAAGATTCTGAACGTACCATGCAAACCTATCTTGGGATTACTGCTGAACTCTCGGAAACCCAGATTGATTTCTCGCCTCTTCAAACTGCAAAGTGGTTATATATTGAGGGTTATCTGTCAACCAGCCCCACTGCACGTGCCGCTGTACGTGAAGCACGTCGTATTGCCCGTACACATGGGGTAAAAATTGCGCTGACTTTATCTGATCCGGCTATGGTGCAGTATGCACGTGAAGGGCTGGACGAAATGATTGATGACGGTGTAGACCTGCTATTCTGTAATGAACATGAAGCCATGATGTATACCGGCGCCTCAACTGCAGAGCAGGCCTTAGAAAAATTGAAATTTAAAAGTCGGTATGTTGTTATTACCCGCAGCGCACAGGGTGCAATACTTGCTACAGCCGAACAGCATTTGCAGATACCAGGTCGTAGCGTAATCGCTGTAGATGCCAATGGCGCAGGTGATGCATTTGCTGGGGCTCTACTTTATGCTATGAATGCAGGTATGGATATAAAAACTGCGGCAGAACTGGCTATTTTAATTTCTAGTGAAGTGGTTGCAAATTTTGGCCCCCGGTTAACTCTGGAGCAATACCGTCAGCTCTTGCAAAAATTTAAACAGGAAACTGCATAATATGGAAAGAATATGCTTGACTGAAGATATACCAGAACGTGAAGCCCGCAGCTATGAAACGGCTAATGGTGATAATATTTTTATCACCCAGCGCGACGGATGTTTTTATGCTTACCAGAATCTTTGTCCGCATCTGCAAACCGAGCTTGAATTTTTAGAGAACCAGTTTCTCGACCGTGATCAGGAATTCATAGAATGCTCGACTCATGGTGCCTTGTTCCTGGTCGAGACAGGAGAGTGTATTTCTGGTCCTTGTCAGGGTCAGTCGCTTGAGAAAGTTGCCATTAAGGTCCATTCTGACGGCGGCATTTATCTAGAAAATTAATTAAAGGTTCTGTCATGGCTGCGCTGCTGCTTAATTATTATTTGATGCCATTTAATGTCAGTTTATTGGCTTTAGTGTTGCTCAGCATGGCAGAAACTATCGGCATGCAGTTCGGTTTTCGGCCCAGCGATTTACTCAAACGCTTTATACCGGTCTGGATCTCGAACTCCCCCCTCTTCGATGTAAAGTTTTCCAAGGTTCTGATCTTTGTATTTTTGCTCATGAACTTTAGCTTTGCAGGGTATTTTTTGCAGTTCGTTTACTTCGCCAATCAACAGCAGCTGATTTCACCTTTTTATATTATTTTACCTGCTCTGATTATTGCAATTTTCTTTACCATGTTCATGATCCATTGCCTAGATCAGGTGATTAAACCCAAGCTGAACCAAAAAAATACCAGCCTGCTGGGGCGACTGGCAACGATCTCTAGTGGTAGCGCAAGACCAGGGTTTTCAGCCCAGGCCAGAGTCAGAGATGAGTTTGGACAGCTACATTATGTACAGGTTGAGCCAGAATTTGGTGAATTGGAATTTCAGTCACAGGTAATCTTGATTCGGTTTAAAAAATCACATTATATGGCCAAAAAAATTTCCGAATCAAACCGCCTGTTCAATCCGGAATTATAGAGTCCTGATAAACTATTTAGAAATTAGAATTTATATAATTCTTCTACCATTGCATGGTAATAAAATTATAAGTCCAGTCCATCAATGACCTTATTCTCACGCAAAAGCTGTAATTGCTCTTCGGTTTTAAACTCTCGGAGAATCTGGCCAGTATGCTCACCCAGTCGTGGTGGTGCTTGCCAGTATTCTACTGGCGTATCTGATAATTTGATTGGCGAGCCTATAACTCTGAATGCAGGATTAAGCACATGGGGCAGCTTGACCAGCATCTGTCTTGCCTGTACTTGCGGCTCTGCAAATGCCTCTTCTATCGAATTTATCATACCGACTGGTACTTTCACTGCATGGATTCGCTCTACCCAATACTGGGCATTTTCTTGCAGAAAATAATCTGACAGTATACCCACCAGTTCATGCCGGTGTTTTACCCGGCTCTGATTGGTTAAAAATTCAGCACGCCCTAATAAATCCTTCCGGTCAATAGCGATACATAGTTCCCTGAATTGTCTATCATTTCCACAGGCTACAATAAACTCTTTATCTTTCGCCCTGAAAGTCTGATAGGGAACAATATTTGGATGTGTATTTCCTATACGCTGGGGCGCTTTACCTGAACTCAGGTAATTCATCCCCTGATTCGCCAGACCGGCAATCTGCACATCCAGTAAAGACATATCAATGTATTGTCCCCGTCCAGTGTGCTGACGCGCCAGTAATGCAGCCTGAATCGCAATTGTGGCATATAATCCGGTTTGAAGATCTACCACTGCAACGCCTACCTTCTGTGCACCACCACCTGGTATACTGTCTGGTTCCCCGGTAATACTCATCAGGCCGGCCATACCCTGTATAATAAAATCATAGCCAGGTTCAGCAGCTCGTGGCCCATCCTGACCAAAACCAGTGATTGAACAATATACAAGTTGAGGATTTAAAAACTTAAGGCTGTCATAATCCAGTCCATAACGTACCAGTGAACCTGCCTTATAATTTTCAATTACTACATCGGCTGTTTTAGCCATCTCCCGGATCAGCTCCTGGCCTTCATGAGTGGCCATATCAATAGCGACTGAGTGTTTATTACGGTTGGTACACTGGAAATATCCCGATTCACGAGTTTGTTCTCCGTTCTGATCAGGCATCCAGGGTGGCCCCCACATACGGGTATCATCACCTGTACCTGGTCGTTCCACCTTAATTACTTCTGCTCCCAGATCTGCCAAAATCTGTCCACACCATGGTCCGGCCAGTACACGGCTCAGGTCCAGAACCCTTATTCCCTGCAATGCACCCATGTTTGTCTCCTTATATCAAAGAATTTATGCTTGCCTTTTACTGTTGCTGTGGATCATATTGCCGGTCACGAATAAACAGTCCCGGTAATACGCCTGCAATAAAATAAGCTGCTCCCATGACAATAAATGCCATCGTAAAAGTACCGCCCGAGGCTAAGAAACCGATCGTTGCAGGTGCAATTGCTGCCCCAACACGTCCAATGTTATAGGCACCACCAATGGCTGTACCACGTACATCCGTTGAGAATGACTCCGCCATATAGGTCGCATTGACTCCATACGGAATGCCATAAAGAAAGCCAAAGGTAATAAGCAGATATAAAATATTATCTGGCGTATTAAAGAAAATAATGACCGGCAGGAAGATTGCACTGGCAATAGTACCGAATACGAAAACTGCCCGACGGTTAAACTTGTCAGCCAAGAAGCCCGCCAGAATTTTTCCAAGAATCATTGCAGTGTAAGAACCCACCATATAGCTGGTCAGGTTTTTAAAATTCATATGAACTTCAGTTTCCAGATAGCTAGGCATCCAGTTATTAATACCGTAATAGCCAAATTGCAGAAAAAATGCTGTCGTCATCCACAGTAAAAACATTTTTCGATGTTTAAAATTTCTAAAAATCTGTTTATAGATACTGCCGCCTTTTGGTGCTGCTTCTTGATCCTGAACTTGAGCAGTTCCCTGTAGCACCGCAATTTTATTGAGTTGCCATGATTTAGGTTCAGGCACGAAACGCTGCAAGAAAATATTGATAAATGCCGGAATAACAGTAATAAAAAATAAAACCCGCCAGCCATGTTCAGGAATAATAGAGCCGGCCAATAAAGTGGCTACGATATAGCCCACGGTTTGCCCGGTCTGTAATGTTCCGAGTACGGTGGTACGGTAAGTTGTTGGCACATACTCAGCCATCAGGGTATTGCAGGCCATATATAATGCGCCTATCCCGAGAGCACCGATAAAACGCAATGCCATAAACTGTTCAAAGGTCTGAGTAAATCCGAGCAAACAGGTAGCAACTGAAAAGAAGGTCACTGAATGAGCAATGGTACGTACCCGACCAAATTTATCACAGGCCCATCCACCTAACACACCACCAACCCCCATACCGGCGAGTGATGCACTACCTAAGGCCCCTGCCTGAAAAGCACTCAGACCAAAATCAGCTCTCAGACTGGTCAAACTGTAAGAGAGCAACATAATATCGATACCATCGACCACCATGGCAAAATAAGTAAATAACAGTGCAAATTTCCAGGTATGCGGTCCTATTTTTTCATAAGTACCCAGATTAGACGGTAGATTTCCTTTTATAGGCTTGATCGCCACTTGTACTTCATTATTCATTTAATATTCCTCATTTTCTCAAATGAGTCATCGATGTCTTATCTTGTGTTCCATTGAAGACTTTTATTATTTTTCTTTAAGTACTATCCGTGTATGGAATCCTTGCCAAGAGAAGTTCATGATGAATCCTTAAGTCCGTGTCAGGTTCATTTTCAGGCAAAGCTTCGCCATGAAGATGCACTCAGGCATCTTCAGTAAATTTTTTGGAATGGTTTAGTTTGAAAAAGCAGCTATACCAGTTTGGGCACGACCCAAAATCAAGGCATGTACATCATGAGTACCTTCATAGGTGTTTACAACTTCCAGGTTAACCAGATGACGCGCTACCCCAAACTCATCACTGATACCGTTACCACCCAGCATGTCACGTGCCAAACGGGCAATATCAAGCGCCTTACCGCAGTTATTACGTTTAATCAATGATGTGCCTTCAACTGAAGCAATACCCTCATCTTTCATACGACCAAAACGTAAAGCTACCTGTAAACCAAGGGCAATCTCAGTTTGCATATCTGCCAGTTTTTTCTGGATCAGCTGGTTAGCCGCAAGCGGGCGGCCAAATTGTTTACGGTCCATCGTATACTGATGCGCCGTATGCCAGCAAAATTCAGCAGCTCCCATGGCACCCCAGGCAATGCCGTAACGGGCACTATTCAGGCAGGTAAATGGGCCGCGTAGTCCCTGGACTTCTGGAAATGCATTTTCTTCTGGTACGAACACATTATCCATAACAATTTCGCCAGTAATCGATGCACGCAAGCCTACCTTGCCATGTATCGCCGGTGCAGATAACCCTTCCCAACCTTTTTCCAGAATAAAACCGCGAATCGGGCCAACATTTCCTTCAGTAGAAACTTCTTTTGCCCACACAACAAATACATCAGCAATCGGGCTATTGGTAATCCACATTTTTGCGCCTGAAAGTCGATATCCACCTTCTACCTTTTTAGCGCGTGTTGACATGCTGCCCGGGTCAGAACCATGGTCCGGTTCAGTCAGACCAAAACAGCCAATGAATTCACCTGTAGCCAGTTTTGGTAAGTACTTCTGTTTTTGTTCTTCACTGCCAAATTCATTAATTGGCACCATCACCAATGAACTTTGTACACTGGCCATAGAACGATAGCCTGAATCCACTCGCTCAATCTCACGTGCAATCAGACCGTAACTGACATAATTTAAACCGGCACCACCGTACTGTTCAGGAATAGTTGGCCCGAGTAGTCCTAGCTCACCCATTTCACGAAAAATAGCAGGATCGGTTTTTTCATGACGAAACTGTTCCAGAACACGTGGCATAAGCTTATCTTGGCAATATGCAGCAGCTGTATCGCGAACCATACGTTCTTCTTCATTCAGTTGCTGTTCTAATAAAAACGGATCTTGCCAGTTAAAATGAACTTTAGCTTTTTTTTCAGTGTTGATCATCTGATTCATTGCGTCCTTTGCCTTGCTGAATATCTTATATTGATTTCATGCTATTCCTGTTCAGAACAGGCTTCAAACGATAATTTTTCATTCAGATATTCCTTTTACGCATATCTTGTATCGTGTTATAAGTTTTTTTACAGATAAGAAGAGTAATTACCCTGATAGCTCAAGTCTTGGCAAAAATTACAGACTGGCTAGAAACTTTTATTTTATCTCGCTCTTCGGGAGAATTTTATGCGCAGAATGATTCCTTCATTACAGACACTCATCTGCTTTGAAGCAGCAGCCAAGCATCGTAGTTATACTCATGCTGCACAAGAACTTTCTGTCACGCAGAGTGCAGTTTCACGTCAGATCCAGCAACTTGAAGAATATCTGGATCTTCCATTATTTAACCGGACAAGACATGGAGTTGAGTTAACGCATGCAGGTGAACAGTACTATAAAGATATCCGCACTCATCTACTCAGTCTGGAACAAAGTACTCTGGACCTGATGTCGCATAAAGGCTTAGGCGGAACACTCAAACTAGGAGTTGTACCAACGTTTGCTACACGCTGGCTGGTACCTCGCCTACATCGCTTTAATACTCTTTATCCTGAAATTAATGTACATCTGGAAACCAGTACCAAACCATTTTTATTTAGTGACCATATTTTTGATGCTGCTATTTATGCAGGAACCGAAACACAGGTACAAAACTGGCCGGGTACACAAGCGCATTACCTGATGCATGAAGATGTAGTTGCAGTATGTTCACCAGACCTGATTTACCGGAATTTCCCAGAACTCAAGCCTGTATCCGGCCCATTTCAAGGCACACTTTCCGTCAAGCAAATTGCCAGCCTGCCCCTGTTGCAACAGACAACCCGGCCATACATCTGGAAAGAATGGTTTGAAGTTGCTGGAGCAGATTATCCTTATGCTATGGAAGGTCAGCGACATGAACTATTTTCAATGCTGGCTGTAGCGGCGTCTCATCATATGGGCGTTGCGTTAATTCCACAGATGCTACTAGAAAAAGAATTCGGTTCGGGTGAGCTGGTTATTGCTTCTGATATTAAACTCAAAGGTGCCCGATCCTATTATTTTGTATATTCCCAGCAGCAGCCTAACCCATTAATTCATAAATTTATTCAATGGCTTGAACAGGAAACCCTATCAGGTTAAACCGTTAGCTTTATTTAAACCACTTGAGATAAACCAATATAACGGTAAAGCCCCTCTACACCAAGATCAGCTTTATAAACGATTAAATCAGGCCAGTCCGTAGCAGTAATTTCCTGAAAGATATTCATTTCTGGGTCTTCATGAATTATATCTACTGTTCGAGACATTTTGGCTTCAAAATGATCAGCAATAAACTCAAAGCCCAAATCCATCGCTATAAATAAAGTGTGTTGACAAGGCTGTATATATTGTTCCTGCTGCCAGTCAATAATATGCTGCTGGCAATAAGGGCAGCTAACATTCTGCATCGGGTCATCAAGTTGAATTAATTGATAGGTCATTGCGTTCATCAGGTGTGTGTTTTAACTATTGTAAAAGATTTTAAAGAACAATATATAGAGGGCATCAAGAGGATAGCGATACAAATAGTAGAATTTTATTATGTGTTTAAAATGAAAAAATTTAATTTGATAACAGATAGCCTGATAAGCTCCTTTAAATTAACTATTTAGATATAACTTGAAATGGCAGTGAACCTGCAATTTAAAATAGAACTCTTGAAGTAAATCCGCTATAAAATACAGCTGGCTACAACGATATCTTTTCATAATCTTTAACGGAAATCTGCATGCTGACTGATCTGGATGATTTTTACTGCTTTGCCTTAGTTGTCGAGCATGGAGGTTTTAGTGCAGCTGAGCGCGCAACTGATATTCCCAAATCCAAACTCAGCCGGCGGGTATATAATCTGGAAGAACGTCTTGGCGTGCGCCTCATTCAACGAAGCTCACGACATTTTGCTGTCACTGATATTGGTATGGATATCTATCAGCATGCACAGGACATGATGAATGCAGCACAGGCTGCCCATGACCTGATAGATCATTTAAGCAGTAAACCGCGTGGAGTGATTAAAGTCAGTTTACCAGTCAGTATAGCCCAAAATGAAATTGCGAAGATTCTACCCGACTTTCTAAAACAGTATCCAGAGATCAAGGTTCAGCTTAGTGTCACCAATCGCCGCATTGATGTGATTAATGAAGGGATTGATGTTGCTCTAAGGGTACGTTTTAATCTGGACAATGACCCTAATCTGATTATTCGCCAGTTTCAACGAATTGAACAGCATTTGGTTGCCAGTCAGGCTTACCTCAACGAATATGGCAATTTAACCCATCCTGACCAGTTAGCAGAACATAGAATACTGAGCATGATTGATGATCACCTGGACCAGCAGCTCACCCTGCATGACCGGGAAAATAAATCGCGAAAATTTAAAATTAATCCTGTCGTCATGGGTTCAGACCTGATGATGCTAGCACAACTGGCACGTCAGGGCTGCGGTATCGCTTTACTCCCCGACAGTGTAACTGCTGATCTGGTTAGACACGGAGAACTTGTTCGCGTTCTTCCTGACTGGAACACACCCCATGGAGTTTTCCATGCTGTTTACCCATCACGTCGTGGTCAGCTTCCTTCAGTCAGGGTTTTTATTGAGTATTTGGTTGAGCATTTATACAAAGCCCATTAACTAACTATTCGTGAGCTCAATAAACTCAAAAGACAAAATTTCTGTTATGCGTCGTCCAGCTGAATATTGAAATAAATTTTATGGATAAAAAAAAGCTTACCCTGTAGAAAGGTAAGCTTATAAAAACGAACAACTAAAAAGAAACTACAGCGATAGAATCTAAAAACAATAATATACAAATAACCAATTAAAAACAAATACATAAAACATCTTAAAAGTTACTTATTTTCTATCAATTGTTATATTTATATTGTTGTATATATAATATATTTTTAAAAAATTACAAATAGATACAATACTAATTCAAATAAATAGATAAAAATTTATGGAAATTTTTATCTAAATTTCCATAAAATTAAACTGTTTGATTACTTTTTAAACAAAATTAAATTTTGGGATATGAACCTGTCCCTTCTGGCCATGGTGTTAAGAGTTCAAATCCATTATCAGTTACCGCCACCATATGTTCCCACTGCGCAGAAAGCGACCTATCACTTGTAATCACAGTCCAGCCATCATTCAATTCTTTGACACGTGCCTTACCTGCATTCACCATAGGCTCAATGGTAAACACCATACCTTTACGCAGTATCAACCCTTGTCCAGGTTGACCATAGTGCAGTACATTAGGTTGCTCATGATAAGTTTTTCCAATTCCATGACCGCAATACTCACGTACGATGGTATAGCCCTCGCGCTGGGCGACTTTTTGAATCGCATAGCCAACATCACCCAATGTGGCACCGGGTCTGACTGCATGAATTCCTGCTACCATTGCTTCATAAGTTGTTTCTACCAAATGTTTAGCTTGAAGGCTGACTTGCCCTACATAATACATTCGGCTGGTATCTCCATAGTAGCCATCTTTAATTACTGCTACATCAATATTGATAATATCGCCATCTTTTAAAATAGTCCGCGCTGAAGGAATACCATGACAGACCACTTCATTTGGTGAAATACAGGTGGTTTTAGTAAAACCATGATAGCCCACATTTGCAGGAATGACTTTTAGAGTATTTACGATATAGTCATAGCAAATATCATCGAGATATTCGGTCGAAACGCCTGGCTTGACATACTGCCCTATCATTTCCAAAACTTGTGCAGCCAAACGCCCGGATATACGTAATTTTTCAATATCCTGTTCTGTCTTGATAGTTACAGCTGAAGCTCTCATTGACCTATCCTCTCTGGTTAGTGACTCAAGTATAACGTTTTTTATATAAAATTTCCTGATTAAGACTGGCACTTCAAGTCATCAGAAACGATATCAATTTATTATTCTGTTTATAAAATTTTTAGACTGGCTGTTTTTTAGCCATAAAAATTACTCTTTTAATTATTTTTTTCTGATATACAAAATTTGTACCCTTAGAAATTTTTATCTGGTTATTTTATATAAGACAATTGTTTTCAAATAATTAATTATAACATTGGAAATAAACTATATTTTTGAAAAATATTTATCATCAGCTTTCTTCATAATTTATATTAGAGAAATTACACAAAATTTATTTTTTAAATTAGAATCGCTGCTTCTTTTACAGCCCCTCTCCCTTTATATGATATGAATAATCTTCGTACTCGGGATATTATTGCTCTAGGTTTTATGACCTTCGCGCTTTTTATTGGCGCCGGTAATATCATTTTTCCACCTATTGTTGCACAGCAGGCAGGTGAACATGTCTGGTGGGCAGCCCTCGGGTTTCTCATTACAGCAGTCGGTTTGCCTGTAATTACCATTATTGCTCTATCGCGTGTGCAAGGGTCAATTGAAATATTAAGTTCACCGCTTGGCCGTATAGCCAGTTTGGTTTTAACTGTGGTGTGCTATTTGTCAGTAGGACCTCTGTTTGCTACACCACGTACAGCCACAGTGTCTTATGAAATTGGCTTTTCATCTTATTTCGGTACTTCAAGTAGCAGTTTACTGATCTACAGTCTAATTTATTTTGCGATAGTAGGACTGGTCTCGCTATATCCAAATAAATTACTCGATACGATAGGTCATGTTCTTGCTCCTATGAAAATTGCTGCGTTAGCAGTTCTTGGAATTGCTGCGTTCTGTATACCGGCAGGTTTTATTCCCGCTCCTATTAACCATTATATCAATAGCCCAGTGTCTGAAGGCTTTGTTAATGGCTATCTGACCATGGATACGCTGGGTGCTTTAGTTTTTGGTATTGTGATTATTCAGGCGATCCACTCACGTGGTGTAACCGATAGTAAACTCGTGACCAAATATGCAGTGATTGCAAGTCTGATCTCAGGTGTAGGTCTGACCCTAGTTTATCTCAGCCTGTTCAAACTGGGGCTAGGAAGTCATGAAGCAGCACCTAACGCAGCCAATGGGGCACAGATTCTACACGCTTATGTACAGCATGCGTTTGGTGATTTAGGTTCACTCTTTCTGAGTCTGCTCATTTTTCTAGCTTGTATAGTTACAGCAATTGGTTTGACCTGTGCCTGTGCAGAATACTTTACTCAACTTACCAAAATTCCTTATAAGATTCTGGTGCTTATTTTAGTTCTATTTTCGGTTTTAATTTCAAACCTTGGACTAACTAAGCTGATTGCTGTTTCTGTTCCTGTTTTGAGTGCTATTTATCCACCTGCAATTGTAGTGATCATGCTGAGCTTTTTCTGGAAATTCTGGAAAAACCCGGGCTATGTAATTACGCCTGTAGCAGCAATGGCTTTCATTTTTGGAATAATCGATGGAATCAAGGTAGCTGGATTCTCTGATCTGTTACCAGATGCGGTTCAACATTTACCACTCAATGAACAAAATCTTGCATGGCTTATCCCGTCATTAATTGTTCTAGTCATTTCTATTATTGTCGACCGGGTTAAACATTCAAACAGTTAACTTATGAGTCGTTAAAATCAATTCTTACCCAGAGCTGATTTTACTGGTGATCAGAAATGCCGAGTTTACCCAACTGGCATTTTTTGTTTACGCCTCTTATTAGAATTGAATGCTTATAGTTTTATTTTTATATACAGAAACTTGGCTTATGCTATTTTAACCTTTAAGAATTATCATAAAGTCTGTTATTTTTTTATTTCTACCTTTCTTTATCTACTTAATTTTAATAAAAATTTTCTCTATCTCTGATCTATCACCTGTGTCATAAACTCTGAGTATTCTGCAATTTTAAAAATATAAAAAAGCCAGACAGTGCTGGCTTTTGCATAGCAAAAAAATTTTAGTTACGGGCATCTGCTTCCACACGTGAAGCTGTCTTTTCTACAGAGTCAGCAGCATCTGCTGTGGCTTTACGGGCATCTGCTTCCACCTCTGAAGCTTTCTGTTCCGCTCGGTCTGCAGCTTCTGCGGTTGCTTCACGAGCATCTGCGGTTGCCTCACGAGCTTCAACTTCAGCTTTTTCTGCCGCCGCATCCATCTTGACTGCTGCATCGTCAGCAGCTTCTTTTGCTTCAGCGCCTGCTGCTAAAGTTGCATCTTTAATATCTGAACCCGCCTGCTCGGCCGCTTTACCTAAATGTTCTCCAGCAGTCGCACCTGTTTCACGGTTATCACATCCTGTGATTCCAAATACGGCAATTAAGCCCATAGCTGCCATTAACTTATTCATATTATTTATCCTTTTCTCTTGTCTTCAGATACTTTTGATCTAAGCATATTTTTTTCAGGAAAAAAATTATTAATTGTTAAAAACTTGTAATAAAATCAGCTATTAAGAACGCTATATAATAGTCTCTAAATAACGCAGCCAATTGTAGTAGCTACAATAGAAATGAAAATTTTATCTCATGACTTGAAATATTTTATTACTTAAAGTATATAAAATATACAACCTTAAGAATTTTTTAAACATTTTAAATTAAAAAGTCAGATTTATATTCAGATTTTACTTAAGATCAGTTGAGCTAAATTAATTTTCAAAATGCCAATTTAAAATTATTTTTCTTCTAGTACATTAGAAATTCAATTTATTATAACTTTTTGTTTTATCAAAATTTTAATTAAAAAAAAGAGATTTATCATATAAAATTAGTTAATAATGTGATCAAAAAAATTTACACAAAAACTATTCTTATATTTATTTATTAAATACATTAATTACCTTATACGTTATAAAGAAAAATAATGATAAAAAAATAATGCTATCACCTATTGAAATACTCGGAAATAAGCAGTAAAACATTAAAAACTAGATTTCTGATTAAAACAATTAGGTTTTGTCGCGCACGACAGGAGGACCGAAGATGCACTCTTTACCCCTAAACAAGCGTTCTTTCGCCAAAGTTTTTAAGAACGATAAAAATTTTGTCAATTATGTTGTTACTACAGTAGCCCTCATGTTAACTCTGCTTTTTCATGGGGTGATTAATGGCAATTTGAAGCTAGAACACTTTCTCTATGCTTTAATAGTCTCTGCCCTGTTCTCGATCTGGGCGCTTATTGACCACAAGTGTCGTAAATATTTTAAGTATAAAAACAACTAAGAGATGGATGAGCAATCATCCATCTTTATATAATAAAAAATTATTTTTTAGCCTCTAGGCTTGTTTAGATAAATCCAAAATAATACGCAGTCCCTATTATTAGAAAACCACTTGCTACTAATTCTCCAATTACCAGTAAAAACATAAATATTGTCATCAAAATTTTGGGTAAATACCATTTACCAAGTTGATGCGGCACCTGAAACTGATTAACAGTATCTTTTAAAACTCCATGTAAAATATAACTTAATATAGAAAGGCTGAAAAATAATATATTGATCCCAATACAGGTGAGAACTGCATAGTCAGACCAGATGGTAAAATGCCCCAGTGTAGCCAGAATGAGTGTTGCTGGAGCATAGAGCAAACTACTTCGGTGAGCTATATCCACATATGGATGAGCACGTGAATGCGCAGATTTCCTGATCTGATAATATTTCCAGAGTCCTGTTAGCATACCAATCCATAAATAGATACCGCTAAACAGAATGGCAAGTTTAGTTGCGAAAGTAAGTTGATCCATGTTCATTGAATGTTCTAATAATTTGTTTTTCTAGAGCTTCTCTTTATAGACATAAAATTCAATGAAGTCACTCATTTTGTTAAGAATCACATCACTGGTAATTCTCAAACCCAATACAAAATTTTATTTTAAAGTAAAACTGATCAATGAGGCAGAAATTACAAAATAGCTGAGCTACTTTATTTGCTATTTAAATCTTAATAAAAAATCTCAAAGAATACATATGAGTCAAAATCATTCCTTACAGCTTTTAAAGCAGTTTTGCCATTTTTCTTATAAATCTCATCAAAATACTGCTCAAATGCCACACTTTGTCGTTCTAACAATAGTCAATCTAAAAATATCAAACTCAGTGAAGGGCTCATAAAAGTTTTTATACTAAAATAAACTTAGCCACTCTCTTGTATAAAACAATTGTTTTACAATAAACTTACTTTGTAAAAATAATTAAAATTAGGGTTATTCTCGTATGAATAAAAAATATGCTCGGTTTTTGCCTTCAAACACTGGGGATTTTAATCTTGAAGACTTCCCATTCTATTGGATTACTCAAGTACATGCACAATATGTGCAGAATATGGACAATGTCTTAAAGCGTTATGGATTAGATAACTCACGGCGACGTATTCTACTGGCACTTGAGTCTAAACCACATGCCAGTGTTTCTGATCTTTCAGAGATGATCATTTCAAAAATGTCGACTACAACCAAAATTGTTTACCGCCTGAAAGCTGAAGGCTATGTCAATACCTATTCATGTGAAGAGGATGGCCGTATTACACGGGTAAATCTCACTGAGTATGGCAAAGAAATGACCACTAAAATTAATGATCTTACTGGAGTAGTACTCGAACAGTCTTTTGAAGGGCTTACTCCATTACAGATTGAAAAACTAATTGAAAGCCTTAAACACTTATTTAAAAATCTTTCAAATTAACTTTCATCAGTCAAAAAAGTTTAACTGGGGCGTTTCCACTTTAGGCTTGGGTACATGAGAACACTCAAACTCTTCAACAGGAAAACCTTCAATAAATGAGTTGAAGTTAGCAGGCCCTACACTCAGCCATTCATCCAGACGTTCATGTGGAATTATAATCACTGAACGTTTGATATTTCCTGGCTCATGAAACTCCTTCATCATCGGATGGTCTATTGCATCCATCGTGATCATGCTGGCTGAGCGAATCACTTCATCATTGATTTTACAGATTTCATAAATGGCAGCAATAAAAAAGCCTTGGCCATCTTTGCGTCGTACTCCCCAACGCTGAGCCTTACCATCAATATATTTTGCTTCATAAAATTCGGTCACCGGAATAACTCCAAACTTACCTTCAAATGCAGCCTCCTGGAAACTTGGCTTTTCAAATAAAGTTTCATTTCGGGCATTATAGGTCCGTTTAGCCGAACTTTTATCCTGAGCCCACTTTGGCACCAGTCCGAACATTACGCTACGCCACTCCAAGCCATATTCTGACTTGAATAGTAAAGGCAAATCATAGGCTGGATACACTTCTTCGAGATAATCGAAAGGAATATCCGGTAACTGAAGTTTACGCACCTGAACACGCGTAACAGGTTTAAAATTGGCACACATAGGCGAAAATTTAAAAAACTATAGGTCATATATAGTGATAACTTTTAGTATTTCAATGGACCAGTGGCTGGATAATATTATGTATAAACAGCAGAATTTGACAAAAACATCTTAAAAAAACTTAAGGAAATACAGGCCTGAGTACAAATAAGATAGTGTTATATTTTATGTACTCAGGCCTTTTATTATTTAATGTGTTTAAGTAGAAGCCTGATTATGTTCATACATTTTTAAGAATCAGACAGTGTATATTGTACTAGCGGTAGACCATACCTCCATCTGTTAAAATTGCCTGCCCGGTAATATAATCGGCATCTTCACTCGATAAAAAAGCAACCAGCGCAGCCACGTCTTCAGGTGTTTGTGCACGCCCTAGTGCAATACCACTCACATATTTTTTGTATGTTTCACCAATTGGGGTATGGGTAATTTCAGAGAATCTTTTATCAATTTCTACCCACATATCTGTGCCCACTACTCCCGGACAATATGCATTTACCGTAATGCTATGTGAAGCATATTCCTTGGCTGCGGCCTGAGTTAAAGCACGGACTGCAAATTTTGTTGCCGAATATACTCCTAACATGGCAAAACCTTCATGCCCTGCAATAGAAGCTGCATTAATGATTTTACCTTTTTGCTGGCGCGCTTTAAATTTTCGAGCTGCGGCCTGAATACCCCACAGAACTCCACCAATATTAATATCGCTAATTTTTTGCAGTTCTTCAGGTGTCACTGCATCAAGAGGCTGAACCTGAGCAATTCCAGCATTATTGATCATAATATCAAAACCACCTAAAGACTGCTCAGCATGTTCAATACTGGCATACACCTGATCACGCTGACTGATATCAGCAACAAAAATACTGGCTTTTACCTTTAAATTTTCAATTTCCTGTTTTACTTCATTAAGTCGTTGTTCATTCAGATCTACCAAGGCTACATGTACACCTTCCTGGGCCAGTCTTAGAGCAATACCACGACCTATACCTTGCGCTGCGCCTGTTACAACGGCGACTTTATTCATTAATCCTTTATTCATTATTTTTCCTTATGTATTGTTGTTAAATTATTGATAAGCAATTAAAACGTCTGCTTGTTTTTTCTGAGTATTTAGGGATGGACAATAATTTTAACAGCTGACTCATTGTTATGGATCAGGGTTTCAAAACCCTGCGAAACCAAGTCATCGAGCTGAATGCGCTGTGTAATAAAAGGTTCCAAATTAATTTTACCGTCTTCCACCAATTTGATTGTTGCCTGATGGTCGTTGACATAAGCAATGGTGCCACGAATATCAAGTTCTTTCATGACAACACTGTGAACATTTACTGTGGCCGGATGACTCCAGATTGATACAATGACCAGTACACCAGCTGGTTTCATCGCAGCTACGAGAGTATCTAGTACTTTATTTACACTACTACATTCAAAAGCAACATCTGCACCTTGCCCTTGAGTAATTTTCATGACTTCCGTAACCACATCAACTTCTGAAGGGTCCAGAATATAATCTGCAACACCAGCCTCTCTTGCTTTTTCTTTACGTTTAGCACTTAACTCACTAATAATAACAGTGAGTCCTTTAGCCTTTAAAATAGCTGATAACAACAAACCTATCGGCCCTGCCCCCCCAACCAGTGCAATGTCTCCGGCTTGTGCGCCACTACGGATATAAGCATGATGGCCTACCGACAAAGGCTCAATCAATGCAGCCTGATCCAATGGTATTTTATTAGAAATTGGGTGTACCCAACGACGCTGCACGGCTATTTTTTCCGATAGACCACCGCCTCGCCCTCCTAAACCAATAAAATTCATATTCTTCGACAGATGATAAGCATTATTAGGTCCAGTCGGCACATCATCAGCGATGATATAAGGTTCAACCACCACATGCTGACCAATCTGAATATCATTAACCCCTTCACCCACAGCGTATACAATTCCGGAAAACTCATGTCCCATCGTTACCGGAGCAGATTCGCCCGAGATTGGATGCGGATGGCCACAAGGCGGAATAAAAATTGGACCATCCATAAACTCATGCAGATCGGTTCCACAAATGCCACACCAGGCAACCTGAATACCGACTGTACCTGGTGTAACTTGTGGCTCCGGAATATCTTCAATGCGAATATCGCCTTTATCATAAAAACGAGCTGCTTTCATTACCGTTCCTGATTAATCAGTTTTCTGTAAGAAGAATGAGCTTATCAAGCTAAACCAGATAAGCTCTTCCATGTTTTCAAATATGTATTGCTCGCTGTAGGGAAGCTAATACCGATTCATGCATTGCTTCTGATAACGTAGGATGAGGAAAAATGACCTGTGCCAAGCTTTCATCGGTAGCTTCCAGATATTTGGCAATTGCGAAACCCTGAATATGTTCAGTAACTTCATGACCGACCATATGCGCTCCGAGCAGCTCGCCAGTCTCTTTATCAAATACAGTTTTTACAAAACCGGCAGTTTGTTTTAAAGCCAGTGCCTTGCCATTTGCCTGAAAAGGAAATTTCCCAGTCTGGATATGATGTCCTTGCGCTTTGGCCTGCACTTCAGTCAAACCAATACTGGCAACCTGAGGATGAGTAAAAATACAGCCAGGAATTTGGGTACGGTCTAGAGAGTGCAGATTTGTGAGTCCTGCAATTTTTTCTACACAAAGAATAGCTTCATGACTGGCTTTATGAGCCAGACATGGTGCACCCGCCACATCACCAATTGCATAGAGCCCCACGACATTTGTGCGGCAGAATTCATCCACCTGAATAAAGCCCTGCTTAAACTCTACTTCTAACTGTTCCAGTCCCATATTTTCTACATTCGGTTGTACACCTATTGCAGACAGAACCCGATCAAACACCTGGTTTTGCTTGCCCTGTGAGCTATGAAGTTCACACTGTACCTGACCTCCGGTAACCTGGACATTTTGTAATGAACAGCCAGTAATCACTTTCATACCGCGCTGCTCAAACTGCTTACGCATATATTCTGCAACTTCTGCATCTTCAGTGGGCAAAATCTGCTGAGCAACATCAATAAGAGTAACCTCACAGCCTAGATCATGATATAAACTGGCAAATTCACTGCCTATAGCGCCGGAACCGACTACCAGTAAAGATTCAGGCAATTGTTCCGGGACTAGCGCTTCCCGGTAACTCCAGATCTCGGTGCCATTGACAGGCAGACCAGGCAGAGTTCGAGCTCTGGCACCTGTTGCTAAAATGATATGAGGTGCTTTTAAAGTGCGTGCTTTACCGCTCTCATCGATTACCTCAAGCGTTTCTTTCGCCTGTAGCTTGGCCCGTCCAAATATAACCTCTACACCATTTTTCTTGAGAAGGTGCTCGATTCCCTGTACCAGTTGCTGCGAGACTTGGCGGCTATGTTTAACCAGTTGACTCAGATCGAAATCAATTTGTGGAAGAGTGAAACCAAAGTTTCCAGCATGCTTAAGCTGATAGGCCAAGTCAGCTCCACTCAATAAAGCTTTGGTCGGGATACAGCCCCAGTTTAGGCAGATCCCCCCCAGATGTTTTTCTTCGATAATTGCTGTATTAAGACCAAGCTGGGCTGCACGTATTGCAGCCACATATCCACCCGGACCTGCACCCACAACAATTAAATCATACTGATTTCCTGTCATGTCCAGCTCCTATACCAGTATTAATGCTGGATTCTCGACAAACTTTTTAAAGCTGGCCAAGAATTTCGCCCCAACTGCTCCATCAATCACCCGGTGGTCACAGGATAGAGTTGCTGTCACCATCTGCCGAATGACAATCTGATCATGCTCTACCACTGCTCGAGCCTCTGAAGCACCCAAAGCCAAAATAGCACCTTGAGGCGGATTGATAATGGCGTCAAAGTGTTTGATACCCAGCATTCCCAGGTTAGAAATACTGAAACTTCCCCCCTGAAATTCATCCGGAGTTAACTTTCCAGTTTTTGCCCGGGTGGCCAAATCCCGCATATTGCCAGAAATCTCAGCAAGCGATTTCTGATTTGCAGCTTTGATAATTGGAGTAATAAGGCCATTAGGAATAGCCACAGCCACAGAAATATCGGCCTGATCAAACTGTAAAATTGATTGTGACTCTTCGTCAAACTGTACATTTACTTCAGGTACTTTAATCAACGCCGCAGCTGCTGCCTTGATGAGCATATCATTGATAGACAATTTGACCTGGGGCACGGACTCATTAATCTGTGCACGTAATGTCTGTATCGCCTCAACATTCAAGTCAACAGTTAAACGAAAATGTGGCGCATTACGTTTTGCTGCCTGTAAACGTGAAGCAATCGCTTTACGCATGGCATTCATTGGAATACTGGTTACTTTTGCCTGTTCGGGCTGAGTTGCATTCAATGAAGTTTCTGTATGAGCAGACTTGTGTTCACGGTTATACACTGCTTCAACATCTTCTTTGCAGACCCGGCCTCTTGTTCCCGAAGCGCGACAGTCATGCAGATTAATGCCCCATTGCTTGGCCAGACGCCGAGCTACAGGTGTAGCAGCAACCTGACTGTCATCAGCGTTAGATTTTGCAGCTTTTGTACTGGCCTGATGCTTAACATCTGGCCATTGTCCACCTGCATCCTGCACTGCTGCCTGAAGATCAGCGACACTAATACGCCCTTCGCGTCCCGAACCTGTAACCTTGGTTAAATCCAAATTATATTTTTCTGCCAGTTTCTGGGCATGTGGTGTAATAAACAGGTCATCTGGTGGCTGATAGCCTTGTAAAGACGCAGGAATAATATAGTCACCGGCACTATGAGAAGTTTTCCGGGTAGCAGATGATGTTTCAGCTTTCACAGTTGATGAACTCAGCTGCTCTACTGGTGTAGTCTGTTCAGTTTTATCTTCAGCTGGAGTACTGTCCGGTGCAGAGCTTGCCGAAGCTGCTGTCCCTTGACCAAGTGACTGTACAAATGCCTGTATATCATCATCTGTGACATCATCATTGGCACAAACTGCAATCAAGCCACCGACTGGCAGGGTTTCACCATCTTTTGCCAGTATTTTTCTCAATGTTCCGTCAAAAGGTGCCTCCAGGACGTTTACAATTTTTGTGGTTTCAATTTCACAAATTTCTTGTCCTTTACTGAACTGGCTTCCTTCCTGAATTAACCATTGGGCAATGGTTCCTTCTTCCATAGATAATCCCCATTTTGGGATTTCCAGTGTTTTAATTTCGCTCATCCTAAGCCTCCAAAGTTTTTCGTACAGCCTGTTCAATACGCTCTACACTCGGAATCCATTCTTTTTCCAATACAGGTGAGAACGGTACAGGCGTATGAGGAGGAGTCACCAGTTCAATTGGAGCTTTCAGATAATGAAATCCTTTCTGAGCAATCAGGGCAGCAACATCATGGCCAAAACCACAACGTGCCGCAGACTCATCAACAATTACTACACGGCCAGTCGAGGCTACAGATTCAAGGATACCTTCTTCATCTAGAGGCGAAATAGTTCTTGGATCTACCACTTCTACCGAAATTCCCTCTTTTGCCAGTTTATCTGCAACTTCATTGGCACGGTGCACCATTAAACTTAAAGCAATAATGGTGACATCAGTTCCTTCACGGGTGTAATTGGCTACGCCAAAAGGAATGGTATAGGCATCATCCGGAACCTCACCTTTAATGTCATACAGCAGTTTGTGCTCACAAAATACTACCGGGTCATCATCACGAATTGCCTGAATCAACAGACCTTTTACATCATAAGGACTAGAAGGTACGACCACCTTCAAACCGGGTACTGCAGCAAAGACATTATAAGGTGACTGTGAATGCTGGGCTGCTGCGGAGAAACCGGCGCCGATCATGCCACGTACTACCATAGGTGCTTTGGCTTTACCTCCAAACATATAGCGGAACTTTGCAGCCTGGTTATAAAGCATGTCATGGCATACCCCATAGAAATCCATAAACATCAGGTCAGCTACAGGCCGTAAACCGGTTGCTGCTGCACCTGCAGCCATACCGATAATCGCTGACTCTGTAATTGGGGTATCGATCACACGTTCAGAACCGAACTCAGACCATAAACCCTTAGTCACACCCAGTACGCCACCAAAGCCTTCAAGGGCATTATCTTCAGTATTTTTACCACCATGACCACCACGTACGTCTTCACCAACTACAAATACAGTCGGGTCACGGCGCATCTCTAATTCAATTGCTTCTTTAATCGCATTACGGTAACTTTTATTTGGCATTTGCTTTACTATTCCTTTAGTAAGAGACATAAACATCGGTCAGAAGCTGGGAAACTTCTGGGTATTTGGCAGCACGGGCTTTTGCTACAGCGTCGTCTACATTAGCTTTAGACTCAGCATCAATTGCATCGAGCTTTGCCAGATCAATCTGGTCTTTAACTTTTTCACGGAAAATTTTTAATGGATCGCGATGTTCTTTTACATAATCCACTTCATCTTTAGAACGGATTAACCCAGGGTCACCTTCGAAATGACCATAGAAGCGGTTGGTAATTGTTTCAATTACACTTGGTCCACCACCATTTCTGGCTCGCTCAATTGCCTGCTGGGCAGCTTCATAGACTGCAAAGAAATCTGTACCGTCAACCTTGACTGCAGGTAAACCAAAACCTGCTGCCCGACCAGCAATATCTTTACTTCCTACTGCATAGTCATGACCGGTACCTTCACCAAAGCCATTGTTTTCAAATACAAATATGACTGGAAGTTGCAATACTACAGCCATATTCATCGCTTCAAAAGTGAGACCCTGATTTGACCCCCCATCACCCGTAAATGACAGACCTATACCACCGGTTTTCAAAGTTTTAGCAGTCAAAGCTGCTCCAATTGCTAAAGGAGGTCCACCTCCTACAATACCGTTTGCACCCAGCATGCCCTTGTCGAGATCTGCAATATGCATTGAACCACCTTTACCACGACACAGGCCGGCATCTTTACCGAAAATCTCAAGCATCATGGCATGAATATCACATCCTTTAGCAATACAGTGCCCATGGCCCCGGTGGGTGGAGGTAATGTAATCCTTATCGGTCAGATTTTCACAAATACCGACTGCAACTGCTTCCTCACCACTATAAAGGTGAATAAATCCAGGAATATCACCCATGGTATTTTCTTCGTGAAGCCGGTCCTCAAACTCACGAATATCACGCATACTCTTATATGCAGCCAGTAATTTTTCTTCCGTTAATTGCATATCCTTTTCCTTTTTATCTTGATCAAAATCAAGGGAACAGTGAATAACTCACACCTCCAATTAAATATATTTATTCTAAAATTAATATTAGACTAAAATTATTTATTAAAATGAAATTTACTTATTATTTTCAAAAACAATAATTTATTTATTAAAAAATAAATGTAATTTTTTATTATTTTAAACAACAACTTAAAAACAAACCTTTAACCAACCTTATATATTTTATAATTCTAATTTTATTTAAAAGTTAGATTTTTATTTTAAAAATATTTTTTTAAATATTAATCTCTTTTTATTTATTTTAAGACTTATTATTAAATCAGGATATATTTAAATGGATTTACAACAGAATTTTAAGCATGAAAAAAAACTTCGGGGTGCGGATAAACTGGCACGTATACCTGTTAAGGTTATTGCAACAGACGTGATTCCGACAAAACCCGAATGGATACGGGCAAAAATCAGTCAGCCTGAAGAGATTGGCCGTATTAAAGGGCTGTTGCGTCAGCAGAAACTACATACGGTATGTGAAGAAGCGGCGTGTCCAAACTTGCCAGAATGTTTTGGTAGCGGTACTGCAACTTTTATGATTATGGGTGATATCTGTACCAGACGGTGTCCTTTTTGCGATGTAGCCCATGGCCGCCCGAACAGCCTAGATCCGGCTGAGCCTCGGCATCTTGCCGAGACCGTCGCAAACCTGAATTTAAATTATGTGGTAATTACTTCTGTAGACCGGGATGACCTGAAAGATGGAGGCGCCCAGCATTTTGTAGATTGTATTCAGGAGATACGTAAATGCTGTCCGAATACCCGGATCGAAATATTGGTTCCGGACTTTAGAGGGCGGCTTGATCTTGCCTTGTCTATTCTTAGCCAGTCTCCACCAGATGTATTCAACCACAATATAGAGACAGTACCCCGCTTGTACCGGGCCTTGCGGCCTGGATCAGATTATCAGCATTCTCTTAATCTGTTAAAAAAATTTAAAACTTTATGTCCTGAGACTCCTACCAAATGTGGCTTGATGGTAGGTATTGGAGAGATTGAGGCAGAAGTTATTGCGCTGTTAAATGATTTAAAAGATCATTATGTGGATTTGGTCACCATCGGACAGTACCTACAGCCTTCTAAAGCTCATGCTCCTATCCATCGTTTTGTGAGCTTAAAAGAATTTGAGCATTATCAGCGTCATGGCGAGTTTTTAAGATTTAAAAATATTTGGAGTGCGCCTATGGTACGTTCCAGTTATTTTGCCGATCAGCAATATTTAGGGAAACCTGTACCGCAACCTTTTAGCAGAAAGCAGTTACCTTAAATACAAACAGACAGGTTGATCTTATGCAGGAATATTCTGTAACTATTTTAAACAGATCAGTCTGAATCGGCCATTTCTTTTAAAAACAGTCTGACTATATTGGTACATATACCAGACTAATGTTTAAAGATGTGTATGCTGGCGTCAGCCTTTTGTCGGATAGCAGATTAGAGCATCAAGGTTTAAGGTAGGGGAAAATAACAACAGTAACCAGCTCAGGTAGCTGCATTTTTGCCTCATCATGAAGGACCATGATATGCATATGATTAAAAAATTACCCGTGTTAAATCCTGTTTCTCATTATTCATCAGCTTTTTTAAAGAATGCTGTAGCACATCATGTACCTCCCGTTTCAGTAGATGCGGCCCCAGTACTGAATCTGGATCATGGTTGGCGTGAAACACTCTTCGGTCGCTCATTAGATCAGTGTCATTCTGAACTCTTGAGAATTGCAGAAGATGCCAGCATGGCAATCGGAATTACAGACCAGCATGGCACTCTGCTCTGGACCTGGAGCAGTCACTCTATGCGCTCTTCTGCAGAACAGGTGCATTTTTTCGAAGGTGGCCAGTGGTCTACCCAGTCCGTAGGCACCAATGCCATTGGCCTTGCGTTAAATACTCATGCTGCCAGTTGCGTGTACTCACATGAAAATCAAATGAATAGCGTGCGTGACTGGGTATGCTACGCAGCGCCCATCATCGACCCGCAAAGCGGCCAGTTCCATGGCATTATTAACCTTTCAACTAAGTATGAGAAGCATAATTCTTTAGGCGTACTCGCCGTAGAGCGCTGTGCAGATCTGGTGCAACGCGCCATCCGGCTTGAACAGCAAAATGTGCTTTATCTTAAAGTGCTGGGTGGGTCAAAAGTTCAGTTTAATCATCATATTTTACAGCTGACGCACCGGCAAATTGAAATACTGTGTATTCTGGCATTGTGTCCAGATGGGATCAGTTTGGACGAATTACACTATGCCCTTTATGGAGACAGGCAGGTTAGCCAGAAGACGCTAAAAGCAGAATTATCCCAGATGCGCGGTCTGTTACACGACTGTATCCAATCACGCCCTTACAAACTGAACTGTGAGGTTCAGGCAGATTTTCTTATGGCTGAACAGGCATTGAATCTGGGCTTTACTGTTACAGTATTGGCCTTGTACAAGGGCAATTTTCTGAGTAAGACAGAAAGTCCTTTCCTGTGTGCCTGGCGTGACTGCTTTGATGCGCGCTTAAGTCATATGATTCATAACTTGCAAGACATTGACCAGTTATTTCGCCTGATTAGTCGCGTTCCTGAACGTACTGATGCAATTGAGCGTCTGCTTGAACTTTTACCAGAAGACAGTCCTCATGCAGTCAAATTAAAACAACTTCTAGAATAGTCAATGAAATAGCAAATCCTGTTTGCTATTTAAGCTGACATATGGATTCCATCTAGTTCGTTATCGTTAACCCGGAATTATTCTGCTCATTAATATTATTTTTCAGCTTTTCGAGAAAAGATTCCAGAATCATATTATGTCGCCTGCCCTTTCTGGTAATCATGCAGATCGGTGTACTATAATGCATGCGCTGCTCGAGCACAGGTTTCATCTGACCGCTTTCTACCCATTTTCTTGCATAATGATCAGGTAAAAATCCCATAAAATTTCCGGTTAAAATTAAAAAAGCAATTCCCTCCCGGTCACTTGCAGTTGCAGAACAATGCAGCAGCTGGTAGAGCTGTAATGCTTGTGAATTAATACTGTAGTTAGGCATTACCGCATTCCACTGACTTAAATCTTGTTCTTTTAATCGTTCGGTAGAAAAAAATAAGGGATGCCGATCTCCACAATAAAGATAGGAACTTTCTTCATAAAGATTTAAATAGTCCAGCCCCGATAATGGAGTAACCATCGGGACTGCCCCTACATGTAAGCGGCCATCCATCACCTTGCATTCAATATCTGCTAGTGTACTCATACTGATGTTAATCTGCACATCAGGGCTTTCACTGGTAAGTTGCTCAAGCGTATTAGTGATATAAGGCTTTGGCAAATTAATTAAATTGTTAATAATTCCAATATTAAACTCGCCTTTTAACTTTTTATGAATCTGGTTAACCTTAAGCTTAAACTCCTCAATAGAAGCGATTAGCGTTTCACTATAGTTCAAGATTTCCTTACCTTCATCGGTAAGAGAAAATCCGGCACGGCCACGCTGGCATAACCTGAGCCCCAGACGATTTTCCAAATCACTCATATGCAGACTAATGGCTGAGCGGCTAATTCCAAGAACACTCTCTGCTGAAGTAAAGCTCCCACATTCGCATACTGTCTTGAAAATTCTCAATAACTTGATATCAAAATCAGTAATCTGGTTCAGATTTTTAATTTTCATTTACGTAAGTAATTTTATATCTAAAGATAAGTTTATTTGAATTTATCAGAACTAAACCCCAGATGTAAACTGAGAGCATAACTGGAAAAAGGGATTTTTTTAGTGACCCTTTCACATTTTAAATGTTTACCCTGAAACTCAGTTATACCGTTACTACCCACGGACTGCTTGCTTTAAAAATCAGTCATATATACCGCGTTTGGTAGAGCTCCATGTACAGGCCAGATTCAGGCTGCAATGAGTAGAGAAGATCATGAAAGTCGTCGTTTTAGGAAGTGGTGTAATTGGTGTCACAACTGCATGGTATCTAGCCCAAGCAGGGCATGAAGTGACCGTAATTGACCGACAGCCTGGAGCAGCGCTGGAGACCAGTGCTGCAAATGCCGGACAGGTCTCTCCTGGCTATGCTACACCTTGGGCAGCGCCAGGGGTGCCACTTAAAGCCATTAAATGGATGTTTCAAAAACATGCTCCTCTGTCTATTCGTCCAGATGGAACCAGTTTCCAGATTGCCTGGATGTGGCAAATGCTAAAGAACTGCAATATTCAGCATTATCAGGAAAATAAGAGCCGTATGGTTCGTATTGCTGAATATAGTCGTGACTGTCTGAAAGAATTACGGAAGACTACAGGTATTGCTTATGAAAGTCGTCAGCAAGGAACCTTACAGCTTTTCCGTAGTGAACAGCAATATGCCAATGCTGCCAAAGATATTGAAGTATTAAAAGAAGCTGGTGTGCCATTTGAGTTGCTCGAAGCGAAAGATTTAATGAAAGTTGAACCTGCTTTAAAATATTCCAGTCATAAACTGACAGGCGGGTTACGCTTGCCAAATGATGAAACTGGTGACTGCCAGTTATTTACACAGCATCTTGCAGAAATGGCAAAAGCTGCTGGCGTAATTTTTAAATTTGGTGTTTCTATTGAAAAACTGGTGGTTGAAGCAGATAAAGTCACAGCAGTCCAAACCAGTGAAGGTCTGGTTAAAGCAGACCAATATGTAATTGCAATGGGATCTTTCTCTACTCCGCTATTACGTGGGTTAATTCATATTCCAGTCTATCCATTAAAAGGCTACTCACTGACCATTCCAATTCAAGATGCTACGCGTGCACCAGTTTCTACAGTACTGGACGAGACCTACAAAGTCGCTGTAACACGCTTTGATGATCGTATTCGTGTAGGGGGTATGGCAGAAATTGTAGGCTTTAATTATCAATTGCTTCCAGAACGCAGAAAAACTCTGGAAATGGTGGTGAATGATCTTTATCCGTCTGCCGGACGTTTAAAAGAAGCAACTTTCTGGACAGGGCTTCGTCCCATGACACCAGATGGTACGCCTATTGTAGGTAAAACTGCCCTGAGTAACCTGTTCTTAAATACTGGGCATGGTACATTAGGCTGGACCATGGCATGTGGTTCAGGTAAATTGCTTTCAGACCTCATGAGCCATAAACGACCAGCGATTTATGCAGACGACTTATCGGTTGCTCGCTATGCTGAGCGTCCAGGTTTTCAGGTCGCTACTGCCTGAATATAAGAAAAATATTTATTTAAAAGTTAAATAAAAAAGCCTCCGAAGAGGCTTTTTTTAATGGCTCAGATTAGTCACCTGTATAGCCCTTAAGTTTTAAGCGCGCAGCATGTAGTAAAGGTTCGGTATAACCAGATGGTTGCTCACCGCCTTTAAAGATCAGGTCAGATGCAGCTTTAAAAGCAATACTATTTTCAAAGTCAGCAGACATTGCAGTATAAAGCGGATCATTGGCATTTTGTTCGTCTACAATTTTAGCCATGCGCTTTAATACTTCTTCAACCTGTTCACGACTCACAATACCATGACGTAACCAGTTCGCAACGTGCTGTGAAGAAATACGTAATGTTGCGCGGTCTTCCATCAGGCCTACATCATTAATATCTGGAACCTTTGAACAGCCTACACCCAGGTCAACCCAGCGCACAACATAACCCAGAATACCCTGACAGTTATTTTCAAGTTCGTTCTTTTTCTCTTCTTCAGTCCAGTCTGTATTTGCTGCTAGCGGAGGAGTCAACAGATCATCCAGAGCTAAAGGCTCAGTCTGTAATAATTCTTGCTGACGCTCAGATACATTGCACTGATGATAATGAATTGCATGAATTACTGCTCCTGTTGGAGAAGGAACCCATGCACAGCTTGCACCTGCTTCCGGATGCTCGATCTTAGTACGATACATGTCAAGCAGCATATCTGGTTTTGGCCACATACCTTTACCGATCTGTGCCTTACCGCATAATCCTGCTTTCAGACCGATCATTACATTACGGTTTTCATAAGCAGGAAACCATTTTTGACCTTTGATTTCGCCTTTACGAACAAATGGACCTGCTTCCATAAAGGTATGAATCTCATCACCTGTACGGTCCATAAAACCAGTATTAATAAAGATGGTACGGTCTTTGGCCTGAGCAATACAGTTCTTCAGGTTTACAGAAGTACGGCGTTCTTCATCCATAATCCCGATTTTAAGAGTTTTTGCCGGCAGTCCCAAAGCCTGCTCAGCACGTTCAAAAAGTTCTACCGCAAATGCGACCTCTTCCGGACCATGCATTTTTGGTTTTACGATATACATTGAACCCTGACGTGAGTTCTTGATTTCATTTTCGCCACGAATATCAGCAATGCTTAGTAATGGCGTTACCAGTGCATCCATGATGCCTTCATAGATTTCTGCACCATCTACCAAAATAGCAGGGTTCGTCATCAGGTGGCCAACATTGCGCAGTAACATCAATGATCGGCCATGAATTTTACCCGTATTCCCTTCAAGGTCTGTATAAGTGCGGTCTTTGTTCATAGCACGGGTAACAGTTTTGTCACCTTTTTGGAAAGATTCCTGAAGTGTACCCTTCATGAGCCCGAGCCAGTTACGGTAGCCTTCTACTTTTTCCTCTGCATCTACTGCAGCAATCGAGTCTTCCAGATCCTGAATTGTCGTTACAGCTGCTTCAAGTACCAGGTCTTTTACACCAGCTGCATCAGTCTGGCCAATCGGACTAGTCGCATCAATCTGGATAATGACGTGCAATCCATTATTTTTTAGAATAATTTCAGTCGGATTACTTTTCTCGCCATTATAACCTACAAACTGACCCGGTTCAGCCAAGGTAGTTTTAGTATCATCTTTTAAAGTAATAACCAGCTGATTATCTTCAACTTCATAGCGTGTAGCATCTTGATGCGAGCCTGCCTCAAGCGGGAAAGTATCATTCAGAAAGCTTTTAGCAAATTCGATAACTTTGGTGCCACGGGCCGGATTATACCCCTTACCCTTTTCTGCGCCATTCTCTTCAGAAATCACATCAAAGCCATAAAGTGCATCATATAAAGAACCCCAGCGGGCATTTGCAGCATTGAGGCAGTAACGGGCATTTCGTACAGGTACAACCAACTGTGGTCCTGCCAATACTGCAATTTCTTCATCCACATTTTCAGTGGTAATCTGGAAATCTTCTACTTCTGGTAATAAGTAGCCAATCTCTTTCAGGAAAGCTTTGTAAGCTTCAAGTTCAAATTCGTTATTGCGATGCCATTCGTCAATTTTAGCCTGAATTTCATCACGCTTTGCAAGAAGCGCTTTATTTTTCGGACTAAGATCAACAACGACTTGCTCAAAATTTTTCCAGTATGTTTCACTGTCCAGACCGGAACCCGGTAAAGCTTCATTTTCGATGAAATCATAGAGTTCTTTAGCAATCGCTAACTTGCCTTTTTGAATACGTGCAGTCATTGTCTTTCCTGATATTGCTACTTTTTATCACAAGAGATTCTAGTATACTGATTTATATTTAGCTGAATACCACTATCACGTTCCTAAATAGTAAGCATTTTCTGTTTAAAAAATATTGACATCAATAGTTTTTATATATGCCAGTTTAAAATACGTTTATATTCAGCCGCTTTAAATTTACTTATAGTGGATAAAGAGAGAGGTTTCGAAAATTAGACTTAAGTACCAGCTTTTCTACCTATCTTTTATAACTTTTACAATAACTGATCACACGTATTAAAGCAAAACCATGCCGATACTGCGCGGTTTTATTTAATATAAATAATAAAAAAGCGTTCCGTAGAACGCTTGATTAAAATTTTACTGGGCGCCGTGAATTTGCTTGTGCTCTGAATGCAGATACTCATCTGACTGCATTTCTAGCAATCTTGAACGGGTACGCTCAATTTCAAACGCCAACTTCTCTCCCTGGTAGATATTAATAATATCATCTTGAGAGGTAAGTAAAAGTTTTACTCCCCGATCATAGAACTCATCAACCAGATAAATAAAACGTCGGGTTGCATCATTAATCTGATCAGTTAAATGCGGAACATTACTGACCAGTACCGTATTATAAATATTGGCTATTTCAATGAAATCTGACGGGCTGCGAGGCTTAAGGCAAAGTTCTGAAAATTCACACCACAACACATCTTCAGTATGACCGATAGTCTCTACAATACGGTTATTGATAATAATTGATTCTTGAGACTGCACCTGAGTCTGGGTCAATGCAGAAAACCTTTGGGCAATCCACTGCTGTGCTTCGTGGCTGAGCGGTGCCTTGAAAAGCTGCGCCTGTTTTAACACCCGTAACCGATAATCTACTCCAGCATCTACATTTAACACGACGCAGTTTTTTTTGACCATTTCAATGGTAGGTAAAAAACGGTCACGATGAATACCATTTTTATATAAACCATCTGGTGCAATATTTGAGGTCGCTACCAGCGTAATACCGCGCTGGAATAATTTTTGAAACAGATCGCTCAAAATCATGGCATCAGTGACATTTGATACAAAAAATTCGTCGAAGCAAATAATAACTGCATCTTTGTAAATCTGGTCAGCCACCAGATCTAGAGGATTACGCTGGCCAGACAGCTTATTTAACTCACGGTGTACATGTTGCATAAAGTGATGAAAATGCATACGTAACTTGCGGCGAAATGGAATAGACTCAAAGAATTGATCCATTAGCCATGTTTTTCCACGGCCTACTCCCCCCCACATGTATACACCGCGCGGTGCAGTTTGCCGGCGGAAACGGCGAAATGCTTTTTTAGAAGCCTTATATCGGTGAATCAATTCATGCCAGACCCGGTCCAGCTCCTGCACAGCTTGTGCCTGTGCTTCATCAGGTAAAAATTGTCCAGAAGATAAAGCTTGAGAATAACGCTCGGCTGGAGAGACGGGTGAAAAAGCTGTACTGTGTGATGATTTAAGCTCTAGCATATAATTCTGATACGTTTTATGGGCTAATGGGAAGTATAACGAAGAATATAGTGAAACATATAAAACTTTGGCATAACCTGACTTAGGCTATTTACCATATTGTCTTGGGCTTTGTCCGAACCAGCGCTTAAAGGCATGGTTAAATGCGGCAGGTTCTGAATAGCCCAGTAACTCAGCAATAACCTCAATTGAGTACTCTTTATATTCAATCAGTTTTAATGCTTTGTTTTTAATTAACTGTTCTCTAATTTCTTTATAACTGGTATTGAACTGTTGTAGCTGATGGCGCAAGGTACGCTCTGGAATACCAAGTGCTTGTGCAGTCTCTGCCATAGTAGGAATTACCCCCTTTTGCAGCTCTAAATAGTCATGTACACGCTGAATAAGTGAAGGTATTGCATCATCATGATTTAAACGTTGCAGCTCACTAATACATTTAGCTTCATAAACCCGATGGGTAATTGGATCTGCAGAAGGAATTTTGATTTCAAGTACTTGCGAATTTAATCCAAATTTCGCCTGCTTAAAACCGAAGTGCAGATCTGCACCATAATAATTCTGATACAGCTGTAATTGCTCTTTATCTTCAGGTGCTTTAAAAGGCAACTCAACTCTTAAAGTAGGTGCAACCAGTCCCATCATTTTATAAATATCTTGAATAAATTTATAAGTTCCCGAAATTTCGCATTGGGCACGTAGCACTCCCATATCTGAGTTTAGGTCTACTGGCAAATATGTCAATGCAACCTGATGAGCCATAACTTCAAGGCCTAAAGTTCCAAATAGGTGAGTAAGGCCCTGGTATTGGATTCCCTTTTCAAGAGCAGTCTGGATATTATTACTGGTTACAAGGAGCATCAGCAAAGGGCCATAACCGGCAAGCGCGTAATGCTGCCCAATAAATAGTCCTGTTTCAGGTTTTACCCCTTCACCCACAACTTTTTGTATATCCCATTCCAAGCTGGGATGAATAATAGAAGTCGGATCCAAAGCATCCGGCTTGATACCAATTGTTGCGAGCCGTGAATCAACATTAATTCCAGCGTTACGCATGCCTTGTATTAAATACATCAAACCGAGAATAGAACGCTTCATGAATAATTCAATTTACCCTGACCTGTCTGTTTTACTATAAAAATCTCATCTTTTTAATTGCCGAATCTATCAATATTTATGTCGCTGCTATCATGGGCCAATATAAGCAAGGCTGTATAATCTGTATAAAAATAGAACGGACTTGACAGAGAATGCAGAAAAATAATATAGAACCTGTAACTGGACGCAGAGTAAAAGTTGCAATTATTGGTGCTGGGTTCGGTGGTTTAGCCGCCGCAATTCGGTTATTACAGCAAAACATTGATGACTTTATTATTATTGAAAAAACAGGAGATGTAGGGGGCACATGGCGCGAAAACCGCTATCCGGGAGCTGCCTGTGATGTGCAGTCACACATGTATTCTCTGTCTTTTGCGCCAAAAACAGACTGGTCAAAGCGTTACGCCGAGGCACCAGAAATTTTTGAATATATACAAAATCTTACTGAAAACTATCAACTGCGCCAATATATTCAATTCAATACAGAAGTCACTGGAACTTTTTATAATGAACAGTTAAATATATGGCATATTGAAATTGATGGGCAGGAGAATATAGAAGCCCAATTTGTCATTTTTGCTTCCGGGCCACTTCATATACCGCAGATTCCTAAAATAAAAGGTATCGAAAAATTTAATGGGAAAATTTTCCATTCATCACAATGGGATCATCAATACGATCTGACAGGTAAAACAGTCGCATCGATTGGTACAGGTGGCAGCGCCATTCAATATATTCCCGAAATAGCCTCACAGGTGAAACAGCTCTATGTAATGCAGCGTAGTGCAGCTTGGGTCATTCCACGCGACGAACGCAAATATGGCCAGTTGGAGAAAAACCTTTTTGCTCAGCAGGAATGGTTCAGGAAATTACATCGGATCCGGCTGTACTGGTCAAATGAATCACGGGTTATTCCAATTGTACAGCCATTTGCTATGCGCTATGTAGAAAAACTAGGCCGCGCTTTTATACGATTCCAGGTTAAAGATAAAACTATCGCCAAGAAACTTACACCTGATTATATTATGGGCTGTAAACGCATCTTGGTATCAAATAAATATTATCCAACCTTCAACCGGAGCAATGTTGAACTTGTAACTGATAAGATTCGGGAGATTACTGAAGACAGCATTATTACTCAGGATGGTCAGACCCGAGGAATTGACTGCCTGATCTATGGTACAGGTTTTATCACTGATCCCCGTGTTTACCTAAAGAATTTTCCATGCATTGGCCAGCATAATCAATCATTAGCAAAGGCTTGGGAAGATGGCGCCGAAAGCTACTATGGGGTAAGTACTAAAGGTTTCCCGAATCTGTTTCAGTTACTAGGTCCAAATACTGTTTTGGCGCATAATTCCGTTTTATTTATGATTGAATCTCAAATCGAGCATATCTTGCAATTGATTCAGCTGGTTGAAAAAACTCATACTCAGGCAGTCGTTGTTAAAGCTGAAGTACAGGATCAATTTAATCATCGAGTCCAAGACATGCTTAAAGGTACAGTCTGGCAGTCTGGCTGCACTAGCTGGTATCAGCAAAATGGCGGCAAAAACTTTTCCCTATGGCCTACTTACACTTGGCGATACTGGCTAGAAACCCGAAAGGTAAATCCGGCGGATTATCATTTTTTAGGAAATAGCACCATAAGCCGTGCAGCTTAAATTTTTCCCTGACATAATAAGCAGGTGTTGATTGCATCTGCTTATTCATGACTTCTCTTATTCTGGTTTTACAAATTTTTTTAGCCTTGGGTTTAGGCTTTTTATCCGCAAAAAAATTACCTGTTCCTGTACAAAAACTTATTTTCAAAATCTTGCCGTATTTTTCTTATCTGCTATTAATAAGTGTATCGCTTGAACTTTTTCAAGCTCTACAACAGTTAGAGCATCCTTTATATATTTTAAAACCTGCCTTATTAATTGCTCTACTGACCTCATTAGGATCTTTCTTGGTCTGTTTATTTGCTTATCAATGGCTAGACCGTAGCAGTGTCAAAGGCTCAATTTCCTTACACCTGTTTTTAAAGGCAATTAAGAATATCAGTTATGCTCTGCTGGCTCTAATGGCGGGTGCAGGCATTGGCTGGCTGATTAAATTATCTGGAAACGAATATTCTTTTAACAGCTGGTATCTATTACTGGTTTTTATTTTACTAATTGGTGTGGAGCTGGCTCATACCCATTTTGACCGTGCCTGGTTAAGCTGGAAAATTTTGGTTGTTCCATTAGCGGCTTTTATTGGTTCTGGCTTGGCTGCATTATTATGCATTCCTTTATTACAGAGTTACACAGCGAATGAAATTCTGGCCTTAACTCAAGGTTATGGCTGGTATTCGATGTCTGGCATCCTGCTGAGTCAGATTCACTCTCCACAACTTGGCAGTATTGCCCTGCTCACTGATCTGTTCCGGGAGGTTTTTGCAATTTTACTGATGTATTGTATCGGTTGGCGTTTTCCGCGTTCGGCAATTTCTAGTGCAGGAGCAACTTCCATGGATGTAACACTTGCCATGGTCAAACAGTCTTGCGGGACTCATTATGTTCCTCATGCCATGATGAGTGGCCTAATCTTGACTTTACTGGCACCTCTACTTATAAGCTTTTTTATATTTTTATAAAATAAAAAATATAAGTTTGAATTTATTTGTACTTGATCTAAATCCTCAGAAGGTTATGCCCAAAAAACAAAGCTAATAAACTAGTGATCAGCTTTGTCTGCAGTAGTTAAACTTAGGATTACTCAATTATAAGCTGGCTAGAATTTCTTTTAAGGCTCCGGCAGGATCAGTCGATTGTGTAATTGGACGCCCAATTACTAAATGGGTTGAACCATCAAGCATAGCCTGTTTTGGAGTCACGATACGTTTTTGGTCATCCGCACTTGAACCGGCAGGACGGATACCGGGAGTAACCAGTGCAAAATCTTGTCCTAGTTCCTTACGTAATAGTGGAGCTTCCTGGGCAGAACAGACGACACCATCTAGACCACTTTCCTGAGTAAGTTTTGCCAAGCGTTTAACCTGCTCAAAAGGCTCAATATCTAAACCAATATCACGCAAATCATCACGTGTCTGTGAGGTTAGTACTGTTACTGCAATCAGTTGGGTAGGATACTGTCCTGCTTTTAATCGCTCTACACAGGTTTCCATCATTTTACGGCCACCTGAAGCATGGACATTTACCATCCAGACCCCAAGATCAGCGGCGGCACACACTGCTTGAGCTGTAGTATTCGGGATATCATGAAATTTTAAATCAAGAAAAACTTCAAAACCTTTATTTTGTAAGGTTTTAACAATTGATGGACCTTCATGAGTAAAAAGCTCTTTGCCTACCTTGACACGACATAGTGATGGATCAAGTTGATCTGCAACTTTCAGGGCGTCATATTGGCTTTTTGCATCTAAGGCAACAATAATACTCACAAGTTTAATTCCATCTTATAAAAATCGGCCAATTATAAAGTGATTCATGCCATGCTCAAAGCAGGAATATATTGATAATGCAAAAAAGCCTGGTTATCTTTTCTAAAACATATTTATCTCTGTTCAGAGATCAGAATAGCTCTCGTATCATGTTCTAAGGCCTCAAAAATATGAGCCTGATCGGCAGGATAACAAATGTAATCCCCTTCATTAAGCACAATCGGTTCTGAAACTAAGCCTACTTTAGCCTTACCTTTCATAATAATAATATGTTCTATACTTCCGATTGAATGTGGCTGACTGCAACGCGGTTCGCCTGGATGTGTAGTAAGGATATAAACGTCTCGTCTGGCACCTGTGGGACAGTTTGCCAGTAATATTGCCTGATAATGAGCAATTTCAGAACTGACGGATGGGCCTTCGCCAAAACGAATAACCTGTGTTTGTGCAGTATTAGCCTCCATTAATTTTGCAAATGGAATATCTAGAGCCACACATAAAGCCCATAATGTTTCCAAGCTTGGATTTCCTTGCGCAGCTTCCAGTTGAGATAAGGTTGATTTGGCAATACCTGCGCGGCGGGCTACCTCTGTCAATGACAATCCCGCTTTTTGTCTTTCTCTTTGTAGTCCTTTAGCCACCATCTCAATAGGTAATGTCATAATTCACCATAAAAAACAAATGTTCGTTTTGACGAACAATATAAAATTAAACTATTATATCGTACGATCGTTTGATATAGAAAACAAAAGATGTGCAATGAAGAGCGAAACAAATTAATTAAAACTATCACACTTATCTCGGTGGCAACCGGTATTGTAGGCATTTCTTTAGGGTCGATTGCAGCCAGTTTCCATATACATTTATGGATTCCTCTAGCTTTATCTATATTTGTATTGGCAGGCGCTGCAGAGTTTACCTTCATTGGTTTGATTGCATCAGGTGCCAATCCAATCTTTGCTGCATTGACCGGTATATTAATTAATTTAAGGCATTTCCCTTTTGGCCTATCAGTTGCTACTTATATTGAAAAAAATACTTATCAATTTTTTGCTTGCCATATTATGAATGATGAGAGTGTCATGTTCGGCCTCAGCCAAGAAAATACTCATTCAAAAAAGTGGGCCTACTGGATGTGTGGTTTAGGCATCAGCATGCTTTGGCCGCTTGGTGTATTTATCGGTTATCTGCTTAGCAAAAATATTCCAGATATCTATATTTTTGGTATTGATGCAGCATTCCCAGCCATTCTTTTTGCCTTAATCCTACCAATGCTCAAGAATAAAACCACACGAAATCGAGTATTTCTGGGTACATCACTTTCCTTGGCCTCTATTCCCTTACTTCCAACAGGTCTTCCTGTTTTGGTGTCTATGTTTGGTTTAATAATAGGACGAAAAACAAAATGAAATATAGTGAAAGTTATATATTTATAGCGATTATAATTCTTGCATTAGGTACCTATCTGATTCGTTATTCTGGGTTCTATTTAGCCAGTCGCATTACATTTAAAGAATCTCATCAACAGCTCTTTGCAGACTCTGCTTGTGTGCTTCTGTTTAGCTTAGCGTTATTCAATACACTATTTACTGAAGATCATTTTAGTGGCATGAGTAAATTAGTCGGAGTTTTAGTTGCAGTCGTATTTGCATGGAAAAAGTATTCTTTTATCATAGTCATTATGATTGCAATGACCGTTACAGGTATGTTGAGGTATATAGGCTTTGCATAAACAAAAAAAGCTCTTTATTCCAATAAAGAGCTTTTAAGGTTCTTATAAAATCAGCTGGATTTTATAAGAGTTAAACTAGAAAAATTATAATGGTGTACGATTCTGGCTTTCCGAATTAATATCTAAAACTGTTTTTTCATGTCGGGCACTTGCTGCGGCTTCGGCAGCTGCTAGCTGAGCAGTATGAATCTGTTCTTTACGTAAATGCTCAATGTCTTGGCGAAGGCGTTTAATCTCCCAATTGCGTTGAAATACGCGGAATACTTGCACACCAAGAAGCAAACCTGCAATGATTCCCAAGCATAGGGTCAATAATAGCAAAAGTCCCAAACGCATAGCCGGTACTTGTGTAAATAACAAGTCAACTGAAAGTTCGGTTCCATTTTGCAGTACGAGTGCAAGTGCATAACCAAATACAATAATTAATAAGGCGACTAAGAGATAACGCATAAACACCCCACATGATTAAGTTTATTTATTGGCAGATTCGTTTACTGCGTCACGGAGTGCTTTACCCGGTTTAAAATGTGGTACGGCTTTCGCTGCAACTTCTACCGCTTTACCAGTTTTAGGATTACGGCCAACACGTGGTTCACGATGGTGCAATGCGAAACTACCAAATCCGCGTATTTCAATACGATTGTCTGTAGACAGCGCTTCAATCATCTGATCAATCATGATTTTTACGGCCTCTTCAACAAGAGGTTCAGCCAAATGCGGGTTTTTCAGTGCAATTCGCTCTATTAAATCGGATTTATTAAGTGCTTCAGTAGTCATCTATGACCTCTTAAGTTATCAAGCTACTCTAACTCTTGCAGATAATAACCTGTTTAAATACAAAACGGTAGCGCAGTACACTAATACTACGCTACCGTTTACAGTATTTGTATAAAAAGTACTAAGTAGTTACACTACTCTGTCCTTTTTTACATATTACTTCATTTGAGCCTTGATCAAGTCACCAATCGTCTTAGGACCATTGTCTTGATTAGTTGAAGTCTGACGCAGGTTAGCTACAGCTTCTTTCTCTTCAGCTTCATCTTTCGCTTTGATAGACAGGTTAATAGAGCGAGATTTACGATCAACATTGATGATCTTCGCTTCAACTTCCTGACCAACTTCAAGGAATTTAGTTGCATCTTCAACGCGATCACGGTTGATTTCAGAAGCTTTCAGAGTAGCTTCAACTTCGTCAGCCAACTTCACAGTTGCGCCACGAGCATCAACAGCAGTTACAGTACCTTTAACCAAAGCACCACGTTCGTTAGCAGCAAGGAAATCATTGAACGGATCACTGTTCAATTGCTTGATACCTAGGCTGATACGGTTGCCTTCAGCATCTACAGAAAGGATAACGGCTTCAACAGTGTCACCTTTCTTGTAACGACGGATTGCTTCTTCGCCCTGTTCGTTCCAAGAGATGTCAGATAGGTGAACCAGACCATCAATACCGCCTGGCAAACCGATAAAGATACCAAAGTCAGTAATTGACTTGATTGTACCTGAAACTTTTTCACCTTTGTCGTGGTTCTTAGCAAACTCTTCCCATGGGTTAGCACGAGTTTGTTTAATACCAAGAGAGATACGACGACGCTCTTCGTCCACTTCAAGAACCATAACGTCAACTTCGTCACCGATCTGAACAACTTTAGATGGGTGGATGTTCTTGTTAGTATGGTCCATTTCTGAAACGTGTACCAAACCTTCAACGCCTTCAGCAATCTCAGCGAAACAGCCGTAGTCAGTCAGGTTAGTTACACGAGCTTTAACGATAGAACCTTTAGGATAACGGTTCATGATCGCCATCCATGGATCTTCACCAAGCTGTTTAAGGCCTAGAGATACACGGTTACGCTCACGGTCAAACTTAAGCACTTTAACAGTAACTTCTTGCCCTACTTCAACCACTTCTGATGGGTGCTTGATGCGTTTCCAAGCCATATCAGTGATGTGTAGAAGACCATCAATACCGCCCAGGTCAACGAATGCGCCGTAGTCAGTAAGATTTTTGATCGTACCAGTAACTGTTTGACCTTCTTCAAGCTGAGCAAGAAGAGCTTCACGGTCAGCTGAAGATTCAGCTTCCATTACTGCACGACGAGATACCACAACATTATTGCGTTTAGCATCAAGTTTGATTACTTTAAATTCTAACTCTTTGCCTTCAAGGTGAGTTGTATCACGGATCGGACGAGTGTCTACCAGAGAACCCGGCAGGAACGCACGAACTGGACCGATATCAACTGTGAAACCGCCTTTAACTTTACCAGAGATAACACCAGTAACGATTTCGCCGTCTTCAAAGATTTTTTCAAGTTTAGTCCAAGTTTCTGCGCGTTTAGCTTTTTCGCGAGAAAGAACTGTTTGACCCATACCGTTGTCAAGTGCTTCAACAACTACGTCTACAGTGTCGCCAACTTGAACTTCAAGTTCGCGCTGTTCATTTAAAAATTCAGCACGGTCAACAACGCCTTCAGATTTAAGGCCAGTGTCAACAGTAATCCAGTCAGCATCGATGCTTACTACAACACCTTGGATGACTGCACCCTTTTCAACGTTAAGGTTTAATTCGCTTTCTTCAAAGAGGGCTGCAAAAGATTCGGTCATGATATACCTGATAAAGTCAACGGTCTTGGATCAGACAAGGCCGGTTTAGTTAAACATCCACATAGTCCATAAGAACTGATCAAGCTATGCTTCTGTTGATATTCTTTAATGCGCTAATCGGGCATCGACATAGTCGACCATCAACTTAAACACTTGATCTATGCTCAAATTTGAGCTATCAATAATATAAGCATCTGGTGCAGGCTTAAGAGGAGCAACTTCACGTTCCATATCTCTTTTGTCGCGCGCCTGTATATTAGCTAAAATGTCGCTTATTTTAACATCCAGCCCCATACCCTGCAACTGTTTTACGCGGCGCTCTGCACGCGACTCGGCAGATGCAGTCAGATAGATTTTCGCCTGCGCTTCAGGAAAGATTGTTGTAGCCATATCCCTACCATCTGCAACCAGGCCAGGCTGCTGTGCAAAATCACGCTGCCGTGTAAACAGGGCTGCGCGCAGTTCTGGCACAGCAGCTACTTTTGAGGCATATTCTCCAACCCGTTCAGTACGAATAGTCTGAGTAACATCTTCATCATCTAAATAGATTTTCGTGCCCTGATCAGTGCTTTTAAAGCGTATATTCAACTGTGCAGCAATATCTGCACAGACAGCCAGGTTGCTTTCCAATTCTTCAAACAGGTCACGTTTATGTAATGACAGCCCTAAAAGTCGATATAAGGCTCCCGAATCAAGTAAATGATAACCATAATATTCGGCGAGCTTCGCTGCTAATGTCCCCTTTCCTGAACCACTTGGACCATCGATAGTAATAATTTGAACTGTCATTAATTTTCCATCAAGAAACTGATTTTGCTAACTTTGAGAGACCTAGTGTAATCGCGCCTTTAAGCTGTGCAAGTATTAATTTACTGACAAACGGTGCCTTTGCCTGCAATTCAATCCGGTAGCGCACTAAAGTTTTATCTCCTGCCAGCTCTTCAAACTCAATTCGGCCTAAATGATGTCGGATTAAAGGATTTTTAATAATCTTATATTCAATACGCTTATTTTCTTCAAGCAGTGTAATTTCTTCTTGCAGAGGTTTGACTGGTCCATATCCCATACGGCGAACTGATCCGACCCCGTCCGGACGTTGCGGATCAGCTGAGTCTTTACTACGCACGACCTGTATAGGTGCGAATGCTGTATTATATGTTGAATGCTTGGAGAGCAATTCAAAGACTTGGGATACAGGCGCATTAAACTGTTTTTTTACTTCAATATAATCCATTTTCTTTCCTGTGTTTTTTATTGAAAATTGATAATTTGGAGAGTTCTGAAACCATGATGGTATCTATTTTATGGAGATTAGTTCAGGGTTTACTCTGCTGACGCTTCTGTTCACGTCGCATTCTAAAGAAATCACTTAGCTGTTGTGAACACTGTTCTTGTAAACAGCCTGATTCAAATTGAAATAGATGATTATAATAACCACTCTCTAATAAGCGGCGCGCACTGACGAGCGATCCGGCTTTAGGCTCAGTAGCTCCAAAAACCACTCTCTGCACCCGTGCGTGGATTAATGCTCCTACACACATTGTACAAGGCTCAAGAGTGACATATAAAGTAGTATCATCTGGCAGTCGATAATTTTGTGTCAATTGACAAGCTTCTCGAAGGGCCTGTATTTCTGCATGAGCTGTTGGGTCATGCTTGAAAATTGGCTGATTATGTCCTACACCAATAACCTGGTTATTACTTACAATTACCGCACCTACCGGAACTTCCCCTTTTGACGCTGCAAGTGCAGCCTGCTCATAGGCAAGCTGCATCCAGTAATGATCATCGAATTCATGTTGCTGCATATATCAGTCAATCACCTGATATTGTTTAAGTAGTCTGTTCCAGCTTTCATTTGTGGTTACTGGTGGTTGATCACCCAAGATACTGCGCAGACTTAAATCGGCACTTTGTTTCCACTCAGGTGACAAATCTTTATCCACCAGTCGTGCACGTACTCCTTCAACAAAATCAGGATGGCGGATTTTCCAGTTGGAAATTTGAAGTTCAAGCTCAAATACTTCATTCCAAGAATGAACCTGACGCCCCCATTGCCATAACAGCCAAGTAAGTGCCGCTGTGGCAGGCGAACCCTTTTGCAGATTTTCGCTTGCCTGACGCAACCAGTCACTACGAGCATCACTTAAACCAATAATAGCCTGATAGTCCTGTTCAAAATTTATACCCCGGCAGACACTATGAATCACATCAAGTGAATTCTGTAATGGGCCTGGGGCCACCGGTCGGTGCAGGCTGTTTAAGGTATCATCAATCGCACGGAAACTTCCCGCAGGATAATGATTCCAATCAATACTGATGACTTTTTGTAATACTACATCACGCTGTGCATCACAGATATGGGTTGCCCAACCGATGCCATAAGCGCCAGCAGAGGTCATAATTGAACCCGTCAGACCGGTAAATAAACCTATCGGACCCCGATCTGCCAAGAAACGGCTTGCACCGACATCAGGATATAAACCAATATTAATCTCAGGCATAGCTAACCGCGAATAGGGAGTGACCAGCCGGAACGGTGCTGCCATAAACAAGCCCAGCCCACCTCCCATAACATAACCTTCTCCCCAGACCAGAATTGGTTTGGCATAATTATGAATAAGTAAATCCAGTGCGTATTCCTGTTCAAAAAACCGGTTCGCTGTATCTACTTCATGATTAATGACTAATTGGCGTAGTTTACGAACATCTCCACCTGCACAAAAAGCTTTTGGTGTTGTTGAATCTAACCAGATAGCCTTGACCTGATCATCATGCTGAAAATCTTCAAAAGCCTTCAGTAATGCAGAAACGATAGATTCATCCAGAGCATGCAAGGATTTCGGACGATTTAAACGTACTATACGCCAGCCATTATCGGCAGCTTCAACGACCAAGTCAGGATGATAAGAATTTAGTAAGGGAGAATTTGTCATGCGTCCAGCTGCCAGTCTATAGGCTCAATGCCATGTTGTGTTAAATAATTATTTGTTTTGGAGAATACTTTACAACCGAAGAAACCACCACGGTTGGCTGCCAAAGGAGAAGGGTGAGCAGCTTTCAAGACCAAATGTCTGTCTTGATTAATTCGCTGTCCTTTACGCTGTGCATATGCACCCCATAAAATAAAGACAACATGTTCCCGCTGTTCATTTACCACATCAATCACATAATCGGTAAAATCTTCCCAGCCCTGCTTTTGATGAGAAGTTGGCTGGCCTGCCTCAACAGTCAATACGCTATTTAGCAGTAATACACCTTGCTTTGCCCATTTGGTCAGATCACCATGGTGAGGCTCAGGTACCCCCAGATCAGTATGCAGTTCATGAAAAATATTACGTAATGATGGCGGTAAACCTACACCACGATGTACAGAAAAGCTCAACCCGTTGGCCTGATTAGGCCCATGATAAGGATCCTGCCCCAAAATTACGACCTTCACCTGGTCAAGTGGAGTCATATTTAATGCCTTAAATATTTCCGGGTTTGGGGGATAAATTGTTTTTTGAGCTTTCTTTTCTTCTCGCAAGAAGTTACGCAAGTGTTCCATCTTGGCACCCAGCAAAAAATCTGCCAAGGCATATTTCCAACTTTCGTCTAACTGAACCTTACTCAATTTTTCATCTTGCTGCTCAGTTAACTGCATGCCTTTTTCCTTAAAGTCTTATTCAAAATAAAATATCCGAAGTTTTAAAGCTTGACCTGCAGCTCAACTCCAGGATTTTCAAATTTTAAACCCTGTTTCAATCTTTCGTACATGGTCGGATCGGCCCATTCTTGCTGAACCTGTTCAGAAAATTCGATCTGTTCAAGCTGTAATAAACCCATTTGCTTATTTTCTATATCTTCCTGAAAACTCTGTGCATAGCCTGTATCTGTTTCATGCACAATTACTGAGTAAACCTCAACATCACCTTCCCCGTTCTGGGTAACGGTTGAATTTAGAACCTGCTGGGCTAGAAAGAAGAAAATGCGCGAAAACTGTTCAGCAGAGGGTGAAACAGGCAAAGCTACCCAGCGCGCACTAAATTTTTTGCACGCTGCAATATATTCCTGGTCATCATTTTGCCAAAAACAGATGGCATGGTCAAAACTGTCGAAAAGATCTTTAATCACCCCTTTCAACAGGCCGAAGTCATAGACCATCTGTCCATGATCCAACCGGTTAGCCTTGAGTAACAACTCAACCTTGTAGCTATGGCCATGAATCGAACGCTTACAGCGATCCGAAGTGCAATTTCGCACGATATGGGCGTTTTCAAACTTAAATAACTTACGAATTAACATGCGCCGAATAAGTAGTTGACTGCAAATATTTTTAATTATAAAGCAAAAGTAAAGCAGTTCGCAGCTATTTTTATAACTGCTCACAATTCATGCAGTCTAAAATGGGGCAAGACTTCGAAAATATACATAGATCCGGTTTTCATCGCGTTTAAAGTATGTTGTGAACTGCCGTTTACGTTCTGAGAGCCGTACTTCAATTTCAGCTTTAAAAAAATCTGACTTTATATCCAGCAATGGAGTTACTTGTGCTTTGTTCGTAGCACTTATCTGATCGAATGGCTCAAGTCCCCACAAATCGCCTATAGCATTAAAGTATTCCATATTACTTTGCTTACGCTGCAAAGCATCTGTGACCGCATTCAGATCAAGCTTCTCATCCATACTAGCAAGAACCAAAGCAGGTGCTGTATTGATATTAATTTTGGTCTCTGCTGGTAATGCACTTATATAAGGCACTATCAATTGGTATTTTTTTCCTTCGAACCCTCTTACCTGCTTCAGCTCTTCAATACTAAAAAACCGGATATTGGGAGTAAGATGAGGTTGATTCAAACCTTGATAATAACTGCTTTCCGCGCCCATAGAACCTATAGTCAGATCGTCAGGGTCCTGCCAGTCAATCACTGCCTGGCTTAGTTCGGCAGGCAGACCAACACGGACCAGCAAACGCTCAAACCAGGCCTGAGCATCCGGATTAACCGTACCATCTGCCTTAACCAAATTATTTAAATTAAACTTTCCGCTTTCATCTTTTAAACGACCTGAAATATAACCGTCTTCTACGGGAAAGGCGGGCATAGGCTGTGCCCAAATTTCCTGTAAATGTTCAATATCTCCAGCATTTTCTTTGTCTTGTTGCAGGATTTCAGAGAAAAATGCTTCAGCACTTTTTGCATAGAGTAAAGATTGGTCCTGTCGCATCAGGTAAGCGGTATTATCTGCTGTCTGACTTTGCCGCTTGGCAATAGTGGCAGCCAGAATGGTTGCCAAGGCAACCATCATCAGAATAGTAATAAGTGCTATACCCTGTTGCTGCCGCATAGTAATCCCCAGTTTTTTTACTTTCAAGATGGATTTATTGTTTTTTCTTTTAAATCATCTGTATTTAAAAGGCTGTAAATCCATTCGTATTCAGTTCCATTTATGGTCAGATTGATTTTAAAACCACGCGGTAGAATTTTAAGCTGTTCTGATTGGGAAGCAGGATCTAATATACCTTCAGGCCATCTGTTCAGTTCAGCCGGATTTAAGACGCTAATTCGGTATTGTTCGACCTGATCAAGAAGCACACTTGACTGGGGTTGAATAGCGGTTGAAGTATTCAGGTTTTGATATTTTAACCGGTACAGCTTCTGGTCTGCACTACTGTATTGATATTCGATCCGCTCATAAGGCCCCAGCCCCTGGCCCAAAGGATCAGTTACACCAGCTTTACTAAAAATAAAATGCTGATCGTTTAATTCAAGTGCAGGACGCAACTCTCCTCCATTATTTGCAGTTAATGGAATCAGCTGCAGGCTGTCACGTAAGATTTGCTGATAAGCTTCCTGTAACCGGGCAAGATTTTGCTCATGTATACTATTTCGTTCTTTTACTTTGATCAGATAATCAAAGACCTTCCAACCCAGCGCAGAGAGTGCTGCAAAAATCGCAATCGCGACCAACAGCTCCACCAGAGTAAAACCCCGTTTATATTTCATGAAGTATTTTCTTTGAGTGGATAATTAAAAAACGCCAAGGTCGCAATTCCATTTTCAACCTTACCCTGCTCTGTATTAAACAGACTAATTTGTACTTCAATACGCTGTACATTTGGACTGATGGTGGAAGCTGCCTGTTTGTCAATTTGCCAGGTTTCACCTTGAGATGTTACCTGTTTAGACTCTGTTCCCTGTAGCCACGCCTGATTCATTTCCATGAGAGCAATTTCATTCATACCCACAAATTGCGCTTTTGTCCTTAAAATTGCATTTGAGGTGGCTTGTGTATATTGCATGGCTACTTTTGTCAGAGCAACTGCTGCTGTCGCAAAAATTGCTAGCGCAACCATAACTTCAAGTAATGTAAAGCCTTTAGGTTTCACTAATTTTACCTAAATAATCAATTTCAATTTCATGGCCTACCGGCCTTTGCTCCAGATAGAACTGGATGCGTACAGGCCTCACTTCTCCATTTCCCAGCCAGATCAGTTTAGGTGCTCGGCTTCCTAATAACTCTTCATTACTGGCGTTTTGAAAATCATGATCGAGAGGCTGAATACTAAAGCTGACATTTGGGGGCAAACGTCGGGAAGGAAACTCACTATATTTCTGCCATTTTTCTGATGTAGGAGCTAAAAACCCAGTAGTAGTTTTCATATCAGCCGTAGCTTGATATTCGAGCAAGTTATAAACAAAAGTATTTACATCAGTAGCTGAGCGCGTTTCAAGTGCGAGTATACGTGCCTGGTCATTGGCTTCGCGGTTGATTTTCTGCAGGTCCAGTAAAAAAACTTCCCTAGCCTGCATTGCTTTGCGCTGATCAATACCATTCAAATTCATTACAACAAGAGATGCCATAATACCAATGATCACAATGACCACCATCAGTTCGATTAAGGTAAAACCATAATGAGCAGATGAAGATGAACGGATCATTAGATTATTCCATATCAGGCATATTGTTCATTAACCTGCTTGGGCAGTGCCAAAGCCTGATCAATATAGGCCACTCTTAAAGTATCACGCGACCCCAGATAACGCTGATAAAAACTTGAATTTAAAATTGCTGCCGCGCCATGTGTTAGTGACCAGATCGAAGCCAGATAGTCACGCACTGTCATGATACTGCCAATGGATTCCAAATAGTTTTCGGTCATACGTATAATAATACGCATTCGCTGTTTACGGACCTGATAAAGCTCACTAAAAAGATGGTGGATTCCCTGTCCGGTAATCGAAAGCCGCTCTTCAATCTGATGAAAAAGTACAGTACGTTCGGGATGATGCAGATGATGCAACATGAAAAAAGCCAAGTGTTCAGGAAAAGATTTTTCGCTATCCTGAATCATTTCCAGCAACATCCGCTCATTGCGAATAATGAGCAGAATATACAACTCATCCTTACTTTGAAAATGCTTGTATAGAGTACCCTTGGCTAAATCGAGTTCTGCCGCCAGTGCATCAAGTGTCATGCCTGACTCACCATTTTCTAACAGGAGTTGCTCTGCCACTTGAAATATTAATGCTTCTCTTGCCCGAAACTGGGCCTGACGATCCATCTTCACCCGATTACTCTCTTTTTGCTTTTCAATGTGTATTTACTTTGAATTAAGGAGGTTTTCAAAATTTTGTGTTGTTATGAAAGCAATCTCCTCAAGCGGTTTATCATATACATCACTTAAGGCTTTGGCTACATATGGAACATATTTTGGTTCATTAGATTTACCTCGATAAGGTACTGGCGCCAGATACGGGCTATCCGTTTCAATCAAAATACGGTCAAGTGGAACCTGTTTGGCAACATCTCGCAAATCCTGAGCATTTTTAAAGGATACAATACCCGAGAAAGAAATATAGTAACCACAATCCAAGAGTGCCTTGGCAGTTTCCCAATCTTCTGTAAAACAGTGCAGAATTCCATGTTCAGAGCCTTCGGCACGAATAATATCAACCGTATCATGCTTGGCCGAGCGAGTATGTACAACTACTGGCTTTTTTACTATTTTTGAAGCCTGAATATGACGGGCGAAACATTCTTTTTGTTCAGCCATAAAATCCGTACTGTGAAAATAGTCGAGACCGGTTTCACCAAGCGCCCACGCTTTTTCTGCCTGTGCTAGCTCAACCAGATATTCAGTCGTAGCACGCGCCATGACTGTGGCATCTTCACAAGGATGCACACCTACACTATAGCCCAACTCGGGATGACGGGTGGCAATTCGCGAAAGCTCAATGTGGTCATCCAGATTTACCGAGATACTCATCATTTTTGATACCCCTGCATCTTTTGCCGCCTGAATGGCCAGATCAATATCACCATCATAAGGCGACAGGTCCAGCAGGGTTAAATGACAATGAGTATCTACAAACACAATTTTTTCCTATAACAACCAGTGAGCTTAAAAATCGACAGTTTTAGACGGTATAACCCGGACGATCTGAAGTCAGGCTACCGGCAAGCAGCTTTTCAGCTTCACTTCTATAATAAATTCCTTTCTCGCCACTTAGCTGGATTCCGAAACCTTGAGGTCGAATTCCATTCTGTTTGCGGGAAATCCAGATGACTTTACCAGTCAAGGGTACTTTCTGAGCTTGTCCAGGTAAAGTAGCCAGCACAAAAACCTCTTCACCCATTTTTACTGGCTGTTGTGATGGAATAAACAGCCCACCGCCCTGAACAAAAGCCATATAACTGGCCTGCAAGGTTGCCCGGTCAGGTATATTCACCTGAATAATACCGCCCATACGTGGTTGCATCGACTTTCCCCTTAAGTCTTAAACATTCATCAGCCTGATGAACAGTTGATCCAGAACCAAGTTAACCTGTACATTCTGCTCAGTAAGCTGTTTGGATTTTTGCAAATCTGAATAGATTTCGAATAAAACATCAAGCGAATAATGTTCAGCAACTGGCTTCAGGTTAAGATCAACATTCTTCAGGTTTTGATTTAGCTTGACACAAATCAGATCACACAACAAGTATTCAAACATAGTGATAAATTCAGGAAATGTCAGCTCTTTATGCCATTTTGATGCAAAGAATACCGGCATATTTTTTTGAGCTACCAGTTTTTCCCAATCTTTAAGAAATTCCTGGCGCTTCGGCAACCATGCAGAATCAGCCAACTCTAATGCCTGTAAAGGCATATCACTGGACAGATTCATTAAAAGCTGCAAATTTTGCTGGTTCAGGTCAGACAAGTTGGGACGGATATACTGTTCTGCCTGTTCAGTACTGATTCGATCCAGTGCATAGTGCTGCAGTCGACTGCGGATAGTTGCCGGTAACTTTAAATAATGATCAGCCAGTAAAATAATGACAATGCGCTCCCCCGGTTCTTCCAAAGTTTTAAGCAATGCATTTGCCGCAGCAATATTGAGTGCTTCAGCTGGCTCAATCATTATAACGCGCCAGCCCTCACCGGTTTGCTGTACGAAAGGCTGTAAATCACGTATTTTTTCAATGCGAATTTTAGCATTCTGTTTTTTATTTTCTTCATCGGTCGAAATATGTACATAGTTGGGATGTGTATCTGATTTTAACCACTGACAACTACTACATTCCCCACACGGTCCTTGAGCTTGTTTATTTTGGCAAAGTATCCAGGCAAGAAAATGCCGGCTAAAAGCTTCTTTACCACAGCCAGACTTGCCGTAAAACAGTAGCCCATGACCGATGTCAGGAAAACGCCGTGTCAGTGTTTCCCATACTGGCTGCTGCCAAGGATAAATCCGGGATTGTTCAAGAACATTTTCCATATTATTTGTTCCAGCATTTATTCAAAATAGGAAATATCCAATGCATTTAGCCGGTCAAGATCAGCTTGAGTATCTACACCCGGTGGCAAGTTAGCCATAGCAACAGCAATTGCAATACGATGGCCATTTTCCAGTACACGCAGCTGCTCTAGACTTTCCAGTTTTTCAAGCAGTCCCATATCCCAACCTACATAAGCCTGCAGCAGGCTCACACGATACGCATAAAGCCCCAGATGACGAAAAGCCTGCGTATGTAACTGCGGTATAGTCTGCCGGGCAGCATCACGATCATAAGGAATAGTGGCGCGACTAAAATACAAAGCCTCTCCATGAAGGCTTTTTACCACTTTAACTATACTGTCACGCTGAAACTCATCAAGCTCATGAATCGGCTCGCATAAAGTCGACATTGAACATTGGGGCTGATCTATTAATAGCTGTGCAACCTGTTGTACCAGTTGAGCCGGCAATAAAGGTTCATCACCCTGAATATTAACAATAATATCATCACTTCCCCAACCCTTGATCCGTGCAACTTCACTCAAGCGGTCCGTACCTGATGGATGATCTGCACGGGTTAACACCACATCCACATTTTCGTCCCGACACACCTCTGCAATACGCTCATCATCAGTTGCCACACACAAATCATCGAACCCTTGAACTTTACGGGCCTGATCTACCACGCGTAAAATCATTGGACGTCCATGAATTTCCAGAAGCGGTTTACCTGGCAGACGTGAACTTGCATAACGTGCAGGGATGACGATGTGTTTCATAAAAAGACCTTAAGAAATCTGTATATCATATTGACCAAGCTGTTGTTCCAGCAGTGCATAACAGGCGGAAGATAATATCGCATCGACCGGCACGACCCAAATCTGCCTTTTAAATTCTGGAACACTCTTTAGAAGCTGTCGGATTTTTACTGCATCTTTTTCAGTAGTAATTAGCGGTTTCAAGTCACCAAATTCCAGATCTTTAAGCTGGTAATCATGATGATCTGCGTAGGCATGATGATAAATCCGGTTAATGCCCAGTGAAGCGAGCGTCTGATAAAAGCGCTCAGGAAAACCGATACCTACAACTGCATGAAATTCCAGAGTGGCATCAAATCTCTGTTCTTTTCCTGCACCAGGATTAAGCAAATAAGGCTGCCCGGACTCAAGATGCATATTAAATACAGACTGAGGATGCTGAGCATGTTCAATTACAGTAGCTTTTTGCAGACGGCTCTTCGGTTCACGTAAGTATCCTTCTGGCAGGAGTTTCTCATTGCCCAGGCCACGGTTATTATCCAGTACAATCCACTCAATTTGCCGGCCCAATGCCCAATGCTGTAGCCCGTCATCACTAATGATCAGATCAAGCGAATGATGTTGCAATAACAGTTCAATATTAGCTTGCCGGTTGCTGCCTACTGCCATTGGTATACCGGTCGACTGTACAATCAGGCAAGGTTCATCACCAACCTGCTCAGGTGTGGAGTGAACAGAAACCTGTGCTGGAAATGGTCCTTTGCCTCCATATCCGCGGCTGATCACCCCCACTCGCACCTGCTTACTCTGCAAATATTTAACCAGATGAATCAGCAGTGGTGTCTTTCCACTACCGCCCACGGTAATATTGCCAATAACCATAACCGGCACAGGTGAGTGATAGACTTTCTTTAAACCTGCCTGATAGAACCAGCGGTTTATCAAAAATCCTCCACGATACAAGCATGCCAATGGTCTTAAAATAATCAGCCAAGTAGCCTGCTTATTCCACGCATCTTGAATCAACCGGGCCATTGACATGGATCAGTTTTCCTCAAAATTACGCTGATGCAACTGATAATACGCGCCATGCTTTTGCATCAGTTCCTGATGGTTACCCTGCTCGACAATACGGCCTTTATCCATAACCACAATCCGGTCTGCATTCTCAATAGTAGATAAACGGTGTGCAATAACAATAGTGGTCCGTTCCTGCATAGCCTTATCAAAGGCTTTTTGAATGAAATGCTCAGACTCATTATCGAGTGCACTGGTAGCCTCATCCAGAATTAGAATTGGGGCATTTTTTAAAATAGCACGGGCAATTGCGATACGCTGACGCTGACCACCTGAAAGATTAAGTCCCTGTGCACCCAGAATGGTGTCATAACCTTGCGGCAAACTCATAATAAAATCATGGGCATAGGCTGCTTTTGCAGCTGCAATGATCTCAGCCTCACTTGCCCCTTGTAGCTGGCCGTAAGCGATGTTGTCTCGCACGCTACGATTAAATAGTACGACCTGCTGGTTTACCATTGCGATTTGAGAACGCAAGGCTGTCAGTTCGATTTTTTGAATATCGATGCCATCTAGTAAAATTTTTCCGGAACTGATTTCCTGAAAACGTACCAGCAAATTCACCAGAGAACTTTTACCTGCACCAGAACGTCCAACCAATGCTACTGTCTCACCAGCTTTTACATTAAGACTAAAATCATAAATAGCCTGTGAGCCATCACTATAAGTCAAGTTTACCTGAATAAATTCAATATTGCCTTTTAGTACAGGTTTTAAATCACCTGTATTTTTTTCTTCAGGCATATCCAGTAATTCAAATACTGAATAGGCAGCAGCCATCCCCCGCTGCAACTTTTCATTAATATCTGTTAGAGACTTGATCGGCTTAGCCAGTAATCCGGCCGCTGTAATATAGGCGACAAACTCGCCTGCTGAAGTATTACCCAGAACCTGTGGGCGCAAAGCAATCCAGATGATAATACTCATTGCAATTGCCATGATCAGCTGAACAATTGGGCTATTCATCTGCTGTACAATGACCATTTTCAGGCCACGTTTCAGGTTTTCATTAGAATGATGATAAAAACGCTCCTGCTCAAAGGTCTCTCCACCAAACCCTTTTACGACTGCATTGCCATTTACACTTTCCTGTACAACATGGTTAATATCACCCATCGTATTTTGCACCTGTACGGAAAGCTTGCGCATCCGTTTAGCCGCTTTGCGGATCAACAGTCCAATCAGTGGTGCGAAAATCAAGATGCAGATAGTTAAACGCCAGTTGGTATATAATAGATAACCAATTAGGCCTAATGTAATGAAACCGTACTGAACCAGTGTTTTTAAAGATTCAGAAGAAGCAGCTGTAAGTTGCTCCACGTTATACATGATTTTTGCAGTAATCTGCCCGCTGTTATTGTCCAGATAATACTGGGCAGGTAAACGCAATAGTTTGGCAAACACCTCTTGCCGGATCTGAAAAATCAGACTACGTGAGATGACAGCTGTATAGTAGCCGCCAATAAATAGCCCCAATCCACGGAAAAAAATCAAGATAATAACCAGAAATGGAAACCAGTTTAAATTCTGCTGGTTCTGGTGCTGAATGGCATTAATGATATATTCAAGCAGCTTGGCAACTGATACCTCTGTAGAAGCATTAATACCAAAACCGACGAGTACAAGTAAAGCTGCCCCCCAGTAAGGCTTTAAATAAGACAGGAGACGCGCATAAACTTTAAAATCTTGCTTCACTAATAACCTCGGGTAGGGAGCTTGGTACTAATATTGACATTTACAAAGCCCAGCTGTCCGGCCGTATCCATCACACGGATTACATCCTGATGGGTAGCCTTGGCATCAGCCGCAATAATAAACATCAAATCACGCCGGTCTTCAGCAACCTGCTTGATTGCTGCGCTTAAATCAGCCACTTCTTTACTGGACAAAGCTTGCCCATTGACTGCGTAATGGCCGGAAGAGTCTACCATAACCTCGATTTTCTGATCGTATTGTTTTGGTGGAACACCCTGTGCATCTGGCAGGGTCAGGTTAAGACGGCTTTGCTGATTAAATGTCGTAGACAAAAGCAGAAATACCAGAATAAATAATAGGCAGTCGATCATGGGAGTCAGGTTAATCTGAATATCTTCCACTTGAGAGCGCTTGAATTTCATGATATTTGACCTGTTTAGCCGACTTTTCGCAGCTCTGAACCAGCCGTACCACTATAGAACAATGCTGCATGAAATAATGTTGACTGCTGCTCAAGCTCAGCCACATATTCCTGCACCAGTCTTTGAAAGAAACGATAGGCAAATAATGCAGGAATAGCAATCAGCATACCCGCAGCAGTGGTAATCAGGGCTTTAGAAATACCTGGAATCATAAGACCCGGATTACTGGTCGTACCTAGGTCAATCACCAGAAAGGATTCAATAATACCCAACACCGTACCCAGCAGTCCAAGTAATGGGGCTACTGCACTCAAGGTACCTAAAAAATTAATATTCTTTTCCAAATACCCAATTTCTTGAGAGGCTTTCGCTTCCATTTGGGCATGTGCAAACTGCTCACTTTCCTGCCGACTCGCATAGCCTGCCAGCAGAATTTTCCCCAAAGTGCTAGCCTGTAGGTTTGGGGCATGGCTTAACCTGTCGATTACTGGAGCAATATCTTGGGGATGACGTAAAATCAGCTCTACAGGAATCACTTGAGAGCGCTTTAAACGGATAAAGCGCTCCAATGTAATAGCTATGGTAAAAATAGAACATACGACGAGCGGCAGCATTAGCCAGCCGCCAGCTTTAACAAGTTCCCACATGCTGTATACCCCAAATCAAACTATCTTTTTATATTTTTAAACTGTTAATCGGCCAGACAGATATTCAAGATACCATCAAGCTCATCAAGCGAATGATAATGGATCACCAGTTTTCCTTTACCTTGCTTGTTGTAATCAATTTTGACATCTGCACTGAAACGTTCAGAAAGCCGCTGGGTGAGCTGCTCAAGATCAGCTGACATTGACGTTTTATTTTTTTCCTGTTTTGGTGTGTTCCACTCACGCACCAGTTGCTCGGTCTGACGGACTGAAAGACTTTTTTCAATAACGGTATCAGCAGCTTTTAGCTGATCTTTAGATTTTAGGGTCAGGATTGCACGCGCATGTCCCATATCCAGCAAACCTTGTTGCATAAAGTCTTTTACTGGCTCAGCCAGGCTCAGCAAACGCAACAGGTTACTTACGGTAGTACGGGCCTTGCCTACTGTTTCGGCTATTTCCTGATGGCTTAAACCGAATTCATCATGAAAACGCTGTAATGCTATTGCTTGGTCAATTGGATTCAGATCCTGGCGCTGAATATTTTCAATCAAGGCAAGCGCAATTGCTACCTGGTCATTTAAGTCACGAACAATTGCCGGTACTTCAGTCAGCCCCGCCAGCTGCGCTGCACGCCAGCGGCGTTCTCCTGCAATAATTTCATAGGGACGCTTTTCATCATCAACCGGGCGTATAACAATCGGCTGCATCACCCCATGCTTCTCAATTGAAGCGGCCAGCTCCTGCAGATCTTTTTCCTCAATAAAACGGCGCGGCTGGTATTCACCCCGCTTAAGCAGATGCACATCAATCTGTTTAAGCTGTCCGTGATCCAGTGATTGAGCTTCTAGCTGCAACTTCTCTTTTTGAATCGAACCCAGTAAGGCATCTAAACCACGGCCTTTGGCCAATCCGCGCTTTTTGGTGGTCATGCATTACTTCCTTTTTTTAGCTTGGTCTTTTTAAGAATTTCGGCTGCAAGATTCAAATAAGCTACTGCACCTTTAGAACTTTTCTCAAAATAAATGATAGGCAAACCATGCGCTGGTGCTTCAGCCAGTCGAACATTACGTGGAATAACCGTCTCGTAGAGTTTTTTGCCAAAATACTGTTCCAGTTCAGCCGAAACATCACGGGTCAGGGCATTTCGGGCATCATACATGGTACGCAACACACCCACAATTTGCAGGTCAGGATTAAGCGCCTGCTGAATACGGTCAATTGTCTGCGTGAGATCTGCCAGTCCCTCAAGCGCGTAATACTCACACTGCATCGGAATGACTACACCCTGCACTGCAGCAAGCGCATTAACGGTGATCAAGCTCAGACTAGGTGCACAATCAACAATGATATAATCATAAGACTTTTCAATATCTTTTAAAGCTTCCCGCAAAATATATTCACGGCCTGGCTGTTCAGCGATCGCCAGCTCTACCCCAGCAAGGTCACGATTGGCCCCAAGAACTTTATAACCTACTTCTGCTTTGGTAATTGCCGTTTCAATGGGTACTTCACCCAGCAGTACATCTGTAACTGAATAAAGCAGATCATTTTTCTGCACGCCAGAACCCATCGTCGCATTGCCCTGTGAATCCATGTCTATCAGCAATACACGTTTTTTTAATACTGCAAGAGAAGCTGCCAGGTTGACGGCAGTTGTGGTTTTTCCTACGCCACCTTTCTGGTTTGCAATCGCAATAATCTGAGCCATGCTAACCCCAATCCTAAAAATCTTTTAAATACGTTTTAATAAAAGCAGATGCCGCTGTTCATCCAGACGTGGAACTTGCAGTTCAATAATCTGGCAAGAAAAGTTTTCTGCAAGAGTAGCGACTTCCTCATGTGGAACTAACCCTTTCATAGAGGCAATCACACTTCCACCATGCATATAAGGTTCTGAAGCCAACACAAAATCTGTCAGTGACGCAAATGCACGGCTGGTGATCACATCAAACTGACCAAGCTCATGAATACTTTCTTCATTTTCTACACGGGTTTGCACTGCAATCACATTTTTTAGTTTCAGGTCAGCAATAAACTGTTTGAGAAAACGGATTTTTTTGCCATTTGAATCCAGCAATACACATTCACGTTCTGGCTGACACAAGGCAATAATCATGCCTGGCATGCCACCTCCGGTACCAATATCCAGCAGACGTCCAGACGGCAGATCTTTCAAGATGCTTAAACTGTCCAGTAAATGTTTTACCAGCATTTCTTTCGGGTCACGGATTGCTGTCAGATTATAGGCTTTATTCCAGAGTACCAGTGCATCCTGATACTGCAGCAACAGACCTAAAGTCTCATCATTCAAACTTAGCCCCAAGGCCTGACTGCCCTGTTTTAACTCTTGGAAAAACGGATGCATAAACAAGCAACATCTCAAAAAAATTAAGTGAAGTATACCGATTTCTAGTTCATGACACAGTATCTAATGACTAGTGATTATGCATTTGGTCATACAAGCCCTGCTGAATTTGCTGATCTAGAGCATTCAAACGCTCTGGTGTACCCACATCGACCCAGACTCCCTGCATTTTTTCAGCACTCACCTGTTGCTGTTGCATAGCTTCTTTTAATAGCGGGGCAAGTGGACGCTTACCAGGTTCCAGCCCAACAAACAGCTCTGGCGAAAGAACAGCAATACCACTATAAGTCAGTGCCTCACCAGATTTCGCCTGTGCAAAGGTATAGGCATGCCCCTGAGATAATATAAAATCACCCTGAGGGTGCTGAGGTGGATTGTCAACCAGTACCAAATGTGCAAGATGTCCAGTTAACTCAGTCTGCAGCAAAGGCGCAAAATCCATCGTAGTCCAGACATCACCATTGACCAGAATAAACGGCTCACGACCCAGCAGAGGTAAAGCATTGATAATTCCACCAGCCGTTTCCAGTCCTTCATCCTCATGTGACCAGAGGATATTGACTCCAAAGGCTGAACCGTCACCTAGAGCATCAACGAGCTTTTCGCCCAGCCATGCCGTATTGATGACAATATCACGAACACCGATACGCTGTAATTTCTCAAGATGCCAGACTATAAGTGGCTTCCCACCAACTTCCAGTAAAGGCTTGGGCGTGGTCAGTGTGAGTGGCCGCATCCGGTTACCCAGTCCCGCTGCCAGAATCATTGCTTTCATCAGGCAGCCACCTCATATATTCCGTATTTTTGGGTAAAAGCAGGCATCACACGCTGACGTATAAATTCCACAAACGCTTCAAGTTCAGTATAGCCCTGACTTTCTTCTAACAGATACCACATCACACGCGGGAGATCTTTTAAGTAACCCGCCTTACCATCACGCTCAAACAGACGCACAAAAATACCTAGTATTTTAATGTGCCGTTGAATGGCCATGAGGTCAGCATCACGCTTAAAGTCTTCAAAGGTACGGTTCAGTTTTGTACTGGCCGGCAAAAGCTCATAAAATGTCTTGAACCATTGATATACACGCTCTGGTTGCCACTGTACATAAGCATCACGGGTAATGGAGATCAGGTCATAAGTATCTGCACCAATTACCGCATCCTGAAAGTCGATAATCCCTAGCTCTTGCCCATCTTCAAGTTTCATTAAGTTACGGCTATGAAAATCACGATGTACGATCACCTGTGGCTGACTTAAAGCAGCTTCAGATAAAAATTTAAATGTCTGATCAATAATTTTCTGTTCTTGCGGAGAGGGTACAATATTTAAGGCGGGCAGCATCCAGTCTGTCAGCAACCGCATTTCAGACAGTAATTTTTCCTGAGAATAAAGCGGAAACTGGCCTTGTCCGTCAATTGATTGTAGCTGTACCAGTTGCTTGAAACTCTGCAAATAATATTGATCTACAGTCTCTTCATTTAGCAGGGTAGAAAGCAGTACATCACCAAAATCTTCCAGCAGTAAAAATCCCTGTTCCAGATTTTTTGCCATAATCTGCGGCACCCGCACTCCATGAGCAGCAAAAAATTCATCTATATGAACAAATGGAGCACAGTCTTCTTTTTCTGGCGGCGCATCCATGAGCATATAACTTTTATTCTGATATTTTATACGTGCATAGCGGCGAAAGCTGGCATCACCTGCTAAAAAATTAAGCTCAAACTCATCCGAGTTCAGTACAGTTGTAATCCATGTTTGTATCAATTGTTCACGTTGTGTATTCATTTGCAATAAAATCTAAAACAGGCTGAGTTTTTTAAAGGATTAAGTGTAGCTAGTTCTGCACTTTTTCTCTATGATGCCACAATAATTAATTGCGAAAAGCATACTTGGTTAATGAGACAAATGAAGCATAAGTTTAAATTTAATCCTTTAGCGACTGCTATTTTGACCCTTTTATGTGGTAGCTCCATATCAAGTTATGCAGAGCAGTCAGAACCCTTTTCAACAGTAAGCAATAACCAGCTCAAAGAAAGCATTAATGAAGCTTACCCAGGGCAACAGTTTTTTGAACAGTATTATGTTGATAAAAGTGCACCTGAGGCACAGTTAAGAAATACTCAGGCCTTAAGTTCTGCATTTTGTCAGGGCACATGGATTACACCAGCTAGTCCGGACAATAACGCACCTGATCCAGACAAGGTCACCTCTGTAATTACTGCTGATTATGGCTATTACAATCCGCAAGGTGATTCGACACTTGAAGGTAATGTGGTAATTGATCAAGAGGGGCGCAGCATCCGTGCAGATAAAGTCACTCTTGACCAGACACAAACCTATGCGAATGCACAAGGTCGGGTACAACTGGCTCAAGGTGGGCTGCTAGCACAAAGTGACCAGATTAACTATAACCTCAAAACACAGACGGGCGACCTGAACAATAGTTTTTATATTGCAGAGCAACAGCATGCTCATGGTCATGCAGAGAAAATTGAACGAACCTCCCCTACAGTTGCAATACTCAGTAATGCCAGTTATACCACCTGCCCACCAGGTGAAGCACCAGCCTGGAGGCTGCAGGCTGACCGGATCGAGCTTAATCAGGAGACCGGGCGCGGGGTAACAACCGGAACAAAATTATATGTAAAAAATACACCTGTGCTGGCTGTGCCCTACTTCAATTTCCCAATTGATGACCGGCGTACAACTGGTATTTTAAACCCGCAGTTCGGTTTTTCAAATGACGGTGGACTAGAGCTCTCTGTTCCGGTATATCTCAATCTTGCACCAAATTATGATGCGACCATTACACCACGTTATCTTGCTGATCGTGGCCCTATGGCTGAGGGAGAGTTCCGCTATTTAACTGAAAACTTTGGTGAGGGGCGTGTTTGGGGAGGTTATCTTCCTTCTGATAAAGAATATAACGATGAAGATCGTAAAGAATTTCATTTTTTACATGACTGGGTCATTAACCCGTATTGGTCAACCAATCTTGAATATAATTATGTCTCTGATAAAGACTATTTTGCCGACCTGGATTCAAGTCCAAACAGCAAAACCGATCTGAACCAGCGCCGCGCCTGGGTAATTAACTATCGTAATCAGATTCCAGGCTTGAAAGCTCAACTTAAGGTCGAAGACTTTCAGACACTGGATAAAGACATTAAAGATGAAGATCGGCCGTACGCTAGACTTCCTCAATTCCTGCTGAATTACGTCGGGGGAAATCCTCAGGGCCTACAGTATGAATTCAACAATGATACCGGCTATTTTAAAAAATCAATTAATGATGATTCAGATGTTCTGGAAAGTAGTGGTACCCGTATCTATAACCAATTTGCGGTTCGTTACAACTACCGCAATCCATGGTCCTTTGTAATTCCGGAAGTATCTTTCCGCTCTATTAACACTTTCTATGATCGCGACTCTCGTGAAGACCGTGGTATTGAAGCAGATTCTCTGACAAAAAGTGTAGCAGTACCGCAATTTACACTTGATACCGGCCTATTGTTTGAAAAAGAAGGAACTTTCCTGCAAAGTATTTCTCCGCGCCTTTTCTATGCTTATGCGCCGTATAAAGATCAGAATGATTATCCAAACTTTGATACGACTACAGCTTCTATCAGTTATGACCAGTTGTTCAACCCTTACCGCTTTTATGGACATGACCGCTTAGAAGACAATAATTTTCTTTCTCTGGGCGTAACATATAGCCTGATGGATCAGATAGGTTTGGAAAGACTGCGTGCCAGTGTAGGACAAAGCTACTTCTTTGAAGACCGCAGAGTAACTTTATATAATGAGGATGAGCTGGACCAAGAAAAACGTACGGGTCCGGTACTCAGCCTGAGTAGCCAGCTGAACCAGAATTTCACAATTAGCGCCAATTCAGCCTGGATGTCTAATGGTGAAAACTCGCAGCGAGATTTTCAGGTTTACTACACCGGTAATCAGGGCAATCTTTACAATCTTGGCTATTTTTACCGCAAAGATATTCCAAACCGCCAAGACAGCTATGACCAGGTGGTTGCATCGTTTATACAACCTGTTTATAACAATTGGCGTATTATGGGCCATGTGCAATATGACATTGATCAGGATGTAGCACGTGAATATCTGCTCGGTGTAAATTATGAATCCTGCTGTTGGGGCGTGTCAGTATATGGCCGCTCTTATTATAATGATCTAGATGACATCAATGAGCCGGGTGTTAAACCGAAACACGCTGTTATGGCCGAGTTCACCCTCAAGGGATTAGGGGGGCTAAATAATAAACTGGCCTCTTTACTTGAAAGTCGCGTTTTAGGTTTTAGTAAAATTAATCAATCTTGGACACAACGTTAATGAAGACAAAGTATTTTAAACAATTCTTTAAAGCCACTGCGCTTGCCTTAGTCATTTCTTCATCAATGCAAAGCTTTGCACAACCTGTAGATGAGGTTGTTGCGATTGTGGACAATGGTGTCATCCTAAAAAGTGATTTGATACAGGGCGTAGCTGAACTTAAACATCAGCTGGAAACCCAAAAACGTGAAGTTCCTCCACAGGCGTTTCTGGAAAAACAGGCTTTGGACCAGCTGATTTTGCGTCAGGCCCAGCTTGAACAGGTACGACGCTATAACGTTAAACCTGATGAAAAAAGTTTAAATGAAGCAGTGATGAAGGTTGCCAGTCAGTCCGGCACAAAAACCCTAGAAGCCTTTCAGCAAAAGCTTGATGCTATGGCTCCAGGAACATATGAATCATTACGTAACCGTATTGCTGAAGATTTAGCAATTAATCGTCTTCGCCAGCAGCAGGTTATGTCCCGCATCAAAATCAGCGACCAAGATGTAGAGAATTTCCTGAAATCTCCACAAGGTCAGGCGGCACTGGGTAGTCAGGTCCATGTCATTCATGCCCGGATTACTCCCAAAGACAAACAGACTGCTAATGTTGAAAGTATTGCGCAGCAAGTAAAAAATGCATTAAACACAAGCAATGATATTCAGGCTATCAGTAAGCAATATTCAGATGTTAATGTTCAGGTAGAAGGTGTAGACATGGGCTTTCGCAGCCTAGCAGACATACCTGCCGAACTTGCAGCTCGCGTAAGTGCCTTACCTGTCGGCCAAACTACCGAGCTGATTCCGGCACGTGATGGTGTGCATGTTCTAAAAGTATTAGAACGTAAGACAAGTGAACAAAAAGCATTAGTCCCTCAGTATCAGACCCGTCATATTTTGATTCAGCCATCTGAAGTGGTCAGTCCAGAAAATGCTAAACACATGATTGATAATATTTATAATCGTCTTAAAGCTGGTGAGGATTTCACAGTATTAGCTTCTACTTTTTCAACAGATACTGGATCAGCACGTGACGGTGGTAGTTTGGGCTGGGTAAGCCCTGGTGTAATGGTGCCTGAGTTTGAAGAAAAAATGAAAAGCACTCCTGTCGGCCAGGTTAGTGCTCCTTTCCAGACCCAGTTTGGATGGCATATTTTACAGGTGACAGATACTCGTCAGCAGGATATGACAGAAGAATACCAAGAACGTATGGCTCGCCAAATTCTGGGTGAGCGGCAGTTTGAAACCGAGCTTGATAGCTGGCTACGTGAACTGCGTGCCAATGCTTATGTTGAAATCAAACAACCTAATCTGGACAGTAACTCCTAGTTAAGCTGAAAAAAAGACACTGGTAACAGTGTCTTTTTAATAACTAAACTTAAAAGTTTTAAGTCAATGTTTGATTAATAAAAAAAGCTCCTTTTTTAAGGAGCTTTTTTTATTACTTATAAATTAACGATTATTGGTATCGTCATCTTGGCTATCTTCAAATTTCGAGTCATTATCGAAGCCTGAAGTCGATTGACCGCCGCCAAAACCGCCTTGACCGCCACCAAAGCCACCTTGAGCGCCGCCAAAGCCACCTTGATGGCCTCCACCAAAGCCGCCTTGTCCACCAAAGCCACCGCCTTGACCGCCACCAAAGCCGCCTTGTCCACCAAAGCCACCGCCTTGACCGCCACCAAAGCTACCGCCTTGACCGCCACCAAAGCCACCACCTTGACCGCCGCCAAAGCCACTGCCTTGACCGCCACCAAAGCCGCCAGCTCCTTGAGCCCCTGCAGGTGCACCTGCAGGACGAGGATTACGCGCTGGAACTACTGTAGAAATCGCATGCTTATAAACCATCTGGCTTACAGTATTCTTCAATAAAACAACATACTGGTCAAAAGATTCAATATGACCTTGTAGCTTAATACCGTTAACAAGGAAGATAGAAACAGGAATACGTTCTTTACGGAGAGAATTCAAGAACGGATCTTGTAAAGTTTGACCTTTAGACATTTTATAACTCCAAAAAAATTAAAATCAGCGCAAAAAACTATCTTTATTTTTCAATTAAAAATTATAAAAAAGACAGTAGTTAAATTTTGCTTTATCTATAACAGTTTCGCAAGTCTTGTTGAGCCTGCTTAAGCGTCTCGTAAGTTTTAAATTGGTGTAATTCTTGCAAAGAGCGTAACCAAGTGTATTGACGTTTTGCCAGTTGTCGTGTTGCAAATAAGCTCTTATCCTCCATTTCATGTTTACTTTTAATAGTTTTATCACTTTTTAATAGAAAATCGATTACTTGGCGGTATCCTACACTACGCATTGAAGGCAAGTTTTCATTTAAATCGTATTTTTTAATCAATATCTCTACTTCATTTAAAAATCCGATTTCCCACATTTTTTTTAATCTTTTCTCAATGCGCTCATGCAATTCTAATCGATCAGGTAATAGGGCGTGATTATGAAATGTGTAACGATATGGTAAGTTTTTTGGCTGTTCGGCCTGTAGTTTTGTAATAGGCTGGCCAGTGATATAAAAAACTTCCAGTGCACGAGTTATACGCTGTCTATCACTTACTCTAAATTTTTGTCCCGCTAAAGGATCTACTTCACATAGTTCAGCATAGACTGCTTCCCAGCCTTCGTATTCAGCCTTTTGCTCAATAGTTTTACGGATAGCCTGATCTGCATTTGGTAGATTAGTTGAAAGACCTTCAAGTAAAGCTTTAAAGTAGAGCATAGTTCCACCTACCAGTATAGGTGTTTTTTCTCTGGCGTGTATATCATCAATGAGCGGACAGACGTCTTCCACAAACTGTGCAGCTGAATATACTTCTAGTGGGCTAATAATATCGATCAGATGATGCGGATAAAGAGCCTGCTCTTCCTTGGTAGGTTTAGCTGTACCAATATCCATATCTTTATAAATTAGTGCCGAGTCAACAGATATCAGTTCAAATCCGCCCTGTTCATACAGCTCACATGCCAGCGCCGTCTTACCGCTTGCCGTTGGGCCCATTAAATTGATGACGGGTAGTACGCTAGACATGTACAACTACTCTCCTCGAGCAAATAATTTATCTAATTGAGTTAAAGGAAACGCACGCCAAGTTGGACGGCCATGATTACACTGGCTGGCAAATTCAGTTTGTTCCATTTGACGAAGCAATGCATTCATTTCAGAGAGACTAAGTTGCCGATGTGCACGTACTGCTCCATGGCACGCCATACCAGCCAGAATCTGGTCACGTTTTTGCGTAAGACCGCGCGCTTCATCACTTGGGTCAAGATCATTTAAAAGTTCAGGTATTAATGTATTAAAGTCGGCTTTTTGTAAAATAGCAGGAACACCTCTTACTATCACCTGCTCATCTCCATACTGGTCTATATCCAGCCCCAAACGTTCCAGTTGTGGTTTCAACTCTTCAATACGTGCTGCCTGCATACGCGTAATTGAAACAACTTTAGGAATGAGTAATTGCTGTGCTATCCAGAATTCAGATTGATCCCAGGCAGATTTCATTTGCTGTAACAAAATCCGCTCATGGGCTGCATGCATATCAACAATAATTAAACCTTCAGTATTTTGTGCCAAAATATAAATACCATGCAGTTGAGCAATTGCAATTCCCAATGGAAATTCATCTACATGATCCGATACTACCGATGCAGCCGGAATAACAGGCGCTTGAGTACTCTCTTCCCTTAATGGTGACAGATAACTCTTTAAGGCGTTATTTAACTGCTGAGAGCCGGCATAAGGCCGCTGGGGTGCATATTGTACAGTACGCGGTGCACTCGCCTTAAATTCGGTCAGTAATTCGGTAGATATTTCAGTTTGGGGAGCTGCTATGCCCAGAGCTGAAGCCTCGGGCTGTGTCGGACGATGTAACTGAAACTGTTCCTGGTGACGCGGCTGTGGGTTATAAGAACCAGTCGTGGTATGTATAACTGATTCAGCTTTCATTGCTTGGGCAAGGTCAGCAGTTGCAGTTTGGAACTGTGATAAGGTTTCTTTTGCATAGTGCCGCACAAATTCGTGAACTTCACGTTGATTTAGAAAACGGATTTCATGTTTTGTAGGATGAACATTCACGTCGACATTTTCTGGGTCGACTTCCAGAAACAATAAGTATCCTGCATGCTGATGGCCATGCAAAATACCATCATATGCCATACGTAATGCATGTGAGATGGTTTTATCTTTTACAATTCTTCCGTTTACATAGACATACTGCAAGTCTGCCTGAGGACGCGCATCAGATGGATGACCAAGCCAACCCGAAAGATGCATGTTAATACTTTGCGCATCAATCCAATAAGCATTTTCAGTAAATGAGCGACCCAGCAACTGCTGGACACGTTGAGAGCGCAGCTCTCCACTATCAGCAATTGGCAGGTTTAAACGGATACTGTCATTATGTTCAAGAACGAAACGCACATCAAAATGCGTAAGCGCCATGCGACGGACGATTTCCTCAATATGCCCGAACTCGGTGGTCGGTTTTTTCAAAAACTTCCGACGGGCAGGCACATTAAAAAACAAGTCCTGTACACGAATGTGCGTCCCTTTTTGTGCTGCGACTGCCTGAATCTCCTGGTGATCAAAAGCAGTACCATTAACTTCAACCTGATAGCCAATACCTGAGTCATCTTGACTACTGCATAAACTCAAGCGTGATACCGCAGCAATTGAAGCCAAGGCTTCACCCCGAAACCCCAAGCTGGCTATTGCATATAAGTCTTCAGCAGACTGGATTTTACTGGTTGCATGTCGCATCACTGCCAGTGCAAGATCTTCAGGATGTATTCCACGTCCGTTGTCAATAATTTCAATTAGAGTACTGCCACCTTGGGCGACCCGGATAATCAGCTCGGTAGCACCAGCATCAATCGAGTTTTCCAGTAACTCCTTAACCACAGAAGCAGGCCGCTCAATTACCTCACCTGCAGCAATCTGGTTTGCAAGAGCAGCATCAAGCGTATGAATACGGCGCAAACCGCTTTCATCATGCGACATTCATTTTTTCCCGTAATTTATTAAACAGCTCAGCCGATTCAGTTGAAATACTTACCTGACGTTGCAGGTCATCGTCTGATTTTAAAATATCAATAATGAGGTCAGCTTGCGGAATTTCACTTCCACCTTTGGAAGGCCATTCAAATAAAAACAGCGCATCCGGAATTTCCAGATAATCACGGATCCCCATCAGTTCCAGCTCGTAAGGGTCATGCAGACGATATAAATCAAAATGAAAAACATCACGACCTTGTATCGTATAAGGCTCGACCAAAGTATAGGTAGGACTTTTTACAGCACCCTGATGGCCCAATGCTGTCAAAAAATAACGGCTGAGTGTTGTCTTGCCGGCACCCAAATCTCCGACCAGATATACAACACCTGAATTAAAATGCTGAGCCAGTACCTGAGCCAGCTTTTGTGTATCATCTTCACTATTTAAAGTCAGGCTAAAAGTATACTGCATAAGGCTCACATCATGTTCCAATCTTGCAATTATGATAGCATTGCCCCGCCTTAAAGCCTATGCTGCCCTATACTATATTCATTAATTTTAATCTTGACCGGTCTTTATAAAGATCAGTTCTTATTGTCTATATATTATTGCTCTCATGAATAAACCTTTTAGTACAGTTTTTATACCTCCTATGATCGATGGTGTTAGCGCCAGTAAAGTATTTCTGCCACTAAAATCTCAGGCAAATACCATCTATGAACATTTAACCCAGCAGTTTCCGCATATTAATGCGAATGAATGGATGCAGCGTTTCGAGGACGGGCTGGTTTATACGACACATGGGCAGAAATTAAGGATTGATAGTATTTATGAGGGAAATCAGCATATTTATTACTATCGTTTTCTTTCCAAGGAAACACCTGTGCCATTTGAGCATCACATCTTGCATGAAACAGATGAATTTTTGGTGGTCGATAAACCGCATTTCCTTACGATGAGCCCAACCGGGCAGTATGTACAAGAAACATTATTGGTTCGTTTGAAAAAACAAACCGGAATAGAGACTCTCACCCCTATTCATCGACTCGACCGTGAAACTGCAGGTGTAGTACTTTTTTCAAAACGTCCTGAAACACGTGGTTTATATCAGAAGCTCTTTGCTGAACGTAAGGTAGAAAAGACTTACCATGCCGTGGCGCCTTTTAAGCCCGAGCTTAATTTCCCGATAAACCTAACACTACGTCTCGACAAAGGTGAACCTTTTTATACTATGCAGATAGTGGAGGGAGAGTCTAATACAGAAACATTGATTGATCTTTTAGATGTTCGAGCTCACTGGGCAAAATATCAGTTGAAGCCACGCACAGGCAAACAACATCAGTTACGGGTTCATCTAAATCATCTGGGAATACCTATTCAAAATGACAGTTTTTATCCTATCGTTCAGCACAAATCAGATAACGATTTTACAGCGCCCTTGCAGCTACTAGCTAAAGAAATAACATTTATTGATCCTGTAGATTTAGTTAAAAAAACCTATCAGTCAGGATTTGACCTGCTATTGTAATTTACCTGTAATGACAAAAAAATTATTTACTTGATATAAAGCGTTGAAAATACATTTTGTAGCGTTAAAATACAGCTAAAATTCTTTCTCCTAACTTGGTTATTATTCATGCGGAAAACGGAAGTTTATCAAGTCCGACTTGACTCACAAGAAAAAAAACAGGCTTTTGCAGTTTTTAAGCAATTGGGAATTACACCAGCACAGGCAGTCCGCCTTTTTTTCAAGCAAGTCGTACTGACCAAATCTATTCCTTTCGCAATTGAAAATCCCAGTATTAATATGGAACAGCTGACCAAATTGCGTAAGATGAAAAGTGAGCACGCAACTGCTCCCCTTTCTCCAGCCTATCAACCAGATGATGAGAATGATGCTGACTTATTTGAAGAGCTCAATGCTCTTTTAGGGGAAAGTGACAAAGTCTGATTGTTTTTTCATGCCAAACCTATATACATAAAACCTAGATTCAGCTTTTGGATAGACTTTACTATGGCACCATACGCGACTTTGCCAGTTCAATCTGTGTCTGGTCCAGATAAGTCCATTCTCCTTCGGCAAGCATAGGTAATTCAAGTTCTCCGATTTTACTACGGTGCAATTTTTCGACTTTATTACCTACCGCAGCTAGCATACGTTTTACCTGATGGTAGACACCTTGATGAATCGCCAGACTCAACTGATTAGAACTGGTTTGCTTTATATTGCTTGCTTTAAATATACCATCATTACGAAGCTCTACGCCCTGTTCCAGCAATCGGATCTGTTCTGGCGTAATAGGGTCGGCCGTTATCAACTCATATACTTTTGCCACATGTTTACGTGGATGTGTCAGAGCCTGTAGAAATTGACCATCATCTGTCAACAACAGTAACCCGGTTGTATCTTGATCGAGCCGGCCTACACACTGGATTCCACGATTAAGGAGAGTGGAATCAAATAAATCAAATACACTAAAATGGTATTGGGCCTGATGAGAACATTCATAACCTTGTGGCTTATTTAATGCGATATATACTTTTTCCCGATATTCAAACTCTTCACCATGTACCTTAAAAGTAAAATTTTTCAGGTCAAATTTTGCTTTAGTATCTACACAAATTTCGTGATTTATACTAATTGCTCCACTTTTAATCAGTTGCTGGCAATATTTTCGTGAACCAAAACCTTGAGATTGCAATATTTTTTCCAGCAACATGAGATATTCTCCAAAATAATCGGTTTATTTTAGCTAAGTTCCACCAAGAATGCGCTGATGATTGTTATCTGCTCTCTTGTGGTAAATAAAATAAGTAATTTATTATTTTCTTTTTTGATACCTCAAACAATATGAAAAGTAGCAGATCGTAACTATTGGAGAGTGAAGCATATAAGTTAAAATTTTTTATTGAAAATATTGAAATTCAGGCAGAGCTTCCTCTATTTTTAAAATATTTATAGCCTTTTAAAGTATTTAGTTAAATACAGCATAGTTGATATTAACGATCTGTCTTAGTTACTTGCGTTTCTCAAGCAGTAATCTGCCCTAGCGCCTTTAAGGAAAGAGAGTACAATGGCAGTCCGTTTCTCCCAACGTTTGACTTGCTTATGATGTCCCAACTTGATGTAAACCTGATGGTTCTTTTGGTTTTATTAGCTTGTGGTATTTTTAGTCATAATACTGCTGTCACTATTGCAGCCGGGATACTGATTGTTTTCAAAATGACGCCACTAGAGCAGTTTTTTCCCTATCTTCAGCAACATGGTTTAAATATTGGCATTATTATTTTAACTATTGGTGTGCTTACGCCGATCGCTAGCGGTAAAATTCCAGGCGAAAGTATTTTAAAATCTTTTCTAAGTTTGAAATCATTACTGGCAATTGGAATCGGGTTACTGGTAGCGTGGCTCGGTGGACGCGGTGTAAAACTGATGTCTAACCAGCCAGATGTCGTGGCTGGGCTGTTAATTGGAACAGTTGCCGGTGTAGCGGTATTACGTGGCGTACCAGTCGGCCCGCTAATTGCAGCAGGCCTGTTATCTATTATTATTGGTACATCTTAAACATGAGGTTAACTTACATATAGTAATGTGTACGCTGATGAGAGAATTTCTGCAACTGTTTTAAAAAGCCTGCAAAATAGTCCTTTTCCCTCTCTTCAGTACGATAACCCGCATATAAAGTCCGTCTCAGGCCTTTCTCTCCCGCACATTCCAGACGACGGCTGATGACCCAGCCTTTCTGTTCATATTCATTGACCACCCAGTCTGGTAAAGCTGCTATACCGCGTCCGCTGGCAACCAGCTGAATCAGCATCTGGGTCAAATCGGTAGTACGGATGTGTTTGGGCTGAATATTGGCAGGAATAAACAGTTTTGCCATAATATCCAGCCGGTGTTTATCGACCGGATAAGTAATTAAGGTTTCCTCAGCCAGCTGCTGTATCGTAATTTGCTCAACACGGACCAGTGGATGGGTACTGGCAAGCACAAGACGAGATTCATACTCAAAAATTGGAAAATACTCCACCCCTTTTAGAGCAATCGGATCAGCTGTAATTAACAGATCAAACTCGGCAGTTTGCAAAAGTTCATGAGGATTAGCTTCAAAGCCGGAAGCAAAATCCAGATCTACATCTGGGTACTGATGACGATACTGGTTGAGAAGTGGCATTAGCCAGTCGAAACAGCTATGACATTCTGAAGAAAATATAATACGCCCAGTTTGTCCATGAACAATACGGGTTATATCACTTTGTGCAAGTTGTATCTGTGGCAGAACATCATCTGCCAGTCGTAACAGGCGTTGCCCAACATTAGAAAAAGTTACAGGGCGGCTTCGGCGATTTACTACTTCAGTTCCATACCAGTGATCCAGTTCCTTTAACTGATGAGAAATTGCTGACGGCGTAAGGCATAAATCATTAGCAGCAGCCACCAGCGAACCATGTTCACGTAAAGCCAGTAAAGTTTTTAAGTGACGGATCTCAAGCATAAATTAAACTTAAAACGTTCAAATGAATTAAATTCAATATACCATGAATTTAATTAGTTTTACTCAATTATAACTTTTCTTTATTATTCTTAAATAAGTTAATTTTACCCATAAAAATTAGGATGAATATTTTATTAAGCCAATATTCTTGACTACTCGGGTACCAAGGCAAAATATGAATATTAATTTGCAGAAAAAGACTATGGACAAGGAAAAACTGACCAGAACAGGTTTCTGGAAAAAACTCAGCCGGTTGAAGATAACAAGCAGAAAAATCAGATTGATGCCAGCTTTAGCCTGTTTACAATTGGCTATTTTATTTTTTATGAAGGTTTTTTAATTCAGACAGTATTACACTTATTTTTTTATATTTTCAAGCTGTTAAGAAATTAAATAAGATAGAATATTTAACTTTCTCTCGCCCTTCCCATTATATTGAAATCTACTAATTTACCTAGGTTAATAGCTTATTTTATAAAGGTAAATAATCATTCCTATCCTTAAAGCAAGCCGATCATAATAGTTTAATGCTAACCCTATAATCTTTATATACCAGTTAAATGCCTATAAAAACCTATAAATTATTAAAAGAGATTTGATATCAACTGGCCTGTCAGTTGCTATATGCTTTTGGGTTTGAATTTATAGTCTGCGTATACTGAATATAAAAAATAGACCTTTAAATTAGGTCTATTTTTTAAATGAAAATTAGAAAAAAGATAATATGCTCTGAATTACCACTGCATTAATAATATCAACAAAAAATGCTCCACATAATGGTACTACTAGAAAAGCCTTGTGTGATGGGCCATAAGTATTGGTGACTGCCTGAATATTGGCAATGGCTGTAGGTGTAGCCCCCATACCGAAACCACAATGCCCTGCACTTAAAACCGCAGCATCATAATTTTTACCCATAAAGCGGTAAGTCACAAAAATAGTAAATAAGGCAAGCCCTGCTGTTTGCGCAATGAGTATTACAACCAGGGCGCCTGCCAGATCTGCCAGTAACCAGAGTTGAAGTGATAGCAAAGCAATTGCCAGAAAAACAGATAATGAAGCATTGCCAAATACATCAATAGCCCGATCAAAAATATTTACTTTAAAAACATTTTCCAGAATATTACGCAGCAATACTCCTGTGGCCAGCGCCCAAACAAAAGTAGGCAGTTCAAACCATTGTCCTGCACTGATATCAGTCATCCAGTTAGCAGCATAAATACAGAAGGCAAACATACCAAGCGTAGTCACTGCATTACTGGCAGTAATCAATCGGGTTTTACGTGGATACTCGAACGGCGCAACATCTGTTTCAAGCCCAGGAGGTGTTTCATCATCACGCTGGTTATAGGGAATTTCTTCTGCCAGTTGATGACGCCGGATTAGAAATTTAGCGACCGGACCACCCATCACTCCCCCAATAATAAGACCAAATGTCGCACTGGCCATACCGAGCACAATCGCTCCCTGAATGCCATATTCGGTTTCCAGAATCTCTCCCCAGGCACCTGCTGTTCCATGACCACCTGTTAAAGTAATTGATCCGGCAATCAAGCCGATGAGCGGGTCAAGTCCTAATAAAGTTGCCAGACTCATGCCAATTGCATTTTGTACAAGTACATAGAAAGCTACACAAACCAGAAATACCAGCAAGGCCCCGCCGCCCTTCTTCAGTTTGACTAAACTCGCGCTCAAACCGATTGACGAGAAAAACATGAGCATAAAAATATTCTGTACATTACTGTCAAAATTTACACTCATATTAAGAAAATTATGGAGCAGGTAAGCAATAAGCGCAGCAATCAAGCCGCCTACTACTGGTTCAGGAATATTATACTGTCTCAAGAAATTAATTCTTTGAATCAAAAACCGGCCCAATAACAGGACCAGTACAGCTAATACCAAGGTTCCAAAAGCATCGATTTGATAATTCATCTGGTTTCCTGATTTTCTTTATCATTTATTTCGTAAGTTCTAGCCTCAGTATGCGACTAGTTGAAAGTTCTTTATGTATCAGCTTGTTTAGTTTAAGTTTTTATAGAGTTTTATTTTGACTAATTAAAAATCAAATTTGGTTTAGCATGTTTCTCCAACTCGAACTAATTTGCTTATATTTCTGTTAGATACGTTAAATACTTAATAGTTCCCTACTGACTTGATCAAACTCATTAATAACCTCTCATATATAGATAAAATAGTACCTAAATATGAAGTGATTTTTTATTTTTTTATATTTTTTACCTATTTTTCCTTATAATTCGCGTTCTTGTTATTTTTTTAAGTAGTTATGCCTCTAGTAGAAGACTCTCCTGTCGAAAAAAAATCTTATTCGCTCTTTCTTGCCATTTTCGCTTTAGCACTTGGCGGATTTTGTATTGGTACGACTGAGTTTGTTGCTATGGGCCTGATTCAGGAAATTGCAGCAGATCTCAACATTTCTGTTCCAGCTGCCGGGCATTTTATTAGTGCTTATGCGTTAGGCGTAACCATTGGTGCGCCGGTAATCGCGATTTTAGGCGCCCGGATGCCACGTAAAATATTATTAATAGGTTTAATGCTATTTTATGGGATAGCGAATGGATTGACTGCTTTAGCGCATAGTACTGAAACTGTCATGCTGTCACGTTTTATTGCCGGTTTACCGCATGGGGCTTATTTTGGTGTAGGGGCTCTGGTCGCAGCAGAGCTGGCCGGTCCTTCGCGTCGTGCTTCGGCAGTTGCACAAATGATGTTAGGGCTTACTCTGGCAACAGTGGTTGGCGTACCCTTGGCCACCTGGCTAGGTCAGCAGTTTGGCTGGCGCACCGGTTTTGAATTCTCTGCCTTAATTGCTTTTTTAACTGTAGCAGTGGTCATACTCTATATTCCAAAAATTCAGGTTCAGGCTACAGCGAGTATCAAGACAGAACTGGCCGGACTTAAAAATGTTCAGATGTGGTTGACACTAGGCGTCGGTGCAATCGGTTTCGGGGGGATGTTCTCGGTTTATAGTTATGTTTCACCCATTCTGACTGAGTATACTGGCGCAAATATTGAAGTGGTGCCTGTAGCATTAGCAATCTGGGGAGCAGGAATGGTCATTGGCGGTCTGGTTGCAGGCTGGCTGGCAGACCGGTATTTAAATAAAACTATTGTTGGTATTCTGGTTAGTTCAGCTTTAGCTTTCGTGTTAGCCAGTTTTATGCTTTCTGATCTATATACTGCGTTTCTAGCTCTATTTCTCATCGGCCTGACTGTTATGGGCTTAGGTGGAACTTTACAAACCCGTCTAATGGATGTTGCTGGTGAAGCACAAGCCGTTGCGGCATCCCTGAACCATTCTGCTTTTAATCTGGCAAATGCTTTGGGCGCCTTTTTAGGAGGTTGGGTACTGAGTCATGGTATGGGCTGGCTAGCACCTGTCTGGGTTGGATTCGTGCTCAGTCTTGGCGGTTTAATTATTTTATTATTTGCTTTCGCTGTTGAAAAGAAACAAAAGCTCTTACAGACCAGTTAAAAATGACTTGCTTAAATATCGGTCAATTTTTCGCCTCTATAAGACAGAGCTTGTATGCAGCTGTTCCTTTTAATTCAAAAGTCATTTTGCAACGATTTCAAAATAATTTTTAGCTGAAAATTCTCGCTAGCCAACTTAAATTATGTTTTAATGCAGGCAGTTTGAGATGAGCCTCATACAGTATATAGCACGATCTATATACGACTAAGCCCCGCACTGCGGGGCTTTTTTATCACTTAACTTTTTAAAAATAACTTGTGAAGATGACTTGACTGGCACTCTTGCTTTAAATTTAGACAGCTTAGTTTAAGGCAGTTTCGACCTCTTTCAGCATATCTTTCATACCGCCCAGTCCACCATTCATTAAATACCAGTTGCTTGAGTCCAGATATACAATGTGACCATTTTTAGCAGCTTTGGTCTGGTTCACAATATTATTGTCCAGAATATGTTTTGCACCATCCTTCTTGTCGGTAATAGCTGCGCCGCGGTCAATCACGAATAGATAATCCGGATTTTTCTGTGCAATGAATTCATGTGAAATTGCCATGCCATGTAACCCTACTTTAATAGATGGATCAGCTGGAGTGAAACCGTACAGATCATGGATATTACCAAAACGTGAACCCGGGCCATAGGCAGCAATTTTATTATTATTAACCAGCACGATCAGAGCAGTCTTGCCTTTAGTCTTTTGCTTAATTTCAGCAATATCCTGTTCCAGCTCGGCCAGTTCCTTTTCAGCCTCCGCTGTTTTACCTACCATTTGAGCAATATTCAGTGTTTGCTGTTTAAAAGAGTTAAATTGGTCTTTATAGTCAATATCAACAAAATAGGTAGGTGCAATCTGTTTGATCTGATCAACCAGATTTTCCATTCGGCCACTCATCAGGATCAGTTGTGGCTGGCTGGCTGCAATTCGTTCCAAGTTCGGTTCTTTTACTGTACCGACATCTGCATATTTTTGGTCATTAAACTTGTTTAATACTGCTGGTAAAGGTGTACCTTTAGGTAAAGCTACCACCTTCTCATCTGCTCCTAGTTCATGAATGGTATTTAATGCATTGGTATCTAATACTGCAATTCTTGAAAGATTAGCCGGTACATCAATATTACCTGCCTTGCTGCTAAAACTTAAGGTATCTGCACTCTGCGCTTGTGTTGTACCTTCAGAAGGTATATTGGAATTGCTGCATGCAGTAACCACAGCGGCCAAGGCAATGGCGAGTACCTTCTTGTTAAAAAACATATCTATCTCCTAGCTAATAAAGTACAGACCAAGTTTGTGTTGCTGAACTTGCTGAATTGGAATGGCAAAATCAAAAATATGCTGCAGTACATTTTCCTGCATAATCTGTTCGGGTGTGCCCTGATAAAGTAACTGTCCATCTTTCATGGCAATAATCTGGTCGGCATAGACCGAGGCAAAATTAATATCATGTATTACCACAATAATTGACTTGCCATGATTCACCGCCAAGTCTTTCAGTACCCGCATAATTTGTGCAGAGTGCTTCATGTCCAGATTGTTTAAAGGTTCATCCAGCAGGATATAATCTGTATCCTGTGCCAGAACCATAGAAATATAAGCTCGCTGGCGCTGGCCACCTGAAAGTTCACTCAGCTGTTTATGCCGTAACGGTTCTAGTTCCATGTAGGCGATTGCCTGATCAATAATCTTTTGGTCTTCAGCTTTTAAGCGGCCCTGTGAATAGGGAAAACGTCCAAAAGCCACTAAATCTTCAATACTTAAACGTAATTCCGTATGATTGGACTGTTTAAGAATTGCCAGCTTTTTAGCAATCTCGGTACTTCTCATCTGCTGTATATTCTGGCTATCGAGCAGAACGTCGCCGGTATCAACCTGAGTCAAACGGCTAATCATTGACAGCAAAGTACTTTTGCCTGCCCCATTTGGCCCGATAAAAGCAGTGAACTGTCCTTTGGCAATAGTAAGCGACACATTATTTACCACCTTCTGCCCGTGATAGCTTTTGCTTAAATTTTTCAGCTCAATTGCCATTTTTTATTTTCCTTCAACAAAATCCAGAAGAAATAAATTCCACCGACAAAATTAATAATGACACTCAGCGTCGTTTTAAAATTCAGCACATGCAGGACAATAAACTGCCCAATGACCAGAGATAGAATACTGACCAGAATGATGCCAGGTAGCAGAATATAATGCTGATGGGTTTTAAAAAGTTCCAAGGTAATATTGAGTACCAACAGACCCAGAAACATCATAGGTCCAGCCAGCGCAGTTGCTGAGGCCAGCGCCAGAACTACCAAGATCAGCAAAATACGGCTGGTTTTATCGTAATCCAGCCCCAGATTAAGAGCATGGTCACGGCCCAGTGCCATAACGTTCAGCCGGTGATGGTGTTTAAAGCTATAAAGTAAAATTGGTAAAATAGTGAGTAAAGCTAACCCTACGGTTTCCATTTTCACTATGTTAAAACTGGCAAAACCGGCATAAGCAGCTATCTGGAACTCATCCGGATCGAGTAATACCTGAAAAAAGGTGGTCATATTGTCAAACAATGTTGAACAGATCAGGCCAACCAAAAGTAGAAAGTAGATATTCTGTTGCGCGACTTTCTGAAAAATAAAACGGTAAAGCAAGAGCGCAAAACTGACCATTAATAGCAGGCTAATCAGGTAATCAGTCATAAAATTTATTGACAGTAAGGTACTTGCACCAAAGAAATAAATAATCATGGTTTTAGACAGCTCATATAGCTTGTCTAAACCTAATGCCTGAGGAGTCACTACGCGGTTATTTACAATAGTATGAAACACTAAAGTAGATACCCCAACCGCTATGCCAGCAACAGTAATTGCCATGATTGTCTTTAAACGGAGCTTCGCAGCAAACTGCCAGCCTGAGCCCAGATTCCAGCCGAGATACAAGGTAATCATAATGATTACAGCAATGCTCAAAACCATCAGTTTGGTACGGTTATGCATAACGGTACCTCCGTAGCAAGAGCCACAAGAAAAGCACACTGCCCAGTACACCCATAATCAGACTTACTGAAACTTCGTATGGGTAAATCACTATACGTCCAAACAGATCACAGACCAGTACCAGTAAAGCCCCTAAAATTGCAGTATGCGATAAAGTCTTGCGGATGTTATCTCCGAGATACAGACTTACAATATTGGGAACAATCAAACCTAAGAATGGGATAGCTCCAACTGTGACGATGACTACACCAGTAATGACAGATACCAGAACTAGTCCTAAAAATAAGGTCTGTTTATAATTGAGACCTAAATTAGTTGCAAAGTCTTCCCCGATACCTGCCAGCACAAAGCGATTGGCCAGAAAATAACTCACTATTAAAATGGGTACACTTAAATAGATCAGCTCATATTGACCATTTAGAATGGTTGAAAAGTCACCCTGTAACCACCCCGCCAGATTTTGTAGCAAGTCCATTTGCAAAGCGATAAAAGTCGTAAATGCAGAAATGATACTGCCAAAGATCATACCAACCAGAGGAACAAAAACGGTATCCCGATGCTTGAGTGTGGCTAGAATACTCATAAAAACCAATGCACCGGCCAATGTAACTAAAATTGCAAAACCGGTTTTAATAAAAATAGAAGCGGCTGGCAGCAGGATAATCGAGATGAGTACACCTAACCGGGCACAATCATAAAGACCGGCTGTAGTTGGGGAAACAAAACGGTTCCGGCTGAGTGACTGCATAATCAGCCCACAAACACTCAGCCCTGCACCTGCAACTAAAATGGCCATTAAGCGTGGCAAACGGCTGGTCCAGAATAATTGCCATTCATGAATATTTCCTGCCAGCAATCCAGTAATATTCATTTCGCCCACACCTGTAAATAACGAAATAACAGCAAGAGGAACAAGCAAAAGAAATAGGTAACGACGTTTAATCATGGCAGGGAAATAACATGCGAAGTTAAAGCAAAAAGAGCGGAGTAATTAAGAAAATATCACAAATGAGAATAATTATCTTTAATGTTTATATTTTAAATTTTAAGAATGACTATTTATATTAAAAAATTTTATTTTTATCAAAAACTTAAATTAATTTAAACTCGAAGATAGTTTTGTTTAAGTTTGTAATTATTAATTTTATTAAATTATATTTTAAGTTTTTAATTCTATAAAATCAGTTAGAGAAACTCGTAGCCCTTTTAAATCACCCTTATTTAAAAGAGCTATAAGTTTAATCAAAGCCTTTACACAATTGACTCTGATTTTATGACAATAGTATATCGTTAAATTTTACAAAATATCTCCCGAATTTCCTGTTACTTTTGCTTATATGCAGTACAAAAATGAAGTATATTGAGTATTAACAGAATAATTTTCTATAGTTTAAATTTTGACCAGTACAGATTACACATTAGATAAAATAGACCGAAAAATTTTATCGGCTTTAAGACAGGACGGCCGTTTAACTATCGCTCAGCTAGCTGAACAAGTTGGACTTTCTTCTTCACCTTGCTGGACTCGGCTTAAACGCCTTGAATCTTTAAAAATTATTGAAGGCTATACTGCCAATATTAATCCTAAAGCCATTGGTATTAATGAGCTGTTTTTTATCGAAATTACACTTGAACGGCATGATGATGAAATTCTGGACCAGTTTAGTGAGGCCTTAGCGAATATGCCTGAAGTCGTTGAAGCACATCTGGTAACTGGCGATTATGATTATCTGGTCAAAGTAGCAGTTAAAAACTCAGAACACTATGAGCGTTTCTTACGTAAAAATTTATATTCTATGAAGGGGGTTCGTCATACCCGTTCAATTTTTGCTTTACGTCCTCTAAAACTGGCGAATAATGCAGATTTACTCATGATTGAATAAGTTAAAGGCTAAAAAGCTATCCCGTATATTTAAGCTATGTATATTTTGCTATTTTTAATAACAAAGAAGTACCTTGTATAAGCAGCTTCTCATTATAGGGCTTTTTAATCTCTAAAATTTCAGCTCAGCTTTCAATGTCGTAGACCCAGTTTCTGGCCTTTTGGTTTGTAGTAGCTTCACAGATGTAATAGTCATAATTCCAAGCGTCTTGATGGAAAATTTCCTTCTTATGATAAGTCACTTGTCTGCCATTTTCGACACAGATAAAGCTGTCACCTTGGTCTTTAACTTGGGTTCCATTGAGGAACCCACCAATACAGAGGAAGCGGGATTGTTTAGATATTCTCTTTTAAACTAGCATATTTAAGGAAATTTAATAACTTATTGCCTATATTTTAAAGATTATTTAGATATAGAAAATATTAATTAACTTTAAATTTTATAGTGTGAACCCTTTTTTAAAAAATATGCTTAAAATTTAACTCTAAAAAATCAGTAAATTTCCGAGTGGCTCTCTTTTTTAAGCCTAATATCTATATAGTCATATAGTTTATTCACTTGATTGTTATAAATTATTCACCTGCGAGGAATTTCATCATATTTAAACTTATGAAGTTTCTATCTTAAGGTCCGCTGAATATTCCACATATATATGTATAAGTATTATCAATTAGATTAATACTTGACATATATATGGAATACTAATAATTTGATTTTGATAATACTAAAAAATTCTTATTTTTATAGCTTTAGAATAATATCCATTTCCTGCAACCTATCCTTAATGAAATTATCTAGAAAATTATTATCTTTAACAGCCAATAATTTAAATGCATCACCAGAAAAATTTCTTAGATTTTCTATACCTTTGCTAATCAGACCCTCAGGGATTTTTTTCCATTGTTTAGCTTGTCCCCATGTTGGTAGTAGATGTTCTAGATCATTCAAATTAAGATGACACTCTTCTGATAATGTGATCCCATAATGTAAATTATCTTTAGCTGCTACAAACAAAAAAGTAACATGAAGATTTTTTTTGCTTCTTAATACACAACCAATAACATTCCTTTTACTTTCTGGATTAATATTACTAAGCTGCTTAAACCATTGTTGGCAATTTTTAAATGTGTAATGTATATCTTGGAATTCAGGAGATATTTCATAATTTCCTGTTTCAATAAATTTATGTTCAAAATATGCAAATAATTTAAAAAGTAAGTCTCCTCTATAATTACTACTGTTAAATTGATTAGAGATTTGCTTAATCGCCTGAAGTTCGTTCGGTGTCATTTCTAATAATATATTTTTTAATTCTTTATTTACAGTTACCAGCTCATTAGTCAATATTCTGAGTAAATTAATATACTGATTAAGAGCTGACTGAAGATTTGTTAGATGATTAAATTGAGACTTAATATCCTCAAGCCATGAAATAATATCTATCTTATAGCTTAAACATCTTAAATTTATATTAATTAACTCATTATTAGTTTGAATTAAATACTTATTATCAACTTTTTTAATATTACCTAATGAAGAAAAACTTGGCTCATTTCCAAATAGCGTTAAATAAATCAATAATGGTTGCTTTTTAGCATAATTTTTACAAAAGTTAAAATATCTTTGTAATTGTTTAGATTGATCGACAGCATAAATTTTATTTTCCAGAATAATTATCTGCTCTTCATTTTCAATCATTAAATCAATCTGGCCATAATCATTAAACCTTTGCTCCTTTTTTGTTTTAATATTACCTCTAATCTTAAAATCTAATTTAAAAAACTCTACAAAACTTTTTAAGAATAAATCTTTTTGCCCATGTGTTCCCTCAGGATCTAATAACTCTTTCAAAATTGGAGTATGGGTGAATACTTCACTATTTGATACTCCACAGATTTTCAATAGATTGAAGTTATTACCATGACTATTGTTTTCTTCTAGAATATTTAGAGTGGACTGAATGATCTGACTAATTTTACTGTTCATTTATCTACTCGAAAAATAAGGGCTGATTACTCAGCCCTTATTTTTAACTCATCTTATCTTAATTTTCAAAGAAAATCAGAGCATTGCTTTTACACTTGGGAAACGCCTTTCGGCTTTTTCCCTCTCGCTTATTAAGTTAATTGAGCAGCAGAGATCTTTTTAGTGTCAACCTTGCTTGCTTCAGATGTATAGTCAGACATCTGGTCAAAGTTCAGATACTTATAAATATCTGCTGCCATGCTATCAATTTGAGAAGCATACTGCTGATATTCTTCCGGTGTAGGAAGTTTACCCAGTACAGCAGCCACAGACGCCAGCTCAGCAGAAGCCAAGTAAACATTTGCACCCTGACCCAGACGGTTCGGGAAGTTACGGGTAGATGTTGAAACAACAGTAGTATTTGGTGCTACACGTGCCTGGTTACCCATACACAGTGAACAGCCTGGCATTTCAGTACGTGCGCCAGCTTTACCATAAGTGTTGTAGAACCCTTCTTCCATTAACTGACGTTCATCCATACGAGTTGGAGGAGCCAGCCACAGACGAGTAGATAAAGAACCACCAGGTACTTTGTCTAGAAGTTTACCCGCTGCACGGAAGTGACCGATATTGGTCATACAAGAACCGATGAATACTTCATCAATCTTGTCACCTTGTACCTGAGAAAGCAGTTTTGCATCATCTGGATCGTTCGGACAGCAAAGAATAGGTTCTTTGATATCAGCCAGGTCAATTTCATATACTTTAGTATATTCAGCATCAGCATCAGCTTTAAGCAAGCTTGGGTTAGCAAGCCATTTTTCCATGTTTTCAACACGGCGCGCCATGGTACGAGCATCGCCATAACCTTCAGAAATCATCCATTTTAACATGGTGATATTTGAACGAAGGTATTCAGCAACTTTCTCTTCAGAAAGCGTGATTGCACAGCCAGCAGCAGAACGCTCAGCAGAAGCATCGGAAAGTTCAAATGCCTGTTCAACAGTCAGGTCATTTTCCATTTCTGACAGGTCGATCTCAAGAATACGGCCAGAGAAAATATTTTTCTTACCTTTCTTCTCGACAGTCAGGTCACCTGCCTGAATTGCATAGTAAGGAATTGCATGTACCAGATCACGCAGGGTGATACCAGGCTGCATTTTGCCTTTAAACTTCACCAGTACAGACTCTGGCATGTCAAGAGGCATTACTCCAGTTGCAGCAGCAAATGCTACCAGACCTGAACCCGCCGGGAATGAAATACCGATTGGGAAACGGGTATGTGAGTCACCGCCAGTACCTACAGTATCTGGAAGAAGCATACGGTTTAGCCAAGAGTGAATAATACCGTCACCTGGACGCAGAGAAACACCGCCACGGTTCATGATAAAGTCAGGAAGCGTATGCTGCATCTGTACGTCTACTGGTTTTGGATACGCAGCTGTGTGACAGAAAGACTGCATGACCAGGTCAGCAGAGAAACCTAAACAAGCCAAGTCTTTTAACTCGTCACGAGTCATAGGACCAGTTGTATCTTGAGAACCTACAGTCGTCATTTTCGGTTCACAGTAAGTACCCGGACGAACACCTTCACCTTCTGGAAGACCACAAGCGCGACCTACCATCTTCTGGGCCAGTGTAAAGCCTTTACCAGTATCTGCTGGCTGTACAGGCGTACGGAACAGTGTAGAAGGACCAAGGCCCAATGCTTCACGTGCTTTCGCTGTCAGGCCACGGCCAATAATCAGGTTGATACGGCCGCCTGCACGTACTTCATCTAGAAGTACTGGAGTTTTCAGTTCAGATTCAGCGATTTGTTCGCCGTTTTTGAACGCAGTAACTTTAGCTTCGTCTTTATTGACTTTAAGAACGATTTCATCGCCCATGTTCATTTCAGAGACATCGATCTCAACTGGTAATGCACCAGCATCTTCCATCGTGTTAAAGAAAATAGGAGCAATTTTACCACCTAAGCACACGCCACCATCTTTTTTGTTTGGAATGTGCGGAATTTCTTCACCAAAGAACCAAAGCACAGAGTTGGTTGCAGACTTACGGCTTGAACCTGTACCAACTACGTCACCTACATAAGCAACCTGGTTGCCTTTAGCGATCAGGTCTTTAATCTGGCTTAATGGACCAACTTCACCCTGTTTTTCAGGGTTGATACCGTCACGTTCATTCTTCAGCATTGCATTTGCATGTAATGGAATGTCTGGACGGCTCCAGGCATCCTGTGCTGGAGACAGGTCATCAGTGTTGGTTTCACCTGTTACTTTAAATACAGTAATTTTGATTTCTTCAGGAACATCTTTACGGCTAGTAAACCATTCAGCATCTGCCCAAGATTGTAAAACTGCTTTTGCATTTGCATTTCCAGCTTTAGCTTTATCTGCTACGTCATGGAATGCATCAAATACAAGAAGAGTTTTTTTCAGTGCTTCGGCAGCCAGTTCAGCCAGTTCAGCATCATCAAGTAATTCAACTAAAGGGGCTACGTTATAACCGCCGAGCATTGTACCTAACAGGTAAACTGCACGCTCTTTAGAAATTAATGGAGAGGTCGCTTCACCTTTTGCCACGGCAGCCAAGAAAGCAGCTTTTACATAAGCTGCCTGGTCAACACCTGCGGGAACACGGTTTTCAATCAAGTCAACCAGGTATGCTTCTTCACCAGCAGGTGGATTTTTTAACAATTCAACCAGCTCAGCTGTTTGAGTATCGTCAAGTGGCTTCGGTGGGATTCCGAGTGCGGCACGTTCTTCAACGTGTTGGCGGTAAGCTTCTAGCACGGTGTAATTCCTCTTTTTTAAAAAATTAATTGTGAATTCCAGCTTCTTCAAAGCTTCACAAATAATATGGACTGTAAAATTTTACTAAAATTCCCGATAAAAGTTAATGCAAGTAAAGTGTTTCTTTGTGATGCCCATTATTTTATAACTAAATGTTATTCATATGATCTCTCAAGTGTCTTGGATCTTGAGCATCTGTCTCTACTAAAATTTTGACCGTTGTCAGATGACAGTATAGAAGGTTAAAGTGAAGAAAAATTCTTTTCTCCAATTATCTTTAGTCGGGTTGGCAATTTCTGAAAATTAACTGTGCATTTTTGCTTTCAATAAATACATTTAAAGCTGGTTTTATTTTCAAGATTTAATTTAAGCACTACCAATGAGCCCAAGCATCTTACTTAAAATACTTAGGCTATTTTATAAAGTTAGATATAAGTTATAGTTTTTTATATTGTGGCATCCGGTCATGTGGTGTACTCAGGCACTGTTCATAGGCCTGCTGTTTAAATTTTTCTTGTACATCAAGTTTTGCCTGCTTAATCTCAACTCTTGGCTGAAGATAAGCCTGATCCAGAATTTTAAGAATCATTTCTTTGATTAGTGGATCTTCCACACGGTTAGCATGCTCCAGTGCCTGAGCTTTATCAATCCCAGACTGGCGGTCTAGCATGATTGAACGTGCAGCATTACCTATACTGGTACAAAAGCCTTGCCACTGCTGCTCAGGCGTTAAAGGGGGTTTTTCGCTACAGGCAGCCAAAAGTAAAGCAGTACCTATTACAATAATTTTCTTCATCTGCACTCTCCTCTTGGCCCGTATCATACCCAACTTCAATGCCATATAGCGAGTATTTAGCCCTCAAAAGCTGAAGCCCTGATCATTTAGAGTTAATCACCATAACTTAAGTACCGGGCATTATAAGGTTGCCAGTACTGTGCTTTTGTTTTGATTAATATATAGATACCAATAGCCGTACCAATGGGAAAACTAAAAAGTAAAATAATACCAAGTAAGCGAGACAGGCGCCGACCATAATCTGTGCCATATTTGACTTCAATTGCGGCTCGGACATGAGCCAGTGCCAATATAACCAGCAACACAATAAGAGCCAGATTAATATATTTCTTTTCAGGTACCTGCGGAAAATATAGTACAAAAAATAGTAGGATAAAAATAGCTGCAACATACAAAATGGCTACAGCACGATGCATGCGATACACCCCGGGATTTCGTATCACGAGCATACTCATTCTCCTGATTATTCTGTTATGGTTTCATTATTGTTCTCATATTAAGTATATAACTTATTTAATGAGTTATTGTACGAAATAGTGGATAAAAATATTTGAAATTTCATTTACTTTTGCCGTTTAGAATTTGCAAAAAAACAGGACATTTTCGAAAAAATGTCCTGTTTGTCTATATTTGAAAACAGATTAAAAACGCCAATTATAAAATAGATCTATAGCACGTTCTAGCGACTGACTCGCCTCCAGGTATAAGCGACGGTTCACCTGGTAACGAACGGTAAGTGTATTAACCGGTGTAAATACCCCAACTCCATAACGGATATAAAGGTCAGGCGTAATATAACCGGTCAGGCTCACTTGAGTATCATCTCCGGTACCCTGTGCATCTAGCGCCAGACCACTTAAACCAAAAGTACGCCCAATCTGGTTGGTAAAGGCACGTGTGCCACCAAGTCCCAAACTGATACCCGCTGCTGCAATTGTATTATTTACATCGGACCTAAAGCCTTCTGCATTATTCAGACCAGTTGTGCCTTCATTAATTCGCCCGGTAAGTAGCGCATTTAATGCTTCCTGCTCAGAAAGTCCGGCATCATTATAAATCTGGATATTTGGACTGGATGCTGTACCCGTCACACGTACCCCGACAGTACTCCCCTGAACATTTTTACTGGCTTCAACATCAAGTGACGGGTTAGATAGAGGACCATTAAAACGTGCAATTGCCCGATTCAGGTCCAGACGCTGGCCATACGCTTCAATTTTTACTTGACGACTCACCCCGATGGCGCCATTAGCATTCATTGCAGTCTCCAGACCGCGCTGGGTTAGATAAACCCGGCCCAACAGTGGAATACGACTGTCAAAGCCCTGGAAGATCACCTGATCACCCAGATTGACCTGCACATCGGCCCGGATATCCCACGGACGGGCTGAACGCAGGATTGAAAGCTGATCCTGGCCTTCCTGTACTACACGAACATCTGAAGATACATTTACTACTGGCGCACTGGATTCCGGCATAGAAATAAGCGCGCGCGGCACATCAACCTTACCTTTAAGTGTCAAACGCTTACTCATTGGCAATATATCTAAAGATACTTCCGGAGTCACTACAGCAGTTACCAGAGGAGCCTGACGGATGAGCAGATTCTCACCTTTCAAACTGAGTTGGATTCTCGGATCATTACGCCAGTCCACACTGCCGGTTAAAGAGCCTACTCCACGGCCACTGTTGAAAGCACCATTAATGGTGGCCTGATTTTGACGGATAGCTGAATAAACCTGGATATTGGTCAGATTTACTGGCAGTGAAATCATGCTGATAGCGCCATCTTTTAAGCGTAGATCTCCATTAAATTCTGGCTGGGTTAAGTAACCACCAATTTTTCCGGCAAGTGATAAAGTACCACTAAGTGAACGCACATCCTGAATAAATGGCTTAAGTACACTGAGTTGAATCCGGTCAAAAGCGACTTCACCACGCATTGGCATCGGGGTTTGATAAGGATTAATAATAACGTTTGCATAACCTGTACCAATTGCTGGGGTAGTTACATCAAGACGTAATTGCAATCCTTCACTGATACTCTTGGCAATTACACTCAGTTCATCATAACGTACAGCCGTCGATACTTCCTGCGGATCTTCCGCAGCCATACCGATTTCTCCATTTCGGGTAACCAGCCGCGCATCAATTTTCGGTTTACTTCCTTGCGCCCATGATGCTCTTGCATACCCATTCAGTTTCCCGGTAACTGCCAGACCTTCCGGCATAAATGCAGCAAAATCATTCAAATCAAGATTAGTTGTTACCAGTGAGGCACTGCCTCTGGTTTTACTCACACGCAAAGGTTGATCCAGACATAATCGACTTTGCTGACTGGCCCAGCAATGCTGCCCAACATAAAGTTCAGTACGCGCAGCCGAATAAATTACCGGAGCATTTTGCTGCTGAACCAGATGTGTACGTGTAGAGTTAAAATCTCCCTGCTGTATCTGGCCTAACCAGTCATTTTGTGCATTAAAACCACCTGCCAAACGTACAAAGAAACGGGTATGGCGGTTATTTGCCTCAGCTGTCATTACATGGGCTTTACGGGTACCCGCAATCCGAATCACTCCTTCACGAATTTCTCGGTCACCACGGCGCAGGTTTTCAAGACGTCCAGTTAAAACTGTAGGTGCTGTATCTGAAGATGGCAACTCACCTCGAACCGAGAGCTTGCGTATACTGAACAGATTGTTCAGTGCCAGATTATCCACTACCAGATTTGTAGTCAGTCTTAAGCGGGGTTGAGCCTGTAAATTAACATACCCATAAGCACGACCACGTAAGCCGCTGTATAGCTCATATAATGCAGGTGCATTAATTTTGATTCTCAGGTTCTGGGCATTACCTGTTGCCTGTACCTGATTTTTACCATATGCCAGGAACAGGTTATTAGCTTCAAACTGCTGAGGCAAAAGACCTTGCTGCCTGGAGTCAATGACTACCGCCAGATTGCCCCGTCCTCGTACAGGCCGGTTATTAATAAATCCTGCAAGATTTAGTTTCTGAAGGTTAATACGTTTTAAAGTATCTGACCAAACCCCTTGTGTCTTGATATTTCCAGACAACTCACCCTTAACGCTAGAAACAAAATAGTGCGGTTTAAACCGGATTAATGAAGCATTCAGGTCCCAGCTTATTCCATTTTTCAAATTAAGCAGACCATTAGCCTGTATTTGTCCGGCTATTCCCTTGTGTTGCAGCTCTTTAATTCGTATAAGTTCTGGTGTACCTGACATGCGTAATTTCAACAAGCCCTTACCTTGGTTAAAGGCATTAAGCGAACCATCATAATTTACACCAAAACCGCGTAGCCCTCCGCCAGACTTCTCATCCCGGAATAGCAAGGCAATATTACTGTTACCACTGAGCTGCACAGTTTCCTGCTGATTTTGGGCCAGTCGACCAGACAGATTGATATTCTTAAGTTGAATAATCTGCTGGTTTGGCCGTGCATAGCCGCTACCGCTGACTGAACCATTTAATAAATTGACAGGTGCACTGGCAACAACAGTTTGCGGATTAAAGTTCTGGGCTTTTATAAAAGCATTCCAGCTTAACCGACGCTTCTCATGCGGAAGTAAAACTTTGGCATGCCCACTCAGACCACCTTGAGCTGCCTTATAGCTGAACGCAGGTACATTGAGAATATTATTTTTCAGATTGAGTTGAGCATTATATTGACCCGGTGGCAACATACCTTCTTCATTACGGCGGACTACTGTTGCCACATGGATATTCTGCTGACCTTCGACCAAGGCCAAGTTAACGCGGCCGGATTCACTGCTTAACCAGCCCACATACGGTACGGCACGATCAATATTATTCCAGCGCACATCCACCAACATAGGTTGTGGACGCCCTGTCTCCCCAGCTTTTTGGTCCAGTTTCAAATTCCAGGTTTCATAACGGTCAAAGTCTATAAGACCGGTAGCATGCAACCCGTTTTCCAGTGTACCGCTAGAAGCAAGATTTGTATCTAGAGAGGGCGGCAAGAAATCTCGTACGGCTTGAGGCAAAATTTTATTATCTGGATTAAGACGGTCTGCACGGCCTTTTAAATCCCAGGTTACCTGTTCGTCCCAACCGACTCTGCCTGCCAGGTTAATTGAACCGCCCATTAGCTGGCCATTTAAATTGGTAATATTAAGCTGATTGACCAAGTCAGTATTCATCAAGGCATTATATTGACCTTTAGGAATATCTTTACCGCTCAGATCGGTATTTATATCTAGATCAAGCTGTCTAATATCTCCATTAAACTTTGCTACGCCTTTTTCACTGAACAGTTTCTGCTCGGTCATTAAAGGCCAGTGATAATTATTCAACTGTAGCTCACCAAACATAGGCACATGTTCACGTACCGGATGCAAGACTACCCAGCCAGTAAGCAAATCTGGAGTATTAGTGGCCACACCCGCCTGAACACTGTCCAGACTACCCTTAGCTACTATTTTAATATCATGAATATTAAGGTTATTTCTTAAAGCGGGAATATTCAAATCACCAATGGCATTTAATGGATAATTACCTGAAAAGATAATCCGGCCTGTTGCATTGCGCAGACTTAAATAGCCCATATCCATACGTGAACGCTCGAAGTTCAGCTCAGTACCTGACCAGAGAGCATCATTTAATTCAATATTATAAAAATCCACTGCAGAGGTGGTGGTTTTAATCAGTAAATGGTCAACTGTTCCATTATCTACTCGAAGTACAAAAGGAAGCTTGATATCTTTAAATTCAAATGGTTTACCATCAGAAGGTTTATTATTAATCACCTGTAAATTACGCACGTCGGCATAATTCAAATGCAGTTCTTTTTGCAGTATTGCCCGCCATCCCAAAGTAATCTCGGCGCGGTCAATTTTGACATCGACCTGTTTCACTTTAACCAGAATATTACGCAGTGTAATGCCACGCAGTAAGTTTCCACCTTCATATTCATATACAATAAAGGTCTGTCGCTCCAGCACCCGGTCCAGTAAAAATTTACTGCCGCGGTCTGTAGAAAACATAATCCCCAATGCGGATGCCAAAAGCAGTATCACAATCAATAAAGCTAAAAGTGCACTACGAATTACACGTTTACGATGATTTTTTTTAGGTGCTGGAGCTGGTGAATTTACCCGCTGTTCTGCATCAGCCATAATATTCCCGAGAAAATTTTATATATTTATTAAAGTTGTGGGCCAATAAAAAAATGTAACCGGATAGGTATATTATCATCTGAAAGCCCTGCGGCGACATCCAGACGTATCGGTCCTACCGGTGAACTCCAGCGGATACCCAAACCGGCGCTATAAGCGGTCGGTGTATTAAAATCTTTATCATAAGCATTGCCAGCATCAGCAAATACTGCTGCTCTCCAGCCATCTTTAAATTGGTAATTATATTCTAGCGATGTCGTTGCTAAAGCCTGGCCACCTACCTTATAACCAAACTCTTCTGGTGACAGGCTCTTGTAATCAAAGCCCCGAATGCTCTGGTCACCGCCGGTAAAGTACCGGATATTATAGGGAACCTGATCAAAATCTTCTGTAAAAATATAACCAACATCAGCACGCCCCACAAACTGATGATCATTATTTTCACCTAGCGAATAAATAAAGCGCCAGCCAGCATTAACCAGTGCCATATCAGCATCAGAAAGTAAGGTTTTACTACCCAGTTCCACTTTATAGGTTTGTCTAAAACCACGAGTTGGATTTACCCGTGCATCGCTGTCAAGACGTGAGGTTTCATAGCCAAATAATAAAGACTGCTGTTCAGGATTTGAACCGGGGATCTGAAATGCATCTGGTATGCTGTCTGATACGATATTTCCACGCTGGTTCAGCCGGTCTAAACGGTAACGGGCCCCAAAAGTATGTTGCCACTGGCCTCGCGGATTTTTGATAATCCGGTCTATGCCTGCAACTGCTGACTCAATATCCAGATTAAGGCCTTTACCGACATCTTCCCGCTCTTCACGCTCATATCCACCAACCAGGTTAATATAATCGTCAGTTGGATGGTTATATGGAATCGTATAACGGCCATCAAGCGCCTGACGGATTTTAGATACTTCAAGATTACTGTCAAAAGCATGACCACGCCGATTCACGATGGCACGACGATATTGGGTACGCAGGCGCGCGCCTGTGTCACTACCATAACCAATACCAGTTTCAACACTATTTAAACTATCGGCATTTAAAGTAATGAGAACCGGAATGCTTCTTTCTGCACGGGCCTGCTCACGTAACTGTTCCTGTTGTGCTTCCCGCTCATCCTGAACCTGCTGTTGCTCGCGGGCCAGTGAGGCTTGTTGTATATCTGGCTGTGTGCCGGCAAACTGTTTTTCATCGACTACGTTCTGGGTAACTTCTTGCGCAGAAGTATTTTTATTACGTTGCTGATCCTGTGTTAATGTCTGTTCAGAAATTTGCTGCTGGTCAAGCAGGGTCTGTATATCTGGGGGAAGTTCGAGCGGTTTTTCTATCGGATCCGGCTTTACTGCATCGACCAGGGTATAGTTAAAATAGCGCGCATTGGTGAGGTTGTTTGCCAGCGTGTTAATACGCCAGGAAGTATAGTCATCACCTTCTTTCCAAGGAACCATACTCTGTAAGATATCATCATCCAGCGGAAAGGGTTTGGAAGGGTCACTCATCTGGAATACAGGTTTCTTCAGGCTATATCGGTCACCCGTTTCATAACGCAAATTGATTTCTGCCGTATTCTGTGGCTGACTGATTTTGACATCATGCAGGCGCCAGTAAGCATCGAAATAACCGTTATTGCTAGCTGCGTCAGTGATACGGCGTTTGGTCTCTTCATAAAGTCCATGATGAAAAATATCACCAACGTCCTGATCGGGAATAAGCTCGATAACCTGAAATTGTGGCTGTTCACTACCTTCCCCAGAAATTTCAATATCCTGCTCGGTAATACGTACCGGCTCATTCGGCTGGACATATACCCGTACCCGGCTATCACTTACTTTTTCAAAGCGAAAGGTCGAGTTATAGTAACCCACTGCTTGCGCAGCCTGATTTGAGAGACTGCGTAATTGTGGTAAAGCACTATTAAAGTCCTCAAATGACTCTTGGGTAAAACTGGAAAGTTTTCCTCGTATATTGGCAGCCAGCTCTGGAGGAGCACCCTCAACAGTCGCGGTAATCCGTGGCACTGTTTCTGCTGTACTCATATCTCGTGGCGGACGAATCCGGTACAAGACTCGTTTGAAGATATTCGGTTTTTCAGCATCTTTAGGCGTAGTTTTTCCGGTATCCAGTGCGGCCAATGTACGACCTGATTCGTTGATTTCTGCTACAATTGCACGATCTGACTGAATTTGCTGCATTAACTGGTCAACATTTACAGGCGCCTGGTTAATGGCCGTCAGCTCCTGCTGGCTTGCCTCAGGAATAGCCGTTTCCGGAGCACGGTTTAAACCTGCACGAAATGCTTGAGCCTCTGATTTTGCCTCTTCTGCGACACGGTAAATTTCATTGGCCATACTCTGGTCAATCTGCTCGACCGGATACTCTTCAAGATCTTCAAACTCTATGGGTTTAAAGGCTGAGTTAGTATCCTGATCTGTCTGCTGCTCCAGCAATCTTAAGCTGTCCTGATTTACGCTCCGATCCTGCGTTATTTCTTCTTTCTTTTCTTCAACCACTTTTTGTAATTCTTGTTCTGTCATGGAAGGTGCAGCGGCTATCTCATCCTGATCATCTTCAGGCTGGCCTTTTGCCTCACTACGACTGGTTAATACTGGCTTGGATTCTGGCCGGTAAGTCGGGATAGGTTCCTCCTGTGCATAGACAGAGGCAGTAAATATACTTAAAAATACATTTGTATAGACCAGTTTATTGATATGATTTATTTTCAGTATACGGTGTATTGACCGGGTCAGAGCTGACTGTTTAAAGTTAATTTTTGCAGGCATGTAAAACTCTAAATTTATTTTAGTGGAAAAATTTCCTAATAAATAAACCGGAAATCAGGCAAAACAGTTCGTTTTTCATGGCTCAACGGTTAAAAATATCATACATGAAATTACTTAGAGTTTTACTATTTACACACATTTCTTAATAAAACTAATGAAGTTTATTGCCCATGGAAAAACCAGAACATCTTCTTCGCTCGCGCCGCTTTCTGCCGATGTTTTTAACTCAATTTTTCGGGGCCCTTAACGATAATATTTATAAACAGGGATTATTATTAGTTATTACTTATGGGTGGATTCACCAGCAAGGTGTGCCGGTCAGTACCCTAAATAATTTAGCTGCCCTGTTATTTATTTTGCCTTACTTTATTTTTTCAGCAACTGCCGGACAAATTGCAGATCGTTATGAACGCTCACGCCTGGTTCGTATGATTAAAATTCTCGAGATTATGATCATGCTAATTGGCAGTGCAGGCTTTCTGATGGGTAATCTATGGTTATTGTTACTTGCACTATTTATGATGGGCACTCACTCGACCTTTTTTGGTCCAATTAAGTACGCGATTCTGCCTGAAATCTTAAAACCACAAGAGTTAATGTCTGGTAATGCCCTGTTTCAGTCCGGCACCTCGATCGCGATTTTAATGGGTATGATTTTAGGCGGCGCCGTAATCTCAATTTCTCAAGGCAATCTATTTTGGATCAGCCTGACAGTAGTAGTTATTGCTTGCTTAGGCTATTTAACCAGCCGTTTTATTTTACCTCAAAAAGTATCTGCCCCTGATCTCCAGATTGACTGGAATTTTTTTAGAACCAGTTTCCAAACAATTCAATATGCTAAAAGTCTGCCATTAATTTTTACTATTTTGCTTGGCAACTCATGGTACTGGTTTTATGGTGCCACTTACCTGACCCAAATTCCTCAGCTTACCCAGCAAAATCTGCACGCTTCTGAAAATGTGGTCAGCCTGTTGTTAACCTTTTTCTCTGTAGGCATTGGAGTCGGTTCGTTACTGTGCCGCAAGATCGGTGGTAGTGAGGTCAATATCAAAATGGTGCCCGTTGGTGCAGTGGGCCTGACTATATTTGCACTTTATCTTGCTGGCAGCTTGATGTTTGTACCCGAACGTACTGGTGAAATGCTGAGTTTGAGTGATTTTTTCCATCAGGGCTGGGTTTATTATCATGTCATGCTGGCAGTCACTTTACTGGGTATCAGTGGCGGTTTTTATATTGTTCCGCTGTATGCCATGATGCAGGCTTATTCACCTCGCTCACACCGGGCCCGGGTGGTCGCAGCAAATAACATATTAAATGCTGTTTTTATGGTAAGTTCCGCCATCTTTTCTATTTTAATCTTAAGCATACTTAAAATTGATATTAAAATACTTTTTGTCATCACTGCGGTACTGAGTGCTATTTTTACCATTTGGCTGTTGATCAGGCTAAAACCGATGCTTGAAAATACTCAAAACTCCCTGGAGGATTAACCATGCGTCATTACACTGGTATGGACCGTCTTATTCAATCTTTTGATCAGGCCCTAAGAAGTCTGGTTCCGGGCGCAACTACAGCCCAACGTGATAATCCCGCCCATAGTTCTGATACCCATCTGACTGTAAGTGATGCCCGCCATGTAGCTGGTCTAATGCGTGTGAATCACAGTGGTGAGGTATGTGCCCAAGCGCTTTATCATGGTCAGGCACTGACTGCCAAGCTGCCAAATGTGCGCCGGGAAATGGAACAGGCGGCCATTGAGGAACAGGATCATCTTGCTTGGTGTGAAGACCGTTTAAAGGAACTTGATAGCCACACCAGCCTGCTCAATCCGGTCTGGTACAGCCTTTCATTTGGTATGGGTGCACTTGCCGGTATTGCAGGTGACAAGTATAGCCTGGGCTTTGTAGCCGAAACTGAACGTCAGGTCAGTCTACATCTGGAAGATCATCTTCGCCAGTTACCGGCCCAAGATGACCGTTCACGAAAAATTCTGGAACAGATGAACGAAGATGAATTGCATCACCGGGATACTGCATTGAATGCCGGAGGGGTTGATCTGCCTTATCCAGTCCGGATGACCATGACAGCAATTTCTAAACTGATGACTAAAACCAGTTACTACATTTAATGCTTTGTCCTTTAGTTTTAAATCACAGGAATATTTAGTCTTCTGATATATAAAACTACTTTAATCCAGCATATCGATATTCCAGCAGGGATACGGATGCTGGATTTTTTGTGGCTGTAATTTTACCCCGACATCCTGCAGTGGAATTCTGACATCCAGCGGCAGAGGCATCTTTCTAGAATTAAAGTTTAACTGTTGCAAGTTATTCCCCCATGCAATTACATCCACATCGAGAGTAATACAATGAGAAGGCCGGATACGCCCAGCCTGCTGTTCCAGTTCTTTGCTCCATTGCTGCATCTGCTTTGCACTTAACTGACTTTCAAGCAGACAGGCAGCATTCCAGTAATCTGCACCAATACTATCCCGACAGGGAATCAGATAAACTTTAGACCAGTGAACCCGTCCTAACTGTGCCAGTGCCGAACGTGCAAACTGGAAATATTGATGAGGCTGTTGATTACTGGCCAAAGCCAGTAGATAGCATGTTACGGTGGCGTTCAAGACGAATTCCTACAGAATTTGCTTGCGCGATAATGGCAGGCTTGCGGACCGTAATAATAATAGATTCAATACTAAAAAAGGTAGTAAAAAGTTTTTCAATTACTAACTGCGCCGCATGTTCAATCAGTTTTGGTTGTGCGTGCTTGATGACCTGTGCAGTCAGCTCACAGATTTCAGCATAATTAAGTGTATCTTGCAGTTCATCACTGGCTGCTGCACGGCTCAGGTCATTGTGGATCGTGAGATCCACCAGTAAAGGCTGGGTAATCTGGCGCTCCCAGTTAAAGCAACCGATGACGCTTTCGACCTTTAATCCTTCAATGATAATTGCATCCATAATGACCTGACTTATTTAATTAATGTTTAAGCAATAAATTCGGATCTATATTTTGCACCATTTGCAGACGCTGGTCCGCATAAATATCAGTATATGGCGCCAGAACACGCATAAAACGGTCGAAATATAGCATCTGCTTGAATAGTAGTGCAAAATCACGCGGGAACCGAATACCGTGCCGCTCACCAACAGCTACCATATCCATCATGATGTCATTTAAGTCTGCCGGGTTAGAAGACAGTATTTCTTGCGGGTCTGCCAGTAAGACCCCGCTAAATAAACGCTCTAAATCTGCTGCTAAAACCTGTACATCAATTTGCTGGTCAGTCATACCCATATTTAACATATTCTCTGCCATTGCCTGATAATTGGTATGCTGCAACGCATCCATAAAAGCAATACAGGCTGTCCAGACTTCAGGTTTTAACTGTCCGACTATACCAAAATCAATAAAACCTACCCGGCCATCTTCTAGCAGCATCAGGTTACCTGCATGCAAGTCAGCATGGAAACTCTTACAGAGCATCAAACTGCCAAACCAGGTATTCATAGCTGTAATCAGCACTTGTGACGGGTCTTTAGCATACTTTTTCACCACCTCAAAATCAGTCAGAGGTACGCCATACAGACGCTGCATAGTCAATACACGGCGGGTAGAATACTGATGATAAACCTTTGGTGCTGTAGCAGCCTGATTTTGGCTGATTTTCAAATACTCAATAAAATCATCGAGGTTTTGTGCTTCTTCAATAAAGTCAACTTCACGTACCATACGTGTCTTGATCTCATCAACAATATCAGCCAGTGAAGCAAACTTGACCTTGGGTACAACTTTTTCCAAAATTTTGGTGGCCCAGTGCAAAACATTCAGATCAGTATACAAGATGGTTTCCACACCGGGCTTTTGTACTTTGATCACCACATCTTCACCACTTTTAAGTTTGGCGGCATGAACCTGTGCTATAGACGCAGATGCCAGTGGTGTCTCATCAATTGAAGCAAAAATTTCAGACAAGTCGCGATCTGCAAATTCTGAAGCCAGAACCTGTTGAATATAAGAAAAAGGCAAAGTGTGGGTCTGATCCAGACAACCCTGAAATTCTTCAACGAATTCACGTGGAAAAAGTGAAGGTGTACTGGCAATAAACTGGCCAAGTTTAATATAGGTAGAACCCAAGGATTCAAAAGTTTCACGCATCATTTTAGCATTATTGGGCTTTTCAGCCGCTGTGGCATATTTAATGCCTGTCTTGGCTGCGATTACTGCAGTTTCACCCATACGGGCTACAGACCGCATGCTTTCAAACCATATATTTTTTTTCATAGCTTATAAATACAAGAATAATGAGAGAGATTTTAACAAATACACCCTAGTTTAAAGGGCTTTTTGCTCGACAGGCTGAACAATTTGTATCGTTTTCAAATTTAAGTATACGTTGTTTCATACTCAAACCATCCCAGAGTAAAAGTTTTTCTCGTAATGGTAAAAGATTTAAACCTAAATATAATAAAGCATGATGCGCTTGTAATGACGCCATCATTACCGGTGTAGTGGCCAAGACTCCCGAGTCAGCACAGCGCAAACTTTCATCTGTATGCTGGCCTTTAGGAAAAATACATTCATAACAGGCAGAGTTACCTTCTACCATAAAAAGCTGGCCTTGAAAGCCAATGGCTGAAGCACTCAATAAAGGAACCTGTTGTATATAACACACTTGGTTTACCAGATAGCGAGTAGAGAAATTATCGCATCCGTCCAGAACCAAGTCCTGTCTGGCAATTAAATCAACTATATTTTCTGCATCAAGCCGTTGATTAACATTTTCTACCAGAATATAGGGATTGATCTCTTTTAAACGTTTCGCCAGTATTTCAGCCTTATAAAAACCGACATCTTGTGGCAAAAAAGCAGTCTGTCGCTGCAAATTACTGATTTCCACGGTGTCAGCATCAATTACGGTAATTTTACCTACGCCTGCTCGTGCCAGCAACTCGGCAGAGGTGCAACCGATCCCGCCTGCCCCAACAATCAGGACATTTGCCAGCTTGAGTTTTTCCTGCGCATCAATATCCCAGCCATCGAGTAAAATCTGCCGGCTGTACAAGTGCATTTCATTATCACTCAGTTCCTGACAGTTATCTTGTTTTATCACCTTACATTTCCCTGACTGATCTGCGGCGTGTGTAATTCTATCCTGAATCTTTCATAGTTTTAACTGCTGATTTTATAGTAAAGCTATAACAGCTCCCAGAATATAGATCGCTATGTTAACCATAATTTCCCCCTCTAAAAGCTTCTCAAACTCTAGTTATGTACTTTCTGTTTATTGATGAGTTCTTTCATTGTTGAAATGTATAAGTTAAGTGAGACAATGACTTATTTTCCTAAAAATCGTTTTAATCTGAACAGGTTCTCAAGATTAAATCATTTAAATTAAAGAAAACCTTAACATTAGGAGAATCGTTATGACAGAACATGAAAATCGTGAAAAATTATGGGAACTTATTAAAGATGTACGTTTTGCAATGATCAGTCATCAGACTGAAACTCATGAAATTCATGCTCAGCCAATGACTATGCTGAACTCAGAACGTATGGATGAAGACCAGAATGTGTATTTTATTTTAAAAGATACCAATGATATTATGCAGGCGGTTGAGGCAGGCCGTAATCAACTTGGATTGGCTTTTTCCAAACCCTCTGACGATATTTATGTATCCATCAGTGCACATGGAGAAATCAGTACAGATCGCGCTTTAATTGATAAGTTATGGAACCCATGGGCAGAAAACTGGTTTGATGGCAAGGATGACCCAAGTGTGCGTGTACTTGTTGCCAAGGCAGTTAGTGCAGAATACTGGAATGTCACTGACAATAAGGTTACACATCTTTTAAAAGTCTTAAAAGGTAACATTACCGGTAAGACAGAGGAGCCTGACTCTGAGCATAAGCGTCTTGACCTGTAACTATGTAGAGTATTGAGGATACAAAATTTAATCAGCCTCAATGTATAAAAAGCACCTGAATAGGTGCTTTTTTAATATCTTATGCCTTAACCCACTTTTCTATTTTCCATTTGAGAAATTTCTTGCTGTTTTAACAGGTTGCGCTGTATTTTACCACTCGATGTTTTTGGTAGCTGACTTACAAATTCGATTTCTTTAGGATAAGCGTGTTTAGATAAACGCGAACGCACATAGGTTTGTAATTTATCTTTAAGTAGCTCAGAAGCCATATACTGATCTTTAAGTACCACGAACGCTTTCACAATTTCAGTGCGTTCAGGATCAGGTTTACCCACCACCGCAGATTCGAGTACCTCTTCGCACTCAAGCAGGGTACTTTCTACATCAAACGGACCTACCCGATATCCCGATGTAGTAATTACATCGTCAGCACGTCCAATAAAATCGATTCCACCCAATTCGTTTAGCCTGACTGTATCGCCTGTCAAATAATATTTTCCGACAAAGGCTTTACGGTTATACCCGTCATACCCCTTAAACCAGAATAAGGGAGACTGCTCGCAGTCAAGTCCCAAAATTCCAATACCGCCCTCGCCCAGTTCCTGATGTTGCGAGTCCAATACTACAAAACGGTGCCCGGGTATGGCATAACCAGCAGAACCCACCTTTTTAGGATGCTCTAGGGCATGATGATTGGCAATTACCATGCCCAGTTCAGTTTGGCCGTATTGATCAAAGATATTGACCCCTAAACTATCTTTAAACCAGTGAATGACTTCTGGTGTTAAAGGCTCACCAGCACTGCTGACTACACGTAGATGCTCACTGATTTTCTCGTCAAATTTGTGTTTGAATCCAAAAAACATGCGAAATGCAGTAGGCGATCCAGTCAGGTTACTGACCCGATACTTGCGAATGACTTCCAATGCATGATCTACCGTAAAACCTCGCTCATCCATAATAATACTATGACCTAGGCTTAATGGCCCTGTAACACCATAATACAGTCCATAGGCCCAGCCAGGATCAGCAAGATTCCAGAATGAATCCTGTTCTTGCAAATCGACAGCATGCTGCATATAACCTTTGAACGCTACCATTGCTTTTAGCGGAACCGGCACAGACTTGGCCAGACCGGTTGTGCCTGAGGTAAACATCATCAGGAAATCATCTTCAAAGCTGCGCATAGTCGCTGGACAGTCTTCAGGATACTGCTTGAGTATTTGCCAAAAATCTCTTTCATTCTCCAGATGAGGCACAGAATGTTCTTCAAGATTGACTGTAAGAATTGATGGAATACTAATTCCTTTTAGTTTGGTTCGCTGTTCGTGATGAGTCACTACCAGACGAGTATTGGCTGTGGTTAATCTGTGCTCAATTGCTTTAGATTCAAATGCAGTAAATAGTGGCTGATAGACTGCCCCAATACGCCATGTGGCTAAAATTGTAATCAGTAATTCCACTGTTCTTGGCATTAGCCCTGCAATACAGTCTCCCGGCTGAATATTTAATGATTTGAAATAATTTGCCAATTGGCCTGACGCCTGAGCCAGCTGATCAAAACTGTACTCGGCCTTTTGGCCGTCTTTACCTTGCCAGTACAGGGCAATACGGTTAGAACCCGTATAACGCTCACAACACTCTACATAGGCGTTGACAGCTTCAGGCGTACCCACAAGTTGTTGCTGAATTACCTGTTGCAGATCAAAATCCTGATATGCCTGTTCTAGTGTCTTCATCCCGATGACCTCTTGTTCCTGTAAGGCCACAGATCACTTGTGATCCGCCATAGCCCTATTTTTATTGTTATGTCACTGCTTCAGTTTTTGAGACTTCAGCTTCTATGTAAATTTGATTTACTTAAAATAAAGCTTGCAGGTTTTGGTGACAATTTCCAAAACTGTCAAATAAGCTGCCATATTCAGCCTATGAATCAAATTATCCAGGCTGATCATGATAGTTTTCAATCTAAAAATAGGTAGAGTTTCAGATTTTCGTGACTTCGCGTGCAATCACCAGTCTCTGAATATCTGATGCACCTTCATAAATCTGGCTAACCCGAACATCCCGATAGATACGCTCGACCGGAAAATCAGTTACATAGCCATAGCCCCCATGAATTTGTATAGAATCTGAACAGACCCGCTCTGCCATGGTAGAGGCAAACAGTTTTGCCATTGAGGCTTCTTTCAAACACGGCAGACCAGCATCTTTCAGACTAGCTGCATGAAAAACCAGCTGCCGGGCTGCTTCAATTTGTGTAGCCATATCTGCTAGACGAAAAGCCACTGCCTGATGCTGCATAATTTCTACACCAAAAGCCTTACGTTCATTCGCATACTGTACAGCAGCGTCTAAAGCAGCACGCGCCATTCCTACAGATTGCGCTGCAATTCCTATGCGGCCTGCTTCCAGATTCGAAAGTGCAATCTTGTAACCTCCTCCTTCCTTACCCAACAAATTTTCCGCAGGAATCCGGCAGTTTTCAAAAATAATTGTGGCCGTATCTGAGGCATGCTGTCCCATTTTATCTTCAATATTTGCGACCACATAACCAGGTGTATGAGTCGGTACTAAAAAGCACGAGATACCTTTTTTGCCTGCGGTTTTATCTGTAATTGCAAAAACCAACGCAACCTGTGCATGTTTACCTGAGGTAATAAACTGTTTGGTGCCATTAATGACCCATTCATCACCGTCACGTTCAGCACGGCAACTGATAGCACTTGCATCTGAACCAACATGCGGTTCAGTCAGACAAAAGCAGCCCAGCCATTCACCTGAGGCAAAGCGGGTCAGATACTCCTGCTTTTGTGCCTCAGTGCCATATGCATAGGTAATACCACAAGGCAATGAATTCTGTACGCTAATGATGGTTGAAATTGCACCATCACCTGCCGCTATTTCCTCTAGAGCAAGCACCAGTGAAATATAGTCAAGTCCAGCTCCACCCCATTCAACCGGTATCGCCATACCAAAAGCACCCAGCTCAGCCAGCTCTTTAAGTTCCTGAGCAGGAAATTCATGCGTTTTATCACGGTGAGCAGCAGTGGGTTTCAGTTTTTGCTGTGAATAATCACGAAGCATGTCCTGAACCATACGTTGCTCGGCAGTTAAAATCATCAGCTTACTTCCTTGTATTATTTGGCAGCCATACGGATTGCACCGTCCAGACGAATTACTTCCCCATTCAAATAAGTATTTTCAACAATATGAGCAACCAGTTTGGCAAACTCTGCAGGTTTAGCTAATCGTGGTGGAAACGGTACCATTTGTCCTAATGCTTCCTGCACTTTCTCTGGCAGGCCTTGTAGCATTGGAGTCTCCATGATACCGGGCGCAATAGTCATGACCCGAATAGCGTGTTGTGCCAATTCACGGGCCAGCGGTAAGGTCATGGCCACCACAGCACCTTTAGAGGCCGAATAGGCAGCCTGCCCGACCTGTCCTTCAAATGCCGCCACAGATGCCGTATTAATGATAATACCGCGCTCTTCCTCCCCTTCTTCAATAGAGTTTCTGGACATTAACTCTGCTGCAAAGCGCAGCATGTTAAAACTACCAGATACATTGATGTCCAAAGCACGTTGAAACAGAGCGAGCTCATGTAGCCCATTTTTCCCCAGTATTTTGGCTGAAGGTGCAATCCCGGCACAGTTGATTAAGCCGTGCAATGCACCAAACTGTTGTGAGATATTGATAAAAAGCTGCTGGACAGTGGACTCATCTGTGACATCGAGTTTTACAAACTGGGCTTTTTGTCCCAGTTCCTGAACCATCTGCTCACCGGCATCCTGATTCATGTCGACCAGAATTACTTGCGCACCCTGTCCGGTCAATTGTCGTGCTGAGGCAGCACCCAAGCCTGAAGCACCACCCGTAATAACAAATACTTTTCCCTGAGTTTTCATATTTTTCGATCCGGCTGTCGATATTTTTCAAATAAAACGTTTAGTTAAATGCAGGGTAATGGCTCTCTATTTACAGTACAATTTCCAAATTGTGCAATTGGGATGCCAGTTTTGGGCAATCTGCCAACTGCTCTACGAACAATTATTCATGATGGGATCAAGTGAAAATATAATGGACCGGACAGATTTAGAAGAAAGCAAAGGAACGATATCCGTCAGTCTGGTTCATGAAGCCTTGATGGTGGCCTATAGCCGTGGACTTGATACCCGGCTCATTCTGCAAAAAGCAGAAATAGCACCTGAAATTCTGCACTCAGCCAAAGCACGTATTCCGGTTTCAGCATATGCCCGTCTCTGGACTGCACTGGCTGATCACATGAATGATGAGTTCTTCGGGATGGATAGCCATCCCATGCGTCGTGGTAGTTATCAGTTACTCAGTAAAATGCTACTACAGGCGGAGACACTTGAAAAAGCAGTTCAGGATATGCTGAAGTTTCTGAACTTTATACTGGATAATTTACAGGTTGAGCTTCAGCTTGAACAAGATAAAGCTTACCTGGTGCTGCATGATCAAGGTCCAGTTAAACGGATGTTCAGTTATGCGACTTATCTGATGCTAGTACATGGCTTAATATGCTGGTTGAGTAGCCAGCGTGTAATATTGGATAAAATTGAACTGCGGTGCATGCAGCCTCTAGATGATCAGGACTATCGAGTTCGGTTCTGTGAAAAAATCTACTATGGCGCTTCTCAAAACCGGATTGAGTTTAGCCGGCATTATCTCGAAATAAAAATTAAGAAAGATAAAAATGCCTGGTACGATTTTTTAAAGCATACTCCCCAGAATCTTCTGGTTCGTTATAAAAACCCTGATTCCTTAAGCTTTAGTATTCGTAAATACTTAAGTGAGCTTATACCAGCAGAGTGGCCGGAACTTACCGACATTGCTGCTCGCTTTAATCTGTCAGAAACCACTATGCATCGACGTTTAAAATATGAAGGTGTAAGCTATCAGCAGCTAAAAAATGATATCCGCCGTGATATAGCCATTGAATATCTGACCCATACTGATCTTTCATTACAAGATATTAGTGAACAACTTGACTTTCATGATGCCAGTGCTTTTCACCGTGCCTTCAAGAAGTGGACAGGGGTCAGTCCGGGTACTTATCGGCAGAATCGGAGCAAGCTCTAACTTGCACTTTAAAGAGAATGACCATAAAAACAGTCTGTGGTCAGCGAAGAAATTTCTTTTACAGCTAGCGGGATAACTTTAATTATCTATTAATTATATAAATCTCTCTTAGTTTCTGTCATCTACTTAAAACAGCTTTAAATAGTTAAAATAGAATGGCATTAGTTTTTATCGGCTGAGAGATGGCGTTAAATATTGTTTCCCACTCCTGTAATTTTCGCAATTATCCTGCTCAGGATACCGGGAAAACAATAGGCCACTTGATAAAATTTATAGATAGAAAGCTAAGGCTTAGGTTAGCAAAATTATGACCAGTAAATAAAAGGCTCCAAATGAAGCCCCGATATAAATAAGTTTCGATCAGATTAGCTGACCCAATGTAACTCGATCATTGCCATTATAGTCTTTTACAGTACGAACCAACTGGAACCCTTTATGCTCAAAGAAAGAGCGTACAGCTTCTGCTTGTTCATACCCATGCTCCAGTACAATCCAGCCTTCTGGTCTTAACCAGCTTTTACCCTGCTCAATAATCGTCTCCAAATCAGCCAGACCTTGCTTAAGCGCAACGAGAGCCCGTACCGGCTCTGTGGCCAGATCTTTCATATGTCGATCTTCTGCATCGATATAGGGTGGATTGGATACGATTAAATCAAATATAGGCTCAGGTAACTGGTTCAATGCTGCAAACCAGGCTCCACAAGCAAACTCTACCTGCTGTAAACCATGTTTGTCTGCATTTTCACGGGCAACTGTAAGGGTGGGCATATAAACATCAGTAGCCAGAACCGACCAGTGAGGTTTTTCTGACGCTAGCGCCAGAGCGATGGCACCTGTACCTGTGCCTAAATCCACCATCTTGGTTTCTTCAGGCAAGTCCAGCATCAAAACAGTTTCGACCAGTACTTCAGTATCTGGCCGTGGTACCAGTGTATCTCGGGTCACTTTCAGATCAAGTGTCCAGAATGGCTGTGAACCAAGAATATATGCGAGAGGTTCGCCGGCTTCCAGTCGAGCCAATGCAGCTAGATAAGCATGCTGCTGCTCGGCCGTCAGCTCTTTATCCTGACGCAACCTGAACTCAAACATTTTTATATTTAGAATATGTTCAAGTAGCCAGATATTTTCCTGACGTTCATAGCTGTCTGGTATACCCCGAACCGTCAAGGCCTCACTAAGTTTCATTAGCCGCCATTTTCCTGTGCCAGCATTGCCAGCTGATCAGCCTGATATTCACGATGCAAGCTATCTAAAAGCTCATTTAGATCACCTTCCATAATGGCATCTAGCTTGTACAATGTGAGATTAATACGATGATCAGTCATCCGTCCCTGCGGATAGTTATAGGTACGAATACGTTCAGAGCGGTCGCCCGAACCCACCAGATCACGGCGCATTTCAGAAGTGGCAGATTCTTGTGCAGCACGTTTAGCATTCTCTAAACGTGAAACCAGAAGTGACATCGCTTTGGCTTTATTCTTGTGCTGCGAACGCTCTTCCTGACATTCAACTACTGTGCCGGTAGGAATATGGGTAATACGTACAGCTGAGTCCGTTTTATTAATGTGCTGACCGCCGGCACCTGATGCACGATAAGTATCAATACGTAAATCAGCCGGATTGATGTCTACTGTGGTATCCACATCTACTTCAGGAAGTATCGCTACAGTACATGCTGAAGTGTGTACCCGCCCCTGGGATTCTGTGGCTGGTACACGCTGTACTCGATGTGCACCGCTTTCAAATTTCATGCGGCCATAAACACCATCACCATCGACACGACAGATTATTTCTTTATAACCGCCATGTTCGCCTTCATTCTCAGAGAGAATTTCGAGCCGCCATCCACATGATTCCGCATATTTACTATACATACGGAACAGGTCACCAGAGAAAATTGCCGCCTCATCACCGCCTGTTCCAGCACGAATTTCCAGATATGCGGCATTGGCATCATTTGGGTCTTTTGGAATCATCAGAATATTAAGCTGACTTTCAAGTGACTCTATCAGGGCCCGGTTCTCTCTAATTTCTTCCTGAGCCATTTCTTTAAAGTCAGGGTCAGAAAGCATAGCTTCAGCTGTTTCAATATCTGCTTCAGCCTGACGATATTTGGCCCAAACTTCGGTAATTTCAGTTAGATCACTATGTTCCCGGGACAGCTTGCGAAAGCGTTTATTATCAGAAATAACTTCAGCATCTGCCAGCAGTGCGGTCAGCTCTTCATAACGGTCAGATAACTGATCAAGGCGTAAACGTAGCGATTCTTTCATCTTTTAATATGTCTCAAGTCAAACAGCATTCGACTGTTAAAAGCGATCAAACAGTCTGCCATATCAGAAAATTGCGCATAGTGTACCGATTCTGACTTTTAAAAGACATCATTATTGGCAGGTAACACTTCGCCTCTATAAATTTTTTAGAGATATGGAGACTAATCTTCAGAATTCATCCATATTTGCTTTAAAAATCTAGTTATTTGCCGTGATTTTAGACGTTTTTAATAGAAAACATACAAAGCTGAAACCAAACACTATAAATAAAGAGACAGCTCTCCATATTTAGTACGAATCGTTTTGTTACATTTCTCACAACGAAAGCATAAGCCTCAAAAGTTCTGAGCACATGGAGAACAAAATGAAATTAAATACAGTTTTATTAAGTGCAGCCTTAGCAACTACATCAATGATGACTGTAAATGCATATGCAGACAACACCACTCGTGTTGCAGCAGCAAGTGCGCTCGGAAGTGTAGCAGGCACAGCATTAGGTAGAAATATGGGTGGTAACACTGGTGCAATGATTGGTTCGGCACTAGGTGGTGCAGGTGGTGCAGCCGTAGCGAGTAATAAACGTAACCGTACTGAATCTGCGATTGGTGGTGGTGTAGGTGGTGTAGGTGGTTATGCCCTGGGTAAACAGATGGGTGGTTCAACTGGTGGCCTGATCGGTTCCGCACTGGGAGCAGCCGGAGGCGCAGCTTTAGGCAATAAAATCGCTAAAGATAAAGACGATGACCGCCGTTATTATAACTCCCGTCAATGGAATAAAAAATACCGTCGTCACCGTTAATAATAGCAGTCAAGATTCAAGCACCTTCGGGTGCTTTTTTAATACATAAGACGGGTATGCACAATTACGGATAAATTAAGGATAAGCAAAATACAATTTCATAACGTTATCTTCATGCTGAGTCAGGTTTGCACTATTAATTTTAAGTTATAGAAACCAGATTCAGATATATTTACAGGTGTACTCATGAACTATAAAACTCTAATGATTGCTGTTGTAGCAACCTCAGCCATGGGTATGACAGCAGCTAATGCAGGTAATGCAACCAATACTGCAATTACATCCGCTTTAGGCGGTGTAGTAGGTGCCGCAATTGGGCAGCACATGGGTGGACAAACAGGAGCAATGATTGGCTCAGCTGTAGGTGGCGGTGCCGGTGCTGCGGTTTCCAGTAATAAGCGCGACCGTAATGGCGCAATTATTGGAGGTGCCCTGGGTGCCGGAGCAGGTTATAGCGTTGGGAAGAATATGGGCGGTACAAATGGTGGTTATATTGGTGCGGCGCTAGGTTCTGCCGGCGGCTCAGTATTAGGCCAGCGTGTAAGTGAAGACCATCGCTATGATGACCGGGATGAACGCCGTTATAACTCAAATCGTTATCGTTACAATGATTACCGCTACAACAACAACCGCTATACTGATAATGGCCGTCATTTAGGTCATTATAAAAATGGTAAACGTTACTAATTAATTTCCCAGTTATCTCTTTAAGCATCTTCGGATGCTTTTTTTATTTTTGTATTTATATCGTTTTTTATCGATATACAAAACCTGTTTAACGTCGTATGCTTTTCAGTAATTGTCTTAATCTGGAATTATCATGCCTAATCTTGCCAACACTCGATTTTCTATTCTGGAATTGGTTCCTGTCCGTGATGACAAGACCGTTCGCTTCTCCCTCGAACATTCTCTTGAATTAGCCCAACATGCTGAAAAGCTAGGCTATGAGCGTTTATGGTTGGCTGAACATCATAATATGGACGGGATTGCCAGTTCGGCAACTGCTGTTCTGCTCGGATATATCTTGGCCAATACAGAGCATTTACGCGTCGGTTCAGGTGGAATTATGTTGCCTAACCATGCACCTCTGGTCGTTGCTGAACAGTTTGGTACTCTAGCGACTTTATATCCGGATCGGGTTGAATTGGGTCTGGGCCGTGCTCCAGGCACAGATCAGGTAACTATGCGTGCCCTACGTCGTGGTCGGCAGGAAACTGAAGACCAGTTTCCACAGGATGTACAGGAAATCCTGCACTACTTTAAAGAACCTCAACCCGGACAAAGAATTGTGGCAACACCAGGACAGGGAACGCATGTACCTGTGTGGCTATTAGGTTCTAGCCTGTTCAGTGCACAGCTGGCAGCAAGGCTCGGGCTACCCTACTCTTTTGCTTCTCATTTTGCACCGCGTATGCTTGGTCAGGCCATTCAGCTTTATAGAGAAAATTTTGAACCCTCCGAGTATCTTGAAAAACCTTATATCTCTATGGGCGTACCGGTCGTCGTTGCACCTACAGATGAAGAAGCAAACTATCTGGCTACCAGTGCCTATCAGCGTGTTCTAGGGCTTATTCGTGGTCAGAGCCTAAAACTTAAACCACCTGTACAAAGTATGGATGGCTTGTGGTCACCAGCTGAACAGCTCTCTGTACGTAACTTTTATGCAATGGGCCAGATTGGCTCCCCTGCTACTGTTAAAGCCGGCTTAGAACAGTTGCTGCATGATTACGAAGTTGATGAGTTTATTTTTACCTGTGATATTTATGAGACTCAAAAACGGCTTGAAACGTTTAGCTTACTGATGGATCTTAAGCATTCTGTCTAATGAGATTCTATTTAAAGATAAGGCTTGTCCTAAAATGACAAGCCTTTCTTTTATTATCAATAATTTAGTTAAAAAATTATTCAACAATCAATACCTTACTTCACTGACTTTTTTGTCCACCAAGTTTAAGCATTTCTGCCTACTCTTTTAGTGTTACAGCTTCCTACACTATTAAAAAATAGAAAATACAGGAAGACAGCTATGGCCACTATCGATCTGGAAAAAATGCTGCAAAAGGTCAAAAGTACTCAGTGGTGTTTATCCGATATTGACTGGAATGCGCCAGGTCGGGAAAAAATTACCGCAGAACAATGGCCAAAACTAAAAGACTTTATGGCTGATCTGATGTGGATCGAGCATGTGGGTGCACGGGCATTTTCAGCCATGTCAAAAAAAGCACCTAATGCAACCTTGCGTGAGATGTATGCCATTTTCCATGCTGAAGAACAGCGCCATGCGAATGCAGAAATGGCACTGATGAAACGCTGGGGAATGCTTGAGAACGATATCCCCAAACCCAACAAGAATTTGCGCCTGATTATTGAATGGCTCGATACCTATGCCGATGATATGCCCTTTTATATTCTTGGTGCAGTTATCCCAATGCTTGAAGTCGCTCTGGATGGTGCATTGTGTAAATTTTTACTTGATACGGTAGATGATCCGGTCTGTCATCAGGCATTTGAGCTGATTAATGCGGATGAAGCACGGCATCTAGGTGTAGGTTTCAGTGTCATGGAGCAGCAGGGAATGCATAAAAATCTGATTCAGCTAGGCCAGATGGCAGCTCGCATCGTTGATCCACGTTTAGTACTGGGCATTTTAGCCTACTTACCCCTGATCAATAAAATGCGCGACAATATTGTTAAACTGGGCTTACCTGAAGATAACCTGTATCAGGCAATGAATAAATTCACTCGAATCGGCGGACGTACACAACAAGGACGACGTAATCCATGGTTCCAAATTATTAACTGGCATGCTAAAAATGTCATTAACCGAGACAGGAAATTTTTTCATATTCCCGTTGATGCAATGGTGAGTATGACTGACAAGCTTCCAGAAAAGGCTTTACCTCGGATTCCTTCTTGGATATATGAATTAACTTCAGAACCAAAAGCTGCATCCTAACAATAAAAATTGAGGCATAAAATGAATACTAAATCCAAGGACCCGCATAAACCGGTTATTTTTCAGAATACTGCCAGGGACTTTGAGAATTTCCGTGGCCAGCTTATTCCATCAGAGCATATTGACCAGTATGATTTAAGCGATTTGAAAGTTGCAATTATTGGTGCCGATCAGGCTACTGTTAGCAAGCTGGAAAATATCTGTCAAAAAGCACAGTTTGTTAAAGTTTTCCAGATTACTCCCCATTTTATCTTGCCTAAGACCCAGAGTCATATTCACAAACTGATTTCTCATCCGTTAATTATCAAAAATCGCCGCTTATTTAATAATCGCATTAAAAGTCTGCTGGCTATCCGCCATCTTGAGGCCCAAGTTAAAGAAACCTGGTTAAGACGCCAATTGACACCAAATACAGGTGCAGAAAATAAAAAGTTTTTTAAATCGGATAATTACTACATAGCCCTGCAACGCGATAACTGTAAACTGATCACCTGGCCTGTGGTCAGAATTAATGCCGATTCTATACAGAGTATGGAAGGTGTCGAACATCTAATAGATGTAATTATTACCACTTATGTTTAAAATCAAAATAAATAAAAAAGAGGCAATCAAGGCCTCTTTTTTTACCCAGAAGATTTTTACTGCACTGTACCCTGATAATGGTAAGCCGTTGCAGCCTTAATATAGCGCAAATATTGTGAAGTCAATTTCCCGGATGCCTGAATGACACGGATATCAATATACTTCAGGTCTTTTGATACCCGAATAAATTGCTGCGGTAGCTGTTGGTAATCTTCAAATGCTGGCTGATTTTCAGGGAAATTCGCACGATCATACTCGACGGTAATCTCACTTAACTTTTTAGTTTTTGTCTCAAAGATTTGTATAGGACGAAGTTTTTGCCGAGAAAGTTGCAACGCCTGAATACTATAAGCACCTTCACGACTGCTTCCAATGACGATATCACGCACTAAATAGACAGTCATATTTTTAAAGTTTGTTTGATAGACATTCTGAACCAGGCTGGCAGTTGGTACTTGCTGGGTCATAATACGCTTTCCTGAATTGATCTGTACCCAAGTCTCAAATTCACGCATGGTGCCACCCGATGAAATATCAAAACTATAAAATTTTAATTTTTTGTCAGGACTATAACTAATAGACAATTTACCTGCATCAACCAGCTGTTTAAACGAATAATTAAAGCTTGCAGGATTGCTGAGCAACTGTTTCTGTATAGCTTCGGCTATTTGCTGATTATACTGATCTGCATCTATACGGCTATTTATCTCAGTTTGCTGATACTGCTTGAGCAATCCACTTTCAAATTGACTCAGAGTTTGTGCGTAACTTGAAAAAGAAAGGCTCAGTAAACTTGCGAGTAAAATTTTCTTTAACATTACTGCTCACTTTAATGATTTACATTTTAACAAGCTAAAAGTCTTTATACAAAATAGCAGTATGAGTTCTGTCATACTGCTGTGTAACACATTTATCCAATACGGCGTTTAAGTCCAGTCATCTGTAAAATACGGGTAGAAATTTCTTCAATCGACATTTCTGAGACATTCAGGTATTTAATTCCTTCAGAAATATAAATTCCCTCTACCGCACGTAATTCCATCTGGCACTGGCTAAAACTTGCATAGCGGCTATTAGCCTTACGTTCAGTACGGATGGCAACCAGCCGCTCTGCATCAATCATCAATCCAAATAATTTATGCTTATGTGCTTTAAGTACTGCTGGCAAGCGGTTATCGTCCAGATCTTCTTCAGTCAATGGATAGTTTGCTACCCTGATACCAAACTGGAGCGACAGGTAAATTGAAGTAGGTGTTTTCCCTGAACGGGAAACTCCAATTAAAATAAGATCAGCTTTATCATAATGACGGGTACGTGCTCCATCATCATTATCTAAGGCAAAATGTACTGCATCAATACGCGCTTTATAAGATTCAGAATCTGTTACAGCGTGCGTTTGCCCGACCAAAGTCGTTGGAGGTGTGCCAAGTACATCGGAAAGCTTACTGATAAGGCCCTCAAATACGTCCAGATTTACTGCATTAGCCGTATTAATAATATCACGCACGTTAGGGTCAACCAGCGTATCAAATACCAAAGGCTGCTCGCCTTCCCGATCTGCACGGGTGTTAATTTCTTCGACGACTTTGGTTGCAGCTTCTTCAGTAGTGATATAAGGGATGATGTGTATATCAAAATCAACATGAGGAAACTGGGCTAATAAGGAGTGACCTAAGGTTTCAGCGGTGATCGCAGTGCCATCAGAAATAAAAAACACACTCCGCTTAATTTGTTTACCTTCTGTCATTAAAATTCTCCTCAAACATTTGTCTTAGTACTATATAATCTTTATAGTAAACCGATCTTACATGACTGTCGCTTAGTAAAATCAAAAACCTAAGCGCTTTAAGATAATTTCATGCCAAGATAGTGATTAATACAGCAAAAGTGGAGTAACAACTTTGGAAGCGCGCGTAATCGGTCTGGAAAAACTAGGGAAACACGACGTTGAACTCGTGGGTGGGAAAAACTCATCTTTGGGTGAAATGATCAGCCATTTATCCAATGCTGGTGTATCGGTACCTGGTGGTTTTGCTACAACTGCTGCTGCCTATCGTGAATTTCTCGAACAGAGCGGCCTGAACGCCAAGATTCAAGCTGAACTTGCTCAATTAAATGTTGATGATGTTAATGCGCTGGCCGAAACCGGAGCTAAAATTCGTCAATGGATTGTTGACACTCCACTTACTGCAGAATTAGAAAAAGAAGTTCGTGAAGCTTTCGCAGCTCTCTCAAACGGCAACCCTGATATCGCGGTTGCCGTTCGTTCTTCTGCGACTGCCGAAGATTTACCAGATGCATCATTTGCAGGCCAGCAGGAAACCTTCCTGAATATTCGTGGTATTGACAATGTCCTAATTGCTATCAAGGAAGTTTTCGCCTCTCTCTTTAATGATCGCGCCATTGCTTATCGTGTGCACCAAGGTTTTGAACACAGCTTAGTTGCGCTCTCTGCTGGTATTCAACGTATGGTTCGCTCAGAGACAGGCGCTGCAGGTGTAATGTTTACACTTGATACCGAATCTGGTTTCCGTGATGTTGTATTTATCACTGCTTCTTATGGATTAGGCGAAATGGTTGTTCAGGGTGCAGTAAACCCTGATGAATTTTATCTGTCTAAACCTTTATTGACAGGCGGCAAGCACGCGGTCTTACGTCGCAACCTTGGCTCCAAGCACCAGAAAATGATTTATGGTGATGAAGGTTCTGCCGGTAAGTCAGTGGTTGTGGTCGATGTTGAAAAACAGGAACGCCAGCAGTTTGCACTGAATGATCATGAATTACATGAACTGGCTAAACAGGCCCTTATCATTGAAGAGCATTATGGCTCACCAATGGATATTGAATGGGCAAAAGATGGCGATGATGGCCAGCTTTATATTGTTCAGGCACGTCCTGAAACCGTGAAAAGCCGTCAAGATGTGGGCACAATGGAACGTTATCTGCTAAAACAGCGTGGTAGCGTGATCTGTGAAGGCCGCTCTATTGGCCAGCGTATCGGTTCAGGTAAAGTTCGTATTGTAACTTCCATAAAAGAAATGGACAAAGTACAAGAAGGCGATGTTCTGGTATCAGATATGACTGATCCTGACTGGGAACCAGTCATGAAACGTGCTGCTGCCATTATTACCAACCGTGGTGGGCGTACCTGTCACGCAGCAATTATTGCACGTGAACTTGGTGTTCCTGCCATTGTAGGTTGCGGCAATGCGACTGAAGTACTGGCAGATGGTCAGGAAGTTACCGTCTCATGTGCTGAAGGTGATACTGGCTTCATCTATGAAGGTGCACTCGACTTTGAAGTTCAGCGCAACTCAATCGAATCTATGCCGAAGCTTCCATTCAAGATTATGATGAATGTGGGTAACCCAGACCGTGCCTTTGATTTTGCACAAATGCCAAATGAAGGAATTGGTCTTGCTCGCCTAGAGTTTATCATTAACCGCATGATTGGTGTGCACCCTAAAGCCCTGCTTAATATCGACAGCCTGCCACGTGAAACCCGCGCAGCAGTTATGGCACGCACAGCAGGCTATTCTTCTCCAGTTGAATTCTATATAGAAAAACTGGTCGAAGGAATTGCAACACTTGCAGCTGCATTTGCAGACAAGCCTGTTATTGTACGTATGTCCGACTTCAAGTCAAATGAATATGCCAACCTGATTGGTGGTAAATTATATGAACCGGAAGAAGAAAACCCGATGCTGGGCTTCCGTGGTGCAAGCCGCTATGTTTCTGACAACTTCCGTGACTGTTTTGAGCTGGAATGCCGTGCACTTAAGAAAGCACGTGATGAAATGGGTCTGACTAACATCCAGATCATGATTCCATTCGTACGCACTGTTACTGAAGCAAAACGTGTTATTGAACTACTAGCTCAGAATGGACTTAAACGTGGTGAGAATGGCCTTAAAGTAATCATGATGTGTGAATTACCAACCAATGCACTTTTGGCTGAGCAGTTCCTTGAACATTTTGATGGCTTCTCTATCGGTTCTAATGATTTAACACAGCTTACTCTTGGTCTAGACCGTGACTCTGGTATTGTTTCCCACCTGTTTGATGAACGTGACCCAGCAGTTAAAGCCCTATTGTCTATGGCTATTCATGCTTGTCGTAAAGCAGGCAAATATGTAGGGATTTGTGGCCAGGGCCCTTCCGACCATCCAGATCTGGCGAAATGGTTAATGGAACAGGGTATCGAGTCGGTTTCACTTAATCCGGACTCTGTTTTGGATACCTGGTTCTTTCTTGCTGAAGAAAAAATTAAACAGTCTTAATTAAATATATGTAATAAAAAAGGCCCAACAGGGCCTTTTTTATTACAATTAACACCAGTTTAAGCAGTCTTATTAAAAGTAAATAAATAATTTAGATAGGTAGAAATTGCTTACTTTTTCTGGACGCAACTTTATAGAGACAGACAATCAAACTGTGATGATATTTTAAAATTACTTTAATGAAAGTTATGAATTTCTACAGTTATTTATAATTTTTAATCTAATAGCTTAACGTCACAAGAAGCCCGATGATGATGAAAAAAGCCCAGATTAAAATGATCATTTTCTTTTGGAACTTTACTACTTCATTCTCTTCAGCTTTAAGTTCGTCCTCGAATTTTTTAGATTTTTCATACAGTTCATTGAGCGAAAAACCTTCTTGGCTACCCGGCAGGATGTTCGAATTAGTCTTAGTTACGCCCTTATAAGACTCTGTCAGGTAAAGGCTTAGTGACTGTTCTGTATGAATTCTTTCCATAATTTTCACTATATTAAAAGTTTAGATCAAATAAAAATGACTACTTAATCATGTTCTTTCTTTAAAAATTAAAATTTAAACCCACTCCTTCAACTTTCAAAAAAAATACCCATACATTGAGTATGGGCAATAAACTTAAAAGTTCTTTAACTGTGACGAAGTTTACATTTACACCTCTAAAACAACAAGTAATTTATATAACAACTCATCACAAAAGCTTACATTTTACCCAAAAATTTTATTTATATCCGGAAAATAGTCATTCTTACAAGATTCAATAGGATACTAGAAAGTTAATTTTCAATCTAATTTAAATCAAGATTTCTAGTTTGGCTTCTTCCCTTTAAAAATAGAAAACTTTGATTAACTGTAATGTAATAATATTTCAAAATATTACATTCGTGTTATTTATAAGATAATTGTGTTATTTATACTGCCGTCTTAAGTTATCTTATGTTCTAAATGCTTTACGATTATTCTCTTTCTGATACGTCTTATTTACATTCTACGCCTCAGCCACAGGTTATTGTAGAGTCTTCTACTCCCCACTCAGGTCCATTCGGTGGTGTCCGAGGTATGGTTTCAGATTATTTTGACCTTGATACTTTCACCAATAAATTAAAGAGTATTACTCGTCAATCCAGTACCAGTGAATGCGCTAAAAGTATTCGAGTTGCATTGCAATCTGCTGGTGCCAAAATACAGTCTCATCCTGTTGCAGCTTCAGACTGGGGAAATACTTTGCTTTCTCTGGGTTATCGTGAAATTAAACCCTCTTTTGACCATCCTAAAGAAGGTGATATTTATATAATTCATCGTACCCAAAAACATCAATATGGTCATATAGCTGGCTATAGCGGTAACAGTTGGGTTTCTGACTTTAAACAAAAAAGTTATGATGTCTATAAAGATAAAAATGTCAGCTATTCTTATTTCAGACTAGCAAACTAGGCTGCCTAATTAATCACAATCAGATTAAATCGGGATTATTAGATAATTATAATCCCGGTTTATTTTGCAATTAGACTTTTTGGTTTCTAAGCTGCCGTTGGTGTTCACATACGGAAATTAAAATATTTTTATCGTTTACTGCCAGAAACACTAGCCTGCCTTGTTATAGACTCCATCCTCTTTAACTTATCCATTTGATAAAATATGGCTTTTTAAAATATTTTGTATGAGCTCCAAGATGTTTAGCTGCACTTATATAAAATACTAATATATTCTTAAAATCATTATTCCTGATCCATCAGGTTTAACTTTTTTAGTTATAATCTGTTTTGCCTCACTCTACTTTAAGCTGCTTCTGCTTAGTCAAATTTAAGCTTTCAGCTATCTCATATTTAAGATTTCCAAGTTCCTCCAATGTGGTTTAATATAAAAAGATTACAACCACTTCGCTCTTAAACTTTTAAAATCTGCGTATTCCCCTGTTTACAGACAAATTTGACTAGTTATTTAGAGCAATATGTTATAAAGCAGATGAATTAAAGATATTTAATGATGTCTTTAAATATATGCAGAAAAGTTTGAGTGTATATTTTTCTTTTTTGTTTCATTTATTTCAGGTATTCGAGATTCAAAATTTATGCAGATTTATTTGGCTAGAAATAATCAACAGGCAGGCCCGTATACTCTAGAACAAGTCAATCAGATGCTTGCCAGTCAGCAGGTTTTGTTGACTGACTTAGCTTGGCATGAAGGTATGACCGAATGGAAAGCATTAGGTGAACTTACACAGGGAAAACTGAGTTATGAGCCGGCAGGCTACCAGTCTTCTCCAGCCCAGCCTGTTTTTAATAATCCTGTGATCCAGAAAACTCATGTACAAAATAAACCTAAGGTCGCAGAGAAGCAGGCTTCAATCGGCTCAAGAATACTGGCAAAAGTAATTGATCTCATGTTATGGCTACCTATAGCAGCCATACCTTCTTTTTTCCTTACCCCTACCCAGATGTCTGAGCTCACACGCATTCAGACACAAATGCAGTCTGCAGATAGCACAACGAAGGCTATAGACCTTCAAAACCAGTTTCTTGCACTTATTCCAGCTGAAGCATGGCAGGCAATGCTGGTGTATATGTTTATTATGCTTGTGATCCAGGCTGTGTTACTTGCCCGGACAGGCCAAAGTATTGGTAAAAAGTTGGCTAATATCCAAATTGTAGACGCTAATACTTCTGGTAAAGTAAATTTAACCCGTGTTTTTTTATTGAGAAGTGTCCTGGTAATCTTGCTTACACTGACAGTAGTGCCCTTTATTGCAATTATTGATGCTTTATTTGCTTTAGGACAAAAAAGACAAACCTTACATGATATGATCGCCAAAACCAAGGTTATTAAACGTACTAAGTAGTCATTCACAGGGGTAAATGGATTTACCCTTTTAATTTTTCACCACTTTGAAAATATTGATTTTTTAACACGAAAAAACCAATCCCGACCAAAAAAATCAGTTTTCTTTACAGTAATTTAAAGCCACTTTATGTGTAGCTTAGTTTGTTGATATAAGGCATAATGCCCTACAACGTAGCGGTGCCCGGTAAAAAATGATTTCTTCAATCCAGAAGCTGTTGTTTAACTGATGCGGCACTTTAATCGCTATCCCATATTTATTTAGTAATGGGACTCTTCACCGAGGTTGTAAAATGAGACAAACAATTTTAGCTGTATTGTCTTTATCAACGCTTGCCGTACTCCTAACCGGGTGTGGTGGTGATCTAGTACTTCTAAACTCTAAAGGTCCAGTTGCTGCAGGTCAAAGTAACCTGATGATGACAGCAATCTATCTGATGTTGCTTGTGGTGATTCCATCAATCATCATGGCTTTATGGTTTGGTTGGAAATATCACGCGTCAAATAAAGATGCAGACTATAAACCTACATGGGCGCACTCTACTACGATTGAAGTTGTAGTTTGGGGTATCCCTGTTATTATTATTGGTATTCTAGCTTGGTTGACTTGGGTGGGTTCACACAAGTATGACCCATACCGTCCTATAGAATCTGAGCAAGCGCCATTGAACGTGCAAGTGATTGCAGAACAGTTCAAATGGGTGTTCATTTATCCAGAGCAGAATATTGCAACAGTAAATGAATTACGCTTTCCAGTAGATACACCAGTAAGCTTCCGCCTGACGTCTAACTTTACAATGAACTCATTCTTCATTCCGCAGTTAGCAGGTCAGATCTATGCAATGGCGGGAATGCAGACTCATCTGAATGTATTAGCTGAAGAAACTGGTGTATACCGCGGTTTCTCTGCCAACTACTCAGGTTACGGTTTCTCGCAAATGCGTTTCTTGGCATACAGTGTCACTCGACCAGAGTTTGATCAGTGGGTTGCTGCGGTTAAAGCAGGTAATGGTACTTCTGTAAATCCAGAAGCAATTCAAAAAGGTATTCTAGACCAAGCTGAATTTGCAACCTTACGTGATGGTAATCGGGCAAAACATCAAATTGAATCGATTGTTGCACGTGCTGTAACTCCAGAAGAGAAAGCGGAAGCGGCAAAACTTGAAGCTGAGGGTACTTACCCGACTAAGCCACATCCTGTGACTTACTATTCTTCAGTTGAGCCTAAATTGTTCGAATCAGTGATTAACAAATACATGAGCAACTACCACGGTGCAGACCACTCAGCGCAAGCGGGTGCCGAGCATACTGGTGCATCTCATGCAAATGTTGAACATGCGACTGCTTCTGTAGAGGAATAAGACATGTTTGGTAAGCTTGGTTTTGATGCAATTCCGCACGATCCAATCGTGTTGGTTACAGTTGCATTGATGGTACTAGGTGGTCTGGCGCTTGTCGTAGGACTAACCTATTTCAAAAAATGGGGCTACCTGTGGAACGAATGGTTCACATCAGTAGACCATAAAAAAATTGGTATCATGTATATCATCGTGTCTGTCGTCATGCTGCTGCGTGGCTTTGCCGATGCGATCATGATGCGTCTTCAGCAGTTCCTCGCTAGAGGTGGTGGTGAAGGTTATTTGCATCCGGAGCACTACGACCAGATTTTCACCGCGCATGGCGTGATCATGATCTTCTTCGTAGCGATGGGTCTAGTTGTAGGCTTGATGAATATCTCTGTACCTCTACAAATTGGTGCACGAGACGTTGCTTTCCCACTGCTTAACTCTTTAAGCTTCTGGCTCTTCGCGGGCGCAGCTGGCTTGATGATGGCTTCTCTGGCAATTGGTGAATTCGCCGCTACAGGCTGGATGGCTTATCCTCCGCTGTCAGGTATCGAATACTCGCCTGGCGTAGGTGTAGATTACTATATCTGGGCACTGCAGATTTCTGGTCTAGGTACGCTTCTTACTGGTGTTAACTTCTTTGTTACCATTATCAAGATGCGTGCACCTGGCATGAAACTGATGGATATGCCGATCTTTACCTGGACTGCACTATGTACTTCTGTACTGATTATTGCTGCTTTCCCTGTACTGACTGCAACCATTGCAATGCTGTCTCTGGACCGTTACTTCGGTTTCCATTTCTTCACTAATGACATGGGTGGTAGCCCAATGTTATATGTGAACCTGATCTGGACTTGGGGTCACCCAGAAGTATACATCCTGGTACTGCCAGCATTTGGTATTTACTCGGAAGTTGTTGCAACATTCTGCCGCAAAGCACTATTCGGCTATAAATCGATGGTGTATGCAACTGTAGCAATTACCGTACTGTCTTTTGTTGTATGGGTTCACCACTTCTTTACCATGGGTGCAGGTGCCAACGTTAACGCGTTCTTCGGTATCATGACCATGATTATTGCGATCCCGACTGGTGTGAAAATCTTCTCTTGGTTGTTCACCATGTACAAGGGCCGCATTACCTATACAACGCCAATGCTATGGACTCTAGGCTTCCTGGTTACCTTTGGTATTGGTGGTATGACAGGTGTACTGATGGCGGTTCCACCAGCAGACTTCCTGGTTCACAATTCACTGTTTCTGATTGCTCACTTCCATAACGTAATTATTGGTGGTGTTGTATTTGCAATGTTCGCAGGTATCATTTATTACTGGCCAAAAATGTTTGGCTGGAAACTTAATGAAACTTGGGGTAAAGCTGCATTCTGGTTCTGGTTCTTTGGTTTCTACTTTGCGTTCATGCCACTTTATATCCTAGGTTTCATGGGTATGACTCGTCGTCTGAACACATATGACAATCCAGACTGGGATCCGTATGTAACTATTGCAATGTTCGGTGCTGTCATGATTGCTATCGGTATCGCTTGCTTCCTGATGCAAATTATCGTTGGTTTCTTACAGCGTAATGACAATCTGGACCTGACTGGCGATCCTTGGGATGCCCGTACACTTGAATGGTCTACATCTTCTCCTGCCCCATTTTATAACTTTGCTCACCTGCCAGAAGGTAACGGTATTGACCGTTTCTGGACAGACAAAGAGAATGGTGTGGCATATGCTCGTCCAACGAGTTATGAAGATGTCCATATGCCAACTAACCGTGCTGCCGGCTTTGTAATTGCAATGTTTATTACAGTTATGGGCTTTGCATTGATCTGGCATATCTGGTGGTTAGTATTCATTACCTTCGCTGCTGCTATTATTAGCTTCATCGTGAGTTCATTTACTAAGAAAGTGGACTACTATGTACCTGCAGCTGAAGTTAAGCGTATCGAAGATGAACGTTATGCTTTACTTGAAAAATACTTGAAGAAGGACTAAGGATATGGCTGAAGTACTTCATCACGACAACCATGGACATGATGAACATCATCATCACGATGATACTGATATCACTGTCTTTGGTTTCTGGACCTACTTGATGAGTGACTTGATTTTATTCGGTACACTCTTCATCGCGTTCGCTGTATTAAGCAGTCATGTTCCACCGGGTACTCCAAGTGCAGGAGATCTGTTTGGCGACTCTCTTGGTTTTGTTTTAACTGAAACCTTCGCCCTTCTGATCTCTTCAGTAACCTTTGGTTTTGCTGTACTTGCTTCATACAAGAAAAATGTGGGTCAGGTTATTGCCTGGCTTGCAGTTACATGGCTTTTTGGTGCGTCGTTCATCGGCATGGAACTATATGAATTCAATCATCTAGTTCATGAAGGTTACGGCCCAACCACCAGTGCTTTCCTTTCCTCGTTCTTTACGCTGGTCGGTACGCACGGTATCCACGTAACTTCAGGTCTGGTATGGATGATCATTTTGATGATTCAAATCAAGAAAAATGGTTTGACTCTTCCAAATATGCGTCGTCTGGCTTGCCTAAGCTTGTTCTGGCACTTCCTTGACATCGTTTGGATCTGTGTATTCAGCGTAGTTTACTTAATGGGAGTTCTCTAATGAGTCACGATCATAACTCTGCTGGTGCAGCGCACGGTAATTTCAAGCAATACACGATCGGCTTTATCCTGTCCGTAATTCTGACCATCATCCCATTCGGGATGGTGATGAGTGGTGGATTTGAGCGTGGCTTACTGGTTACTGTAATTGCCATTACTGCTGCTGCACAGGTGCTTGTTCAGCTGGTATTCTTCTTACATATGAATGCCTCTTCAGAACAGCGCTGGAACGTAATTGCTTTTATCTATACTGTCCTATGTATTGCAATTTTACTTGTAGGCTCGGTATGGATTATGAATTACCTTCACTTCAACATGATGATCTAAACTGGTCGTCATGCTGAAAAAGTATCTATTCCTGACCAAACCAGGAATTCTCTTCGGTAATTTCATTACCACCTTGGGCGGCTTTTTATTAGCCGCCCAAGGCTCTGTAGATTTCCTTTTGCTTTTTTTAACCCTTATCGGTACAACGCTTGTTGTTGCCTCAGGTTGTGTCGTCAATAATATCATTGACCAAGACATCGACCAGAAAATGCAACGCACTCAAAATCGTGCTCTTGTAAAAAAAACTGTTTCTGTACCTGTTGCTATGCTATATGCACTGGTTTTGGGAGTAGTCGGTTTTAGCATACTATGGTTTTGGGTGAACACTTATGCCTTTGCATTTGCTGTGGTTGGTTTCGTGGTGTATGTAGGCTTCTATAGTCTCTGGACCAAACGTACTAGTATCCATCAGACACTGATTGGCAGTATCTCTGGAGCAAGTCCTCCGGTAATTGGTTATACAGCAGTAACCAATGAATTTGACTTGGCCGCCCTACTCATCTTCGCGGGTTATGCATTCTGGCAAATGCCTCATTCCTGGGGAATTGCAATCTACCGTTTTGATGACTATAAAAATGCAGGTATTCCTATTTTACCTGTAGCACGTTCTATTCTACGCACCAAGATTGAATCCCTGATTTATATCGTCCTATTCAGTATTGCCATGAATGCCCTATTCATCTATGGCTATACCAACTGGCTGTATTTGGTTATCTTGAACCTTCTGTGCATTTACTGGTTTTACATTGGTCTGATTGGCCTGAAGGCTGAAAATGACCAGCTCTGGGCAAAGCGTTTCTTCTTATTTTCAGTTACTCTGATTACGATTGTCAGCCTGAGCTTCAGTTTTACTTCAGTGTCCCCTGCTCCTCATTTCCCTGTCTTTTAGTCAATACAGAGTGGTTGTCTGTAAGCCACTCTCGTAGATGATATGTACTTGGTTTTCCACTTTCTGGCGCTATTCTTGAAAAGCATTTGTCTTTGGTTTGGTTTTTCCCTATAATTGCCGCTTCGCAATTTATGCGGCTCGACTAGAAATCGAGACTCCTTGCTTCTGATACCATATTTCAGGGGCTGTTTAAACCGTAAGGAGCTGACAATGCGTCACTACGAAATCGTACTTCTGGTACACCCAGACCAAAGCGATCAAGTTGTGGGTATGGTAGAACGTTACCTGACTCACATCAAAGAAGCTGATGGTCAAATTCACCGTTTAGAAGATTGGGGCCGCCGCCAACTGGCTTACCCGATTAATAAAATTCATAAAGCGCACTACATTTTAATGAATGTTGAATGTGGTCAAACGACTCTTGATGAATTAGAAGAATTATTCCGTTATAACGACGCAATCATTCGTAATGTTATCATCCGTCGTGAAAACGCAATCACTGAAGAGTCTTTATTGGCTAAAAGTGCTGAAGAAAAACGTGCGCGTAAAGCTCAACGTGAAGAAGCACAACACAATCAAGATTCTGTTGAAGCTTAAGGAGAACATCAATGGCACGTTTTTACCGTCGTCGCAAGTTCTGCCGCTTTACAGCTGAGAACGTTGCGTACATCGACTACAAAGATATCGATACTTTAAAACAGTACATCACTGAAAACGGCAAGATTGTTCCTAGCCGTATCACTGGTACTAAGGCTCGTTATCAACGTCAATTAGCGCTTGCTATTAAACAAGCTCGTTATTTGGCTTTGATCCCTTACACTGACAACCATAAGTGAGGTGATCTGTGGACGTTATCTTATTACAACGCATTAAAAACCTAGGTAAACTAGGCGATAAAGTTTCTGTAAAAGCAGGTTATGGCCGTAACTTCCTTATCCCTCAGGGTAAAGCTGTTGCTGCAACTGAAGCTAACACTTCTGCTTTTGAAGCTCGTCGTGCTGAACTTGAGAAACAAGAAGCTGATATTTTAGCTGCTGCTCAAGCACGCGCTGACCAACTGAATGAAGTTAATATTGTAATTACTGCGAAAGCTGGTGATGAAGGTAAACTGTTCGGTTCTATTGGTACTCGTGATATCGCTGATGCACTGACTAATGCTGGTCTTGAAGTTGACCGTGCTGAAGTTCGCCTTCCAAACGGCGCACTTCGCAACACTGGTGAATTCAACATCGCTATTCAGTTGCACCATGACGTAACTGCTGAAGTTCTGGTTACTATCGTATCCGAGTAATTCTCTGCAGTAAAAAGAGCATGCTTTGGCATGCTTTTTTTATTCTTAAATTTTTTATAGATTCTACAGTTTTATTTTTTTAATTGAATTTTCGATTTGAGCGTTTTTTTCTGCTGTTTTGCATTAAGATAAGTAACCTGAATTGAAAGTCATCTCTTCATTTTTTGTTTTATAAAAATCAGGACTTTATATGTCACAGGCAAGTGCCAAGGCCATCCTTAATCCCACACTACTGGAAAATAAAGCCACTGAAACAGCTCAGCTTAAAGAATTTCGTACGCCTCCGCATAATTTAGCGATTGAACAGGCTGTACTTGCAGCGCTGATGACTGTTGCTGAATCTTTTGAACAGGTTGGTGATGTTTTAAAAGAAAATGATTTTTATGCTACTCGCCATAAATATATTTTTAGGGCTATTGAAAAGCTTGCTCAGGAAAATTCGCCTTATGATGCAGTACTGGTCAATGACTGGCTGCTAAAACAAAATCTGATTGATGCTGTAGGCGGTGAAGAATATTTAATGCAATTAATGGCAGATTCGCCATCTAGTTTTTATAACCTAGAAACTTACGCTGCTAAAATTAAAGAATTTGCGACTCTACGCAACATGATTAAAATCAGCACTGAAATTCTGCAAAATGCCTATGATACTAAAGGTCGCAGTGTCAGTGAGATTCTGGATCTAGCAGAAACCAATATATTTTCTATTGCCGAGCAGCATAACAACAATAAAAAAGACTCTGGACCCAAGTCAATTAGTACGGTTACGGCTGAAGTAATTACCAAGCTTGATGAACTTTCTAAACTTGAAGGAAGCCTGACAGGTTTATCTACCGGGTTCATTGAGCTTGATAATAAGACTTACGGCATGCAGTCTGGTGACCTGATTATTGTTGCAGCTCGTCCTTCAATGGGTAAAACTACTTTTGCCATGAATCTGGTCGAAAGTGTCTTGTTTAACTGTAATTTGCCTGCACTGGTTTTTTCTATGGAAATGCCCGCAGACTCAATTGCTATGCGTCTGATTTCATCATACGGCAAGGTGCATCAGGGTCATTTACGTTCGGGTAAGCTTGATGGGGATGAATGGTCTAAAGTCACCGGTACTATTTTACAGTTACAAGAAAAGCATTTGTATATAGATGACTCCTCTGCCCTGCCTCCAACGGAATTACGGGCACGAGCACGCCGAATAGCTAAACAGCATGGTGGTAAACTTGGCTGTATCATGGTCGATTATTTACAACTGATGAAAGTTCCAGGCATGGGAGATAACCGTGTCGGCGAGATTTCCGAAATTTCGCGAAGCTTAAAAGCTTTAGCTAAAGAGATGCAGTGCCCGGTTATTGCCCTGTCACAGCTTAACCGTTCTTTGGAAAACAGACCTAATAAACGTCCGGTAATGTCAGACTTACGCGAATCCGGTGCAATTGAACAAGATGCCGATTTGATTATGTTTATTTATCGCGATGAAGTATATAACAAAGAATCTAAAGAAGCGGGCACGGCTGAAATTATTATTGGAAAGCAACGTAACGGTCCAATTGGCAGTGTACGTCTAGCTTTTGAAGGCCAATATACCCGTTTTAGTAATCTTTCTCCTGAATATTATAATCAGTTTGATGATGAGGAATAGATACTTAAAAATCCTTAATTTCTGTATAAGTTAAGGATTCAGCTTCACTTATTATGCTAAACCCTAGCCCTAGTGCAGCTTTCAATTTTTGTGCAATTTTAATGAGTTTAGGCATTTTCTGTTTGATAAACCTATTTAATTCTTCTTATAAATTCACAACCTACTCAAATATTTGCTGAGCTTATTATAATTAACTGCAAAATTTTTTAGACGCTGCTCTATGGGCTACTATTTACTTATACTCACCTAGCCAATCTTTCTGACTTAAAATCTTTATCAGGCTTACCACAATCAGCTTGTACTTTAAATCAGCGTTTAATCTTTTCCCCTACTGTGCACATAATAGATTAACCTGTTATTTTATAAAATAAATCTATACTCACTATAAACTAATATCTTTATTACACGCTATATTATGGCTATAAGCTGATGTGAGTAGATTTTTACCCAAGTAATCTTTCAATATTATGTAAATTAGCACTAAATAAGTAACACTTCTGTGATTAGCCTTTAATAAATTAATTAGTATTTATGTCTATTTTTAAATGATAGGAATACAATAATAACCAATATGATCAGCTATTGATTATCTTTAAACAGATGTCTTTAAGTATATCTATTCAACTCACTAATACAGCACTCACTGTATTAGCTCAGCATTTGTAATCCCTCAAGGAGTAACCAGGGTGCGTCAAGCAACAGTTTATATTGACAGTCAGGCTCTGCAATATAATTTAAACCGTGTTAAACAACTTGCCCCAACTGCTAAAATCGTTAGTATGGTTAAAGCCAATGCTTACGGACATGGAATCAAAGACTGTCTTGCAGCCTTAAGTTCAACAGATAACTTTGGTGTTGCCTGTCTAGAAGAGGCACTGGAAATACGTAAATTAGGTTATCAGCAACCGATTACCTTAATTGAAGGGATATTTTCTGAAGAGGAAATGGATAGCGTTATTCAGTACGGTCTTGAATGCGTTATACATCAATCAGCACAACTAGATTGGTTAAAAGCCCGTAAAGAAGAGTATATTACAAAAAATCTGAAAGTCTGGGTAAAACTGAATAGTGGTATGAACCGCTTAGGTTTTAAAGTTCCTGAGATTATCGAAATTATTAACTCCTTAAAGGCTGAAGGCTTTAGCTGTGTGCTAGCCATGCATTTTGCAAATGCTGATGCTGATCATCCCCTGAATGAACAACAAAAAACTCAATTCTTGCAAGTTAAAGAGGCTTGTGATCCTGTACTTGCCTCCTGTTGTAATTCTGCTGCGATTTTCAAATGGCCAGAGCTAAATTTTGATTATGTGCGTCCCGGTATTATGCTTTATGGGGCTTCACCTTTTGCTGATAAGTCTGTTCATGAGCTTGACTTGAAGCCGGTGATGATATTTGATGCAGCAATCATTGCATTAAATCAGATCCAGACAGGTGAAGCGGTAGGTTATGGCTCTACTTTTGTGACCTCTCAAGATATGCAAATTGCTATCGTATCTATTGGTTATGGTGACGGTTATCCACGTGCTTTTATAAAACCAAATTATGTCATGATTAACAATAAGCCAGCGCCAGTCATCGGAAGAGTTTCTATGGACATGATTGCAGTGGATGTAAGCGGTTTGACTGTCAATTTAGGCACACAGGTAGAGCTCTGGGGCAAACAGCGTCTGGTCGATGAAGTAGCCGAAGCTAATGGGACTATTGGCTATGAACTGCTTTGCCGGCTAAGTAACAGACCAAAGCGCATACTTAAGTAAACTAAAAACCCAAGCTCAGGCTTGGGTTTCTTGTCTTGCTTTAGTCAATATATGCAGAAAATCATTTAGATTCTGCTGGTTAAGTTTAGTCGGACTAAAATGTAAATGACCAAGTTTTTGAAAAAACTCGCTTACTTCACTATTACGACGTACAAATTTCATTGCCCATCCATCAAAATTCTGCTCGCTGATTGGATGTACACCAAACTCTATAATTTCTTGATGGCGCTGATCTTCTTTAATTCTTTCAAACAGATCAAGCACCTGCTCACGCTCGCCTTCCAAGCACTGGAAAAAATACTGATCTGCATAGAAAAGCACACCGTTAATACTATTAAGAGTATTAAATGATTGGGCTTCTGAAAGAATTTCTCTTAAATCCATAAGTAAATAATCAGAAGGTGAAGTGGTCTTGCTGGCATAACATAACTGTATCACTTTGTAGTCTTTATATTTATGAATTGAAATATATTATGCCACTATTTTTAAATTTTATAACCAGTAGTCATCTGTCGGTTTAGGTAAGTTTTGTAAACCTCGGCGTAAAGCATCTGACCATTGCTTGCTGATATGTTCGAAATACGGATCTTCACTATAAATACGTTTACCTAACGGTATATGTAAACTGTCTTTACGGTAAACTAGTGAGTCTAGTGGCATTCCCACAGAGACATTTGAACGTAAGGTAGAATCAAAAGAAATCAGACTGCAACGAAATGCTTCATCCAGCGGCATATCATAAGATAATGCCCGATCCAGAATTGGTTTACCATATTTACTTTCCCCTATCTGAAAGTAAGGAGTATCGCTTGTAGCACAAATAAAGTTTCCTTGAGGATAAATATGGTAAAGCTGCATTGCCGAACCTTTAATTTGTCCACCGACCAGTAGATTACAATAGTAATTGCTCTCTTCATCAGGGTCAGTAGTCACATCTGCAATTACCCGTTTTAAGGTGTGTCCTATTAGCTCTGCCACTTCGAACATAGTATTGACACTATAAAGATGGGGTTTCTGGTCCAGAGCCAAATGATTTTTTAAGTGACCAATCACTGCTTGAGTAGTAGCTAGATTTCCAGAAGTCTGTATCACAATGAAACGTTCACCTTCTACACCGAAGCTGAATAATTTTTTGAATACAGAAATATGATCTACTCCTGCATTGGTTCGCGTGTCACTTATAAACACCAGCCCATCTTTTAATCGAAGTCCACAACAATAGGTCATTTCAAAAAATCCTTTCTGCTTTCAACATGAAATAGCTGATTATGAAAACAATGATTTGATCGTTATCCATTACAGTTAAGCTGATATATTTTTGCCTGTATCATTTAATACACGACACCTTTACTGTATAAAAGCTTCTTCCAAAACGATAGCATTTATTGATTAAAAAAACCTATTGTCATGTATAGCTCTCTATTTGAATTGTATAGTGAAACATTCAATACATTAAATAAAGTAACCAAATCGGACATTTTTATTTTTTCAGATAGATTTTCTCAGACTAATTAATTGACTTCTTTAATTTATTAACTCAATTCAAACATATATTGCAATTGGTCATTGAATGCATAAAAAGCAATCAGTGTTGGATGTTCTTTTAATTCTTGCCAAGCCAGCTCTACCGCTTCCCAGCCCAAACTATGTAGCATCATTACGATAGTATCAAGATCATTAAGAGTACCTTGAATGCTTTGCTTGAAACGCAGTTGTGTATCAAGGATTTCAATTTTTTGTCCTAACATAAAGAACAGGAATACATCCTGTTCTTCAGATTCAAAAATTTCGGTACAGTCTGTCACAACATCACATAAATAACTGGCATTTGAACTTGCCTGACGAATCAGCTGATTTAATTCAGCATATGCCTTGGCACTCAACAAGCCTCTTAATTCCTGAATATTATCTTTAGCAGTTTTAAATTGCTGGCTAAATGAATAGGGTTGTTCAGGGTCAAAAACCAATTCATTAAGTGAACAGGCATCATAGGCGGGTAAACAGAAAGCATGAGCAAACTCAACGGCTTCTTGATCATTTTTAAATGGTACACGACCACATAGATATTGAGTTCGTGCCAGATAGCGACCTAACCAGTAAATATTATAAGCATTCGAACTTAACAGTATCATTTAACTTTTCCTCTATCGATTCGATTGTTCAGGAGTGCAATGTGTCTACCACCCAAGTATCTTTAATACCTCCACCCTGTGAGGAATTTACTACTAAAGACCCTTTTTGCATTGCTACTCGAGTTAGCCCACCCGGTACAATTTCAGTACGTTGCGGTGAACTAAGAATAAATGGCCGAAGATCAATATGACGTTCCGCAAGCCCTTCTTCCACCAAGGTCGGTGAGACAGAAAGATCTAAAGTAGGCTGGGCAATATATAAATGAGGCTGTATACGGACTTTTTCTCGAAACTCCCTGAGTTCCTTGGCTGAAGCTTGAGGGCCTATCAGCATTCCATACCCGCCTGAACCTTGAGCTTCCTTAATAACCAGTTTTGACATGTTATCCATGACATATTCAAAATCCTGCAAATAACGGCACTGATAGGTAGGCACATTATTTAATATAGCTTTTTCACCCAAATAGTATTCAATCATTTGAGTAACGTATGGGTAGACAGATTTATCATCTGCTACTCCTGTACCTGGAGCATTAGCCAGTACAACGTTTTGGCTTAAATATGCAGACATCAGGCCCGGCACCCCCAAAGCGCTGTCGGGACGGAACGTCGTCGGATCCAGAAAGGCATCATCAAGCCGCCGGTAGATCACATCAATTCTCTTACGGCCCCGAATAGTTTTCATATAGACTTTATTATTTTCAACATATAGATCCCTGTTTGTAACCAGCGGCACACCCATCTCTCGCGCTAAAAATGCATGTTCATAGTAGGCGCTATTGAAACGGCCCGGTGTCATAATCACAATCTGCGGGTTATCTACATCAGCGCTTTCTTCTAAAATGCTTTTAAGTAAAAGTGGATAGTGACTGATCTCATAAAGCTGTTTACTGCGACATAGATCAGGCATCAGTTTTTTGCTGATTTTTCGGCTTTCCAGCATATAGGATACGCCCGAAGGTGTACGCAGATTATCTTCAAGCACAAAAAAGCTTCCACTGCTATCACGTACGATATCAATACCGCTAACCTGCGAATAGACTTGGCCTTTTAAGGAGCAATTCATCATCTGTGGTAAGAAAGCTTCATGCTGCAAGATCTGCTCTGCAGGTATCAAACCCTCTTTTAAAATATGCTGATGATGGTAAATATCATCTAAAAATAAATTAAGAGCCTTTGCACGCTGTACACAGCCTTGAGCAATCTTATCCCATTGCTGTCTGGCAATAACACGAGGAATCAAATCAAAAGGAATTGTCCGTTCTGTCCCTTCTGCATCTCCATAAACGGTAAAGGTAATTCCCTCATAGAGAAAATATTCTTTTGCCTGTTGTTGTAGACTTAGAAGTTCAGGCAGACTGCGCATGCATAACCATTCTTCAATTTTTTTAGATGCTTCACCGCTAATATTTTGGTCATCCAGCATTTCATTAAAAAATTTTGATTTGAGCTGGTCAAATAAATAAGCTGTTGGAGGCATGTTATGACTACATTGTTGTTTGAATTTGTCTTCGCTATTAGCTACTACAATCTTTTTATTTTTATTAAAATGTTCGATACATGTGTCGTTATAACTTTCGATCATTAAACTCGTTTCACATTCATCTTTTAACATTGGATGATCCCTTTAAGTTATATCTTCTACTTTTAGCAAATTGGATGCCAGTTTTTGTCATCTTGGAGCTTATTTATTGCTGAAACCTTGTTATTTCTCAATGGTATTAATGCAGCAACTTGTTTCGAGATATGTGTACGTATTTTTTCTGTTAAGCTATTGCTAATACTTGCAACTTTTTTTATTGTGATACTGCCAAGTATTCTTTAATTCTTTTAACTCATTCAACTTTTCCAGCTTTATAGTGATTATGACCTCACAAGAAAAAGAAACCTCTAATAGTCTGTATCGTCAGTGGCAAATCCTTTCCCGCCTGTCTACGGGCAAATGGATGGGCACGCGAGAACTTCAAGAGATTCTTGAGCGTGAAGGTATTGATATCAGCTTGAGAACGATCCAACGAGACTTGAACCAGATTTCGCAACGCTTCCCGATTGAAAGTAATAAAACCGTGCCTCAGGGCTGGCGTTGGCGCTCAGATGCGCCTATTCAGAGCTTGCCGCATATGACCAGCTCTCAGGCTGTAACTTTTATGATGGTAGAAGAACACCTTAAACATCTGTTGCCACCCAGTTTAATTGAAGAAATGAACCCATGGTTTGATCTGGCCCGGCGCAGCCTTTCTACCCAAAACAATGTGCGGCAATGGATTAACCGGGTCCGAATTGTTCCTGCAACCCAGCCGCTTATACCACCCGTAGTAGACCGGCAGGCACAACAGGCTATTTATGAAGGGTTATTGCAAGATAAACAGATAGAATGTGTTTATCGAGCACGTGGGCATCATTCGGAAGAAAAAACCTATATTTTAAATCCATTAGGACTGGTACAAAAAGGCGCCATCATTTATCTGATCTGTACCCGTCATGATAAAAATGAAGTACAGACCTTTGCCCTTCATCGTTTTAAATCTGCCATAGTACTCAACTCAAGATCATTACATCCCGTAGATTTTGATATTGATGTCTATATCGAGTCAGGCGCTTTAGGCTTCCGTGTAGATTATAACAAGCCCACTGAAACAGTTGAGCTGAAACTGGTAATGTCAGAAAGTACCGCTCAAAGTTTTTACGAAAGTCAGCTCAGTAAAGATCAGACCATTAGTATACTTGAGGAGCATGTGGTTGAAATTAGTGCTCATGTGCCCTTTACATCACAATTGGTTTGGTGGTTAAGAAGTTTTGGTAAAAAGCTATTACATATAGAACCTGCACAGGTCGCTGCTGCGGTGTATGAAACCAAAGAATAAAAAAAGAGAGCTGTTTGTAGCTCTCTGAGACTTTTTATTATCATTTTAAATAACAGAAAAAATATTATTTTTTTAAACCAGATCCAGGCCAGTTTTACATATGCTATAGCCATATAAACCTGAAAACCCATTTTTTATACTATCTAAATCAGCTATTAACATCGGCAAGCCAGCATGTCAGTATTAAAGCGTATACGGCGTATTGTCATAAAATAACTCTCCTCTATTTGGGTGTAAGAGTACTTTAACAATTCAATATATGAGCTGTGAAATAAATAGATTAGCTAAGTTTTCTAAATTTTTATCTTAATATTTATTTTGGAAATATTTACGGAAATACATATATAAAAAAGCCTGCATTAAGCAGGCTTTTTTTCAGTTAAGCTGTCTTTTTTATCTGGGCATTTTTACGGATCGTAATCATAATCAGTTGTACTGCTGCCGGTGTTACACCCGGAATACGGCTGGCTTGTGCCAAGGTTTCAGGCAATACAGTTTTTAATTTCTGGGTAATTTCACGCGAAAGACCAGACACTACATCATAATTAAAATCAGCCGGAATCCGGGTTTCTTCCAGACGTTTCATCTGTGCAACATCTTCATGCTGGCGATTGATATAGCCCGCGTATTTTACAGCAATCTCAATCTGATCACCCACCTGCTGAGTGACCTCAGAGTCTGTAAGTTCAGCAATTTGCTCAAAAGTTACATTCGGACGTTTTAACAGGTCAATTGCACTAGATTCCTTACTTAAATCCTGCCCTGTCATCTCAACGAATTTTTTACCCATCGGATTATTAGGCGCCGCCCACAGGTGCTGCAAACGAGACGTTTCACGCTCAACAGCTTCCATTTTTTCACAGTATGCTGCCCAACGCACGTCATCGACGAGACCCATTTCACGACCTACTGGAGTCAGACGCTGGTCAGCATTATCCTCACGCAACATCAGACGATATTCCGCCCGTGAGGTAAACATACGGTATGGCTCTTTAGTTCCTAACGTAATGAGATCATCCACCAAGACTCCCATATACGCCTGATCACGTTTAGGCGTCCACTCTTCCTGCTCCCAGGCACGACGTGCAGCATTCAGACCTGCAAGCAAACCTTGTGCACCTGCTTCTTCATAGCCAGTCGTACCATTAATCTGTCCGGCAAAATACAGGTTATTAATAGCTTTGGTTTCTAAAGTAAATTTTAAGGCTTGCGGATTAAAATAATCATATTCAATGGCGTAGCCTGGACGCAGAATGTGGGCATTTTCCATACCGCGAATTGAACGGACCAGCTCAAATTGCACATCAAATGGTAAAGAGGTTGAAATTCCATTAGGATACAGCTCATGAGTATCCAAGCCCTCTGGCTCCAGAAACACCTGATGCGAATCTTTATCGGCAAAACGGTGTATCTTGTCTTCAATAGACGGACAATAACGCGGTCCTACCCCTTCAATCACACCAGTATACATTGGTGAACGGTCAAGTCCCCCACGAATGATCTCATGAGTCTTCTCGTTAGTATGGGTAATATAACAGTTTACCTGTTCAGGATGCATGGATGCATTACCCATGAAAGACATGGTTGGAGAAGGAAAATCACCCGGCTGTGGTGTCATTACTGAAAAATCAACTGATTTTGCATCAATACGTGGCGGTGTACCTGTTTTCAGACGACCTACTGGCAATTTCAATTCACGTAAACGATGTGCTAGAGAAATTGACGGTGGATCACCTGCCCGACCACCACTTGATTTTTCCAGACCAACATGAATGACGCCACCCAAAAAAGTACCTGTTGTTAACACGACTGTCTTGGTATCAAAGCGGATACCCATTTGCGTTACGACACCTTTAACAGTATCGCCTTCTACAATCAGGTCATCAGCAGCCTGTTGAAAGATATCCAGATTTGCCTGATTCTCCAGAACATTACGAATAGCTGCTTTATAAAGAATCCGGTCTGCCTGTGCACGGGTTGCTCGTACTGCAGCACCTTTACGCGAATTCAGAATACGGAACTGTATACCACCTTTATCCGCTGCCAGTGCCATTGCACCGCCCAAGGCATCAATTTCACGCACTAGATGTGACTTACCAATACCACCAATGGCCGGATTACAGCTCATTTGCCCCAAAGTCTCAATGTTATGAGTCAAGAGCAAGGTCTGTCGACCCATACGTGCAGCAGCGAGCGCCGCTTCCGTACCCGCGTGACCGCCACCGATAACAATGACATCGTATACTTTAGGATAATGCATAGTGGTAAATATAAGTCTAAAAAAGGGGACAGAATATTATAGCAGAAATTTTATTTTGACGTAGTGAGTAGAAGATTTTTCCTTAGTTCCTCTATTTTCATTCTACCTCCCTTATTTTTAAAAAATGTAATTAAGATTTGCATATTTACCTCAAAAGTACACAAGAATTTATGAAAACTTACCAGATCAAAATTGTTTTATTCTGATTATTTTTTATCCTTAAGTTTGATTATACTAAGAAGGAAACATGCCATGAAAACCAAAATATTGTTATCTAGTATCCTGTGCGGTTTATGTGTCAGCTCTTTTGCAAACGCAAATGATAAAGTTGACCGAGTCTATAATCCTCAAAAATATCAGCAAGTCTGTAAGGGCAAGAGCCAAGGCACTTGGGTAAGTTTTGCTTATCGTGGCATTATCTGGAATGGTACCTGTGAACCACGGTTCTTCCCTACAGGTAATCCTAGTTCCCTCATAGGTGACGAACCAGAACTTTATAATACTTGTACAACTGCAAGTGGTACAGCTACAGCAACTATTAATGGTAAACAAATGAGTGGTAAATGTGCTTTAGGCTTTACTCCGCCACATCCACGTTAATTTGGTCTATAAATTCAGCCTTTAGCATATTAAATGTAAAGGCTGTTTTTAGTTAAACGGTCAAAAGCTTTTGCTCATTGACCGTTTTTCATTTGTATTTCTCGTAAACTTCGCTAAACTGAATAAAAATTAGATTTATAACATTAACAATAAAAAAAGGAATAACAATGGATTCAGGATTGATTACCATATTTTTGCCTATTGCTCTGGCAATTATCATGGCTGGGCTTGGTCTCGAACTCACCCCTAAAGATTTTGCTCGTATTAAAAAACATCCGAAAGCTGTAGTTTTAGCATTATTCTGTCAACTTTTTATTCTAGTAGGTATTGCATTTTTTATTTGCAAAATATTGGCATTATCGCCTGCATTAGCGGTAGGCTTGATGTTACTTGCGGCTTCCCCTGGCGGGCCAACAGCAAACTTGTTCAGCTACCTTTATAAGGGAGATATTGCCCTAAATATTACCTTGACTGCGATTAACTCAGTCGTTGCAGCGTTTAGCTTACCCTTTATTGTAAATCTGGCTATTCAGCATTTTATGACTGATGGCCAACAGGTGGGTTTACAGTTTTCCAAAGTGGCTCAAGTTTTTTTAATTATTATTGTTCCGGTCTGTTTAGGCATGTTATTGAGACATTTTTCCCCTCGCATTGCCGAGAAACTTAATCGTCCGGTACGCATATTTGCAGTTATATTCCTTGTTCTGATTATTATTGTGGCCGTGTTTAAAGAGCGTAATAATATTCTTGACTATCTCATGCAAATTGGTGCAGCAACTGCCCTGTTCTGTTTTGCAAGCCTGTTAATTGGTTATTTTGTACCGCGCCTCTTTGGGATTAACAGTGCGCAAGCTCGAGCCTGTGCTTTTGAAATTGGCATTCATAACAGCACGCTTGCCATGACCATTGCCTTAACAATTATGTCAAGTACAACCATTGCCATGCCAGCAGTTGTTTATTCACTAATTATGTATATTTTTGCTGCGATCTTTGGCACTTTACTTAATCATTATTCACCTCAACCTCAATTACAAGAGGAGTTAGCCTGATCAGGGCACTATACATCCCAGACGTAGCTCAGCTTTTTTAACTTTTACCAGAGTTTAACTAGGCTTTAGTCATGAATCGGCTACAATAGTCTTTTAATAAACATAGATTAGGTTATTTCTTGTGAAGTGGTTACAAATTCATATTACTGTTAATCAGGACCAAGTTGATTTGACTGAAACATTGCTGATGTCATTAGGGGCAGTCAGCGTGACCTTAGATGATGCAGAAAACCAGGACCTGCTTGAGCCGCTTCCAGGCGAAACCCCGCTATGGAATAAAGTTATTGTCACAGGTATCTATCAGGATGATGAAAATGATCCGATTGATACAGAAAAGCTTGAAGCCTTTATTCATGGCCAGTTACCTGAAGCACCTATTCGTAGTGAAGAGCTTGAAGACCAAGTCTGGGAACGCTCATGGATGGATTATTATGAACCCATTCAGATTGGCGAAAAATTCTGGATCGTGCCTGAATGGTTAGAGCCGCCAGAAGCCGGTGCAGTCAATATTAAGCTTGATCCGGGTTTGGCTTTTGGTACAGGAAATCATGCAAGTACTTTTCTGTGTCTGCAATGGCTCGGCAAGACAGATCTTAAAGATAAAGTTGTGATCGACTATGGCTGTGGCTCCGGAATTTTAGGTGTCGCTGCCTTACTGTTAGGGGCGAAACAGGTTTACGCTACTGATATTGATCCACAAGCTGTACTGGCTACCCAGCAGAATGCCGAGCTAAATGGCGTACTAGAACGATTATATGTGGGATTACCCGAGGAATTTAATACTGTTTTTAAAGATCAGCAAGCCGATGTACTCGTTGCAAACATTCTTGCTGGTCCTCTTATGGCATTAGCTTCTGAGTTCTCAACATTGATCAAGTCCGAAGGTGAGTTTGCACTGGCAGGCGTGATTGAAGAACAGGTAAATGATGTATCTGGCGTTTATTCAAAATACTTCGATATTCTGGACGTAGAGAAACGTGAAGAAAACTGGTGCCGTATTTCAGGAAAACGTCAGCAGTACTAATAATAGAGAGCACTTAATGATGAGTGACAAACAGACCCGCTGCCCCAAATGTACTACTATCTATAAGGTAACATTAACCCAGCTTACAATTGCTCAGGGTATGGTCTGTTGTCCTAAATGTTCTATCAATTTTAATGCGCTAACTCATCTGGTTCAGCCTGCTGTTTCCTCTGAAACCCGGGGCTCTGCAATAAAGAAAACTACTTTACCTACCCATATTGGAGAACGTAAAAAAATTGGTTCAGAGCCCAGTGCCAATATTCTTGATATTTTTGAACGCAAAATTGAGAACTCAAATATTGACCTGCTGACTTATCTGAACAATCTGAATTATTTTCATAATGAAAGCACGTTATCACTTCCAGCCCTGCATCTTTCAGGGGGCAATGCACTTAAAGAAGATCCCCACCCTAGAAGTACAAGATTTTATTATCTGCTCTGGGGTAGTATCAATGTATTGTTGGCTATGGTGCTTATATTACAGGTACTCTGGTTTAACCCTAAAATAATCAATGATAGTTCCTTCTTTAACCTGTTATTTAAACAGGTGTGTACCGTACTGACTTGTGAAAAACTGGAAGATTATTACTCTCAGGTTAAAATTGATAAAGTTAAAGTTAATCGTGCCGGTAAAGGACAAACAGTTTTTTCTGGTGTAATAGTGAGTGAATATGAAAATAGTCTTCAAATACCAGGTATCAAGCTTAGCCTTAATAAGCATAATGCAGAGATTTTTAATACAGTAATACTCCCTGAACAGTATCTCACGAATGATTTATATAAAGTTCGCCGTATACCAACGCATAGCCCATTTAAGTTCAAATTTACGGTTCCCGTGGACCGCAAAGACTTTGATGACTACCATTTAGAAATAATCCGTCCGTAATTGTAAAAAAATTAAAAAAAATTGCAGTTAATTTGCTCACTTTTTCTTAGACAATGGTATCATACGCGCCACGAAAGCTTAGCCTTACATACTTCTCGCTTTTATTCACAACAAATACAGTTAAGCAATATGTGCTTTATATAAATTTAGCGCATGGAGCCGATTTTTTGTTTTGAAAAGTAACTGTAACAAAACTTCAACTATTGTTACGCTTATTTTTTGCTCAATTTTGAGAAGTTGTGGCAAGCTAGTTGTTTCCAGTTTTAGAGCTCCGTTTTTAGGATCTAAGACGGAGCTTCATTTTTCTAGACCATATTTATCGCTTTACCCAAGTGATATTTGATTTTCGGATTAACTCGCATGAATAGCAAATCTCCTATTTTTACTGCACAATCTGATGTTGCACTTCGCATCCATGTAGATCGCGCGGTTCGCCATTACTTTGCGTCTTTGCAAGGTGAGCAACCATCTCAGGTATATGACATGGTGCTGGCAGAAATGGAGAAACCTCTTTTATCTGTAGTTCTAGAATATACTCGCGGTAACCAGACACGGGCCGCCGAGATTCTTGGACTGAACCGTGGTACTTTACGTAAAAAGTTGAAAGCTCACGGTTTGATGAGTGAATAAATGATAAAATGCTCACGCTTCGTGGGCATTTTTTATGCCTATTTGTTTTAATCTGTAGACTTAAAAATCATGACTATTAAACGCGCTTTAATCTCTGTTTCTGATAAGACGGGCATCGTAGATTTTGCTCAAAACCTTGTTGCATTAGGAGTGGAGATCCTTTCAACTGGTGGTACTTACAAACTACTTAAAGATAATAATATTGCTGTGGTTGAAGTATCAGAGCATACCGGTTTTCCAGAAATGATGGATGGCCGTGTTAAAACCCTGCATCCAAAAATTCATGGGGGTATTCTTGCACGTCGTGGTCTAGACGAAGCTGTTATGCAAGAACACAATATTGCTCCGATTGATCTGGTCGTTGTTAACCTATACCCATTTGCTGCTACTGTTGCAAAACCTGACTGTTCACTGGCAGATGCAATTGAGAACATCGATATCGGTGGCCCTACCATGGTTCGTGCTGCGGCAAAAAATCATGCCTCTGTAGGTATTGTGGTAAATGCTTCTGATTATGCAGCTGTGGTTGCTGAGCTTAAAGCTGAGGGTGCTTTATCTTACGCAACCCGTTTTGACCTGGCAGTGAAGGCATTCGAACATACTGCGCAATATGATGGGATGATTGCATCTTACTTAGGCGCTCGTGTCGGTAAAGAAGAAGGCCAAGCAGATAAATTCCCACGTACGTTCAATACTCAGTTAAATAAAGCTCAAGATTTACGTTACGGTGAAAACCCGCATCAATCTGCTGCATTCTATATAGATCCAGCAGCAACCGAAGCTTCTGTTGCCACTGCAAAACAGTTACAGGGCAAAGAATTATCTTATAATAATATTGCTGATACTGATGCAGCACTTGAATGTGTGAAATCATTTGCCAAACCTGCTTGCGTGATTGTAAAACACGCGAATCCATGTGGCGTTGCAGTGTCTCTGGACGGTATCAAAGCAGCGTATGACCTTGCATACGCAACTGATCCAGAATCTGCATTCGGTGGTATCATTGCATTCAACCGTCAATTAGACGTCGAAACTGCACAGGCGATTGTTGACCGCCAATTCGTTGAAGTGATCATTGCACCAAGTATTGCTGAAGGCGTGCTTGAAGTCACTGGTGCGAAGAAAAATGTACGTGTACTGGTTTGTGGCGAGCTTCCTGCGATTGATGAACGTGCTCCACAGCTTGACTATAAACGTGTAAATGGCGGTTTGCTGGTTCAAGATCAAGACTTGGGCATGATCACTAAAGATGATCTTAAAGTTGTGACGAAACGTGCACCAACTGAACAGGAAATCGATGATCTGATTTTTGCCTGGAAAGTGGCGAAATACGTAAAATCTAACGCGATTGTGTATGCTAAAAACCGCCAAACGATTGGTGTGGGCGCAGGTCAAATGAGCCGTGTTAACTCAGCTCGTATTGCTGCAATCAAAGCGGAACATGCAGGACTTATAGTTGAAGGTGCAGTCATGGCATCAGATGCATTTTTCCCGTTCCGCGATGGTATCGACAATGCTGCCAAAGCAGGTATCAAATGCATTATTCAGCCAGGCGGTTCAATGCGTGATGAAGAAACGATTGCTGCTGCGGATGAACATGGAATTGCCATGGTCTTTACTGGCATGCGTCATTTCCGCCACTAATTTTTAAGTATAAATTCCAGACCCTTCTTTTCACAAGGAGGGTTTGCTACATCAGTAGATTATTTAATATCTTGCTATAAGATATTAAATAATTTTGAACCTCATTGGGTTTGTGGAATTTCATTTTCGAGGGAATTTTCTAAAGATGAACATTTTAGTTTTGGGTAGTGGCGGCCGTGAACATGCATTGGCGTGGAAAATCGCACAAGACGATCAAGTTGCAAAAGTTTTTGTAGCGCCAGGTAATGCAGGTACTGCAACTGAAAATAAATGTGAAAATGTCGCTTTAGACATTCTCGACAACCCTACCATTATTGATTTTGCCAAAAACAATGCGGTTGAATTGATTGTTGTCGGTCCTGAAGCACCACTTGTAAACGGCGTAGTCGATGCTTGCCGCGCTGCAGGTATCAAAATTTGGGGTCCAACGAAATTTGCAGCACAACTAGAAGGCTCTAAAGCATTCGCAAAACACTTCCTTAAACGCCACAACATCCCTACTGCTTTCTATGACGTGTTCACTGAAGTAGATGCTGCCAAAGCATTTGTTGAGAAAAATGGCGCGCCAATTGTGATCAAGGCTGACGGCCTTGCTGCAGGTAAAGGCGTAATCGTTGCGATGACCAATGAAGAAGCATTTGCTGCGATTGACGATATGCTTGCTGGTAACAAATTTGGTGATGCGGGTTCTCGTGTTGTGATCGAAGAATTCCTTTCGGGTGAAGAAGCATCTTTCATTTGTATGATCGATGGTGACGACATCTTGCCAATGGCCACTTCACAGGATCACAAACGCATTTTTGAAGGAGACCAAGGTCCTAACACTGGTGGTATGGGTGCTTACTCTCCTGCGCCTGTGGTGACTGCTGACGTATTTGAAAAAACTATGAATGAAGTGATGCGTCCTACCGTTGAAGGTATGAAAAAAGACGGTCATGTTTATACAGGTTTCTTATATGCAGGCTTAATGATTGATGAACAAGGTCAACCGAAAGTAATCGAGTTTAACTGTCGTTTTGGCGACCCTGAAACGCAACCAATTATGATGCGTTTAAAATCATCTTTGGTGGATTTAGTTCAAGCAGGTATTGAAGGTAATTTGCCTTCAGAAGCTGAATGGGATGAGCGTAAAACGGTTGGTATCGTTTTAGCGTCTAAAGGCTATCCAGAAACCTCAAGCAGTGGTGATGTGATTTCTGGTCTAAACACTGAAATGACAGATGCCAAAGTATTCCATGCAGGAACCAAAGCCAATGAAAATGGCGAGATTGTGACGGCGGGTGGTCGTGTACTCTGTGTGACTGCCCTTGGCAATACTATTGGTGAGGCACAAGCAAAAGCATTAGAACTTTGCCAAAAAGTAACCTTCAATGGCGTTCAATACCGTAAAGATATTGGGTATCGTGCAATTGCACGCGAACAGAGCTAATTCTTTATCAATAAATTAAGCTCGCTAATGGCGGGCTTTTTTCTTTCTGGTCGAAAAATATAAGCACATAATTCTTTCTGGAGATTAGTTATACTAATAAAAAGATCTGAGTGTTTAGGAAAAACATGACATATAAAGTGCATTGCATTGATGTTAAAAACCAGCTTCAGAATTATATCTGGATACTTGAAGATAGTTCAACTAAGGAAGCAGTTGTGATTGATCCTACTGAGGCTCAACTCGTACAAGACTTCTGTCAAACCCATAACCTCATATTGTCACAGATTTGGCTCACTCATTGGCACAAGGATCACATTGGTGGTGTGCCTGAACTGATTACTGAGCGGAATATTCCAGTCTATGGGCCACGAGAAGAACTTAGCTATATTCCCTTTATTTCTCATCCTTTACAGCATGAGAATCACTTTAAATTTAACCATTTAAAAGTAGATATTTTAGCTGTACCGGGACACACCCTGGGCCATATTGTCTATTTTATTGATGAGCTAGATATTTTATTTTGTGGTGATACTTTATTTGCCATGGGGTGTGGGCGAGTATTTGAAGGAACATATGCACAGATGTATCACTCACTTAACCGGTTAGCCGCTTTACCTCCAAGGACACAAGTATATTGTAGTCATGAATATACACTCTCCAATGCTGAATTTGCGCTGACAGTTGAACCAGATAATCTGGCACTACATAGCCGTGTGGAGCAGGTGAGAAAAATGCGTGACTCCCATCAGTGCACGCTTCCAACTACGATTGCACTGGAACTTGAAACCAATCCTTTTTTAAGGGCCGAGAGCGAAGAAGAGTTTTCGCGTATTCGCATACTAAAAGATAATTTCTAAGTGGTTCATAATTCTGAACTGGGTTTATCCTTGCTAAGGATAAGCCTTTCAACAAGCTGTCTTGAGGTTGATTTATACATAGCTTTTAACAGCTTAGATAATTATTTTTTTCTTAAATTAGACATTATTTTTTACAATTACCTGATTAAAGTTTTTTCTACAGGCCTATTTAGTTTAAAAGTAATTTATTCAACAAGTTAAATAAAATATTTTCTGTGAAATTTGATTATTTTTACAACTCTATATTAATTAAAATAATATTATCTCACCAAAAGATATATATCTGCCCTTTAAATTATAAAGCAATAGCCTTATTAATTTACTTATATGTCAAGCAGGAGATCTCTGATGAAAAGAGTTGTCAAAGCAAAAAATTTAATAGCTTTCAAAATCTGGTTAGAAAAATTGGGGTACTCAGTTAAAAGTCTGGCCGATGGCCGTGGGTTTACATTTAGTTTTAAAAAACAATATGGCTTAGTCACTTGTGAACTTTCAGGTAATTCTCTGGCTGTGCAACTTGGGGAAGAATTTGAAGATCATCTAAAAGCTTAAGTGAATCATTTTATTTATATTTTTTGCATTAATATTTAAAAGGCCAGCTTATATAATTTTAAATAGCTGGTACTTTTTCAAGTTTTCAATAATTTCTCCCATAAAAAAGACCAGTATTAAATATACTGGTCTTTTTGAATCTGGTGGGGATGAGGAGACTCGAACTCCTACACCTCGCGGCGCTAGCACCTGAAGCTAGTGCGTCTACCAATTTCGCCACATCCCCGTTATCTATCATCATTGGTGGGGGCGAAGAGACTCGAACTCTTACACCTCGCGGCGCTGGAACCTAAATCCAGTGCGTCTACCAATTTCGCCACGCCCCCGATGATATAAAATTATCTCAAAAGATAATTGGCAGAGGATCAAGGATTCGAACCTTGACGAACGGTTTTGGAGACCGTCATGCTACCATTACACCAATCCTCTATTTGAAGCGTATTCAGGATTTTCACCTGAATAAATTTTAAAGAAAATAATTTTCTTTAAAATGGTGGGGGCGAAGAGACTCGAACTCTTACACCTCGCGGCGCTGGAACCTAAATCCAGTGCGTCTACCAATTTCGCCACGCCCCCGATGGCTGTGTATATTATAGAGAAGACAGAATCATGACAAGCCTTTTTTATGAAAAAACCTAGCGTTTGCTTAAATAAAAAACAAATCAAAAACTTATGTTTATTTTTGAAACATTTCTAAGATTTCAAATGATAGAGCGCTTCATTTACGTGTTGAAAACGCTGAGCTTTATATTTGCTTAACAAGCCATTTAAAAGTGGAAAAAATGGTATAAATGTGTCTGGTAATCTTATTTTTAACGTCTGACAGTGTAGCACTGCCCAATCCTGATAATTTCTGGCACTTAGACGTTGGCCACTTAACCACTCATATAAAATAACTCCAAGTGCATATAAATCAGTTCTAACCGTTTTTATTTCTCCATGAAACAGCTCTGGCGCCATATAGCGTGGTGTAGCATTCAATACGGTGGCCTTATGAACTCGTGTAACCGGCTGACTCTGCTCAAAATCAATTAAAGTGAGCTGATTATGGCAATATAAAAAATGCTGTGGCTTTAAGTCACCATGAACCCAGCCAGTTTGATGTAAAATTTGCAAACAGCCTAACATTGCAAAAATTTTCTGCTGTACTTGTTCAAAAGATAGTTGCTGTGCAGGCTGACCCAACCAGTAATCACCGTGAGGCAGAATTAATCCCTCTCCTTTTAAGTGGCTAAATTCCGCAATCTGATTTAACTCAATGATACGTGCAGGTAGAAGAATACTTGGCTCTGTCTCTCCTAGCCTTCGATAAATTTGCAGTTCATGTAAAAATCCTTTTTCATATTCGGGCTGCACTTTGGGCAGTTGAAATTTAAGCCAATATGGTGTTCCGTTTTGGCTCAAATGATATAGACGGCGGCCAAACCTCTGGCTTGACAGGCCATTTCGCAGAATCAGGTTTTCAAATGAATTCTCAAGATCAGGCATCTGCATGATCTTGACTTTTCTCTTGCTGAGTTTCTTGATAATACAAGAGTTCCAGACAATGCTGAATTGTTTTTCCGATACGGGCATGAATTTCAATCATGGAGATTTTAGGCCAGGTTGCCTGCTCTCCTTCGCGCTGTAGTAGCTTAAACAGATGTGGTCGCGGATTCTTCAGCATATAGCTATAATGACGTAAATTATATTTAGCGATAATATTTACATCGCCGTAATAACGTTGTCCAATAATGCCATAGCCGTGATCAAGCAAACGGCGTACAGGCTGGATTGCACCTAAGCGTTCACGAGTAAAATCCATCATTCCCATAGCGATCACTTTACCTTGACGCCGTACAATCCGTTCGGGCCAGCTCAGAACATCTTTACGATAGCGGTTTTCATCACTTTGCATAAATGGCACAACATGCGGATTCACCTGACTGGCGATACTATAATTCAGGTTATACAGGCGGGCCATTTTTTCTTGTGGGAAATCACTGCGTACACTGCCATCTACCCATTTGGTATTACCCATATATTGGGTATATTGACCATCATAGCGTTTGCTGGTCAGGCGTACCGGTGGGAACAGGACTGGAACCGCACAGGAAGCCAATACTGCGCTCCAGACCAGCAAGTTAGGTGCAGTATAGGCATTCATAATCCGGGCATTTTGTGTTGCATCATATGGTGCCACAGCAACGTTAATGTGTAGACCGGATTTTTCATAGGCTTCAGCAAAAGTCAGGTCTCCAAGATTTTCCATCAGAAACTGCTTGAGATAGCGCACATCAGCCAGACCGCCATTACCTTTGAGTACATCAGTCAGTTTACGAAAATGGAAAGCTTCGGTAAAAAAACTCTCTCCACTCATAATACTTTCCAGTTCATTAGGCGAAGAAACCCCTAGCATGGCAGTCATAATGGCGCCTGCACTCGAACCTGATAGCACTTTGGGCATCAGATCTTGTTCAATCAGGGTTTTACAAACCCCTGTATGAAATAACCCTAAAGTAGCGCCGCCTGAAAACATGAGTACGGGCTGTCCATAAGCAATCTGGCAGTTTTCAAAAAAGTCTATTTTTTCTTTCAGGTTAAAGCTATGACATTCATTAGAGGCAATATAAGCCAAGCTTGCACTCATTTCCTCAATGTAATCTTCAATTATTTTTTTAGTACCAATATACGTTGCGGTAAACAACATTGGATGGCCAATGTTCGCAATATCATAACTTAAGCCTTCACGTAAAATAGCGACCAGGTCTAAAGTACGCTGCTGCAGGCGATATTTTTTAAGCAGGTTCAAACGATGTGAAATAATCTCTGCATCAAAATAAGGAGAGCTATTGTCGAGTTTCCATTCTTGAGCACCGGTTTCTTCATCAAGTTTTAATGCAACAGATTTCCACTCTTCATAGGATTCGGCCCCTTCCAGCTGATGTTTTAATTTCTTAACCCGATATGCCTGATGCGGATTAATAGTTTGAGTTAATTCTTTTAACATTATGTGCCTATCCTTTGATATTTGTGCTCAAAGTTTTTATTGAGAATATCTGATCTTTTTCGCCACTAATCAATTGCAAAAAACTATAATTCATTGGCCTTTTTGATATTGTAGTACTATTTACGGTATTGCTAGTGCTACTATTTAGCTATTTCGATAACACCTGAAAAATTATGACAAACCTCACTCTACCAGAGAATATACTTCAAACTCTCTCTACCGTATTACAGCAGGTCCAGCAATTTTTACCTGAGCTTAAACAGCAGACAGACTTCTCTGCTCCGGCTTATAAATGGCAGGATAAACAACTTAAACCCATTTTCGAACCGAAACAAATCTATTTAGATGACCTGAAAGGAATCGAAAGACAAAAAGAAAAAATTATTCAAAATACACGACAATTTTTGCAAAATCTGCCAGCCAATGATGTTCTCCTTACCGGTTCACGCGGCACAGGAAAATCTTCAATTGTCCGTGCCCTTTTAACCGAGTATAAAGATCAAGG
>Ga0308157_10000218_pt1 | contig 227126 bp, 212 predicted proteins | sample PhyBR1_FD_201035 | JGI IMG/M metagenome (GOLD analysis project Ga0308157, IMG submission 201035) | Phyllosphere microbial communities from UC Gill Tract Community Farm, Albany, California, United States - DLSLB.R1 | ecosystem: Host-associated > Plants > Phyllosphere > Unclassified | place... | reverse complement strand
CTGACAATCTTCAATCCAAAAGGAATTGCTTCATGACCCGGTCAGCAAGCCGACCAGGCACGAGGTCAATCAATAAATTGGCATTGACAATGTGCACGCTGTTGAGTTCTCAAGGACCAGACGCACTTGCTCCTCGGCTCGAGTTCGAGCTTCAGCCACAAGGCTTGTGTTCTTGGCTTGCCACCGGTTGTTCGTCGGACCCGGAGGTCCAGTGGCTCATCCCGAGGGGAGAGAACCGGTGGGCTTGTCATCCTAGGCGTCGAAGCGATCCGGCGCAAGGCCCGATCTGAACTTCAGTGGAGGATGGTCCCGCTTGAGGGCCGACGTGCTCTGGGCTTTCGCTCCAGCCGCTCCGCCGCACCTTTGGGGTGACGAGTAAGAACTATACGCAGCCCTGAGCGAGTGCGCCAAGCCAGCCCCCATCCCGGGCGTGTCGCGTTGTGCAACACACGTCGCCCGGACGCAGCGATGCCCGGTTCCACAAGGGAACCGGGCATCGCAGGGGGTCGAGCAACCGGGATCAGGCGAGCGTCACTCCGGCGAGGGTCTTCTTGCCACGACGGAGGACGAGCACTCCCCCGGGCAGGGCGACGCCGGACAGCGGGGCGGCCGGGTCTTCGGCCCGGACGTTGTTCACGGAGACGCCGCCCTGGTCGATCGCGCGGCGGGCTTCACCGAGGGACTTCACGAGTCCGGTCTCCACGAGTGCCCGTGCGATGTCCGCTCCGGAGTCGAGCGTGACCGACCCCGGCAGCGCGGCGATCGCCGACCGCAGGGTCTCCGGGTCGAGCGCACCGAGGTCACCGTTGCCGAACAGCGCGGCCGCGGCATCGATCGCCGCCTGGGTCGCCGCCACTCCGTGCACGATCGAGGTGACCTCGAAGGCCAGGGTCCGCTGGGCCTCTCGTCGGAAGGGCTCGTCGGCGACGGCCTGCTCGAGTCGTTCGATCTCGGCGCGCGTCAGGAACGTGAACTGCCGCAGTCGGGCGATCACGTCGGCGTCCGTCGTGTTGAGCCAGAACTGGTACATGGCGTAGGGCGAGGTCATCTCGGCGTCGAGCCAGATCGCGTTGCCCTCGCTCTTGCCGAACTTCGTACCGTCGGAGTTCGTGATGAGCGGAGTCCCGAGGGCGTGCACCGTGGCACCTTCGGCACGACGGACGAGCTCGGTGCCCGAGGTCAGGTTGCCCCACTGGTCCGAGCCACCGGTCTGCAACGTGCACCCGTACTGCCGGAAGAGTTCGCGGTAGTCGAGTCCCTGGAGGATCTGGTAGCTGAACTCGGTGTAGCTGATCCCCGCATCGGAGTTCAGGCGCGCGGCCACCGCGTCCTTCTTGAGCATCGAGTTGACGCGGAAGTACTTCCCGACGTCGCGCAGGAAGTCGATCGCGGACATCGGGGCGGTCCAGTCGAGGTTGTTCACCAGCCGGACGCCGTTGTCGCCGTCCGGACTGAGGAACCGGGACACCTGTGCCTGCAGTCGGGACACCCACTCCGCCACGGTCTCCGGCGTGTTCAGCGTGCGCTCGGCCGTGGGACGGGGATCGCCGATGAGACCGGTCGACCCACCCACCAACGCGAGCGGCTTGTGCCCGGCGAGCTGCAGCCGTCGCATGGTCAGGAGCTGCAGGAGGTTGCCGCAGTGCAGCGACGGCGCGGTCGGGTCGAAGCCGCAGTAGTACGTGATCGGCTCACCGTCGAGGGCCTCTTGCAGCGCGGTCTCGTCGGTCGAGACCTGCACCAGCCCGCGCCACTGCAGTTCGTCCCACACCGAGTCGAAGGCGGGGTCGTTCTGCTGGCGCGTCAGGACGTCTTGGGCGGTATCACTGGACACCCCGCCATCGTAGCGGCGACGGACGTCCGGTAGGCGCGGCGGCCGGGAGGCCCGTGGCCGGGTTCACGAGTCGAGGGCGCCCTTGTGCCGCCGGTACGTCGAGACCGTGGGGTCACCCGTCAGCCAGAAGCGCCAGGGGTACCGCGCCCCGCCGGCGATGCCGCCGACGCCGGTGCGCGGGCCGCGGGAGATGCGCGGGACCGCAGCGCCCGCGGGCGGACCGGCCAGGGTTTCGGACAGGAGCTCGTCGATCAGGTGGGCCGGCCCGGCGGAGGCGAGCCGGGCCTCCAGGCCGGGTGCCAGGGTGAGCTCGAACGGACCGGACCCGTCGAGGAGCGAGGTGCCGTCGTCCTGTCCGAGGACCGCTCCGAGCGCACCACCGAGGTTGCCGGGCCCGCGTGCCAGGGCGACGTCCGCGACCTTCGACCCGCGACGCGCTCGCGCGACGTCGAGTCCCTCGACGACCTGCGCACCGCGCAGCAGGGAGCCCGACGAGGTGCCGGCAGGCCCGCTCACGACGTTGACGCAGGTGTGGATGCCGTACGAGCGGTAGGCGTAGAGCGTGCCGGGCGGCCCGAAGAGGTGGCGGTTGCGCTCCGTCATCCCCCGGTGACCGTGTGATCCGGGGTCGGTGGGGCCGGAGTAGGCCTCGACCTCGGTGATGCGGAGCGCCACGCCGCGCCCAGCGATCGTCGCACCGAGCAGTGCCGGCGCGGCGATCGGGGCGGGCTCGGCGAGCAGCGCGGCGATCCCCTCGGTCATCGCGAGAAGGGTGCGCCCTCGGCCAGGTCGCGGACGCGGCGGGTGACGGACGCGAGCTGCTCGGCGACCCGGTCGGGGGCGGTGCCCCCGACGCCGGAGCGCGATGCGACGCTGCCCTCGATGGTCAGGACGGAACGGACGTCGGGCGTGAGGTGCTCGGACACCGACCGGTACTCGTCGTTGGTCGGCTCGTCGAGCTCGATGCCGCGCTCCTCGCAGTACCGGACGAGCGCGCCGGAGACCTCGTGCGCATCCCGGAACGGGACCCCCTGGCGGACCAGCCACTCGGCGACGTCCGTCGCGAGCGAGAAGCCCTGCGGCGCGAGCTCGGCCATCCGGTCGGTGTCGAAGGTCAGGGTCGCGATCATGCCGGTGAACGCGGGCAGCAGGACCTCGAGCGTGGCGACGGAGTCGAAGACCGGCTCCTTGTCCTCCTGCAGGTCGCGGTTGTACGCCAGCGGCAGTCCCTTGAGGGTTGCGAGGAGCCCGGTCAGGTTGCCGATCAGACGCCCCGACTTGCCCCGGGCGAGCTCGGCGATGTCCGGGTTCTTCTTCTGCGGCATGATGCTCGAGCCGGTCGAGAAGGCGTCGTGGAGCCGGACGAAGCCGAACTCCTTCGTGTTCCAGAGGATGACCTCTTCCGACAGGCGCGAGACGTCGATGCCGATCTGCGCGAGGACGAACGCGAACTCGGCGACGACGTCACGGGCTGCCGTGGCGTCGATCGAGTTGTCCGCCGGACGGTCGAAGCCGAGCTCCGCGGCGATCGCGGCGGGGTCGAGGCCGAGCGAACTCCCTGCCAGCGCACCGGCACCGTACGGGCTGACGCTCGCGCGGCCGGCCCAGTCGCGGAGGCGCTCGAGGTCGCGGACGAGCGGCCAGGCGTGCGCGAGCAGGTGGTGGGCCAGGAGCACGGGCTGCGCGTGCTGCAGGTGCGTGCGCCCCGGCATGATCGCGGCCGGGTGCTCGGTCGCCTGCTGGGTTATCGCGTCGACGAGGTCGATCACGAGCCGGCCGATGCGCCGCCCGTGGTCGAGCATGTGCATGCGGCCGAGGGTTGCGATCTGGTCGTTGCGGCTGCGACCAGCGCGGAGCTTGCCGCCGAGTTCGGGACCGAGGTCGGCGATGAGCAGGCGTTCGAGGGCGCCGTGGACGTCCTCGTCGGAGTCGTCGGGCTGCAGCGTGCCGTCGGCGTGCGCCGCTTCGAGCCGGTCGAGGCCGGCGAGCATCCGTTCGAGCTCGTCGGCGGTCAGGTAGCCCGCGGTGTGCAGCGCCCGGGCGTGGGCTCGGGACCCCGCGATGTCGTACGGCGCGAGCTGCCAGTCGAAGTGCGTCGACTTCGAGAGCGCGGCGAGTGCCGCACTCGGGCCGTCGGCGAAGCGGCCGCCCCAGAGGGCACCGGTGTTGGTGGCGTCGGTCTTCTCGTCGGTCATGTCGTCCTGCGTCGTTTCGTCTGTGGTGCGGCTGTTGGTCAGTTCGCCGCGTCGCGGCGGGCGGAGATCTTGCTGGGCAGTGACCAGAGCTCGATGAACCCCCTGGACACGGACTGGTCGAACGCGTCGCCGGTGTCGGACGTCGCCAGGTCGAAGTCGTAGAGGCTCTGCTCCGACCGACGGCCCGTCACGGTGGCACGCCCGCCCTGCAGCCGCATCCGGACGTCGCCGGAGACGTGCTGCTGGGTGTGCTCGACGAAGGCGTCGAGGCTGCGCTTGAGCCCGCCGAACCACAGGCCGTCGTAGACCAGGTCGGCCCACTCGGACTCGACGCCACGTTTGAACCGGGCGACGTCGCGCTCGAGGGTGAGGCTCTCGAGCTCCTCGTGCGCGGCGATGAGCGCGATCGCGGCCGGCGCCTCGTAGACCTCGCGCGACTTGATGCCGACCACCCGGTCCTCGACGACGTCGATCCGCCCCACCCCGTGCTTGCCGGCGACCGCGTTGAGCTCCTGCACCATGCGCAGCACGCTGAACCGCTGCCCGTCGAGGGCGACCGGGACACCGCGGTCGAAGGTGATCGTGACCTCGTCGGGCTGCTGCGGCAGCGCCGGGTCCTGCGTGGTCGCGTAGACGTCGTCGGCGGGAGCGGTCCACGGGTCCTCGAGGAGTCCGGTCTCGACCGCTCGGCCCCACACGTTCTGGTCGACCGACCACGGCTCCCGTTCCGAGTGCTGGATCGGCAGCCGGTGCTCCTGCGCGTAGGCGATGGCGCGGTCGCGGGTGAGCGCGAGGTCCCGCACCGGTGCGACGGTCCGCAGGTCCGGTGCGATCGCCGCGACGGCTGCCTCGAAGCGGACCTGATCGTTGCCCTTGCCGGTGGAGCCGTGCGCGACGCTGTCGGCACCGAGTTGCTTCGCCGTCAGCGCGAGGTGCTTCGCGATGAGCGGGCGGCTCAGTGCCGAGACGAGCGGGTACCGCTTCTGGTAGAGCGCGTTGGCCCGGAGTGCCGGCACGATGTACTCGTCGGCGAACTCGTCCTTGGCGTCGACGACGAGCGACTCGACGGCGCCGCAGTCGAGCGCACGCTGCCGGACCGCCTCGAGGTCCTCGCCGCCCTGGCCGACGTCGACCACGAGTGCGACGACGTCCTTGCCGGTGGCGTCGCGCAGCCAACCGATCCCGACGGAGGTGTCGAGACCGCCGGAGTACGCGAGGACGACGCGGTCAGCCACTGGTGTCCGATCCGTCGGCTAGTCGTTGGCGAGCAGCCAGGCCAGCAGCGCCTTCTGGGCGTGCAGACGGTTCTCCGCCTCGTCCCAGATGATGCTGCGCGGGCCGTCGATGACGTCGGCGGTCACTTCGAACCCCCGGTCGGCCGGCAGGCAGTGCATGAAGACGGCGTCGGCGGCGGCGTGCGCCATGAGCGCGTCGTCGACGCGGTACCCCGCGAAGGTGTCGAGGCGCGACTGCTTCTCGGACTCCTTGCCCATCGACACCCAGGTGTCGGTGACGACCACGTCGGCACCCGCGACCGCGGCCACCGGGTCGGTCACCACGAGGACGGAGCCGCCCGTCACGGCGGCGCGTTCCTCGGCGTCGGTGACGACCTGCGCCGACGGGGAGAACTCGGCGGGAGCGGCGACGCGGACGTGCATGCCCGCTGTCGCCCCGGCGAGCAGGTACGACTGCGCCATGTTGCTCGCACCGTCGCCGATGAACGCCACGGTCTGCCCGGCGAGGGCGCCGCGGTGCTCACGGATGGTGAGCAGGTCGGCGAGGAGCTGGCAGGGGTGGAAGTCGTCGGAGAGCGCGTTGACGACGGGGACCGTCGTGCCGGCGGCCATCTCCTCGAGCCCGGCCTGACCGTAGGTGCGCCACACGATCGCCGACACCATGCGCTCGAGCACGCGGGCGGTGTCCGACGGGGTCTCCTTGCCGCCGAGCTGGCTGTTCGCCGTCGAGATGATCAGCGGGCTGCCGCCGAGGTCGGAGATGCCGACGTGGAAGGACACCCGGGTGCGGGTCGACGACTTGTCGAAGATCACCGCGACGCTCTGCGGACCGGCCAGCGGCTTCTCCGCCCAGCGGTCGGCCTTCATGCGGTCGGCGATGTCGAGGATCGCGGACTGCTCGGCCTGGCTCAGGTCGTCGTCGCGGAGGAAGTGGCGGGTCATGCGGTGGGCTCCTGCGCTGCGGCGACGGCCGCGAGGCTCTGGGCGAGGATCGACAGGAACTCGTCGATCTCGGCGTCGGACACGATGAGCGGCGGCGCGATGCGCAGGCTCGACTCGTTGGGGGCGTTGATGATGAGGCCACGCTCGAGGGCGGCTGCGTTGACGGCCGGGCCGATCGGACCGGTCAGACCGACGCCGATGAGCAGGCCGGTGCCACGGACCTCTTCCACCAGTGGGGACCCGATGGCGCGGATGCCGTCACGGATCCGATCGCCCTTGACCACTGCGCCGGCGACGAGTTCCGCACGCTCGATCTCCTCGAGCACGGCGTTGGCGACACGGGTGCCGAGCGGGTTGCCGCCGAAGGTCGACCCGTGCTGGCCGGCCGAGAACAGGTCGGACGCCCAGCCGAACGTGACCAGGGCGCCGATGGGGAAGCCACCGGCGATGCCCTTGGCGACGGTGATGGCGTCCGGCGTCACACCGTGGCCTTGGAACGCGAACCAGTTGCCGGTCCGGCCGACACCCGTCTGGATCTCGTCGAGGATCAGCAGTGCGCCGTGCTCCGCGGTCAGTCGGCGTGCCGCCAGCAGGAAGCCCTCTGGCAGGTCGACCACGCCGGCCTCGCCCTTGATGGGTTCGAGGATCAGGGCTGCGACGGAGTCGTCGATCGACGCTTCGAGCGCCTCGATCGAGGTGTCGATGTGCTCGACGCCCGGGATCATCGGCAGGAAGTCCTGCTGCAGCGCAGGCTTGCCGGTGAGCGCGAGGGCACCCATCGTGCGCCCGTGGAAGCCCTGCTTGAGCGCGAGGATCCGGGTCTTCGTGCCGTCCGCACCCTTGTTGAGGCGAGCGAGCTTGAACGCGGCCTCGTTCGCCTCGGCGCCGGAGTTGCCGAAGTACACGCGGCCCGCGTCACCCGCGCCGGTGATGCGCTTGAGGCGCTCGGCGAGTTCGAGCTGCGGCGGGGTGGCGAAGTAGTTCGACACGTGCACGAGCTTCGCGGCCTGGTCGGCGATCGCCTCCACCAGGGCGGGGTGCGCGTGGCCGAGCGAGTTCACCGCGATGCCGGCGAGGAAGTCGAGGTACTCGTTGCCGTCGACGTCCCAGACGCGGCAGCCCTGGCCACGCTCGAGCATGATCTTGGGCGGGGTCAGGGATCGCATGAGCGACGCCCCGAACCGGTCGTTCCAGGTCTCGGTCTGCGTCTCGGTGCTCACTGCTGGTGTCCCTTCTCGTCCGTACCCGCCACGTGCTGGCCGGTACTGCTGTCGATCGACGGCGACGCCACGCGACGGCCGATCTCGGCGTGGGTCATCTGGTTCTCGGTTCGTCGGCTCGGGTCCGGGATCACCTCGGTGCCCGCACCCCGCAGGGTGAAGACCTCGAGCAGGATCGAGTGCGGGATCCGGCCGTCGATGATCGTCGCACCGCCGACCCCGCCGACCACGGCGTCGAGGCACGCGGTCATCTTCGGGATCATCCCCGACTCGAGGCTCGGCAGGAGCTCGCGGAGCTCGTCGACCGCGATGAGGTCGACGATCGAGTCACGGTCGGGCCAGTTGCGGTACAGCCCGGGGACGTCGGTGAGCATCATGAGCTTCGAGGCCCGCAGCGCGATCGCCAGGGCACCCGCCGCAGCGTCCGCGTTCACGTTGAGTGCCTGGTCGGGGTGCGCGTCGTCGATCGCGATGCTCGAGACGACCGGGATCCGGCCGGCCTCGATCGCGGCGAGCACACCCGTCGGGTCGACGTGGGTGATGTCCCCGACGTGGCCGAGGTCGTACTCCTGCCCGTCGACGACGACGCCCTTCTTCTCGCCGGTGAACAGCGAGCCGCCGTCGCCGAACACGCCGACGGCCAGGCCCTCGCCGTGTTCGTTCATCAAGTCGACGATCTCGCGGTTGACCTCGCCTGCCAGGACGTCGCGGACGACCGTGATCGCCTCGGTCGTCGTGACGCGGTAGCCGCCGCGGAACTCGGACTCGATGCCCTGTTCCTTGAGGGCGGCGGAGATCTGCGGCCCCCCACCGTGCACGACGACCGGGTGCAGGCCGGCGTAGCGCAGGTAGACCATGTCCTCGGCGAAGGCGCGCTTCAGGTCCTCGTTCACCATGGCGTTGCCGCCGAACTTGACCACGACGACCTTGCCCGAGAAGCGCTTGAGCCAGGGAAGCGACTCGATGAGCGTCGCGGCCTTGACCGCGGCGAACTCGTGTTCTTCTTCCTTCGTGAGGGGCGTGCCGGCCCCGTTCGTGTCCGCCGCCATCAGCTGGAGTACGCGCTGTTCTCGTGCACGTAGTCGTGCGTGAGGTCGTTGGTCAGGATCGTGGCCGAGTGCGTGCCGACACCGAGGTCGATGCGCACGTGGGTGTCACGCGGGGTCAGGTCGACGGTGTCGCTCGGCTCGTCGGGTGCGCCCGCGTGGCAGACCCGGACGCCGTTCATGCTGACGTCCACCGCGTACGGGTCGAACTCGGCGTCGGTCGTACCGATCGCCGCGAGCACCCGGCCCCAGTTCGGGTCGTTGCCGAAGACAGCCGCCTTGAACAGGTTGTTCCGGGCGACGCTCCGACCGACGGTCACGGCGTCGTCCTCCGTCGCGGCGTGCACGACCTCGATCGCGATGTCGTGGCTTGCACCCTCGGCGTCCTGCTGCAGCTGGCGGGCCAGGTCGGCGCAGACCGCGGTCAGGGCCTCCTGGAAGTCACCGACCTCGGGCGTCACGCCGCTCGCACCCGACGACAGCAGCACGACGGTGTCGTTCGTGGACATGCAGCCGTCGGAGTCGACCCGGTCGAACGTGATGCGGGTGGCGGCGCGGAGCGCCTGGTCGAGCTGGTCCGGCGTCTGCACGGCGTCGGTCGTGATGACGACGAGCATCGTCGCGAGGCCCGGGGCGAGCATCCCGGCACCCTTGGCCATGCCGCCGACGGTCCAGCCGTCCTCGGTCACGACGGACTGCTTGGCCTTCGTGTCCGTCGTCATGATCGCGGTCGCCGCATCGGGACCGCCGTCGCTGCTGAGTGCAGTGCTCGCCAGGTCGACGCCACGGAGCACGTTGTCGCGGAAGGTCTGGTCGCCCACACCGATCAGCCCGGTGGAGCAGACCACGACGTCGCCGGCCCCGATCCCGAGGGCGTCGCCCACGGCTTCGGCCGTCAGGTGCGTGGTCTGGAAGCCGAACGGGCCGGTGAAGCAGTTCGCGCCGCCGGAGTTCAGGACGACGGCACGGGCGACACCGTCCCCGACGACCTGGCGGGACCAGATGACGGGGTGTGCCTGGGCTCGGTTGCTGGTGAAGACGGCGGCCACGGCCGCGTCGGGGCCGTCGTTGACGACGAGGGCCACGTCCGGCTTGCCGCTCGTCTTGAGGCCGGCGGTGACACCGGCGGCGCGGAAGCCCGCTGCCGCGGTGACGCCCTGGAGGTCCGGCTCGGTCTGGGTGGTCGTGCCTGCGTCGGTCACGGTGCGACTCCGTCCACGCTGAGGCCCGTGGTCTCGGGGAGACCGAGGGCGATGTTCGCCGACTGGACGGCGGCGCCGGCCGTGCCCTTGGCGAGGTTGTCGAGCGCGGTCACCGCGACGACGCGGCCGGCGGCCTCGTCGACGGCGATGCCGACGAGCGCGGTGTTCGCACCGATCGTGTCCGCGACCCGGGGGAACTCGCCCTCGGGCAGCAGGTGGACGAAGGGCTCGTCGGCGTACGCCTGCTCCCAGGCGAGTCGGACGTCGCGTGCGCTGACGCCGGGCGAGAGCTTCGCGGTGGTGGTCGCCAGGATCCCGCGCGACATCGGGACCAGGACCGGCGTGAACGAGATCGTCACGTCGGCGGCCCCCGCGACCTGCAGGTTCTGCTGGATCTCGGGGACGTGCCGGTGCGAGCCACCGACGGCGTAGGCGCTGGCGGACCCCATGATCTCAGAGGCCAGGTAGGTGGTGGCCAGCTTCTTGCCGGCGCCGCTCGGGCCGACGCTGAGCACCGCGACGAGGTCGTCGGACTCGACGAGGCCGGCCTGGATGCCCGGCTGGATGCCGAGCGTCACCGCGGTGACGTTGCAGCCGGGGACCGCGATGCGCTTCGTGCCGACCAGGGCGGAACGCTGCTTGCCCTGCGATGCGATGTCGTCGACCTCGCGCCATTCATCGGCCGAACCCGGGGTGGGCGCCGCGAGCAGGAGCTCGGGCAGACCGTACGTCCACGCGCCGAAGTAGTCACCGCCGTAGAACCGCTCCCACGCCGCCGGGTCCGTCAGCCGGTGGTCCGCGCCGCAGTCGATGACGAGCGTGTCGTCGCCGAGTTCCGCGGTGATCGCACCCGACTGGCCGTGCGGCAGCGCCAGGAAGACCACGTCGTGCCCGCGCAGCGTCTCGGCCGTCGTCTCCGCCAGCGTCAGGTGCGACAGTGAACGGAGGTGCGGCTGCGTCGCGATCAGGGGCTGTCCGGCGTTCGAGAACGCCGTCACCGTCCTGACCTCGAACTCGGGGTGGGCGGAGAGCACGCGCAGGAGCTCACCACCCGCGTAGCCGGAGGCTCCCGCCACGGCGACGGATACGGACATGGGATTCCACCTTTGGTCGGACTGGTCGTCGAGAGAGTCGGAGGCGGCGACCCCGGGCGGTGCTGATCCCGTGTGGGTCAGTCGCGCAGGGTCGCCCCGAATCGCTCGCCGGCACGTCGGACAGCGCCGTCACGGGCCTCGGTGGCCTCGGCAGCGGTCAGCGTGCGGTCCGTGGCACGGAAGCGCAGGGCGAACGTCAGGGACTTCTGTCCCTCGTCCACGCCGGAGCCCCGGTAGTCATCCACGAGCCGAGCATACTCCAACAGGTCTCCGGCGCCAGAGCGCACCGCATCCAGCACGTCACCGGCCGGCACACCGGCGTCAACGACGAGCGAGAGGTCCTGCGTGGCCGCCGGGTAGGAGACGATCGGCGCGACCGCGACGAGTTCCGCGGCAGCGGCGACCAGCGCGTCGAGGTCGAGCTCGACGACCGCCACCACCCGGGGCAGGACGGCGGCCTCGGCCAGTTCGGGCAGGAGCTCACCGGCGACGCCCACGACCGTGCCGTCGACGAGCAGCGACGCGGCCCGGCCCGGGTGCAGGGACGGGTGGGTCGTCTGCGCGACGGTGAGTTCCACACCGACGGCCCAGGCGACCTGGCGGGCAGCGTCGATCGCGTCGGCGATGCCGAACGGTTCTGCCGTGGTGCCGGGCTGCTTGACGACCCGGTGGCCGGTGAGCAGTGCGGCGACGTGGAAGGGCTGGGCGGGCAGCGAGGCGTCCAGCGCCTCGAGCGTCGCACGGTCGGGCCGGGCGGCGCCCGCCGGGACCTCGTCGGTGCCGAGCGTCACGCCCGTCACCGGCAGGAACACCCGGGACGTCTCGTAGAGGGCGACGTCGACGAGCCCGCGCGACACGTTGCGACGGGCAGCGTCGACCAGGGCCGGAACGCCGCTCCGGCGCAGGAGGTTCTGCTCGCTGTCCAGGGCGTTCGCGAGCACGACGCTCGGTCCGCCCTGCGGGTCGATCCCCGGGTAGGCGTCCTGCGTGGCCGCCGACACGAACGGCGCCGTGACGACCTCGGTCAGGCCCGCCGCGGCCAGCGCCGAGGCGACCCGACGACGAGCCTGCTGGTGCCGGGTCAGGCCCCGGCCGGGCGGCGCGACCGGCAGCACGCTCGGGATCCGGTCGTAGCCGACGATGCGCGCGACCTCTTCGACGAGGGTGGTGTCGTCGGTCAGGTCGGGACGCCAGGTGGGCGGCGTGACCGCGAGCTGCTCGCCGTCGGCCTCGACCGTGGCGCCGATCGCACGGAGCGTGTCGATGACCTCGGCGTCGGTGTAGTCGACGCCGACGAGCTCGGCCGGACGCGAGAGCCGCATCGTGACGGTCGCCCGCGGCTCGGTGTCGACGAGCGTCGACCCGAGGGCGTCAGCGGTGCCGCCGGCGAGCTCGACGAGGAGCTCGACGGCACGGTTCGCCGCAGCCTCGGCCACCTGCGGGTCGACCCCGCGCTCGAAGCGACGGGATGCCTCGCTGGGGAGCTTGTGGCGACGAGCGGTGCGGGCGACGGAGACCTGGTCGAACCCGGCGGCCTCGACCAGGACGTCGGTCGTGCTCGCCGAGATCTCGGTGCGGGCTCCGCCCATGACGCCGGCGAGGCCGACAGGACCGTCGTCGTCGGTGATGACGAGGTCTTCGGGGTCGAGCTTCCGAACCGTGCCGTCGAGCGTCTCGAGCGTCTCGCCAGCGGTCGCCCGGCGCACGCCGAGGCCGCCCGCGATGGTCTGCAGGTCGTAGCCGTGCAGCGGCTGGCCGAGCTCGAACATCACGTAGTTCGTGATGTCGACGGGCAGGGAGATGGAGCGCACCCCTGCCAGCGACAGACGCGACACCATCCAGGAGGGGGTCTTGGCGGCCGGATCGATCCCGCGGACGACGCGGGTGACGAACGTCGACGCGCCGACCCGACCCCGCACCGGGGCCTGGTCGTCGATCGTGACCCGGAAGCCCTCGGCCGCACGCGGCGCGACGCGGTCGACGGGGTCGTGGAAGCTGGCGCCGGTGGCGTGCGCGTACTCACGGGCGACACCGCGCATGCTGAGCACGTAGCCGCGGTCCGGTGTGACGTTGATCTCGACCGCGGCGTCGTCGAGGCCGAGGAGCGCGATGGCGTCGGCACCGACCGTGGGGTCCATGCCGAGGTCGGCGAAGCGCAGGATGCCGTCGTGCTCGTCACCCAGCCCGAGCTCGCGGGCCGAGGCGATCATGCCGTCGGACACGTGCCCGTAGGTCTTGCGGGCGGCGATCGGGAACGGCCCGGGCAGGACCGCGCCGGGCAGCGTGACGACGACGAGGTCGCCGGCGTCGAAGTTGTGCGCGCCGCAGACGATGCCGCGGGGCTCGGCTTCGCCGACGTCCACCTGGCACCAGTTGATGGTCTTGCCGTTCTTCTGCGGCTCGGGGACGCGCTCGAGGACCCGACCGACCACGATGGGGCCGGTCAGGTCGAAGGTGTGGACGTCCTCTTCCTCGAAGCCGACCGACACGAGCGCCGCGTGGACGTGCTCGAGGGTGACGTCCTCGGGGAGGTCGACGGACTCACCGAGCCAACGGAGTGGGACGCGCATCAGACCACCGTTCCGAACTGCTGCGAGAAGCGGATGTCGCCCTCGAGGAAGTCACGCATGTCGTTCAGGCCGTTGCGGAACTGCAGTGTCCGCTCGATGCCCATGCCGAACGCGAAGCCCTGGTACTCGTCGGGATCGATGCCGGCGGCACGCAGGACGTTGGGGTTCACCATGCCGCAGCCACCCCACTCGACCCACCGCGCGCCACCCTTGGCGTTCGGCTGCCAGACGTCCATCTCGGCGCTGGGCTCGGTGAACGGGAAGTAGTTCGGGCGGAGCCGGATCTGCGCTTCGGCCCCGAACATCTGCCGGGCGAAGTGCTCGAGCGTGCCGCGCAGGTGCGCCATCGTCAGGCCCTTGTCGATCGCGATGCCCTCGACCTGGGTGAAGACCGGCAGGTGCGTGGCGTCGAGCTCGTCGGCACGGTAGACGCGACCCGGCGCGATCACGTACAGCGGGAGGTCACGCGACAGCAGCGACCGCACCTGCACCGGTGAGGTGTGGGTGCGCATGACCAGGTGCCGGTCGACGGGCTCGACGAAGATCGTGTCCGCCATCGCCCGGGCCGGGTGGTCCTGATCGAAGTTCAGCGCGTCGAAGTTGAACCACTCGTGCTCGAGCTCGGGGCCTTCTGCCACTTCCCACCCCATGCCGACGAAGATGTCGGCGACGGCTTCGTTGAGCAGCGAGAGCGGGTGGCGGGAGCCGGTGGCGCGGTGGACCGGCAACGCGGTGACGTCGACGCGCTCGGCTTCGAGCCGTGCGCGTTCCTCGGCCACCGCGAGGACGGATTCCTGCTCGGCGATCGCCGCGTTCACCCGCCCACGGGCCTGCCCGACGAGCTTGCCCGCCGCGGCCTTCTGCTCCGGCGGCACACTGCGCATCGATGCGTTCATCCGCGCCAACGGTGACTGCTCACCGGTGTGCTCGGCCCTGGCCTGCTTCAGTTCGGCGACCGTCGTCGTGGCACGGACGGCGGCGAGGGCCGCGTCCACCGCGTCGGCGACGGCCGATTCGCTGATCTCGAGAGGTTCTGACACGAGACCCAAGCCTACCGGCCGTCGGGATACCACCCACCTGCACCGAGCGGACGGTGGATGACCGACGCCGACGACCGGCCTGGGGAGGGAGGAGCGTCAGCTCCGGAGCGCGAAGGCCGACTCGTACAGGCACACCGACGCGGCCGTGGCGAGGTTCATCGACTCCGCCTGCCCGTAGATCGGCACCTTGACGGCCCGGTCGACGAGCGCCAGGTCGTCGGCGGTGAGTCCGCGGGCCTCGTTGCCGAAGACCCACGCGGTCGGACCGTCGAGCATCCCCTCAGCGCGGACCACCGGCAGGTCGTCGCCCGAGACGTCCGCCGCGAGCACCGTGTAGCCGAGGGCCTTCGCCCGCTCGATCGTGTCGGCCAGGGTCACGCCGACGGACACCGGGACGTGGAACAGGGACCCGGTCGTCGACCGGACGACCTTCGGGTTGTACGGGTCGACCGAGCGTCCGGTCAGCACCACCGCGTCGGCGCCGGCCGCGTCGGCGGCCCGGATGATCGTGCCGGCGTTCCCCGGGTCCCGCACCTCTTCGAGGATGGCGACCAGTCCGGGCAACGCGGCCTGCTCGTCGGACGCATCACGGGCCTCCTGGTCGGCGGCGGCCGCAGCGCGGTCCGGGAAGACGTCCTTCACCGACGTCGGGAACTGCTGGCACACCGCCACCACGCCCTGCGGGGTGACCGTGTCGGCCATCGCGTCGAGCACCTGCTCGGTCACGAACCAGGTGTCCACCGGCGCGTCGTCGAGCCCGTAGCGGGCTGCGGCGGTCGGGGTCACGTAGAGCTCGCGCAGGAGCTCCGGGGCGTACTCCAGCGCTTCGCGGACCGCTTGGGGCCCTTCCAGCAGGAACAGGCCGGTCTCGGCCCGGACGTCCTTCTTGGCCAGGGCCGCAACGGCCTTCACGCGTCCGGCACGGGGGTTCTCGAGGAGATCGCTCACGACCCAAGTCTAGGAACGACGAAACCCCCGCCGTGCGGCGGGGGTTTCGCGAGCAGAAGAACTGACTACGCAGCCTTCGGGGCCGAGGTGTCGGCCGGGAGGGCCTTCTTCGCGGTCTCGACGAGCGCGGTGAAGGTCTCGGGGTTGTTCACCGCGAGGTCGGCGAGGATGCGACGGTCGACCTCGACGCCGGCCAGGTTGAGACCCTGGATGAGGCGGTTGTAGGTCAGGCCGTTCGCACGGGACGCAGCGTTGATGCGCTGGATCCAGAGGCGACGGAACTCGCCCTTCTTCGCGTGACGGTCGCGGTACGCGTAGACGAGGGAGTGGGTGACCTGCTCCTTGGCCTTGCGGTACAGGCGCGAACGCTGGCCGCGGTAGCCCTCGGCGCGTTCGAGGATGACGCGGCGCTTCTTGGCGGCGTTGACCGCTCTCTTTACTCGTGCCATTGCACTATTCCTTTACGATCCGGGGGCTCAGTGGCCGAGGAGCTTCTTGACGTTCTTCGCGTCACCCTTGGAGAGGACCTGGTCCTCGTTCAGGCGGGCCTTGCGCTTGGAGCTCTTGACCTCGAGGTTGTGACGCATACCGGCCTGCTGCTTCATGATCTTGCCGGTACCGGTGACCTTGAAGCGCTTCTTCGACCCGGAGTGGGTCTTCTGCTTGGGCATGGTGGTGCCTTTCCGTGGGATGGATGGGGGGCCGCGTCGTTGCGGGTTCGGTCCGGGGACCTATTCGGCCGCGGCGTCCGTGGATTCCGCAGCTGCCTCGGACGTGGAACCGGCCTCGGCCTCGTCCTTGCCCTTCGCGGCGTGCTCGGTGGCACGACGCTCGGCCTTCTGTGCAGCACGCTTGGCGTTCTGCTCGCCCTTGACGTCGGACTTGTTCTTGAGCGGGGCGATGATCATCGTCATGTTGCGACCGTCCTGGGTCGGACGCGACTCGACGACACCGAACTCGGCGATCTCTTCCGCGAACTTCTGGAGGAGACGGACACCCTGCTCCGGACGCGACTGCTCGCGGCCACGGAAGAGGATCATCGCCTTCACCTTGTCGCCACCGAGGAGGAACCCCTCGGCGCGCTTGCGCTTCGTCTCGTAGTCGTGCACGTCGATCTTCAGGCGGAAACGGACCTCTTTCAGGTCCGTGTTCACCTGGTTGCGACGAGCTTCCTTGGCCTTCTGAGCGGCCTCGTACTTGAACTTGCCGTAGTCCATGATCTTGGCCACGGGCGGCTTCGAGTTCGGCGCGACCTCGACCAGATCCAGTTCGGCTTCCTGCGCGAGACGCAGTGCCATGGCGATCGGGACAACGCCGACCTGCTCACCCTGCGGACCGACGAGTCGGACTTCGGGAACGCGGATTCGGTCGTTGGTACGGGGATCGGTGATGCGGAGCTCCTTCAATCAGGTGGTGGCCGTCCGGGGCGTTTGCCCTGGACGACAGCACGAGAGAGGAGATCTGACGCACGGGATGTCGACCCGTTCGGCAGCCGCCCTGCATCGGATCCGTGGGATCCGACCGACGGGTGCAACACGTGCACTCGCGGAGCGGTGGTGACCCGGTAGCCTGGTGGAACGCGGCCGCGGGTGGGAGAGACTCCTCTTTCGTGACACCGTCCGGGTGTTGTCGAGGATCTTGATCTCAGGAGAACTGATGTCAAGGGAACTGACGGCACACGGACAGCATCTGCCGCGAGCAAGCCTAGCAGAGGAGCACCGTGAGCGACACCCCGATCGACGACACCGGCATCGACGCCGCCAGGGACATCGCGGAGGTGCCGGCGGTCGAACTCATCAACACCGTTGCGGTGCACCTGCTCAGTGCCGCGGCCGTGAAGGTGGGCCTGGCAGACGACCCGCAGGAGCAGACCGACCTGGACGAGGCGCGGAAGCTCATCACCGCGCTGGCCGGCCTGGTCACCGCAGCCGCGACCGAGATCGGCGACCACCACGCCCGTCCGCTCCGCGACGGGCTGCGTTCGCTGCAGCTCGCCTTCCGCGAGGCGTCGGCGATCCCGGACCCGATCGGTGCCGGACCGGGCGAGAAGTACACGGGTCCCGTCAACTAGACGACGTCACCCGGAGACGGACGGGAGGCCCGTGGCGGTGTCGCCACGGGCCTCCCGTCCGTTCGTGGGTCGCGGTCAGGACCCGCTGTCGCCGACCAGGCGCGCGACGGCCGCGAGCGGGATGCCGACCCAGTCGGGTCGGTTGCGGGTCTCGTAGACGACCTCGTAGACCGCCTTGTCGAGCTCGAAGGCGTCGAGCAGCGCGCTGTGGGCGGTGAGGTCCGCGCCGGTGCCCCGCTGGTAGCCCTCGAGGAAGCGTGCCCGCGCCTCGGCCGCCCAGGCGGCCGCGTCGACCGGTTCGGCGTCGTGCGCCAGCGCACCCGCGACGTAGTCGAACGAGCGGAGCATGCCCGCGACGTCGCGCAGGGTGACGTCCGGCAGCGAGCGTTCGTCGAGGGGGCGGAGGGGTTCGCCCTCGAAGTCCAGGAAGACCCACCCGCGGGGGTCCGGTGCGGACAGGACCTGTCCGAGGTGCAGGTCACCGTGGATGCGTTGCAGGTCCGGCCACGTCGCCCCAGCGGCACGGGCGTAGACCGCGCGGATGGCGTCCACGTGGTCGGCGACGGCCGGGGCCTCGCGGGCGGCGGTGTCGAGTCGGGCGTGCATCGTCGCGACGGCGGCGTCCCGTCGGGGAGCGTCTGCCGGTTCCGTCGGCAGCGCTCCGGCGAGGGTGCGGTGCACGTCGGCGAGCGCGGTGCCGAGCTGCTCGGCGCGGTCACCGAACGGCGTGCCGGCCTGCGCCTCCTGCAGGGCGACGCGCCAGGCGTCGTCGAGCCCGGGGAGGAACTCCTGGGCGAAGGCGAGGTGCCCCGTCGCCGTGCCGTCCGAGCGTCCGACGTCTGGCCAGTCGGCGCGGAGGGCGCCGTAGACCCGCGGCACGCGCGTGCTGCCCGCCGCCGTGAGCGCGAGCTGCGTGGTCACGTCGGGGTTGTCGCCGTGGTGCAGCACGCGGAAGACCTTGACGATGACGCGGTCGCCGGACTCGGTGTCGCAGATGACCGACGTGTTGGACTGCTCACCCGTCAGGACGCGGGCCGCGGTGACCCGGCCGATCGGGCTGAGGCTGTCCGGTGCCGCGTCGATGCGTGCGGCGAGTGCCGACACCCATGCGAGGTCGGTGGTGGCGTCGACGATCGCGCCGTCCGGCCCGCTGGTGATCGGTGACTGGTAGAGGACGGGGACCGCGGGGGCCTCGTCGAGCACCAGCCGGGTCCCGTCGTCGGTGGAGATCGTCCGGAGGCGTGGCACGGACCCCTTCGAGGCGTACCAGCGGCGGTCGGCGATCCAGGACTCGAGGTCGCGGTCGCTCGGCGTGCTGGTGTCCGGGGCGCTGGTGTCGGGGGCGCTGGCGTCTGCGCGGGTGTCTGCGCTCGTGTCTGCGCGGGTGTCGGGGGCGCTGGGTGCTCCGTCGCTCATGCAGCGGAACCTACGCGCCGGGGCCTGGCGAGGTGCCGAGTCCCCCCACAGGACGGGCCGGGGAGCGCTCCGTCCACAGAACCCCGCTGCCCCCGGTCTGACACGGGTGCGCCGGACGACACTTGCGGCATGCCCCGATCCGCTGCTGCTCCTCCCCCCGCCGCTGACGCTGCACGTGCGCTCCCCGACCCCCGCCGGACCTGGCGGATCCTCGACGACCGCAGGCTCCCCGCACTCGAGCCGTTCGCCGCCGACGTCCGCCGCCACGGAGCGGTGACCGTGCGCGAGACGGTGTGGGACTCCGACGACCGGGTACTCGCCACCGAGGGCGTCGTGCTCACACGCTTGCCGGACGGCACCTGGACGATCGACCGGGGTGCCCACGGGGTCGGTCCGGAACCGCTCGACGGCGCGTCCGACGATCCCCCACGGGACGCGGTCGAGGTGTTCCTGCGTGGTAGTCCGCTGCGGACCGTCCTGGTCCGTGACACCACCACGACGCTCGTGACCCTCCGCGGTAGGGACGGCCGGGTGCGGGCCGAGGTCGCCGACGTGCGCGTGGACGACGGTGACCCGGACACCACCGTGCTGCGGTCGTCGCGGTGGTGGGCCCTGACCGACGACGGACGCGACGGTGCCACGGCACGAGCGGCCGAACGAGCGCTGCACGACGCGGCGACCGATCCGGTGGACCTCGAGTCGGTTCCGCTCCCCCGCGGCCCGGAGCCCGCCCCGGAGCGCCGACGCGGCCGAGCGAAGCGCCCCCGGCCGGACACCGCCGCGGGATTCGTCCTGCGGGTGCTCGATGCCCTGCGGCGTGACCTCGTCGCGGCGGACCCCCGGGTACGAGCCGACGAGCCCGAGGCCGTGCACGACCTGCGAAAGGTGCTGCGCCGCCTGCGGAGCGTGCTCGCGGCGTTCCGCGGCGCGCTCGACCGCCAGGCGACCGAGGAGCTCCGTGCCGCGCTGGCCGAGACCGGACGGATCGCCGGGACCGCTCGCGACGCCGAGGTGTTGCACGCCGGCCTGTCCCGGTCGGCGGCACACGCCCCCGACGGGTACGTGGACGCCGAGACCCTGGACCGCATCAGCGCCGAGACCGCGGACCGTCGCAGCGTCGCCGCTGCTGAACTCCGGCGAGCGCTGCGTTCCGACGCTTGGTTCCGGACACTCGACGCCCTCGACGACCTGCTGCTGCGGGCACCAGCCGGCCCGCACGCGGACGACGACGCGGCCACGTTCGCCACCAGGCGCATCCGGCACGAGCGGGCACGGGTCGGTCGGCTGCTGGGTGATCCGAGCGGTGACCTCGACACCCTGCACGAGGTCCGGAAGGCCGCGCGCCGGTTGCGCTACGCCCTGCAAGCGGCCGGTGACGTGCCCGACGTCGGGAAGCGCCGGCTCGGTCGACTGCGACGGGTGCAGGAGACCCTCGGCGAGACGCTCGACGCCGCACACGCAGCCGATGCGTACCGACGGCTGGCAGCCGTGGCAGCGCAGCACGGCGAGGACACGTTCGGGTACGGCGTCCTGGCGACGACCGAGCAGGCGGCCAGCACGCAGGGTCTGCGCCGATCGCGGAAGCTGCTCGCGCGGCTCTGACCGGGTGCGAGAATCGGGCCGTGCCGCACTACTTCGAGGACCTCGCTGCCGGACAGACCTTCACGACGCCGGGGCGCACCATCACCGAGGCGGACGTGGTGTCGTTCGCCTCGTGGACGAACGACAACAACCAGGTGCACACGGACGTCGAGTTCGCGGGGAAGACCCGGTACGGCCAGCGGATCGTGCACGGGTTGCTCGGCACCTCGCTGTGCCTCGGGCTCATCGCGCGCACGGGCGTCTTCGAGGGGTCCGCGGTGGCACTGCTCGGGATCGACCAGTGGCGGTTCACCGAGCCCGTGTTCATCGGCGACACCGTGACCTGCACCGTCGAGGTCCTCGACACCCGGCTGACGAGCTCGGGGACGACCGGGATCGTCGAACGAGCGGTGACCCTGCGGAACCAGCACGGCGTGGTCGTCCAGCAGGGACGGATGGACGTCATGGTGCTCACGCGCGACGCCGCGATCGACTGAGCGACCGCTCGACGAGCGCCCTGCGGAACCTGCTCTGCGCAATCCCGACTCCCTCTTTACAACGATGTACCGGCACGGGAGCATGGACGCATGAGCACGCTCGACGGCATCGTGGCCGCACCTGACTCCGCTTCCGCCCCCGGCCTCCCCCTCGCTTCGCGGCAGGACGGCACGCACCCCCGGCCGCAGATGCTCCGCACCGCCTGGGCCGACCTGGACGGCACGTGGTCGTTCCGGAACGACGGCGACGACGATGCCTGGCGCACCGGCTTCAGCGACGCCCGGGACATCGTCGTCCCGTTCCCGCCCGAGTCCCCGGCGTCGCGCATCGACGAGCCCGGATTCCACCCGGTGGTCTGGTACTCCCGTGCGATCACCCGCTCGGAGCTCGACGCCGCCGGGTTCGGCACCGGCGCCCCTCGACTCGTGCTGCACTTCGGCGCCGTCGACCACCGCGCCCGCGTCTGGATCGACGGGCAGTTCATCGGCGGGCACGAGGGCGGGCACACCCCGTTCTCCTTCGACGTCACCGAGGCGCTGACCACCGACCCCGACGCCGTGCACACCCTGGTGGTCCGCGCCGAGGACGACCCGCACGACCTGACCCAGCCGCGCGGCAAGCAGGACTGGCACGAGGACCCGCACGCGATCTGGTACCGCCGGACCACCGGGATCTGGCAGACGGTCTGGCTCGAGGCCGTGCCGACCGCCTCGATCGCGTCCCTGCGCTGGACGAACGTCGACCACGCGACCATGCGCCTGACCGTCCGGCTCGACGGTCACCGCACCGGCGGCGAGCGCCTGCGCGTCGAGGCCCGCTGGGACGACCGCGACGAGCACCTCGCCACGATCGAGACCGCCATCGGCGAGACCGGGGACGAGTTCGACGTGGTCGTGCCGATCGCGCGGCAGACGAACGGGCAGGCCGAAGACGAGCTGCACTGGACGCCGGAGACGCCACGGCTGATCGACGCCACGGTCACGCTGCTGGCGCGCTCCGGCAACGGCACGACGGTGGGCACGGGCGCGCTCGACGCCGTCGCCAGCTACTTCGGGATCCGGACGGTCGGGGTCGACGGCAGCGCGTTCCTGCTCAACGGCCGACGCCACGACGTCCGCAGTGTCCTGAACCAGGGCTACTGGCCCGAGTCGCACATCGCCGCCCCGTCCCGCCAGGCACTCCGCCGCGAGGTCGAACTCATCAAGGAGCTCGGCTTCAACGCGGCCCGCAACCACCAGAAGATCGAGGACCCCCGGTTCCTGTACTGGGCCGACCGGCTCGGACTCCTGGTGTGGGGCGAGGCCCCCGGCGCCTACGCGTTCTCCCCCCGCGCCGTGCAGCGTCTGATGCGTGAGTGGATGGACGCTGTCGAGCGTGACGCCTCGCACCCGTCGATCGTCACGTGGGTGCCCGCCAACGAGAGCTGGGGCGTGCAGCACATCGCCACCGACCCGGCCCAGCAGGCCTACGCCCGGGCCCTCGCCGACGTCACGCGGGCGTTGGACCCGACGCGTCCGGTGATCTCCAACGACGGGTGGGAGCACACGAACTCCGACATCGTCACGATCCACGACTACGAGGGCGACGGACCCCGGCTCGCGGCCACCTACGCGGACGAGACCGCACGGACCCGACTCCTCGGTGGCATCGGCCCGGCGGACCGGCGCATCCTCGTCGGCGGCGCCGAGGACCTCGGCCAGCCGGTCATGCTCACCGAGTTCGGCGGCGTGAACTACCAGCCGGGCGTCCAGCGCGAGGACGGCTGGGGGTACACGTCGGCCACTGACGGCGACGACTGGGTCGCCCGCATCACCGCGCTGTACGACGCGATCCGCGCGAGCTCGTTCCTCGCCGGGTCGTGCTACACGCAGCTCACCGACACCATGCAGGAGACGAACGGCCTGCTCAACGCAGACCGCTCCCCGAAGGTCCCGATCGAGCAGATCCGTCGCGCGGTCACGGGGCGCTAGCCGGGAGGCCCGCACTTCGTGAGCAGGAATGGTCGGGTCCGGCAGACGGACCCGACCATTCCTGCTCACGATGCACACGGGTTGCCTCGCGCCGGGCAGTTGGCGGCCCGCGATGCGGGGCGCGGCCTGCGATCTGGGAGGATCGGGCGGGTGACGAGCGTGGCGGAAGCGAGCCGGGCCTCCAGGCGGGGGTTCCGCAGCCTGCTGACCGGACGGCGCAGCGCCTGGACCGCACCGCTGCTGATCTGGGCGGGCTCGCGGGTCGTCAGCACGGTGCTGCTGGCGACCGTGTACCTGCTGGCGACCGCGAACGGCTGGCCGTTCGCCTCGTACCGGCAGGATCCCTCGTTCTTCACGTTCTCGGGCTCGTGGGACGCCTCGTTCTACCGGATCATCGCCGAGCACGGGTACCCCGCGACGCTGCCGGTCGACGACTCCGGGCACGTCCTGCCGAACGCGTGGGCGTTCCTGCCGGTGTTCCCCGCGGTGGTGCGGCTCCTGATGACGCTGACCGGCGCCTCGTTCTGGGTCGCCGGGGTCGTGGTGGCGTCGATCGCCGGAGCGGGCGCCTGCGTGCTGCTGTACCGGCTGGTGCTCGCTGTCGGCTGCTCGCACCGGGCCCGCTGGGCGACGGCCCTGTTCGCGTTCGCGCCGACGGGGTTCCTGCTGCAGGTCGCCTACGCGGAGAGCCTGCTGCTCGTGCTGCTGTTCGGCGCGCTGCTCGCCCTGGTCCGGCATCGGTACTGGCTGATCGCGCCGCTCGGTGTCGTGGCGGCGTTCACGAAGCCCGGAGTCCTCGCGCTGGCCCTGGCCCTGGCCGTGCACTTGGTCTTGCGGTGGGTGGCGTGGCGCCGGCAGCAGGACGCGTTCCCGTGGCGCGACCGGATCGCGATCGTCGTGACCGGCCTGGTCGTCGCGGCTGCCGGACTGGCGTGGCCCGTCATCGCGACGGCCGTGACCGGGCGACCGAACGCGTACCTGGACACCGAGCTGTCGTGGTGGGTGGGGTTCGTCGGCCGGCAGCACTTCGCGCCGCTGACGCCGTGGTTCACGATGGCGGGGACGTGGCTCGGGCCGCTCGGCATCGTGCTCGTCGTCGTGGTGCTCGCCGGCGCGGTGTGGTTCTTCTCGCGCAGGAGCACCCGGGCCCTGGGGACCGACGTGCTCGCGTTCGCGGCGTCCTACGGGCTGTACCTGGTGGCGGTGTTCCTGCCGCAGCAGTCGTTGCCGCGGTTGCTCATGCCGATGGCGCCGTTGCTCGGGTCGGACGTGTTCGTGGGGACGCGGCGGCGGGCGGTGACGTGGCTGGTCGTCGGGGTGTGCCTGCAGCCGGTTGCGATCGTGCTGCTCTGGTTCCTCGGGTACCCGTGAGCGGCGCTGGTCAGCGCTACGCGTTGAACGTGTGGAACCAGGCCGATCCGCCGGGGTGCTGCACCGTGATCATCTCGTCGAGGTCGCGGTAGGGGCCGTCCTGGTTGTGGCTCGCCGACTTGATGCGGATGGTGCCGTCGGGCTCGGTGAAGACCTCGGACACGATGGTGGTGTGGTCCGGTGACCCGTTGGCGTTCCAGTCGAAGAACACGATGTCGCCGACCTGCACCTTGTCGCGCTCGTCCGACGAACGCCGGGTGAGTCCGAACTCGGCCGCGTTGGTCTCGAGCCACGGGTCCATCGTCGGGCAGTAGGTCCACGTCGCACTGTGCTCGGCACCGGCCGCGCGGTTGTACCAGTCGGACCGCTGCTCCCACCCGCGGGCGATGAGCGTCTGGCTGACGTAGTTCGCGCAGTCGCCGCCGATCGGGTTCATCGTGCCGTACTCAGCGAGGTTGTAGTCCTTCCAGTACCGCATCGCGTAGGCGAGCTGCCGGTCGACGTCGGTCAGTGCGGCGTAGGCCAGGGTGGTCGAGGCGACCGCGCTGCCCGCAGCGGGCGTCGCGGCGGCGGTCGGGGTCGGCGTGGTCGTCGCGGTGTCCTGGGTGGCGCCGCTCTGCCCGTCGTTCGCGGCGCTGCCGTTGCCGCCGGAGGACTGGTTCGCCGACGCGGTGGGCTCGATCACGGACGTGAAGAGTGCGACGTCGGCGTCACCGGCGGTGTACATCGCCTGGTGCGGGGCCGTGAAGGTCACCTTCGACGCGGTGGCCTTGACGTCGCGCGCAGCGACACCGCCGACGGTGACGCCCTTGACGGCGGCGAGTCCCGTCCCCGTCACGGTGATCGTGACGCCACCGGCGAGCGGGACCTGCGCCGGAGTGACGGCCTTCGCGACGGGCTTCGCCGTCGGGGTGGACGATGCGTCCCCACCCCCGGAGCTCCCACGCCCGCCGCCCGAGCCCTTGCCCGAGTCGCCGCCCTTGTCGCTGCCGGAGGAGCACGCCGCGACGGCGAGCCCGATCCCGGCGACGCCGGCGAGGGACAGGAGTGCGCGGCGGTTCATCGAGGCAGTCATGACACGACCAGCGTAAGCGACACCTCCGTCGTTCCGACACGGCATGATCGTCTTCGGGGGCGAGCGTCCTCCGTGTCCCAGCGGACCCGTTCGGAAGGAACACACATGCCCGAGAGCCACGACTTCTTCGTCGCCACCGACCCCGAGACCGCCCGTGCCCAGGTGCGTGAGGCGCTGTCACGCGAGGGCTACACCGTCGACGACGCCGAGCAGGGGGCACTCCGTGCGACCCGCGGCAGCCTCGGCCTGACGCTCCTCATCGGCGGCATGGCGAACGACCGCACGTTCCACACCCGCCTCGACGTGCAGATCATGATCGCCCCGGACGGCCGGACCGTCGCCCGACTGCTGCGCGGCTCGGGCAAGTCCGCGATCAAGGGTGGAGCGCTCGGCATCTCGCGCGGCAACCGTGCCTTCGAGCAGGCCGCGAACGGGATCCACACCACCTTCGCGCAGTCCGGCGTGCTGACGGAGAGCATCGCCGGCTGACACGTCGACGGCGGGGACGGGTCCGACGCGCCCCACAGACGGACGGGAGGCCCGGTGCCAGCTGGCACCGGGCCTCCCGTCTATCACGACGTCACGACGTCACGACAGTGCGATCACGTGCAGGAGACGTTGCGGTCGATGCTGCCGGACCCGTAGGGCACCACGACCTGGACCATCGCGATGGTGCCACCGGGCAGCGGGGTGCCGGAGCAGGCCTTCCGCGCCTTGGTGACCGTGCTCTTGCCGAGCGCGATCCAGTTCGACCGGCCGTAGAGCGGGCTGTTCGACTTGACCGTGCCGGCGATGGTCTTCCACTGCGAAGTGGTCGAGTAGAGGCCGATCCGCTTGATGCCGGCGGTCTTGAGCCCGACGATCATGCCCTGCATCGCCGCGCGGTTCTGGGCGGTGTCGGGCTGGTACGACAGCCCCGTCTCGACGTCGATCCACCAGCGGTAGGCGGACGGGTTCGGGACGCCACGGCTCTGGACGTCGTCGTACCCACGGGCGTAGCCGTACATGAACGAGCACGCCAGGGTGACCTGCTTCTTGCCGCCCTTGGTCACGCACTTGCCGAACGGGTTGGTGGGCACCGTGCCCTGGTACCGGTTCGACGTGGGCCAGACCGACGCCTGGAGACCCGGGTTGGCGAACAGCGCGTACAGCTGCGTCTTCGGCTGGGCCGAACCCCCGACGGACTTCGCCGACCAGGCGAGCTGTTCGGCGAGGCACGGGTTCGTGGTGTTGCCGAGGGACTCGTTGACGCCGACGATGCCGAACGCCTGGTCGGTCGGCACCTGGCTGCCGCACTGCGGCCAGGAGATGTCGACACCCAGCGGCGTGACCGCTGCGGATGCACCCGACGACGGGCCTGCGACGGCGATGCCGGCGGCCACCACCACCGTGGTCGCGATGGTCGCGACGAGACGACTGATACGGAACATGCTCTCCCCCTGATCGGGCCGAACCGGTCGGCCGCGCCCCACCGGCGCACGGGGAGTCTAGGGCGGTGCGTTGGACAACACACCACCCCTGTCCGTGAACTGTGTCGAACGATCCACCTGACTCGGTCTGTGGAGGACGATCCCCTCGACACGTCCGCCAACGACAGAACGGCCCGGAACCTGCGGGTTCCGGGCCGTTCTCGTGGTTGCTACCTGGTGGAGCTAAGGGGATTCGAACCCCTGACCTTCTCATTGCGAACGAGACGCGCTACCAACTGCGCCATAGCCCCAAGTGCTCGACCACACTAGCACCCTCGTTCGGCCCAGCCGAAATCGCAGGTGGCCCGTCGGGCGTGCCGCGGGTCAGACCGCGCGGCGCCGTCGCATGATCGCGTCGAGGTCGGCCTGCTGGTAGGCGTCGTCGTCGAGGACACCCATGCCGGCCCACTTGCTCGGCGGCCCGGCGGGCTCGTCGGCGGGAGCAGGAGCGGCAGGAGCAGCAGGAGCAACGCCGGCCGAAGCGGCAGGGGCGGCGGGGGCCCGGAGCCCGAGCCGCTCAGCCAGACGCCCCTGGTCGTGCGCGGACAGCGACGCCGCAGCCTCTTCGAGTTCGGGTCGCATCCGCGACACCCGCGCCAGCGACGGGTCGGACTCCCCGGCGCGGATCGCGGCCGCTTCGGCCTCGGCTTCCGCCTTGGCCGCGGCGACGCGCTCCTTCAGGCGGGCAGCGAGTTCCGCCGACGACTCGGGCGACGCGGCCGGAGCGGCCGGCCGCTCCACGTAGAGGGGTTTCGGAACGTTGTTCGGGGTCCAGGAGCGGTCTGCTGCGGGCTCAGCAGGCTGCTCGGTCGACAGGGGCGGCGCCGGGTCCGTCCATGCGGTGGCCGGCCGGGAGGCGCGGGTCGCGCCCGTCTCGGCGGCCGCGAGACGCTGCTTCCGCGCCGTCGCCACCTGGTGCAGCTGGGCCAGGACCGCTGCGGACCCACCGGCGGCGACGAGTCCGGCGACACCGACGAGCCAGAGCGACGGTGCCGCGACGAAGACCACGAGGGCGATGACGACGCCGAGCGTGCCGAACAGGGTCGCCCCGAGCCGGGAACGGCGCATGCGCATCGCGGTCAGGGCCGGCACGGCGGACGCCCGCTCGAGCACCGGAGCCTGCTCGGCCAGGCGGCGGGTGATCTCACGCTGCCGTGCGGCTTCGTGGGCTCGGACGATGGCGGTGCGCTTGGCCTCTTCGGACCGGGCGACGCGTTGCGCCTGGGCGAGGGACTTCGCGTTCATCTCGATGCGGACCTCGTCCGGCAGCTCGGCGGTCTGCGCGAGGATCCGGAGGGTCTGCTGCAGCCGGATGGCGTTCCGCTCGGTGGCCAGGTACTGGCGGCGGGCGGCCCACGACGGCATCAGGTAGACGAGCCAGAGGACGGCCGCGACGAGCAGGACGATGCCGCCACCCCACGAGCCGATTCCTGCCATGCGAACACGGTAGGGGTGGCGGTTCCCGCGCCGCGTCATTGCCGGACGCGTGTTGCGCGTGTCGGGGCGGAATCCGCGGGAGGCGAGCCGCGCCTCCGGGCCCGTCAGACGTGGGACGTCAGATGCGGGGCGTGGTGTCCAGCGGCATCGCCGCCTCGTCGCGTGCGGCGAGCGGCACGGCCCCCACGCCGGGCGGCACCTGCCCCTGGACCCAGCGCTCGAGGACGCCCCCGCGGACTTCTTCGGCCACCAGCGCGAAGCAGAAGTGGTCGCGCCAGTCCCCGTTGATGTGGATGTACCGGCGACGGAGTCCCTCGTACCGGAAGCCGAGCTTCTCGACGACGCGCAGACTCGGGGCGTTCTCCGGCCGGATGCAGATCTCGATCCGGTGCACGCCGAGCGAGCGGAAGCAGTGGTCGACGGCGAGGGCGACGGAGATCGGCGTCACGTTGTGGCCGGCGGCGTCCTCGACGACCCAGTAGCCGATGGAGGCGCTCGCGAGCGAGCCGTAGGAGATGCCGGAGACGTTGAGCTGCCCGACGAAACGGCCGTCGAGTTCCATCGCGAACGGGAGTCCGAGTCCCGCGCGGGCGTTGGCCTGGAGCGCGCGGATGCTGCCCCGGACGTCGGTGGAGACGTGTCCGGAGGGGTTCGTGGCCTCCCAGGTGCGGAGCCACGAGCGGTTCGTCGCGAGTGCCGCGTCGAGGTCGCGGGTGTCGCGGAGCCGGAGGGGCCGGATGGTGACCCGCCCGTGGGACAGGGTCGGGATCGTCGTCATCGCTGGGTTCCTCCGGGGTCCCGCCCCGGTGCGGGACGGGGTGTCCCGCCCGGGTCCGTGATCACCGGACCCGAGCGGGATGGCCGACTATTCGCCCGCGTTGAACTCCTTCAGCCACGACTTGAGGTCGGGGCCGAGGTCATCGCGGTCCGAGGCGAGCTGCACGATCGCCTTGATGTAGTCGAGTTTGTCACCCGTGTCGTACCGGCGTCCACGGAACACGACGCCGTACACGCCGCCGGTCCACTCTTCGGCGCTCGCCATCTTCATGAGCGCGTCGGTCAGCTGGATCTCGCCGCCCTTGCCCGGCTCCTGCTTCTCGAGGACGTCGAAGACCTCGGGACGGATGACGTAGCGGCCGATGATGGCCAGGTTCGAGGGCGCTTCGCCCTGCGGGGGCTTCTCGACGAGGCCGGTGATCTTCACCACGTCGTCGGTGTCGGTCGGCTCGACCGTGGCGATGCCGTACAGGTGGGTCTGCGACTCGGGGACCTCGAGCAGGGCCACGATCGTGGCGTTCTTCTCGCCCTGGACCTCGATCATGCGCTGGAGCAGCGGGTCACGAGCGTCGATGATGTCGTCACCGAGGAGCACGGCGAACGGCTCGCGGCCGACGTGCATCTTCGCGCGGAGCACCGCGTGGCCCAGGCCGAGCGGGTCACCCTGTCGCACGTAGTGCATGTCGGCGAGGTCCGTCGACTGGTTCACCTTCTGCAGCTTCTCGTGGTCGCCCTTCTTGCGGAGGGTCTCCTCGAGCTCCGACACGTGGTCGAAGTGGTTCTCGAGCGCGTTCTTGTTGCGCCCGGTGATCATCAGCACGTCGGTCAGCCCGGCACCGACAGCCTCTTCCACCACGTACTGGATGGCCGGCTTGTCGACGACGGGGAGCATCTCCTTCGGCATCGCCTTGGTCGCGGGGAGGAAGCGGGTACCCAGCCCTGCGGCCGGGATCACCGCCTTCGAAATCTGGAAGCCCATGCTCAGACCGTATCCGATCCCCCTTTCGAGGGCATGTCGTCGCTCCGGGGGACACGGGACCCCGCGTGTTCCCGGCGGGAAGCCGCAACCGTGCCCCTCGGTAGACTCCTGCGCATGATCGCCGATCTCGGGAACGAGAAGCGCGCCCTGCGAGCCGAACTCCGGCAGCGGCGGCGCACCCGGACCACGACCGAACGCGACGCGGACACCGAGACCCTGACCGCGACCCTGCAGCGCTTCGTCGAGGAGCGCCAGGTGACGTCCCTGGCCCTGTACCTGTCCGCACCGGACGAGCCGAACGTCCGGCCGTTCCTGAACTGGGCGTTCGGGCAGGGCATCCGCGTGCTGCTGCCGATCACCCGCGAGGACGGCCTGCTCGACTGGGCCGTGGGCGACGGCGAGAGCGAGACCGAGAGCCTGCTCGGCCTGCCCGAGGTCGTCGGCGAGGTCCTGTCCCCGCTCGCGATCAACGACGTCGACGCGATCCTCGCCCCGGCGGCGGCGGTCGGGCACGACGGCGTCCGCATGGGCTGGGGGCGCGGCTACTACGACAAGACCCTCGGGTCCATGGCGAACCGTCCGCCCGTCTATGCTGTGATCTTCGACGCGGAGTACCTCGACGAGGTCCCGCGCGAACCCCACGACGAACCCGTTGACGGCATCATCACGCCGTCGCGCATCATCACGTTCCGGAGCTGACGTGCCCACCTACTCGTACCGTTGCACCGAGTGCGACAACGCGTTCGACATCAAGCAGTCCTTCTCCGACGCCACCCTGACGGAGTGCCCGGTCTGCGGCGGCGTCCTGCGCAAGGTGTTCTCCCCCGTCGGCGTGACCTTCAACGGTGGCGGCTTCTACCGCACCGATTCGCGCCCTGCGCCGAAGTCCGAGGGCTCGTCGAGCACCCCGGCGAAGTCCGAGCCGAAGAAGTCCGAGCCGGCGAAGAAGGCCGAGTCGAAGCCCAGCGGCTCGAAGCCCGCCGCGTCCTGACGCGGTCTGCGCTCTCCGGATAGGTTGGGGCGCGTCGCCACTCGGCGGCCGTCCTCGACCCGGAAGGAGACCCTCGCATGAAGGGCTTCAAGGAGTTCCTGCTCCGCGGCAACGTCATCGACCTGGCCGTCGCAGTCGTCATCGGTGGTGCGTTCACCGCGATCGTCAACACGATCGTCAACGCCGTGATCAATCCGGCAATCGGCGCGGTCTTCAACGCGTCCAGCCTGGACAAGGCGCTGCCCGTCGTCATCCCGACCGTGTCCGGCGGGAACGCGACGATGTACTTCGGTGCGGTCATCGGCGCGGTGATCAACTTCGTGATCGTCGCCGCGGTCGTGTACTTCGCGCTCGTCGTGCCCGTCAACCACCTGAAGAAGGTGGCGTTCGAGCGCGTCAAGAACGACGAGCAGCAGACCCCACAGGACGTCCCCCCGACCGACGTCGAGGTGCTGCTCGAGATCCGCGACCTGCTCCGCCCGCAGAACGGCGGCGCGACCAGCACGGGCGCACACATCGCCCCGTCGAACGCTCCCGAGGGGCCCGGCATCGGCGGCTCGACGAAGCTCTAGCCCCGGCACCGTCGCACGACACCGGTGTTCCCGCTCTGCACACCCGCAAACCGCGGTGCGGAGCGTGAACACCGGTGTTTTGCGCGGGGGCCCGTCAGGCGGCGGGGACCGCGCGGCGCTTCGCGAACATCGCGACGGCGTACTGCGCGCCGGCGAGCACGTGCCCCGCGGTGCCGAGGTACACGAACACCAGGGCCACGACCCGGACCCACGGCGCGTTCTCGTCGACGGTGTGCACCGCGGAGAACAGCAGCACCGGCAGCCCGACGAACAGCAGGGCCGAGCGGATCTTGCCCGTCCACGTGACGTCGAGGTCCGGGTTGCCGTGGAACAGCACGCTCGACAGGACGACGAGCACCAGGTCGACGAGCACGACGACGGCCACCACCCACCAGGGCAGCAGGCCGACGAGCACCAGCGACAGCACGATCGCGATGATGGCGAGGCGGTCGGCGACGGGGTCGATGGCCTTGCCGAGCTTGGATCCCTGGTCGAACTTGCGGGCGATGAAGCCGTCCGCCCAGTCGCTCACGCCGATCACGACGAGGGCGACGAGCGCCCACCCCGGGTGGCCGGCGACGACGAGGCCGATGAACACCGGGATCAGCACGAGGCGGAACAGCGTGATCAGGTTCGGCCAGGTCTGCCAGTCGGGGCGCTGCCGCGCGGTGTCAGTCATCACGGGCCAGGCTACCGGTTACCAGTGCGGGGGGACGTCGCGCCGGAGCTGGTCGTCGTTCTCACCGTCGCGGTGCCGCGCCGGTTCCGGCGGCGGCGTCGGGACGTAGCCCGCCACCGGCTGGGTGGCGACGCGTCTGCGGCGCCGCACCGGGCCTCCCGGCTGGTCCGCCGTCTCGCCTCCGTCAGCGGCGGGACGGACGGGAGGCGCGGCTGACGACACGTCGTCGACTCGCGTCCACGTGCCCACCAGCTGGTCCGTCTCCGGCGTCACCGGACCGGCGGGCCGCGAGGCCCGGCGGCTCATCGGCGCGCGGGGCCGATGCCGGGCACGACGGTGTGGGGAACCTGCGTGTTCATCGGCGGGCGGGGATCGGTGGGATCGAGATCTCCTGCGTGGCGCCGCGGTCGACCCCGAGCACGGACGCGACGGTGTCGGCGACGCGGTCCGGGTCGGAGAACAGCTGGAACGCGTGCACGCGCACGTAGTGCCAGCCGAGTCGGCGGAGGACCTCGGGGCGCAGGCGCAGGGACTCGCGCAGCGATCCCTTGACGAGCGACGCATCGGTCTCGATCGTGACGCAGACCCCGCCGTGCGCGGCGACGAGGCCGAGCTTGCCGCGGTGTCCGAGTGCGACCGGGATGCCACGCATCTCGAGGCGCCGGGCCAGGTCGACGAGCAGCGGGTCGGAGTCGTCCGGCACGTACTCGGCGGTGGTGCGGGCACGCACCTCGGCCAGGATCTCGGCGAGGGCGACGGTGCCGTGGCCCATGCGCTCGGCCTCGATGTCCGACGGCTGGAAGCAGGTGACGATGACCATCGAGCGACGCGCACGGGTCATGGCGACCGCCAGCAGCCGCTCGCCGCCGGGCTTGCCGAGCGGACCGAAGTCGCGCAGCACGCGGCCGTGCGGGGTGCGGCCGTAGCCGATGGAGAACACGACGCGGTCGCGGCTCTGCGCCACCGACTGCTCGAGCGTCGCCACGATGAACGGCTCGGCACGGTCGCCGATGACGAACTCGGTCAGGTCCTTGTGGCCCTGGGCGGCGGTCAGCACGGCCTGCTCGACGCGCACGGCGTGCTTCGCCGACGCGGTGATGACCATGAGCGACTCGGTCGGTCGGGTGCGGGCGTGGTCGATGACGAGGCGGACCACGCGGTCGACCTCGGCGTCGACACTCTCGACGGCACCGGACTCGGGGTCCGGGACGGCCTTGCCGTCGCTGACGTAGTCGAGCGCGATCGAGCCGTGGCCGAGGAACGAGCCGGCCCACGGCAGGGACTCGATCTTGCCGCCGTAGAAGCGACGGTTCACGAGCTCGGCCAGGTCCTCGCCGCCGGCGCGGTACGACCGCGACAGGGACAGGGTCGGCAGCAGGGTGGACAGCTTCGCCAGGGCGGAGTCGGCGTGGAACGCGTCGAGCGTGCCCTCGTCGACCTGCAGCGCCCGGTGCTCGGGGTCCACGGCGATGCGGAACGGCGAGGGCGTCTGGGTGACCGGGTCGCCGAACACGACGGTCTGGCGGGCACGGCGGACGGCACCGACGGTCTCGGCGATCGTCACGGCACCGGCGTCGACCAGGATCACGGTGTCGAACGGCATGGTGTCGGCGATCTGCGGCACCTCGTACGGGCTGGCGAGCCAGACGGGTGCGATCGACCGGGACAGGTGCGGTGCGGAGTCCTGCAGCAGGCGCGAGGTGATCGCGCCGTCGCGGAGCTGGGTCTTGAGTGCGGTCGCTTCTTCGGGCCAGTCGACGAGACCGACCTTCCAGTTCTCGGCGAGCTGCCACGCGAGGCCCTGGGAGACGCCGGCCGCGTGGGCGTCGTCCACCAGGCGGAAGTCGGCCTCGACCCGGTCGAGCATGTCGGTGTTGGCGCCGAGCAGCGCCCGGTCGGACTCGAGCATGGTCTCGAGGGCGGACTGCCACCAGGCGAGCTCGAGCTCGGCCGGCACCTGCACGTCCGGCACGTGCCGGTTCGCCAGGTCGGTGATGAGCGGTTCGAGCTGCAGGTCGCGCAGGGTCTGCATGAGCTCGGTGCGCTCCTGCAGGTTGTGCAGGACGTCGGACTCGGCGGCGAGCTCGGCGATGGTCGGGACGAGCTGGTCAACCGGGGTGTTCGCGAGCTGGCGGTCACGCTCGGTGCGGCCCAGCGGCTCGTCGAGGCGCGCGAGGTCCTCGGCGACGTTCGAGAACAGCACCTGGACGTCGGCGATGCCCGTGGGCACCTCGGGGTTCACGCCGGCGGCGACGTAGCGCTGCCAGAGCACCCGCTGCTGCTGGACGCGGGTCAGGGCCTCGTGCAGGTCGGACACGTGCACGCCCGGACGGACGTACTCGCGGGCGAGCTTCTTGAGCCGCCGACGGTTCGTCGACGACATCGGGGCGCCCTCGCCGCGGGGGGCGGTGGCGGCCACGAGCTCGGACACCGAGCGGTCGAAGACCACCGGCAGGAAGCGGTCGAGCGTGTCACGGATCTCGGTGAGCAGGCGCAGGTAGATGCCGAGCTCGTTGATCGTCGTGAACTGGCGCATGTGCGTCGAGCTCACCAGGTCGTGGGCGCGGCGGAGCAGGGTCGGCAGGCCGTCGGCGTCGAGGTCCTTCGCGATGCGGTGCGCACGCTGGGCACCGTCGCTCGAACCGAACTTCGCGCCGTACCAGGGCGAGTCGTCGGGGCCGTAGCGGAACTCACCGAGGTTCGCGGCGCTGACCATCGTCTCGGCGACGCGCGAGCGGCCCTCGACCATCGAGGCGACGGACTGCTTCGACAGGCGCGCGGTGGTCGACGGGGCGACGGGCAGCAGCGACAGGCGCGACAGCTCCACCAGGCAGTCGAGCACCGAGACGCCGAAGTCGGGGTCCTTGCGGGTGAGCGAGCCCCGGTAGTCCTTGAGCACCTTGCGCAGGCGGACCAGGGCGTCGTCGACCTCGCGGAGGTTCGGACGCGCGGCCTTCTCGTTCCTGGCGATGGCACGGACGACGTCACGGCGCAGGGTCGACGGCGTGACCGCGACCCCGGGCAGCTGGACCTCGCCGAAGCGGGCGGCGATGCCCCGCAGGGTGGCGCGGCGCGGGCTCACGACGAGCACGCGCTTGTTAGCGGCGACCAGGCCACCCAGGGCGTTCACGATGGTCTGCGTGCCACCGGTGCCGGGCAGGGTCTTCACGACGATGGAGTTGCCGGCCGTGATCTGCGCGATCACGTTCTCCTGCTCGTCGTCGGCGTCGAGCAGGAGCGTGTCGGTCTCCGGGCTGCGCTCGTCCGACGGGGTCTGCTCGACCGGGTGGTAGGACTGCTCGACCTGCCACTTCGCGCTCGGGTTGCCGGCGAGGGCGTCGAGCACGGGGTGCGACAGGTCGCCGGTGTCCTCGACCATGCCGGTCGCGACCTCGGCGAAGGTGGACACCACGAGGCGTGCGTGCACCGAGAAGCCGGGGATGTGCGCGGTCAGGCCACGCAGGCGGTCGATGACGGGGTTCGGCGTGAACGAGCCGTCCTGCTGCGCGAGGGCCACGAAGGACTGCGCGTCGAGGATGACCCCGAACTGCTCGTGCAGCGCGTCGGCGAGGCCCGGGTTGAGCACCGGCTCGCCGAGCAGGCGCACCTCGAAGTCGCGACCGTGCCGGCGGATCGCCAGGGGACGCAGGAGCACCGGGCCGCGGAACTGCTCGTCGCCGTGCTTCCAGTCGGCCATGCCGATGCCGAGCTTCACGGCGTCGATGCCGCGCACGGTGGCGAGCTCGGTGCCCTTCGCCTCGACGTGTCCGGCGGCCACGCGGGCGGCACGGAGCGCCACCTCGTCGCGGATCAGGCTGGACAGCAGGGTCGTCTTGCCGGTGATGAACTGCGCGAGACCGCCCGGGTGGGTGGTCGAGAGCTCGATGCGGGCGCGCGGGTGGTCGCTGAAGTGCGTGAGCGGGCTCGTGCCGCCGACACCGGTCAGCTGGGTGCGCCAGCCGTCCCACGTCGGTTCGGCCGCGTTGCCGGCCTGCAGCCGCGGGTCGCCGAGGCTGATCGCCTGCGGGCTCGTCATCTGCAGCTCCGGGCGGAGCGTGCGGTCCGGCTCGTCGTCGGTCCGTTCCTGGTCCACGTCCTGCTGCTCGTCTCGGTCGTCGTCGGGGCGCGCGCGGGCACCCTCGACGGGGACGTCGTCGTTCACGTCGTCCTCACCGTCGGTCACCCTGTCCGCTCGCCACACATCCGACACTGTAGGCGGAACCGGACGACCTCTCTGGCAATGAACCGAGGTTTCGGGGTTTCCGCACGGACGTGACCGCCGTCCGGCTCGACGTGCGCCGCCGTCCGACCCGACGTGCGGCGCGCCCGATCCGACGGCGGCCCCGCCCGGTGTGGTACCAACGGGGCATGGCCATCGACGACCGCACCGCTCCGTCCGCCCCCACGCCGAACCGGCGTCGATCGGTCCCCGCCGAGATCTCACGGTCGTGGCTGCTGGTGTCCGGCACCGCCACCGACCGGTTCGACAAGTCCCAGCGCTCCCGCGCCGACCAGATCATCCTGGACATCGAGGACGCCGTCGACCCCGCCGCCAAGCCCTCGGCCCGGCAGGGCGTCGCCGCCTGGCTGGCCGGCGGTGGCGAGGCCTGGGTGCGCATCAACGACGTCACGACGGACTTCTGGGCGGACGACGTCGAGGAGCTCCGCGGCCTGCCCGGGCTGCAGGGCGTCATGCTCGCCAAGACCGAGTCCCCCGCCCAGGTCACCGACACCTGGCACCGGCTCGGCGGCCAGACACCGGTGATCGCCCTGGTCGAGTCGGCCCTGGGCATCGAGGAGTCGGTGTCGATCGCCAAGGCGCAGGGCGCGTTCCGCCTGGCCTTCGGTTCCGGGGACTACCGCCGCGACACCGGGACCAGCGCCGACACGCTCGCGATGGCGTACCCGCGGTCGAAGCTGGTCGTCGCCTCGCGCGTCGGCGACCTGCCGGGCCCGATCGACGGCCCCACGGTCGGGTCGTCGCACCCGATCCTCCGCGAGCAGTCGCAGGTGGCCGTGTCGCTCGGCCTCACCGGCAAGCTCTGCCTGGACACCGAGCAGCTCCCCGTCATCAACGAGGTCATCTCCCCCACCCCGACCGACGTCGCCTGGGCGCAGGACTTCCTCGACGACTTCGAGGCCCGCGGCCGGGTCATCCGCGACGGTTCCGACCTGCCGCGGCTCGGTCGGGCGCAGAAGATCCAGCGGCTCGCACAGGCGTTCGGGGTCGAGGCGCGGTAGGACTGCACGCATGACCTGGTCCAACGTCCCCGGCCCTCCGCCGCAGTCCTCCTCCGGCCCCACGGACGCGCAGCGCGCGGCGTGGGAGCGCGGCGGCACCACGCTGTTCCCGCCGGCGAAGCTCGCCGACCGGATCTCGACGGTGCTGCTCCTGGTGTTCGGTGCCGTCATGACCGCGATCACGGCGGTCGTCGGCATCGTCGCGATCGCCTCGGCCACGGCGGAGTGCGATGCCTCGTCGGGCTGCACGCCCGGCGGGTACTTCGGTGGCGCGGCCATCGCGGTCGGTGGTGCCTTCGTCATCGGGGTCGCCACGATCGTGCTGTCGATCGGCGCGTGGATCCGGCGGAAGCCGTCGTGGTGGATCGCCGCGATCGGCTTCGTGCTCGCGATCGTCGTCATCGTGTGGGGCGGGGTCGTCTTCGCGAACGCCGTCGACAGCGGTTCCGCCTCGTCGTCGGTGTCCGCCAGCGCCTGACCGACACCACGCTTCCGACAGGACACGCGTCGATCGACGCGTGTCCTGTCCGAGAACGCGTGTGCGTTCCGGCCTGGAGGCGCGAAGGCGGGGCCGCCACGCGCCTCCAGTCCGCCTGTCGGTCACGGCCACGGCGTGACCACCTGGGCGTGCGAGCGCACCCCCGGCGCATGCTGGGCCGATGAAGCAACGAGTCATCGGAGACGTGTCCGTCAGTGCGATCGGTCTGGGCGGGATGCCCATGTCGATCGAGGGCCGACCGGACGAGCGTCAGTCCATCGCCACGATCCACGCAGCGCTCGAGAACGGTGTCACGCTCATCGACACCGCCGACGCCTACCACCTGGGCGGCCACGACGAGGTGGGGCACAACGAGGAGCTCATCGCGCGGGCCGTCCGGGAGTTCCACGACGACACCTCGGACGTCCTCATCGCGACGAAGGGCGGACACCTGCGCCCCGAGGCCGGCAACTGGGCGCAGAACGGGCACCCGGAGTACCTGAAGGAGGCGGCGAAGGCCTCGGCGAAGCGGCTCGGCGTCGAGCAGATCGGCCTGTACCAGTTCCACCGCCCCGACCCGGCGGTACCGTACGCCGACTCGATCGGGGCGCTCGCCGAGCTGCTCGACGAGGGCGTCATCCGGATGGCGGGCATCTCGAACGCCGACCCGGACCAGATCCGCACCGCGAACGAGGTCCTCGGCGGACGCCTGGCGTCGGTGCAGAACCAGTACTCACCGAAGTTCCGGTCGAGTGAGCCGGAGCTCGAGCTGTGCGACGAGCTCGGCATCGCGTTCCTGCCGTGGAGCCCCCTCGGTGGCATCGGGAGCGCGGCGGACCTCGGCACGGCGTTCGAGGACTTCGCGTACATCGCCCGCGACCGTGGGGTCACCCCGCAGGTCATCGCCCTGGCGTGGGAGCTGCAGAAGAGCGACGTCGTCGTGCCGATCCCCGGTGCGTCGCGGCCGCAGTCGATCCTGAACTCGATCACGGCGCCGACCGTGCGGCTGCGGCCGGAGGACGTCGCACGCCTCGACGCCTCGCAGCCCGCGGCCGTCTGACGCCCGTTCCGCCGACGGGGGAAGCACGTCGCCCCGCCGCTCCTGGTCCAGGAGCGGCGGGGCGTCGTCATGCGTGGCTGGGCGTGCGCCCGCTCAGCTCTTGGCGGGGCAGACCGCCGAGACCTGGTCGAGCGTGGTCTGCACCTCGGACTGGGCCTTCGTGACCTCGGCGGAGTCCTCGGCCGCGCCGGAGCGGATGGCCGAGCTGTAGCCCTTGGCCGCGCCGGAGAAGTCCTCGAACGTGTCGTGCACCTGGTCGTTCGAGACCTTCGTCAGTGCCGAGTCGATGCGCTGGACGAACTCGTCGACGAGCGCCGCACGGGCCTTCGGCTCGGCCGGGGCAGAGCTGGAACCCTGCTCCTTGAGGAACGACGCGAGTTCGTTCTCGAGCAGCGAGCAGGCTTCCTGCTTGGTCTGGGCGGGTGCCGCTGCGGCGGTCTTCGAGGCCGACGGTGCGCTGGACGAGCCCGAGTCGCCCCCGGAGGAGCCTCCGTCGGACGAACCGCCGTCGCCACCCGAGCAGCCGGCGAGCAGCGTGAGTGCGAGGCCGGCGGTGGCGAGCGCGGTGAGGGTGCGGCGCATCAGGAGTTGCACTCCTTCTGGAACGCGTTGCCGGCGTCCTGGACCTTGGTGCTGGACTTCGTCAGGGCCGAGACGTCGGCCGACTGCGGGTCGTCGGCGATGTCCTCGATGTCGTCGACCAGGTCGCCGTAGGCCTCTTCGAAGGCGTCGCCCTTGGCCTTCAGGTCGTCGTCCGACAGGTCGTCGACGCCGTCGGAGATCTTCTCGTCGAGCTCCTTGAGCTTCGTGACGGCGGCGTCCGGGTCGGACTGCAGGTTCGCGGCCTCGGACTGGACGCCCTGGGCGGCGGACTTGACGGTCTTCTCGAACTGCGTGCACTGCTCGGCCTTGGACGGCCCGGTCGAGCAACCGGCGAGCAGCGTGAGTGCGAGGCCGGCGGTGGCCAGCGCGATGAGCTTCTTGGGCATGGTGGAGAGTCCCCCTCGATCTGTCCGCACTCCCCCGGATGAGGTGCAGATCCGTCATCGAGCGTACAGGGAACATCCACAGGGAGACCGGCCGGGTTGTGGGCGACCGGCGCCCGGCCGGAGGCGGGTGGCGCGTACCGTCGAGGGCATGCGAGCCATCACGTTCGACGACGCTTCCATGTCCGTCACCGACCTGCCCGACCCGGAACCCGGTACGGACGAGGTCCTGATCGAGGTCGCCGCTGCCGGCGTCAACAACGCCGACCTGCAGCAGCGCGCGGGGAACTACCCGCCGCCGCCCGGGGCCTCGCAGATCCTCGGGCTCGAGGTCTCCGGCACGGTGCGGGCCGTCGGTGCGGGCGTCACGACCGTGGCGGTGGGCGACCGGGTGTGCGCGCTGCTCTCCGGCGGCGGGTACGCGGCACTCGTGGTCGCGCCGGTCACGCAGGTGCTGCCGGTCCCCGAGGGCGTCGACCTGGTCGAGGCGGCCGGCCTGCCCGAGGCCGCCTGCACCGTCTACTCCAACATCGGCATGCTCGCCGGGCTCCGCCCCGGGCAGACGCTCCTGGTGCACGGGGGCACCGGCGGCATGGGGTCGCACGCGGTGCTGTGGGCGAAGGCCCTCGGTGCGACGGTGATCGCGACGAGCGGCGGCGACCGCAAGGTCGCCGCGTCCCGTGAGCTCGGCGCCGACCTGGTGGTCGACCACCGCACGGAGGACTTCGTGGAACGCGTCATGGCGTTCACCGACGGTGTCGGCGTCGACGTGGTGCTCGACGTCGTCGGACCGTCCTACCTGGAGCGGAACCTGCAGGCCCTCGCCCCGAACGGGCACATCGCTGTCATCGCCTCGGGCAGCGGCCGCACCGCCGAGCTCGACTTCGGGGTGCTGATGCGGAAGCGCGCGACGATCAGCGGCACGACCCTGCGCGCTCGGCCGCTCGCCGAGAAGGCCGCCATCGTCGAGGCGGTCCGCTACAACGTCTGGCCGCTGGTCGCCGACGGCCGGGTGCGCCCGGTCATCGACTCGGTGCTGCCCCTGGCCGAGGTCGAGGAGGCCCACCGCCGCGTGCGCAACGGCGAGGTCATCGGCAAGGTGCTGCTGACGCCCTAGGCGTGCACGCGGGCGAGGAACTCGACGAGCGCCGGGTGCTGCGGGTGGTCGAGGACGTCGGCGGGGGAACCCTGCTCGACGACCTCGCCGCGGTGCAGGAACACGATCCGGTCGGCGACGTTCCGCGCGAAGTGCATCTCGTGCGTCGTCATCAGGATCGTCGAACCCTGCCGCTTCAGCTCGGTGGCCAGGTCGAGCACCTCGCCGACGAGCTGCGGGTCGAGGGCGCTCGTGACCTCGTCGAGCAGCAGGAGTTCCGGGTCCGACGCGATCGCCCGGACGATGGCGACGCGCTGCTGCTGCCCGCCGGACAGGCGGTCGGGGTACGCATCGGCGAACGAGCCGAGACCGATCCGGTCGAGCAGTCGACGCGCGGTCTCCTCGGCCTGGGCCCGTCCGATGCCGTGCACCTGGCGGGAGGCGAGCGTGACGTTGTCGAGCACGCTCATGTGCGGGAACAGGTTGAACTGCTGGAACACCACGCCGATGCGCGCCCGCACGGCGTCGACGGCGACGCGCGGGTCGGCGATGTCCGTGCCCTGCAGCAGGATCTCGCCGTCGTCGATGCCCTCGAGCAGGTTGACCGTCTTGAGCAGCGTCGACTTGCCGGAGCCCGAAGCCCCGATGACGCAGATGACCTGGTGGCGGTGGACCGTCAGGTCGATCCCGCGCAGGACCTCGTGCTCGCCGAAGGCCTTGCGCAACCCGCGCAGTTCGAGGACCGCGGCGTCCGTACCGGACGCACCACGGGCCTCCAGGCCGGCCTCGCTCATACGGTCCCTCCGATCTGCTCGCGCCGCTGCTGGCGACGCGCGATCGCGTCCGTGACGCGGATCAGCGGCAGGCTGATCACCACGAACAGCAGCCCGGCGACGAAGTACGGCGTGAAGTTGTAGGTCTCGGCCTGCGCGATCTGGGCGGAGCGGACCGCGTCGACGGCCCCGAGGATCGACACCAGGCCGACGTCCTTCTGCATCGACACGAAGTCGTTCATCAGCGCCGGAGTGACCTTGCGGATCGCCTGCGGCAGCACCACCAGCCGCAGGGTCTTGGCGTGCGAGAGTCCGAGCGACCGGGCGGCCAGGCGCTGGGAGGGGTGCACGGCCTCCATGCCGGCGCGGAGCACCTCGGCGATGTACGACGAGTAGGTCAGGGTGATCGCGATCGTGCCCCAGACCTCGGCGGGGAGCCGCGGGAACACCCCGAGCCCGGGGATGCCGTAGCCGACCAGGTAGAGCACGATGATGAGCGGCAGGCCGCGGAACAGGTCCGTGTAGCCGGTCGCGAGCATCCGCAGCGGGAAGAACACCGGGTTGCGCAGGCCGCGGACGACCGCGAGCAGCGTGCCGAACACGGCGACGCCGATGGCACTGAAGAACAGGATCCGGACGTTCAGCCAGAGGCCCAGCAGGATGTCCGGGAACGTGTCGACCGCGGTCTGCGGGTCGAAGAACGACTGCTGCACCGCTGCCCAGCCGGGGGTGTTCACGACGCCGAAGTACACGACGGCGAGCACGACCAGGGTGGAGACGACCGACACCACGACCGAGCGACGGCCACGCTGGCGGCGGTAGAGCCGACGCTCGAGCTCGACCTGGCTCGGCGCGGGTGCGGCGACCGGGGTGCCGGCCCCTGCTGGCAGGGTCATCCGGTTACTTCAGGACCGGCGTGCCGGTCTCCGACGACAGCCACTTGGTCTGCAGGTCCTGCAGGGTGCCGTCGTCGTCGAGGGCCTTCAGGGCCTTGTCGACCTTGCTCGTCAGCTCCGAGTCCTTCGGCAGGACGAAGCCGAACTGGTCGCCCTTGCCGTCGTCGGGGAACTGCGCGGACACGGTGCCGTCGTCGACCTGGGCCGAGGCCATGTAGAACGCCGTCGGCAGGTCGGTGACGATCGCGTCGATCTGCCCGGACTTGAGCGCGAGCACGGCGTCGTCGTTGGAGTTGAACACCTGCGGCGTGACACCGAGGACGTCCTTGACGCTCGCGATGCTCGTCGAACCGGTCGCGACGCCGATCGCGTCCTGCTTGAGGGCAGCGATCGTGGTGTCGCCGGCGGCCTTCGACCCGGAGGTCGTCACGACCGCCTGGGTCGTCGTGTAGTAGGCGCTCGACATGTCGACGGCCTTCTTGCGCTTCGCGTCGATCGAGAACTGCTGGACGTTGAGGTCCCAGTCCTTCGGGCCCGGCGCGATGGCACTGTCGAAGGTGCTGCGCTTCCAGACGACGTCGGACTTGCTGTAGCCCATCTCCTTCGCGACCGCGTAGGCCACGGCGGACTCGAAGCCCTTGCCGGACTGCGGCTTGTTGTCCTCCACCCAGGGCGAGTACGCCGGGTCACCGGTGGCGATCGTGAGCTTGCCGTCGGTCACGGTGCCGTCGGCGTTGCTGCTGCCCCCGGCGGAGCAGGCCGACAGGGCGAGGGCGGCGACCGCGGCGGTGGCGACGGCGAGGGTGAAGCGGAGGTGACGGGTCACGGTCGGGCCTTCGTGCGAGGGGGTGGGGGCAGGTCGAAGTGTACTTCGCGGTGGGATACCAACGCGACTCTGGGCGTCACGGTGACCTGGTCTCGTGTCACACACCAGTCGACGGGTCGGGACCGGGCTGGTAATCTGACGACGCGGGCTGAACCGGGCGCATGCTCGGCTGAGGTCTGAGATCAAGGGGCGTCCCAGCACGGGGCGCCCCCTTTCTGTTTCCTGGACACCCCCGAACGTCGTCACGGCCAGACGACGACGGCGTCGCGCCGTGCGTTCGTCACCTCGGTGCGCCAGACGGGTCGCAGCTCGTCCCACATCGTCTCGTCACAGACACCGCCGGTCTTCGCCCCTGGCGCGAGGCTGTGCCGACGGAAGCGCCGATGGACCCCGCGGACCGTCGCGTCGTCGCCCGCGTCGTGCACCAGGAGGATCGGCTTGCCGGGCTGGTCGGACCGGATCCGGAGACGCTGGAGCAGGTAAGCCCCCGCTCGGTCCTCGGGCCGGTATTCCATCGGCCGGGGCTTCCTTGTCGATGACGACCGCGAAGACCCCGGATGCCACGACGGTCAGCGCACCGAGCGACCTCCGGGACACGTCGCGCCGCTACTCGTCCCCGAGTCCCACGTCGTCGCGTCCGCGCGGTCCACGCCCGTGATTTCCGTCACCAGGTAGTCGGCCGCGGAGCGATCGGCCACCCGGCGGTGGTAGTAAGGTAACTGCACTGAAGGAGCCTCAGGATGATGCGGGCCGTGTGACTAGCGCTTTTCGCGAATCGGGACGTCGCTCTCGGTCCGAATGGTCGCGTATCCGTGCTTGCGCTCACGTCGTACGCGAAGATTCATAGCGATGATCAGCGGCACCACAGCCAGAACGCTAAAAAATATTCCCCATGCGCACGTCTCACCGACGATGAGAGCAACATCGCCGATACCGCTATTCCTACTCACGGCATTGACACCAATTGAGACGGCGCCAATGACGATGAGAAACAGTGCAACCCCGAAGGCTGCATAAATTGCACGCGACCAGGCATGTGCAGAAATACCACCAAGCACCTTGGGCTCACATTCCATGTTTCGCTCTTTCAGTCGTCATCGATTTGAAGTGATTAGAATTTGCCGCGGATGAGATCGTAGCAAGTCGGGAAGCCGATTGTATCCCAGATTAAATGGCCGGTTGCAGTCACGAAAGAGCCGAGCGCATTAATTTGCGCCTTGGTCATCGAACCTCGATCCTTAACGTATTGCTTCACCAGCTTGATGAGACTCTTCATCGTTCCGCCGACCCTTGCGTAGGCCTTCAGAATCGACTTGGAAGCCTTAATGAACTTCTGCGCCTTTGCAAACGCTTTGACGATTTCTGCTCCGCCGAAGAAGAGCGGAGCAATTTCGAGAAGGCAGCCCGCGATGGCCTTTGCCGTTGCGACCACTCCTGGATCTGCTACGACCGGGTAGGTGATGGCTGGGGAACTCAGGTCAACGGTTTGCGTGAGGGTGTTGCCGGCAAGCGTGAAATGCGTTGGCACGGCTACGCCACGAGCGTCTTTCGCCCAGGGGACGTCGATATGCCCGATGACGGCGTTGTTGGAGTCGCTGATCGTCACCGAGCCGTCGGATGACAGGGACACAGTTGCTCCCGTTGGGGGCGTGAGCGGGTAGCTGAAGCTTGAGGGGGCTGACACGGAAGTGAGCACAGTGTTGATCTGGACGGTGCCATCGCCGTGAACAATCGGGACAGTGAATGAGCCATTCCCGTTGTCGTAGCTGACGATTCCGCCGGCCTCGACTCGAGCGTCTGACGCTGATCCCGCAAAAGGCAAGGCAGTCAGGAGCGTGTCATCGTCCGCACCCGAGATGTCTTTCGTTGTCAGATCGATCGTCCCGGTTGCATGAGTTGGCACGGTCACATCGACGGCGCCGGTGGAGTTGACCGCAACCGCCCCCGACGAGGTTGTGGTTCCCGCAGTTACGTCAGTGAATGACTCCGGAGAAGCTGCCTGAATGGAAGCTAGAACCGAGGATGGCTGACCGTCGTTCAACCCGAGAGTAAAGGTTTGTGTATTCAAATCATCCGAGCCGGTAGCTATTGCTGCATCGATCTCGTGCCAGCCAGCCTTCGAAGGAATGGTGACACTCAGCGACGTGGGGGCCGCGGTGCTCACCGCCATGGTGTCCAAGGGGTCGCCGTCGATCGTCGCCACCAGAATTGTGTCGCTGTCAGCAGCCGGAGCAGCGGTAACCGTGCATGTAATCGCCGCGGCGGGCAAGGTGTCCACCCACGTCCCAGAGGCATAACCAGCCGGGCACGCGATGGTCGGCGCCGTGGGGTCGGCGTACCAGCCCTGCACGTCGATCACGTAGTCAGTGGCGTCGGCGACGTTGTTGAGGCTGATCTTGCCGTTGTCGCCGAGGGGGACGGTGACCGTGTTGGTGCGAATCTCGTCAGCCTGGAAGTTGATCGCTGTGGTGTCCGGCTTGGTCGCACCGTCGGCCCACACTGCTGCGCGTCCGTCGCTGCCGCCGTGAGCGACGATGAGGGTCAGCACGACCGCGGTGATGCCGGAGCCCATCACCGGCACGCCAGCCGTGCCGGCGATCTGGATCGACCTGGTCTCGTGCTTCGCCAGGATCGTGTTCCCGGTCGCCCGAGAGTCGTATGCACGTCCCGTCCCGGGGGTGAAGACTGCACCGGTCTGGCCGGCGGCGGTGAAGTAGCCCTGCAGGTCGATGACGAGGTTGACCGTGGACGAGGAGTTCGCGATCGTCATCTTCCCGTCAGCCGACAGCGCCACCTGCGCCTGGATCGACGTGGTGGCAGAGGGTGTGTAGTGCAGCGAGTTCTGCGGCTTCGTACTGCCCGTGGCGTACGGGGTGAGGTTGCCATCGGAGCTCGTGGAGTTGATCGCGATCAGGTTCACCACCGCACCCGACGCACCAGCCGGGACATCGTTCGCACCGGTGACCTGGATGTCGACGCTCTTCCCGGGCGCGATCGTCGCCTTCGGCGCATCGAGCCCGGAACGCGTGTCCACGAACCGCTTCCCCGCCACCGGAACGAACCCACCCGCAGCGGTGCCGTCGGTGTTCGCCGTGTAGTAGCCCTGCACGTCCAGGATCACCCGGGCTGAAGTCTCAGCCATGATCTGGATCGTGCCATCCGCACCAACCGCCACGGTGGCAGTGTTGGAGACGTACTCGCCGCTGTTGCCGTTGTAGATCAGCATCGACGTCCGCGACGTGTCCGCGTTTGGGCGGCCAAACAGAGTGCCGTAACCGGGTGCCGTGCCGACCGTGGCGTTCAGCGACACCGCACCCACGGAACCGTCATCCGGAACCCCAGCAAGACCCGCCACCTTGATGGTGCGGTACTTGCCCGCCTCCATCGGCGTATTGAACCCACCGGTGCCCTTCGCAGTGTCCAGGATGCGTCCGGTCGCGGGCGTGAACACACCGCCGGTGCCGGTGTCATTGAGCGCTTGCGCCGGTACGGCGACAAGCAGTGAACTAACAAGCGCGAGCGCGCCGAGCGTGGCAGCAGCAATGCTGCGCTTCCTCGAACGCGGAGCGTGCAGCAATGTGCGCACGAGACCCCTCAAGTCATCGAACAGCACGAGTTGCTGTTATCTCGCGCAGCATATGGGAAAGCTGAGTAGGGCGGCCTGGTACCCATTTGGGGGTCAGACGCAAAATCCCAGGTCAAACGGCATTGTTTGCTTTTGGCATGTATGTATCTTCAGGCACTCTGTGACTCGAGTGGTCTTTAGAGACGGCTTGGTCGCGAAAGATTCTTCGGGGCATGAGTGTACGTCATCTATTCGTAGCCCTTTTGGACGCCTCGCGTTCTGCGTCTTCATCACCGGTCTCAGTCATTTTAAAAATCGTCGCGGCTTCTTGCAACGTGATTCCCGCCGTTCGTGCAGCTTCATCGACGCCGTACCGCCGGCAGATCGCGTCATCGACCTCGATCCGAAGCCGTGGTACGTCAGTCGGCCATCGTGAAGTCGTCGAACGAGAAGCCCGGCGACACCAGGCAGCTCAGCAGCACCTCGCCGTCGCCCGGGATCGTCCGCTGCCACACCCCGCCGCGCACGAACGCCTGCGCGTCGTTCACCCGGTCGCGGCCGGCGTCCGGGCCGAGCGTGATCGTCGCGCCGGGCTCGGGGACGTCACCGTCGCCGCCGAGCTGCAGGTCGACGGTGTCCGGCCCGTGCCACATCCAGATCTCGTCGCTCGTGACCCGGTGCCAGGCGGAGGCCTCACCCGGGGGCAGCAGGAAGTGGATCAGGGTGGCGGCGGGACGCTCCCCCGCGGGGGTGGTGACCGTCGCCGGCGAGGTCCAGGTGCGGACGTACCAGCCGCCCTCGGGGTGCGGTTCCATGCCGAGGGCGATCGCGCGCTTCGGCACGTCGAGCCACTCGATCAGCTCACCGGTGACGGTTCGGCGTGCGGCCATTCCGGGGTGGGGTGCGGACTCGGTCATCGTTCCTCCTGGTGCGGTGTGGGGATGTCCATGTGCGGGGAAGCCGGTTCGGTGACGACGCCCGCCGCGGCGCGGACGACCCCACGGATCACGGTGGCGGCCGCCCGCCCGGCGCCGTCCTCGACGAGCTCGGCGAGCGCGTCCGGCACGGTCCGGGCGTCGACGTCGAAGACCGCCAGGTCGGCGCGCGCCCCGACGGCGAGGTGCCCGATGCGGTCCGACCCGACGGCGAGGCCCATCGCGTGCGCACCACCGAGGGTCGCCGCCGCGAGCAGCCGCTCGTGCAGGTCACGGTGCCCGTAGCCCTGGGCGCGCGCGATCCGGTGCAGCGCGGTGACGTCGGCCATCAGGTCGAGGGACGGCGAGGACGACAGGGAGTCGGTGCCGATCGCGATCGGGCTGCCCTCGCGCAGGTAGTCGGCGACGGGCGGTGGGTCGAGCCCGATGACGGCGTTCGAGCGGGGGCACAGCGCCACCGCGGTGCCACGGGCACGCAGGAGCGCCCGGTCGGCGGCGGTCATGTACACGCCGTGGGCGATGTGGCAGTCCGGCCCGAGCACGCCGAGGCGGTCCACGAACGCGGTCGCGCTGGCACCGAAGCCCAGGGCCCGAAGCGCCCGGAACGAGGGCACGTTCGCCAGGTGCCAGTCGTTCCCGTGGCCGACGCCGTCGACCCCGTCGAGCCCGGGGACCGGACCGAGGGCGGTGCGCTCCCCCTCGAACGCCGCTTCACCGAGGTGCAGGTGCAGTCGCAGACCGCGCTGCCGCACGATGTCGGGGAGCTCGAGCAGCGGGGCGACCTCGAGCGAGTACGGCGCGTGCGGGGACAGGCCGGCTCCGGGCGTCGTGGGGATGCGGTCGAGTTCGTCGAGCACCTGGTCGCGACCGTGCGACTGCCAGGCGTCGTTCTCCCAGTCCATCACCTCCCAGTACGCGATGCCGCCGAGGCCGGCGTCCTGCAGGGCGGTCGAGGCCTCGATGTCGGTGACGATGTCCGCGATGCTCGTGACGCCGGCCAGGATCGACGCCCGTGCACCGTCCGCGGCTTCGGCCCGCCAGTCGTGCGGTTCGGCGTAGTCGACGTTGAACGCTGCGGCCCAGTCCTCGAATCCGCTGTACTGCCGTTGGCCGACACTGGCCATGCCGGTGTACTGGAGGTGCGAGTGCGCGTTCACGAGTCCGGGCAGGAGCGCGCCACGCCACTGCCGCTCGGTGAAGGTCGCGTCGGACCCGGTGAGCTGGTCGATGACCCACGACCGGTCGCCGACGTGCAGGATCCGGCCGTCCTGCACGGCGACCGCGCCGTCCGCGATCGGTGGTGCGGTCATCGGGACGACGACGCGCGCCGAGTGCACCGTGACCGGCTGCTGTCGGGCGCTCACGACGGGGCTCCGAAACGGTGCGTCCGGACGTCCGGCTCGCGGTCCGCCGGGTGCTCAGCGGGAAGGCGGGGAGGCCCGACGTGCGTTCCGAAGGCGTCGAGCGCCGCGCGGGCGGTCACGTCGTCGACCGCGGGGTCGATCGGCACGACGGCGCGCTCCAGTTCGTCGCCGCGCTCCAGGAGCATCCGGACGGCGCCGAGCTGCACGGCGAACGACAGGTCCATGATCTCGACCGGGTTGCCCTCGGCCGCGGTGATGTTGATGCAGCCACCGTCGTCGAGCACGATCGGCCCACCGTCGGACCCGGGGAACACGAACCGCTCGGCCTTCGGCCCCACGTCCTGGCGTCGGGCCCCGGCGGCGAGCGCGTCGTCGACGGCGATCTCCTGGTCGACCCCGCCGCCGACGGCGAGGACCGCACCGTCCGCGCAGGCACGGAGCACCTCGAGGTCGATCGTGTCCGGCACCCCGGTGGCGCTCATCACGAGGTCGGCGTCGCGCACCGCCTCGACGAGCGGGGCCACGGCGTACCCGGCGAAGCGCGCCTGCAGGGCGCGGACCGGGTCGGTCTCGGCGACCGTCACCCGGAACCCGAGGGCGGTGAGCACCAGGGCGACTCCTTCGCCGACGTGCCCGAACCCGGCGACGACCGCCGCGCCTCCCGGCCTCACCCGGTGTGTGCCGGACGCGAGCCCGTCGACCAGGTCGAGCACCGCGAACACCGTCGACTGCCCGGTGCCGTACCGGTTGTCGAAGAACGTCTTGGTGCGGGCGTCGTTCACCGCGATCACCGGGATGCCGAGCTCGCCGCGCACTGCCAGGACACGCAGGGGCCGCAAGCCGCTCGTGGTCTCCTCGGCGGCTCCGAGCATCGTCGGCAGCAGGTCGGGGCGTTCCTGGTGGGCGAGCCGGATGACGTGCGAGCCGTCGTCGAGCAGGATGTGCGGCGCGGTGTCGAGCATCGCGAGGGCCAGCTGCTTCTGCTCGGGGAGCGTCGCCGTGCTGCTCGCGAAGACCGTCAGTCCGGCCGACCGCAGTGCGTCGGCGACGGCGTCGTCGGTCTCGTCGGCGTGAGCGTAGACGACGACCTCGGCACCGGCGTCACGGAGCAGCAGGCTCAGCACGGCCGTCTTGGGCTCGAGGAACATCGCGACGCCGATGCGTGTGCCGCGCAGGAGTCCACCGTCGCGGAGTTCCGCGGCGACCGACCGGGCGACGGGCATGGACCGTCGTGCCCAGCGCAGGCGGGCGTCCGCTGCGGGGTCGTCCTCGGGGTCGCGGCCGGTGGAGACGAGGAAGACGTCGTCGGAGAGCATCGGGACGGCGAGCACGCCGGGGCGGGCGGGTGCGACGGGGCCGAAGGCGTCCTCGTCGACGGCGGGCAGGTACCGGCCGGCGTCGATGACGATCAGGGTGCTGCCGCGCGGGCGGTCGGCGGCCTGCTCGACGGCGGGGGTCGATTCCTCGGGCGTACCGAGGCACCAGAGCTGGTCGACGAGGTCGGACGGCTGCTGGTGGTGCTGGTGCTGGTGGTTCGGCTGCTCGGCCTCGCGCGCGCCGAGTGCGGTCAGCAGGTGCCGCAGTGCCGCGGCGTCACGGGGGTCACCGCCGATGATGCGGAACCGGCGGGCGGCGACGAGCAGGTTGGTCGCTGCGGCGAAGCGCCGGACGGCCGCCGAGGCCCAGGCCAGCGTCGCGGGGTCGGGTGCTGGCGGCATGTGCCAATCGTAGGGCGAGCGGGGCGCAGGTCCGGCGGCGCTGCGGGAATGCCCGGGGGCACTCCGACGTACTCTCTGCACATGAGCGATGCGACGACTGCCCCCGACCGCGTGACCATGTTCGGTGCCGACTGGTGCCGCGACTGCCGTCGGTCCAAGGCGCTGCTCGACACCCTCGGCGTGGACTACGAGTACGTCGACGTGGAGCAGGACCTGTCCGCGGCCGACCGTGCCGAGGCGATCAGCGGCCGGAAGAACATCCCCGTCGTGGTGCTGCCCAACGGCAAGCACTTCGTCGAGCCGTCGGACGCCGAGCTGCGAGCAGAGCTCGAGGCCTCCGGGGTCGTCTGATCGCCACTGGCCGCTGCGACTCCACGCGCCCAACGACACCTCACGGGCACTGTGGCGCGTGAGGTGTCGCTGAGCGCGAGAGATCGCCGCGTCGGCACCCCGAGCGGACATCGGATGAATCGGGCATCATGAGCGCGTGATCATCGACGCTCACCACCACCTCTGGGATCCCGCCGACCGGCCGTACCCCTGGATGGACGACTCGGTCGCTCCGATCCGCCGCCGGTTCGACGTGGACGACCTCCGCGCCGCCGCCCGGAGCACCGACGTCACCCGGACGATCGTCGTGCAGGCCGTGCACGACCCCGGCGAGACCGCCTGGCTCCTCGAGCAGCCCGAGCCGGTCGCCGGGGTCGTCGGCTGGGTGGACCTGACCGCTCCGGACGTCGTCGACCGCATCGCCGCACTGATCGCGGGGTCCGGCGGGGACCGGCCGGCCAGCACCCGTCTGGTCGGCATCCGCCACCAGGCGCACGACGAACCGGACCCGGATTGGCTCGCCCGGCCCGAGGTCGTCCGCGGGGTCCGTGCCGTGGCCGCCGCCGGCCTGGTGTTCGACGTGCTCGTCCGAGCGCATGAGCACCGCGCTGCCCTCGCGCTGCTCGACGCCGTGCCCGAGGGATCGTTCGTCCTCGACCACGCCGGCAAACCCGACATCGCGGGCGGGGACCCCGGGTGGGCGGCCCGGATCGACGACTTCGCAGCACGGCCGAACTTGGCCTGCAAGTGTCCGGACTGTTCACCGAGGCCGGACCGGAGTGGCGACGGCAGCCCGTCGACCGGTACGTCCGTGCGGTGGTCGAGCGGTTCGGCCCGGAGCGGTCGCTGTTCGGGTCGGACTGGCCCGTCTCGACGCTCGCCACGACCTACGACGACGTGGTGCGGCGGACCACCGACGCGCTGGCCGACCTGACCCCGGACGAACGGCAGTCGGTGCTGAGCGGGACGGCGGAGCGCACGTACCTGCATGGGAGGACCCTCAGCACCCGCGACCTTGTCAGCAACCCGGCGCAGACATAGGATGTCTCTGGTTGCGCCGGTGCAGCCGGAGAGCGAGGAACGATGCAGTTCGCACGACTCGGCCCCGCGGGCGGCGAGATCCCCGTCGCGGTCGACACCGACGGCGAGGTCCTCGACCTCCGCCCGATCACGACCGACATCGGCGGGGCCTTCCTGGCGTCCGACCCGGTCGCCCGCGTCCGGCACGCGAGGAGCGCCGGGGACCTCCGAGCGCTGCCCGACGCCGAGGGTCTCCGCCGCGGAGCACCGGTGGCCCGTCCCGGCAAGGTCGTCTGCATCGGCCTGAACTACCGCGACCACGCCGCCGAGACCGGCGCCGAGATCCCGACCGAGCCGATCGTGTTCATGAAGGACCCGATGACGGTGATCGGCCCGGACGACGAGGTCCTGATCCCCCGCGGCAGCGAGAAGACCGACTGGGAGATCGAACTCGCCGTCGTCATCGGGCAGACCGCCCGCTACTGCGACTCCGACGAGGCCGCGAGCGCCTGCATCGCCGGCTACGCCATCGCCAACGACGTCTCCGAACGCGCATTCCAGCTCGAGCGCGGCGGCCAGTGGGACAAGGGGAAGTCCTGCGAGACGTTCAACCCGCTCGGCCCGTGGCTGGTCACCCCCGACCAGGTCGACCCGGCGGCGCTCGCACTCCGGCTCACCGTCAACGGCGAGGTGCGGCAGGACGGCACCACCGCCGACATGATCTTCCGACCCGTCGAGATCGTCCGGTACCTGTCGCAGTTCATGGTGCTGTACCCGGGCGACGTCATCAGCACGGGCACACCGGCCGGGGTCGCCCTGGCCGGACACGCGCCGTACCTGCAGCCCGGCGACGTGGTCGAGCTCACCGCCGACGGACTCGGCTCGCAGCGCCAGACAGTGGGAGCAGCCTGATGACCGACACCACCGCGACCGGGATGCTCAGCACCCACGCGGGTCTCCGCGCGATCGTCACCGGCGGCGCCTCCGGCATCGGCGCGGCCATCGCGGCCGCACTGCAGGAGCGCGGCGCAGCGGTCGCCGTGCTCGACCTGCAGCCGTCCACCGCCGAGGGACTCGTCTCCGTCACCTGCGACGTGTCGTCCGACGAGTCCGTCCGTGCCGCCGTCGCGTCGGCCGTCGACCAGCTCGGCGGTCTCGACGTGCTCGTCAACAACGCCGGCATCGGCGCCCAGGGAACGGTCGAGGACAACTCCGACGACGAGTGGCGCCGCGTGTACGAGGTCAACGTGCTCGGCGCCGTTCGCCTGTCCCGCGCTGCACTCCCCCACCTCCGAGCGTCGGACAGCGCGAGCATCGTCAACACGTGCTCCGTCGCGGCCACCGCCGGGCTGCCCCAGCGGGCGCTCTACTCCGCCACGAAGGGGGCGATCTCCGCACTCACCCGCGCGATGGCCGCCGACCACGTCCGCGAGGGCATCCGCGTCAACGCCGTCAACCCCGGCACCGCCGACACCCCGTGGATCGCGCGACTCCTGTCGTCCGCGGATGACCCGGCCGCCGAACGCGCCGCGCTCGAGGCACGCCAGCCGCACGGACGCCTGGTGCAGGCGGCGGAGGTCGCCGAGGCGGTCGCCTACCTGACGAGCCCGCTCGCCCGGTCGACGACGGGCGTCGAGCTGGCGGTCGACGGCGGGATGCAGGCACTCCGGCTGCGGCCGGCCTGATGGTCGTCCCGCGGCTCAGCCGCACCGGCCTGGAGGCCCGTCCCGGGTATCGTCGGGACGTCCCGTCGCGCACGCGGCCGGGTCCACAGGAGGTGGTGACGTGGCGTCGTTGACCGACGATGCGATCGCACGCATCCAGCAGATGATCGTGAGCGGCGAGCTCCAACCCGGCCAGCGCCTCCCGCCCGAGAAGGAACTGAGCGAGTCGCTCGGGCTGTCGCGCAACAGCCTCCGTGAAGCGGTCAAGGCGCTCGAGCTGATCCGCGTGCTCGACGTCCGACGCGGCGACGGCACCTACGTGACGTCGCTCGAACCGGGCGTCCTGCTCGAGGCGGTGTCGTTCGTCGTCGACATGCACCATGACCGGTCGCTCGTCGAACTGCTCGAGGTGCGCCGCATCCTGGAACCGGCGTCCGCCGTCCTGGCGACGGCCCGTGCCACGGAGCAGCAGATCGACGAGCTCGCGACCCTGATGCAGTCCGTCGGCGAGGACACCGGCGTCGAGGACCTCGTCGCCCACGACCTGCTGTTCCACTCGACCATCGCGGGCATCGGCGGCAACCAGTACCTGTCCGGGCTGCTCGACGCCCTGTCGAGCAAGACGGTACGGGTGCGGGTGTGGCGCGGACTGACGCAGAACGGCTCGGTGCAGCGGACCCTCGACGAGCACGCGGCCATCGTCGACGCCATCCGCCGCCGGGATCCGCAGCTCGTGCAGGCCCTCGTCGTGTCCCACGTCGAAGGTGTCGAGCGCTGGTTGCGGCGCTCCCTCGACTGAACCCGACAATCCTCCCAGGAACCTCGGAGTTGTGTCGGTCCTCGGCCCTGACTCCGGCAACCATGCCGCGGCAACCGCACCCACGAGGAGGACACCGTGCTCGGTCTCATCATCAGCTTGATCATCATCGGACTCATCGCCGGCGCTCTCGCCCGGCTCATCATCCCCGGCAAGCAGAACATCGGCATCCTCATGACGATCGTCCTGGGCATCGTCGGCTCGTTCGTCGGCGGGTTCCTCGGCTACCTGATCTTCAACCACGACGGGAACGACGGCTTCTTCCAGCCCGCCGGCATCATCGGCTCGATCATCGGCGCCATCATCGTGCTGTTCATCTACACGCGCGTCGCCGGCCGCGGTTCGCGCCGCTAGGCACCACGCTGCCGGTCCGACCGGTGCACCACCGAAGTCACCCCGAACCACGCAACGACGTGGTTCGGGGTGACTTTCGTCGTACGTGGCCTCACATCGCGAGCAGGCCCGCAGCACGCAGGTCGTCCCAGAGCGCCTCGGGCACGTCGGCGGCGGCCCGGGCGACGTTCGAGCGCACCTGGTCGGCGGACTGCACCCCGAGGGCGATCGCCGCGACCGCCGGGGCCCGACGCGGGAACGCCAGCGCGGCTTCGGGCAGCGTGACCCCGTGGCGCTCGCAGACGTCGGCGATGGAATTCGCCCGCGCGAGCAGCTGCGCGGAGGCCTCGGCGTAGTCGTAGGTCGCACCCGCCGAAGGGCGCTCCTGCCCGAGCAGCCCCGAGTTGTAGACCCCGACCGCCACGACCGCGACGCCCAGCGACGCGCACCGGTCGACGAGCGCCGCCGCCGGTTGCTCGAGCAGGGTGTACCGCCCGGCGAGCATGACGACGTCGCAGAGCCCGGTGTCGACGGCCGCCGACAGCGCCTCGACGGAGTTCGACCCGACGCCGACCGCCCGCACGACGCCCTCGTCGCGGAGCTCGGCGAGCGTCGGCAGCGCCTGGGTCAGGCCGTCGGTGAGCGAGTAGACGTCCGGGTCGTGCAGGTAGGCGACGTCGACGTGGTCCAGGCAGAGGCGGCCGAGCGACTCGTCGAGCGACCGACGTACCCCGGACGGCGAGGGGTCCCACTGCCGCACGGTGTCGTCCGGAACCGCGAAGCCGCCGGAGTCCAGGTCGTCGCCGTCACCGCGCCCCGGGACCAGCAGGCGCCCCACCTTCGTCGACACCAGGAACGCGTCGCGCGGTCGGTCGGCGAGCGCCGCCCCGAGTCGTCGCTCGGACAGGCCGAGGCCGTAGTGCGGGGCGGTGTCGAACCCGCGCACCCCGGCGTCCCACGCCGCGTCGACCGTGGCGCGGGCGTCGTCGTCGGACACCGTGCGGAGCAGGTTGCCGATGCCGGCACCACCGAACCAGAACGGCCCGCGGTCGAGGTCGCGGGCGAGGTCCGTCACGCGTCCACCTGATCGACCAACGACCAGACCCGCGGGATCCCGTCGTCGTTGCCCGAGTAGTCGTCGTCCGCGTCGAGCAGGGGGTTGATGGTCTCCTGCCACTCGGCGTTGACCGGGTCGTCGGCGAGCGCCCGGCGCATCGCCCGGTGGTCCTCGACCTCGATCAGGTGGACCAGGTCGAGCCCGTCCCGCCAGATCGTCCAGTCGTGCACGCCGGCCTCGCGCAGTCGCGCCGCGAGCGCGGGTGGGACCGAGGCGTGCACGGTGTCGTACGCCGCCTCGTTCCCGGCCCGCAGTCGCGTCCGCGTCAGGATCCGCTGCATCAGTCGCGCAGGAACAGCTCGACGACGGGCACGGCGACGTCGGGCCGCACGATCGGCAGCGTCAGGGTGAGCGTGCCGGCGGGCTGGCCGCCGAGCCCGGTGTTCTGCGCCCGGGTGCCCGGCGGGATCTCGCGGAAGTGGATCTCCGATGCGTCGTTGAGCAGCTGCGCGTACGCCACCCGGCCGGCGAGGTCGGGCAGGTGCACGTGCTCGAACGGCCACGCGAACAGGTGCAGGTACAGGCGGTTGCCGTTCTGCGTGTAGACGGTGTTCCGCGGGGCGACGAACCGCGCGGGCCCCGCCCCGTACACCGAGCGAGCGTGCTGGTGCATCCACGTCCCGATGCCGTCGAGCGTCTGCCGCGAGACCCCGTCGAACTCACCGCGACCGGTCGGGCCGATGTTGAGCAGCATGTTCCCGTTGTTCGAGACGCCGTCGACGAGCATGCGGACGAGCAGGTCGACCGGCTTCAGGTTCAGGTTGTCGCGGTCGTAGCCCCACGAGCCGTTCAGCGTCTGGCAGGCCTCCCACGGCACCGGGACGCCGTCGACCTCCATCGGCTTGTCGGGCTGGTACTGCTCGGGGGTGACCAGGTCACCGGGGATGTCGAGCCGGTCGTTCACGATGATGCCGGGCTGCAGCCGCTTCGTCAGCGCCATGAGCTCCTCGGACCCCCACTCGTCCCGGCCCTTGCCGCCCCAGATGTCCTCGTGGTCGTTGTCCCGGTACGAGAAGTCGTAGAACAGGTAGTCGATCTGCCCGTAGTCGGTGAGCAGCTCCTCGACCTGACCGTGGAGGTACTCGCGGTAGCGCGACATGTCGCGGCCCTCGTTGAACGCCTCGATCTCCTCCGGCGAGTCGTCGCGCCGGGGGTGCACGCCGTCGACGGTGAAGTCCGGGTGGTGCCAGTCGATGAGCGAGTGGTAGAAGCCGACCCGCAGCCCCTCGGCACGGACGGCGTCGACGAACTCGCGCACGATGTCACGGCCGAACGGGGTGTTCGTGGACTTGTAGTCGGTCAGGGCGGTGTCCCACAGGCAGAAGCCCTCGTGGTGCTTCGTGGTGAGGACGACGTACTTCATCCCCGCCTGCCGTGCCCGACGTGCCCAGTCCGCGGCGTCGAACAGGTCCGGGTCGAAGTGGTCGAAGTACTTCTGGTAGTCCTCGTCGGTGATCCGTTCGCGGTTCTTCACCCACTCGTGCCGTGCCGGCAGGGCGTACAGCCCCCAGTGGATGAACATGCCGAACCGGTCGTGGGAGAACCACGCGGGGAACCCCGCGGAGTCGGTCGCGGTCTGCGGCTCGGCAGGTGCGGTGATGGTCATGAGGCCAGTGTTCCTTTCAGTGGAGGGCGAGGGGGACGGTCGGCGGTGTCACCGGCCGCCGAGACCGCTGGTGACGATCCCCTTGACGAGGTGCTTCTGGAGCAGGATCAGCAGGACCACCGTGGGCAGCATCGAGATCACCGAGGCCGCCATCACGAGGTTCCACTCGGAGCCCTGCTGCCCGAAGAACTGCTGCAGGCCGAGCGGGATGGTGCCACGGGCCTCGACGTCGTTGACGATGACGAGCGGCCAGAGGAACGAGTTCCAGTACGCGATGAACGAGAACACGGCGAGGACCGCCATCGTCGGTCGGGCCAGCGGGAGCATCACCGAGAAGAACGTCCGGATCGCTCCGGCTCCGTCCACCCGGGCAGCGTCGTCGAGCTCCTGCGGCACGGTGAGGAAGAACTGCCGCACCAGGAACGCGCCGAGTGCCGTGAACGCCCACGGGATGATGAGCGCCTGGAACGTGTCGACCCACCCGAAGCCCTGCATCATCACGTACATCGGGATGACGAGGACGTCCTGCGGGATCATCAGCGTCGCCAGGAACAGGACGAACACCGTGTTCCGGCCGCGCCACCGCAGTCGCGAGAACGCGTAGCCGGACAGCACCGCGACGGCGACGTTGATCGCCGTGCCGGCCGCGGCGACGAAGACACCGTTCAGGATGAACCGGGCGAACGGCAGGTACGTGAACGCCTGTGCGTAGTTGCCCCACTCGATGGACGAGCCCCAGAGCGTCGGCGGGGTCGTGAACACGTCGGCCGACGGCTTCAGACTCGTCGCCACCATGTAGATGAGCGGCGAGACGAACAGCAGTGCCACCAGGCAGAGCAGCACGTAGCCCACCGCGTGGCGCACCCGGCCGGTCTGCCGGTGCGTGCGGGGCAGCGCCCGCGGGTTGATCGTCCGGTTGGACGAGGTCAGTTCAGTCATAGTGCACCCACCGCTTCTGTCCGAGGAACTGGATGGCCGTGATGCCGAGGATGATGACGAACAGCACCCACGCCCCGGCCGATGCGAGTCCGAGCTGCTGGGTCTGGAACCCCGTGTTGTAGATGTACTGCACCAGGGTCTCGGTGGCGGTGCCGGGGCCGCCCTTCGTCAGGACGAACGGCTGCACGAACACCTGGAACGAGGTGATCAGGGTCATCATCGTCGCGAAGAAGATCGACGGCGAGATGAGCGGGAACTTGATCCGCCAGAACATCTGCCAGGCGTTCGCCCCGTCGAGCTGCGCAGCCTCGATCTGGTTCTCCGGCACCGAGTCGAGCGCCGCCGAGAAGATCAGCATGTTGTAGCCGAACCCCTGCCAGACGCTCATCGCGACGACGGCGAGCATGGCCCAGTTGTCGTCGGCCAGGAAGTTCGGGGCGTTCACGCCGACGGTCGACTGCAGCGTCGCGTCGATGGCACCACCCGGCTGGTACAGCATCCGCCAGACGACGACGTTCGCGACGATCGGCGTGATGGTCGGGATGAAGAACAACACGCGGAAGACGTGCCGGTGGCGGATCTTCGGCGTGAGCCAGGCCGCGAGCCCGAGGGACACGACCAGGTTGAGCGGCACGTAGAGCACGACGAACAGCACGGTGTTCAGCGTCACGGTGCGGAAGATCGGGTCGGAGAACAGCTGCGCGTAGTTCGACAGGCCTGCCCACGAGCGTTCGCCGAGCATCGGCCAGTTCATGAAGCTCACGACGAGCGACGCGAGGATCGGGAACGCCGTGAACACGACGAGGCCGATCGAGTGCGGAGCGGCGAAGGCGGCGCCCCACCAGGAGCGGCGGCCGAGCTCGGCGTCGGCGCCGCTGTCCTTCCGGCGCGGGGCCGCGCCGGTCGCGACCGCGACCGCGGGGGCGGGCAGCGCCGCCTCGGCGGGTGGGTCCTGGATGGTGGTCATGCGACGACCTCCTCGTCGTTCGCGCGGTCCTGGTCAGGGGATGGGACAGGCCGGGAGGCGCGGGGCGGGGTCCACCCGCGCCTTCCGTCCGTCAGGGGGTGACGCCCGTCACTGCGAGCCGAGCTGGCTCGCGATGGACGACATCGTCTCCTCGCCGGAGGTCTGTCCGTTCACCGCCTGCAGGGCGTACTGCGCGAAGAGCTGGTTGAGCTGGTCGCTCTGCTTGTTGCCGGGCAACGGGGTGGCGTTCTCGAGGCCGGTCTTCAGGGCGTCCTCGACCCCGTCGATGCCGGCGTTGTCGTACCAGGCCTGCTGCGCCGCGGTGCGTGCCGGGAAGGCGCGACCCTGCTCGGCGAGCGAGGTGAGCGTGGCCTCGTTCGTCATCGTGGTGATGGCCTTGAACGCCTGCTCGGGGTACTTGCACTGCTTCGAGATGCCGAAGCCCGACCCGGCGGCGAACGAGCTGGGGCCGTCCGTTCCCGAGGGGATCGTCGTGATGCCGAGGTCGAACTTGACCTTGGCCTTCTGGCTGATGATCGACCAGGGGCCGTCGCTGTACATCGCCACGTCACCGGACACGAACGCGTTGTCGTCGGTGGAACCGTCGGTGCTCGCCTGTGTGGCGTAGCCGTCCTTCACCAGACCGCCGATCCAGTCGAGCCCCTCGGCGAACTCCGCGTTCGAGGCGTCGAGCGTGCCGTCGGCGTCGATGATCCGACCGCCGTTGTAGCCGAGGACCATCGACTCCAGGGGGATGTCCTCGACGCTCGTGCCCCAGATCGGCGTGCCCGCGGCCTTGAGCTCCTTCGCGGCGTCCTCGAACTCGTCGACCGTCCAGCCCGGCTTCGGCTCGTCGACGCCCGCCTTCTCGAAGATGTCCTTGTTGTAGAACATGACCATGGGGCCGGTGTCGTACGGCAGCCCGTAGAGCTTGCCGTCGACCTTCATGCCGTCGAGCCCGGTCTGGTCGTACTCACCCAGGTCGAGGTCGGCCTGCTTCGCCATGTCGTCGATCGGCACGAGCACGTCCGTGTAGTTCGCGGCGCGGAGCGACTGGATGCTCACGATGCAGGGTGCGGTGCCGGTGGACAGCTGGGTGCGGAGCTTGGTCCAGTAGTCGTTGAAGGGTGAGCCCTGGATCGAGACGTCCACGTCGTCGTCGGTCTTCACCGTGTCGGCGACCTTCTGCCACGCGGCCTTGTCCTCCTTCCCGGCGATCCACATGGCCCAGGTGAGGGAGTCCTTCGACTGGCCGTCGCTGGCGTTGCTGCCAGCGGAACAGCCGGTGAGCACGAGCACGGCAGCTGCTGCTGCCGCCAGCCCGGCGGTGCGTCGTCGTTGCATCGGTGTCTCCACTTCGTCGTGGTGATGGGGTGTGCGGTGGGGTTTCAGGCGACCCGGACGGCGTCCGGGACCCGATCGGGATCGGACTCGGCCCAGACCGGGCCGTCCGGGAACGCGTGGGTGGTCAGGGTGTCGGCGAGCATCTCGGTGCCGGCGCCGGGCGTGGTCGGCGGCCAGTAGCGGCCGTCGTGGACGTCGACCGGTGTCACGAAGTGCTCGTGCAGGTGGTCGACGAACTCGATGCACCGGGTGTCGAGGTCGCCGGTCAGGGCGACCGCGTCGAACATCGACAGGTGCTGCACCGCCTCGCACAGGCCGACGCCGCCGGCGTGTGGGCACACACGGACGCCGTGCTTGGCGGCGAGGAGCAGGATCGCCAGGTTCTCGTTCACCCCGGCGACCCGGGTGGCGTCGATCTGCAGCACCGACATCGACCCGGCCTGGATCAGCTGCTTCGCGATCACCCGGTTCGCCATGTGCTCCCCCGTCGCGACCGGGATCGGGGCGATGCGCCGGGCGATCTCGGCGTGGGCGAGGATGTCGTCCGGGCTCGTCGGCTCCTCGACCCACGCGACGTCGAAGGGGCGGAGCCGGTCGATCCACGCCACGGCCTCGTCGACGTCCCAGCGCTGGTTCGCGTCGATCGCGATCCGGACGTCCGGGCCGACGGTGGCACGGGCGATGCCCATCCGTCGGACGTCCTCGTCCACGTCGCCGCCGACCTTGAGCTTGATCTGGGTGAACCCGTCGTCCACGGCTTCCCGGCACAGCCGCGCGAGCTTCTCGTCGTCGTAGCCGAGCCAGCCCGGGGTCGTCGTGTAGGCGCGGTAGCCCTCACGCTCCAGGCGCGCTCGACGTTCGGCACGCATCGGTTCGGCGGCGAGGAACAGTTCGAGCGCCTCGGCCGGGGTGATCGCGTCGGTCAGGTACCGGAAGTCCACCAGGTCGACGAGCTCCTCGGGTCGCAGGTCGGCGAGCAGGGCCCACAGCGGCTGCCCCGCACGCTTCGCACGCAGGTCCCACAGGGCGTTCACCACGGCGCCGATCGCCATGTGCATGACGCCCTTCTCCGGGCCGAGCCACCGCAGCTGCGAGTCGTGCACCATCGCGCGCCAGGTACCGCCCATGTCGGCGAGGACCGCCTCGGCATCGGCGCCGACGACGTGCCCACGGAGGGCTGCGATCGCCGACTCCTGCACCTCGTTGCCGCGGCCGATGGTGAAGACGAAGCCGGTGCCGACCAGGCCGTCGAGCGCGTCGGTGGTGAGCTCGACGTAGGCGGCGGAGTAGTCGGGTGCGGGGTTCATGGCGTCGGACCCGTCGTGCTCCCGCGAGGTCGGGAACCGGATGTCGTGCACGTGCAGACCGGTGATGCGGCTCATCTGTGTCTCCTGCCGTCCGGTCTCCGTCGACCGAACGGTGCAATCAAAACATCCGATGTCTCGCGCGTCAAGAGCCTCGTTCTTGCGATTTTGGCGAAAGTGGTCGCCCAACCGTCCGATGACTGCGCGACCGACGGTGTGGACGCGACCACGGCCTGGAGGCGCGGTGCGGGTCCGACCCGCACCGCGCCTCCAGGCCGTGGTCGCCCCGCGCCGGGGGCGACGCGGTGGTCACGCTGGTCAGGCGGTGGCGAGCCGCCCCATCTCGGCGACGACCGCGCGCAGCCGCGCCGCGAGCTCGTCGCGGGAGCCGTCCGCCGACCGGTGGGCGGACTCGATCACGGCGGCCATCACGAGGGTGGTCGCGGTCCGCGCGGTGTCCTCGTCGACGCGCTCGGCGGCGACCGCCAGCACGGTCTGCCGCGCGTGCGCCATCCACTGCATCATCGCCGGGACCATCTCGGGTCGGGCTCGGACGAGCTCCTTCATGCGCCGGCGGTCCTGCGGCAGGGTGACCGTGTGCGCGACGAGGTCGCAGAGGTCGGCCACGAGCGGACCCGTGGATCCGAGGAACGCTGCGCGCGCCGTGTCCGGGACCGTCGTCGCCGGCAATCCGAGGGCTGCTTCGGCCTTCGACGGGAAGTAATTGAAGAACGTCCGCGGGGAGACCCCGGCGTCCGCGCAGATCTGCTCGACGGTCACCCCGGCGAGCCCGTGGTCGGTGACGAGAGCGAGTGCCGACCGGTGGATGGCGGACCGGGTCTGCTGCTTCTTGCGCTCCCGCAGGCCGCAGTCGCTCGCGACGAGGTCCTCGGTGGTGGTGGGCTGGTGCACGTGCTGCGCTCCGTCCTGTTCTCTGGCCCGTGCGACGCCGGGCCTCCGCGTCGTGTGACGGGGAGGCCCGGCGTGAATCAGACCTGCGACCGACCGCCCTGGACGGGGATCGAACCGGTGACCGGAGCGGTGGGCGAGCCCATCGTGTCCGCGGCCCGCACGGCCTGCGCCTCGAGGTCGTCGGCGGTGCCGGCGTCGTCCGCCTGCTCCTGCAGGGCCGAGCTCTTGCGGAGCGGCGGCGCCTTGAAGAAGAAGCTCAGGACGAACGCGAGCAGGATCACCGCGAAGCCGACCCAGTAGACGGTCACGGCCGAGGCGTTGAACCCGGACATGAACGGCCGGGTCAGGGCCGAGTCCGCACCGTTGAGGTACGACGTGTCGCTCGTCTCGGCGTTCGAGTCGCTCGAGGCGTTCGCGCCCTTGTCGATCTGCTTCGACAGCTCCGGTGCGAGCTGGTCCACCCAGTAGGTGCGCTGCCCCGAGTCCGACCAGTCGACGACGAGCCGGCCGTCCTGCACGCTGGCGTGCGCCTTGTCGGCGGCGGCGGTGAGCGCCTGCTGCTGCACGGCGTCGGGAGCCCCGGCGGTGGCCTGGGTCACCTGGTCGGTGGCGGTGTCGAGTCCGGACTGCACCTGCTGCTGGAGCGGGGTGACGATCGGGTTCCAGATCTGGTCCATGACGCCCTGGTTCGCCTTCGCGCTGGCGACCTCCGGGTCGAGCGCCGCGCTGAGGGCGGGCTTCAGGTTCGACTCGTCCGCCGTGGCGTGCAGGATGTTCGTCGGCATGAGCGAGAACAGGACGGACAGCAGGACGGCGGTACCGAGCGTGCCACCGATCTGGCGGAAGAACGTGGCGGACGACGTCGCCACACCCATGTCGCGCGGCTGCACCGAGTTCTGCGATGCCAGGGTGATGCTCTGCATGAGCTGGCCGAGTCCGAGACCGATCAGGAACATGCCGATCATCAGGAACCACAGCGGCTTGTCGATCGTCATGAAGGTCAGGACGACGTAGCCGAGCGACACCAGGGCCGTGCCGATGACCGGGAAGATCCGGTACCGGCCGGTGCGGGCCACGATCTGCCCCGAAGCGATCGAGGCGATCATCAGGCCACCGATCATCGGCAGCGTCGCGAACCCGGACTCGGTCGGCGTCAGGCCGGTGACGATCTGCAGGTAGAGCGGGATGGTGAGCATCGCGCCGAACATCGCGAAGCCGACCAGGAAGCCCAGGATGGTCGCCATCGAGAACGTGCTCGAGCGGAAGAGCTTGAGCGGGATGATCGCGTCGTCCTGCATGCGGGTCTCGATCACCAGGAAGGCGACGAGGCCGAGCGCACCGATGACGTAGCAGGCGATCGCGCTGGCCGAACCCCAGCCCCACGTGCGGCCCTGCTCCGCGACGAGGAGCAGCGGGGCGAGCGTGACGATGACCGAGGTCGCGCCCCACCAGTCGATGCGCGGCTTGGCCTTGGCCTCGCCGAACTTCGGCAGGTGCAGGAACGCGATCACCATGAGGAGCGCGGCGACGCCGATCGGCACGTTGATCAGGAAGACCCAGCGCCAGCCGGTGATGCCGACGATCGAGCTCGCACCGGCGAACAGGCCACCGATCAGCGGGCCGATCACGGACGAGATGCCGAAGACCGCCAGGAAGTAGCCCTGGTACTTCGCGCGCTCACGGGGCGCGAGGATGTCGCCCATGATCGCGAGCGGGAGCGACATCAGCGCACCCGCACCGATGCCCTGGAACGCGCGGAAGGCGGCGAGCATGGTCATCGACGTCGACAGGGTCGAGAGCAGCGACCCGAGGATGAAGACCGCGATGCCGAAGATGTAGAGCGGGCGACGGCCGAAGACGTCGGAGAGCTTGCCGTAGATCGGCGTGGTGATGGTCGACGCGATCAGGTAGGCCGTCGTGACCCAGGCCTGCTGGTCGAGGCCGTGCAGGTCGTCACCGATCGTGCGGATCGCCGTGCCGACGATGGTCTGGTCGAGCGACGACAGGAACATGCCCGCCATCAGGCCGTAGATGACGAGCAGGATCTGGCGGTGCGACATGATCGGCTTGCCCGGCGTGCTCGCCGGGGAGTCCTGTCGTCCGCGCGACACCTCGACGGGTGCGGTGGCAGTGGACATGCGGAGTTCCTCACAGGGGATGTGGCGTGGTGGTCGTCGGCCTGGTCGGGACCCCGAACGGGTGTCAACCTTGCAGGCTCTGCAACTTTACACCGCCAGCACCTTTGCTTCCAACGCAAAGTTGCCGAGCATGCACGTTCGTGTACGGGTTCTCAGGTAGCGTCGGCGCATGGGGCGAACCACCTGGACCGATGTACCGACGACGCTGCGGCAGCAGGTGGAGGGGGTGCTGGGCGGCCCGGTCGTGACCGCCGAGTCCCAGGCGAGCGGGTGGTCTCCCGGCAGCGCCGACCGGGTGACGACCGCGGCGGGACGACGGGCGTTCGTGAAGACCGTGTCGCGCTCGCGCAACGAGGCAGCCCTCGAGCTGCACCGCCGCGAGGCCGCGGTCATGGCCCAGCTGCCGACCACCGTGCAGGCGCCACGGCTGCTCGACGCGCTGCACGCCACGGTCGACGGCGACGACTGGGTCGCGCTCGTGCTCGACGACGTCGCGGGCCAGCACCCGGGCCGGCACCTCGACGGATCGGACACGACGGCCGTGCTCGACGCACTCCACACGCTGCCGCCCGCGACCGGTGGGCTGGCGACGCTCCCCCGCATCGCCGAGGACCTGCGCGGTGAGTTCGGAGCCTGGGACCGGATGCTGGCCGACGACGCGGACGCCGCCCGCGTCGCCGAGGTCGTCCCGCCGCACGTGCTCGACGCCGGCCCCGCGATCGCCCGCGCGGCATCGGGGGCAGCTGCACTCGTCGACGGCGAACACCTCGTGCACGCCGACTGCCGAGCGGACAACCTGCTCGTCGACGACGCCGGGCTCGTCTGGGTGGTCGACTGGCCCTGGGCGAGCGTGGGCGCGCACTGGCTCGACCCGCTGACCTACCTGCTCGACACGCTCGTCCGCGGCGAGGACGCCGACGTCGAACACCACCTCGCCACGCACCCGGTCTTCGCCGGGGTGCCCGCCACCACGATCGACGCCGTGCTGGCCGGGCTCGCCGGGCTGTTCTTCGAGCACGCCCTGCCCCCGGCGCCGCCGAACATGCCCACGATCCGCGACTTCCAGCGGCGCGAGGGCGTGGCGGCCGCCGAGTGGTTGCTCCGGCGCTGGGCCGACTGACAGCGCGCCCGCCCGAGCGGGGGACGCGTCTGTCCAGGGAGCGCAGCGCACCGGAGCGTACGGTCCACCGCATGACTGACGAGCACCGCACCCCGCGTCCCGAAGACGACGCCGCGCGCCTCGGTCTCGTCGTCGTCGGAGAAGCAGCAGCCCTGCAGTCCGGCGACGAGGCGGCACTGGACGCGAGCGAGCAGAACATCCGCGACACGATCGACGAACTGGTCGACGAGCCCCTGACCCCGCGGCAGGAAGAGGTCGTCGAGCGACTCGCCTCGGCCGGCGGCACCCTGACCGCCGGACTCAGCGGCGCCCTCGCCGCCCAGAGCGGTCGCAGCGTCGACGACGTGCTCGAGGGTGCGGCTCGCAGCGTGCTCTGGCAGCAGCGGCTCGCCGACGAGCGTGAGGACGCCGGCGCACAGCAGCGCGACCCGCAGAACGAGAACGGGCACGACGAGGGCTGATCCCCCGTCGCGCCCGCTGCAGGCACCCGCCCGGTTACTCGGCCGGTTCGGCCGGTGGCACGGACTGCTCGCGCACGACGGCACGGGCAGCCGCCTGACCCGTCGTGGTGCTCTTCACGATGTCGCTCAGGGTGAACCCGGCGGTGGCACCGAGCAGCGCATCGACCTCGCTGAACTGGCTGACGACGCTCTTCGACAGTGCACCGGCACCGTCGGAGGACACCACGGTGAGCGTGTCGATGTTGCTCATCGGAGCAGCGAGCTCGCGGGCGATGCTCGGCAGTGTCTCGATGGCCTTGACCCGCAGGACGGCCTCGGAGTGCTGTGCGAGCGCGTCGGCCTGCGCCTTGGTCGCATCGGCCTCAGCCTGGCCCTTCGCACGGATCGCGTCGGCGGCGGCTTCACCCTCGGCGCGCGAGGCGTCGGCGGCGAGCTTGCGGGCGTCCGCCTCGGCCTTCGCCTCGGCCGCGACGGCCTCGGCGGAGATCCGGCGGGCCTCGGCCTGGGCGCGGGCAGTCTCGACCTGGGCCCCAGCAGCGGCTTCGGCCTCGACGCGGGTCTTGCGCGCCTGGGCCTCGGCGACGGCGGAGACCTCGGACTCGAGCTCGGCACGGCGCAGCTCGGCACGCTTCTGCGCGGTGATCTGCTCCTGCTCGACGACGCCCTGGGACGCACGCGCCTGGGCGAGCGGGCCGGCGGCAGCGGCTTCGGCGGACGCACGGTCGGCGTCGAGCTGCAGCGCGGCACGGCGGATGGCCAGGGTGTTCTCGGCCTCGGCGATCGCCTGGTCGGCGGTGGCGCGGGCCTCTCGAGCCTCACGGTCGGCCTGGGCCTCGGCGTTCTCGGCCTCGAGTCGCACGCGTGCACGCTCGGCACGACCGAGGTCGCTGATGTACTCGTTGCGGTCCGAGATGCCCTTGATCTCGAACGAGTCGACGTCGAGCCCCTGGCTGTGCAGGGCGTCCTTCGCGACGTCGAGCACGGCGACGGTGAGCTGGTCGCGCTTGCGGATGATGGTCGACACGTCGGTCGCACCGATCGAGGCGCGGAGCGAACCGGACAGGACCTCGCGCGCGAAGTCGTCGATCTTCTTCTCCTGCCCGAGGAACCGCTGTGCGGCCGCCCGGATCGAGGCGTCGGTCTCGCCGACCTTGACGAGCGCGACGGCCTCGACGTCGATGGTGACACCGCGGGAGTCCTGCGCGTTGACGTTGATGTCGATCGCACGGGAGCTGAGCGACAGCTTCGCGACCTTCTCGAAGAAGGGGCGGACGAGCACGCCGGCGCCGAGCACGACCTTGATGCCGGACTCGACGGTCTCGGTGCCGTCGGCGTTCTTGACCTTGCGGGAGCGCTTGCCGGTGATGATGAGCGCTTCGTCGGCACCGGCGTTGCGGTACACGACCTTGGCGTAGATCAGCGCGATCACGGCGAGGACGATGATCCCCACGATGATCAGCGGGACGGCTCCGAGCGCGAACAGGACTTCCATGACTCCCCCTCCGGACCAGGCGCCAGCCTGGATTCCGCATCTGTTGTTCCGTTGGCTCCCATCCTAGGAGCGCGCGCGGACAGCGGGGCCACGCTGGGGAGGGTTGGGGACAACAGACGGGAGGCGCGGTGCAGGATCACCTGCACCGCGCCTCCAGGCCGGGGTTGCGTCAGCGCCTACGCGCCCCCACGCCACCAGTCGTCGAAGGGCGTCGCCGGCACCTGGCGCTTGTGCTCCGTCGCGCGGTAGCGCGACTCGATCGCCTCGGCGACCTCGACCGGCACGTCGTGGCCCTGCAGGTACGCGTCGATCTCGGCGTAGGTGAGTCCGAGGTTCGCCTCGTCGGTCTGCCCGGGCAGCTCGTCGAGCAGGTCGGCGGTGGGCGCCTTCTCGTACAGGCGGGCGGGTGCGCCGAGGTGCTCGAGCAGCTGCCGCCCCTGGCTCTTCGACAGCCCGGTGAGCGGGGTGAGGTCGACACCGCCGTCGCCGTACTTGGTGAAGAAGCCCGTCACCGCCTCTGCCGCGTGGTCCGTGCCGACCACCAGCAGGCCGCGCTGCCCGGCGATCGCGTACTGGGCGACCATGCGCATGCGCGCCTTGACGTTGCCCTTGACGAAGTCGCTCAGCTCGACGCCCGAGGCCGCGGTGTCCTGCATGACCCCGTCGACCCCGTGCTCGATGTTCACGGTGACGCCCGGGTCGGCCGCGATGAACTGCAGGGCGAGCTGGGCGTCGTCCTCGTCGGCCTGCACGCGGTAGGGCATGCGGACGGTCGTGAACTCGGCCGGGTGCCCCTCGGCGCGGAGCGACTCGACCGCGAGCTGGGTCAGGCGGCCGGCCAGGGTGGAGTCCTGCCCGCCACTGATGGCGAGGAGGTACCCCTTCGCCCCGGTCGTCAGCAGGTAGTCGCGCAGGAACCCGACACGACGGGCGACCTCCTGCTCCGGGTCGATGGTCGGCTGGACGTTGAGGTCCGCTGCGATGGCGGCTTGGAGTTCACGCACCACCCCAGTATCACGCCGATCCGGCTCCGTGGACCGGCGGGTTCCCGAAGACGTCCATCGGATCGACCGGGAGGTCCCGGGGCGGCGGTGACCCGATCACCACCGCCCCGGGGATCCGCGACGACCCGAACGCGTCGCGGACCCGGTGAGGCGGACGCCGGTACCCGCCGGCGCCCGTCCTGGTCAGGCGCGACGAACTCGTCGCGCCGGGATCGCGGTGGGTGGTCCGTGGTGTGGCACGGTGCCTCCTCCCCCGACGGGGTCTCCGCCGCTGATCCGCCCCCGGTGGTGAGCCGGGGGATGTGGGGCCCGTCGAACGGGCCGAGGGCGGCTGGTGAGGCCGCTTCCTGTGGAAGGTATCAGGGTCCGGGCAGGGCTCGACACCCCCGTTGTGGGGTCATGACCGGGACTGCCTTCGTTGACAGTTCGATGGCTAACAGTTAGAGTCCTGATCATGCAGGCACCGGACTTCACGACACCGCTCCAGCTCATGCGGTGGATCGGATGGGCACAGCGCAAGGGTGCCGAGGAGTGGGTCCGTGAGCGTGACCTCACCCACGAGCAGTCCTTCGTGCTCGGGTACCTGCAGGAACACCCCGGCGCCATCCAGCGGGACGTCGCCGAGGCCACCCGGACCAGCGCGGCCAGCGTCTCGAGTCTCCTGCAGGGGCTCGAGCGGCGTGGCCTGATCGAACGACGACCGGACGCCACGAACGGGCGGACGAAGACGGTGCACGCCACCCAGGCGGGCATCGACCTCATCGCCGGGTTCACCGACGCGATGGTCGCCCTCGACGACTCCCTGCTCGCACCCCTCGACGAGGACGAACGCGACACCCTGCGGCGACTGCTGCAGAAGGTGACCGCGGAACTCGCGCCGCCGACCCGCTAGCCGCACCACCGCACCACCGCACCACCGGCGCCACGCGCGCCACCGCACCGACCCGCTCACGCACCACGCGCCTCCCGGCCGGATCCGCCAGCGCGCCTTCGCGACCCCGCGATCCCGCGCCTTCCCGACCCGCGACCCTGCGATCCCGCGACCCCATCGGTCGCGCGCTCCCCCCTGCCGTGCCGGCGTCCGTCGGCGCGCCCACCGCCATGCCCGGAAGGGAACCGTCATGTCCTCCACCACCACCACCGCTGCGGCGACGAACCGCTGGTACCTCTCCGCTGCCCCGATCGCCCGAGCCCTGGTGCACCTGTGCGTGCCGATGGCCGCCGCGATGGTCGTCAGCGCCCTGTACAACGTCATCAACGCGGGCTTCATCGGCGCGCAGCACGACACGTCCCTGCTCGCCGCGATCACCTTCGGCACGCCGCTGCTCGGCCTGGTGATGGCCGTGGGCGGGGTGTTCGGCGTCGGCGGCAGCGCGTTGATGTCCCGGTTGCTCGGCGCCTCGGAACACGATCCCGACAAGGCGCGGGACATCAAGCACGTCGCCTCGTTCGCCCTCTGGGGAGCCGTCGTGACCGGCGCCGTGCTCGGCGTCGTCGGTCTCCTGCTGCTCCGCCCGCTCGTCGCCGTCCTCGGCGCCGACGCCGCAGCGGTCCCCGCCACGAGCGAGTACGTCGCCGTGATGCTCGCGTTCGTCCCCGTCCTCGCCGCGTCCTTCGCGCTCGAGCAGATCGTCCGCTCGGAGGGTGCCGCGAGGCAGGCGATGATCGGCCTGGTCCTGTCCACGGTCGGCAACCTGGTGTTCGACGTCCTGTTCATCCTGGGGCTGCACTGGGGTGTCGGCGGCGCCGCACTCGCGGTGGGCCTGGCCAACGTGGTGTCGATCGCCTACTGGGTGACGTGGCTGCAGCGGAACAGCGAGAACGTCAGCTTCGCGCCGAAGTGGTTCACCCTGCGGGCGGACATCCTGAAGCCCGTGTTCGGCATCGGCGTCGGCGAGCTGCTGCAGTCCGCGTTCCTCATCGTCACGACACTCGTCCTCAACAACCTCGCCGCCGCCTACGGTGACGACCCGCTGGCGGCGATGGGCGTCGCGGTCCGCATCGCCCAGGTGCCGGAGTTCCTGGTGATGGGCGTGACCATCGGCGTGCTGCCGCTGCTCGCCTACGCGTTCGGAGCGGGTGACGCAGCTCGACTCCGTTCCGGCCTGCGCGCCGCGGCCCTGACCGTCGGCAGCATCGTGCTCGTCTTCTCCGGCACCGTGTTCGTGTTCCGCGAGCAGGTCTTCACGATCTTCTCCGGTGACCACTCGGTGCTCGCGATCGGCATGACGATCCTGACGGCACAGCTCGTCGCCGCCGTCGTCAACGGGTTCACGGGGCTGCTCACCTCGCTGTTCCAGGCGACCGGGATGGTCATGCCCGCGATGGTGCTGTCGATGGCGCAGGGCGTGCTGTTCATCCCGATCGTGATCGCCGGCAACATCTGGTTCGGGCTCGCCGGGATCATCTGGGCACTCACCGTCACCGAGGGCATCGTGTTCGTCGCCGCGGTCGTCCTCTGGCTGGCGACGCGGGGCCGCATCGCCCGAGGCCTGGCCGAGGGCAGCGCGGCACGCGCCGACGCCGCGCTGGAGGCCGCCCCCGTGGCGTGAGTCGCGTCGCCCCCGGCGTCATGCACCACGTGCGGACGGGAGGCCCGGTGCCGGTCCGGCGCCGGGCCTCCCGTCCGCCCCGTGGTCGCGTTCCGTGCGCCGCGTGCGCTTGGTGAGCAGGAACGGTCGGGTGCGCGCGTGCGACCCGACCGTTCCTGCTCACGAAGTGGGCTTGCGCCGCGCGCGCTCCGCGCTCCGCGCTACGCGCTGCGGCCGCGCCGCAGCAGCAGCACGACGACCGCGCCGGCCACCAGGACGGCTCCGGCGCCGAGGCCGATCCACACGCCCGGCGCGATGCCCGGCGACGAGGACGGAGCACCGTCCGAGGCTCCGGTGGCCGTCGCGGTGGCACTCGACGTCGGAGCGGTGCTCGCCGTCGGGGTCGGAGTGACGCTCGCGCTCGGGGTCGACACGGGCGCTGCAGCCCGGTACTCGAACGCGAGCGTGCCCTCGATCGGGTGGCCGTCCGGCGACACGTACCGCCAGAGCACCGTGTAGTTGCCCCGGTCGAGGTCGACCGCGCGGCGCATGGTCGTACCGGAGACCATCACGTCACCCGTGGCGACGTCGGTGCCGGAGGCATCCGTCACCTGGATCCGGAGTCCGGCGTCGAGGCCGGCGAGTGGCGCTTCCGAGAAGGTCAGGTCGACGGACTCGAGCGGTTCGGTGACGACCGCCCCGTCCGCCGGGGTACTGCTGGTCAGGGCCGAGTGGGCCGACGCGGGTTGAACACTGACGAGCGTCAGCAGTCCCGCCGCGACGATCGCCAGTGCCGCCGCCGTGGTTCGAGCTGTGCGCATGCGCAGACTCTACCGACGGTCGAGCGGCAGCCCGCTGGGGGTCAGAGCTGCTCGCCGAGGAAGTCCGCGTAGGTGGGCTCGTAGCGCGCTTCGCTGACGCTGACGAGCTGGTGGCCGGTTCCTTCGAGGCGTTCGGCGACGAGGGCGGCGAGGTCTTCGGGCGAGCGGAGGCCGTGGCGGTGCCAGGCGTTCTGGATGGTGGCGGTCATGGCGACCAGCCCTTCGTCGAGATGATGCGCATCTCGGATCCGTCCGGGTCGACCCGCTGTGCCAGACCTCACAGATCGTGAGGAGCATCGTGACGACGAGTCCCTGATGACTGACCCGGTACCGCAACGATACGGTCGCGCCCGAGCGCCGTCGAGGCGGATGCGCTTCGCGGCTGACGGACGCGACGGACCGGCGAGGCGGGTGCGCTGTAGCGTCGGCCCATGGAGATCCTCTTCGTCCACGGCGCGCTCGTCCGCGACGGCGACTGGTGGTGGCAACCCACCGCCGACCTGTTGTTCGACCGCACCGGTGTCCGCAGTCGATCGGTGGCACTGCCGTCCTGCGGCGAGGGCCCGTTCGGGCGCCCCGAAGGCGGTCTCGTCGAGGACGCGGCAGCGCTCCGGGCCGCGCTCGACCGCAGCGACGGCGCGATCGTCGTCGGGCACTCGTACGGCGGCACGGTCATCGCCGAGGCCGGCCCGCTCGATGCCGTCGAGCACCTGGTGTACGCGTCGTCCTACCTGCCCGACGTCGGATCGGCCCAGGCCGGGATCATGTCGGACGAGCCCGATCCGGTGGCGATCGGTGATGCCGGGGACGGAGCCCTGGCAGTGGTCGGGTACGACGCCTCGTCGTTCGGCGCGCGGTTCCTGCAGGACGCCGACCCGGAGGTGCAGCGAGCTGCGTGGGACCGCGTCACCGCACAATCCGCTGCCGCGTTCGTCACGCCGACCACCGCGGCGGGCTGGCAGGGAGTCGACTCCACCTACCTGGTCTGCACCGAGGACCGGAGCACCACCGTCGGCCTCCAGCGAGCGCACGCGGCACGTGCGACGCGGAGCGTCGACGTCCCCAGCGGGCACCATCCCTTCATCACCCGGCCCGACCTGGTCGTCGAGCAGCTCGAGCTGCTGCTGGGGAGCACCGCGGCTTGAGACGTCACGACGACGGACGGGAGGCCCGGTGCCAGCTGGCACCGGGCCTCCCGTCATCAGGGGGTCGCGCCCAGGGCGCGGGTCCGCTCGATCAGTCGGTGCCGGAGTCGAAGGCAGCGCCCTCGGAGGCGAGGTCCGTGCGACGACCCATCGCGTCCTCGGCGTCGGAGGCGACGATCGCGCCGCCGAGGATCTCCTCGGCCTCGCCCGCCTCGAGCTCGCCGACGAGCTCGGCCGTCGCGCCACCGATGAGGCCGGCGGCGGCGTACTGCTCGAGCCGCGAACGGGAGTCCGCGATGTCGAGGTTGCGCATGGTGAGCTGGCCGATGCGGTCGTTCGGGCCGAAGGCCGCGTCGCCGACGCGCTCCATCGACAGCTTGTCCGGGTGGTACGACAGCGCGGGGCCCGTGGTGTCGAGGATCGTGTAGTCGTCGCCGCGACGCAGGCGCAACGTGACCTCGCCGGTGACGGCGGAGGCGACCCAGCGCTGCAGCGATTCGCGGAGCATGAGCGACTGCGGGTCGAGCCAGCGGCCCTCGTACATCAGGCGACCGAGACGGCGACCCTCGTTGTGGTACGAGGCGACCGTGTCCTCGTTGTGGATCGCATTGAGCAGGCGCTCGTAGGCGATGTGCAGCAGCGCCATGCCCGGAGCCTCGTAGATGCCGCGGCTCTTCGCTTCGATGATGCGGTTCTCGATCTGGTCGGACGCACCCAGGCCGTGGCGGCCACCGATGGCGTTCGCCTCGTAGACCAGCGCGACGACATCCGTGTACTCGACGCCGTTGATCGCGACGGGCCGACCGGCCTCGAACCGGACGCTGACGACCTCGGTCGCGACCTCGACGTCGTCACGCCAGGCGGCGACACCCATGATCGGCTCGACGATGTCCAGGCCGCTCGACAGCTCTTCGAGGCTCTTCGCCTCGTGCGTCGCTCCCCAGATGTTCGCGTCGGTCGAGTACGCCTTCTCGGTGGAGTCGCGGTACGGGAACCCGCGGGCGACGAGCCACTCGCTCATCTCCTTGCGGCCGCCGAGCTCCTCGACGAACTCGGAGTCGAGCCACGGCTTGTAGACGCGCAGGCGCGGGTTGGCCATCAGGCCGTAGCGGTAGAACCGCTCGATGTCGTTGCCCTTGTAGGTGGAGCCGTCGCCCCAGATGTCGACGCCGTCTTCCTTCATCGCGCGGACGAGCATCGTGCCCGTCACCGCGCGGCCGAGCGGCGTCGTGTTGAAGTACGTCTTGCCGCCGGAGCGGATGTGGAAGGCGCCGGTCTGCAGGGCGACCAGGCCTTCTTCGACCAGGGCGCTCTTCGCGTCGACCAGTCGGGCGATCTCGGCGCCGTACTCGTGGGCGCGGCTCGGGACGGCGTCGATGTCCGGCTCGTCGTACTGGCCGATGTCGGCCGTGTACGTGCAGGGGATCGCTCCCTTCTCGCGCATCCAGGCAACGGCGCAGGAGGTGTCGAGACCCCCTGAGAACGCGATGCCGACTCGTTCGCCGACGGGGAGACTGCTCAGGACCTTGGACACGGGGTCAATCGTACGGGGCCAGCGGGCTCGACTACCGTCCGGGGCGACGGTTGTGGAGAACTGACCTGCCACAACCCGGAACCGATCCAGGGCGACCGGACAATACAGGGCATGAACCAGATCACGGGGGACCGGTCCGACTGGGCCCTGGGCGTCGCCGGGGACGGCCGTGCGGTCGGTCGGCTCTTCGACCGGCACGCGGCGCGACTGCGTCGTCACGTCCGAGCGCTCGTCCCGACGCCTGACGACGCCGACGACGTGGTCGCCGTGGTGTTCCTCGAAGCCTGGCGGAAGCGGGACCACGTCCGTTTCGTCGACGACTCGATGCTGCCGTGGCTCCTCGTCACGGCGACCAACACGGCGCACAACCTGACGCGGTCGTCTCGGCGCCACCGCTCGTTCCTCGGCAGGTTCCCGGTCGACGATCCGGCACCCGACCCAGCGGACTCCTTCACCGACGCAGAGGCCGTGACCGCGCTCCGTGGTCTCCCGATCGCAGACCAGCGGGTCCTGTCCCTCTGCGTGCTCGAGGGGCTGAGCGAGCGTGAGGCCGCGACCGTCCTCGGCGTCCCGCCCGGCACCGTCAAGTCCCGGCTCCACCGTGCGAAGGCGCGGCTCCACAAGCAGTACTCGGCGACAGCGGAACCCCTCGGAGGCACACTGTGAACCACGACCAGATCTCCCCTCGTCTCGCAGCGATGCGCGACGCACTCGTCGCAGAGGTCGACGCCACCAGTGCCACCGGAGCGCCGCTCCGTCGACGTCGCCGACCGACCCGCGGCACGGTCCTCACGATCGCGGCGGCGTTCCTGGCGGGATCGGCCGTCACGGGCGGGATCACCGCGGCTGCCCTCCCGTCGAACGACCCGGACGCCGCGCTGGAGAGCACCCTTGCGACCTCGACGCGCTACATGGTCGAGGAAGCGAACCACGCCACGATCCTCGGGACTCCGGCCTTCGCGGCCACGCAGGGCGAAGGTTCGTTCTCGCTCGGCACCCGCCCCGCGGACGCCGACCGGGTGACGCTCACGTGGAAGTGCCTCGACCCGGGGACCTTCACCGTGGCCATCGACGGGACGACCATCGACGGGCCCACCCGCTGCACCCCGGGCACGACCGGCGAGGTGAGCGGTGAGCATTGGAGCCTGTCCCCAGCGCCCGGTTCCGGACACTCGGCGGCGACCATCAGCGTGACGGGCGGCGGCTCCGCCCGCTACGCCGTCTGGGCCTCGTGGGTCGAGTCCGCGCCGATCGCGGAACCCTCTGCCCAGCAGCGAGCCGAGATCCGGGACGACCGGATCGCCCTCGACGAGTACCGCGCCGCCTTCAACCGGCTCGAGGCCTGCCTGACCCAGGCGGGACACCCGATGGACGACGTGCCGCTCTCGTGGTTCGCGAACGGGTCCTGGACGAGCCGACCGGTGGGCACGGGCCCCTGGTACCTGTACTCCACGCCTGCCGAGGGCCTCGAGGTGTTCGACACCCAGTGCTACCCGCGGGAGTTCGGCCAGGTCGACGCGCTCTGGCAGGCGGAACACCCGATGCCGGAGGACCCGCCGGCCCAGCCCGCTGGCTGATGCACCATGGTGCAGAGACTCATGCGACCGAGGAAGGGAACGAGATGCTTGGTCGTCATGCGCTTCGAACCACCAGGACGGCGGAGGCCCCACGCCTTGCGGTCGTGGGGCCTCTCGGTCGATCTTCGCGGCCTAACCGGTGTACCGAACTGATCCAGTCGCACTTCCGAGGTCGAAGTGCTGGTGGTGGCAGGCGGTGTCCGTGACCGAGCGGATGTTCGAGAACGCGGGTCAGTTGGGCATGCAGTTGAACTGACCAGCCTGCGAGCCGCTCGGCACGATGCTGTCGAGGTAACGCACGTACTCGATGCGCTTCGCCTCCGAGGAAGCGGACATCGTGGTTCCTCCCACCCCGATGACGTCGATCGCCTTCGCGGGGTCGTAGCAGTGCAACGAGAAGTCGCAGTTCGTGGACTCGTCCATGCACGGACGTCCGATGTCACTCACCCGGATGCTCCCGAAGTGGTCGACCGACATCGCGAGAGCCTGGAGGATGCGGACGTCCACCCTGCACCCGGCTGGAGCTGTACCGGTCTGGGCGTACGGAAGGATCTCTCGCTCGAAGATCGCAGCCTTGCCGTCGATGAACGTCAGTTTGCCTGCCTGGTACTGGGATTGCAGGCGCTTCGCGACCGCCTGGGCGCTGCTCGAGGGCGTCGACCTGCCGTCCCAGTCACCGGCGATGGGGACGAGCGAGCTGTTGCCGGTCGGTCCGAACACGAAGGTGATCGATGCGGATCCCGTCGCGTTCGAGTTCGTCAGGTGGTAGGAGCCGTCGCTCGGGCGGTACCACCCGACGGTGTCCTTGCCGTCACCGTTCCAGTCGCCGGCCACTGGGGACACGGAGGAATTACCGGACACCCCCCACGCGAAGGCCGTCGAGGTCGCTCCGTTCCCGTTGGCGCTGGCCAAGTGCCAGGAACCATCGCTCGGGCGGTACCACCCGACGGTGTCCTTCCCGTCGCCGTTCCAGTCACCAGCGAAGGCGGTCACCGACGAATTGCCCGCTGCTCCGTAGACGAAGGCGGAGGACGTCGCACTGTTGCTGTTCGCGCTGGCCAGGTGCCACGAGGCATCGCTCGGGCGGTACCACCCGACCGTGTCCTTGCCGTCGCCGTCCCAATCGCCCGCAACCGGGACGACGGACTTGTCACCGGCGGGGCCGTAGAGGAAGGAGATGTCGGTGCCGCCGTTGAGCTCGGCCGTGAGGTGCCACGATGCGTCGCTGTACCGGTACCACCCGACGCTCGACGATCCGTTCCCGTCCCAGTCGCCAGAGACCGGCACGATCCCACCGCTGTTGGCCGGACCGAACACGAACGCACGGTCGCTCTGCCCACCTCCTGGCGGTGTGCTGTAGGACAAGTGCCACGACGAGTTCGACGGCTGGTAGTACCCGATCCCGGAGGCGGCATTGGCGGTGCTCGCCTGGGCCGAGTCCTCGGGCGTGGTCACCCCGACCGCGAAGCCGGAGAGCACCGTCGCTGCAGCCAACCCCGCGAGGACGCGGATGAAGCCAGCTCGCCTGTGTTGTTTCTGTGATTTCCCCATGCAACAACGATGGCAGACCAATCGTTCTACCCAGGGCGAGAGACGACCCCCAACCCGGGGGTGGTGCTGGTGCGCCGAAGGGAGACGCTTGCGAACCCACCAACCCCGGCGAAGAGGCTGTTCCAGTCGGTCCGCCGCGGCGAGATTCAGGCGCTGCTCGGTTCCGAGCCGCGTCATGTTCCCGCGTCTGCCTCACCTCAGCGCAGACTGAAGCCGCAAGAGGTCGACCGGATGGCCAGCGAGTACCGCAGCGGCAAGACGTCCACTGATGCTCTCGCCGAGAAATACACTGTCGATCCCAAGACGGTCGCAGCGCACCTACGCTCACGCGGGCTTCGACTTGGCCGGTTGCCGCTTAACAACGAGGAGATTCGAAGGGCGAAGGAATTGCACGCGCACGGCCTTTCGCTGAACGCGGTCGGCCGAAGGATGGGGCGAGACCCAAAAACGGTGAAAGCGGCGATCGCGATTGAAACGAATCCTCCGTGCTGAGATAAAGTTCGCCGGCGCGCGAACGTTCACTAAGCCCTTACCGTCAAGACCAAGCGGTGGCGAAGCGCGCAAACGTGCCCCAGCCAGCACCCACGAGAGTCGGGTCATCGATTTCCCCTTCGGCGAGCATCGACGCGGCCTCATCAGGAGAGATCAGCACGAGCAGCGTTTCGCCTCCGAATCGCGTCACGGCAACCTCACACGCCTCGATCTGGACACATCAGCGGACGACTCGATGATAAGAGGCGCTCCGTCGACAGTAACCGTGAGCACGCTCCCGTCTTGGTTCAAAGCGAGGATTGTGTTCGGCTGACTGATCTCTGCGCCTCGCCCAGCTACCCACCCCGCTGATTCGAGAAGCTCAGCGGTTCCGAATCCGATCGACGATAACAGCAGGATAGACGTCAGCGGCGCCGGAAGGTCGGGCGGGTCGGCAGACAGTAAGAAGCGAACCTACAGGGTCGCTTTCCTACTTCCTTCTGTACGCGTTCGGCTGGACGGTATCCGCAATGCCCTCCGCGCGCAGCCGCGCGATTGCCGCGAGTTGCGCGTCGAAGTACTTCGACTTCGGATACGCACACAGCAACGCATCTTCGTGACCCCGATCAAGCATCCGAGCGATGGGGAATGAGAAGGAACTGGCGTCAACTTTAAGCCATGAAAGATCGCGGCCCATGACGTCCTCGAACCTCACAATTGCATGAAGCTCCGGATTGAGGACCATCCGCGACGCCCGGTAACCACGAACCTCGAACTTGCCCGTTGCGCCAGAAATGTCGATCGAAAAATACGGGCTTGTGCGGTCGTGTTCCAGGACCGTCTCCCGATACAGATCGTTAAGCTGCTCGCCGTCCCGTAGCAAGGAAGGATCGAGGATTGTCGTCCCGCACTCGCCGCTGAAGACCACTTGGTCGTATGTGCAGCCGGTGAAGAACATCGACCGGTCGTCTTTTCGGAGGCCGTGCACGGCTACGTCCGTCAGACGGCTCGCAGTCGGTGAACTCCACTCCAGCTTCACGTCGGTGAACTTCAACCGCTCCAGTTTCGGGCGAAGCGATAGGTCGGAGGCTTTCCTGGTATGGCAGTTGCGGAACGTCGTACGGGACCACTCGCGGTCGCTGATGACGTCACCGGGTTCCACCCAGTGACCTTCGACGACAGTGCGAGGTACAGCCATGACCTGATTCTACTTCCCGAACATCTGCGTCAGGTACGACACGAACCGTCGCATCGAGTACGTAGCCAGCCGTCCGGCGTCCACGTCCGGGCGGGCCACGTGTCGCATGAGCGTGCTGGGCGTATCGGTGGTCATCTCATACCCAAGCCCGTCGGACTTGCCAACGAAGTCCACCGGGGAGTTCCCACCTAGGTGTTGGAAGTGCTCAAGAATCTCGTCGTCTTCCGCAACCGCTCTCTCCATCGCTTTTCCGACATTGATACGGCCGAGAAATGGCTTACGGCCCGCCGCGCCTAGTTCTTCGTCGCTCAGACGCGCTTCAATCTCGGTGGGATGGCCGCTGAGGCGGTCCGCCTCGCGGGTAACGACGCGTTGGAGGACTTGGGTGAGAGTCTCACAGCCGACGGAAGTCTGCACCTCGCCGGGCTGGCAGCCGCCGTTGTTGGCAGAGCTGGTACTGCCGCTGGTGGCGGGGGCCTGCGTCCCTGCCTGCGCGGCAGACTGCACCACTGTGGCGCTCTGCTGCGCTTCCGGCAGCACCGCGGTAGTTAGCGTTGGAGCAGGAGCCACGGGCGAGCAGGACGTCAAGCCGCTGCCGCCGATCCCCGCGCATGTCCCCGCCACGGCCGTTCCGACGGGGACGACGCCGGTGCGTACCCATGCCGGCGGCCCTTTCTCGATCTTCGCTTGGTAGGCCGCGTACTGGGTCATCGCCACGTCTAGCGCGGCCATCGATGTCTGGAGTCTGGCCATCGACGCACTCATGCTCGCGGACCACCTGTCCATGCTCGCGGACCACCCCGCCATGCTCGCGGAGAATGCGTTAAGAGCGGACAGGTCTATGTCGATCGGACCGATGTTCGGCATGTTTAGTGGGCCGATCTCGGGAATATTGATCGGGCCAATGTTTGCGACATTGATCGAACCTATGTTCCCCCAGCCGCTGCGGGAAGACACCGGAAGGTCGGGCAGGTCCAGGTGCATCGTTACGCCGCGCGCACCGGAGCCGTACTGGAACGTGTCTTTCGCCCAGTTGCGCGCGGCGCTGTTGCAGGCGGTCACTGTGGCGCACTCCACGCCGAGCCCGAGTGCGATGGCGCCCGCAGCGAAGCCGAGTCCTGCACCGATGACTGTGCCGCCACCGGGCTCGACGCCGGTGCCGACCTCGGCGCCGATCGCGCCCCCGGCGCACACGACGGCCACGGGGCCGACGCAAGTACCGTTCGGGTCTGCGCTAGTGAGCGGATTGGCAGCGCCGTAGCTGTACCGTGACTGCTGATCGAGTGGTACAGCGCCGGTGTCGCGAGTGAGGAAACTGCCGGTGGTGCTGTCATACCAGCGCGTTCCCATGTGAGTAGCGGTGCCCGAGGTGATCTGCGATTGGAACCCGACGACTTCGTTCGTCTTTCCGACGGCATCGGCGATCACTCCGAACGGGTCGTAGCTGACGCTGCCGGAGAGCGAAGCGCCGGAGAGCTCTGCGGTGAGATCCCCGTGACTGTTCGTGATCGCTTGCGCGCCGTCGATGAAAGCGACGGCTCCGTCCGGCGAACGCTGCAACGAGGTCTTTCCGACCGTCGCCGGCTCGGTGCTGGCGCCGGCATATGCGAAGTGGTCGCCGCCTGAGGCGGTCAGTCGGCCGAGTGCGTCATAGCTATAGGTGGCGCTGCCGTCACCGGTGAGTTGCCCAAACGCGTCGTAGGTATAACTCGTGGTGGTGTCACCGTCGGTGCTCGACGTCACCGCGCCGCCGTCGGAATACGCGTATGTGCGGCTTCCCGCCGTGAGTAGCTGCCCCTGTCCATTGTAGGTACGGGCCTCACCTCCGACCTGCGTGGCTCGACCCGCGCCGTCCCACTTGATCTGCTGCTGCTGCTTTCCCGGAGCGGTCCAGGATGTCAGCTGCTCGGCCGCGTCGTAGGTGTACGACGTGGTGCCGGCGCCCGCTGCGGCGTCCGGGCTGATGGTCGCAGCGGTGAGGTTGCCGGCCGCGTCCCATGCATTGGTCTGCCCGTACAGCGTGGCGCCGGACGCGTTTTTCACGGTGTCACTGACGACTTGCCCGAGCGGGTCGTAACCGAAGGTGCGCTGCGTAGCCGACCCCGCGGTGACGGTGCGCGTCCGGCCGGTCGCGTCGTAGGTGTAGCTGAGCTTGCTGCTGACGCCGGAAACCGCGAGGCTCTTCAACCGTCCGGCCGGTGTATAGGTGCTGGTGTAGCTCCCGGAGGGGTCCGTGCGGCTGGTCTCGTTGCCGTCGGCATCGTATTCGAGCGTGGCGTCGCCGTCGGGGCCGGCAGCGTCAGTAAGCGCTCCGGAGTCGTCATAACCTAACGTTTCGCTGCCGCTGCCGGTGCTGAAGGAGGTCATCCGGTTGTCGTCGTCGTAACCGAACGTCCGGCTGTTGGTTTCGGCCCCCCGGGTTGCCTTCTGGCTGATGAGGTTACCGGCGGTGTCGTACGTGTTCGCGAGGTGCGTGCCGCCGGGCTCGTCGGTGCTGGTCTGCCGACCGTCCGCGTCGTACCCGAATGTCCGGGTCCGTGCCGCGGGATCGGGCTGCTGCGATGTGGATGGCGCCGTGAGCGTGACGAGGTCCCCGGCGGGCGAATATGTGGCGGCGGTTGCGGCCCCGGTCGGATCGGTGTACCCGGTCTGACGCCCGTCGAGGTCGTAGGTCGCCGACGCGGTTGCGGCTCCTGGCGCGGCGATGCTGGTCAGATTGCCGGCCGCGTCGTAGCCAAGCGCCGTGGTGTTCCCGCGGGGGTCAGTGACGGAGGTTTGATTCCCATTCGGGTCGTAGCCGTACGCGCCGGTACGCAGGACGGTGCCGTCGGCGGAAGCTGCCGAGCTTGCGGTGATGTTGCCTCGGGCGTCGTAAGCGCGCGTTTCGACCGTGCCGGCGCTGTCCGTCGCGGTGGTCTGGTTTCCGAGGAGGTCGTATCCATACGAGGTGGTGACCTTGTCGGCGTCCGTGGTGGATACGAGCTGTCCAAACGCATCGGCGAGCTCGGTGGCGGTGCCGCCGCCGGGCGCAGTGACGGTGCGACCGTAGCCAGCGTCGAAGTAGTCGACCGTCGTGGTGCGGTCATCCGTCCCGAACGGCACGCGCAGGTGCAAGGTGCTCGAGGTCAGACGCCCCAACGTGTCGTACGTGGCGGTCGTGTTGACACCCTCCGCGGTCGTGGTTCCGGTGCGATTTCCGGCGGCGTCGTATTCGGCGGTCGTGATGCGCTTCTCCCCTCCCTCGTTGAGGGGCGGGGAGGTGGTGCGCACCCGGTTGCCCGCTGAGTCGTACTCGTAAGTCGTCGTCGCGCCGGACGGATCCGTGACCGACGTGAGATCGCCCGCGAGGTCGTACGTAGCGGCGGTGACTGCAGGGGAGCCGTCGGATCCGTGGGAAGGATCGGTTTCGGTGAGGACGTTGCCCTTCTTGTCGAGCGTGACCGTCGTTGCGGATCCAGTCGGGTCGCGGAGCTCGTCCTGCCGTCCGTATCCGTCGTAGCCGATCGTCGTGACCGCGGAGCCAGCCGCCGTCGCGGGCTCGGTTTGCCGGATCGGGAGGTCGTCGTCGGCGTAGGCGTAGGTCGTGGTGTGTGCGGGATCGCCGATTGCGGATCCGTTCGGGTCCGTCATGCCAGTGAGCCGGCCGGCGGCATCGTGCTGGTACCAGGTGGTGGTCGCGTCGGCGCTCGTAGGAGTGCTGCGGACGGTGTCGCTGGTCACCGCTCCGGCGGGGTCGTAGGTGAACTGTTCGGCCCGTACAGCGGTTCCCGCTCCGTCGACGTCGGTGGCCGTGAGTTGCTCACCGAGTGTGTCGTAAGTGTATTTCGTATCTCGGATGGTCGCATCGGGGCCTTGAGCTTGGGAAGCGTCCTTGACTTCGGATGGTTCGTGGAACTGGTCGTACGTGATTGTCACGACGTGTTTGGCGTCATTCGACGCGGCCTGCCAAATTTGCCCGTACTCGTCGTATAGGTAGGAGGCGACGACAAGGTCTTCTCGGGTTCCGTTCCCGGCAGGCACGTCCTTCGCGGTGACGGTGGCTATCAGATCGTCCGTGCGATAGGTGTACGCATACAGCTGTCCGCTGGCGTCGACACGGGTCAAGAGCTGGCCGGACGGGGCGTAGGTGTTCTTCTCGAGGGTGCGAGCGCCTGTCCCGAGGCCGGTGGGCGACTGGTAGTCGGCGGTTGTGGTAAGTCGGTGACCGGCCGGATCGTACGTGTAGCTCGTGACGGCTCCGCGAGCGTCGGTGTCCGACGAAAGGTTTCCAGCGGCGTCGTACGTGAAGGCGTGCGCGACGTCCCCGCCGGGATCGGTCACGGTGAGCTGTCGGCCGTACGTGTCGTACGTGTAGCTGGTCGAGTGCGAGTTGCCCGCGGCCGTGGTTTCGCTGCTGGACAGGAGATTGCCGTCGTCGTCGTAGCTGTACTGGCGGGTCAGCTGACGCGGGTCGCCGGAGATTGCGTCGGTTGCCGCGGGGCCCACGACGGAGGCGAGGCGCCCGTCCGGGCCGTAGCTGTAGGTGCTGGTCTGGTACGGGCTGCTCGCCCCCGGCATGGTCAGGGTCGAGCTGGTGAGATTGCCGAGCGAGTCATAGACGAACGTGCGGACCAGGCCGCGCAGGTCGGTCTCGGTTGCCAGCTGGCCGTACTTGTCGTAGGCGAATGTCGCGGTCTTCCCGGCAGCGTTGGTAGTGCTCGACACCAGCCCGATCGGGACCGTGCCTCCTCCGACCGCAGTTTCCTTCCCCGTTGTGTAACCGTACTTCGTGGAGCGTTGGCTGGTGCCGGCAGCGCCGGCGGTAATCGCCGTGATGCGCCCGGACGCGTCGTACGTGTATGTCTGAGCCGCGGTGGGATCGGACAGGATCTTGCGCACCGATGCGGTGGCGAGTTTGCCGGAGCCGTTGCCGGAGGCTACGTACGTGTACAGCTGAGTGCCAAGGGCGTCGGAGTGGGAGCTCACGCGGCCTGCGTCGTCGTAGTAGACGTTGAGCGACGACGAGCCGGACTTCATGGACGTCATCTGTCCGGCGAGGTTGTACGTCCAGTTCGTGGCCGCGCCGAGGCTGGTCCGCAGCCCGACCGGCTCGCCGAACAAGTTCGTCGTATAGGTGTCCAGCTCGCCGCTCTGCTTCGTGACGGCCACCGTGTCGCCCTTTGCGCCCTCAGTCGCGGAGAAACGGGTAGTCCCGTCCTGGTCGGCGACGAGATTCGTAGTGCCGCCGGAGTACCCGATTTGGGTCTGGGCATCTCCGCCGGAATTGCGGATCGACGTCAGGAGCGGGGTGGCGTCGGTGCTGTACCCGTAGGAACGGCAGCCGCCGTGGTTTCCCGAGCGGCAGGCTTTGGTCAAGGTATTGCCGGAATACGTGTAAGTCCAGGAGGCTGCGGGCGCGGCAAGGGTCGGAACCGCCGTAGGTGCGGCGCTTATTGCCGTCGCGCTCGTGTACGCGGCCGCCACGTGGGAGCCGCTCCACACCAGCCCGATGGATCGGCCGGACGTGCGATCGGTCAGCGCGAATATCTTCCCGGACGCCTGCTTCACGTCAGTGACCAGCCCGCGAGGGTTCGTCAGCGAGGTCAGCGCGCCGCCCGAGAACGCGTATTTGTTTCCCCCTGTATCCGTGAGGACGTAGTTGCCACCCGTACCGGTGAGCGTCATGCCCGCGTTGCGCGAATCGACGCCGAAAGATCCGTCCGGGTTCAGGCCGAAAGCGACCTCGTGGCCGTCCCCCATCCGCACCGTCTCGCCGACGCTGCTATCGCTGATGGCCATGTTCACGACGCTGGACCAGCCGGTTCCGAACGAGGATGCGTTCGGGTTCGAGGAGCTATACGTCCTCGTCAACGACAGGTTGCCACCGGGCGCAGTGACCGACGCGTCCGTCTCCGTGGCGCTGAAGTGGCGGTCGCCGAGATCGACGCCGTTCACCGCGGTCGATGCCGACGACGACCCGTAACTGGTCCCGGCGGGCAAGGGAACGATCTCCCCGAAGGCCCAATGCTGTCCTCCGTCAGACCATGCGTACGGATTGTTGCGGATGTTCAGGGACCACACGTAATTGACGCCGCGGCGAAGTACTTTCGCTGGAATTTTGTACGTCCCGGCGCTCAGCCACCCTGAGTCCGCAACCTTCGTGCCGGCGTCGCACGACGCCGCGGATTTGCAAGTGGAAACCACGAAGTTGTACTGGTAGTCCTGCGACGTAGCTTGCACGGCGTGGCCAGTAAGCGTGGGAGTCAGCGACGTCGTCGTGGAACCGTTTCCCGGGCTGAGCAGCTCGGACATGAAGTCATCGGCGGCGGGGTTCTGCCGTTTAGCGCCGGTCGTCATGACCTTCGCAACGGTCGCGCCGGTCAGGTACCCGTCCGCGGTGCTGCCGTCGTGCACCGTAACGGTCCAGCTGTAGGTCGTATTCGCTGCGAGTTTCGCCGAGGGCACCTTCCACGACTTCCCGACGATCCAGCCGGAGTCTGCCACCGTGCCCTTCCCACCGCAGGAGGCGCCGAACAACAATTCGACCTGATACGCATGGCACACCAGGAACCGGTACCTCGGGGCGTCATATTGGTCCGTTGCTGACGACCTCGCCGTCAGCGTCGGTGTCGTTCCAACGTTCAAGGATCCGTCGCCGGGGGTGTTCGGCGCCGCCTCCGCATCGGCGGGCACCATATTTGCCTGCACCGACTCCATCACGGTCTGCGTCGCCCCGTCTGCGCCGACGACCATCGGCGCGTCGGCCACGGCCATCCGGCCGTCCGGCTTCGTCGGGGCCGCCATTGCCGGAAGGGATGATCGCTGCGTTCGGACGGCACCGTGCGAGACCGGTCCCACCGGAACCACCCCGCGCTGCGGAGCGCCGAGGTGCTCGGCTTTCTGACTCACGGCCGGCGCGGGCTTCACCCGCTTCCCGGGGTGAGCGGTTCGATCGTCAGCCTTTGGCGGTGCCGAGCTTGCCGATGACGCGACAAATGACGCCGCCGGCGAGGCAGATGTACCGTCGGGTTCCGGCGCGCTCGGGACCGGCGGAGTCGGGGCCGGCGGAGTGACAGCTGGTGGCGTTGGTGTTGGAACACTCGCTTTCGCGGAAGGCGACGGAGCGGTCGGAACACTCGCCTGTGCGCTCGAAACGTCCCGCTGCGACGCACGAGGTGCCGAGGTGCCGGCAATCGCCGGCGGCGCGACGAGCGCGTTGGCGGCTAGGACCACCGCAAGCACAACCGCAGACAATGACGTGTAGGTGTGACGGCGCACCAGATCCCCCTCTGACTGCCCATGACCGATCCACGGGCGATTCGAAGGTAGCGCGTGTTGCGGATATCAACTTACTAACGGGACCAGTTCTGAACCCATCCTCAGACGCCCGAGTGGCGCATCGATCGCGTCAGAGGGCGTTTCCCGTGGTTGACGAGATAGCACACCGCATCGTGGTCCCCCAGGGGCCAGGCATCCACCGAGGGATACAGGTACGAGTACCCGAGCGCCGACCGGTTGAATTCACTACCTACGTACGACGAGAACGCCTCAAGGCACTGTTTGGAAGCAGAAGCCTGCAGGCGGTCGTCGTCAGGACGTGCCTCAGCGGCTCCCAGAGAGACCCGCGCATACACCTCGTTCTCATGCACCGCCGTACAGGAACGAATAGCGCGTTTCCCCTTTTTGCGAGCGAGATCGGCGGCATCGAAGCAGTCGCCGACCGCGAGCTGGCGAGCCTGCGCGTGCACATTCAGCACCGGCGCTGACGACGTCGGGGTGGGCGACGGTGGCGGGGCTTGGGAACAGCCAGCCAAGAGCGCCCCGCTCATCAACGCCATCACGCCTATACAGAGTCCTGACTTAGTAGCGCGCAAGCCCGCCCCTCCCCTTAGTTCATGAGCGCCCGGACGTTACCACACCGTGGGATCCTGATCGCAAGGCACCGACCCTGGCCGAGCGCGAAGTCGAGTTCAGTGACCGTGCACACCTCCGGTCAGACGACGTCCAGATCTGGCACGGCTCCCGGCTGAGGTGGCGACACGGACTAGCGCCCTGCCCTCTCGCGTGTTGTGCTGGTCCCGTGACCGTGCGAGCCATCCAACCGGCCGATCGCCCCGAGCTCGTCTCGATGCTGGCAGCAGCCGGTGACCTGCCATCCGGAGTCCCCGACTGGTACCGGAGCGCGAAGCCCCCTCACCTCAACCTGGCAGCTTGGAACGCGGGCACCATCGAAGGAGTCGTCACGGGCACGTTCGGAGGCGACTATCGGGGCAACCCCTCGTTCGACTCCCTCGATCTGCCTCCCGGACCACACGCGTTCCTGACTCGCATATACGTCGCACCTACCGCGCGGCGGCGGGGCACTGGACTGGACCTGCTGGAAGCGTTTGCCGGCGAGGCGCTCGCGCGCCGGTGCGAGTACATCGCGGGGGTTGTCGACCTGTCGTCTATGCATGAGGAGCGCGAAGATTTTTTCATGAAGACTGGTTTCGCGATCAGTGACGATCACATGATCGGCGCACGCGCCACCGAGGTCATCAGGAGGATCGCGCGGCTCCGGCGCTGACCGGCCCTGCTCCCAGCACTGGAACGCAATGCGTAGGAATAGATCTCACGCGGTCATTCTGCACCTCGGAGAACGCAGCGGTGACCGCAGGAGCGTCATTTTCTCATTCGGCCAATATTCCGAGCGAGGCCGAACGCGACGGCGATCCGGAGGGATACTCGATCCCGGCCCAGCGCGAGGCGAACCGCCGCAAGGCCGAAAGCATCGGCACCACGATCGTCGCCGAGTTCGTCGACCGAGGCGAGTCCGCGAGATCCGCCGACCGGCCGGAGCTGCAACGCATGCTCGCCTTCGTCGCCGAAACCCGAGTGCAGTGGTGCATCGTGCACAAGGTCGACCGGCTTGCCCGAAACCGCGCAGACGACGTCTCGATCAATCTCGCCCTGCAAGGGGCCAACGTCAAACTCGTCTCCGCAACCGAGAACATCGACGAGACGCCCTCCGGCATGCTCCTGCACGGCATCATGTCCTCAATCGCGGAGTTCTACTCGAGAAACCTCGCGAACGAGGTGATCAAGGGCATGACCCAGAAAGCCGTCACAGGCGGAACCCCGGGCAAAGCCCCGATGGGATACCGCAACGCCGGCGTCCTCAACGCGGAAGGCCGGGAAGTGCGGACCGTCCTGGTGGACCCGGAGCGCGCTCCGCTCATCGCCTGAGCCTTCGAGCAGTACGCGACCGGCGAGTGGACAGTCCGCAATCTTGCCGCCGAGCTCGCCGCGCGCGGACTCGCCTCGGCTCCCACCCCGTCAAGACCAGCTAGACCCATTGATGGCACGCAGCTGCACAAGGTGCTCACCAATCCCTACTACAAGGGCGTCGTTCGCTGGCGAGGAGCTGAAGCCCCTGGCCGCCACGATCCCCTGGTCGCAGAACCCGTTTGGCAACGGGTGCAGGGCATCCTCTCGTCCCGCGCGGTCGGGGAGAAGAGCCGGGACTACCCCCACTACTTGAAAAGCTCGGTGTTCTGCGGCAGCTGCAAAAGCCGGCTCATCGTCCAGCTGGCCCGCAACAGGCACGGCACGCTCTACGAGTACTTCGTCTGCTCGGGTCGGCATTCCAAACGCACCTCGTGTACCAGGTCGGCGATGCGAATCGCGCTGATCGAAGAGAAGGTTGCGCTGTACTACCGCCGAATCGTCCTTACTCCCGAGATGGCTGCACGGACCGCCAAGGTCCTGCGCGAAGAGACAGCAGCCGTCAGCGCGGAGTCCACTGCCGCGCGGGCGGGGTATTTGAAGGAGTTGGCTCGCCTCAACGACCGTGCTAGGAAGCTGCTCGAAGGCCACCTTTCTGGAGTCATTCCAGCCGAGCTGTATGCCGAGGAACAAGGGCGCATCACGGTCCTTACCGCTTCCCTGAAAGACCGCGTCGGGGCTGTCGACGCGTCGTCCGAGGATGTCGACGCCAACCTGGAGGCGGCTCTCTTTCTGGCCGAGCACTGCTACGAGGCCTACCGCCGCGCTAGTGACGTCGTTCGCCGGCAGTTCAACCAGGCCTTTTTCGTCCGGCTCTACATCGATGAAGACGCCGAGGTGGAGGGCCATCTCGCCGAACCGTTCCACGCCCTGCTCGAAGGCGGTACCTCCGATTGGTCGCTCGCCACCTCCGGCGCCGAAGGCGGAATCGAAGAACCCTCGCCAGATCTTTCGTCTGGCGAGGGTTCGCATCATGTTCGTTTGGTGCCCCTGGAGGGACTCGAACCCCCAACCGTTTCCTTAGGACGGAACTGCTCTTCCATTGAGCTACAGAGGCTGGCCCGTCCACTCTAGCGGCGGAAGCCCTGCAGGAACGCGTGCAGTTCGTCGACGAACAGGTCGGGCTGCTCGAACGGCGCGAAGTGCCCACCGCGGTCGAGTTCGTGGTGGAACACGAGGTTCGTGGTGCGCTCGAGCCACTCCCGCGGCGCCCGCACGATGTCGCCGGGGAAGATCGAGAAGCCGGACGGCACCTCGACCCGTCGTTCCAGCTGCTCCGCCGGGATCGCCGCGTTCGCGTGGTACATCCGCACCGCTGAGCCGATCGTGGCGGTGGCCCAGTACTCGGTGAGGAGCGCCAGGACCTCGTCACGCGTGTAGACCGACCACAGGTCCCCGTCGCAGTCGCTCCACGCCCGGAGCTTCTCGACGATCCAGGCGGCCAGCCCGGCGGGTGAGTCGTTCAGCCCGACGGCCGCGGTCTGCGGCTTCGTCCGGTGCAGCATCGCGTAGGCGCCCTCGGCTGTGCGCCACCGGTCGGTCGCGGCGACGAACTCCCGCTCGGCGGCGGACAACGTCGACGGGTCGAGCCCCGGCCAGGCGAGCCCGCCGTCGATGCGGTGCACCGCGACGACCCGGTCGGGGTGGTCGAGTGCCAGGTAGCGGGCGACGTGCGTGCCGATGTCACCGCCGGACACCGCGAACCGCTCGTACCCCAGGTCCGTCATCAGCGTCGCCCACATGCCGGCCACCTGCCGGGCATCGAGGACCTGCGGCGGTGCGTCCGAGAAGCCGTACCCGGGCATGTCCGGCACGACGACGTCGTACCCGGCGTCGACGAGCATCGGCAGCACCTTGCGGTACCGCCAGCCGGAGTCCGGCCAGCCGTGCGCGAGCAGGACCGGCAGGGCGTCGGGCTGCGGAGCGCGGGCGTGCAGGACGTGGACGCCGATGCCGTCGACGACGACACGGCGCGAGGGCAGCGCAGCGAGCTCGGCGCGGTGCGCGTCGAAGTCGAACCCGTCGGCCCAGTACTCGACGAGCGGGCGCAGGACGTCGAGGTCCACGCCGAGCGACCAGCCGACCCCGGCGGGTGCGTCCGGCCAGCGCGTGGCGCGCAGCCGCGCGCGCAGGTCGTCGATGGTCGCGTCGTCGATGTGCGGTGTCTCGCCCATGCCGCCGACGCTACTCAGCGCCACCGACGCAGATGCGCGAGCGGGGACCGGAGCCGCTCCCACTGGCGGACCGACTGCATGTCCGCACAGGCCGTGACGAGCCTCCCGGCGGCGTTCACCTGGCGGACACCCGCGCATCCTCTGCCCGCAACGGGGTGCGTCGACGCTGGTCGGACCGCGCCGGTCCCGGCGCGACGGCACGCACCCAGGAGTCCCATGATCTCGCTCGTCTGCCTCGACATGGCAGGAACCACCGTCGACGACGGCGGCGTCGTCCTCGACGCCTTCCGCACCGCGCTCACCGACGTCGGCCTGGAGCGCGGGAGCACCGAGCACGACCGCGCCGTGCAGTACGCGGTCGACACCATGGGCCAGTCGAAGATCGCCGTGTTCACCGCGCTGTTCGACGGTGACGGTGTCCGCGCCGAGGGCGCGAACACCGCCTTCGAGCGTGCCTACGCACGCACCTTAGACCGGGGCGTGCGGCCGGTGGACGGCGCCGTCGAGACGCTCGTCGCACTCCGCGCAGCGGGGCGACGGATCGCGTTGACCACCGGGTTCTCGCCCGCGACGCGCGACGCGGTGCTCGACCTGCTCGGTTGGCGGCCGCTGATCGACCTCGCGCTCTCCCCCGCCGACGCCGGCCGCGGGCGCCCGTACCCGGACATGGTGCTCACCGCCGTGCTCCGGACCGCCACCGACGACGTCCGCGACGTGGCGGTCGTCGGGGACACCGTCGCCGACTTGCTCACGGGACACCGCGCCGGCGCCTCCGTCGTGGCGGGCGTGCGGACCGGGACGCACCAGGACGCCGACTTCGCGACGGTCCGGCACACCCACGTCCTCGACTCGGTCGCGGAGCTGCCGTCGGTGCTCGCCGAGGTCGACGACGCCGTCGCCAGGGCGTGACGACCGCGTGACGAACTCACCGGCGCCGGAGGCCGCCGCGGTCGCACCGTTCGCGGGCGTGGTCGGATGCTCCGCGACTGACGGTCTCCCTCAGCCGAGGACCGTCGGCGCGATGCCGAGGCCGGTCGTCATGCCGATGCCCGTGGTGACCGTCACGACGTCGACGCCGGGGACCGGGCGGTCGATGAGGAACTCCCGCCCCGGCGCCGATGCGTAGACGCCCTGCCACCGGTCGACCACCGAGACCGGCGCACCGAACAGCCGCTCGGTCTCGGTGACGAGCAGCCGGAAGCCGTCCTCGTCCTGGAACGGCGGCGCATCGACCCCGCGCTCGTGGGTGTCGCCGACGATGACGCTGCCGTCCGGCGGTGACGTGTACATCTGGTTGAGGTCCCAGCTGATCCCCTCGGGCAGGTCGGCGGTGAGCCGGTCCCGCAGGGCACCCGCTCCGGGCATCGCGGCGAACCCCGAGTAGCGCAGCAGCGACCATCCGGTCAGCAGCGGTGTGGCGAGCGGGAAGGCGAGCGGGATCGTCGCACGCAGCATGTGGAGCCGGCAGCGGACCAGGCCGATCGACTCGGCGAGCACCGGGAAGAGCTGGTCGAGGTCGTGGTTGGTGCAGACGACGATCCGGGTGCCCTCCACGACGCCGCGACCGGTGCGGACGGCGCCGGTGGTGACCTCGAGCGCGGGGGTGCGCCAGTGGAAGGTGACCCCCTGCCCGGCGAGCCAGCGCGCGATCGCGGGTGCCGCCTCCCGGGGGTCGACCTGCAGGTCGTGCGCGAGGTGCGCGCCGCCGAGTGCCGTGGCGGGATCGACCGGCACCGCCGCTGTGATCTCGGCCGCGTCGGCCAGCCGCAGGTCCGCGCCGGAGTCGCGGTACTCCTCGAGCACCGCCAGCTCCTCGGGACGACGGGCGACGACGTGGGCACCGCGTTCGCGGGCCGTGAACCCGGCGAGCTGCGCGAGTGCGAGCCAGCGTCGGCGCGCTTCCTGCGCGTACCCGGCTGCCTCCCCGGTCTGCGGGGTGACGCAGGCGTGACCGAAGTTCCGGACGCTCGCCCCCACGACCGCGCCTGCACGATCGACCACCGCGACCCGGGCGCCCTGCAGGAGCGCCTCGTAGGCCATGCCGAGCCCGACGATGCCCGCGCCGACCACGACGACGTCGTACCGTTCGGTCAGCGGCTGGTGGTCCGTCTCGGTGTCGAGTGCGGTGCGTGCGGAGCGGGGCATGAAGACCTTTCGGCGCCGCGGAGTGCCGGTCCGGCGCGGATGCCGCAACTGTCGCAGGTCAGCGGTGGGGCGGGGTTCCCTCCCGGTGCACGCGGCGTGGACGGCGCGTGAACTCGGCGGGCACCTGTCCGGACAGGCGACCGCGGGTGGGCGGCGACGGCGCCGGGAGTCGCGGTGCGACCGTCGGACTGGAGGCCCGTGGCGGCGTCGCCATGGGCCTCCCGTCCGTCTGGTGGTGCGGACCGACGGCCGCTACGCGGCCACGAGGTACTCGTCCCACTCCGCCTGCGGGCGCTCGATGCCGCGCACGACCCACGAGGACCCGTGCGGCACCTTCGGCGGGAACCGGAGGCGCCACCCCATCTCCTGCGGGGTGCGGTCGCCCTTGGTGTTGTTGCAGGCCAGGCAGCAGGCGACGAGGTTCTCCCACGAGTCCTGCCCACCGCGCGACCGCGGCTGCACGTGGTCGATCGTGGTGGCGTGCCGGCCGCAGTAGGCACAGTGGTTACCGTCCCGACGCAGCACACCGCGACGGGACACCGGCACGAGCCTGGAGTGCGGGATGCGCACGTAGCGGGTGAGGATGATGACGGACGGACGGTCGTAGCTCGACGTCGACCCGGTGACCGGGTGTTCGACGTCGGCGGCGACGATGGCGGCCTTCTGGTTCATGACCAGCACGAGGGCTCGTCGGAACGAGATCACCGCGAGGGGCTCGTAACCGGCGTTGAGGACGAGAGTGCGCATGGGTTCCCTTCCGACGTGCCTGGACGGCTTCCAGGCGCTGCGGGTGCGTCGGACCGACGACGCGAACGGGTGAGGACGACCTGTTCACACCCCTGGAACCACGAAGAGCACCACCCGGATGGGCAGTGCTCTCGTCATGCAGGGGCGTGCTCGTGCACGCAGGCTGTGCTCGACCATATGTCGACGCGCGCGCGCCGACCCATGGTGCGGGTCGTGCGGAACATCGACATGAGGGTCTCCTGTTCGCGCCGGTGCGGACCGGTGCAGCGTCAGGTTAACCCAGAAACCGGCCCGGCACGAGGGTGTGCGGGCCGGTTCTGGAGAAGTTCACACTCCCCCGGGGGCAGTGTTCGCTAGATGCCGAAACGGACGATGTGGTAGTCGCTGGTCCAGATCGGACGGATCTGCACGGTGCCACCGGGCTTCGGGGCGTCCATGATCATGCCGTTCCCCATGTAGAAGCCGTCGTGCGCCTCGTTGTTGAAGATGACGACGTCACCGGGCTGCGCCTCGGACTCGGGGATCGTGGTGCCGGCCTGGTCCTGCAGCGGCACGGAGTGCGCGAGGTTGATGCCGTACTGGGCGTACACGAACATGATGAAGCCGGAGCAGTCGAAGCCCGACGGGTCCGCGCCACCGAAGACGTACGGGGTGCCGATGTACTGCTTGCCCGTGGCGACCACGGCCGGCAGCGAGAACGGGGTGTCGGCGGCGGACGAGCTGGCCGCGTACTCGGCGGCGGTGGGCCCGGTGTACGAGGAGTACTGCTTCGCGGTCGCGGCACGGGCGGTCTGGGTCTGCTCGGCCTGCTCGGCGGCTTCCTTCGCTGCGGCGGCCTGGTCGGCGGCGGCCTGCTTCGCGGCCTTCTCGGCGTCGAGCGTCGCGGTGGACGTCGCGCCGAAGCCGTCACGGCTCGTGTCGGCGAGCGCCACGGCGTCGGAGACCGACAGTTCCTGGCTCTGCGTGGCCCGGACCTGACGCTGGGCGTCGGCGGCGGCGGTCGAGTTGCTCGAGGTCGTCGCAGCGAAGGCCGGGGCGACCGCGACGGTGCCGAACATGCCGGCGGCCACGGTCAGGACGACCGGCGCGAGGAACTTGCGCTTGCGCGACGACGAGCTGGCCTTCGCGGTGCTCGCGGCTGCCGCGGCCTGCGCGGCACGACGCCCACCGGGCAGCGGGGCGGAGCGCACCGGCACGACCTTGCGGACCGGGCGGCCCTCGGTCTCGCGCACGGCCCGCCGGGTGAGCGGGGCGGTGGTGGCGTTCTCGGTGTTCGTCGGGTTCGCGGGCGTCTGGTCGTCCGCGGCGGTACCGGTCTGCGTCAAGAGGTGTGTCTCCAACGTCTCGTCATCACGCCGCCGTGGGTGTCCGGCGGTGTGCAACCCCATCCGTTCGTCATCGTTTCCGATCGAGGCAGGAGACGGGTTCGAGACGTCCTGCCACGGGTCTCCGGCTCAGGGGCAGCGCGGCGACTCGGACGAGTGTACGGAAGCGTCGTTACCGAGTCGAGACCAAACGCCCCGCAGGTAACGAAACGGTAAAGACTCTCAGGAACGACCAGGAACGGTCAGCCGCGTTCGATGTAGACGTGCTGCGCGACCTCGATCGGCAGCTCGATGCCCGAGTCCTCACCCTCGACGCGGACCGCGACGTAGGCGCCAGCACGTTGCACGCTCGCCACGCGCCCGGGCATGACGCCGGCGGTGCGGAGCTGGTGCAGGAGTTCCGGTTCGAACTGCACGGGCTCGCCCAGGCGTCGGACGACCCCGGTCGTGACGGCGTCGGTGCCCTCGGTCGCGGCGACGATGTTCTGGACGCCGTCGAGGAACCCGGCGGCCGCGGGGCCACCGATCTCGGCCAGCCCCGGGATCGGGTTGCCGTACGGGGACTCCGTCGGGTTGCCGAGCATCTCGAGCAGGCGGACCTCGACCTGCTCGCTCATGACGTGCTCCCACCGGCAGGCCTCGTCGTGCACGAAAGCCCAGTCGAGTCCGATGACGTCGGCCAGCAGGCGTTCGGCCAGACGGTGCTTGCGCATCACGTGCGTGGCGCGGGAACGACCCTCGTCGGTGAGCTCCAGGTGCCGGTCGCCGGAGACGACGACCAGGCCGTCGCGCTCCATGCGGGCGATGGTCTGCGAGACCGTCGGGCCCGAGTGTCCGAGGCGCTCGGAGATGCGCGCGCGCAGCGGCACGATCGCCTCTTCCTCGAGGTCGAGGATGGTGCGAAGGTACATCTCCGTGGTGTCGACGAGATCGGTCACGGTCCGCCTCTCATGTCTGGGCCCAGCGCCGACCACACTACTTGTTCGCACCGACGAACACCGACCGGCGCCCGGGTGCACGTGAGAAAGGGTCATCCGACGCGGTGGACAGGTGGGTCGAACCCTCCCCGTCCGGCCGGTACACGGGCTCGGGCAGGCGGATCGTCGTCGGTAGGATCGGTGCATGGCAGACATCGTCATCCCGGCCGAACTCCTCCCCACCGACGGTCGCTTCGGCTGTGGTCCGTCGAAGATCCGCGGCGCCCAGCTCGAGTCCCTCGTGACGCGCGGCGCCACGATCCTCGGCACCTCGCACCGCCAGAAGCCCGTGAAGGACCTGGTCGGCAGCGTCCGCTCCGGCCTCGCAGACCTGTTCCAGATCCCCGAGGGCTACGAGGTCGTCCTCGGCAACGGCGGCTCGACCGCGTTCTGGGACGCCGCCGCCTTCGGCCTCATCGAGCGCCGTGCCGAGAACCTGTCCTTCGGCGAGTTCGGGTCGAAGTTCGCCAAGGCCGCAGCGGCCCCGTGGCTCGAGGCGCCGCACGTCGTCGAGGCGCCGGGTGGCTCCCTCGCCGCACTCGAGCCGGTGGAGGGCGTGGACGTCTACGCCTACCCGCACAACGAGACCTCGACGGGCGTCATGGCCCCGGTCGTCCGCGCGACCGGTGACGCCGGTGCCCTCACCGTCGTCGACGCGACCAGCGCCGCCGGTGGCGCCCTGTTCGACGTCAACGCCACCGACGTCTACTACTTCGCCCCGCAGAAGAACTTCGCCTCGGACGGCGGCCTGTGGCTCGCGCTGCTCTCCCCCGCAGCGATCGAGCGGATCGAGCGGATCGCCGCCTCCGACCGGTACATCCCGGAGTTCCTGTCGCTCAAGAACGCCGTCGACAACTCGCGCCTGAACCAGACCCTGAACACCCCGGCGATCTCCACGCTGCTGCTCCTCGACGAGCAGGTCCGGTGGATGAACGAGTCCGGCGGCCTGGCGTGGGCGGACCTCCGCACGAAGACCTCGTCGTCGACGATCTACGACTGGGCCGAGGCCAGCGACTCCGCGACCCCGTTCGTCTCCGACCCCGCCGCTCGGTCCCAGGTCGTCGCCACGATCGACCTCGACGACTCGATCGACGCCAAGGCCGTGGCCGCGACCCTGCGCGCGAACGGCATCGTCGACACCGAGCCGTACCGGAAGCTCGGCCGCAACCAGCTGCGCGTCGCGACGTTCACCGCGATCGACCCGGACGACGTCGCGAAGCTCGTGCGCGCGATCGACTTCACGATCGACGCCCTGCGCTGACGTCGGGGACACCCGCCGGAACGTGGACGGGCCCGGCACCACCGGATCGGTGGTGCCGGGCCCGTTCGTCGGTCCGGGTGGGTCAGGCGCGGTGGAAGCCCGGGTCGGCCTCGCCGGCGTCGAGCTGGTCGACGTCGAGATCGGCGTCGGGTTCGAACGGCTGCACGCGGCGGGCACGGCGGCGACGGGGCGGCTGCGGGGCCTCGTCCTCGGCGGCCGAGGCGGCGGAGGTGTCAGTGTCGCTGTTGCTGTCGCTCACATCGGCGAGCGCATCGACGTCCACACCCTCGATGTCGTCGTCGTCCGACTCGTCGAGGTCGTCCTCGTCGGCGTCGAACTCGTCGTCATCGTCCGACTCGTCGTCGTCCTCGTCGTCATCCGAGTCGTCGTAGTCGTCGTCCTCGTCCGAGTCCTCGTCGTCGTCCGACTCGTCGTCGTCTTCGTCGTCGTCCTCATCCGACTCGTCGTCGTAGTCCTCGTCGTCCGAGTCCTCGTCGTCCGGGTCCTCGTCCGCCGCGTCCTCACCCTCGTGCTCCTGCGCGGCCCGGTACTCGGCCAGTCGCTCGGACCACGGCACCCACTCGGGCGCGACGAGCGAGCCGTCCCCGGGCATCAGCTCGACCTCGAGCACGGTCGGTTCGTCGTCGCCGACCTTGGCGACGCTGACGGTCCACCGCCACCCGGGGTAGCCGGGCAGCCGGTTGGCGAACAGGACGGACACGACGCCGTCCCCTTCGTCCACCGTGCCGACGGGTGCGCCGACGGTCGACTCCGGGGTGACCTCGAGCAACGCCTCGCGCGCCAGGGCGGTGTAGTCGATGGACGCCGCGTCGGTGGACACGGCGTCAGTCGACGCTGCGTCGGGAGCCGTCTCGGCCCCTGCTGTCTCGGACTCGGTCATGGGGTCACGCCTCCAACTGGTCTGCGACGTGCCGCAGGATGGCGGCGATGCGATCGCCGTTCTTCGGGTAGCGGCCGTGGCGGAGGTCTCCGCTGATCCGGTCGAGTTCCTTCACCAGGTCCTCGACGATCACGGCCATGTCGTCCGCGGAGCGACGGGTCATCCGCGACAGCGACGGCTGGGGCTCGAGCAGCCGCACGGACAACGCCTGCGACCCCTTCTTGCCCTGGACGACGCCGTACTCGAGCCGCGTGCCGGCCTTGACGGTCACGACGCCGTCGGGCAGCGAGGACGCGTGCAGGAACACCTGGTCGCCGTCGTCTCCGGTGATGAAGCCGAAGCCCTTGTCGTCGTCGTAGAACTTGACCTTGCCGGTGGGCATGCGTGGACTCCTCGAGGTCGTGGTACGGCCGTGGTGCGTCGGATATCCTGGGTCGATGGCCAAGCCGACCCGATCAACCGGGAACCCGCAGGACTCCGCAGAACCCCCGGTGACGTTCAATCGTACCGAACGCGCTCTGGCGTTCATGATCGGTGGGATCATCATCCTCGGCCTGCTCTGCTTCGTCGCGATGATCATCATGTGGCTCACCGCTCCCAGCGCCCAGGGTGCGATGCCGTGGCCGGTGGTCATGGCGATCCCGCTCTTCGGCTTCCCGATCGCCATGGTGCTGGTCTTCACGCTCCTCGGCATCACCTGGACACGTCGCGCACGAGCGAACCGGACGGCTCGCTGACGTCCGCCCCGGACGCTGGCACCGGACGATGACGACCACCGCCGACCTCGCCGCCCGACTCCGGGCGATGCCGGACGATGCGCTCGAGCGCCTCGTCGCGGCGAGGCGACTCCCCACCGCTGCACTCGCCGAGACCGGCCCGCAGCGCATCACCGACTTCTTCGACCTCGCCGAGGCGCTCCGCAGCGACGACGCCGTGGACGCCGCGGTCGAGCACCTGCCGCGCGCCACGATCCTGGCGCTGCGTGACGGCGGCGCCGTCGACGCGCTCGGCCCCGCGATCGAGCTCGGCCTCGCCGACGAGGACGGCGCCGTCGACGACGCGGTCGCCGCACGCGTGGCCGCCCACCCCGACCTCACCTCGCTCGACGAGCAGCCTGGAGGCCCGGAGCAGGTCCGCCCCGCTGCCCCCGCCCTCGACGCCTCGGCACTCGAGCGTGCGCGCACCACGGGTGCGGAGCAGGCGTTCGCGACGATGACGGTGCTCGCCGAGCTGCTGCGGGCGGTCGACGCCGGCGCGGTCCGCGAACTCGTCAAGGGCGGGATCGGCATGCCGCTCGCCCGCACCCTCGCCGAGCGCATCGGCACCGACGCCGAACTCGTCGCCGGTCGCCTGGCGCTGCTCGACGGCATCGGGTTCGCCGACCCCGACACCGGACGCTGGATCGTCACCGACGCCGGGCACGCCTGGTTGCTCGCCGGCTGGCCGGAGCGCTGGGTGTCGCTGGTGGCCGCGTGGTCGGACACGCTCCCGCCCGCCGTCCACCAGGTGCTGGAGCTGGCCGACGGGGACCTGCGCGACCTCGTGCCGCTCGGGCGGTGGGCGTACCCGGCGGGGTCCCGCTGGCTCGACGCCCTGCTGCTCGACGTCGCCGGCACCGCGGCGTCGCTCGGCTTGGCGGTCGACGGCATCGTGACGAGCACCGGTCGGGCGCTCCTCGACGGCGACGCCGACCAGGCCTCCGACGACCTGCCGGGCACCGTCGAGCGGGTCTACCTGCAGCACGACCTCACCGTCATCGCACCGGGGCCGCTCGCGCCGGTGGACGATGACGCCCTGCGCACCGTCGCCGTGCTCGAGGCACCGGGCCTCGCGGCGCGCTACCGCATCTCCGAGGACACCCTGCGCGCGGCGTTCCGGGCCGGACACTCCCGCGACGATCTGCTGTCCCTGCTCGGACGACTGTCGGCCACCGGGATCCCGCAGCCCCTCGCCTACCTGATCGACCAGGTGGCCGGACGCGACGGCAGCATCGTCGTCGACCGGGGGACGGGCGGCGTCGGGACCGAGGTCCGCGGCACCGCCGACCAGCTCGACCTCGTCGGGGTGGACGCCGAGCTCCGGCAGCTCGCGTGGGAGCGGCCCGACCTGACGACGCTGACCACGCGCTACCCGCCGCACGTCGTGCACACCGCGCTCGAGGACCAGCGCTACCCGGCCGTCCTGACGACCGCAGCCCGCCCCGAGGCGCACCACGGGCCTCCCGGCCGGCGCAGCCCCACCGGACGCTCGCCGGAGCAGTCGGCGCACGCACTCGTCGAACGACTCCGCCTGACGACGCAGCGCGGCGACGCGGAGCCGGAGCAGGAGTGGCTCGGTCGGCAGATCGACCTGGCCGTGCGCGGACGCACGCCGATCCGTGTGACCGTCCGGATGCCGGACGGCTCGGAGCGGCCGTTCTCGATCGTGCCGACCTCGGTCGCGGCCGGACGCGTTCGCGGGCGGGACACGGCCGTCGACGTCGAGCGGACCCTGCCGCTGTCGCTCGTCGTGTCGGTCGAGAGCGACGCCTGAGCCGCGCGGTCACCCGCACGCAGGTGCCGACGGCTAGGCTGGCAGGTCATGAACGGACCGCTGATCGTGCAGAGCGACCGCACCGTGCTCCTCGAGGTCGCGCACCCCGACGCCGAGGACGCACGCCACGAGCTCGCGGCCTTCGCCGAGCTCGAACGCGCTCCCGAGCACGTGCACACCTACCGGATCACCCGCCTCGGACTCTGGAACGCGCGCGCCGCGGGCCACGACGCCGAGGCGATGATCGACACCCTGGAACGCTTCGCGAAGTTCCCCGTGCCGCAGAGCGTCACGGTCGACATCCGCGACACGGTCTCGCGCTACGGACGACTCGTGATCCGTCGCGAGGAACGACCCGACGCGCCCGTGATCGCGAACTCCCCCACCGAGGAACTCGAGCGGCTGCCGCTCCTGCTCCTCACCGCCGAGGACCCGTCGGTGCTGGCCGAGGTCATCCGGTCGAAGCGCATCAAGCCGTTGCTCGGTGACATGCGGTCCTCGACCGAGGTCGAGCTGCAGCCGTGGGCGCGGGGGCAGATCAAGCAGGAGCTCGTGAAGCTCGGCTGGCCGGCGGAGGACCTGGCGGGCTACACCCCGGGCCAGCCGCACCCGATCGACCTGGACACCGCCGAGTGGCACATGCGGCCGTACCAGGAGCAGGCGGTCGACACGTTCTTCGCCCAGGGCTCCGGCGTCGTCGTGCTGCCCTGTGGCGCGGGCAAGACGCTCGTCGGCGCTGGTGCGATGGCGACCGTCAAGGCGACCACGCTCATCCTCGTGACGAACACCGTCTCGGCGCGGCAGTGGCGCACCGAACTCCTCAAGCGCACGACCCTGACGCCGGAGGACATCGGCGAGTACTCGGGCAGCGTCAAGGAGATCCGGCCGGTCACGATCGCGACCTACCAGATCCTCACCGCCCGCCGGAAGGGCGAGTACACGCACCTGTCGCTCCTCGACGCCCTCGACTGGGGCCTCATCGTCTACGACGAGGTGCACCTGCTGCCGGCGCCGGTGTTCAAGCTGACCGCCGACCTGCAGGCCCGCCGACGCCTGGGCCTCACCGCGACGCTCGTGCGCGAGGACGGCCGCGAGGGCGACGTCTTCTCGCTCATCGGGCCGAAGCGGTACGACGCCCCGTGGAAGGAGATCGAGGCGCAGGGCTACATCTCGCCGGCCTCCTGCTACGAGGTCCGCATCGACCTGCCGCACCAGGACCGCCTGGAGTACGCGGCGTCGAGCGACGACGAGCGCTACCGGCTCGCCGCGACGTCCCCGGCCAAGACCCCGGTGGTGCGGGAACTCATCGAGAAGCACCGCGGTGAGCAGATCCTGGTGATCGGGCAGTACATCGACCAGCTCGACGAACTGGCTGCGTCGCTCGACGCCGCGGAGATCACGGGGGCGACCCCGGTCGACGAACGAGAGCGGCTGTACGACGCGTTCCGGTCCGGCGAGGTCGACGTGCTCGTCGTCTCGAAGGTCGCGAACTTCTCGATCGACCTGCCCGATGCGACCGTCGCCATCCAGGTCTCCGGCTCGTTCGGGTCCCGGCAGGAAGAGGCGCAGCGGCTCGGCCGGCTCCTCCGCCCGAACAAGGACGGCCTGCCCGCGTCGTTCTACACGCTCGTGGCCCGGGACACCGTCGACCAGGACTTCGCGCAGAACCGGCAGCGGTTCCTGGCGGAGCAGGGCTACTCGTACACGATCCTCGACGCCGACCAGGTCCAGACGCCCGTGGGCTGACGTACGAACCGCTCTCAGGAAACCCCGAGGGAACAGTCAGAAGATAAGACCATGAGCGATGGCCCCAAGATCCTGATCGTCGACGACGAGCCGAACATCCGCGACCTCCTGACGACCTCGTTGCGCTTCGCCGGCTTCGCCGTGCGTGCGGTGGGCAACGGAGCACAGGCGATCTCCGCCGTGCTGGAAGAAGAGCCGGACCTCATCATCCTCGACGTGATGCTGCCCGACATGAACGGCTTCGGCGTCACCAAGCGCCTGCGTTCCTCGGGCTACACCTCGCCGATCCTGTTCCTGACGGCGAAGGACGACACCGAGGACAAGATCACCGGCCTCACCGTCGGCGGCGACGACTACGTCACCAAGCCGTTCTCGCTCGACGAGATCGTCGCCCGCATCAAGGCCATCCTCCGTCGCACCATGAACGACGAGGAAGACGCGATCATCCGCGCCGGCGAGCTCACGATGGACCAGGACACGCACGAGGTCACGATCGGCGACGCCCAGATCGAGCTCTCGCCCACCGAGTTCAAGCTGCTCCGCTACCTGATGCTCAACCCGAACCGCGTGCTGTCGAAGGCGCAGATCCTCGACCACGTGTGGGAGTACGACTTCAACGGCGACGCGGGCATCGTCGAGAGCTACATCTCGTACCTGCGCCGCAAGCTCGACCAGTACTCCGCCGAGCCGATCATCCAGACCAAGCGCGGCTTCGGCTACATGCTGAAGGCGTCCAAGGCTTCGTAGGAGCAGGAGTCCCTCGGGGCTCGACTTCACGGCGGTCGTCCGGTTTCACCGGGCGGCCGCTGTCTATCGTTGGGGCAGCATGCACACGCGAATGAACCACTGGTGGGACGGGATCTCCCTGCGCACCAAGATCACCGGGATCACGGTGCTGCTCGTCGCGCTCGGATTGCTCGTCGCCGGACTCGGCACGATGACCGTGCTGTCCACCTACCTCATGCAGCAGCTCGACAACACGGTCAAGCAGACGACCGAGCAGCTCGAGGGTCAGAACATCAGTGACGGCGAGCAGTACTGCAAGCTGTCCGTCGTGGTGTCGCAGAGCGCCTACGTCGCCGCGTACGACGCCGATGGTGACCGGATCTGCCAGACGAAGGCGTCGAGCCGGCCCGACGTCCGCGAAGCCACCCTGGTCGAGGCCTCGCAGGCGAACCAGCGCATCTCGCTCTACGACAGCCAGCACAACCACGAGTGGCGTGCGCAGATCATCCCGGCATCGCTGCAGAACCAGTCCGACGGCACCACCGAGACCGGCTACGTGCTCATCGCGGTCTCCAGCGCCGGCACCGACGAGACCATCGGCAAGTTCACCGCGATCTTCCTCGGGTTCGGCGCCTCGGTCATCCTGCTCGGCGCCATGCTCACCCGGCTGCTCGTCACCGCGACCTTCGACCCGCTGCGCGACGTCGAGGACACCGCCGCACGGTTCGCCGCGGGCGACTTCAACCAGCGCCTCGAGGCCGACACCCCGAACACCGAGGTCGGCCGCCTCAACCGCTCCCTCAACGTCATGCTCGAGCGGATCGACTCCGCGTTCGAGGACCGCGAGCGCACCATCGCCCAGATGCGCCGGTTCGTCGGCGACGCCTCGCACGAGCTCCGCACGCCGCTGGTGTCCCTGCGCGGCTACGCCGAGCTGTACCGGATGGGTGCCCTGCGCAAGGAAGAGGACGTCGCCCAGGCGATGGAGCGCATCGAGAAGGAAGCGCAGCGGATGGGCCTGCTCGTGCAGGACCTGCTGCAGCTCGCCCGCATCGACGAGTCGAAGCCCCTCGAGCTCGGCCCGGTCGACCTCGTCGCCATCGCCCGCGACTCGGCGCTCGACACGATGGCCTCCAACCCCGACCGCGAGATCCAGGTCCTCGTCGAGGACTCCCTGACCGGCGAGAGCGTGCCCCAGGCCGTCCGCCCGTCGGCGTCGTCGGCCATCGGCTCTCCGCACTCCGGCGAAGCACCGCCCGTGTCGCCCACCTCGGCGAACACCACCGGGCCGATCGCGTTCTCGCGCCAGACCATCGCGCGCCTGCGGGCTCGTCGGACCCGCGCCATGAACATTGACGCCGGTGCCGCACCGACCGACGAGACCACCCCGCTGCCCACGGTCGTGCTGCCGAAGCGCCCGCCGATCGTCCTGGCGGAAGAGAACAAGATCCGCCAGATCGTCACGAACCTGATGGGCAACGCCATGCGGTTCACGGCGAACGACGACCCGATCGAGATCGGCATCGGCGTGGACGACGAGCGCGGCATGGCACACCTCGACGTGATCGACCACGGTGAGGGCATCCCGCCGCAGCTGCGCGAGAAGATCTTCCAGCGCTTCTGGCGTGCGGACACCTCCCGCGCCCGGGACACCGGCGGCTCGGGCCTCGGGCTCGCCATCGTGTCCGGCATCGTCGCGGCGCACCACGGCTCCGTCGAGGTCTTCGACACCGAGGGCGGCGGCGCCACCTTCCGCGTCTGGCTCCCCCTGCTCCCCCGCGACTTCGCCGCCTGACCCGGGCGCGCCGCTGCTCGGCCGTGCCGCGGCATCCCGGGCGTCCCGGGCGTCCCGGGCGTCCCGGGCGGTCACAACACCCCGTCCGACGCCGCCGAGCGGTCACGGTCTGTCGTCTGCGCGCCCGCTGACCGACAGTTCGTGACCGGCCGGCGCAGGGCCGACGACACGTCGTGACCGCCCGGCGACGAGATCTTCAGCGTGGCGATCACGGCCGTCAGGCTGACCACCGACGACTTCCGACCGCTCGGACCTCGAACGCCTGGCGGAGTCGCTCGAACAACACCGCGGGTCGGTGCGCGTCCGATGCCGTCGCGTGGATCACGAGCCAGTCGTTCACCACGAACCCGTTGTCCCGTCGTTGATCGTGTCGGAAGGTGTCGCGCTCCCGGTGGTGATCGCCGTCGTACTCCAACGCGATGCCGAACTCCGGCCACGCCATGTCGACGCGTCCGAGGAACCGCCCCGCACCGTCGTGCACGTCGACGTTCAGCTCCGGCTCGGGGAACCCCGCTTCGACCACGGCCAGGCGGAGCCAGGTCTCCTGCGGCGACTCCGCCCCGGCCCGGACGAGGTCCAACGCGCGCCGAGCAGCGAGCGCGAAGCGTGTGCCGGGGCGGATCGACACACGGAGGTCGTCCGCCGTCGCCAGCCCGGCTGGTCCGACGACGTGGTCCCCGATCGCGACCAGCGCGTCACGTTCGAGCACGGCGGCGCACTCGAACCACATCTGCGCCGGGACACTGACGAGGAACCCGCGGTGTTCGACCGTCCTCGGCCGGTCCAGCCGGTGCGCGACCACGCCGGGCCGACGCATCCGGCTCCCGTCCCTCGCGGTCGAGACGCGCACCGGGCCGACCGAGCGCACCGACTGCGGCAGTGGCGCACCCCAGATCGCGGCGGCGGTCGTGTGGCTGAAGAACTGGTCGGGACGCATGACCAGGGCGACGGCGTCGATGAAGTCCACCGAGTCGATCGGAGCACGCACACCGTGCACCGGGGCTGCCAGGTCGGCGCGTCGGAGCCGTTCCGGATCGATGCCGTGCCCCACCGCATCGGCCACGCGGAAGGTGGATCGGTCGAACGGGGCAGGGAGGCGACGGGCAGCTGGCATGCCGTCATGGTCGTTGCGGGGCACGCGAGCCGGCCACGCGCACTCGCAACCTGTGGAGAACGAGGTGAGCCGAGCCTCCTGTGCGGAAGAGACGACCTCGGACACGCCCAAGCCGCACGCACGAGCCGGTCACGACTCCCCGCTCCTGCGCCGCCGAGCGGTCACGATCTGTCGACTGGAACGGGCCGAGCCGACGATTCGTGACCGCTCGGCGGACCTGAGCGGGGTGTTGTGACCTCCCGCCCGGGCCCCGCCTCCCGCACACACAGAAGGGCCCCACACGCGCAGCGTGCGGGGCCCTTCTGTCAGGCGGACTTAGAAGTCCATGCCACCCGTCGGGTCGCCAGCCGGAGCAGCGGGGGTGCGCTCGGGCTTCTCGGCGACGACGACCTCGGTGGTCAGGAACAGACCGGCGATCGACGCAGCGTTCTGCAGCGCCGAACGCGTGACCTTGGCGGGGTCGATGATGCCGGCGGCGATCAGGTCGACGTACTCGCCGGTCGCGGCGTTGAGGCCCCAACCCGACTCGAGCTCGCGGACCTTGGCGGCGACGACACCCGGCTCGAGACCGGCGTTCAGCGCGATCTGCTTGAGCGGCGCGTCGATGGCCACGCGGACGATGTTCGCACCGGTCGCCTCGTCACCCTCGAGCTCGAGGGCCTCGAGTGCGACGGCACCGGCCTGGATGAGGGCGACGCCACCACCGGCGACGATGCCCTCTTCGACGGCAGCCTTCGCGTTGCGGACGGCGTCCTCGATGCGGTGCTTGCGCTCCTTGAGCTCGACCTCGGTCGCGGCACCCGCCTTGATGACGGCGACGCCACCGGCGAGCTTCGCGAGGCGCTCCTGGAGCTTCTCGCGGTCGTAGTCGGAGTCGGTCGCCTCGATCTCGGCACGGATCTGGCGGACACGGCCGGCGATCTGCTCGGCGTCGCCGGCACCCTCGACGATCGTGGTCTCGTCCTTGGTGATGACGACCTTGCGGGCACGACCGAGCAGGTCGAGCGTCGCGTTCTCGAGCTTGAGGCCGACCTCTTCCGAGATGACCTGGCCGCCGGTGAGGATCGCGATGTCCTGCAGCATGGCCTTGCGGCGGTCGCCGAAGCCCGGAGCCTTGACGGCGACGGACTTGAAGATGCCGCGGATCTTGTTCACGACGAGCGTGGCCAGGGCCTCGCCGTCGACGTCCTCGGCGATGATCAGGAGCTGCTTGCCCGCCTGGATCACCTTGTCGACGACCGGCAGGAGGTCCTTGATGTTCGAGATCTTCGAGTTGACGATCAGGATGTAGGCGTCCTCGAAGACGGCTTCCTGACGCTCGGGGTCGGTGACGAAGTACTGCGACAGGTAGCCCTTGTCGAAGCGCATGCCCTCGGTGAGCTCGAGCTCGGTGCCGAAGGTGTTCGACTCCTCGACGGTGACGACGCCTTCCTTGCCGACCTTGTCGATGGCCTCGGCGATGAGCGCGCCGATGGTCGGGTCAGCGGCCGAGATCGACGCGGTCGCGGCGATCTGGTCCTTGGTCTCGATGTCCTTCGCGTTGGCGAGGAGCTGGTCGGAGACGGCGGCGACGGCCTTCTCGATGCCGCGCTTGAGCGACACGGGGTCGGCACCGGCGGCGACGTTGCGGAGGCCTTCGCGGACGAGCGCCTGGGCGAGGACGGTCGCGGTGGTCGTTCCGTCACCGGCGACGTCGTCGGTCTTCTTGGCGACCTCCTTGACGAGCTCCGCGCCGATCTTCTCGTACGGGTCGTCGAGCTCGATCTCCTTGGCGATGGAGACACCGTCGTTCGTGATCGTGGGGGCGCCCCACTTCTTCTCGAGGACGACGTTGCGGCCGCGCGGGCCGAGCGTCACCTTCACGGCGTCGGCCAGCTGGTTCAGGCCGCGCTCGAGGCCACGGCGGGCCTCCTCGTCGAAAGCAATGATCTTAGCCATGTGGTTTTTCGTCCCTCCCGGACGTCGTCTTGGGGGTCGTGCTGGCACTCAGCGTGAGCGAGTGCCAACGCCGATTCTGGCACTCGCCGGGTGTGAGTGCAACACAGTCGGGAGGCTCGTGACGACTTCCCAGGACACGTCGCGTCCGGTGGACCCCGCACCACCGCCGCGGTCGCGCTCCCCGCGCCGGTCACCGTCCCCGCACACGACGAACGCACCGCCCCTGACGGGACGGCGCGTTCTGGAAGTGGTGCTGCTCAGGCGGGGCGGACGGACTCTGCCTGCGGGCCCTTCGACCCGGTGCCGACGTCGAACACGACGGCCTGGCCCTCCTCGAGGACCTTGTAACCCGACATGTCGATGGCCGAGTAGTGCACGAACACGTCCTGGCCCCCTCCATCCACGGTGATGAAGCCGAAGCCCTTTTCAGCGTTGAACCACTTCACGGTTCCGTTGGCCATGATCTCTTGCTCCCTGGTACTGCAGTGCGGAACGACGTGATCGTCGTCTGCATGGGACTCTGACCGAACCCGTCCGATCAGGCAAGAGGTGTGACGTTGTTTCACGTCGATTCCGTCAGAAATCAACGTGCCCGAAACACGGCCGTCACACAATGCGCGGAAAACGCGGCGCGACGCCCCGCAGAACGACCGATCAGCCGGTGTAGTCGGCGCCGAGGACGACGCTCACGTCGGCGTTCGGGAACGCCGCCGACTGCTGCACGGCCGTGACGCCGAGCTGCTTCGCGATGCCCTGCGCGACCGCCGCCTGCGACGCCTGCTGGTAGTAGACGATCGTCGACGTGGAGCCCGTCGTGCCGGCGTCACCGGTGGAGGCGACCTGCCAGCCGGCGCCGGTCAGCGCCGCGCTCGCTCGGCTGGCGAGGCCCGTGGTGGTCGTGCCGTTCAGGACGACGACGGTGGTGGTGCCCTGCTGCGCCGGCGTCGCGGCCGCAGCACTGCCCGACCCCGACCCAGCCGAGCCGGAACCGGCGGACGAGGACGCGGACGGCTTGGACGTCGCCGAGGGCTTCGCGGTTGCGGACGCCGACGTGGAGGGCGAATCGGATCCGTTGAAGGAGTAGCTGCCGTTCAGCACCGCGAGGGAGAGCACCCCGACGCCGACGAGCACACCGGTGGCGAGCGCCGCCCAGGCGAAGGCGATCCAGCCACGGCCGCGACGCTGGGCACCGCGGTGCGCACCGACCCGCGGGCCGTCGGCGACGTCGTCGAACCGGTCTCGGGGGAATCTCGTGCTCATCGTTCCTCTTCACGTCCTTCGGGAGCGGCACCGGGCGCGACGAAGCTGCGCGTCGCCCGGGCGCTGGTGCGCGCGTGACGGAGCCGCTGCAGCCGGCTGACGAGCTGCGGGTCGTACGCGAGTGCCGCGGGCGAGTCGATCACGCGGTTCAGCACCTGGTAGTAGCGCGCCGCCGACATCTCGAACTCGACCCGGATCTCCGCTTCCTTCGTGCGGTCGTGCCGTGCCCGGTCCTGCTCGAACGTCAGCACGCGCTGGGCGAGCTCGCTGAGCTGCTCAGTGCTGCGTTCGTCGGTGGGGCTGGTCACGGCGGTTCCGATCACGGTCGGGTAACGGGTCTCGCACATCGTAGGGGTGGAGTCGATCCGGACCCTGGCACGGCGCTGGACTGTCGCGAACACCGGTCACAGGTTCGGCGCGCGGAACCAGCGCACACGTTTCCCGAACGGGTCGGAGACGGCCACCGCGACCCCGTCGAGCGAGACCGTCGCGAACGCGTCCGGGTCGGCCGCGTCGACGTCGTCGGGCAGCGTCGCCGCCACCCCGCGCAGGATCCCGGTGCGTTCGAGGGCGATCCAGTGCACGCCGCGCGCACGGATCCGGTCGACGAACCGCTGCCGGTCCGCGCCCGGCACGTAGACCAGCGTCCCGGTGGTCAGGACGACCGGTTCGACGTCGTCCGGCAGGGCGTCCAGTGCACGGTCGAGGTCGCCGGGCAGCGCGCCCCGGATCCGGACTGGAGGCACGGCGAGCGTCGCGGACGCCGCCGCGCGCATCAGGGCGGTCCGGTCCGACGCCTCGGGCGGGACGGCCTCGACCAGCCGGTCGAACGCACCGGGGACCGACAGGTCGATCGGGTTCGGGTCGAGGGCCACCCGGGCGCCGACCCTGATCGGGACGGTCGCGGGAGTGGGGACGGCCCCGGTTGCGTCCGCGACGAGCCGGACCGAGGGCTCGGCGACCGCCGTGTGCATCCGGAGGACCGCGGCCCCGGAACCGACGCGGTAGTCCAGGGTCACCCGGTCCGGGATCGAGCACAGCCCGGCGGCGGCCCCGGCGTCGACCAGGCCGAGCGGACGCGCGGACCGTTCGGCGAGCGCGGCGAACAGCGGGACGACCGGTGCGAGCCGTTGCGGGTCGTTGGCCTGCACCGTGGCGGAGGCGAGGGCCGCGACCAGCGCGGGGCGGGCCTCCAGGCCGAGCGCGCGCAGCGCACCCGGGTCCGACGGGTCCGCGCCCAGCCGTCGCGCGACCGCGAAGAACAGTTCCGGCTGCCGCTGCTGCTCGGGGACCTCGGCGAGGAGCGCGACCAGCGAGTCGTCGAGCGACCGTGCCCAGGCGGCGTACGACGGCGAGACCGCCTGGATGCGATCGGCGTACGCGTCGTACCGGGCGCGGGTGTCCATCAGCGTCCGGGCCGGTGCATGCCGACGTGGCGGATGCCGGCCTCGTCGTACGGCTCCCCGAACCGCACGAAGCCGTACCGCTCGTACAGGGCGGCGACGTACTCCTGGGCGTGCAGGACGAACGGGTCGTGTCCGTGTTCGTCGAGGACGGCGGCGACGAGCCGGCCGGCGATCCCGTGCCCGCGGTGTCCGGGATCGGTGGCGACCCGGCCGATCACCCATGCCGGCGGCGCCGCGCCGTCGGGGTGGACCTCGTCGACTGCCGGGCGGATGAGCCGCAGGTACCCAACCGCATCCGTGTCCGTGCCGAACCACCAGTGCTCGGTGTCGGGCTCGCGGTCACGGCCGTCGAAGTCCTCGGCGGTGACCCGCTGTTCGAGCGCGAACACGCGGTTGCGCAGGACGACGATGCCGTACAGTTCGTCCGTCGTCAGACGGGTCCAGCGGGCGTGGTGCACGGAATGCTCGGACATCGTGGCGAGTTTAGTGAAGTGGTCGGGAGTGCCCGGAAGAGCCCGGCCGGAAGCAGGAGGAACCAATGGCATACAACGTCGACAAGTCCGACGCCCAGTGGCGCGAGGAGCTCTCCCCGGACCAGTACGCCGTCCTCCGCCAGGCGGGGACCGAACGACCGTGGACCGGTGAACTCCTCGACGAGGAGCGCGCCGGCGTCTACACCTGTGCGGCCTGCAACGCGGAGCTGTTCAAGAGCGGCACGAAGTTCGACTCCGGCTGCGGCTGGCCGTCGTTCTACGAGTCGGTGAACCCGGACGCCGTGCAGCTCATCGAGGACAACTCCCTCGGCATGGCCCGCACCGAGGTCCGTTGTGCGAACTGCGGTTCGCACCTGGGCCACGTGTTCCCGGACGGGTTCGGCACCCCCACGGGTGACCGGTACTGCATGAACTCGATCTCGCTGAACTTCTCGGAGAAGTCGGGCGAGTGAGCCCCGGACGCCCTCACCGGTAAGATGAGCGGCGTCAGCCGGCATGGCGCAATTGGTAGCGCACCGTACTTGTAATACGGGGGTTGCGGGTTCAAGTCCCGCTGCCGGCCCCATATACTGCATGCGCAGGCCGCGGCTCGTTCGCCGCCCGCACCGCCTTCAGCCCCGCCTCGAGCGGGGCTGTCGTGCGTCCGGGGCGGTGGTGCCGGTCGACCGGTTTCAGGGCCAGACGCCGGGCTGGTACGCGCACCGTTCGATGTCGTCGACGAGCGCGGCGAGGACACGCGCCTGCCGCGGATCCCGTTCCTCCACCGTCCGCGAGCGCACCCAGACGAACGCCAGGAGATCGGCGACCTGCAGCATGCGTGAGTGGTGACTCGGCGCGAAGTGAACGGTGTCGAGCAACCGTTCGAGCCGGGTCTGCATGTACGTTCCGGGAGTCCCGTAGGCCTGGTACACCGCGAAGCGCTCACGGTGCCGGTCTCGATCCGACCGTTCGTCCGCGATGACGAGCGCGTGCACATCCATCGCACCGGCCTTCCCGTCGACCCGCTGCAGGAGGTGCTGGAAGGCCACCTGTTCCGGCGAGTGCCGATCACGGAAGCCCCGCGCGTCCTGGTACCGACGCAACTGCCCGGGGCGGCAGCCTCGGAGCAGCACGGTTGCTCCGGAAGTCACGACGGCTTCGACCACGTCGAGGAACACCTTCACGCGCACGCGTGGCGGGACGGCACTCCAAGCGCCCTTCCCGTGGAAGATCGGGTGGGCGTGGATCTCGGCCTGCGCCTCGACGCCGTACTCCTCGAGCGCCGCGACGATCTCGTGCATGCGGTGCGTGAGCCAGCGGGTCTGTGCCGCGTCCGCCATCACGGCGCCGAAGCCGTAGAGGTCCGGCTTGAAGGATTCGTCGACGAAGCAGAGCAGCACGGTGGAATACTGCCGTACAGAAGGTGTGGAGGGGGTGCGACGCACTGCCCTTGATGAAGCGATGCCCCGGGCGAAGTCTCGCCCGGGGCATCGGCACACGGAACGCGGATCAGGGGGCGTTCCGGGCGCTGGACGCGGTAACCAGCCGGTCGTGCGACGAGGATGACACCTCACCGACCCGCGCGTCCACACCCTGACCCCACATCCGCGGAAATCCGCACGATGTGCACGAACGCGCCGGGGTCCTGTCCGCTCAGCGTCCGCCGACTCGGCACCCGCCGGCTCAGCGCCCGCCGGTGATCTTCCGCTCCCGCTGCGCGACGCCGGCCGTGCCGTAGGGGTAGTCGTCGATGCGGGGAGCGCTGGCGTCGGTCAGCCGGGCGAGCTCGTCGTCGGTGAGCACCAGGTCCGCGGCACCGAGGTTGTCCTCGAGCTGCGACAGGGTGCGGACGCCGAGGATCACGCTCGTGACCGCGGGCCGGGCCAGCAGCCAGGCGAGTGCGACCTGCGACTTCGACGCGTCGTGGGCGTCGGCCACCTCGGAGACGGCGTCGAGCACCTCCCACGTGCGCTCGTCACCGTTGCGGGCTTCCCAGGCCTCCATGCCGCGCTGCGGGTTCTCGCCCAGGCGGGTGGCGCCGGACGGGGCCTCGTCGCGCTGGTACTTGCCGGAGAGCCAGCCGCCGGCCAGGGGCGACCAGGGCAGCAGGCCGATGCCGGCGTCGAGGCAGGCGGGCACGACCTCGTGCTCGATGTCGCGGACGAGCAGGTTGTACTGCGGCTGCAGGGTGACGGGCGGTGCCCAGCCGTGGGCCTTCGCCTCGTAGACGGCCTTGGTGACCTGGTAGCCGAGGTAGTTCGAGAACCCGTAGGAGCCGATCTTCCCGGCGGACACGGCGTCGTCGAGGAACCGCAGGGTCTCGTCGATGGGGGTCAGGGCGTCCCACGCGTGCATCTGGTACAGGTCGATGTGGTCGACGCCGAGCCGCTCGAGCGAGGCGTCGAGGGCCACGCGCAGGTGTCGTCGGGACAGGCCGAGGTCGTTCGGGCCGTCGCCCTGCGGGAACCGGCCCTTGGTGGCGAGGACGACCTGCGCGGCCTCGGTGGGGTGTGCTGCGAGCCAGCGGCCGATGATCCGCTCGGACTCGTTGCCGGAGTAGACGTCCGCCGTGTCGACGAGCGTGCCACCGGCGGCCACGAAGGCGTCGAGGATGGCGTGTGAGGTGGGTTCGTCGGCTTCGCTGCCGAACGTCATGGTGCCGAGGGTCAGCGTCGACACCGATGTCCCGCTGTTGCCGAGGAGTCTGTAGTCCATGGCGGGGACGGTACGCCCGGTGCCGCCCGACCGAGGGGACCCACGAGTACCCCTCAGCGCGGGGCGGACAGGAACCGCAGTGCCGCTTCGCGGAACGGCCGCGACGTCGGGGCGTTGAAGTGGTTGCGCCCCGGGATCTCGAAGAAGGTGGCGTCCGGTGCGGCCTCGGCGAGCCGGACCGCGCTGTCGCGGATGCCGTCCTCGCTGCCGGCGGCGATCAGGAGCGGCTGCGCCGGGGCGTTCTCCGGGGTCGGCTCGATGCTGTTCCGCATCCCCTCGACCATGGCCACGAGCGCGCCGAGGTCGTTGCCCTCGACGTTGCCCGCCATCGTCAGGTAGCCGTTGGTGACGCGGTCCTCGATGGGGGCGCCGTCGGCGATGTACGCCTTCGCCTGGTCGACGCGGACACGTCGCATCGGGTCCGCGTCCGGGATCCCGCCGAACACCGCACGCGAGATCCGACCGGGCAGCCGTTCGGCGGTGTGCCAGCCGACGCGGGCGCCGAGCGAGTACCCGAGGTACGCGACGTCGTCGAGCAGGTACGTGTCGATGACCGTGGTGACGTCGGCGACGAGCAGGTCCATCGAGTAGGCACCCGGGTCGTGCGGCTTCGCGCTCGCGCCGTGCCCGCGCTGGTCGAGTGCCAGGACCCGGTACCCGGCACGGACCAGGTGCCGCGTCCAGCCAGAGGCGTGCCAGTTGAGCACCGCACCGGAGGCGAAGCCGTGCACCGCGATGACGGCCGGCGCATCGGGGTCGCCGAAGTCGTAGGTCGCGAGTCGCAGCCCGTCGGGCGACATCACGAACCGGGGGCGGGGCGCTTCGGGGACGAGTGACATGTCCTCTCAAGCGTATCGGGGCAGTGTGGTGGCCATGGACGGCTACGGCGGCGATCAGATCCGGGCGGCGGAACGCCCCCACCTCGACGCGGGGGAACCCCTGATGGAGCGCGCCGCCGACGGGCTCGCGCGCATCGTCGGCGACCTGCTGGACGACCCGGCCGTGCGGCCGGTCGACGGACCGGGGTCCGTCCTCGTGCTCGCCGGCAGCGGCGACAACGGCGGTGACGCCCTGTTCGCGGGCGCTCGCCTGGCAGCGGCCGGGAGGCACGTGGCGGTCCTGCGCGTCGGCTCCCGTGTCCATGAGGCCGGCCTGGCAGCGGCGCTGGACGCTGGCGCGCGTCTGCTGGACGGCCCGTCCGGCGCCTCGGGACCGAACGCGGGCGGGGCGGCGGACATCCTGCGGGCCGCCGGCCGGAGCGACGGCGAACGCCTGGCGGACGTCGCGACCGAGGCGGCGCTCGAGGCCGACCTGGTGCTCGACGGCATCCTCGGCATCGGGGTGCACGGCGCGAACGCACTGCGGTCCCCCGCTCGGGAGGTCGTGGACGCCATCCGTGAGCTCGCCCGCGACCAGCGTGCGCCGTTCGTCGTCGCGGTGGACGTGCCGAGCGGCATCGACGTGGACACCGGCGGCGTCGCGGACGACCACGTCCTGCACGCCGACGTCACCGTCACCTTCGGCGGGGTGAAGGCCGGCCTGCTGACCGGACCAGCGGCCACCCTCGCCGGGCGGATCGAACTCGTCGACGTCGGGATCGGTGCGGACCTGGCGACGACGGAGCCGCTGATCCGCACCTGACCCCTCGCCCGTCAGTGCGTCAGTGGTGCTCGTACAGCACGGGCTCCGGCAGACCGTGCTCGGCGCGGATGCTGCGTGCGATGCCCTCGATGGCGACCAGGGCGTCGACCACGAGCTCGGGCGTCACCGGGAACGGCATGTTGTGGATGGTCTCGCCCTCCACCGTCGCGGCCTCGGCCACGGCGCGCAGCACGTCACGGTCATCGACCGTCAGGCCGATCTCGGTCAGGGTGTTCGGCAGGCCGACCTTCGTGGTGAAGACGACGAAGTCCTCGATCTCCTCGGCCGGGGCACCCTCGAGCACCAGCTGGGCGATCGTCCCGATGTTCACCTTCTGCCCGTGTGCCAGGCCGTGCGCCTGCGGAGCCGCGGTCAGCCCGTTGTGGATCGCGTGGGCGGCGGCGAGCCCGCCGGACTCGAACCCCAGGCCGGACAGCAGCGTGTTCGCCTCGACGACCTTCTCGAGCGCCGGGGTGACGACCTTGGCCTTGACGGCCTCGATGGCCTGCAGGGCGTTCTCGTGCAGGAGCTTCCACGACAGCTCGGCGAGCGCGACGCCGGTCTGGGTCTGCAGACCGCCGGCCATGGTGTCGGCGTTGGCGCGCTTCGCGGCACGGGCCTCGACCCAGGTCGCCAGCGCGTCGCCGATGCCCGCGACCAGGAACTGCACCGGCGCGTTGGCGACGAGCCTGGTGTCGATGAGCACCAGGTCCGGGTTGTGCGGGAAGAAGCGGTACTCGATGAACTCGCCCTCGGCGGTGTAGATGACGGCGAGCGCCGAGGTCGGGGCGTCGGTGGACGCGGCCGTCGGCACGCTGGCCCACCGGATGCCGGCGAGGTGCCCGGCGGCCTTCGCGGCGTCGATCGCGGAGCCACCGCCGAGCCCCACGATGACGTCGGCGTCCTTCGCGCGGATCTGCTCGACGAGCTCGTCGACGGCTTCTGGGGTGGCGAAGCGGCCGAACCCGACACGCTCCACGGCCAGGTCGGCGGACCGGAAGCTCTCGGAGACGGCAGTCTCGACGATGCCCCAGACCACGTCGTCGGCGACGATCAGGGGCCGCTTGCCGATCGGGGCGATGAACTCGCCGACGCGGGTGATCGCGTCCTTGCCCTGGACGTAGCGGGCGGGGCTCATCACGGTGCTGATGGGAGTGGCCATCGTGCGGTTCCTTCCGGTTGTACGACATGTGTACGACAGGTGTCGGGGTGGCCGACGCCGCCGACGGTACGCGCGGCCGCTGATCGGGAGGTGCTGATCGGTAGGTTCGGGATCATGACGTTCAACGACGACTCGCAACTCCGGGGCGGCAAGGTCAAGCGGCGGGGTCGCACCACGGCGATCGGCGGAGGCGCCGTGGGCGTCGGCGCCATCGTGGTGTTCCTGATCGCGCAGTTCACCGGCTTCGACCTGAGCGGGATCGTCGGCGGCAACGGCCTGACGACGATCCAGCAGGGGGGCGAGTCCGTCGACGCCGCCCCCGAGTGCCGGACCGGGCGCGACGCAAACCTGCGCGTCGAGTGCCGGATGGAGGGCGCGGCCGAGTCGCTCGACGCCTACTGGACGTCCGAGGCGCGATCGCTCGGCATCTCGTACACGTCACCGGAGTTCTTCCTGTTCCAGGACTCCACTGACACCTCGTGCGGGCAGGCCTCGGCCGCGACCGGCCCGTTCTACTGCCCGCCGGACCGCGCGGTCTTCCTGGACACCGCGTTCTACGACGACCTGCAGTCGCAGTACGGCTCGTCCAGTGGTCCGCTCGCGCAGATGTACGTCGTCGCGCACGAGTGGGGCCACCACGTGCAGCAGCTGCAGGGGTCGTTCGCGAACACCGACCGCTCCGGCACGGGGGCGTCGTCGGGCAGCGTCCGCGTCGAGCTGCAGGCGGACTGCTACGCCGGGGCCTGGGTCGGCGACGCCGCCACGACGAAGGACGCGAACGGCGAGACCTTCTTCGAACCGATCACCCGCTCCCAGATCACCGACGCCCTGTCGGCGGCGAGCGCCGTGGGCGACGACAGCATCCAGGCGCGCGCGACCGGCCGCGTCGACCCGGACTCGTTCACGCACGGGTCGAGCGAGCAGCGACAGCGCTGGTTCCTGCGGGGCTACCAGCAGGGCGCGACGAGCTGCGACACCCTGAGCATCCCGGGTTCGGCCCTGTAGCCGCACCGTCGAACCACGGGAGGCCCGGTGCCAGCTGGCACCGGGCCTCCCGTCCGTGGGCAGCGCGTCAGCGCTCGTCCGAACGTCAGCGCTTGGTCGGCGTGGGCGACGGGGTCGCGCTCGGCGTGGGCGTCGGGGTGGCGTCGGTCGCCCCGGCGGCCGTCACCACGAAGGTGCGGAAGTCGTCGTTCGTGACCGGCGAGGTCAGCTCGTAGCGCTGCCCGTTCACGAGCACGAGCGGCGTGCCGGGGAACTCCTTGAGCGTCGACCCGGGGATCGTGCCGTCGGACACCGCCGTCGTCTGCTCGTCCACCCACTTGGCGTAGTCCTGGTCGGCGATGCAGCTCCGGACGGCGCTGCGTTCCTGCAGCCCCTGCACGCCCGTGACGACGTCGGTGAGCTCCGCGTCGGTCAGACCAGGGGTGCCCTCGTCCGGCTGCTTCGCGAAGAGCGCCTGGTTCACCGCGTAGAACTGGTTCGGGGAGTGCTCGGCGACGCAGGCGGCGGCGTTCGCGGCGCGGAGGGAGTACTTCGTGCCCTGCGAGCGGTTCGACAGGACCGCGACCGGGTGGATGTCCACCGTGGCCGCACCGGAGTCGACGAGGTCCTTGATGTAGTCACCGTTCGCCTGCTCGAACTGGCCGCAGCCCGGGCAGAGGTAGTCGACGTACAGGGTGATCCGGACGGTGCCGGCGCCGTCGGTCGCGGCGCTGCTCGGCGACACGGAGGCCGATCCGGACGCTGACGACTCGACGGGCTTCAGGTCCTGCCCGATGGTGATGCCGCCCTGCGACATGGTCGACGGGCCGGGGCCGGCGGGCTTCACGGAGTCGACCAGCACGAGCGTGACGATCGTCGCGGCGGCGAGGAGCACGACCCCGAGCCCGATCTGCAGGCCGAGCCGGACACCACGCTGGCGTCGCTTCTGCTGGGTCCGGGCACGCTGGGCTCGCTGGCGGGCGGCTTCACGGCGCTCGTTCCGCGCGGCGCGGGCGGCACCCTCGGGGCGGTTGTTCATCGGTGCGTCGTCCTCCTGATCGGTGTCCGCTCGGCGTTCCCCTGCTCGGCGGACGGACCCGGCGATTGTAGTGGGGCGCTCTGGGAAGCCGCCGACCAAGGGGGAAAACACTGGCGCACCCGGGTGAACTCGTGTTGTATGAACCTCGACAGTCGACGGCGACTGTCCGGGGCCCGTACGGGCACACCGCTTCACTCGGATCGTCCGGCACGTACCTGCCGGTGAAGGAAGGACCGAACGCTCATGGCGTCCGTCACCTATGACAAGGCAACCCGTCTCTACCCCGGAGGCAACCGTCCCGCGGTCGACTCCCTCGACCTGGACGTCGCCGACGGCGAGTTCCTCGTCCTCGTCGGCCCCTCGGGCTGCGGCAAGTCCACCTCGCTCCGCATGCTGGCCGGCCTCGAAGAGGTCAACTCCGGTCAGATCCGCATCGGCGACCGCGACGTCACGGACGTCCCGCCGAAGGACCGCGACATCGCGATGGTGTTCCAGAACTACGCGCTGTACCCGCACATGACCGTCGCCGAGAACATGGGCTTCGCGCTCAAGATCGCCGGCGTCGGCAAGGAAGAGCGCGCCACCCGCGTGCAGGAAGCCGCCAAGCTCCTCGACCTCGAGGACTACCTCGGCCGCAAGCCGAAGGCGCTCTCCGGTGGTCAGCGTCAGCGCGTCGCGATGGGCCGTGCGATCGTCCGTCAGCCGCAGGTGTTCCTCATGGACGAGCCGCTGTCGAACCTCGACGCCAAGCTCCGCGTCCAGACCCGCACGCAGATCGCGTCGCTGCAGCGTCGTCTCGGCGTCACCACGGTCTACGTCACGCACGACCAGACCGAGGCCCTCACGATGGGTGACCGCATCGCGGTGCTCAAGGACGGCATCCTGCAGCAGGTCGGCACCCCGCGCGACCTGTACGAGAAGCCGAACAACGTGTTCGTCGCCGGCTTCATCGGTTCGCCGGCCATGAACCTGCTGCCCGCCGACGTCATCGAGGGCGGCATCAAGTTCGGCACGCTCAACCACGCGATCGACCGCGACACCCTGTCGAACGCCCGTGCCGCACAGATCACGGTGGGCATCCGCCCCGAGGACGTCATCGTGTCGCAGTCCGGCGAGGGCCTGCCCGTCACGGTCGACGTCGTCGAGGAGCTCGGCGCCGACGGCTACCTCTACGGTCACGCCGACGTGAACGGCCAGCGCGCCGACATCGTCGCCCGTGTCGACGGTCGTGCGCACCCGTCGATCGGTGACACGATCGTCATCACGCCGAAGCAGGGTCACGTCCACGCCTTCGACACCGAGTCGGGCGACCGCCTCGACGACAAGGCCGTCGTCAGCGCGTAACCAGCGCACTCCCCCGAGAGCCCGCGCCCGCCTCACAAGGGCGGACGCGGGCTCTCGGCTGTCCCCGACACCAGAGGAACCACCGTGCCCGACTCGATGTCCATCACCGCCGCCACCGTCGACCCCGGCCTGCTCGACCTGCCGTGGGACCTGCCGCTCGCCGACTGGCCCGACGACACGATCGTCGCGCTGCCGAAGGGCATCTCGCGGCACCTCGTGCGGTTCGTGCACCTGAGCGGGTACGTCGCCGCGGTGAAGGAGACCGGCGAAGAGGTCGCCCGGTCCGAGTACGAGATGCTCCGGACCCTGCAGCGCATGGACGTGCCGTGCGTGGACCCGGTCGCGGTCATCACGAACCGCGTCGACGCCGACGGTGAACCACTGCACCCCGTGCTGGTGACCCGCCACCTGCGGTTCTCCCTGCCCTACCGCGCGCTCTACTCGCAGACGCTGCGCCCCGAGACCGCCACCCGTCTGGTCGACGCCCTCGCACTGCTGCTCGTCCGCCTGCACGTCATCGGCTTCTACTGGGGCGACGTGTCCCTGTCGAACACGCTGTTCCGTCGCGACGCCGGCGCCTTCGCCGCGTACCTGGTCGACGCCGAGACCGGCAAGCTCTACCCCGGCGGGCTGTCGAACGGTCAGCGCGAGAACGACCTCGAGGTCGCCCGGGTGAACATCGCCGGCGAGCTGCTCGACCTCGAGGCCGGCGGGCGACTCGACGAGAACGCCGACCCCGTCGACGTCTCGAACCGCATCGTCGCCCAGTACCGGACGCTCTGGACCGAGCTCACCGGCACCGAGCAGTTCGACATCAAGGAACGCTGGCGCATCAACGACCGCGTCGAGCGCCTGAACGAGCTCGGCTTCGACATCGAAGAACTGTCGATCCACACGACCGAGGGCGGCTCGCAGGTCCGGATCCAGCCGAAGGTCGTCGATGCCGGGCACCACCAGCGCCGGCTGCTGCGCCTCACCGGGCTCGACGCCGGCGAGAACCAGGCCCGGCGCCTGCTCAACGACCTCGACTCGTACCGTGCCCGCAACGGCCGTGACGAACTCGACGAGGAGATGGTGGCGCACGAGTGGGTCTCGCGGGTCTTCGAGCCCGTCGTCCGCTCGATCCCCCGTGACCTGCGCGGTCGGCTCGAACCCGCCGAGGTGTTCCACGAGCTGCTCGAGCACCGCTGGTTCATGTCCCAGCAAGAGGAGCGTTCCGTCTCCCTGCCCGAGGCCACGACCGCCTACATCAACGACGTGCTCCGACACCGTCGCGACGAGCGCCTGCTCATCAACCCGCCGACCTCGTCGATCACCGTGCCGATCCCGGTGCTGGACGACGACGACGCCGACGAGTCCGACGACGTCGACGACTGGCGCGCCACGGTCTGACGCGGTCCCCGCTCGGTCACGACACCCCGCCGGGTGGGCGCCGACCGGTCGCAGACCGTCGCCTGCGGCGTCGCGCAGCGACGACTCGTGACCACACGGCGGGCACCAGCCGACGTGTCCTGACCGCTCGGGGGTCGGCAACGCGACCGCCTGGAGGCCCGGCGCGGGTCCCGGAGACCGGCACCGGCCCTCCAGACCGTCACGCCCAGCCCCGCCTGCCACTGTGAGCAGGAATGGTCGCCTCCCGCTCGGGGAGGCGACCATTCCTGCACACGAAGTGCTGGGCTACGCGGTGCGACGGCGCCGCGCGACCTCCCACAGGGTGACGCTCGCGGCGATGCCGGCGTTCAGGGACTCGGTGGCGCTCGAGATCGGGATCGACACGATGGCGTCGCAGGTCTCGGTGACCAGGCGCGACAGGCCCTTGCCCTCGGAACCGACGACGATCACGATCGGGCGGTCGGCGAGCTCGAGGCCGTCGAGCTCCACGTCACCGTCGCCGTCCAGGCCGAGGACGAACAGGCCCATCGACTTGAGCGACTTCAGGGTCTGCGTGAGGTTCGGGGCCATCGCGACGGGGGTGCGTGCCGCGGCACCGGCCGAGGTCTTCCACGCCGACGCCGTCACGCCGACCGAACGACGCTGCGGCACGATGACGCCGTGTCCACCGAAGGCCGCGGTCGAGCGGATGATCGCGCCCAGGTTGCGGGGGTCGGTGATGCCGTCGAGCGCGACGAGCAGCGGGACCTGGTCGCGCGAGAACGCCTGCTCGACGATGTCCTCGGACACGGCGTACTGGTACGCCGGCACCTTGAGGGCGACGCCCTGGTGCACGCTGTCGTGTCCGGTGATGCGGTCGAGCTCGGGACGCATGAGCTCGATGATCGGCACACCGCGGTGGTTGGCGAGCGCGAGGATCTCCTTCACGCGGTCGTCGACCTCGATGCGCGACGCGATGTAGAGCGTCGACGACGGGGTCTTCGTGCGCAGGGCCTCGAGCACGGAGTTGCGCCCGGTCACCAGCTCGGAGTCGTCGGTCTTGCGTGCCGGCGGACGGCCCGTGCGACCCTGCGGGGTGCTCGAGGAACCGTGCCGGCCCTTGGCCGCCTCGAAGCGGTCCTTCGCGGCCTTGCGCTTTCCGGCGGGGTGGTACGGGCGGTCCTCGGCCTTCGGGGTCGGCTTGCGACCCTCGAGCGCCTGGGCGCCCTGTCCGCCGGAGCCGACCTGCTTGTTGCCCTTGCGACCGGTGCGGACGGCGCCGGGCCGACCCTTCTTGCTTCCCGAGACGTTCTTCATGCGTAGCTCCTGTTCGGCACTGCCGTGTTCAGGCGATGCTCCAGCGTGTTCCGGACGGCGTGTCCTCGATCGTGATGCCCGCGGCGGCGAGGTCGTCGCGCACGCGGTCGGCCGCGGTGAAGTCCCGTGCTGCCCTGGCGTCCGCGCGCTCCTGCACGAGGCGTTCGACGAGGGCGGCGAGCGGGCCTGCCGAGGTGTCGTGGCCGCCGCCCGACCAGTGGGCGGCTCGCGGGTCGATGCCGAGCACCTCCACCATCGCAGCCACCTGATGGTACGCGGTCCCGAGCGTTTCCGCATCGTCGGCGTCCAGTGCAGCGTTGCCGGTGCGCACGGTCTCGTGCAGCACGGCCAGGGCCTGGGGCACGGAGAGGTCGTCGTCCATGGCCGCGGCGAAGGCCTCGGGCACGGCCGGGGCGTCGGCGAGGTGGACACCCTCGAGCCGGGTCTCGGCGCGCTCGAGGAACCCGGCGATGCGGTCGTACGCCGCCTCGGCCTCGGTCAGTGAGCCCTCGTGGTGGTCGATCGACGAGCGGTAGTGGGCGGCACCGAGGAAGTAGCGGACGACGGCGGGACGAGCGGATCCGAGGAAGTCCGCCGCGAAGATCGAGTTGCCGAGCGACTTCGACATCTTCTGGCCCTCGACCGTCACCAGGCCGTTGTGCAGCCAGTACGACGCGAACGGGTCCCCGGCGGCCGTGGACTGCGCCAGTTCGTTCTCGTGGTGCGGGAAGCGCAGGTCGAGTCCGCCGCCGTGGATGTCGAACGCGGGGCCGAGGTACCGACGGGACATCGCCGAGCACTCGATGTGCCAGCCCGGGCGGCCGGCGCCCCACGGGGAGTCCCAGTTGGCGGTCGAGGGCTCGCCGGGCTTCGCACCCTTCCAGAGCGCGAAGTCACGGGCGTCGCGCTTGCCACGCGGATCGGCGTCGGCGGCCTCGACCATGTCCTCGCGCCGCTGCCGGGTGAGCACCCCGTAGTCGGCCCAGCTGCCGGTGTCGAAGTAGACGTCACCCGAGCCGTCGTCGGCGGGGTAGGCGTGCCCGCGGTCGACGAGGCGCTGGATGATCTCGTGCATCTGCGGCACGCTCGCCGTGGCGCGGGGCTCGTAGGTCGGGGGCAGGATGCCGAGGGCGTTGTACGCGGCCGTGAACTCGAGCTCGACCCGGTAGGCGCGGGCGAACCACTCCTCGTCCGTGCCGGCAGCCAGGTCGAGGACCTTGTCGTCGATGTCGGTGACGTTGCGCACCAGGGTCACCCGGTACCCACGGTGGGTGAGCCACCGACGCCAGATGTCGTAGACGAGCGCGGACCGCAGGTGCCCGATGTGCGGCGACGACTGCACCGTCGGACCACAGACGTAGACGCTCACGTGTCCGTCGACCAGGGGCACGAGGTCGACGACGGCTGCGGCGCGGGAGTCGTAGAGGCGAACGGTCACGCCTCAACCCTAATCGGCGCAGGGCCGCGGTTTCAGGAGGGACGCACGAGTGCCGTGGCGATCGCCGCGAGCCCTTCGCCACGGCCGGTGAACCCGAGCCCGTCGGTCGTCGTGCCGGACACGGCGACGGGCGCACCGACGACCGCGGACAGGGCGTCCTGCATCTCGTCACGGCGACGACCGATGCGCGGCCGGTTGCCGATGACCTGCACGGTGACGGACACCGGCACGAGGCCGGCGTCCGCGAGCAGCGCGACCGCACCGCGGACGAAGACGTCGCCCGTGGCGCCGGCGTACTGCGGGTCAGCGGTGCCGAAGCGTCCGCCGATGTCGCCGAGGCCCCCGGCGGAGAGCAGGGCGTCGCACACCGCGTGCGCAACCGCGTCACCGTCGCTGTGCCCGGAGAGACCCGGTTCGCCGGGGAAGTCGAGCAGCCCCACGCGGCAGGGCGAGGCGTCGTCGAAGGCGTGCACGTCGACCCCGAGCCCGAGTCGGACCGCGACGACGGCGTCGGCCGGCTTGGCACCCGCCGCTCCGGCAGCCGCAGCGGTACCAGGACCAGCACCAGCACCAGCTTCTGTCCGCGCCCGCACGATGGACTCGGCCCGGCCGAGGTCCCACGGCGTCGTGATCTTGAAGGCGTCGGCGTCACCCGGCACGAACCGGACGGTGCCCCCGACGGCCTGGAACACCCCGGCGTCGTCCGTCTCGGACTGCGACGACACCGCGTACGCCCGCCGCAGTGCCGCGAGCGGGAAGCCCTGCGGCGTCTGCACCCCGACGAGCGCCGCACGGTCGACGGTCTCGACGACGACGTCACCGTCGACCCGTTTGACCGTGTCCGTGACGGGGAGCGCCGGCACGACGCCCGCACCGTCCCCGGCGGCGACGGCGTCGAACACCCGCGAGAACTGTGCCGCCGGCGTGAGGCACCGCGCTGCGTCGTGCACGAGCACCGTGGTGACGGAGTCCGGCAGGACGGCCAGGCCGGCCTCGACCGACCCGTGGCGATCCGCGCCTCCTGGGACGACGGCCGTGTACGCGACCGCGGCACCCGCGACGGAACTGACCACCTGCCGGCACTCGTCCAGGTGCGACGCGGGTGCGACCACGACGACGAGCGTCGGTGACGGCAGCGCGAACAGGGGTTCGAGCGCCCGCGCGAGCATCAGCGCGCCCGCCACGGGCACGAACGCCTTCGCGGTCCCGATGCCGAGCCGGGTGCCGGAACCCGCCGCAACGACGACGACCGCCCGGTCCACCCCTTCGGGGAACCGTGCGGTCGTCGTTCGTGCTGTCGCGTTCAGTGCGCTGTCGTCAGGCTCAGGAAGCCAGGACCTCGTCGAGGACGGTCGATGCCTTGTCCTCGTCGGTCTTCTCGGCCAGCGCGAGCTCGGAGATGAGGATCTGCCGGGCCTTGGCCAGCATCCGCTTCTCACCCGCGGAGAGCCCGCGGTCCTGATCGCGCCGCCAGAGGTCGCGGACGACCTCGGACACCTTGATGACGTCACCGGAAGCGAGCTTCTCGAGGTTCGCCTTGTAGCGGCGTGACCAGTTGGTGGGCTCTTCCGTGAACGGCGCCCGGAGGACCTCGAACACCTTGTCGAGTCCTTCCTTGCCGATCACGTCGCGGACGCCGACCAGGTCGACGTTGTCCGCCGGGACCTCGATCGTCAGGTCACCCTGCGTCACCCGCAGTTTCAGGTAGACCTTTTCCTCGCCCTTGATGACGCGAGTCTTGACTTCAGAGATGGTTGCCGCCCCGTGATGGGGGTAGACGACGGTCTCGCCGACCTCGAATTGCATGTATCAGGCTCCGTTCCCAGACATCCAGTTTACCACAAGGGCCGTTCCGGTAAGGGGACCCTCAACGCTCACCCCTCCCGGTGATCGCTAGGATGGGCGCGGGGACCGCCCGGTCTCCATCGTGACTTACGGAGGAATCTCTTGCGACCTCGGGTACTCGTGTCCGTCGCCGTTGCGGCAACCATCGCGCTCGGCGCCACCGGGTGCGAGTTCATGTCGCCGGCCCACACCGTCGACATCAAGCAGATCACCGACGGCGTGGACGTCTCGACCGGCAAGGTCGACGTGCGGAACGCCCTCCTGATCTCGGACGACGGTGAGAGCGCCCGCTTCATCGGCACGCTCGTGAACAACGACGACCAGGACGACTACACCGTCTCGATCGAGATCGGCGGCGACACCCAGACCGTCGACGTGCCGGCGAACACCCACGTCGACCTCGCCATGGCCGCGGGTGCGGGCAGCGACGACGAGTCGAGCGTGCAAGAGGGCGACACCACGCAGGGCACGACCGCCGGTGACGCCGAGCCGATCGTGTTCGACAACGCGGACGCCAAGCCCGGTTCGCTCGTGAAGGTCTACTTCAGCTACCCCGACGCCGAGGGCACCTCGGCCAACGTGCCGGTGCTGACGAGCTCGCAGGAGGAGTACCAGACCCTCGCGCCGAGCCCGACCCCGACGCCCACCTCGACGTCCCCGTCCGAGAGCGGCGCACAGTCGACCGGCGAGGCCGTGCCCGGCACGCAGCCGACCGACTCGCAGACGGATTCGTCCGAGGGCGACAACGGCACCAACTGATGCCGACGGGCGCGGCTGACACCGCGCCCGGACCGTTCGCACAGGAGGCCCGGTGCGAGTCCCAGGGACTCGCACCGGGCCTCCTGTCCGTCCGTCTCAGGCCTCGAAGCGGTACCCGAGACCGCGGACCGTCACCAGGATCTCGGGGGTCGACGGGACCCGCTCGATCTTCGAGCGGATGCGCTTGATGTGCACGTCGAGGGTCTTGGTGTCGCCGAAGTAGTCGGAACCCCACACCCGGTCGATGAGCTGCCCGCGGGTCAGGACACGACCGGCGTTCCGGAGCAGCAGCTCGAGGAGCTCGAACTCCTTGAGCGGCATGGGGGTCTCGGACCCGTCGACCGACACCGTGTGCCGCTCGACGTCCATCCGGATGCCGCCGACCTGCAGGATGCCGCTGTCCGCCGGGTCGTCCTCGGTCCGGCGACGGAGCACGGCTCGGATCCGGGCCAGGAGCTCCCGGGTCGAGTACGGCTTCGTCACGTAGTCGTCGGCGCCGAGCTCGAGCCCGACGACGATGTCCACCTCCGAGTCCTTCGCGGTCAGCATGATGATCGGCGCGTTCGACCGGGTCCGGATCTGCCGGCACACCTCGGTGCCGCTCAGGCCCGGCAGCATGAGGTCGAGGAGCACCAGGTCGGGGTTCTCCGCGTCGAACTTCGACAGCGCGGTCACGCCGTCGGCAGCGACGGAGGTCTCGTACCCCTCACGCTGCAGCAGGAACTCCAGGGGCTCGCTCAGGGCCGGCTCGTCGTCGACGATGAGGATCTTGGTCACGATGGCTGCTCTTCCAGTTGCTCTTCGAGTGCTGTGGTCAGTTCGGGATCTGCCTCGGGCAGACGGATGGTGAAGGTCGAGCCCTTGCCGGGCTGCGACCAGACGCGCACGTCACCACCGTGGTTGCTGACGACGTGCTTGACGATCGCGAGCCCGAGGCCGGTGCCCCCGGTGGCGCGCGACCGTGCGGGATCGACACGGTAGAACCGTTCGAAGACGCGGTCGAGGTCGGCCTCGGGGATGCCGACGCCCTGGTCGGTGATCGCGATCTCGACGAAGCCCTTCGACGACCGGACGCCCACACCGACGCGGGTGCCGTCCGGCGAGTACTTCACCGCGTTGGCGATGAGGTTCGACACCGCGACCTGCAGCAGCCCGCGGTCGCCCATCACCCGCAGCTTCGACTTCTTGGCGCGGATGATCTCGATCGAGCGGGCGCGGGCGACGACCTCGTTCGCGTCGATCGCGGCCTGCACGATCTTGTCGATGCCGGTCTCCTCGCTGTTCTCGAGGGCGTCGACGGACTGCAGCCGGGACAGCTCGATGATGTCCTTCGTCAGCGCTCCGAGCCGCTCGGACTCGGTGATGAGCTGCGCGGCGAACTTCTTCACGTGCACGGGGTCGTCGGCGGCGAGGACGAGGGTCTCGGACAGCAGACCGATGGCGCCGATCGGCGTCTTCAGCTCGTGCGAGATGTTGGCGACGAAGTCGCGGCGGACCTCGTCGATGCGCCGGCTCTCGGTCAGGTCGTCCGCCGTGAGCAGGACGTACCGGTTGCCGAGCTGGGCGGCACGGAAGCTGAGGTAGCCGATGAGCTCCCCGTGGCGACCACGCGGCAGCTCGAGGTCCTCCGACCCCATCTCCCCGCTCTTGCGCACCCGGTCGATGAGCTCGAGCAGTTCGTGGTGCACCAGGCGCCGGCGCACGACGAGCCCCGCCGTGAGGGCCTGGGGGGATGCCGCGACGACGGTGTTCGACGGGTCGATGACGACCGCCGGGTTGTGCATCGTCGCGATGACCGCTGCGACGCCGTCCGGCAGGGTCCGCTCCGCCACGTCGGCAGCACGTGCCGTCCGCTCGGCGGTGATGATCAGCACCACGACGCCCGCGCCGAAGACCCCGCCGAGGAGCATCGACAGTGGCACGAGCCACGCGTTGTCCATGCCGCCAGTGTAGGGATGGTCATGCGGGGTTCCGGTACCGTTCACCGTCTGCGGAAGGCCAGAACGCGAAGCGTTCAGCCCCGCGTCACCGTTCGTTCACCTGGGCTGACGACACTCGTCCGGTACGCAGAGAGAGGTACTCCCCCATGCGCGAAGTCTTCCAGCAGGAACTCCAGGACGTCCAGGAGCGACTGACCGAGATCGCCGGGCTCGTCGAGTCCGCCATCACCCGAGCCACGCAGGCCTTCAGCGACTCCGACGTCGCCCTCGCCGAAGAGGTGATCGCCGACGACGAGAAGATCGACCTCGCTGCGAACAGCCTCGACGAGATCGCGATCGACATCCTCGCCCGCCAGGCCCCGGTCGCCCGCGACCTGCGCGTCGTCGTCACCGCCCTGCGCGTCAGCTCCTCGCTCGAGCGCATGGGCGACATGGCCGAGCACATCGCGCAGCTCGCCCGCCAGCGCTTCCCCGAGAAGGTCGTGCCGAAGGGCCTCCGCAGCACCTTCAAGGAGATGGGCCGGCACGACGTCGCGATGGCGCAGAAGCTCACGCGGCTGCTCGCCACCGAGGACATCGCGCTGTCGGCCGAGATCCGCGACGAGGACGACGCCGTCGACGAGCTGCACGCCAGCGTCTTCGACTTCGTGCTCGGCGAGGCCTGGAAGGGCGGGCCGATCGACACCGTCGACGCCACCCTGGCCTCCCGCTACCACGAGCGCTTCGCCGACCACGCGGTCTCGATCGCCAAGAAGGTCGAGTACCTGGCGACCGGCGACTGGACCGGCGCGTCCACCTCGACCGCGGCGGTCTGACCCGGCCCGATCGGTCTGACCCGGCCCGATCGGTCTGCGAGGATCGTGGCATGGCCCAGGTCGCGATCATCGTCAACGGCATGCCCGGTTCCGGCAAGAGCAGCATCGGCACGGCACTCGCCGAGGTGCTCGGGTGCCCGTTCCTGTCGAAGGACCGCATCAAGGAGCCCCTCGCCGACGTCGTCGGCCCGATGATCGCCTCGCGGCCGCTCGGCGGCATCGCGATGGACACGATGTGGTCCATGGCGCGGGCCGTCGAGAACGGGGTCGTCCTCGACGCCGTGTGGTTGCCGTCCCGTGACCGCGACCTCCTGGAGGCCGGACTCGCGTCCGCAGGGTCACCTCGCGCCGTCGAGGTGTGGTGCGACACGGACCGCGCCACCGCCGAGGAGCGGCTGCGCGACCGGTACGAACCGGGCACCGTGCCGGTGCGGCACGAGGTGCACGGGGACCTGGCCGACGTGCTGGTCTTCTGGGACGAGCACGGCGACGACGCCCGGCCCGTCGGGCTGCCCGGCGTGCCGGTGATCCGGGTCGACACGACGAAGCCCTACGACGTCGGGGCCCTGGTGCAGGAGATCGCGTCGCACTTCGTCTGACCAGCCACGGCTCGACGAGCCGACCATGCTGTCGAAGCGACAGGTCGTCGACGGGGCGATCCGTTCCTCCTGGCAGAGCGACAGGAGTCGGCGGAACGTTCGCGACCCACTGTCGCCTTCGCGAAGCCCCGCACACACACGAACGCCCCGCCCGGATGCCGGACGGGGCGTTCTGCGTGGGTGCTACTTCTTGGCGCCCTGGGCGGCCACGGCGGCGGCGCCGGCTGCGGCGGCCTCGGGGTCCAGGTAGTACGCGGGCTTCGTCGGCGTGAAGTCGTCGTCGAGCTCGTACACCAGCGGGATGCCCGTCGGGATGTTCAGGCCGGCGATGTCGTCGTCGGAGATGCCGTCGAGGTGCTTCACGAGCGCACGCAGCGAGTTGCCGTGGGCCGTCACCAGCACGGTCTTGCCGGCGGCGAGGTCCTTCGTGATGTCGGACTCCCAGTACGGCAGCAGGCGGTCGATGACGAGCTTGAGCGACTCGGTGCGGGGCAGCCGGTCGCCGAGCTCGGCGTAGCGACGGTCACCGAACTGGGACCACTCGGCGTCGTCGGCGATGGGGGGCGGCGGGACGTCGAACGAGCGGCGCCACTCCATGAACTGCTGCTCGCCGTACTCGGCCAGGGTCTGGGCCTTGTCCTTGCCCTGCAGGTCGCCGTAGTGGCGCTCGTTGAGGCGCCAGTCGCGCTTCACCGGCAGCCAGGCCAGGTCGGCCTGCAGCAGCGCGATGTCCGCCGTCTGGATCGCACGGGTCAGGAGCGAGGTGTACAGGACGTCGGGGACGATGCCGGACTCGGCGATGAGGTCGCCGGCGCGCTTCGCCTCCTTCTCGCCCAGCTCGCTGAGCCGGACGTCGACCCAACCGGTGAACAGGTTCTTCTGGTTCCAGTCACTGTTGCCGTGACGGAGCAGGACGAGCGTGGAGGTCATGCCTCCGAGTCTACCGAGCGGTACCGGCCCCGTACCCTTGACGCATGCCCATCGGGAACGTGACGCGCGGGACGACCGGGTACAACCGGCTCCGCCGCGTCGACCGGTGGATCGCGACCCTGCCGGTGCTGCGCCGGACGGACGACCCGCTCGTCGCCGACGTCGGCTACGGGGCCTCACCGACCACCACCCTCGAGCTGCGCGACCGGCTGGCGGCCGTCCGACCCGACGTCGAGGTGACCGGCATCGAGATCGAGCCCTCACGGGTCGCGCTCGCGAACGCCGGGACGCGTGACGGCGTGACGTTCCGCCTGGGGGGCTTCGAGACGCCGACGCCCGGGCAGCGCCGGCCCGCCGTCATCCGGGCGTTCAACGTGCTGCGGCAGTACGACGAGTCCGCGGTGGTCGGGTCGTGGCGGATCATGCAGGACCGGCTGCAGCCCGGCGGTGCGCTCGTCGAGGGGACCTGCAACGAGGTCGGCCGGGTCGCATCGTGGGTGACGCTCGACGACGTCGCGCCGCAGACCTTCACGGTGTCGCTCCGGCTCGCCGGGCTCGACGTACCCTCGATCGTCGCCGAGCGGCTGCCGAAGGCCCTGATCCACCGAAACGTGCCCGGCGAACGGGTGCACGCGTTCCTGCGCGACCTCGACCTGTCGTGGGCGGTCGCGGCTCCGCTCGGCACGTACGGGCCCCGGCAGCGGTGGATCGCCACGGTGCGCGGGATGCGTGACCGCGGCTGGCCGGTGCTGCACGGGGTGACGCGCTGGCGGCTCGGCGAGCTCAGCGTCCCGTGGTCGGCCGTCGAGCCGGCCTGACGACAGCGTGCAGGGCTAGGAGCGCTTGACGGCTCCGAGCCGGGGCAGGCGCGGGACGTTCGCCGTCGCACCGGCCTCGGGCGGGACGATGGTCTCCTGCGCCGCGGTCACCACGACGTCGTCGGCCTCGAGCCGCAGGGTCGCGGTGGGGTCGAGGGAGCGCTTCACCACCGCGAGCCCGATCGGACCGAGCTCGTGGTGGATCGCCGAGGCCGAGAGCCGACCGACGGGCTTGTCGTCGAGCAGCACCGGGGTCCCGGGGGCCGGCAGCACGCCGTCGGACCCGTCGAGGTGCAGCAGCACGGCCCGTCGCGGCGGGTGCCCGAGGTTGTGGACCTTGGCGACGGTCTCCTGCCCGCGGTAGCAGCCCTTCGACAGGTGCACGGCGGAGCGCAGCCAGTCGAGCTCGTGCGGGATCGTCCGCTCGTCCACGTCGGACAGGGTCGGGCGCCACGCGGCGATCCGCAGCGCCTCGTACGCGAGCAGCCCCGCGACGGGCACGTCCGACGCGGCGATCGCGGTCGCGGTGCCGGGGGTGACCACGGCGATGCGGAGGGTCCAGTCGGAGCCGGGGTGGGCCTCCGGGGCGGCGTAGCCCCATCCGCCCGGCGTGACGGCGCTCCACGGGTCGACCCACTCGGCGACGGACGGTTCCGGCAGTTCGACGGACGCGAACGGGGCGTCCGCCCCGAACCAGCCGAGGGTGACGAAGTCGGCGGAGCGGTCGGCGACCTCGACCCGGAGCATGAAGCGCATCGAGTCGAGCCACCCGGCGAGCGGCGCAGCGTCAGCGCGCTCGGTGAGCAGCCAGACCGTCGCACCGTCGTCGACGACGCGGGCCGCGTGCTCGACGCGTCCGGCCTGGTCGAGCACGAGGGTCTCGGTGCTGACGCCGGTCGGCAACCCGGTGAGCTGCTGCGAGGTGATCGAGTTGAGCCACGACAGCCGGTCCGGTCCGGTGACGGTGACGACACCGAGTCCGAGCTCGACGACGGCACGCCCCCGGGTCAGCAGGCGCTGCTCCCCGATCGGGTTGCCGAAGTGCGCGGCGACGGAGTCGGCGGCGACGAAGCCGTCACGCGCGGCGAACACCGACATCAGTCGACCTTCGCGAGCTGCCCCGAGGCGTGCGAGGTGAGTTCGCGACCGAGCGCGGCGATGTCCCACGCCCAGAAGAGCTTGCCCTCGACCAGTCCGTACAGGCGGGTCGCGGCGGAGTAGTCCTTCGCGTTCGGCGAGCGCAGCACGGCGTCGGTCGACAGGTCGATCCGGCCCTTCAGCACACGGCCGACGTAGAGCTCGTTGACGCCCGTCGGGTGGATGATCGCGGCCTCGACGTCGAAGCCGTCCGTGGTGTTGCGGAGCGCCTCGACGCTCTCGACCGTGCTGAAGGGCGTCGGTCCGTCGCCCAGGAGCATCGCGGGGCCGCGGTCGCCGGGCTCGGTGGGACGGTCGATCCGCCAGTAGCCCATCTCGGCGGCGAGCGGGGTGTGGTCGTCGTCGAGCAGCCAGGTGGTCGACGAGTAGTTCAGGTACGGCAGGCCGTCGTGGCTGAAGCTGACGCGTTGGCCGAACTCGTAGTTCCGGACCTCGTCGTCGTCACCGACCGGGTACTCGACCACACCGGTGCCCTCCCACACGCCGACCAGCCACGACAGCGGGACCAGTTCGGGGGCGAGGCCCTCGGGCAGCTCGATCAACGCTGGCCCTTGAACAGCTTCACGACGACGACCACCGAGATGAACGCGATCGCGAGCGACGCCAGGCCGAGGAGGCCGACGTAGAAGAGCTCGAGCGCAAGCAGCGAATCCATGCTCGGAGTCTACGCGGCTCGGCTCAACGCGCCAGGAGCACCACCGCGGTGACGAGGACCACGACGAACGCCCCGGACGACGCGATGCTGATCCGTTCGACCAGACCGTCCTTGGTGGCGGTGATGAGCTGCAGCACGAAGCTGACCATCACGCAGGCGACGAAGACGAGCAGCAGCCAGGCGAAGGCGTCACGCTCGGCCACGGTCAGCACGAGCACGGCCCCGACGACCGCCAGCACCCAGACCGGCAGGACGGACGTCAGCCGCAGGCGACGCTGGTCGGTGGGGTGCACGGGCTCGGTCACGCGCTCCATCATGTCAGGGACGTGCGGAACGCACGCACCGTGCGGTGCGGTGGTCGCGCCGTGCGGTGCGTCGCTCGCGCCGTGCGGTGCTCGCGCCGTGCGGTGCGGGACGACGCGCAATCCGTCCGGCCGGATAGGTGGTTCGCGAGCATCACTAGGATGTGTCCACGACGTCATCCACCTCCGGAGGTCCTGTGGCACAGCTCCTGGTACTCACCTCGACCGCGCCCGGAGACGTCCTGCCGAGCCTGGGCCTCCTGAGCCACCGGATCCGCCACGTGCCGGCCGAGGCCGCACAGCTGGTCAACGCCCCGCAGAGCGACCTGATGTTCGTGGACGCCCGCACCGACCTGGTCAGCGCGAAGGCCCTGTGCAAGATCCTCGCCTCGTCGGGGTCGACCACGCCGATCGTGCTCGTCGTCACCGAGGGCGGGCTGACCGCCGTGAACAGCGACTGGAACGTCGACGACGTCGTGCTCGAGAGCGCCGGCCCGGCCGAGATCGACGCCCGCATCCGGCTGTCGGCCGGTCGTGCGGCGAAGGGCCAGACGAGCTCGAAGATCCAGGCGTCCGGTGTCGTCATCGACGAGGCCAGCTACTCCGCCAAGGTGCGCGGCCGGCCGCTCGACCTGACGTTCAAGGAGTTCGAGCTCCTGCGCTTCTTCGCCACACACCCGTCACGCGTCTTCACCCGCGAGCAGCTGCTCAGCGAGGTCTGGGGCTACGACTACTTCGGTGGCACCCGCACGGTCGACGTGCACGTCCGACGACTGCGCGCCAAGCTCGGCGACCTCGAGTCGCTCATCGGCACCGTCCGCAACGTCGGGTACCGCTTCAACGTCTACGACGACGAGGCCGAGCGCCTGATGGGGCAGTAGTGCTGCCCGACCTCGGCAGCTCCGTCGCCCCCGGCGAGGCTCCCCCGTTCTCCGACCAGACGCTGGTGGACGTCCGCGCGGGGCGCGCGACCGTCCTGACCGTCGACCACGGGGTCGCGGTGGTCCGTGACGGTGAGCTCGAGATGGTCGTCGCCCAGGAGGCCCGTGGCCAGGGCATCGGCACGGCACTGGTGACGCAGGCACTCGCGCTGGGCGGCGGGGCCGCTCCCCGGCTCGCGTGGGCGCACGGGGACCACCCGGCAGCGCGTGCGCTGGCCGACCGGTTCGGCTGGCGCGCGGTCCGCACGCTGCTGCAACTCCGGGCACCCGTCGCCGACTCCGATGTGGACGTCGCCGCCGACGTCGAGCTGCCCGACGGCTACTCCCTGTCGGCGTTCCGCCCCGGCACCGACGACGAGACCGACTGGCTCGCGCTGAACGCCGCCGCCTTCGCACACCACCCCGAGCAGGGGCGGATGACGCTCGACGACCTGCACGCCCGCGAGGCCGACGACTGGTTCTCCGGCGAGGACCTGCTGCTGCTCCGCGATGCCTCCGGGCAGCTCGCGGGCTCGTGCTGGCTCAAGGTCGAGGACGGCATCGGCGAGTTCTACGCCGTCGCCGTGCGGCCCGACCTGCAGGGGCAGCGACTCGGCGGCGTGCTCATGCGTGCGGGCACCGCTCGGCTGCGCGGCCGCGGCCTGACCGCCGCTGCACTGTACGTCGAGGGGGACAACGAGCCGGCGCTGGCGCTGTACCGGCGTTCGGGGTTCACGCAGCACGCGATCGACGTGCAGTACGCGGCGCCGGAGCAACCCTCAGGTCACTGATACGCTGCGCCCATGATCCAGGGGGACCAGGGCGGATCGCCCATCGAACGACGACGTCCGGACGCACGGTCGGGGGCAGACCGGTGAACTTCAACCCGTCGCCGGTGTTCCTCGCGATGGCCGCGATGGTCGCCATCCCCGCCGTCGTCACCGCACTCGTCCGCCAGAGCGACCGGAAGCGACCCCCGTCGACGGTCGTCGGGGACGAGGCGTACGGCGTGCTCTTCACCGTCCGCGCTCGCCGGTGGAACTACCTGCTGCTCCGGATCATCGGGATCGTCTTCATCGTGGTCGGCGGATTCTTCCTGCTGGCCGCACTCGCCCTGCTCGACGACCCTGACGCGACCGGGATGCTCCTCGGCGGTCTCGGCATCGGGCTGTTCGGGCTGCTGTTCGTCTACCTGGGCGTCGGGCAGAAGCGGCGCCGGGTCGAGGCGTACGACTCGCAGCTGGTCGTCACGCCGATGTTCCGTGCCGCCCGGACCGTCGACCCCGCTGCCATCAAGCACATCCGGCCCACGACGAACCGCTTCGGCGGCCTGGACGTCAAGGTGCACGGCCAGCGCGGGGTGATCAGTGTCCTGGCCATCGATGCCGCGTACCCCGAGTTCTGCGCGTGGCTCGAGCAGCGGGCGCCGGCGCAGTGGGGCGCGTTCGTGCAGGTCTTCGCGCGCTGAGCGCAGCACCTCGGTCCGTCGCGGCCGTTCCTGCACAACCGAACGGTTCACCGCCGGTTTCCACAGCGTCGACCGAGGCCCCTCCGGTGGCAGGGGCCGGGTGGCAGGATGTGGGGATGGACACCGAACCGCAGCTCGACGGCGAATCCGTCGCACCCGACCTCGACGACTTCGACGAAGTCATCGAGATCGAGCACGAGTCACTGCCGACGGACCGCTACTTCGACCGCGAGCTGAGCTGGCTGCGGTTCAACCAGCGCGTGCTCGAGCTGGGCGAAGACCGCACGCAGCCCCTGCTGGAGCGGGCGAACTTCCTGGCGATCTTCGCGTCCAACCTCGACGAGTTCTTCATGGTCCGCGTCGCCGGCCTGAAGCGCCGCATCGACACCGGCATCGCCGTCCCGACCAACGTCGGCCGTGCCCCCAGCGACGTCCTGCGTGACATCGCGAAGAAGGCCCACGAGCTGCAGGACCGGCACGCCCAGGCCTTCATCGGGTCGCTCAAGCCCGACCTCGACGCCGCGGGCATCCACATCGAGCACTGGTCCGACCTCGACGAGGCCGACCGGCAGCGGATGCGGGAGTACTTCAACGAGCAGATCTTCCCGGTGCTCATGCCCCTGGCCGTCGACCCGGCGCACCCGTTCCCCTACATCTCCGGGCTCTCGCTCAACCTGGCGGTGCGGGTCCGCAACCCGAAGTCGCAGCGCCAGGAGTTCGCGCGCCTCAAGGTGCCGCAGAACTTCTCCCGCTTCATCAAGCTCCCCGACGACAACTCCGGCCGGATGCGCTTCATCCCGCTCGAAGACCTCATCGCGAACCACCTCGACGACCTGTTCCCGGGGATGGAGGTCCTCGAGCACCACGTGTTCCGGGTCACCCGCAACGAGGACGTCGAGATCGAGGAGGACGAGGCCGAGAACCTCATCCAGGCCCTCGAGCGCGAGCTCCTGCGGCGTCGGTTCGGTCCGCCGATCCGCCTCGAGATCACCGAGGACATGGACCCGGTGACCCTCGACCTGCTCGTGCGTGAACTCGACATCACCGAGGAAGAGGTCTTCCGGCTGCCGTCGCCGCTCGACCTCGGCGGGCTGTTCGAGATCTCCAAGATCAACCGTCCGGACCTGCACTACCCCAAGCACGTGCCGACCACCCCGGTGCAGTTCCAGCCGGGTGAACCGAACACGAAGCCCGACCTGTTCCGCGCGATCAAGGCGAACGACGTCCTGGTCCACCACCCCTACGAGTCCTTCGCCACGAGCGTGCAGGCGTTCCTCGAGCAGGCCGCGGCCGACCCGAACGTCCTGGCGATCAAGCAGACCCTGTACCGCACCTCCGGCGACAGCCCCATCGTCGAGGCGCTGATCGACGCTGCGGCCGCTGGCAAGCAGGTCCTCGCCCTGGTCGAGATCAAGGCCCGCTTCGACGAGCAGAACAACATCACCTGGGCCCGGAAGCTCGAGAAGGCCGGCGTGCACGTCGTCTACGGCCTGGTGGGGCTGAAGACGCACTCGAAGCTCGTGCTCGTCATCCGGCAAGAGGGCGGGACGCTCAAGCACTACAGCCACATCGGCACGGGCAACTACAACCCGAAGACCTCGCGCATCTACGAGGACATGGGGCTCTTCACCTCGGACGACACGGTGGGCAAGGACCTGACCCGCCTGTTCAACGAGCTGTCCGGCTACGCCATCGAGAAGAAGTTCAAGCGCCTGCTCGTGGCACCGCTGCACCTGCGGAAGGGCCTGCTCAAGCGCATCCAGACCGAGGCCGCCAACGCCCGCGCCGGCAAGCCCTCGGGCATCCGGATCAAGGTCAACTCGATGGTCGACGAGCAGATCATCGACGCGCTGTACCTGGCGAGCCAGGCCGGGGTGCCGATCGACGTGTGGGTGCGCGGCATCTGCTCGCTCAAGCCGGGCATGGAAGGCGTCAGCGACACCATCCGCGTGCGGAGCATCGTCGGGCGCTACCTCGAGCACTCCCGCGCGTTCGCGTTCCACAACGACGGCGACCCGGCGGTGTTCATCGGCAGCGCCGACATGATGCACCGCAACCTCGACCGACGCGTCGAGGCGCTCGTGCGGCTGGTCGCCCCGGACCACATCAACGAGGTCCAGGAGATGTTCGACCTGGCGATGGCCGACACCGCCAGCTCGTGGCACCTGGAGTCCGACGGCGAGTGGACGCGGCACTCCACCGACGATGCGGGCCGTCCGCTCGAGGACGTGCAGAATGTGACCATGCGGAAGATCTCGGCCCGGAAGCGCTCGACTCGGTGAGCGGCGGTCCCTCGGGCCCCGTCGTCGCTGCGGGTGCGGTCGTCTGGCGCGAACAGGACGGCACGCCCCTCGTGCTGCTCATCCACCGCGACCACCACAAGGACGTCTCCCTGCCCAAGGGCAAGGTGGACCCGGGCGAGGCCGTCCCGACGACCGCCGTGCGCGAGATCGACGAGGAGACCGGGTACCGCGTCCACCTCGGCGCACCGCTCGGCACCGCCGAGTACGTGCTGCCGAACGGCCGCGACAAGGTCGTGCACTACTGGGCGGCTCGGGTCTCGGCCAAGGAGTACGCCCGCGCCGGTGCCTTCGTGCCGAACCACGAGGTCGCCGCGCTCGAGTGGGTCACGATCGACGACGCCCGCAACCGCCTGACGTACGAGCGGGACGTCGCGATCCTCGACCGGTTCGCCGAACGCGCCGCCGCCGGACAGCACCGCACGTTCGCCCTGATCACCCTGCGCCACGCGAAGACGGTGCCCGGCTCGGACTGGGACGGCCCCGACGCCACCCGTCCGCTGCTGCCCGTCGGCCGTTCGCAGGCCAAGGCCGCCGCGGCACCGGTCGCGGCGTTCGGCCCGAAGAAGATCGTGAGCAGCACGGCGGCGCGGTGCCTCGCGACCGTCGAACCGCTGTCCGCGGCGACGAAGCTCGGGGTCTCGAGCACCGCCGACATCAGCCAGGACGCCCACGACCGCGGCGCCGCCGACGTCAAGGGCGTCGTCCGGCGGCGGCTCGACAAGGGCAAGACCGCCGTGTTGTGCTCGCACGGTCCGGTGCTGCCCGACATCATCGCCCGGATCGCCACCGCGACCGCCGACGACTCCGGCCGCTTCGACCTGCGCCGCGCCGCGATGCTGTCCGTCGGGGACTTCTCCGTCATGCACATCGCGGGGGACACCCTCGTCGCGGTCGAGACGCACCGCAACACGATCCCGGCGTAACCGGCGACCGCCGGACCGCAGCGCCGGCGGAGCTCAGCGCCGCCGCACCACAGTGCCCGCCGGACCGCAGTGCCGCCGGACCGCAGCGCAGACGCCCGGTACCCGGCCACACGACGGGGCCGCGCCGCGCCCGGGAACGCGATCCGGGCCTCCCGACCGCTCGTCCGCGACCATGCGTGCGCATCTTCCGAACGAGCGCACAGTGCCCCCGATCCTGCTCCCTGCGGGGGAGCGGCGCACGCCGCCCCGACGTCGACAACCCCTCGTTCACCTTCCGTTCACCAGCGGGGGTGATTGCGGTCACCTCGCGTCCCTACAGTCGCTCCCGGGTCGGCACCGGCCCAGGGACCGCAGTGGTCCCACTGCATTCCATTCCCGAAGGGACCCCTGTGAACATCAAGCGAATCGGTTCGATCGCAGCAATCGCGATCGCCGGCGCAGTCGTGCTCTCCTCGTGCGCGGCGAACGAGGACGCGGGCAGCACCGAGTCCTCCTCCACCAGCGGCAGCGACTACTCGAAGCTCTCCGGCACCCTGACCGGCTCCGGCTCGTCGGCACAGCAGACCGCGCAGGCCACCTGGGCCGCCGGTTTCCAGAACGAGGCCTCGGGCGTCACCGTGAACTACACCCCGGACGGCTCGGGCGCCGGCCGCGAGAACTTCATGTCGGGTGCCGCGGACTTCGCCGGCTCCGACGCCGCACTGAAGGACGAGGAGCTCTCGGGCAAGTTCGAGTCCTGCAAGGCGGACACCAAGGGCATCGACATCCCCGTCTACATCTCCCCGATCGCCATCGCGTACAAGGTCGACGGCGTCAGCGACCTGACGCTCGACGCGAAGACCATCGCGGGCATCTTCTCGGGCAAGATCACCAAGTGGGACGACTCCGAGATCGCCGACCTGAACAAGGACGCGAAGCTGCCGGACGCCGACATCACGGTCGTCCACCGCTCCGACGACTCGGGCACCACGCAGAACTTCTCGGAGTACGTCTCCGCGAACGCCTCTGACGTCTGGACCGAAGAGCCCAGCCAGACCTTCCCGTACTCGGTCGGTGACAGCGCGAAGGGCACCTCCGGTGTCGCCTCCGCGATGGGCAACGCCACCAACGCCATCACCTACATCGACGACTCCGGTGCGGGCGACCTCGACCGCGCGAAGCTGATGGTCGGCGACAAGGCGACCGAGATCTCGGCCGACGGCGCCGCGCAGGTCGTCGCCGACTCGAAGATCGCGACCGGCCGTGAGGACAACGACCTCGCGATCGACATCGACCGCAAGGACACCGCTGACGGTGCCTGGCCGCTGGTCCTCGTCTCCTACGCCATCGCGTGCCAGGAGTACAAGGACGCCGACAAGGCCGAGCTCGTGAAGGGTTACCTCGACTACGTCGTCTCGAGCGCCGCTCAGGACGCCGCTGCCAAGGAGGCCAAGTCGGCCGCCCTCTCCTCCGACCTCGCGTCGAAGGCCAAGGACGCGGTCGCTTCCATCAAGTAAGGCCCCTTGAGCGCCCGGACGCCGGTCCCACCCAAACGACCGGCGTCCGGGCACTCAGCCGTCCAGGACACCACCCGGACGCGAACCACCACCCCAGAACCCGTCGCCTCCCCCGGCGTTCCTCCGACAGGAGTACCCCATGACGACCGCACCGGCCCAGCCAGGGGCCACCGTCACCCCGACCAAGCCGAAGCCCGTCGTCCGTGTCGGCGACCGCGTCTTCTCCGCCGCCTCGGTCATCGCCGGCGGCCTCATCCTCTTCGTGCTCGTGCTCGTCGCCGCGTTCCTCGTCTGGCAGAGCATCCCGGCCTTCTCCGCCAAGGTCGGCGAGCTGCCGGGCAAGGCCACGAACTTCTGGGACTTCGTCGGCCCCCTGGTCTTCGGCACCGTCTGGTCCGCGCTCATCGCGCTCGTGATCGCCGTGCCGCTGTCCCTCGGGATCGCCCTCTTCATCTCGCACTTCGCGCCGCGTCGACTCGCGCCGGTCCTCGGCTACGTGATCGACCTGCTGGCCGCGGTGCCGTCGGTCGTCTACGGCCTCTGGGGCATCGCCGTGCTGGCGCCCCTGGTGAAGCCGTTCTACGTCTTCCTGAACGAGTACATCGGCTGGTTCCCGCTGTTCTCCGGCCAGGTGTCCGGCACCGGTCGCACGATCCTGACCGCGTCGATCGTCCTCGCCGTCATGGCGATCCCGATCATGACCGCGGTCATGCGTGAGATCTTCCTGCAGGCCCCGACCCTCAACGAGGAAGCGGCCCTGGCCCTCGGCGCGACCCGCTGGGAGATGATCCGCCTGTCGGTCCTGCCGTTCGCGAAGTCCGGCATCGTCTCCGCGATCATGCTCGGCCTCGGTCGTGCGCTCGGCGAGACGATGGCGATCGCGCTGGTGCTGTCGGTCTCGACGAACGTCACGTTCCAGATGCTGACGTCGCAGAACCCCTCGACGATCGCGGCGAACATCGCCCTGCAGTTCGCCGAGGCATCCGGCACGGCCCTGAACGCGCTCATCGCGTCGGGTCTGATCCTCTTCGTCATCACCCTGGTCATCAACATGCTCGCGCGGTACATCGTCCGCAGCCGAGTCAGCTGAGAGGTCGCACCCGATGTCCCTCGCGCTCCGTCAGACCGGCACCGCCGGCAACGTCTACGCCAACGGCAAGCTGCACGCCTCCGTCCCGTGGCTGCTGCTCGTCGGCAGCTGGGTCGCCCTCGTCCTGGTCTTCGCCCTGCTCAACGCGGGTGGCGCCGTCAAGGACTTCAACGTCGTCGCCGCGATCTTCCTCGGCACGGTCCTGTTCGACGTCCTCATCGTCGTCATCTCGCGCATCGTCGAGGGTGGCCGCAAGGCGGTCGACCGCCTGGTCACCTCGCTCGTCATCACGGCGTTCGTCATCGCGGTCCTGCCACTGGTGTCGCTGCTCTGGACGGTCATCGCCAAGGGCGTCGCCCGCTTCGACGCGAACTTCTTCTCGTACTCGATGCGCGGGGTCATCTCCGAGGGCGGCGGCGCGGTCCACGCCCTCATCGGCACGCTCGAGATCACGCTGTTCGCGGCGCTCATCTCGGTGCCGATCGGCCTGCTCACCTCGATCTACCTGGTCGAGTACGGGCGCGGCGCACTGGCGAAGGGCATCACGTTCTTCGTCGACGTCATGACGGGCATCCCGTCGATCGTCGCCGGTCTGTTCGCCTACGCGCTCTTCGCGCTGTTCCTCGGCCCGGGTGCCCGCTTCGGCCTGGTCGGCTCCGTCGCCCTGTCGGTGCTGATGATCCCGATCGTCGTGCGCTCCACCGAAGAGGTGCTGAAGATCGTCCCGATGGAACTCCGCGAGGCCTCCTACGCCCTCGGGGTGCCGAAGTACCTCACGATCCTCAAGGTCGTGCTCCCCACCAGCCTCGCCGGCATCACCACCGGCGTCATGCTCTCGATCGCCCGCGTCATCGGTGAGACCGCCCCGCTGCTCGTCACGGCCGGCTTCACCGCGAGCATGAACTACAACCTGTTCCGTGACCCGATGATGACCCTGCCGGTGTACGCGTACACGCAGTACTCGCAGCAGGGCGCCAACCCGGTGCCGTTCGTCGACCGGGCCTGGACCGCGGCCCTCGTGCTCATCCTGATCGTGATGCTGCTCAACTTGCTCGCCCGGTTCATCACCCGTCTCTTCGCCCCCAAGCTCAGCCGCTGACCCTCCGCCCCCGCGGAACCAGCGACACCACCCACCCAGAAGGATCAACGTGTCCAAGCGCATCGAGGTCGACGGCCTCAACGTCTACTACTCGAAGTTCAAGGCGGTCGAGGGTGTCGACATCACCATCGAGCCCCGCACCGTCACGGCCTTCATCGGCCCGTCGGGCTGCGGCAAGTCCACCTTCCTCCGCACCCTGAACCGCATGCACGAGGTCATCCCCGGCGCATGGGTCGAGGGCTCGGTCAAGATCGACGGCGACGACCTGTACGGCGCCGGCGTCGACCCCGTGCTCGTCCGTCGTCAGGTCGGCATGGTCTTCCAGCGTCCGAACCCGTTCCCCACGATGTCGATCCGCGACAACGTGCTGGCGGGCGTGAAGCTCAACAACAAGCGCGTCTCCCGCTCCGAGGCCGACGACATCGTCGAGCGCTCGCTGCAGGGTGCGAACCTGTGGAACGAGGTCAAGGACCGCCTCGACAAGCCCGGCATGGGCCTGTCCGGTGGGCAGCAGCAGCGTCTCTGCATCGCCCGCGCGATCGCGGTCGAGCCGGACGTGCTCCTGATGGACGAGCCCTGCTCGGCCCTCGACCCGATCTCGACCCTCGCCATCGAGGACCTGATCGAGGAGCTCAAGAAGGAGTTCACGATCGTGATCGTGACCCACAACATGCAGCAGGCGTCGCGCGTCAGCGACAAGACGGCGTTCTTCAACATCGCCGGCACCGGTGCCCCCGGCAAGCTCATCGAGTTCGACGACACCGCGACGATGTTCTCGAACCCGTCCGTGCAGGCCACCGAGGACTACGTCTCGGGCCGCTTCGGTTGATCTGCATCCGTCCGTCGCGCTGACGGACGGCCTGGAGGCCCGGTGCACGTCCGCCACGGACGCGCACCGGGCCTTCGTGGTTGCGCCGGAAAGCCGTGCGGACGCAGAACGACGAAGCCGCTGTCGTGGGACAGCGGCTTCGTCGTTCTGCGTCGGTGACGGTCCAGCAGGACCGCCCGAGGCCTCAGGCCGTGGTGGTGGGGACCGCCATGATCGGCGAGGTGGTCGGCTGCTCGGAACCGCCCTCGGGCTCGACCGTCATCCCGATCGTCGCGCCCTCGGACATCGCGCCCTTGAGCACGGCGGAGTGCACACCGTCAGCCGCACCGTCGACCAGGCCGGCCGACTTGATGGTGCCGCCCTGCTCCTCGGAGCCGATGTACCAGAGCTCGTACGTCTTGCCCTTCGGCGCCTGCTCGACACCGTCGAGGATCACCGCGGACTTGCCGAGGTCGTTCGACCACACGACCGTCGCCGAACCGCCGCCCGCGACCTTGGTGGTGGTGCGCTGGAAGTCCGACGCGGCGTAGATGCGGTCGAGACCGCTCGAGGCCTGGGTGGTGCCCGTGCCGGAGCCGTTCGGGTCGAAGATCGACCCGACGCCGAGTCCGCCGAAGAAGACCGCGGCGACGGCAGCTGCGGCCGTCAGCATGACCGCCGGACGCTGGAACCAGCGGCGGCGAGCCTCCGACGATGCCCGGCCACCGGCGGTGGGGCCGTCGGCGATCGAGGCGACGTGCCTGGCGGGCTCGGGACGGGCCTCCTGGACGGAGGTGGTCTCGGCAACCGGGGTCTGGTCGACCGTCGTGTCGGCGAGGGGCGCGGCCTGGGGGGTCGTCGCGATCCGGGCCAGCAGCGACGCCTTGAGCGACGCGGGGGGCTCGATCGGTGCGACGGCGTAGGCGAGCTGCAGCGCTGTCTCGCGCAGCGAGTCGTTCTCGGCCTGCAGCTCGGGGGACGTCCGGAGGGCGTCCTCGAGGAGCGCGCGCTCGTCGTCGGACAGCGCGTCGAGTGCGTGGGAACCCGTCATCAGTGCGGGGTCGTCGTGGCGTTCGGTCATGAGGTCACCCCCATCTCGTCTCGGAGTCGGATCATCCCGTCACGGAGACGGGTCTTGACGGTGCCGATGGGGACACCGAGGTGTTCGGCCATCTCGCTGTGCGAGTAGCCGCCGTAGTACGCGAGTTGCACGGCCTGCCGCTGGAACTCGGTGAGCTTCGCCAGCGCTCGACCGACGCGCTCGTGCTCGATGCGGATCTCGACGGACTCGGAGACCTGGTCGAAACCGGCCTCGAGGTCGCGGATGCCGATCTTGGTGTCGCGGTCGTGCGACGACTGCGAGGCACGGACCCGGTCGACCGCTCGGCGGTGGGCCATGGTGAGGACCCAGCTGGCGGCCGTCCCACGCTTCCGGTCGAAGCGGGTGGCCTGCTGCCAGACCTCCAGGAAGACCTCCTGCGTGACCTCTTCCGACTGCGCGCGGTCCCGGAGGAGGCGCGTGATCAGACCGAGGACCCGACCGGAGAGTGCGTCGTAGAGGTCCGCGAAGGCGGCTTGGTCACCGGCGGCGACCCGGGCGAGGAGGTCGTCCGGCGATGCCTGAGCTGGCTCTGACGAGCTCCAGCGTTCGGTGTCGCTATCCACGAGGGCAAGCATTGCAGGTTTCCCTCCTCTCGGTTGCTTTCGTTGACCAGGCGGGTAGCACGAAGCCTCCGCATGGGCGGTCGAGACGAGGGGCCGGCGTGACCCACAGGGAATTGACCGGCGGTGCCGGTCCGGGTCACACCGGGCCTCTCGCTTCGTGACGGGCATTCCGTCCGTCACGCTGATGATTCGGTGCGGTCCCCGCTGTGGATTGGATGGGGGTCGGGATTTCTCGACGGGATGGGCGCGGCGGGCCTGCACAGGGGTGCGCGCGGGCACGCCCGGGGCCGGTTCTGTCCACCATGAGTGAACAGGGTCGAGTGATCAGCCGACGTCTCGTAGACTTGGTCTCGCCGGGCCGCAGCAAGCCCCGGGCTCCAAAATTCGCCGCTTCGAGCGGCCTCGCGCCGAGAGGCGCTTCTGCGGCCCGGTCTTTTCATGCCCGGACGCCGTCGTGTCCGGGTTTTCTGCTGCGCGGCCCTTGGCCTGGCGCGTCATCGCGCTGCTGCGGTCCTGGCCTGGAGGCCCGGTGCGGGTCCGTCCCGCCGCTCGTTCAGTCCAGGCTGTCGCGGCGCCAGAGCGCCGCAGCCTCGGTCAGGTCGGCCGCCAGCTCCGTCAGGCGGAGCGCCCGCGTCGTGAGTTCGCTCGCGCGCTCGGACGCCACCAGATCGGACTCGTCCGCCACGGCGGTCGCGCCAGCGGCGGTCAGTCGGCAGAACGACGCCCCGCGGTCGAGCGCCACCGCGAGGTCGCCCGTGTACAGGCCGTGCAGGATGCGGTCGGCGAGCGTCAGGATCTCCGCCGGCCCCGTCGGTTCCTCGGCACCCGCGACCGCCTGGTCGATCGTGCCGATCTGCGCCGTGCCCCGCTCGAACAGGTACGCGATCTCCTCCGGGTTCTGCCGGATGACGATGCGCACCAGGTACACCCGCCAGAGCGCCCCCGGCAGGGTGTGTGCCCCGACCCGTGCCCACAGTTCCGCGATGGCGTCGATGCCGTGCACGTCGGTGTAGGTGACGAGCCGCTCGACCACGGCCGGGTCCGGGTCCTCGCGCACGCGGTGCAGCAGGGCGTTCGCGGTCTCGTGCGCGACACGGTTCACCAGCGCCGGGTCCTCACCGCCCTGGATGGCGGCGAACTCGGCGTCGGTGAAGTGGACGGGACGGTGGTGATCGCGAGGCACCGCAGCAGTGTAGGCGCGGCCGGTGACACGCCCGCGTCCCGTTCGCCCAGAACGCAACGGCTGCGCCACGCGTACCGTGTTGCGGCAGGGAGGCGCTCCTCCCTGCACGTGAAGGAGAGGATCTTCCATGAACGCCCTGCTCATCATCCTGGCTGTGATCGCAGTCATCCTGCTGTTCGTCGGCGGTTTCGCTGCGAGCCTCAAGTTCCTGCTCTACGTCGGCATCGTGCTGCTGATCATCGCGGTCATCGCGTGGCTGCTGCGGACGCTCACCGGACGCCGGGGCTGACCCGGTCAGACGGTTCCGTCCCGGAGGCCCTCACCCGCTAGCCTTGCGGGTGAGGGCCTCTAGCTCAGTTGGTAGAGCACCGGACTTTTAATCCGAGGGTCGTGGGTTCGAGCCCCACGGGGCCCACACCTTCCTGAACGCCGGCTTTTCATCCGAGGGTCGTGGGTTCGAGCCCCACGGGGCCCACACCGTGGTCAGGACCGCCTGCCTCCCAGTCTCGCTTCGCACTCTTGTCTAGAATGCGACGGATGGGCCGACGATCGCAGCGCGAGCGGCCGGGCACCCCCACCGGCCCGGCGACGATGCGCCGACGCCGCCGGAAGCTGGTGCCGGCACTCGCCCTCGGCGCGATGGCACTCGGGGTCTCCGGACTCCTGCTGATCCTGCCGAGCGTCTCGAGTGCCTGCCAGCCGGTGTCCTCGTCGACCTCGGCCTCGGCCGTCGCTGCCCCCGGCGTCTCGGCCGATCGCGTCGCCGCGGCGATCGAGCCCGGGTCACGCGTCCTGATCGTGGGTGACTCGTACACCTCAGGTCGGGGCTCGGCCAGCGGACTCCGCGGTTGGGCGCAGGACCTCAGCGAGGACCGTGGGTGGACGGCCAAGATCGACGGGTACCCGGGCACCGGCTACGTCGACACCGGTCGGACCGGTTCGTCGCACTACACGTACGGGCCACGCCTCGAGCGGCACGCTGCGTTCGACCCCCAGCTCGTGATCGTGCAGGGAAGCCAGAACGACTGGCTCGTCGACTCGGACACCCTCCGCGCCACGGTGGAGCGGACCCTCCGCACGGCGCAGCAGACCTGGCCGGATGCCGTCGTCGTCGCGCTCGGCCCGTCAGCACCGCTCCCGTGGGCGAACTCGACCGTCGGTGTCGCCGCATCGGTCTCCGCGGGTGCCGCCGCCGCCGGTGTCCCGTACATCGACGCCCTCGCCGGCAGGTGGTTCACGTCGAGCAACAGCCCGGGGTACTCCGCCGTCGACGGCGGCCACCCGAACGACGCCGGCTACCAGTACCTGGCGGACCGCGTCAGCGAGTCCCTCGACGCCCTCGGCGCACCCGTCGGCAGCGCTCGCTGCGTCTGAGGGACGCCGTCTGCTCCTGAACGGGGTACAACCCGTCCCCAGCGGGCTCATGGGAGATCCCCTGCCCACCACAGCCCGCCCTCAGCGGATTGTTGGGCTGCCGCCGATAGTGTCGTTCCCGGATCCGATCACCGGATCCTGCAGCACAGCACCACCACGAACGAACGGGGTACACCGTGATCGAGCCCATCGAAGCCACGCAGACCAGCACCACCGGTGACGCGCGCCGCATCGTCGAGCTCGCAGCAGCGACCAACACGACGATGAGCAACGAGCTCCTGCTCGACACGCTCCGCCGCAACGCCCAGGTCACGACCCGCCACATCCGCAAGGACTTCATCGAGGTCGCGACGGCCACCGCCGTGCTCGGGTACGTCTGCCGGCAGCGCAAGGACTTCATCGCGCTCCGTGGCGACGACCCGGCGTGGGCGCACGAGGTCGGCCGGTACGCGACCGAGTCCCTCGCGGTCGAGGCACTCCGGATGCGCCGCGGTTGACGCCCGGCGTCCGACACGAACGATGAAGGCCCCGCCGGACACCCGGCGGGGCCTTCGTCGTGTCAGCGGTGCGAGCTGACCGGAGTCCTCAGGACCAGACGCGGCGGATCCCCCACGAACCGGTCCAGGTCTCGTCCGGCTCGAGCCAGCGCAGGCCCTCGCCCGAGTTCAGGGCGTTCGCGGGCGCCGTCATCGGTTCGACCGCGACCGCCAGGCCCTTCCCGTCGCCCCGCGGGTACTCGCGCGAGGTGAAGACCTGCACGTAGGGGAACGAGGCGTCCTGCCAGAGCTCGACCCCGTCGCCCTCCGGCCCGTGCATCGTCGTGCGGCGGATCCCGTCGGCGTCGGGGGTGACGTCCTTGTAGGCGGTGTCGAGGTCCGAGTCCCCGGCACGTCGCCCCTGGCGCAGGTCGTACGGCGTGCCCTCGACCGGCACCGAACCGTTCGGGACCTTCTGCTCGTCGACGGTGAAGGCGGTCGCGGCGTCGAGCGTGACGACCAGGTCGTCGGCGGGGGTGTCACCCGCACGCAGGTACGGGTGGGCGCCGACAGCGAAGGGTGCGCGGACGCCCGAGCGGTTCGTGACCTCGTGCGTGACACGGATGCCATCGTCGACGAGTTCGTGCAGCACGCGCGTCTCGAGGGTGAAGGGCCACCCGTGCTGCGGGTGGATCGTCGCTTCCTGCTGGATCGACGTCTCGGTCTGCGAGACCACCCGGTACGGGGCGAACCGGAGCAGTCCGTGCGACGCGTTGCCGTACTTCGGCTCCGAGACGTCGAGCTGCTGCCGCTTGCCGTCGAGCTCCCACACACCACCGGCGACGCGGTTCGGCCAGGGCGCCAGGACGATGCCGTTCGCCCCCGGCGGCTGCTCGGTCACGGGGAACGGCTCGGTGATGTCGAAGCCGGCGACGCGGAGTTCGCGGATGCCCGCGGCGACCTCGGTGACCACGGCTTCGACGACCCCGTCGGGTCCGGCGTGGTGGAGGCGGTACTGGCCACCCGTGGGTGCTGCGGTCATGGGGTGTTCTTCCTTCCGGCTGGTTCGGTGTGCTGCTCGCCGTCGGCGACGATCACCTGGGCCCCGGCCGCCCGGATCGTGGCGACCGCGGCGGCGTCGGCCTCGGCGGTGACGACGACGTCGATGTCCTCGAGCGCGCGGACGACCCCGATGTGGGCCCGGCCGAACTTCGACCCGTCCGCGACCACGACCGTACGCCGGGCCGTCGCCGCGAGCATCCGCTTGGCCTCGGTCTCGGGCAGGTTCACGTTCGTCAGGCCGTGGTCGACGTCGAGTCCGGTCCCGCCGAGGAACACGAGGTCCGCGGCGATCATCGGCAGGACCGCGCCGTTGAAGGGGGCGACGAGCGAGTGCTGCAGGGGCCGGAGGGTGCCGCCGGTGACGATCACGGTGAAGCGCGGGACAGCACGCTCGAGCGCGAGCGCCGTGGTGAGGGAGTTCGTGACGACCGTGACGCCGGTGAGCTCGGTGCGCGCCACGAGGGCCTCGGCGACGGCGGCCGGCGTGGTGCCGACGTCGAGGACGACGCACTCCCCCGGGCGGACCAGCGCAGCGGCCGCACGGCCGATGGCGGCCTTGGCCACCTGGTGCTCGACGGCGGTCTCCTCGAAGGGGCGCTCGGTGGACCCGGCCCCGAGGCGGACCGCGCCTCCGTGCACCCGCCGGATCCGGGCCTCCTGGTCGAGGACGGCGAGGTCCTGGCGGACCGTCACCTCGCTGGTGCCGAGGGACGCGGCCAACGCGGCCGTCCGGACCATGCCGGGGGCGCCGTCGACGATCGCGACGATGCGGTCCTGCCGGAGGGGCGCGGGCAGCGCGCCGGCGAGGAAGGAGAGGTCGGCGTCCGTCATGTGCACAGTTTCGCTTGCTTCCGATGTCTTTCGCAACGCTTCGGATCGGCGCTAGGCTGTTCCGGTGATCACCAAGCGCGTGACGAAGCTCGCGGACGGCCGCGACCTCTTCTACTTCGACGACGCCGACTCGACGCTGCCCGCAGAGCGCAGCATCGACGAGCGCGTGCTCGATCCGCGGCCCGAGACGGCGCGGATGCGGCAGGACGTCCTGACGGGCGAGTGGGTGTCGATCGCGGCGTCCCGGCAGAACCGGGTGTTCCTGCCGCCGGCCGACCAGGACCCGCTCGCGCCCCAGAGCCCGGCCAACCCGTCCGAGATCCCGAGCCGCTACGACGTCGCCGTGTTCGAGAACCGCTCGCCGTCGTTCGGACCGCTGCTCGAAGCCGACGACGCTCCCGAGTCGCTCGAGTCCCTGAGCGACGTCGGCCTGAACCGCCAGCTCCGCTCGGTCGGCCGGTGCGAGGTCGTGTGCTTCTCGCCCGAGACCTCCGGGTCCTTCGCCTCCATCTCCGAGTCGCGTGCCCGCACCGTCGTCGAAGCCTGGGCCGATCGCACCGCCGCACTCTCCGCGATGCCGGGCATCCAGCAGGTGTTCCCCTTCGAGAACCGGGGCGAGGCGATCGGCGTCACGCTGCACCACCCGCACGGGCAGATCTACTCGTACCCGTACATCACGCCGCGCACCCAGCGCCTGCTCGCGAGCATCGAACGGTTCGGTCCGGACCTGTTCGAGCAGCACCTCGCGAACGAGCGGGGTTCCGAGCGGGTCGTCCTCGCTGGCGAGCACTTCACCGCCTTCGTCCCGTTCGCCGCGCGCTGGCCCATCGAGATCCACATGCTGCCGCACCGCCACGTCCCCGACTTCGCCGGACTGACCGACGCCGAGAAGGACGAGCTGGCGCACATGCACCTCCGGCTCACCCGCGGGCTGGACGCGCTCTACGGCGATCCGACGCCGTACATCGCCGCGTGGCACCAGGCGCCGGTGCACACCGCCCGCGACACCGTGCGGCTGATGCTGCAGATCACCTCGCCGCGACGTGCGGCGGACAAGTTGAAGTTCCTGGCCGGCAGCGAAGCCGCCATGGGCGCCTGGATCGGGGACCTCGTGCCCGAGAAGGCGGCCGAGTTCATCCGACAGGGAGTCGAGCGCGCATGACGTTCCAGCAGGTCTACGGGTACGAGCCGACGGTGCGGTACTCCGCGCCGGGTCGCGTCAACCTGATCGGTGAGCACACCGACTACAACGACGGCTACGTGCTGCCCTTCGCGATCGACCGTCGCACCACCGCCTCCATCGCGCAGCGCGACGACCGGACGATCCGCGTCGCCTCCGCCTTCGACGCCACGAGCGAGCCGGTGGCGCTGTCCCTCGACGACCTGTCGCCCGAGGCGATGGGCGGCTGGTCGGCGTACGTCTTCGGCATCGCCTGGGCCCTGCGCGAGCAGGCCGGTGCCGATCTGGACGACAAGACCGGGTTCGACGTCTTCATCGAGTCCGACGTGCCGGTCGGTGCGGGCCTGTCGTCCAGTGCGGCGATCGAGTGCGGTGTCGCGCTGGCCTTCAACGACCTGTGGGAACTCGGCCTCGACCGGAAGACCCTGGCGCGCGTCGGGCAGTACTCGGAGAACCACGCCGTCGGTGCCCCCACCGGGATCATGGACCAGTCCGCCTCGCTGCTCGGCGAGCAGGACGCCGTCGTGTTCCTCGACTGCCGCACGCTCGACACCGCCGTCGTCGACCTGGCGCTCGAGGCGAACGGGCTCGAGGTCCTGGTGATCGACACCCGCGTCGAGCACGCCCACGCAACCGGTGGCTACGCGGCTCGTCGGGCCTCGTGCGAGAAGGGTGCCCAGGTGCTCGGCGTCGAGGCACTGCGTGACGTCAGCGTCGAGGACCTGCCTCGTGCGCAGGAGCTCCTGGACGACGAGACCTTCCGCCGGGTCCGGCACATCGTGACCGAGGACCAGCGCGTCCTCGACACCGTCCGCACACTGCGCGAACAGGGCCCCCGGGCGATCGGTTCCCTGCTCGTCGCGTCGCACGAGTCGATGCGCGACGACTTCGAGATCTCCGTGCCGGAGCTCGACCTGGCCGTCGCGACCGCCGTCGAGCACGGTGCCGTCGGTGCGCGCATGACCGGTGGTGGGTTCGGCGGTGCGGCGATCGCGCTGGTCGACCAGGAGTCACGCGGGGCGATCACCGCTGCCGTCACCGCCGCCTTCGCCGACGCCGGGTTCCGCGAGCCGAACGTGTTCACGGTGCACGCCGCGCAGGGCGCCCGGCGCGACTGACGGGTGCGGCGCGCGCGTGCGCGCTCAGCCGCTCGCGCGCTCGACGTTTCGCGCTCAGCGACAGTTCACGCGGCGATCAGCCCGTGGACTGTCACTCGGCGGGAAAGAACGGCAGCACCCCGCCGCGCCCCCGCCGACTCAGCCGAGGTAGTCCGCGTACCGGACGTACTCCACCACGTTTCCGAGCACGAACGGGTGCGTCCGACCGTGCTCCACGGCCCACTCCACCCACGCGGTCTGCGCCGGCATGAGCAACCACACCAGGGCGGTGGTCCCGAGCACGGCGGCCAGGGTCAGGCCCATCACGGTGTGCTCGTCGAACCGGGCTGCACCTCGGCGGGCGATCGCGACGACGAACCCGGCGACCGCGAACCCCACCGTCGCGAGCGTCCACCCGAACCAGGGGCCCGACGTGAACGTGTACTCCTGGCCGGCGTGCACGAAGGTCGTCGCCCAGGTCGACCCGGGAGCCTGGAACAGCACGCAGATCGCAACGATGACGATCAGCCACCGGGCGTCCTTGGTCAGTTGCGACGGCTCGGGCCGGGCTCGCATCACCGGCGTCGTCTGCAGACGTTCATCCCCCATGCCGCGACCGTAGCACCGGCGGAGTGCACTTCGTGAGCAGCAATGGTCGGGTGCGATGACGCCACCCGACCATTGCTGCACACCATCGGCACGCGAGCCACGCGACCGCGCGCTACGACAGCTGGCGCTCGGCGGCCTCGACGACGTTCTTCATGAGCATCGCGCGGGTCATCGGCCCGACGCCACCGGGGGTCGGCGACAGGAAGCCCGCGACCGACGCGACCGCGGGGTCGACGTCGCCGTGCAGCTTCGCCTTGCCGGTCTCCTCGTTGACCACGCGGGTGATCCCCACGTCGATGACGGCGGCACCGGGCTGGACCCAGTCCGGCTTGACGAGCCCGGCGACCCCGGCCGCGGCGACGATGATGTCGGCGCGACGGCACTCCGCGGCGACGTCGGCCGTCAGCGAGTGCGTCAGGGTCGCGGTCGCCTCGAGCCGCGTGAGCAGCAGGCCGAGCGGCCGTCCGACGGTCAGCCCCTGCCCGATGATCGTGACGTGTGCACCGCGGATCGGGATCTCGTACGCGTCGAGCATCGCGACGATGCCCCGCGGGGTGCACGGCAGCGGTGCGTCGATCGTGCCGGCACCACCGGGCACGGCGAGCACCAGCTCGCCGAGGTTCGTCGGGTGCAGGCCGTCGGCGTCCTTCGACGGGTCCATGAGCTCGAGCATCGGCGTCGGGTCGATGCCCTGCGGCAGCGGGAGCTGCACGATGAACGCGGTGACCCGGGGGTCGTCGTTCATCTGCAGGATCGCGGCCCGGATGTCGGCAGCGGACGCCGTCTCGGGCAGGTCGATGCGGTGCGAGTCGAGCCCGATCGACGCCGAGTCGCGGTGCTTGCCCGCGACGTAGGACATCGAGCCGGGGTTCGAGCCGACCATGATCGTGCCGAGGCCCGGACGGATGCCGTACTCGTGCAGGCGGTCGATCCGGCCCCGGAGTTCGTCGAGCGTCCGGGCGGCGAGGGCCGTGCCGTCGATGCGGACGGCACTCCCTTCACCGGCCCAGAGCTCGCGCGGGAGCGCCGCGCTGACCGAACCGCTCACGCGTAGAGCGGGAACGCGTCGGTCAGGACCTTCACGCGGGCCGAGAGCGCTGCGACGTCCGGGTTCGGCATGAGGGTCAGCGCGATGATGTCGGCCACCTCGGTGAACTCGGCGTCGCCGAAGCCGCGGGTCGCCAGCGCCGAGGTGCCGATGCGGACACCCGAGGTGACCATCGGCGGGCGCGGGTCGAACGGCACGGAGTTGCGGTTCACGGTGATGCCGACCTCGTGCAGCAGGTCTTCGGCCTGCTTGCCGTCGACCTCGGACGCGCGCAGGTCGACGAGCACCAGGTGCACGTCGGTGCCGCCGGTGAGCACGTCGATGCCCGCGGCCTTGGCGTCGTCAGCGGTCAGGCGGGCGGCGAGGGCCTGGGCGCCGCGGATGGTGCGCTCCTGACGGTCCTTGAACTCCGGTGTGCCGGCGAGCAGGAACGCGGTGGCCTTCGCGGCGATCACGTGCATGAGCGGGCCGCCCTGCTGGCCCGGGAAGACCGCGGAGTTCAACTTCTTGAACAGGGTCTCGTCGTTCGACAGGATGATGCCCGAGCGGGGGCCGCCGAGGGTCTTGTGGACCGTCGACGAGACGACGTGGGCGTGCGGGACCGGGGACGGGTGCAGCCCGGCGGCGACGAGGCCGGCGAAGTGCGCCATGTCGACCCAGAGCTTCGCGCCGACCTCGTCCGCGATCTCGCGGAACTTCGCGAAGTCGAGCTGGCGCGGGTAGGCGGACCACCCGGCGATCAGGACCTTCGGCTGGTGCTCGATGGCCTTCGCGCGGATGTCGTCGTAGTCGACCTCGAACGTCTCGGGGTCGACGCCGTACGCCACGGCGTTGTAGATGCGGCCCGAGAAGTTGAGCTTCATGCCGTGGGTCAGGTGACCGCCGTGGGCGAGCTCGAGGCCGAGGATCGTGTCGCCGGCCGAGGCGATGGCGTGCAGGACGGCCGCGTTCGCCGTGGCACCGGAGTGCGGCTGCACGTTCGCGTACTCGGCACCGAAGAGCGCCTTGGCACGGTCGATGGCGAGCTGCTCGGCGACGTCGACGTACTCGCAGCCGCCGTAGTAGCGCTTGCCCGGGTAGCCCTCGGCGTACTTGTTGGTGAGCACGGAGCCCTGCGACTCGAGCACGGCGCGCGGCACGAAGTTCTCGGACGCGATCATCTCGAGGGTGTCCCGCTGGCGGCCGAGCTCCTGCTGCAGGACGGCGGCGATCTCGGGGTCGACCTCGGTGAGCGGGGCGTTGAACGCGGCGCGGGCGGCGGCCTGCTCGGCCACCTCGGCCGAGTCGGAGACGAACGGGGGCAGATCGGCAATGGACACGGGACTCCTACGGTGTGCGGACGACCAGCTGGTCGCACTCGGACGGTCGGTCGGTGCAGCCCAGGCGTACGGCCGCGCACCGTGTCTTTGTCGCTCCCCGATGGTGACCCATCCAACGCCAGTCGCGACCTGACGATCGTACCGAGCCACCGCACCCTGTGTCACCCTGGATGCATGACGCTGCTCTCGCCCGACGTGGACGAACGGACCACCACGGACGAACGGACCAGTGCGCGGGCGGACACCCCGTGGGTCACGGTGGTGTGGGACGACCCGGTGAACCTGATGTCGTACGTCACCTACGTCTTCCAGCGGCACTTCGGGTTCTCGCGCGAGCAGGCCGAGCGGCTCATGCACCAGGTCAACGACGACGGTCGGGCGATCGTGGCGACGGGCCCGCGCGAGTCGATGGAGGCCCACGTGCAGTCCATGCACGGCTACGGGCTGCAGGCGACCGTCGACAAGGCCCCCGAAGCGTGATCCCGTTCGTCCGCCGCGCCGACGGCGTCCACCTCGGCCTGTCCTCCGGCGAGCGCGACCTGCTCGCCTCGCTCACCGAGCAGCTGCGGCAGGTGCTCGGCGGCGACCTGTCCACGGACCCGATCAGCGAACGGATGTTCCCGGACGCCTACCCCGGTGACGACGAGGCGAGCGCGGAGTTCCGGAAGTACACGCAGTCCGACCTGCTCACGCAGAAGACGACGAACGCCTCGATCGTGCACGACTGGCTGACGGGCACCCGCAACGGTTCGCTCGACGCCGAGGACGAGCAGGCGTGGCTCCGCACCCTCACCGACCTGCGGCTGACGATCGCCGACCGGCTGGGCATCGAGGACGCCGACGACGAGGAGCGCTCGGTCGAGGCCGACGCGGGCGTCGGCCTGCGCGACGTCTACGACTGGCTCGGCTACGTGCAGGAACACCTGGTCGTCACGCTCACGTCGCGCTGACGGCCCACGGCCTGGAGGCTCGGATCACCTCCGGCGCGGCGGGTCACCCCAGCAGGTCGTCTCGGTGGGCTCGCGCCCAGTCGGCCAGGCTCCGGGGTGCGGTGCCGGTGACGCGCAGGACGTCGTCGCTCATCACGTCGACGCCGTCGAGGCCGCGGCGGACGACCCGGCCGAACTGCTGCCGGAGCCCCTCGGCCTGCCAGGCGGGCACCCCACTCAGGCGCAGCACGCCGGCGTAGACCCGGCTCGGCAGGTGCAGGGCGCGCACGGGTCGGCCGAGCCCGGTGGCGAGCGCGGCGGCGACACCCCGCGCGTCGAGCAGATCCGGCCCGGTGAGCACCGGTTCGGTGCCGTCGTGGCCGTCCTCCGTCAGCACCCGGGCGGCGGTCCGGGCGATGTCCTCGGTGTCGATCCAGCCGATCACCCCGCGGCCCGTGGTGTGCGGGAACCACCCCCGTCGGATCGCCGGGGCCGAGGGCTGCACGTTCGTCATGAACGACGAGGGGTGCAGGATCGTCCACGCCAGCCCGCTCTCGCGCACCAGCCGGTCGATGTGCCAGGCGGCGCTCGCCCACGACATCGGGGAGTGCTCGGCGGCGTCCCCGCCCGACAGCTGCACGATCCGGCCGACCCCTGCACGCTGCGCCGCACGGACCCCGGTGGTGCCCTGCTCGCGCTGCCGCTGGCTGACCGGCGTCACGAGGAAGAACCGGTCGACCCCCTCGAGCGCCGCGGTGAGCGCGTCCTCGTCGTCCAGGTCGGCCAGACGGCCGTCGATGCCCCGCGCCCGGAGCGCGTCGACCTGTTCGGGCCGTCGGACCACGGCACGCACCGTCACCCCGGCCGCCCGCAGCAGCTCCGCAGTCTTGCCCCCGACGTCCCCGGTCACGCCGGTGACCGCCACGATCTCGCCCATGTCTGCTCCTCGTCCCGCTGACCCGTTCTGGTATCAGTTTCCTGATACCAGAATGTACGCCGGTACGATCGCCCCGTGCCCCAGGAACTCCCAGCCCCGCGCGACGACGTCGACGGCATCGTGGCGTGGACGGTGATCCGGGCCGCACGGACGCTCTCCCGCCGGCTCGCGGCCGAGCTGGCGCCGCTCGGGTTGACACCCGTGGAGTTCGGGGCGCTCATCCAGCTCGCGGCGGCGGGCGAGCTCAGCCAGGCCGACCTGGCGCGAGCGGTCGGCGTCCGACCGCAGAGCATGACGACGCTCGTCGGAGTGCTCTCGACGCGGGGACTCGTGGAGCGGGGCGCCGCACCGGGCCGGGGACGGGCCTCCCGGATGCGGCTGACCGACCAGGGCGAGGCGCTGCTGGCACGCGCCCACCCGATCGTCCGGGCGAGCAACGCGTGGTTCGGCGACGGTGCGGAAGCGATCTCGGCGACCCTGCTCCCGCTGCTCGAGCCGGACGCGGGCGATGACGGTTCCGCCGTTCCCTGAGTGACATCAGAAGGCAAACTTGCAAGGTGGGCTGGTGACGGGCTAGCCTCCGGGGCGTGACCGACGCACCGGAGACCGACCCGACCGACCTGGCCGACGCCGTACTGACGATGCACGGACGACTGCGGCGGTCGTTGCTGGTCTCGAAGTCGGACGACGTCACGGCGTCGCAGACCGCCGCTCTCGGACGCCTGCTGCGGTACGGGCCGGCCACCATCGCCGACCTGGCCCGAGCCGAGGGTGTCCGACCGCAGTCGATGGGCGCGACCGTCCAGGCCCTGGTCGACCTCGGGCTGGCCGAGCGGCAGCCCGACCCGACGGACGGCCGGCGGTCGATCGTCAGCGCGACGGCGGCCGGTCGGGACGCCCGCCAGGCTGCCTGGGCCGCGCGGAACCGCGAACTCGCCGAGCGGCTCGCGACCCTGCCCGAGGCGGACCGCCGCGTCGTCGCGCGGGCGATGGACCTGCTCGGGCCGATCGTCGATCCCTGACCCGCGCACCCCTCGTCCCATCCTGCAACCGGAAGAAGCGTCCTCACGTCCACCACCACGACCCCCGACACGACCACGGGCAGCGGTTTCGGCCCGAAGCTCCTCATCCCGGTGCTCGTCGGGCCCCTGCTCAACCCGATCAACACCACGATGGTGTCGGTCGCCCTCACCCCGATCTCCCGCGACCTGGGCATCGGTGCGGCGCAGGCGATCTGGCTCGTCGCGGCCCTGTACCTGGCGAGTGCGATCGCGCAGCCCACGATGGGCAAGCTCGCCGACCGGTTCGGCCCGAAGAAGGTGTTCCTGACCGGGCTCGTCATCGTCGGGATCGCCGGGGTGGTGCCCGAGGTCCTGACCGGGTTCGGCGGCGCCGTGTTCGCCCGGGTGCTCATCGGCATCGGGACGTCGTCGGCGTACCCGGCGGCGCTCACCACACTCCGGCAGCACTCCGCCCGGATCGGCAAGCCGACGCCGCCGCTCGTGCTCGGGGCGCTGTCGATCACGTCGCTCGTGTCCGCCGCCGCCGGCCCGCCACTCGGTGGGGCGCTCATCGCCGCGTTCGGCTGGCACGCGATCTTCCTGGTGAACGTGCCGCTCGCGGTGTTCGGCATCGTCGTGGCGACGCTCTGGCTGCCGTCCGACCGGCTGCGCCCGCGCGACGACGCCGAGCTGCCGGTACTGCAGGCGCTCGACCCGCTCGGCATGGTGCTGATGACCGGGACCGTCTCGGCGCTGCTCGTCTTCCTGCTCGACCTGTCCGCCGGGCTGTGGTGGCTGCTCGCGGTGGCCGTCGTGCTGCTCGTCGCCCTGGTCGCGTGGGAGCTGCGGGCCGTGCGACCGTTCGTCGACGTGCGGCTGCTCGCCCGGAACGGCGCGTTGTCCCGCACGTACGGCCGCCTGTTCCTGACGTACCTGCTCGCCTACACGATGACCTACGGGTTCTCGCAGTGGGTGCAGGACGTCGCGGGCTACCCGAGCGACGTCGCCGGGTACATCCAGCTGCCGGCCGCGATCGTCGCCGGGGTGGCCTCGTTCGTGGTCGCACGCAAGACGGCGATCCGCGGGCCACTCGTCGCCGCCGCGCTGGTGCCGATCCTGGGCGGTGTGCTCCTGCTCTTCCTGCACACCGGGTCGCCCGTCGTCCTGCTCGCCCTGACCCCGGCGCTGTTCGGGGTGCCGCAGGCGCTGGCGTCGGTGTCGAACCAGGCGGCGCTGTACCGGCTCGTCCCCGCGGAGTACATCGGCACCGCGGCCGGGCTGTCCCGCACCGCGGTGTACATCGGGGCGATCGCAGCGTCCTCGCTCATCGGTGGCGTGTTCGGCCAGGCCCCGACGACGCCGGACCTGCACGTGTTGGCGTGGGTGATCCTCGGCGTCGCGGTGCTCCTGACGGTGCTGACGCTGGCCGACCGGCGCCTGCGGGACGCCGACGCCCGCGCCACCACCGCTGCGCCCGACGCTGACGCTTCGTGAGCAGGAATGGTCGAGTCGCCGCGGCGCACTCGACCGTTCCTGCTCACGAAGCACCTCCCCCGCGGCCGGTACCCTGATCCGGTGACCGACCCGACCCCCACGCACTGGACCCTGACGCTCGTCTGCGACGACCAGCCCGGGATCGTGCACGCCGTCTCCGGAGCGATCGTCGCCGCCCAGGGCAACATCACCGAGTCGCAGCAGTTCTCCAGCGCCGACACGAACACCTTCTTCATGCGCCTGCAGGTGATGGCGCCGGTGGACCGCGCCGCCTTCGAGGCCGCACTCGCCCCCGTCGCCGCCCGCTACGACGCCCGCGTGCAGCTCGACGTCGTCGGTCGTCCGCTGCGCACCCTCGTGCTCGTGTCGAAGGCGGGCCACTGCCTGAACGACCTGCTCTACCGGCAGCGCGGTGGACAGCTGCCGATCGAGGTCCCCCTCGTGCTGTCGAACCACGCGGACCTGTCCGAGCTCGCCGCGTTCTACTCCGTGCCGTTCGAGCACCGCCCGGTCACCGACGCCGAGTCGAAGGAGCAGATGGAGCGGCGTGTGCTGCAGGCGGTGGAGGAGCACGACATCGAGCTCGTCGTCCTCGCCCGCTACATGCAGATCCTGTCGCCCGAACTCTGCGCCGCACTCGAGGGGCGTGCCGTGAACATCCACCACTCGTTCCTGCCCGGCTTCAAGGGCGCGAACCCGTACCGGCAGGCGCATGCCCGCGGGGTGAAGCTCATCGGTGCGACCGCGCACTTCGTGACGAGCGACCTCGACGAGGGCCCGATCATCGAGCAGAACGTCGTCCGCGTCGACCACACCAAGGAACCGGCAGAGCTGGTGTCCATCGGGCAGGACGAAGAGTCCCGCACGCTCACCCAGGCGGTGCGCTGGATCGCGGAGGACCGCGTCCTGCTCGACGGCGCCCGCACCATCATCTTCAAGTAGGCAGCACCATGACCAACGCCCCGCAGTCCCCCGTCGACTGGGAATCGGTTCCCGACCCGGCCGCCGTCCGGCAGCCGCGACGGCGGTTCGAGGCCTGGATGGTCCTGCGGATCGCCGTGATGGTGTTCGGCTTGCTGTCCCTGGCCTTCTGGGGCTACTGGTCGTGGCAGCTCCCGCTCCCCGGCTACCTGTTCATGGTCGGGGCTCCGCTGTTCGCCGCGGTCGTCTGGTACTTCTTCCGGTCGCCGCGCTCCCCGATCGAGACCGACATCGTCGGCAAGACCATCGTCGAGGTCGCCCTGGTCGTCGCCGCAGGCGCGACCTGGATCTCCATCGGCCACCCGGTCGTCGGCATCGTCTTCATCGTGATCGCCGCCCTGAGCGGCGTGATCGCGTTCCGCAAGGAGACCGCATGAGCACCACGGGCCTCCAGACCGGCCAGGAGGCCCAGCGCACGCTGGTCCGCGCGGCCCGCGTCGTCGACGCGGCCGGCACCACGGCCGACGGCTGGGTCCTGGTCGTCGGCGACACGATCCACGCGACCGGCTCCGGCCCCGAGGCCCCCGCGGCCGACCGGGTCGTCGACCTGGGCGACGCGGTCCTGACGCCCGGCTTCGTGGACCTGCACGGGCACGGCGGGGCGACCGAGGCGTACGAGGACGACTCGTTCGACCGTTCGCTCGCGATGCACCGTTCGCACGGCACGACCCGCTCCGTCCTGTCGCTCGTCGCGAACCCGGTCCCCGCGCTCGCGGCGTCGCTGGCCCACGTCCGCGCCGTGATGGCGACCGACCCGCTCGTGCTCGGTGTGCACCTGGAGGGACCGTTCCTGTCCCCGCACAACAAGGGCGCCCACAACGAGTCGTTCCTGATCGACCCGACCCCCGCCGCGGTCGACGCACTGCTCGAAGCGGGCGAGGGTGTCATCCGCCAGGTCACGATCGCGCCCGAGCTGCCCGGTGCCCTCGACGCCGTCGGTCGGTTCGTCGACGCCGGCGTCACGGTCGCCGTCGGCCACACGGTCGGCACGTACGACCAGGCCCGTGCCGCCTTCGACGCCGGGTCGACGATCCTGACCCACGCCTGCAACGCGATGCCCGGGCTGCACCACCGCGCGCCGGGCCCGATCGGCGCCGCCGTGTCGGACGACCGCGTGACGCTCGAGCTCATCCTGGACGCCGTGCACGTGCACCCGGTCGTGGCGGAGACGCTCTTCCGGGCGACGCCGGGTCGTGTGGCGCTGATCACCGATGCGATGGGTGCCGCCGGCGCTGCGGACGGCTCGTACCGGCTCGGGTCGCTCGACGTCACGGTGACCGACGGCGTCGCACACGTGGCGGGGACCGAGACCATCGCGGGGTCGACGCTGACGCAGGACGTGGCGCTCCGCAACGCGGTCTCGCTGGCCGGGCGGACCCTGCCCGAGGCCGTGGCGGCGCTGACGAGCGTGCCGGCCCGCGCGCTGGGGTTCGGCGACCGCCTGGGTCGGCTGGCGCCGGGGTTCGCCGCCGACCTGGTGGCGCTGTCACCGTCGCTCGAGGTGCAGCGCGTCTGGGGCGGCGGGCGCGAGCTGCGCTGAAGCCCGCACGGCGCAGACGGCTCGCTCGGGCACGTCACGGCAGGTCGGTCGGGCGGGGGTTGAGGGGCTCACCGAACCGTGGGGCCCGGCCCGGGACGCAGTGGCCGTAGATGGACACGTCCGCATGGGACTCGTACGCCTGGAACAGGACGGCGAAACCGTCCCCTGCCGTCCCACCGAGGTAGCCGTTCGGGTAGCTGACGACGGTGCGCTCGGGCGTCAGCGTTTCGTCGTGCTGCACGCGGGCTCCGTCGTACCCGATCGCAGCGAGCGCCTTCGTGACGCGCTGGGCGACCTGGTCGGGCGTGCCCGGGAGCGGGAGCCTGCGTGCGGCCGAGTACGAGTACTGGGCGGCTTCCTGGTCGCCGGTGCCGCAGATGAACCACGCGGGTTCGTCGTCGCCCCAACCGTCCTGCCCGACGGCCGAGCGCACGGCATCGAAGATGTCCAGGACGTCCTGGTGCGACTGTTCGACGTTCATGGACGTGTCCTTCTGCATCGGGGAGTCCGGGGTGGGGCCGGTGCACCCGGTCAGGAGTGCGGCGACCAGCAGGGTCCCGGCGAGTGCGGCGCGCCGCGGTTCAGAGCGTCGGATCACCGGTGCCCCCGGTCTGCCAGCCGTACATGAGCCAGTCGTCCTTGGTCTGCTGCCGCATCCGGTCGAAGGGGCAGCCTCGCTCCGGGATCTCGTCTCCGAGTCCCATCGCCGCTCGTGCAGCGTTGTGCTGGGCGGTGGTCCCGTTGTCGAAGTAGGAGTACCGGCCGTCGTCGTCATCGCCGTCGAACGGCCCGTGGCGGGTGACGCCGTGCAGGGTGTCCGACCCACGACCCTCGGTCTCGGAGCTGAACGCGTGCGCGTCCCACGCGGACTCGGTCGGGTCACGCCGACCGGACAGGTTCTGCCCGGTGACGGCCCAGCCGTCCTTCGCGCCCTGGCTGGCGAAGACCTGCCCCTCGGGCACGTGCAGCGCGGACGCGTTCGGTACGTCGTCCGTCACGCCGGCCGAGCCGAGCAGCACCACGTGGTCGGCGTGCGTCTTCGTCAGGGCGATCGTCGCCACGGTCGTGCCGTAGGAGTGCCCCATGACGGTCAGGTCGGCGTCCCGCCCGGCGGCCGCTCGTGCCGCGTGGAACCCGTCGAGGTCGGCGACGAGTCGCTCGGCGCCCGCTCGCGCTCGGTCGTCCGCCAGGACGGTCCGGAAGGACGGGTCGTCGGCCATCGGCGGGTGGTAGCCGATCCAGGACAGGACGGCCACGTCGCCCGCGCGGGCACCGGACACCCGAACCTGCGCAGCACGCATGCCGATGGCGATCGCTCCGTAGTCCTGCACTGTGCCGTCCTGGTACGTCGCGGTGTTCATGCCCGGCACGATGACGCTGACGTGCGTGGCACGGTCGAGGTCACCCGCGACGATCTGCGCGAGCGGTGGACGGTCGTCGACGAGTGCCACCAGCGAGACCGGTGTCGTGGTGAGGGTGTCCTGGATGTTCCGGTAGGCGTCGCGCTGCCGTTCCCAGACGAGCAGCTGCTCGCGCGCCACGGCCGCATCGGCCGGGTTCCGGGCCGCGTCGTGCCGCCCTCGCCAGTGGCGGACCTGCTTCCGGGCGTGTGCGAGCCGATCAGCCAACACCGTCGTGTTCGCCCGTGCCCGCGCCCAGGAGGCGACACCGTTCAGGTTGCCGATGACCGCCGGTATCGCCGCGACGAACGCCCGCTGGACCGCGGACGGCACACCGTCGACGCCCGACATCGCCTGCCACCACCCGGCCACCTGCGCAGGGTCGAGTCCGGCGAGCCGCTTGGCGACCCGTGCGTCGTCACCGAGCGCGGCGACGGTCTCCGGGTCGAGGGTGCCGAGCCAGGTGAGGAACTGCCCGTCGCTCATCGCGGACACGACCGTGGCGGAGACCAGCTTGCCGAGCACCGACCGGTCCTCGAGCGCGGAGGCCGCCGCTCGGTCGGCTGCGGCTCGGCGGGCGACGAGCTCGTCCCACTGCGCCGTCAACCGAGCGTCCAGCGCTGCCAACCACTCGCCGCTGCACTCCAGCTGCTGCAGGAGCGCACGGTCCGACTCGACCGCATCCGGTCCGGACGCCACCACGGTGGCATCGCGGATCGCCCGCTCGTTGGCCGCGATGTCGTCCGCGGTGTTCCGCCGGGTCGTCTGCAGGCTCGCGGCGTCGTCCTGGATCTCCCGCACCTGGCGCGCGTAGGTGGCGAGTGCGGCCGACGCCGCGTCCAGCCGCGCCGCGACGCGATGGGCACTCGCCGGCATCGCCGCCGCCGTCAGGAGGAACCGCTGTTGCGCCCGCCCCGCCCAGCCGGACGCCGCGTGCTCCGCGGCGACGAGCACGTGCCGGGCACCGTCACGGACCGCGTCCGAGTGGTCGTCGTGCCGACGGGCGATCCGCTGGATGCCGTCCGGGTCGCCCGAGACGGGGTCCGCGCTCACCGGACCCGCCGGGCGAGGTCGGCATCCGCACGCAGGACCGCTTCGGCGGCGGCGGTCACGTACTCGCGCAGCGTGTCCGCGTCGTCACCGAGGGAACGGATCATCGCGTCGTGCGCTCTGGCCGACGCGACGAACGCGGACTCGACCGCCCCCGAGCCGAACGCACCGCCGTCCGAGCCGGACAACGGGCGCTCAGAGCGGAGGTCGGTGACCGCCTGCCCCACCGCTCGCGCGACCGCCTGCATGGTCGGCAGGTCGACCGTCAGATCCCCCATGGTGCCCCCTCGTGTTCCCCGAGGAGGTCAACATATCACCGCTGAAGTACGGTGTGTCAAGCGGTGTTCAGCGGTCGATCGGGCGCCCCCGCTCCCCGCTCGCCCAGCCCGTGTCCGCCGTGTCCCCGACCCGCAGGGACAACGTGCCGCCCCGCGTCACGAAGGACGCCGGCACCCAGGACCGCTCGTGCGTCCACCCGTTCAACCGGGCGCCGTGCACGTACGGCTCGGTCCCCGAGGACCGGATGACGATCCGCTCGCCGCTCGACCGCCGGATGTCGACCGTGCTGAACGTCGGGCTGCCGATGAGCATCTCCGCTCGCCCGGGCGTCTGCGGGAACAGGCCGATCGAGGCGAAGACGTACCAGGCGCTCATGGTGCCGAGGTCGTCGTTGCCCGGCAGGCCGCCTGGGCCGGTCGAGTAGGCGTCGTCCACGACCTGCCGCACGGTCTCCTGCGTCTTCCAGGGCTTGCCGAGCGCGTTGTACATCCACGGCGTGTGGATGTCGGGCTCGTTCGTCGGGTCGAACTTCGTGGCGTCGCCACCGGTCACCGCGAACGCACCGGTGCTGTCGTGGAAGAAGTCGTCGAGCCGAGCGGTCGCGGCGTCGTCACCGCCGAGCGCGCTCGACAGCCCCTGCACGTCCTGCGGCACGAGCCAGGTGTACTGCGCGCTGGTGCCCTGCGCGAACCCGGTGCCGGTCGAGGGCGACCAGTCGGGCGTCCACGAGCCGTCCGCCTGCCGCGCGGCCTGGTAGCCGACGGCGGCGTTGAAGGTGTTCTTCCAGTAGGTCCCCCGCTCCGCGAACATCCGGGCGTCCGACCGCAGCCCGAGGGAACCCGCCCAGTACCCGAGCGCGCTGTCGGAGATCGAGTCCTCGAGGGTCTCGGCCGCACCACCCCAGCAGGAGCAGTCGTCGTTCGCCGCGTACTGGCGCTCCAGGTACTCGTCGAGTGCGGGCCGCTGCGCCAGGCACTGCCCCGGGCACCCGATGTCGCTCTCGGCGTCCGCGTTCTCGACCGTCGCCTGGTGCTTGAGCGAGGCGTAGGCGGCCCGGACGTCGAAGTTCCGGACGCCCATGGCGTACCAGGTGGCGAGCGTCGCGGCCGAGGGGTCGCCGGTCATCACGTGCGTCGGCGCTCCGAGGTGCAGCCACCGGTCCCACACGCCGCCGTTCTGCTCGGCGAACCGCAGCATCGACTGCGCCATGTCCCCGGCGACGTCCGGCCGCAGCAGGGCCAGCAGCTGGATCTGCGCCCGGTACTGGTCCCACCCGGAGTACGTGCCGTAGACGGCCCGGTGTCCGCGGTCCATCCGGTGCACCCGCAGGTCGGGCCCGAGGTAGCGCCCGTCGCGGTCGTTCAGCGTGTTCGGCTGCATGAGTGCGTGGTAGACCGACGTGTACAGCTGGGTGGTCCGGTCCGCCGTGCCGCCACCGACGCGCAGGCGCGACAGTTCACGGTTCCAGGAGGCCCGTGTGCCGGCCGCCACGCTGGCGACGGTCGAGCGCTTGGTCACCTCACCGTCACGGTTCGCGACCGCCCCGGCCGCGCTCACGTACGAGACGCCGATCTTCGCCTGCACCGTCGCTCCGCGACGCGCATCGAACCCGACCCACGCGCCGGAGCCGCGTCCGGCGCGGTCGGCGCCGGTCAGGTAGCCCTCCCCACCGGAGGAGGACGTGCCTCCAGGCTGGACCGTGCCGTCCTTCCAGGTGCCGGTGCTCGCGAACGCCGTGTCGAAGGTCGCGGTGAAGTAGAGGCGGTAGTAGCTGCGGCGGTCCGGGTTGGTGGCGCCGCCGCCGTTCGCGCGGCGGCTGCAGAAGCCGCCGGTCAGGACGCTGCCGCTGACCGTGCGGGTGCGGGGGTCGACGCGGGTGATCGCGGCCTCGCTGCCGTTGATCGAGTTCGACGTGCGGAAGAGCAGGTTCGCGTCCTTGCCGGCCGGGAACGTGAACGCACCGACGCCAGCGCGGGTGGTCACGGCCAGGTCGGTGCGGACGCCGTTGTCGAGCGTGACGCCGTAGCGGCCGGGGCTCGCGGACTCCTGGTCGTGGGAGTACCCGGCGGCGTAGACGGCGTCCTTCGAGTCGGCTGACGGCGAGGTCGTGACCGGGGTCGTGACCGGCATGATCGGCACGTCTCCCGCGGCACCCGGCGCACACCCGGCACCGTTCAGGTGCGTCAGGCTGAAGCCGCGCAGCCGGTTCACGTCGTACGAGTAGCCGTTCGCGACCGGGGTCGACGTCTGGTCGCCCGCGGTACCCGTGGGACTCCACTGCATCATCCCGAACGGCGCCGTGGCACCCGGCCAGGTGTTGCCGTTGTTGCTCGTGCCGATGAAGGGGTCGACGTACCGCGCGGGATCGCTGACGGTCCGTCCGGCCTGCGTCGACGGCGAGGCCACGGCCGGCGCGGCGACGATCGCCGTGCCCAGCAGTGCGGCGATCGTGGCCACCGCGGCGAGCGGGAGCGGACGGACGAGCGGGCGACGGTGCACGCGAGATCGGTTCACGTCCGTGACGCTAGCCCCCTCGGACGGGGGATGCCGCCCGCGTCACCGAGCGCTCTCCCGCTGTTCACGTCGGGTTCGGCGACGGGCCCGGCCCCGCCCGGCGCCCGACCCTCGCGCCCCGCGTGCCTCGCTGTCAGGATGGGCGCATGAGCGTCATGGTGTCCGTCTTCGATGCGTACCGGTCCCGCACGAGCGAGAAGTACACGGCCTACCCGCCGGACGTGCTCCCCATGTTCGTCGCCGAGATGGACAGCATGCTCGCCGAACCGATCCGCGACGCCCTGGTCACGGCGGTGACGAACGGCGACACCGGGTACGTCGGGCACGGACGGGCCCTGCCCGAGGCGTTCGCCGACTTCGCCGAGAGCCGGTGGGCATGGCGGGTCGACCCCGACCTGGTCCGCACCACCACGGACGTGTCGGTCGCGGCGGTCGAGGTGCTGCGCCGGGTCATCGAGCCGGGCGACCAGGTCGTCATCATGCCGCCCGTGTACCCGCCGTTCTGGGAGTACGTGTCCGAGGCCGGCGGCACCGTCACCGAGGTCCCGCTGCTCGCCCCCGCAGGCCCGGCCGACCCCTTCGACACCACGGCCGGCTGGCGGATGGACCTGGACGGCATCGCACAGGCGTTCGCCGACGGAGCCCGCACGGTGCTGCTCTGCAACCCGCACAACCCCCTCGGCCTGGTGCACGACCGCGAGTCGCTCGTCGCACTCGCGAAACTGGCCGCCGAGTGGGACGCCGTCGTGGTGTCCGACGAGATCCACGCGCCGCTCGTGCACGCCGACGCGGTGTTCACGCCGTTCCTGGAGTCCTGCCCCGAGGCCGCGTCGCTCGGTGTCGCCCTGACGAGTGCGAGCAAGGCCTGGAACCTGGCCGGCACGAAGTGCGCGATGATGGTCGGCGCCTCGGAGCGGGCCCGCGCCTGGTTCGACGGACTGCCGACCGAGGTCGTCGAGCGCACCGGCATCCTCGGCTACACAGCGAGCGTGGCGGCCTTCAGCGAGGGTGGGCCGTGGCTGGCGTCACTGCTCACTGAGCTCGCGGCGAACCGGCGCACCCTGGCCGAGCGGATCGGCGACGTCCTGCCCGGCGCCGAGTACCGGCAGCCGCAGGCGTCGTACCTGGCGTGGCTCGACCTGCGGACGCTGCCGTGGGGCGACGACCCCGCAGCGGAGCTCGTCGACCGGGCGAAGGTGGCGCTCGGCTCCGGCCCGGCCTTCGGACGGCAGGGCCGGGGCTTCGCGCGGCTGAACTTCGGCTGCTCGGCGGAGACCCTCGACGAGGGACTCAGCCGCCTCGCCGCAGCTGCCAGGGCCTGAACCCGAGCCAACCGCCTACTCGAACCGCTGCCAGGCCGGCTTGTTCGCGTACGTGTAGCGGTAGTAGTCGGCGAGCTGCAGCCCGGCGGCGGCTTCCTCGTCGACGACGACGGTCGCGTGCTCGTGCAGCTGCAGGGCCGAACCGGGCACGAAGGAGCTGAGCGGCCCCTCGATCGCAGCGGCGACGGCCGCCGCCTTCGACGCGCCCTGCGCGACGAGGACGAGTTCACGGGCCTCGAGGATGGTGCCGAGCCCCTGCGTCATGCAGTGCGTCGGGACCTGCTCGGCCGAGTCGAAGAAGCGCGCGTTGGCGTCACGGGTCGACGGCGCGAGGGTCTTGATGCGGGTGCGCGAGGCGAACGACGAGGTCGGCTCGTTGAACCCGATGTGGCCGTTGGCCCCGATGCCGAGGATCTGCACGTCGATCCCGCCCGCGGCACGGATCGCGGCGTCGTACTCCTTGGCCGCGAACTCCAGGTCGGCGGCACGGCCGTCCGGCACCCGCACGCGCGAGGCGTCGAAGCCGAGCGGTGCCACGACGTCGCGGGCGATCACGGCCGCGTACGACTCGGGGTGCTCGAGCGGGATGCCGACGTACTCGTCGAGGGCGAACCCACGGGCCTCGGCGAACGAGATCTCGCCGACCTGCACCCGGCGCTGCAGGTCGGTGTAGATGCCCTGCGGGCTGGATCCGGTGGCGAGACCGATGACGGCGGACGGCTTCTTGGCGACGACGGACGCGATCTTGGCCGCGGCGACGCGACCGACCTCGTCCGGCGTGGGCAGGATGATGATCTCCACACGGCAAGCCTACTGGTCATGACCAGTCTGCGACAGGGGTCGCATGGGTAGCGTGGAGGCATGCCGACCCCCGACTTCGTCCTGTCCCTGCGCGAGAAGATCGGCACGGCGCCGCTCTGGCTGTCGGGCGTGAGCGCCATCGTGACCCGCGGCTCCGGCGCTGATCGCGAACTGCTCGTGGTCCGGCGGGCCGACACGGGCGCGTACACGCCGGTCACCGGGATCGTCGATCCGGGCGAGGAACCCGCCGTCGCCGCCGAACGCGAGGTCCTGGAAGAAGCCGACGTCGTCGCCGTCGCCGAACGCCTGGCCTGGGTCCAGGTGCTGCCCGAGATGACCTACCCGAACGGCGACCGGTCGCAGTACCTCGACCTGGTCTTCGCCTGCCGGTACGTCTCCGGCACGCCGAACCCCGCCGACGGCGAGAACACCGAGGCGTTCTGGGCTCGGCTCGACGCCCTGCCCGACATGTCGGAGAACATGCGGGCACGCGTCGAGGCCGGGCTGGCCGACGAGCGCGAGGCGCGCTTCCAGCGCTGACCCCACCGGTCTGGAGGCGCGGTGCCAGGCCGCCACGGGCCTCCCGTCCGCCGTCGGTCGCGCCCACCCCGCCAAAGCGACAGAAGTCCGCGAAGCATCCGCGCCCATCTGTCGCTTTCGCGACGGTGAGCGCGGTCGCGAGCGCGATCTGTCGCTTTCGCGGGGGGGGGGGGGGAGCTACGCGAGCGGCGCGACCGCCACGGGTGCGCCGAGCAGGCGCACGGCGACGGGGTCGCCGGTGGTCCGGCGGTCACCGACCTCGTGCTGGACGGTCACGACGGTGTCGTCGTCCAGGCGGACGGTGGTGCGGCGGATCGAGCCGAGGAAGCTCGAGGTGACGACGGTGCCGGTGATGCCCTCTGGGGCGAACGCGATGTCCTCCGGCCGGACGTAGGCGAGCACCGGCCCGTCCAGGGCCGAGGAGTCGAGGGCCGGCACCCGGAACCCGTACACGAAGACGTCGCCCCCGCGCAGGTCGCCCTGCAGCCGGTTCGACTGGCCGACGAAGTCCGCCGTGAAGGCCGACGACGGGGTGCGGTAGAGCTCCTCGGGCGTGCCGACCTGCTCGATGTCGCCCGCCTGCATCACGGCGATCCGGTCGGAGACGGCGAGCGCTTCCTCTTGGTCGTGGGTGACGAACACGGTGGTGATGCCGAGGTCGCTCTGGATGCGGCGGATCTCGTCGCGCAGCGAGACCCGGACCTTCGCGTCGAGGGCCGACAGCGGCTCGTCGAGCAGGAGCACCCGGGGGCGGGTGACCAGGGCACGGGCCAGGGCGACGCGCTGCTGCTGCCCGCCGGAGAGCTGGTGCGGGTACCGCTCGGCGAACTCGCCGAGGCGGACCATGTCGAGGGCCTCGACCACGCGGCTCTTGCGCTCGGCGGCGGGGACCCGGCGCATCTCGAGGCCGAAGGCGACGTTCTGCCGCACCGTCATGTGCGGGAACAGCGAGTACTGCTGGAACACCATGCCGATGTCGCGCTTGTTGACCGGTGTGTCGGCGACGTCCTGGCCGTCGATGCGGATCGAACCGGCGTCGATGGCTTCGAGGCCCGCGAGCGCGCGGAGCGCCGTCGTCTTGCCGCAACCGGACGGCCCGAGGAGCGAGACGAACTCCCCCGGCTCGACGCGGAGGGACAGTCCCGCGAGTGCACGGTGTGCGCCGTAGTGCTTCTCGACGGCGTGGAGTTCGACGACGGCACCGGTGGTGGCGAGGAACGCCGGGGCTGCCGGAGCGGTGACGGTCATGCGGACTCCTCGAGGCGGGGACGACGGGTGGTGCGGGTGCGGCGGACTCGGCCCGTGCGACGGGTCCCGATGCGGCCGATGAGGACGAGCAGCACGAAGCCGAACGCGAGCGCGGCGACCGAGAAGATCGCGGCGACGTACGGGTCGGTCCCCTGCACGAGCACGAGCCCGGTCTGGAACGTGCTGCGGGAGAGGAACGCGGCGAGGGTGTACTCGCCGAGGACCACGGTGATCGTGAGGAAGCACGCGGCGGTGATGCCCCGGCGCAGGTTCGGCAGGAGCACGCGCCAGGTGACGGTCCACCACGAGGCACCGAGCGAGCGGGCCGCCTCGGACAGGACGATCAGGTCCGTCGCGGTGATGGCGGCGGCGATCGGGCGGAACGCGAACGGCAGCGTGATGATGCCGATCGCGAACGCCAGCGTCCAGGAGCCGGACCCGAACACCTGCGAGACGACCTGGTACACGGGGATGAACCCGACGACGAGCACCACGACCGGCACGGTGATCGGCACGATGCAGACGAACTCCAGGACGCTCCGGAGCCTGGGGTAGCGGAGCGCGGTGATGATCTGGGCGGGCAGCAGGACGAGCAGCACGATCCCGACGGTGATCACGGCGATGAGCAGCGACGCCCCGAGCCCGTCGAACACCGGCTGGTAGGTGAACGCGTTGGCCGGGTCACCGATCGCCGCCCAGTGCGCGAAGGTGAGCCCGCCGTCGGTGCCCTGCCGGAAGGTGAACTGCAGCAGGGCGACCAGCGGCACGGCGAACAGGAGCCCGATCACGGTGAGCACGATCGCTGCCGCACCACGGGACGGGGCCGTGCCGAAGCGGCGGACGCGGGACGGGCCTCCCGTGCGGGCGCACGCAGCCGACGCCGGGCGCGACGGGCCCACCGGAGCCGCCGCGCTCATCGCTGCCACCTGGCGGCACGGCGCTGCAGCAGCGAGTAGGCGCCCATCACGACCGCCATCACGACGACCATGCCGAAGGCGAGCACCCCGGCGACGTTCTGCAAGCCGGCGAGCGTCTCGCTGGTGAGCTGCGTGCGGATCGTGAGCGGCACGATGCCGCCCTGCGAGATGAGGGCCGCGGCGGTGGCGAACGACGAGAAGCCGTTCGCGAAGAGCAGCAGGAGCGACCCCCAGAACGCCGGTGCCAGGACCGGCAACGCGATCCGGCGCCAGTACGTCAGGCGCGAGGCGCCGAGGGTCGCGGCGGCCTCACCCCACTGGGCCTTGACACCCTCGAGTGCGGGCATGAACGTGAGGACCATGAGCGGCACCTGGAAGTAGACGTAGGGGATCACGAGCCCGGGCACCGTGTACAGGAAGGCGCCGTCCGCGTTGAGGTCGACGTGGAAGACCGTGACCAACCACGTCGTGACGAGGCCCTGCACGCCGATCGTGGCGATGAACGCGAACGCGAGCATGACGCCGCCGAACTGGGCGAGGACGCTCGCCGCCGAGTCGATCATCGACCGGACCAGCCCGTCCGGCCGCAGTGCCGAGAGCGCCCAGCAGACGACCGCGCCGAGCACTGCACCGATGACCGCGGAGGCGGCGGACAGGCCGAACGACCCGCCGAACGCCCGCAGCACGGACGGGTCGGCGAAGGCCGCGAGGTTCGCGAACGTGAACGCTCCGGAGCCGTCGAAGAAACCGCTGCCGATCGCGATCACGGCGGGGACCGCGAGGAACAGCAGGACGTAGGCGGCGAAGGGGGTCAGCCCCAGCCAGGCGAGGCCGACGCGGCGCCGGACACGGGGTCCGGCGCCGCGTCGGACGGCATCGGTGGACGCTCGCGCGGACGTCGGGCGCACGGGGCTCGTCGCGCCCGTCGCGCTCGTCGCGCTCGTCGCCGGTGCGGCGTCGGTCGCGGCCGTGCCGCTCGCCGCGGGCGCGTCTGCCGATGCGGTGGTCATGCTGCTCAGGAACCCATCGTCGAGGACCACTTGGCCTTGAGCACCTTGGCGGCGTCGGCGACCTGCGCGTCGGTCAGCTCGACGTAGTCCTTCGGCGCGCCACCGGCGGCGTCGAGGGCGTCCTGGTCGACCTTGCCCGACTTCGTCAGCGCGGCGAGGGTGGACGGGAAGGCGCCGGCCTGCAGGTACAGGTTCTGGACCTCGGGGCTGGCGATGTACTCCTCCCACAGGCGGGCGGCCGCGGGGTGCGGGGCGTCCTTGTTGATGGCCTGCGAGTAGTACGAGCCGAGCGCCTGCCCCTTCGGGACGACGGTCTTCCAGTCCTTGTTGCCACTCGCGCCCGCCGCCGGGCCCCAGGCCAGGTTGTTGTACGACCACTGGACGACGACCGGGGTCTCACCCGAGGCGACGGTGGCCTGCGTCGGCAGCACGTTCTGGAAGTTGCCGGCCTGCTTGAGCTTGCCGAAGAAGTCGACGCCCTTGGTGATGTCGTCGGCCGAGCCGCCGTTCTCCAGCGCCGCCAGGTACACCGCGGACGCGGCCTGGTTCGCCTGCGTCGGGTCGCCGCCGATCGAGACCTTGCCCTTGTACTCGGAGCCGAGCAGGTCCGTCATGTCCTTCGGGGCGTCGGAGATCTTCGACGAGTCGTACCCGATCGACATCAGGCCGGTGTAGTCGCGCGTCCAGGCGCCGTCCTCGTCCTTCAGGTTCGTGGGGATGTCGTCCCAGTTCGCGACCTTGTAGTCGGCGAACAGGTCGAGGTTCTCCTGCAGCACGGCGTTGCCGAGGTCGAGCACGTCGGGGGCGGTGGACTGGCCCTTCTGCGACTTGACCGCGGCGACCTCGTCGGCGCTCGAGCCGTTCGGGTTCGCGGAGTTGATCTTGATGCCGTACTTCTTGGTGAAGCCGTCGATGATCTTGCCGTAGTTGGCCCACGTCGGCGGGAGCGTGATGACGTTGAGCTGGCCCTCGGCCTTGGCGGCCTTGACCAGGGCGTCCATGCCGCCGGCGGACTCGGCGCTGGTGGTGGTCTTCCAGTCGGCGTCGCCCTTGCTCGTGCTGGCGGAGCTCGTCGAGGAGCATCCGGCGAGGGTGACGACTGCGGCGGCGGCCAGGGCGATGCCGGCCAGGGTGCGCTTGTGCTGCACGGGTGGGCCTTTCGGGTGGGGGAAGGTGCTGCGGGGACCGGGTGTCCGGGTTCTGCTCGATCGTGGACGCGGCCGGTTTCCGGCCCGTGCTCCGGTGGTGAACGACGGCGGAACAGCGGGTGCGGCTGTACGCTTTGCTCGTTCTGGGCTCCAGGGTCGCGCCCAGACCAGGCCTGGAGGCACGGATGCGGTTCACGACGACGGTCCTGCAAGCACGGAAGACGGCGACCGGACTCCCCGTCCCGGAGTCCGTCATCGAGGCGCTCGGATCCGGCAAGCGCCCCGCGGTGGTCGTCACGATCAATCGGGGCTACACCTACCGCTCCACCGTCGGGGTCATGGACGAGCAGTTCCTGGTGCCGCTGTCGGCCGCGCACCGTGCGGCCGCCGGGATCGCCGCCGGGGACACCGTCGAGGTCTCGCTCGAGGTCGACACCCTGCCCCGGACCGTCGACCTGCCGGAGGACCTGGCCGCCGCGCTGCAGGAGGCAGGGGTGCGTGCGGCGTTCGACACGCTGTCGAACTCGCGGCAGCGGGCGCTCGCCGACCCGGTCACGCAGGCGAAGGCCCCGGAGACCCGGGCCCGGCGGATCGCGAAGGCCGTGGAGTCCCTGCGGGGGTAGGGGTGCGGGGCGGGCGGGGGGCGGGCGGGGCGGGCTGGGGTCGAGCGGCCTGGTCGTTCCGGGCGTACCTGGTCGTTCCGGGCGTACCTGGTCGTTCCGGGCGTACCAGGTCGAAAGTTCTCGCCAGGTACGCCCGGAAGCACCAGGTATCGCGGGGGTTCTGGGAAAGAACGGGCGCGCTCAGGCCCCGAGCTCGACCAGGACCCGCGGGATCTCGGTGACGAGTTCGCTCGCCAGGTACCCGAGCGGCCCGACCTGCACCGCGAGTCGGTCACCTGCGGCAGCGTGCACGTAGGTCGCCCACGCCACGGCCTGTGCCGGATCGGCGCCGCGGGCGAGCAGCCCGGTGACCGCACCGGACAGCACGTCGCCACTGCCACTCGTGCCGAGACCGCCGGAGCCGGTGCCCTTGAGCCACGCCCGACCCTGCGGTGTGGCGATGGCGTCGCCGAGGGCCACGACGGCTCCGAAGCGGTTCGCGATCGCCACCGCGTCGGCCACGTCGTCGTCGCTGCACTCCCGCCCGAGCAGGCGTTCGGCCTCGCCGGAGTTCGGCGTCATCACGAGCCGTCCACGCAGCGGTTCGAGCCGGTCCCGCACGTCGGCGGCAACCCCGAGGGCGAAGGCGTCGAGCACGACGGTGGTCTGCGGACCGACGACGTCGGCGAGCCCGGCCACGAGGTCACGCGAACCGTCCGGCTCGTCGAGCCCCGGCCCGACCAGCACGGCATCGGCGCTCGAGGCGCTGTCCGCGATGCCCTCGATCGCCCCGACGGCGATGTGTCCGTCCTGGTCCTCGTCGAGGGGTTCGACCCCGGACTCGGGCACGGCGACCGCGACCTCGTTCGCGACGCTCCGGCCGACCGCCAGGGTGAGACGACCGGCGCCGACGCGGAGTGCGGCGAGCGCGGAGAGCATCGCGGCGCCGGGAGTCCGAGCGGCGCCGCCGACGATGAGCACCTGCCCGCGGCCGTACTTGCCGGCACCGGGTTCGGGCAGTGGCCAGTCCCGCAGGAAGTTCGGGGTGACGGGTTCAGTGGACATGTTCGTCGTCCTTCCGGCCGGTGTGCTGGGTGACCTCGTCGTCGTCCAGGTGTCCGACGGAGGAGAACTCCTCGAGCACCCACGGCGATCCGGCATCGTCACGACGGAGTCGCGTGAGGGAGGCGTTCGCGACGGCGTGGGTGCGGGCGAACTCCATGAGTGCCGGCTCGTCGAGGTCCAGGCACACCGCGACGGCGAGCATCACCACGGCGTCGTGCGCGGCGATCACCAGGCGCTCGGCACCGTCGACCCGCTCGAGGTCGCCCAGGAGCGACCGGAGCCGGAGCATCACGTCCGCCCACGACTCCCCGCCCGCCGGCCGGTGGTAGTACTTGCCGAGCCACTGCCGCCGGCGTTCCTCGTCCGGGTAGCGGTTGCGGACGCCCTGCAGGGTCAGCAGGTCGAGGACGCCGAGTTCGCGGTCGCGGAGGCGCTCGTCCACCCGCTTCTCGGGTTCGGCGATGCCGGCTGCCTCGAGCGCGATCGCGATGGTCTGCTGTGCACGGAGGTACGGCGACACCCACAGTGCGACGGGGACGTCGTCGATCCCGCGGTCGGCGAGCTCCTGCCCGAGGGCGCGAGACTGATCGGTGCCGAGCGGGCTGAGCGGGACGTCGGCGTCCCGGAACTCGACGTCGATCACGTCGTCGCCCGCGGCTTCGGCCCGAGCCGCTGCGACGTTCGCGACCGATTCGCCATGACGGACGAGCCAGATCTCCTGCACTGCCATGCCGCCACGCTAGCCAGAGCGTGCTGTGCCGGTTCACCGGCGCCGGGTGGTCACCCCGCGCGGCGCCGGACGATCACCCCGCGCGGCGCCGGGCGGTCACCCCGTACGGAGCCGAGCGCTCCGGACAAGTCGAACCGCGCACGGGAGCCCCGCCGCCCGGAGTCGCAGTGCCAGCGCATCGAGGTCGAACAGGTCTCGCCACTCGAGCCGGATGATCGTCCGCACACCCGGCACGGTGAGCAAGCGACCGTGCCGACGCTTCTCGTCGAGGAACACCTCGGTCGGACTCCGGCCGCCCAGGTAGTGCTCCTGGGAGTACTTGGCCCGTCCGTCGATCTCGACGATGACCCCGTGGTCCGGGAACCAGAAGTCGACTGCGGACCGACGGCCGTCGACGACGAACTCCTGCTGCAGCACCGGGTCCGGAAGCCCGAGCTCCCGGAACACGACCCGAGCGAGCGACTCGGCCGGTGACCCGGAGCGCCCGTCGGCCAGTTCGAGCACCTGCTGCGCCAGAGCGCGGGCACGGGCCTTCGGAGGAACCGCTCGTCGGAGATCGGCGTCGTCGAACCCACGTCGCAGTGCGGCGTCCGCGATGACCACGCCCGCCCGCAGGTCGCCGGTCATCGCCACGTCGACGACGGTCCGGGGGACGGAGGTGACCGCGATCGCACCGGCCGTGGCCCGTTCGCCCCGGCCGACGGGTCTCGTGTGCAGGACCAGCTCGGCGCTCCTGCCCCGGTACATCGACTCGGGCACGGTCGCGTGCACCGGGACGTCCCACCCGCCGAGCGCCGGAAGACCGTGCACGGCCGCGGCGGACAGGTGCGATGCCGTCGCCCGCGTGCCGAGCCGGCCGAGCCGCGCGAACACCCGGGTGACGTACCGCTGACGAGGCCCGGCGGCGTCCCACGCGGCACCGTCGACGAAGGCGTTCGGCCCGACCCGGACCAGGCGGCCCACACCCTGGGTCCGGGTTCGGCGGCGCAGGGTGGTGGCGTCGAGGCCGGCCTCGTGCATGGCGGAGGCTCGGAGGATGGGCAGCGACTCGTTCATGCACGTGACGATGCCGGACCGGCCATCCGTTCCGGAGACCGATGTCGGGAACTGTGGACGGGCCTCCAGGCCTGGGCGGTTGTGGAGGGGAGACGTTCCTTCCCAGAACGGCCGCGATACCAAGCGGAATCGGGCGCACCTGGCCAGAAGTTCCGACCAGGTACGCCCGATTCGACCAGCTACGCCCGATTCCACCCACACCCGCCCACACCCGCACCCGCCCGCCCACACCCACCCCGCCCCCGCGCACCCGCACCCACGCAACACGGCGCCGGACGGAACGCACCCGTGTCCCGTCCGGCGCCGCGGTCTCTCCCCGACCGAACGCCGGGCCCGCTGCCTCAGGCCCGACGCACGCGCAGCGTCACGATCTCGAACGGCCGCAGGGTCAGCACGACCGGCTCCCCGGCCGACCACGAGCGCTCCAGCGGCCGCTCGAGCAGGTCGACCTGCGCCACCGACGCAGCGTCGAACCCGAAGGAGACCCCGACGTCCGTCGCCCGGCCCCCGAGCCCCTCGTAGAGGCGCACGACGACGTCTCCGGAGCGGTCCTCGGCGAGCTTGACCGCCTCGACGAACACCTGCGGCGACGACACCGTGACGAGCGGCGCGACCTCGGCCGACCCGGGCACGCTCCGCACGGGCAGGTTCAGCCGGTACCCGGAGTCGGCGGCGTCGAGCACCGAGGCCCCGATCCGCAGCACGGTCCGGAACACGTGGTGCCCCTGATCGGCGTTCGGGTCCGGGAACGTCGGCCCGCGCAGCAGCGACTCCCGCACGAGCGTGGTGATCCCGCCGTCCGGCCGGGTCTCGCGCGTGATGTCGTGGCCGTAGGTCGAGTCGTTCGCCACGGCGACGCCGAACCCGGGCTCCGCGACGTGCACCCAGCGGTGTGCCGAGGTCTCGAAGCGGGCGTGGTCCCACGAGGTGTTCTGGTGCGTCGGCCGGTCGATGTGCCCGAACTGGATCTCGCTCGAGGCCGACGACGCGAGCACGTCGATCGGGAACGCGAGCTTCAGCAGCTTCTGGTGCTCGTGCCAGTCGACCTCGGTCTGCACAGTCAGCTCCGGTTCGCCCTGCACGGCGGAGTAGCGCGTGGTGAGCGTCGACGATCCGAAGGACCGTTCCACCACGAGCTCGTCGCCGTCGACCGAGACGGACGAGGCCGACAGCACCGTGCCGTTGCGCTGGTACGCGCGGTCGATGTCCCACGCCTCCCACTGGTTCGGGGTGTCCCGGAACACCGTGTACTCCGCCGCCGCAGCGCCGGGAGCGATCGCGTCGCGTCCGGTGGCGTGGTCGACGAACGAGACGACGTGGCCGGCAGCGTCGATGGTCGCGGTGACGACGCCGGTGTCGAAGACGAAGCGGTCGCCGCTCCGGACGGGAGGCACGGGTCGCGGCGCGTGGACGACCGAACCTGCCAGGGCGGTCACGTCCCCCGCCGCAACCGGCGAGGCGTTGAAGCGCACGACCGACGCGGTGTCGTCGGCAGTGGCGCCGCTGACGGCTGCGGTCCCGCCTGCGGCGAGCGCCGTCGTCGCGCTCCCGATCAGCCCCTCGAGCACCTCGGCGACCCGGGCGTACTGCTCCTCGGCGTTCTCGTACACCCACGCGATCGAGGACCCGGGCAGGATGTCGTGGAACTGCTGCAGCAGGACGGTGTGCCAGGCGTCCTCGAGTTCGGCGTACGGGTACTCGCTGCCGAGCCGGACCGCCGCCGTCGCTGCCCAGAGCTCGGCTTCGCGCAGCAGGTGCTCGGAGCGGCGGTTGCCCTGCTTCGTGCGGATCTGCGACGTGTAGGTGCCGCGGTGGAACTCGAGGTACATCTCCCCCGACCAGACCCCCGGCGTCGGCAGCTCGGCTTCGAGCTGCTCGAACACCTGCGCCGGCGTGCCGAGCGTGACGTGGGGCGACCCGTCGAGGTCGTGCTGGCGGTGTGCGGCGCCGACCATCTCGCGGGTGGGACCGCCGCCGCCGTCGCCGAAGCCGTACAGGAGCATCGAGGTGTTCGCGGTGCCGCGTTCCTTGTTGTTCCGTTCGCCGCGGCGCAGGTCGGCGGGCGAGACGTCGGAGTTGTACGTGTCGGCCGGGGGCAGGTGCGTCAGGACGCGCGAGCCGTCGATGCCCTCCCAGTGGAACGAGGTGTGCGGGATGACGTTCGTCTCGTTCCACGACGGCTTCTGGGTGACGAACCACTTCGACCCGGCGGCGCGGACGATCTGCGGCAGGGCACCCGAGTAGCCGAACGAGTCGGGGAGCCAGGCCTCGGGGGTGTCGATGCCGAACTCCTCCAGGAAGAAGCGCTTGCCGGCGACGAACTGGCGGGCCAGGGCCTCACCGCCGGGCAGGTTGGTGTCCGACTCGACCCACATGCCGCCGACCGGGATCCACCGCCCTTCGGCGACCCGCTGCTTGATGCGGGTCCAGATGGACGGGTACTCGTCGCGGATCCACGCGTACTGCTGCGCGGACGAGCAGGCGAAGGTGAAGTCGGGGTCGCGGTCCATCAGGTCGAGCACGTTCGAGAACGTCCGGGCGCACTTGCGCTTCGTCTCGCGCACGGGCCACAGCCAGGCGGAGTCGATGTGGGCGTGCCCGACGGCGATCGCGCGGTGGGCGGCGGGGCTGGCGGGGACGGCGAGCACGGGCGCCAGGACCTGCCGGGCGTCCGCGGCGGTGCCGGCGACGTCGTCCGGGTCCAGGGCGTCGGCGGCCCGTTCGAGCGCCCGCAGGATGTCGGCGCCGCGGGTGCCGTCGGTGGGGAGCTCGGCCATCAGCCCGCGCAGCACCCAGAGGTCCTGCTGCAGTTCCCACACGGTGTCGTCGCGCTCGACGACCTCGAGAGCCTTCAGGCGGTAGATCGGGTCGTCGCCGGCGGTGGAGCGCGAGCCGAGCGGCGTCGCACCCTGGAACGAGTCGCCGCCGATGTCCGGGTTCGCCCCGGCCTCGATCCAGAGCTCGAAGGACTCCCCCGGGCCGACCTCGAGCGGCACGGTGTCGTTCCGCGGCTCGATCGCCTTGATCGTGGAGCCGTCGGCACGGAACGCGAGTCCCTCGGCCTGGAACCCGGGCTGCCGCTTGGTGAACCCCAGGTCGACGAGGAGCTCGGCGGTGGTCCCCGGCGCGGTGCCGAAGTCCGCCGGCACGGTCCCGGTCACCCGGAACCACGTCGTGCCCCACGGGCGTCCGCCCCAGTGCGACCCCACCGTGAACGGTGTGTACGTCTCGCCCACGGCGGCGTCGAACGGTACCGGTTCGCCCGGCACCTCCCACGCCTCGATCGTCACCGGCGCCGAGCGACGGAGGACGGCGGGATCGACGCGGTCGCGCACGAGGCGGGCGATCCGGGCCTCGACGAGCGGTTCGTCCTGGTGCATGTGCTTCCTTTCTGGTTGCAAGACACCGGTGTTCGCGAACGGAACCGCGGTTCGCGGGTGTTCGACGCGCGAACACCGGTGTTTTGCGGGGCGTGGACCGGCGGATCAGCCCTTGATGCCGCCGGCGAGGGCGTTGCCGCCGCCGAGGCCTCGGGACACGATCACGTAGAGGGCGATGACGGGCACGGAGTAGACGATCGAGAACGCGGCGAGCTGGCCGTACGCCACCGCCCCGTTCTGCCCGAAGAAGTTGAAGATGCTCACCGCGGCGGGCACCTTCTCGGGCGAGAGCAGCAGGACGAACGGGACGAAGAAGTTCCCCCACGCCTGGATGAACACGAAGATGAACACGACCGCGATGCCCGGACGCATGAGCGGGATCACGATGCGGGTCAGGGTGGTGAGCATCGAGGCGCCGTCGGTCCACGCCGCCTCTTCCAGCGAGATCGGCACCGAGTCCATGAAGTTCTTCGCCATCCAGATCGCCATCGGCAGCGACGTGGCAGCGAGGAAGAAGATGCAGCCCCACACGTTGTCGATGAGGTTGAGCGACACGAACAGGGCGTAGACGGGCACCATCATCGCGGTGATCGGCAGGCCGGTGCCGAACAGGATGCTGTACAGGAACGGCTTGTTGACGCGCATCTTGTACCGGGACAGCGGGTACGCGGCGAGTAGGGCGAACACCACGGTGACGACCGCGGTGCCGCCGGAGAGCAGCAGGCTGTTCGCGAGCGGGATGAACGACAGCTCGGGGGTGAGCACCTTCGCGAAGTTGTCGAGCGTGAACTGCGAGGGCAGCTTCACCGACAGCGACGCCTGGGTGTCGAACGAGGCGAGCACGAGCCAGAGCAGCGGCACCGCGAAGCACACCGCGATGACGAGCAGCACGACGTTCGACACCCACCGCATGGTGCGGCCGCGCGGTGACGTCATGTGCATCGACCCCGGTGCGGTCACCGAGCGGGTCGTGGTCTGGTCGAGGGACGGGGCTGTCATGGCCATCAGTCCACCTCCGGCTTGAGTGCCCGGATGTAGATGATCGAGAAGACCGCCCCCACCACGAGCAGGATGGTCGCGATCGCGGTCCCGAAGCCGAGCTGCGAGAACTTGAACGCCTCCTGGTACGCCAGGATCGGCAGGGTCGACGAGTTCGTGCCCGGGCCGCCGCCGGTCATCACGAAGATCAGCGTGAAGACCGACAGGGTCTGCAGCGTCGTGAGCATGAGGTTCGTCGAGATGCTCCGGCGGATCACCGGGAGCGTGATGTAGACGAGCCGCTGCCAGCCGGTGGCTCCGTCGACCTCGGCGGACTCGGTGATCTCCTCGGGGACCTCCTGCACGGCGGCCGAGTAGACGAGCATCGAGAACGCGGTGCCGCGCCAGATGTTCGCCAGGATCACGGCGAGCATCGGGTACGTGTAGAGCCAGTTCGCGCCGGTGATCCCGATCGACGCGAGGAACGTGTTGAGCGTCCCCTCGTCGTTGAAGAACGCGTACGCCGCGAACGACGCCACGATCTCGGGCAGGACCCACGCAGCGACCACGAAGGTGCCGACGATCGCCCGGACGGCCTTGTTCGCCGAACGCATCAGCAGGGCCAGTCCGAGGCCGAGCACGTTCTGTCCCACCACGGCCGAGGCCAGCAGGAAGACGACGGTCAGGATGACGGACTTCGGGAAGTCCGGGTCCTGGAACAGCTCGACGTAGTTCTGGAACCCGACGAACTGCTGGTCGGCCGCGCTGGCACCGGTCAGGGCCGAGTTGGTGAACGACCCGTAGAACGACGAGATGACGGGGCCGAGCAGGAAGATGACGAGGAGGACCAGGGCGGGCAGGAGCGGGACCGCTCGTCCGACGTTCCGCAGTGGTCGCCGCTTGCGCGGCACGGGTGGATCGGTGCGCTTCGGCGCACCGGGCGCCGACAGCGTCGGCGCGAGGGGGGTGCTGGACACGATGGGTGCCTTCCGGGTGCGGAGGGGTTCCGAAGGTGGGGAAGAGCGGACGGGAGGCGCGGTGCGGGACCGCCCCGCGCCTCCAGTCCGTCAGTGGGTGACGTCCGTCAACCAGCGGAGACGGTGTTCTCCTTGCCGACCACCTGCGTGACGGCCTTGTCGTAGGCGGCAGCCGCGTCCTTCGGCGACTGCTGACCGGTCATGACCGCTTCCATCGCGACCTGGATCGCGTTGGACACCTGCGAGTAGTCACTCGTCGCCGGGCGGAAGTTGGTGTTCTCCACCAGCCCCGAGAAGAACTTGAACGTCGGGTTCGCCGCCGTGTAGTCCGGGTCGTCCGCGACGTCCTTCCGGACGGCGATCTGGCTGTTCTCGGTGTCGTACTTCAGCGAACCGTCCTTGTCGAGGAAGCTCGTGATGAAGTCGAACGCCGCCTGCGGGTTCTTCGACTTCGCGCCGACCGCCAGGGTCCAGCCGCCGGACATCGAGTTGTAGCCGGGAGCCTGCCCGTTCTGGGTCGGCATGGGCGCCTGGCCCATCACGTCGTTCCACTCGGGCCACGGCGCGGTGCCGGACTTCAGCCACGTGCCGGACTGCCACGAACCGTCCAGGTCGATCGCGAGCTTGCCCTTCGGCAGCCACGTCTGGGCGATGGTCGTGCCGACGTTCGTGTCGAGCGCCTGCTGCGGTGTCGGGCCGAGGCCGCCCTGGTAGACGTCCTTCACGAACTTGAGCGAGTCCTCGAACTGCTTCGAGCCGGTGACCCACTTCTTGTCCTTGTACAGGGTGTTGCCGGAGCCGTCGGCGCCGTACAGGAGCATCTCGAAGCCCTGCATGGTCGAGGCCTCGCCCTGCGCCTTGCCCGAGTAGATGTTGAACGGGATGACGTCGGGCTGCTTCTCCTTGATGGTCTTCGCCGCCGCGAGCACGTCGTCCCACGTCTTCGGCTTCCACGGGACGTCGAGCCCGGCCTTCTTGAAGATGTCCTTGTTGTACCAGAGGGCTCGGGTGTCGGTGCCCATCGGGACGCCGTAGATCTTGCCGTCGTCACCCTGCCCGGCCTGCTTGGCGTTGTCGAAGAACTGGTCCCACTCGTCCCACTTGTCCGTGTACTTGTCGAGTGGCAGCAGGTAGCCCGCCTCGGCATCGGCCTTGACGAGGAACGTGTCCTCGTACATGACGTCCGGGGCGGTGGCCGGCGCCTTGTTCATGAGCGCGAGCTTCGTGTAGTAGTCGTTGCCCTGCGCCTGGATGGGCACGAGGGTGACCTTCTTGCCGGGGTTGTCCTTCTCGTACTGCTTCTTGACGACCTTCATCTGGGCGTCGAGCTGCTGGAAGGCGCCGAACTTCTGGTACGCGATCTTGATCGTGTCGCTCGAGGCGGACCCCGAGCTCGAGCAGCCAGCCAGACCGACTGCGGCCACGGCCACAGCTGCGAGTCCGGCGATGATGCGGGTGCGTTTCATCGGTGCTCCTTTGCACGGGTGATGTCCGCGGGCACCATCGCCCGCGCGCAGGATTAGTCCACCGTATTGACTTAACCCTGTCAAGGAGTTTCTCGGGCGGATTCGGGCGTACCGAGCGGAATCGGGCGTACCGGGACGAATCGGGCGTACCGGGTCGGAAGTTTCGACCAGGTACGCCCGATTCCGCTTCCCATCGCGTGCGTTCTGGGAAGGAACGTCCGTCAGGAGATCGGGGTCGCGCTCCCCGTCACCGTGATCCCGCCGGCCTCGGGCACGTCCACGAGCAGCAGACTCGGACGCCCGACGTGCCGCCCCTGCCGGATCGTGACGCGGTCGCCCGGCTGCACTGCACCGATCTGCCGCAGGTACGCCCCGGTCGACGCCGCTGCCGATCCCGTCGCCGGGTCCTCGGTGATGCGCCCGGCGGGGAACAGGTTGCGCGCCTCGTACTCCCGGTCGCCGGTGCGGTGCAGCACCGTGACGGTCCCCGCCCAGCTGGCCTCGCGCTTGAGCTCGGCCAGGGGCCCCGGCGCGAACCGGAACTGGTGGAACAGCTCGCGGTCGTGCAGCACGAGCACCGGGTGCCAGTTGCCGGCGAAGGACTCCAGCACGGGGAACCCCGGAGCGATGTCCGCGGCCGAGAGCCCGAGCAGGTCGAACAGCCGCACCAGCAGAGCCGGGTCGATGTCCCGTGTCGCCGGCTCGACGCTCGTCATCGCGACCTGCACCGAGCCGTCCGCACCCAGGGTGGCGTCGAGCGCGACCTCGCCGGCCAGGGTCGTGAACACCCGGCGGCCCGGCCCCTCGCGCTCCGCCAGCGCGACGGCCAGCGCGACGGTGGCGTGCCCGCAGAACGGCACCTCGGCGCTCGGCGAGAAGTAGCGGACCCGCGGCCCGGTCGACGTCGCACCCACGACGAAGGCGGTCTCGGGGTACCCGACCTGCCGGGCGATCGCGAGCATCCGGTCGTCGGACAGTCCGGCCGCGTCGAGCACGAGCCCGGCGGGGTTGCCACCGCCCGGCTCGGCGGCGAACGCGGTGTACCGGAGGATCTCCTGCTGCATGCCCCGACGCTACTGCGGCGTCACGACCGGGTGCGCGGGCCGATCACCGACGGGTGGCCCGGCGCGGTGCAGCTCCGAGGGCAGCGCGAGGAACACGGCGAGCACGATGTAGCCGGCGGGCACGAAGCAGAGCAGGACCCACCACCCGGAACGGTTCGTGTCGTGGAGCCGCCGCACCGCGATGGCGATCCAGGGCAGCAACGCCGCGAGCCCGACGATCACGAAGACCCCCAGTGCGATCTGGGCGAAGGCCGGCAGCGACGTGAGCAGGAACCACCAGACCGGGAACGGGTTGAAGGACTGCATCGCCTGGTCGAGGACGCGCGCTTCCTCCGGGCTCGGCATCGGCGGCGGCGTCGTGAAGAGTCCGATGCCGTACACGATGTTGATCGCCGCGGAGATGATCGCCCACCACAGCGCCCACCACCAGAACTCGGCACGAGCGGCACGACCGCGGAACACGACGTACCCCCGCCAGAACCGCGAGAACGAGGCGGGGAAGGTGGCCTGGTGCCAGGGGACCCCGACCGGTGGCTGCTGCGTCTGGTGCACCGAACCTGCTTACCGGGGCGACCTGGGCACTCCTGAGCACTCCTCGGCAGGCCCGGCGCGGCGGGTGGGGGTAACCCCCGACCACTTCCGGGTGCGCACGTGATGTTTCAGCGCCGCGTCCGTCGCGAGACTGGATCCATGAGCACCGACACGCGCCCCACCACCGCCCGCCGCACCCTCCGGATCGCCCTCGCCTCCACCGCCGCGGTGTCCGCCCTGCTGCTGACCGCCGGCTGCAGCGCGATCCAGGACATCGTGCCGAACAAGACCCCGCAGAAGCACTTCGACGCGTACTCCGACGCTCCGCGCTCCGGGGAGTCCGAGGACCTGGCCTTCTTCATGCCGAAGTGGGTGCCGGAGGACGCGAAGGACATCGACGTGCGCCTCCACGTCTCGCAGCCCGGGTACGTCATCGGGTTCGCGTCGAAGGACGGCGTCGACGTGGACGGCTGCACCCCGCTCGACGAGTCGTACGGGGGCACGGCGATGACCGCCGACTTCCTGCCCGAGGAGCTCCCGACGAAGGGTCTCGTCACCTGCGGCGACGGCCGCGCGGTCACCGAGATCGACGGCCGCTGGTACGGCTGGACCACGAAGGACGCCATCCCCGGTCAGGACGACACCCAGACCATGCACGGGTCGGCGGACTGACCGCAGCCACCCACCGGCCTGGAGGCGCGGGGCGGCCCCGCACCGCGCCTCCCGTCCGTCGTGGGGTCGCGCCCACCGCGCATGGTGAGCAGCAATGGTCGGGTCCGCTGTGCGAACCCGACCATTCCTGCGCACGAAGTGCCCCCGCGGGGCGTGGGGACTACTCCGCAGCCGCAGCGGTCCTGCGGCGACGCACGATCAGCACACCCGCACCCGCCGCGAGCAGCAGGAACGCCACCAACGCACCGGCACCGAGCCCGGAAGCACCCGTGAACGCGAGCTGCCCGTCCGTGGTGATCGTGATCGGGGTCCACCCGATCAGATTCCCGTCCGCAGCCGTCACCGCCAACCGGTGCACCCCAGCGACGGTGTTCGCCGGGATCGTCACCCGCACCGTCCCGTCCGCAGCCACCACGGCCGTGCCGATCAGCGTCGGCTCCGAGAACAACCACACGTTCACCGTGTCACCGGCAGAAGCGGTGCCCACCGTCACCGTGATCGTCTCCCCCGCACGAGCGGTCGCCGGAGCCGACACCCCGCCACGGTTCGCCTCCGTCAACAACGACTCCGACGGCGCCACCGGAACGACCGGGGCAGCCGAGGGACCCGGGGTCGGGACCGCTGTGGGCGTCCCACCCGGGGTCGGCGTCGGCGTCGTGCCGCCGTCGCCCGGGGTCGGGGTCGGGGTCGGCGCCGGCGTGGGCTCCGCGCCCGGGTCGGTGTCGCCGCCCTCGCACGGGTACGTCCCCGTGCGGAGCGAGAACCCGTCCGTGTCGTTGTCGTCGGCGTAGAAGGTCGCGCGCTCCCCGTCGGTGCAGACGCCCGAGATCGCGAAGCCCTCGTTGGCGAGCGTGCGGTCGGCGGCCGACGGCGCCTCGTACAGCGTCGAGGCGGCGAAGGCCCCGTCGGTCACCTCGTACAGCGCGGTCCGGCCGGAGCACACCTCGTCGCAGACCACCCAGAGCGCGTCGAGCGTCGGGTCGAACTGCACGTCGGCGACGACGGCGAGCGAGGTCGCGATCGTGGCGATGCGCGACGAGGACCCGTCGTCCATCAGGGCGTAGGCGTACACGCTCGCGGTGCCCTCGACCCCGACGAAGAACAGGCCCTCGCCGTGTCCGGCGTAGCTCGACGGTGCGTAAGCGGCGCCGGTGCGCTCGTCGGCGAAGCCGTGCGCGGTGAGCCAGGTGTCCGGGATCCAGGTGACGCCCTCGAGCCCGGCGTTCGCACCGAGCCCGGGGAAGTCCGCGGCGAGGTTCCACTCGTCGGTGGCCCGCAGGGTGCTCTCGGAGCCGTCGGTCGTGGCGTAGCGCAGGACCGACGGGCGGCTCGTGCTCGAAACGTCGTTGTTGCGCTCGGTCGACACGTAGACGGCGCCGGGGTCGTCGCTCGTGACGGTCACGCCCTCGGCGTCCGGGGTGCCCGTGCCGTCGGCGTAGCGCAGGTCGGTGCCCGCGGCGTTCGACGGCGCCCAGCCGCCCGCGCCGTCCGAGGTCAGGTGGTAGAGCAGGCCGTCGCCGTTCTGCACGGCCCAGAGCTGCCCGTCCCGCGAGCTCCCCGAGGTCGTCCAGTCGAGGCCGCTCAGGTCACCGGTGAAGGTGTCCTCGTCGTCGAGCACGGTCTCGTCCGGGCCGCCGGGCCAGGCCTCGGCGGTGACGACGCCGGCGAACCGGTTCGCCGCGCCCTTCGTGGGTACTGCCGTCTCGGCGAAGTCGCCGGTGCCGTCGGGGTTGCGGCCGTACGTCGTTGCGGCGTGCGCCGTCCACGAGGTCGAGTCGACGACCGCACCGCGAGCGTCGAACAGCCGCGCGGAGTCCGCCTTGCCGAGTCCGAAGCCGAACGCCGCCTCGTCGAGGACGGTGAAGCCCCCGGCCGCGACGGTCGTGCCCGCGGGGATCGTGTACGCGTGGTCGTCCTCGCTGTCGCGCAGCACGTACCCGCCCAGGTCGACGGTGGTGCTGCCGGTGTTGGTCAGCTCCACCCAGTCGCCGGGGGTGCCGTCCTGCGACTCGACCTCGTTGATGCGCACGGGCGAGGAGCAGTCGTTCGCAGCGCCCTTGGTCGAGGCCGTGGTGTCCACGAGCGGCCCGACACCGTCGGCGCAGCGACCGTCGGTGACACCCGCGTGGGTCGTCCAGGCGTACCGGAGCACCAGGTCGCCGGCGGGGTCGTACAGGCGCGCGGTGTCCGCACCGCCGAGTCCGAAGTCGAAGCCGGGGGCGGTCGCGGACAGCTGGTCGACGACGAAGTACCCGCCGGCGGCGATCGTCGAGCCGCTGGGCAGCACGTACGCGTTGTGCGAGTTGTCGGAGTCGAGGAACGCGTACCCGGTCAGGTCGATCGCGGTGCCCGAGGTGTTCTTGAGCTCCACCCAGTCGGTGTCGTCGCCGTTCGACTCGACCTCGTTGACGACGAGGCCGTTCGCCGCGACGGCGCCGACTGCCGGGTCGTCGTCACCGACGGCCGCGAGGGCCGGGCTGGCGGTGACGACACCGGCGGCGACGACCAGGGCGGTCGCGACGGCGGCTCCGATGCGGAGTGTGGGCGGGCGCAGGGTGGGCGGGCGCAGGGCGGAAGCGCGCATGCAGGGTCCTTCTCGGGGGAGCGAGCGGGCGGAGACCTGCACGACTGTTCAGCATCCACGCGACCGGCCGGTGGCCGCGGGGTGAACGCACGGTGTCCCGGGTCGCGCCCGGCGCCCTGGACCCGCCGCGCGCGGACGGGAGGCGCGGGGCGGGCCCGCACCGCGCCTCCCGTCCGCCCTGCGGTCGCGCTCACCGCATCCGGTGAGCAGAAGGTGAGCGCGCGCCGTCAGCGCCGGATCAGCAGGGTGCTGGCCCGCGGCGAGAGCGCGGCGTCGAGCACCAGGCAGGCGGCACCCACGGCGGCGACGTCGGCACCGCGGTCGCTCTCCACCACCTGCACGGCGTGCTTCGGCACGAGCAGCGGCGACCCGACGATGGCGGTCCGCGCGGCCGGCAGGGCAGCGCTCGCGATGCGTGACCAGAACGGGCCGCCGAACACCACGCGGTCGATGTCGAGCAGGTTCACGATGAGGACGACGGCGTTGCCCATGACGGTGCCGGCATCGGCCGCGAGCGTGACGGCGGTGTCGTCCCCGTCCGCGATGGCCGCGGCGAGCTCGTCCCATGCGGCGTTCACGGCGTCGACATCGGCGGCGTCGGTGGCATCGGTGGCATCGGCGGCGTCTGCACCAGCGCCGGCCTCCTTGACCGCGCCGCCGCCCGACAACGCGAGGCCCCGCGACCGCGCGACCCGCACCAGCCGGTCCGGCGCGACGGCTGCACCGACCTCGCCGCGCGTGCCCGAGCCGTCCGGGGTGCCCGCGAGCGACCCCTGGTCGACCATGATGTGCCCGGCGTCACCCGCGTTCGACCCCACCCCGCGCACGGGTTCGTGGTCGACGACGAGGCCGACGCCGAACCCGGTGCCGAAGTACACGAACGCGAAGTTCCGGGCCGAGGACTCCCCCGCCAGGAACATCTCGCCGACCGCGGCCGCCGTGACGTCCTTCTCGAGCAGGACCGGGTAGCCGGTGGCCTCGGCGAGCGCATCGCGCAGGGGCACGTCCCGCCACCGGGGCAGGAACGGCGGGTCGACCACGATGCCGGCCTCGACGTCGATGGGTCCGGGGCTCGCGATCCCGACACCGAGCACGCTGTCGACGGCCACACCGGCGTCGGCGACGAGCCCGTCGACGGCCGAGGCGATGGTGCGCACCACCTCGGACGGGTCGTCGGCGGTGGGGGTCGAGGTCGTGGACGCGGCGACGACGGTGCCGGCGAGGTCGAGCAGCACGTAGGTGACGACGGCCGGGTCGACGTGCACGCCGACCGCGTACCGGCTGCCCGGTTCGAGCCGCAGGATGGTGCGGGGCTTGCCGCGGCCCGAGACGACGGTGCCGGACTCGACGATCATGCCGGCCTCGATCAGGAACCGGGTGACGTTCGACACGGTCTGCGCGCTCAGGCCGGTGCGGGCGGCGAGTTCGACGCGGCTCAGGCCGTCGGGCGAGCGGCGGACGGCGTCGAGGACCACGGTGCGGTTGAACCCGCCGATCGACGGGAGGTTCGCTCCGCGTCGATGCTCTGCCATGCCGCGACCATACCGCGGCAACGGTGCGGTCTCGGTCTGCCGTCGTCACTGGCTTCCGCAGGGGTCGCACCGTTAGCCTGGCCGCATGCCCGACCTGCGCCTGGAAGAACTCTCCGCGAAGACCGCTGCCGCGGCCAACTCCCTGACGCTCAAGCCGGGCCAGGAACAGTTCGTGCAGCCGACCACGTACGGGGTCGCCGAGTCCGACGTCAAGCCGAGCTCCGCGTGGACCCGTGTCGTCCTCGACGACGACGAGGTCCTCGGCCTGATCATCGGTTCGTTCGACGCCGACAACGCGCAGGAAGAGCTGCGCAGCTGCATCTGGCGCGTCAACGTGGCGGCGAGCGCACAGGGCCGGGGCGTCGGTCGCTTCGCCGTGCACGGTCTGGCGGACGAGGCACGCAGCCGCGGGTTCGAGCGGCTGACGGTCGTGTACGAGCCGGGCGGCGACGACAGCCCCGAGGCGTTCTTCCGCGCCGTGGGCTTCGAGGTCGTTCGCGAGACCCAGTACGGCGACCACTTCGCGGTCCTGACGCTCTAGCACTCCCCGTACGACGTGCCCTCCGACGACGTGGCATCCGACGACGCCCCCGTCGACTTCGGCGCCGCCGTCGCCGAGGTGGTGCGGATGATCCCGCCGGGTCACGTCATGACGTACGGCGACGTCGCCGCAGCCCTCGGGTCGCGGGCGTCGCGTGCCGTCGGCAAGGTGATGGCGCACGAGGGCGCCGACCTGCCGTGGTGGCGCGTGGTGCGCGCGGGTGGGCACCCGCCGCTGCACCACGAGGCCCGGGCGCTCGAGCACTACCGCGTCGAGGGGACGCCGCTCGTGCAGGGGACGACGGCCTGGAGGCTCGACATGCGTCGTGCGCGCTGGTCACCCGCCACGGACGCGGACGACCCGTTCTGATCCCCGGCCGCGCAGGTCGGCCCGCCAGGGTGCAACGTCAGGGTCCACCGTCAGCGGTCGAAGCGCGCACCCTTCGGGTTCGCGGGCAGCAGGCACAGCACGTACACGATGAGCGAGCCGAGGCCCGGCAACACGTGCAGGAACTGCCAGAAGCCGGACAGGTTGGCGTCGTGCAGCCGTCGGGCGCCGAGGGCGAGGGAGCCGATGAGCGTCGCGAGCACCCACAGCATGAACAGGTACGAGCCGACGGGGTTCTCGAGCACCGGGGTGTCCGGCGTGAACACCTGCGGCACGAGCTGCAGCACGAGCCCGATCGCGAACGACGTCAGCCACCACCACCAGAACTCGGCGCGCGATGCCCGTCCGGTGAACACGGTGTACTTCCGCCAGAAGCGTCGGACGGCCTCGGTGAAGGGGGCACCGTAGAAGGGGTCGTGCAGGGCGACGCCGCCGGGCTGCACCACGCTGTCGTTGCTCATGGAGCAAGCCAACCACGTGGTGCAGCCCGACCGGGGCCTAGACGAGCGAGTCGCGCCAGGCCGCGTGCAGCTGGGCGAACCGCCCGGTGCCGGCGATGAGGTCGGCGGGGGTGCCGTCCTCGACGATCCGGCCGTGCTCCATCACGAGCACCCGGTGGGCGATCGCGACGGTGGACAGCCGGTGCGCGATGATCACCGCGGTGCGGTCGGCGAGCAGGGTCTCCAGACCCTCTTGCACGAGTCGCTCCGAGGGGATGTCGAGCGACGCCGTGGCCTCGTCGAGGATGAGCACCTTCGGGTCCGCGATGAACGCCCGCGCGAACGAGAGCAGCTGCCGCTGACCCGCCGAGACACGGCCACCGCGCTTGTTCACGTCGGTGTCGTACCCGTCGGGCAGCGCCATGATGAACTCGTGCGCGCCGACGGCCTTGGCCGACGCCTCGATCTCCTCACGGGACGCACCGGGCTTGCCGAGCGCGATGTTGTCCGCGACGGTGCCGGAGAACAGGTAGGCCTCTTGCGTGACCATGACGATCGCGCGGCGCATGTCCTTCGTGTCGAGGTCGCGCAGGTCCACACCGTCGAGCTTGACCGAGCCCTGGGTCGGGTCGTAGAAGCGCGCCATGAGCTTGGCGAGCGTCGACTTGCCGGCACCGGTGGACCCCACGAGTGCGATGGTCTGCCCCGACGGGATGTGCAGGTCGAACTCCGGCAGCACGACCTTGCCCTTGTTGTAGGCGAAGACGACGTCGTCGAAGTCCATCTTCCCGGTGGCGTCCGCCAGACGGGTGGGCTTCACGGGGTCCGGCACGCTCGGCCGTTCCTCGAGGACACCGGAGATCTTCTCCATCGCCGCCGAGGCCGACTGGTACCCGTTGTAGAACATCGCCAGTTCCTGCGCCGGGTCGAAGAAGCGCTTGGCGTACAGCGCGACCGCGAGCAGCGCACCGACCTCGAGCGTCCCGCCGACGATCCGGAAACCACCGACGATGACGACCGCGGCGAGCGTGGCGTTGCCGATGAGCACGAGCACCGGGTCGAAGGTCCCGAACAGGTTGAACACCTTCGTGTTCGCCACCCGGTAGTCCTCGACGTAGCCGCCGTACTCGTCACGGTTGCGGGACTCCTTGCGGAACGCCTGCACCGCCCGGATGCCCGTCATCGTCTCGACGAAGTGCACGATGACACGCGCCGAGGTGACACGGGTGGAGCGGAACAGCGTCTGCGAGTTCGTCTGGAACCAGCGGATCAGGAACCAGAGGGGCACGAGCGACACCGCGAGCACGAGCCCGGACGTCGGGTCGAGCAGCACCAGGGCCACGGCGGTGAACGCCATGTACAGCACGCCCTGGATGAGCTGGTTCAACCCGGAGTCGAGCAGCTCGCGGATCGAGTCGAGGTCACTCGTCTGGCGCGAGATGATCCGGCCGGACGTGTAGGTCTCGTGGAACTCGAGCGAGAGCCGCTGCGTGTGCAGGAACACCCGCTTGCGCAGGTCGAACAGGATCGCCTGGCTGATCCGTGCCGCGAGCACCGTGTACCAGGCAGTGAGCACCGCGCCGAGGACGGCCACGACGATGTACGTCGCGACGACCCCGAACGCCGGCACCCAGTCGTTCTGGTCCATCACCGCGGGCAGGGCGTTGTCGATGCCCCACGCGATGAGCGCCGGGCCCGCGACGGTGCCGGCGGTCGAGACCACGACCACGATGCCGAGCAGCACCAGCCGGAGCTTCAGCGGTGCGGCGAGGGACCCGAGCAGGGCGAGGGACCGGCGCCGCAGGCGCTTGCTCTCGGCCTTCGTGAAGTCCTCACGCTCCTCGCCGCGCACGCCCATGGTGGTGATCGAGGCGGTGACGGGGGCGGCAGCCTGCTCGTCCGGAGCTTCCTGCGGGACGGACGCCGTGCCTCCCGGCAGGTTCTGGTCGGTCTGCTGGCTCATGCCATCGCCTCCTGTCGTGCGGTCGCGTCGTCGTCGTCGAGCGACGAGATGACGTAGCGGTAGTGCTCGTTGGTGGCCATCAGGTCGTGGTGGGTCCCGACGGCCGTGACGACGCCGTTCTCCATCAGGGCGACCCGGTCGGCCAGCGTCACCGTCGACGGACGGTGCGCCACGATGAGCGACGTGGTGTCGGCGAGCACGCGTCGCAGGCCCGCCTCGACCCGTGCCTCGGTGTCGACGTCGAGCGCCGACAGCGGGTCGTCGAGCACGAGCACCGACGGCCGCGCGGCGATCGCGCGGGCGAGTGCCAGGCGCTGGCGCTGCCCACCGGACAGCGACAGCCCCTCTTCACCGACCCGGGTGTCGACGCCGTCGGGCAGGTCGTCCACGAAGGACGCCTGCGCGATGTCGAGCGCCTCGCGCATGAGCGCCTCGGCCTCGGCACCCTGCACGTCCGGTCGACCGAGCAGCACGTTCTCACGCACGGTCGACGAGAACAGGGTGGCGTCCTCGAAGGCGACGCCGACGTGCCGGCGCAGTTCCTCGCGGGTGAGGTCGCGGATGTCGACCCCGTCGATCGTCACCGAACCGCCGGTCACGTCGTACAGACGCGGCACGAGCGAGAGCAGTGTCGTCTTGCCGCAGCCGGTGAGCCCGACGAGCGCCATGGTCTCGCCCGGCTGCAGCTGCAGTTCGACGCCGTTGATCAGGTCCGGGTACTGCGGTGCGGAGTCCTGGTACCGGAAGTGCACGCCGTTGAACGACAGCGCACCGTGCGGCTCCGCGATCGTCTTCGGGTGCTCCGGGTCCGTGATGGTGTTCTCGGAGTCCATGACCTCGAAGAAGCGGTCGACCGCCGTGCGGGTGTCGAACGTCATCGAGAGCAGGAAGCCGATCGACTCGATCGGGAACCGCAGCACCGTCGCCGTCGCGAAGAACGCGAACAGCTGCCCGACACTGAGCTGCCCCTGCGACGCGAGCCAGATGCCGGCGAGCAGGCACAGCGCGAACGCGACGTCCGGCACGAGCAGCAGCCACAGCCAGATGCCGGCGATGGCCTTCGCCTTCTTGATCTCGGTGCCGCGCAGGGCCTCGGCCTGCTCGCTGAACTCCTCGAGCTTCGCGCCGCCGCGACCGAACGCCTTGAGCACGCGGATACCGTGCACCGACTGCTCGACGCTCGTGGCGAGGTCACCGACCTGGTCCTGGCTGCGGCGAGCGACGGCGGAGTACCGGCGCTCGAACAGCAGACCGTTGATCCACAGCGGGATCGACGCGATCAAGAAGATGAGCCCGAGGATCCACCCGAAGGTGAACAGCACGACGAAGCCGACGACGATCGTCACGATGTTCACGACGAGCAGGACGACGCCGAAGGCCAGCCAGCGCCGGATCAGCGACAGGTCCGACACGGAACGGGACAGCAGCTGCCCGGACTCCCAGCGGTCGTGGAACGCGACCGGCAGGTCCTGCAGCTTCGCGTAGAGCGAGTTGCGCATGCTGGTCTCGATGCGGGTCGAGGGGCGCATCACGAGCCGGCGGCGCGAGGCGATGAAGAACGCCTCGAGCACACCGAGGGCGAGCACCCCGAGCCCGGCGGGCCAGATCTGTGCCGAGTCGCGCGACGACAGCGGACCGTCGACGAGCCACTGCAGCACGTAGGGGATTGCGAGCGCCACCAGGGAGGCTCCCATCGCTGCGGCCATGCCGCCGATGAGGCGCCCCTGGTAGGGCTTCACGTAGGGGTAGATCCGCGCGATCGCGCGGAAGGTGGACGGGCGCGCCGTGGTGGGCGACTTGGACATGCGTTGCGTCCTCATGCGTCTGCCGGGTCCCCGGGTCGCGCTGCGCGGTGCTTGCTCGCTGCTTGCTTGCTGCTTGCTTGCTGCTTGCTGCTTGCTTGCTCGCGTCGCGCGGCTTCGGCCTGGAGGCTCGGTGTGGCGTTGCGTGGTGATCATCGGCCGGGCGCGTGGTCGCGTCTCCGCCGTCACTCGCGTGACGTCGGTCGGGCCGGAGGCACCGAGGGACAGTCGTCCCCCGGGTTCAGGCGGGTGGTTCGCGGACGCCGGTGGTACTGCGTCGCGGGGCCGTGGGAACGGCCCGACTAGACGGCGGCCGCGGCGCGGGGCCGCGGTGCGATCACGGATCGCCGTGCGGGAGTGGTCCCCACGACGGACACGAGACCTGCACGGGCGGCCGTCGCCACGGTTCCGGTCATGTTGTCCATCGTCACTCCAGTCGTCGTCTTCGTCACCGTTGTGTCCGCGGTGCCGCCGGTCCCGAGGGATCGTCGGCTGCCTGCCGCGGAGCCTTACAGACTATTCACAGTGACTCACGGCGCGCAATGGTTCGCCACCGATTGTTCACATCAGTGGAAGAAGTGGCGCTCGCTCGTGAAGTACATCGTGACGCCGGCGGCCTTCGCCGCGGCGATGACCTCGTCGTCGCGGACGCTGCCACCGGGCTGCGCCACCGCACGGACACCGGCGTCGAGCAGCACCTGCAGGCCGTCGGCGAACGGGAAGAACGCGTCCGACGCCGCGACACTGCCGGTCGCACGGTCACCCGCACGGTTCACCGCGAGGTGGCAGGAGTCGACCCGGTTGACCTGGCCCATGCCGACACCGACGCTCGCGCCCTGGTTCGCCAGCAGGATGGCGTTCGACTTCACCGAACGGCTCGCACGCCACGCGAAGGCCAGGTCGGCGAGGGTCTGCTCGTCGGCGGGCTCGCCGGCGACGAGGGTCCACGTGGCCTGGTCGAAGCCCGTGAAGCGGTCGGCGTCCTGCACCAGGAAGCCGCCGGAGATCTGCTTGACCTCGCGGTCGGCGAGCGCGAAGTCGGCCGGCAGCGTGAGCAGGCGGATGTTCTTCTTGCGCGACAGGATCTCGAGCGCCTCGGGGTCGAACCCGGGGGCGACGACGACCTCGGTGAAGATGTCCTTCACGGTCTCGGCCATGGCCACGGTGACCGGGCGGTTCGCGGCGATGACCCCACCGAACGCCGAGAGCGGGTCGCAGGCGTGCGCGGCGGCGTGGGCCGAGGCGATCGGGTCGGCGGATTCGGCCGGGGCGATCGCGATGCCGCACGGGTTGGCGTGCTTGATGATCGCGACGGCGGGCTCGTCGAAGTCGAACGCCGCACGGACCGCTGCGTCGGCGTCGACGTAGTTGTTGTACGACATCTCCTTGCCGTGCAGCTGCGTCGCCTGCGCGATGCCGGTGCCGTCTGACGTCGTGTAGAGCGCCGCTGCCTGGTGTGCGTTCTCGCCGTAGCGCAGGGTCGCCGACAGCTCGGCCTCGACCGTCAGGTGCTCGTCGAACGCACCGGGGGTCCGGATGTCGCCGGCGGTCGTCGGGGCTGCAGCGGCGGTGACGACGTCGCTCGCGAAGTAGGACGCCACCGCGGTGTCGTAGGCGGCGGTGTGCGCGAAGGCCTGGGCGGCGAGGCGCTTCCGGAGCTCGAGCGTGGTGCCGCCGGCACGGACGGCCTCGACGACCTCGGGGTAGGACGCCGGGGAGACGACGATCGCCACGTTCGGGTGGTTCTTCGCCGAGGCACGGACCATCGCGGGGCCGCCGATGTCGACGTTCTCGACCACGGTCGCGGTGTCGGCACCCGACGCCACGGTCTCGACGAACGGGTAGAGGTTCACGACGACGAGCTCGAACGGCGCGATGTCGAGGTCGGCGAGCTGCTGCTCGTGCGACTCGAGCCGGAGGTCGGCGAGCAGGCCGGCGTGCACCGACGGGTGCAGCGTCTTCACGCGACCGTCGAGGGACTCGGGGAATCCGGTGACGCTCGCGACGTCGGTGACGGCGTACCCGGCGTCACGGATGGTCTGCGCGGTGGAGCCGGTCGACACGATCTCGACCCCGGAGTCGGCCAGTGCGCCGGCGAGCTCGAGCAGGCCGGACTTGTCGCTCACCGAGATGAGTGCACGGCGGACCGGGACCACGTCACGGTCGCGGTAGAGGCTGGGGTCGGCTGCGTGCACGCTCATGCGCTCGGGGTGCCCTTCAGGTCGGTGGTGCCGTTGGCGATGTCGAGGATGGTCTGGATGAGCAGGCGGCGCTCGACCGGCTTGATGCGGTCGTGCAGCGTCGACTCGGTGTCCCCCGGCAGCACCGGGATGCGCTCCTGCGCGAGGATCGGCCCCGTGTCGACGCCGTCGTCGACCGCGATGACGCTCGCACCGGTCTCGGTGACCCCGGCGGCCAGGGCGTCCCGCACGCCGTGGGCGCCGGGGAACTCGGGCAGGTACGCCGGGTGGGTGTTGATGATCCCCGGGGCGAACTCGGACACCACGGCCGGGGGCAGCAGGCGCATCAGGCCGGAGAGCACCAGCAGGTCGGGCGACCACGGGCGGATCTGCTCCGCCAGGGCCTGGCCCCACTCGGCGCGGGAGTCGTAGCGGGTGAACGGCACCGTGAAGGTCGGGATCGAGAACTCCTCGCCCAGGCCGAGACCCTCGGCGTCACGGTCGGCACCGATGGCGACGACACGGGCGGGGTACTCGGCGTCGAAGGTCGCTTCGAGCAGGGCTCGGAGGTTCGACCCGGTACCGGAGATCAGGACGACCAGTTCGAGCACGGCACCAACCCTACCGGCAGGCACGCACGCGACGGGCGCTGTTACCGGTCGTCCTTCGGCTGCCGCCACCAGGGCAGCTCGTCCTCGGGGATCTGGTCGGTGACGTCCCACTTCGCCGGGCGGGACGGCTCCGCCGGCTTCGAGGCGGGCGCTCGGGTGCCGGGCTCGACGTCCACGCGGTCCGCCTCGGCCGTCTCGTCCACGTCGTCGCGGCCGGCCACGAACTCCTCGGTGCTCCACGGGAACGCGGGCTGGGCGTCGGTCGGCACCGGGGTGGGTGTGGACGCGGGTGCGGGGGCTGCGGGCCGCTCGGGGGTGGGTCGATCCGGCTCGGCGTCGGAGCCGGTCACGCGGTCGCGGAGTGCACCGGCTCGACCCCGGACTCCCTCGGCCGCGCCGGCCAGGCGGTCGCGGAGGCCGCCCAGGGCTGCTCGTCCGGCACTGCGGCGCTCCGGTTCGGGGTCGGCGGCCAGGCGGTCGGCGGCCACCGCGTCGGTCTTCGCCCAGTCGGGGAGCTCGACGTCGTGGTCGGTGTCGCCGGCGCGCGGTGCGGCGGGCGCGGGTGCGGGTCGTGCGGGCGCGGAGGCGGGTCGTGCGGGTGCGGAGGCGGGCTCGCTGCTGACCGGCTCGGTCACGTGTTCGGCCGTCGCACGGGGCCGTGCAGCGGTCGACCCGTCGTGGGACTCCTCGACCACGAATCGGTGCACGTCGGTGGTGCGCCCGGCGCCGGCCTGGTCGAGCGCGGCGAGCAGGGACCCCTCGCCGACGTCGACCCCGGCGCGCGCCGTGTCGTGGGCATCGTCGGATTCGTCGGCCTCGGTCCAGCGCTCTCGCGTCCACCCGCGGTCCGGCAGCCGGACCAGGTCGCTGCCCGCAGCGAGGGCGATGATCGCCGGCAGGCCGACCTCGAGTGCGGCGAACCCGCCGACCGCGAGGGCGTGCGGACCGACGTCGGCCAGGCGGCCGGGGCCGAACGAACCGGAGGACACCCAGGCGATGAACCCCGTGAGCACCCCGGCCACGAGTCCCGCGACGACACCGCCGATCGCACGGTGCAGCGCGGAATCGGCGGCACCCAGGGCCCGCACCAACCGCGGCCGCATCGAGCCGCCGATCGCGAACCCGGCGATGACCGGCACGAGGATCCAGACGAGCCCGAAGGTGTGACCAGAGGTCGGCAGCGCGCCGAAGACCGGCAGGCCGGGGATCGGGCCCAGGGTCGTGGCGATCGGGGACACGCTCGACCCGGTGCCGATGGCGAACCCGGGGCCGATCAGCCACGAGGTGGCCCACCCGACGAAGTCCGGCAGGAACGCGAGCTGCCCGACGGTGAGTGCGACGCCGCCGATGACCCCGGCGTGCGACTGTTCGTACAGGGTGATGACCTCGGCGAACGAGGTGAAGAGGAGCAGACCGACCAGCACCGCGGCAACCCCGACGACCACGGCGGTCGCGGCGGTCCCGGCGCGCAGGCCGAATCCGGCGACGGACCGCCAGACGGCGGGGATGCGGTCGACCAGGTCGATGACCCGCTGGGTGCCGGCGTCGGCGGGCATGTCACGGCGACGACGGCAGACCTCGGAGGCGGCGAGTGCAGGGATCCCGAACCAGAGCGCCGGCAGCACCACGGCCTGCCAGAGCGTGGGGCGGGTGGCAGCCGAGGTCGACGACAGTGCGACGGCCAGACCGAGGAGCGCGACGACGGCGGTCCCGACCAGCAGCCCGGTGGTGCGGTGCTCGGTCTCCGCGAACCGACGTCCGGCGCGGGCGCCGAGCCAGGCCGTCACGACCGCGAACCCGAGGGCCGCCAGGGTCACGTGGATGGGATCGGCTGCGCCGCTGACCCCGGTGCTCTTGGCGAGTGCGGACCCGAGCAGGAACGAGACGTCGACGCCGTGCCCGACGAGCCAGACGCTGCCGGTGGCCTTCCAGAACACGTCCCAGTCGACCTGCAGGCCGTACTCGAACCCCCAGAGCAGCGTCAGGGGCACGAGGGCGATCCCGATGCCGACGCCGACCGTCACGACCGCCTCGATCGCGGCGAGCAGAGCGGTTCCCAGGCGGTTCATCGCAGCGAGGATACGTGCCCCTCGCGCGGCCGCCCCGGAGCCGCGCGGCTGCCGACGCAAAACACCGGTGTTCGCAGGACGAACACGCGCAGGACGCGGTTCAACCGACGAACACCGGTGTTTTGCGGAACGCGCTGGTCGCTAGCGAGCGGCGACGACCTCGCGCAGCAGCGCGGCGGTCTCGGACGGCGTCTTGCCGACCTTGACGCCGGCGGCCTCGAGCGCCTGCTTCTTCGCCTCGGCGGTACCGGCCGAACCGGACACGATCGCGCCGGCGTGCCCCATCGTCTTGCCCTCGGGAGCGGTGAAGCCCGCGACGTAGCCGACGACCGGCTTCGTGACGTGCGCCTTGATGAACTCGGCCGCACGCTCTTCGGCGTCGCCGCCGATCTCACCGATCATCACGATGGCCTCGGTCTCGGGGTCGGCCTCGAACGCGGCGAGCGCGTCGATGTGCGTGGTGCCGATGACCGGGTCGCCGCCGATGCCGATGGCGGTCGAGAAGCCCAGGTCTCGGAGCTCGTACATCATCTGGTAGGTCAGGGTGCCGGACTTCGAGACGAGCCCGATCGGGCCCTTGCCGGTGATCGTCGCCGGGGTGATGCCGACGAGGGACTCCCCCGGGGTGATGATGCCCGGGCAGTTCGGCCCGATGATCCGGGTCGTTCCGCCCTTCGCCTTGGCGTGCGCCCAGAACTCGGCCGAGTCCTGCACGGGGATGCCCTCGGTGATGACGACGACGAGCGGGATCTCGGCGTCGATGGCCTCCATCACCGCGTCCTTCGCGAACGCCGGCGGGACGAAGACGATCGAGACGTCGGCACCGGTGGTGTCGATGGCCTCGCGCACCGAGCCGAAGACCGGCAGCGTCACGTCGCCGTGGGTGACGGTGGTGCCGGCCTTGCGGGCGTTCACGCCGCCGACGACGTTCGTACCGGCCTTGAGCATCAGGGCGGTGTGCTTCGTGCCCTCGCCACCGGTGATGCCCTGGACGATGACCTTGGAGTCCTTGTTGAGGAAGATCGACATGGTCAGTCCCTTCAGGCCGCTGCGGCGGCGAGTTCGGCGGCCTTCTCGGCCGCATCGTCCATGGTCGCGGCGACGGTGACGAGCGGGTGCGCTGCCTCCGCCAGGATCCGGCGACCCTCTTCCACGTTGTTGCCGTCGAGGCGCACGACGAGCGGCTTGGTGGCCGCGTCGCCGAGGATGCCGAGCGCGGCGACGATGCCGTTCGCGACGGCGTCGCAGGCGGTGATGCCGCCGAAGACGTTCACGAAGACGCTCTTCACCTGCGGGTCGCCGAGGATGACGTCGAGGCCGTTGGCCATGACCTCGGCCGAGGCGCCGCCGCCGATGTCGAGGAAGTTGGCGGGCTTCACGCCGCCGTGGCGCTCACCGGCGTAGGCGACGACGTCGAGCGTCGACATGACGAGCCCCGCGCCGTTGCCGATGACGCCGACCTGGCCGTCGAGCTTGACGTAGTTCAGGCCGTGGGCCTTCGCCTTGGCCTCGAGCGGGTCCTCGCTGGCGGTGTCCTCGAGGTCCTTGTGGCCCTCGTGGCGGAAGTCGGCGTTCTCGTCGAGCGAGACCTTGCCGTCGAGTGCCAGGATCTGGCCGTCGCCGGTGCGGACGAGGGGGTTCACCTCGACGAGGGTCGCGTCCTCGCCCTTGTAGACGTCGTAGAGCTTGACGAAGACGTCGGCGACGGCATCCTGCAGCTCCGATGGGAAGTTCGCCTGCCGAGCGATCTCGAGCGCGGCGGCCTTGTCGATCCCGGTCAGCGGGTCGACCTCGACCCGGGCGAGCGCCTCGGGCTTCTCGACGGCGAGCTGCTCGATCTCCATGCCGCCCTCGACGCTGGTGAGCGAGAGGTAGGAGCGGTTGGCCCGGTCGAGCAGCACGGAGAAGTAGAACTCCTCGGCGATGTCGGCACCCTGGGCGACCATGACGCGCTGGACGGTGTGGCCCTTGATGTCGAGGCCGAGGATGGCCTGCGCGTGCTCGAACGCCTCGTCCGGGGTCTTCGCGACCTTCACGCCGCCGGCCTTGCCGCGACCGCCGACCTTCACCTGCGCCTTGACGACCACGACGCCACCGATCTTCTCGGCCGCCGCCTTCGCCTGCTCGGGGGTGTCGGCGATGATCCCCTGCAACACGGGGACGCCGTAGGACTCGAAGAGGTCCCTGGCCTGATACTCGAAAAGATCCACGCTGTTCTTCTTCCCGCACGGTTCGTGCGATCGGCATCGGTTTCCCGGTCGCGCACTCCACATCGAGGGTCGCTCGATGTCGAGACAACGGCCGCCACGCAGCCTAGCGCTGCTCGGTGGACGGCTGGTGCACGGATGCCAGGCCCCGGTCCGCTCCGACGCGCATGAGCCGCTGCGCGCACCGCTGGGACCGGCCCGAGCTGGCGCTCGGCACTGTGGATCGGTGCAACCCGAACTCCGTACCCGCGCCACCGAGGTCTTCGGCTGGAAGCTCCGCCCCGACCAGGAGTCCGTCATCGACGCGGTGCTCGAGGGCCGCGACGCCCTGGCGGTCATGCCCACCGGATCGGGCAAGTCCGCGATCTACCAGGTCGCCGGCCTCGGACTGGACGGCCTCGTCGTGATCGTCTCCCCGCTCGTGGCGCTGCAGGAGGACCAGGTGGTCGGGCTCGAGCACCATCCCGACGCCCCCCGCGCCGTCGCCCTGAACGCCACGAAGAAGGCACGGGACGTCGCCGACGCGTGGGACGCCGTCGCCGCGGGCGAGGTCGGCTACGTGTTCCTGGCCCCCGAACAGCTGGTGAAGGACGACGTGCTCGAGCGACTCCGCGACGCCGGGGTCGCGCTGGTCGCCGTCGACGAGGCGCACTGCATCTCGTCGTGGGGCCACGACTTCCGACCGGACTACCTGGCGCTCGGCGAGGTCGCGGAGCGCCTGGGCCGACCGCCGGTGCTCGCCCTGACCGCGACGGGCTCCGCTCCGGTGCGGGACGACATCGTCGAGCGGCTCGGCATGCGCGACCCGTTCGTGCTCGCCTCGGGGTTCGACCGTCCCGGCATCCGGCTCGAGGTGGTCCGACACGCCGAGGACGCCGAGAAGCGCCAGGCCGTGGTCGACCAGGTCGCCGAGCTCGACGGTCCCACGGTCGTCTACGTCGCCACCCGCGCGGCGACGACGGAGTACGCCGACGCCCTCGCCGCCCGCGGTCGTCGTGCGCAGCCGTACCACGCCGGCATGCGGGTGGCGGAGCGCGAGGCGGTGCACACGGGGTTCCTGGACGGCGACGTCGACGTGGTGGTCGCGACGAGTGCCTTCGGCATGGGCATCGACAAGCCCGACGTCCGGTACGTCGTGCACGCCGACGTCCCCGAGTCGATCGACGCCTACTACCAAGAGATCGGGCGGGCCGGGCGGGACGCGGAACCGGCCGGCGCCACCCTGCACTACCGCGCCGAGGACTTCGGCCTGCGCACGTTCTTCGCGTCCGGCTCGCCGCGACCGGCCTCGGTCCGGGCCGTGTTCGACGCCGTCCCGGCGACCGGCTCGATCGCCCGCTCCGCACTGGTGGAGGCCTCCGGCCTGTCGGCCCGCACCGCCGGTCGAGCACTCAACGCCCTGCTCGACGCCGGCGCCCTGCGCGACGACGTCGACGGTGTCTCCCGGGTGCCGGACGGCCCGCAGGACGCCGACCGTGCTGCCCGTGCCACCGCCGACCGTGCCGCCGAACGGGAACGGGTCGAGGAGTCCCGTATCGCGATGATGCGCCAGCTCGCCGAGACGACCGGGTGCCGCCGGCAGTTCCTGCTCGGCTACTTCGGCGACGAGCTGCCGGAGCCGTGCGGCAACTGCGACACCTGCTCGTCCGGCACGGCACGCGAGGCCTCTGCCCACGTCGCCGACGGTGCGAACGACGCCGCCTGGCCGCCGGATGCCCGCGTCGAGCACGCCGAGTGGGGCACGGGCGTGGTGATGAGCACGGAAGAGGACCGCATCACGGTGTTCTTCGAGTCCGCCGGGTACCGCACCCTCGCACTCGCCGACGTCGAGGAACGCGACCTACTCGAACGCGTCTGACCGGAACCGGGACGGATCGCGCACGGAGCGCGGGCGGGGCGCACCGGTCCGGACGACCCGGGCGGGGAAGGCGCGGTCGCTCGACCACCCGTCGGCGACCGCGCTCCACTCCCCCGAGCATCGGCGATGCTGCCGTGGCGGTGTGACCGGAAGGTGACGCCCGGGTGAACACGACACAAAACCGGACGGCCGCCAAGCGTGGGCGGGTAGGCAGGAAGCCCGCAACGGAAAGGAACCACCATGAGCGACCCCGGCATCAGCCCCGTCGACGACTTCGAGTCCCAGCAGCGTCGCGACGACGACATCGACCGTGAGCACGTCGGCCCGTACGAGGTGGACGAGGCCGAGGAGTCCCTCGAGACGGTGACGAACGACGCGGTCGCCGGCGAGACGGTGGAGCCGCAGCCCGGTGACGGCTCCGACGACGGTCCGACCGGTGGCTCCCCGCGCGAGGGCTCGCCCGACCTGTGGGAGCACGAGAACGAGCAGGACGAGGACCGCGCCGACCTCGGCAACGACCTCGGCACGAAGCCGCTCTGAGCCCAGGCTCTCCCGGGACACGGCTCGGTAGCATCGGGCCGTGTTCCGACGAGTCCGCGCCAGCGTCCGCAGCATGCCCTCGGCAGCGCGGCTCCTGGCGGTCGCGGCGATGCTGCTGGTCGCCGCCGCGGCACACCTCGCCGTCCGCTCGGAGCCCGGTGGCCGCTGGGTCCCGCTCCTCGTCGTCGGCGTCGTCGGTGCGGTCGTCACCGGATCACCGACCCACCTCTGGCCGCTCCCCGCGATCTGGCTCGTCGCGACGCTCCTCGCCCTGACCGGTGAAGCGCCCGTCGAGTCCTCGTACGCACTGGTCGCCCTGGTCGTCGGCGCAGTCGCGCTCCTGACGGCGATCGCCGTGGATCTGCGCCCCGTCCTGCGGGCGCGACGCCGACGGGGTGCGGCGTGACCACCCCACGGCCTGGAGGCGCGACACACGACCCGCACCGTGCCTCCCGTCCGCCTGCTGGTCGCGTGCACGACCGTCACCTGCGTCGGTTCCTCGCCGACAGCACACCCGTGGCCGCGGGCGGCCGCGCCATCCTGCTGCAGATCGCCGACCCGGTCGTCGCGGCCGGTGTCCGACGGCACTCGGACTTCGCCCGGCGACCCCAGCAGCGGCTCGCCCACACCCTGATGTTCATCTACGCCGTCGTCGTCGGCACCGACACCGACTCGGCGACCGCAGCGGGCTTCGTGAACCGTGCGCACCGGCCCGTCGCCGGCGCCGACGACGTCGACCGGCAGCTCTGGGTGGCCGCGACCCTGTTCGACTCCGCCCGCCGGGCACACGACCTGTTCGGCACACGCGTCTCCGCGGCCCGCGCCGAGCAGGTCCTCGCCGCCTACGCCCCGATCGCGACCGCGCTGCGGGTGCCGCCGGAGCGTTGGCCGACCTCGGTGGCGGCCTTCGACCGGTACTGGCAGCGGACGCTGGAGGGGCTCGAGGTCACCGACGACGCCCGTGGGGTCGTCCGTGACCTGCTGCACCCGCGGTTCGCGCCGCTGTGGGTGCGGGCGGCGATGCCCCTCGTCCGCATCGTGACCGTGGGGATGCTGCCGGAACGGGTGCGCTCGGCGTACGGCTTCGCGTGGGGGCCGCGGGAGGAACGGCGCTTCCGGCGCACCGTCCGGGTGGTGGCCGGGGTGCGGGCGCTGGTGCCGGGGGCCCTGCTGCGGCTGCCGGGTCCGCTGCTGCTGCGGGCGATGCGGCGGACCGCTGGGCGACACGCCACGGTACGGTAGCGGGCATGTCGGTCGACCACTTCGCCATCACGGTCCCGCGGTCCTGGTTCGAGCTCCCGGTCGAACCGGAACGCCGTGACGACCGGATCAGCGCCCTCGTGCAGGAACGCATCGAGGACCACCGGGAACTGTGGGACCACCGCACCGAGATCGTCCGGGTGCTCCGCCGGTTCGCCCGCTCGGCGTGGGACAGCGGCGCGCGGTACTGCGCCGCGTTCGCCGAGCCGAGCGAGGACGGCATCGTCTCCGGTGCCCTCACCGTGACGGTCCTGCCCGCGCCCGAGGCCGGCGGCGACCCGCTCGCCGCGCTCACCGACCACGTCGCCGCACTCGGTGGTGACGACGACGGCATGCACGTCGACGTGCACGAGGTCCCCCGCGTCGGCCGGGTGCCGCGCGTCTGGGGTGTCTCGACGGTGCAGGCGCCGGACGGCCGCGGGTCGTTCGACGTCGTGCTCATGCAGACGTTCGTGCCCGCCGGCGACCAGGTCGCCCTGGTCAGCGTCTCGTCGCCCGCGACCGACCTGGCCGAGCCCCTGTACGAACTGTTCGAGACCGTGACCGACACCTTCGAGCTCATCGACTCCGCCGCGGTCGGCAGCGAGGCGTCCTGATGCGCCTCTGGCCGTTCCGGAAGAAGCGCAAGGTCGTCGAACCCGTCGTCGAGCGGGTCGGCGAGCGTGACCTGGCACAGATGGCGCAGCGTGGCGAGCTCGCCCGGTCGGTCACCACGCCACCCCCGGCTCCGCGTGCGAGTGCCGACCGGGTCCGGGCGACCGTGGCGCAGATGCCCGGCCGACCGCTCGGGTCGTCCGGCGGCACCACCGCCCGTCGTGACGCCGCCCCCGCCCGCCAGGCAGCGGCTGCCGTGCTCGTCCTCGACGGCACCCAGCGGGTGACCGTGTCCGGCGGCGGGCTGATCGGCCGCGACCCCGCGAGCGCCCACCCGGACGGCGGACATGCCCACATGATCGCCCTGGAGGACCCGGAGCGGCTGCTCAGCCGCACCCACCTGGAGTTCGGGTTCGGCGCCGAGGGCTCCCTCTGGGTGCTCGACACCGCGTCGGCGAACGGCGTCGAGCTGCAGCGCCCGGGGTTGCCCGCGGCGATGCTCGTGCCGTCGCAGCGCACGACCGTGCAGCCCGGCGACACCGTGGTGTTCGGCGGGCACACGCTCCGCGCCGAACCCGCCGTCGGACTCGTCAGCGAGACGCCGCTGGGCTGAGCGGGCCCCGGACCGGGCCGGCCCCGGGGTGCGCAGGCTCAGGGCTGCGCCCCCGCGGCCGACGCCCCGCGGCCGACGCCCCGCGGCCGGCGCTAGTCGCCGGCCGGTACCTGCACGAGTCGGAGCGCCTGGTCGGCGTCGTTCAGCAGCGCCCGACCCGCGACGCGGTCCTGGGTGACCAGGCTCTTCGACAGCTTCGTGCCGATCAGGTCGCCGTCGATGGTGCTGAGCGGCGCGAGGAGCATGCCCCGACGCGCCTTCTTCGCGTCGACCTGCCAGCCGCGGAACCCACTCGCCACGCCCTCGACGTCACCGGCCAGGACGAGCCCGACCGAACGACCCCGGTCGGAGTCCATGATCGCCCGGAACACCGGTTCGGCCGGCGACTCCTTCAGGGCCTCGGCGTCGTCGACCAGCACGAGCGTGAAGCCGTCCGAGCCGGTGTCGATCGCGGCGGACAGCCCCTCGGCGCCGATGGCGCCGTCGGTCACCACCGTGACGCGGGGTGCTCCGTCGAGTGCTCGGAGCGGGGACTCCCGCGGTGTCACCGCGACGACCGACCCACCCGCCGACAGCACGTGGCGGGCCATCGCGACGAGCGCGGTGCTCTTGCCCGAGCGGGGGCTGCCGCCGACGATGAAGACCGGGGTGTCCTGCACGAAGTCGTGCGTGAACAGCCGGAGCTCGTCGCCGCCGACACCGAGTGCGACCCGACCGACCGACGCCTCGGCCGACGGCAGGTACCGCACGGCGTCCGCGAAGGTGATGGAGCGCGGGAGCACGTCGATCCGGAACGGCTTCGGGACGTCGGCCGGCACGTGCGCACGGACCTCGTCACCGATGCCCCGCAGCGCGGCGGCCTGGTCGCGGCCCCCGAGGCCGCCGGGCAGCACGGCGACCTGGGTCTCCGTCGCCGTGGCGTTGCGGAACCCGCGCCCCGGTGGGATCGACTCCGGAAGCTTCTTGCCGTTGATGCCCTCGTAGTTGTAGTCGCCACGGTCGGCCAGTGCCAGCAGCAGCTTCCGCTCCACCTGGCTCGACATCCGGCCGGACGTCAGGGTGCGGTCGCCGGAGACGACCAGGTGCACGCCGACGCCGACGCCCTCGCGCAGCAGGGTCTGGACGGCGTCGTGCAGCGCACCGTTCTCGGCGTCCGCCAGGGTCGCCATGAAGCTCTCCCACTGGTCGAGGAACACGACGATGTGCGGCATCGGCACGGTGCCCGCGTCGGTCCGCTGTTCGGCGATCGACGAGTACCCGCCGGCGGCGAAGGCGGCCTGGCGCTCCTGCACCGTGCGGAGCAGGATGCCGAGCAGCCGCGAGACCCGGTCGGGTTCGTGCCGCTGCACCACGGCACCGCAGTGCGGCAGCGCCCCGAGGGCCAGCAGTGCACCGTTGCCGCAGTCGATCCCGTACATGTGGACGTCGCCGACGCCGAGCCGCAGGGCCATCGCCCCCGCCAGGGTGCGGAGCGTCTGGCTGCGACCCGAGCGCGGCGAGCCGATGACGAACAGGTGGCCGTCCGCGTCGAGGTCGAACACCGCCGGGCGCTGCCGCTGGTCGCCCGGGTGGTCCTCGACACCCCAGGCGACCGCCAGGGGTGCCAGGTCGCCGGTGCCGGTCGCCTCGACGTCGTCGAGCCCGACGACCTCGCCGAGCGGCGGCAACCAGGGCTTCCGCTGCTCGGGGGTGCCGAGGGCGCGGGTGGCGTCGTCGATCGACGCGACGAGGACGCTCAGGTCGGTGACCTCCACGTCGCTGGCCGCGGCCTCGACGGCGGCCGGGCGGGGGGCTGGATCGCTGTACGAGGCGAACGTGAGCTCGCGGACCAGGGCGGGGCGGGCCTCCTGGTCGTCCGAGCCGGGCCGGCGCCCACCCACGCGACCGGACTGGAACGGCAGCAGCGAGGCAGCGCCGAGCCGCACGTAGGCCCGCCCCGGGGTCGACTTCGCGATCCGTGCGGCGTCGTTCGCGCCGATGACGTCCTGGCTCTCCGACTGGTCGGTGACGCGCAGCGCGATCCGGAGGTTCGTGTTCGCGCGGATCTCGGGCGACACGACACCGCCCGGTCGCTGCGTGGCGAGGATCAGGTGGATGCCGAGCGAGCGACCGCGCTGGGCGATGTTCACCAGGCCCTTCACGAAGTCGGGCAGCTCGCGGGCGAGCGAGGCGAACTCGTCGATGACGATGAGCAGCCGCGGCAGGCTCGGGATCGTGTCCCCGTTCGCCGCGCGCTTGGCCTGCAGGTCCTGGTAGTCCTCCAGGTCCTTCGCCCCGACCTCGGCGAGGGCGTGCTCGCGGGTGCGGAGCTCGGCGCCGAGCGACTCGAGCGCGCGCTCGACCTGGTGCGTGTCGAGGTCGGTGACCATGCCGACCGTGTGCGGCAGGTCGACGCAGTCCTTGAAGGCCGCACCGCCCTTGTAGTCGACGAGCACGAAGTTCATCTCGTCCGGACGGTTCGCCACGGCGAGGGACGCCACGATCGTCTGCAGCAGCTCGGACTTGCCGGAACCGGTGGTCCCGGCGACCAGGCCGTGCGGGCCGTCGTTCCGCAGGTCGATCGCGAACGGCCCGTCGATCGACGCCCCCACCACGGCGGTGGTGCTGCGGCCGCCGAGCAGCCAGCGTGCCTGCACGGCCTCGGACGTCGGCGGTTCGAGCTGGAGCACGTCGAGCAGCCGGGCGGACGACGGGATGGCGCCGTCCTGCACGTCCGGGCTGGCGTCGACGATCGGGGACAGCGACCGGGCGACCCACTCGAGCCAGTCCTGGTCGACCAGGTCCGGGCGTGCGTCGTCGATGCGCTCACTGCGCTGCTGGGTGACCCGCACCCGGTCGTCGCGGACGACCACCACGGCGTCGCACTCCTCGGGCAGGAGCCGCTCGTCCAGGTCGAGGCAGATGCTGAACACCCCGACCGACGGCCCCTCCTTGAGCACCTGCACGAGCGAGGGCATCGCGCGGAGCCGGCGCGCGCCGTCCATCACGACGACGATCTCGTCGGCCGGCGGGGTCTTCTTGCCGATCCCGGCTTCCTTGCGGGCGTCGATGATCGCGGCGAGCTCGGCGATCGCCCGCGCGGTCGACGCGGCGTTCGAGGCGATGCTCGTCATCGGCTGGTCCGCACCGTCGCGGCGGACGTGCGGCAGCCAGGACATCCACTCCCACAGCGACGTGCGTGTGGTGTCGGTGAGCAGCGTGAAGGTGACGTCCTTCGGGCTCTGCAGCGTCGCGAGCTGCGCGACCACCCAGTTCGCGAGTCGTCGGGCGTCGTCGTCCGGGCCGGCGATGCCGATCACGCCGCGCTCGGCCAGGCGGATGCGCACCGGCACGTCCGTCGCGTCCCACGCGACGGTCCGCTTGTGGGACAGCTGCTCCGGGTCCTCGATGGTGACCTCGGAGCGCTGCGTCGCCGTGCCGACGCGGACCAGCAGGTGGTCCGGATCCGTCCGGCGTCGCTCCCACAGGCGCGGCAGGGGCGTGACCGCCGTCTCGTAGACGGCGGCGGGGTCCGGCGCGCTCGCGATCCAGCGTGCACGTTCGGACTGGAGGCTCTCGGTCGCGTCCGCCTCGATCCGCGCCTTGGTGTCCTCGTACTCCACGACGCGTTGCCGGTACGTCTTCTTGCCCTGCCGGCGGCCCTGGAGGCCCGTGATGATCATCAGGATCGGCGAGAGCAGGGCGATGAGCAGGTAGATCCAGCGACCGGTGGTCGACACGAACATGACCGCCATGCCCATCGGCGCCAGCGCCATCAGGATGGGCAGCGCCCGGGCCGGGGGCTCGGTCGGCGGCGGGGGCAGCTGGTAGCGGGTGTGCTCGTCCGGCGGCAGGATGCGCGGCGGCCGGTTGTACTCGAGCGACATGCCGTCGTCCGCCAGGGACAGGTGGGCGCCGCGGTTCGGGGCGCGGCCGAAGCCGAGCAGGACCCCGCCGACCGCGAGCTGTGCGGTCTCGGGCCAGTCGGTCTCCTCGGTGACCGGCTCGCCGTCCAGCAGCGCGCCGGAGTAGCCGTTCGCCGGGCGCACCTTCGCGCCGTCGGCCGTCACCGTGACGAGCAGGGCGATCTCCGGCACCGTGTCGGACCCCGACGCCTCTGCTTCGACCTCGTCCGTGGTGCTCACCGGGACCCGCACGTGCGCGGACGGCGCCGTACCGATGGTCACCGTGCCGGTGCTGACCCGCACGATCGTCCCCGCGTGCAGCCCGGACACGATCCGGACCTCGGCGTCGGTCAGCGGGCGGAGCGGCGGTGGCGGCACCTGCTCGAGGCTCCGGGCCACCACCACGCCCTCGCGGACGCCCGACTCGGCGACCGACGCCGAGAGGTCGAGCGGCTGCTCCCCGACGAAGTACACCGGGGTCCGGCCGGAGGCGACGACGTCGGTGGCGATGAGGCGCTCGGCCTCGGCCACCAGCTCGCGCACCGCCCGGGAGTCGTCGCCGTCGACGTAGACGTTCGCGGTCTGGCCGCTCTCGCGGTCGACCATCGTGAACGTGAAGGTCATGGCATTCCCCCGTAGCGTTGACTTCGTGTCGCAGGACGATGGTAGTGTCCCCTGCAACACGCCCCGTTGGGGGGACAAACGAAACTCCGGGGAAAGGGAGTCACACCGTGGCGAACATCAACGTCTCGTACGCAGACCTCGAGGCAGCAGCCTCCGACCTCAAGGCGGGCCAGGCAGACATCGAAGACCGTCTGTCGGCACTGCAGCGCAAGATCCAGCAGCTCATCTCGGACGGCTACGTCACCGACAAGTCGTCGGTCGCGTTCGGCGAGTCCTACGACGAGTTCAACCGTGGCGTGACCCAGACGGTCCAGGGGCTCGAAGGCCTCTCCACGTTCCTCTCCAAGGCCTCGCAGACCCTGTCCGAGACGGACGAGTCGCTGGCCTCCGGCCTCAAGGGCTGACACCGTCGTCGACCCCGTGCCCCGCGATCGCGTGGGGCACGGGGTCGTCGCGGTTCCTGTGGCGCCGTCCTGACGGCGCCGGTTCGTGATCGGGGAGGGATTGTTCCGTGGCAGGCAAACTGCTGGTTGACCTGATGGGGCTCGGGGAGCTCCAGAACGACCTGACGACCGTGCACAGCACGCTCGAGCAGGCACACAAGCGTGTCGACGCGTCCGACGACGAGATCGGTTCGGGGACGGTGCAGAACGCTCTGCACGACTTCGACCACCGCTGGGGCGACAAGCGGGACAAGATCAGCGAGTCGACGAAGGCGTTGGCGGACATGCTGAGCTCGTCCATCGAGACCTACACCGAGACCGACGAGCAGCTGGCACAGGCCCTGCAGGTCAACGACGAGAACGGCGGCGGCGGCCCCGCTGCCTCGAGGGCGCAGTAGTCGTGGGGCGGCCGTCGGGGTGGGACGTTGTCGATCAGGGTGATGATCCGGTCAAGGGTGATCCGTCGACGTTGCGGATGATGGCGCGGGAGTACCAGCGCATCTCCGACGCGGCCGATGACGCCTCGACCCGGCTGAAGTCGGTGAAGGGCTCCGGGTGGCTGACCGACTGGGAGGGTGAGGCCGCTGATGTGTTCGTCGACGCGATCGAGGACACCCCGTCGGACCTGACCAAGCTCGTCGATTCGTACGAACTCGCCGCGACGGCGTTGTCGGGGTGGGCTGACACGGTCGATGACACCCAGTACCGGGCTGATGGTGCGTTGGCGGATGCGAAGGACGCCACCGGGGACCTCGCCGCAGCGCAGGACCGGTTGGCGGATGCGCAGTCGACGTTGTCGCACTACGAGTCGACGTCGAAGGACCTGTCGAAGGTCGCCGACAAGTACCCGGCGGGTTCCGACGTGCCGGACGGGGTGGATGTTCCCTCGCCGGCACAGTTGCGGGCAGCGTCCGACAACGCGTCCGTCGCGCAGGGGTCCGTGTCCTCGGCGCAGGGGGACATCTCGGCGGCGCAGTCGCGGATCGATGCAGCCAAGCGGCTCGTGGCGGACGCGAAGGGTGACTGGCAGGACGCGGAGCAGCGGACCGCGACAAAGATCGGTGAAGCCGCGGACGCGGGCCTCGGGAAGCAGTCCACGTGGGACAAGATCTTCGGGTCCGAGGCGTGGGAGACCATCGTGTCGGTGGCGAAGGTCGTCGTCGCGGTGGGTGGGATCATCGCGATGATCATCCCGGGGCCGTGGACGTTGATCATCGCGGCGATCGCGCTCGTGGTGTTGGCGGACACGTTGTACAAGATGAGCAAGGGTGAAGCCGACGGGTGGGACCTCGCGTTCTCCCTGCTCGACTGCGTGCCCGCAGGCGGCGCGGTCGCCGCGGCAGCTCGAACCGCGCGTCTTGCTGAGGGAGCGACCAAGCTCGCCGCACTCTCCAACACTGCTGCGCGCGTCGTTGGAGCGGGGCAACGAGCGATCACGGGCATCCGAGGTCTGAACACGGCGCTGAAGACCAAGGCATCCGTCGTGATCGAGCGCATGACCCAGGCGTTCCAGAAGGGCGAGCGCGAGCGTGCGTCAGTGCAGGGGATGGGGCACTCCTACTTCGACGCAGCGAGCTACCACGCCCACTACGAAGCCGGCGACAGCACCATCGGCGCTCCCGGCGGGCCTTTCTTCCTCATGCCGGAAGAGGACGCTCTGCAGTACGTGCACAACCCCATCGATGCCATGGTGCAGACAGGCTTGGCCCCGTCTGTACGCCAGGCTGTGATGCACAATGAGCCTGTGTACGGGATTCGGTTCCCTCTGGAAGGAACCTCCCCCCGGCTCCCTTCGGCAGCGGATGCTGGTGGGAACCTCAACTACACGCCCGGGGGGCACACCGCCGTGGCGTTCGAGGAAGGGCACATGATCAACGAGACACGCGAGTTCGTGATCGACGGTGGTCGCCCAGTTCCGGCAGGGTCTGAGGTGTTCCAGCTCATGGACAACGGAGAACGAATGGTGGTCCGCCGCTTTGGATGAAGCTGCCCAGGTAGTACCCCGCAACCGGTTGGAACAGCTGATCCTTGAGGGACGGGCCGGGCGAGCGGACCAGTTTGTCGTGGCGGACGCGGTATGGAACACGCCGATTGCGGTGTCGTCAGCGACTCCCGCCAAGGGTTTCGAGGATCTCGCACCCGTGCTGTTCGACCGTGACGGAACCCCGATGGTGGCGGCGTTCTCCGATCCAAGCCGGATCGGTGAGGTCGGGGAGAAGGCCGGCTACTTCTTGCTCATGACGGGCGGGGAGCTTTTCCGCCGACTGCGCCCCGAGTTCGGCGTCGTCCTGAATCCTCGGACGTTCGAACTCGGCATGGAATTCCTGCCTACCTCCATTGCTGACTACATCCGGCGGCTGGGTTGAGGCCAGCGGCCGGACTCATCGAGCCAGGGTGCTCCGTCTGCACCGCGGCGACGCAACGTCACGGCCGCGTCGAGCTCTCCATCGGGGTGAGTCGGGTGCAGCAGAGTGAGTACTTCCGCTGCGTGGCTTGCGATACCTACTGGAGCCTGTACGACCGATCACTCGTCGTCGTTGGGGAAGAAGACATTCCTGACGACCTCCAGACATCCTGGCGCGATGACGACGGTAACCTCCGCGAAGCACCGCTCCCGCCCTACGTTCCTTTCGCGCGACACGCCGAACTACCTGCGGAGATCACCACCAGTACCCCGGTCCATGTCAAGAACTCGGGCGGCACTACCGATCTCCCCTTCACGCACGACCTCGTCCGCGAGATCCCGGCCGAACCACTTGCGTCGCGGATCGCCCTCTGCCTAGTACTTGCTCGCTTGGCGGATGTCTTGTCTTCCCCCAGCGATACTGCCCAGGTGCCGCGGACCTTCCAGCGAGTCGAGTACGTCGACACTCTTGGTCACCTGCATGTTGGATACGGGGCTCGTCTGGATGGGAGAGCTCGATTCGAAGACGTTGCGCCGCGAGTTCGCTTCCCGACGTTCGGGCGGAACGTTTACTCCGCGACACCTCGCAATCATGTGAGCGACCCCGATTCCGGAATGCTGGTGAGAATCGGGCCAGGGGCGGACCTCGATCTCCCCGGAAGCCCGTTCAACGCCCTGCTCCTGAGCGGCGAATCGTGACCGCAAGTCCCGTTGCTGATGCCGATGCCGATGCGCATCGATCCCCATCGTGCACCGCCACGCGCGACAGCAGGTCCTCGACCGATCGCGGGGAGTGCCAGATGATCCGCGAGTGCCTGCCGAACGTGCTCGTGGTGGGGCATGCCGTGAAGCGAGAGTTCGCCGACGACGGACGACTGGTCGTCGACATTGTGCTCGGCCGAGCACGGCCCCAGGAGGCGCGCTCGTACACCCGGGCATCCCCTTCGTCCATGCCCTGCGGCTCGGCGAGTGACATGACGACCTACGAATTGACGGAGTCGATGCAAAGCGAAACGCGCCCGTTCTACACGGATCACTGATCTTGGAACGTATCCCCGCGGTAGCTGTCCCCGACACGCTCCACCTCGCAGTGGACTCAAGCGGTGAGCGAGTCACCGAACCGTACGACCGGGGCGTCTTGGTGGAGTTCGCATACTCGATCGCAGGTGATCGGCCCGCTGGGCGGGGCACGTCCACTCGGCAGGTGAGCCGTCAATCGCTCATCGACGATGAGACCGGCGGTCGGTACATCGTCCAAGTCGACGCAGCAGCTGATCGCTTCGATGGGCTCCCAGTCGTGGACAAACCCATTCGTCGTCATGGGCTCCTGCCGATCCCGACCCGCGCAGTTCATGCACTGCCGATCACAGCGATCCAGGGGATCTGGGCCGAGATCGTCCGCGACAAGGCACGACCGCAGTCGGCCTGGCGGTTGTTCGAGTCTGCTTCCCGTCCGACGCTGAACCTGGTGATCGACCGCGATCCTGCCAAGTGGCGGGCGCGGGCGACCACGGCGCTGGGGCGGAGGCCACACCCGGAGATAACGGTCGTCGAGGACCTCGACGAAGTTCCGCGAATCTGGCGCAAGGCCGCGCGTCATCTCCTGGCCGCCGAGGTGAGCGCTTGACGCCCTCCACATTCGAGCGCCGGCGACGCGCAGGCTGGAGACGAGTTGTCGATCTCGGTTTGTGGGTGCTCGGGACGGAAGACGGTGTGCGCGCCGTGGCCTCGCTGCGGCTCGGTGCGTGACATGACGACCTACGAACGAACCGCTCACAGGAACGGCACGAGCGCGCCGGCGACCGTGATCGTCGAGATGGACCTGACGAACCCCGACCATCAGGTGCGCTACACCGTGACCGTGTTGCTGCTGGGCGCAGAGCACACGGCCACGGCGTACGACGCCTTCGAGGCACTGAGCCTGGTGCGCGAGGCGCTCGACGACGAGGGCTGGCTCCTGGGCGTGCAGGGGGCACGCGTCGACGTGTGGCCGAGTGGGATGGCGCGACAGCAGGGCGGTGGCATGCGGGCGTACCGACTCCGCCGCGGTCGTCGGCCTCGGTTCAAGGACCTCGTCGATGTGTTCGCCCCGGCCGACGAACACCTCGGCACCGTGCAGGCGCAACGCGCGTTCGTCGAAGCGAAGTTCCCCGACGCCTGACCGGGTGCCGGCGACGACCGTCCGTGACTCCCTGAACACCGAGCCCCCGCGCACGGTTGGGTGGGTACATGTCCTCTGCCCCGCTCTCCGGTGACGACTCCCTGCACCTGCCCGAGTTCGACAACCCGCCAGCGTCTCCGCTCGACCTCGCTCGCGAGTGGCTGTCCGCGGCGAAGGACCGGGAGGTCTCCGAGCCACTCTCGATGACCCTCGCCACGGCCGGTTCCGACGGCCGCGTGTCCGCTCGCACCGTCGACGTGAAGCGGATTGCGACCAACGGACTGGTCTTTGGGACGTCAGAGGACAGCCCGAAGGGCCGGCAGCTCGCCGAGAACCCGCACGCAGCCCTGCAGGCGTACTGGCGCGAGACGATGCAGCAGCTCCGGTTCGAGGGCCACGTCGTCCGGCTGTCGGATGCCGAGTCCGACGCCCTGTTCGCGGACCGCTCCCCGAAGTCACGCGCCGCGACGGCAATCGCCGACCAGTCCGCCGTGCTCGAACCCCGCACCCTGCAGGACCTGATCGACGACGCGAACGACCTGCTCGACGACTCCGGCGACGACGTCCCCCGACCTGCACGATGGGTTGCCTGGCGTCTCGAGCCCGACATCGTGGAGTTCTGGCACGGCAGCCGTGACCGGATGCACCGACGACTGCAGTACGCACTCGCCGAGGGCGCCTGGACGGCCACACGCCTCCAGCCCTGAGGCCGACGGTCGGCGTTCAGTCCCTGGACCACCACGCCGGCTGAGCGGGTTCGACTCGGACCGTGAGCGTTCGAGCATCGTTCGATCGCTCCGCGATCACGAAGTGGCTCTCCGCTGGGTCGACGGTACCGATCCGCCACACCGGCCACGAGTGCGGCCCGAGTTTGGGATCGAACCACGGCGCGGGCCCGTTGTCGTCCTCGCGCAACGCGCGCCGGACGCTCTTCGGATCGAGCTCCGGGAATCCTCCGGCGCGTGTCGCTACGAGCATGCGCTCTGCTGCGGCGTCGACGGCGGCGGACCGTTCCGCCCGTGGGTTCCGGGTGATCCAGTGGGCGGCGAGGTACCCGATCACCACGAGGCCGATCGCCGCAACGGTCACGACCCACAGTCCAGCGTCGGGATCGACCGCGGGGATGCGATCGATGCTGGGGACCCCGACGACGAACCCCAGGACGCCGAGCACCCATCCGATGCCCGCGACGCGTTCGGCACGGTGCGACGCTCGAGCGAGGACGCAGCGTGCCTCGGCGACGTCCTCGATCGCAACCGAGATCGCCCCCACACCCGCGCCAGCACCGGTCTCCATCGGACCAGTCTCGCTCACGGCGCGACGAAACCGGCGACCGCACCGAGCGCCGGCTCCGCCCCGAGCGCCCGCCCCCCCCTACCGCCCGATCGGGTTCACCATCTCCCCCGCCCGGATGAGCGACGCCGACTGGTCCGCCAGGTCCACCATCGACAGGGTGTTCCGCAGCTGCAACCGGTTCAGGCACGAGTGCTCGAACGTCGGCACCCGCAGGTCCAGGGGACGCCGGCGGTCCGGGTGCGCGGCGGCGTGGGCGTCGATGCACTCCCCCACGACCTGCCAGAAGCGGGACTCCGGCAGCACCCCGTCGTCGTCGAGGATCGCGGCGACGAACCGGAGCACCCCGTCGAACACGTCGGTGAACACCGCGAGCGCGGCCTCGTCATCGGACACCGGGTGCACGATCCGGTCGATGTCGGCGGGCACCGGGCGGTCGTCGTGCCGGCCGAGCACCGCGGCCTCCTCGCCGATGTCCTTCATCACGGCACGGACCACGACACCGTCGCGCACGACGAGCACCAGGTTCTCGCCGTGCGGCATGAACACCAGGTCGTGCACGGTCAGGCAGTGCACGACGGGCAGCAGGTAGGCGTCGAGCCAGCGCCGGACCCAGACGTCGGCGGGCAGCCCGGATGCCTCGATCAGCCCCGAGGCCACGGCGTTCCCCGAGGCGTCCCGGTGCAGCAGCGCCGCCATCGTCAGCAGTCGCTCGCCGTCCGCCACCCGCGGCAGCGGACTCTCCCGCCACAGGGCGGCGAGCATCTTGCGCTGCGGCGAGGACACGTCGACCCGGTGGTAGGCGTCGCCCGTGTAGCCGATCGCAGCGTGTTCCCGGAGCACCGAGAACCCGGCGGCGGCGAGCGTGGGGTCGGCGGAGACGATCGACTCGACCCAGTCGTTCACGGCCGGGGTGTTCCGCATGTAGGCGGGCGACATCCCCCGTAGGAACCCCATGTTCTGCACGGCGAGCGCCGTCTTCACGTACGAGCGTGCCGGCTCGGTGCGGTTGAACGCGGTGCGGATGGACTGCTGCGGCTGGTACTCGTCGGGTCCCTCGCCCAGGTCGACCAGGTCCTGTCGGCCCAGGTCGGGTGCGAAGGTCACGGCGATCCGGTGCTGCCACTGCCACGGGTGCACGGGCAGCCAGACGTAGTCGTCGGGGTCGAGCCCGCGACGCTCCAGCGTGGCACGGAACCCGGCCACGACCGCCGCCGACAGCTCGGACTCCCAGTGCGCCTGTTCGGTCCGGTCCGCGGCGAGCGCCAGGTGCGTGTGCTCGCGTCGGGCGGCGAGCCACCGGTACCGGAACCGGCCGCCGGACTCGGGCGCGAACGCCCGGTACTCGTCGAGCCCGAACCCGATCCGCCCGTTTGCGGCGACGAACGCCGGGTGCCCCTCGGTCATCGCCGCCTCGACGTCCTGGAACGACGCGACGACGTCCTCGACGGACCCGGACGAACCGGCCGAACCGGTCGCACCGGACGAAACGGACGCCCCGCCCGAACCGACCCCGCCTCGCCCCCGTGCCAGCTGCCCAGCCGACGGCCCGCCCCGCCGGTGCTTCGCCGCGGCACTCGCCAGGGTCGACGCGATCTCCTCCAGGTACGTGCCGAGCAACTCGTCGGGGATCCCGAGCACCGCTCGCAGCTCGAGCACGAGCTCCTGCGCGCTGAGCGGCGCCGACGCCCCCGCCCGGGTCCGCCTCAGCGAGGCCTCGTCCATCGACCAGTGCTCGAGCACGTGCTGCCGCGCCCGGAACCGGTAGGTCGACTCCCCCGCCTCGAGCCGCCAGCCGTCCCCGTCGGGCACGGGAGCGATCAGCCGTTCGTGGGTGAACTCCGCGATCGCCTTCGCGACGAGGTGCCGTTCGGCGGGCTCCAGGTGCTCGGGCCGCAGGTGCGCGGCCGGCCCGTCGTCGTCGGTCTCGCCGATGCGATCGGTGTCGAGCACCGACAGCAGCGCCCGCTTGCCGTCGACGTCGACCTGTCGCAGGGCGCGGAACCCGACCTCGGCGTTCTTCGCCTGCACGGCGGTGTTCCGCACGTCCGGTTCGACGACGACCCGGCGCGCGCCGAGGGCGTCCCGGCAGTGCTCGACGACGGCACGCATGACCGCGCTCGTCAGGCCGTGCACGCGGCCCTCGGCCGGCACCGGTGCGACGAGCAGGTGCATGCCGACGTCGCCGGGTTCGGCCGCCCACACGTCGGTGAGCAGGACGGCTGAGGGGTCGTAGGTCTCCGCCAGGAAGCACGGCTCGCCGTTCCGGCGGCCGAGCCACGCTGCCTGCGCAGGGTCCGCCTGCACGCCGGCCAGGTAGGCGCGCACCCCTTCCACGTCGAGGTCGCCCATCTCCCACCACGACGACGCCGGGTGGGCGAGCCACGACTGCACGACGGCGGCGTCGCGTTCCGGGTCCACGGGTTCGACGGTCAGGAGGCCCGGCTCGGCTCCTCCAGGCGCGGTCGCGTCCGGCGCCGTGGTGGTCACGGTCGCGCTCATGCGGACACCTCCGCGCGCTCGGTCGCGGGGCGGGCCGGCGCGCGCTCCGCGTCGCCGGGGTGGGCGGTGGACGGCGCTGCTGTTGATGGCCCCGAGGCGGGCAGGCCGAACTCCTGGAAGGCGATCCGGGCCTCCAGGCCGTACACGGGGCGACCCGTGACGGACCGGATGATCGACGCGTTCCGCCACGCACCCATGCCGAGGTCGGGCGCGGTCAGGCCGTGCGTGTGCTCCTCGGCGTTCTGCACCCAGATGCGTCCGCCCAGGGTGTCGACGTGGTGGTCGCGGGCGACGGCCAGGCGCCCGCGGGAGTCGCGGGCGACGAGGTGCTCGACCGGGTCGAGGAACCGCGGGACCCGCGGCGTGTACCCGGTGGCCAGCACCAGCTGCTCGACCTCGTGCTCGTACGTCTGGTCGAGCTGCTCGTGGCGGAGCGTCAGCCGGTACGTGCCGCGGTCGGCGAGCCAGGCGGCGTCCACGACGCTCGTCTCGGTCCGGAGCGTCGTCGGGACGGGGCCGCGCGCACTGATCCGGTAGAGCTGGTCGTACAGGTCGTCGACCAGGTCCGCGCTGATGCCCTTGTACAGGCCACGCTGCTCCCGCCCCAGGCGATCGCGGACGGCTTCGGGCAGCCCGTGGAAGTGGTCCGTGTACTCCGGGCTCGTCATCTCGAGGGTGAGCTTGGTGTCCTCCATCGGGAAGAACCGGGGCGAACGCGTGATCCAGTCGAGGCGGTAGCCGTCCTGCCGGATGTCCTCGAGCAGTTCGCGGTAGACCTCGGCGGCGGACTGCCCGCTGCCGACGACGGCGATCGACCCGGCGTCGCGCAGGGCATCGCGGTTCGGCAGGAACTCGGCGGAGTGGACCGCCGGCCCGCCGATCCCACGCAGCGGGGCGGGGACGGACGGCTCGGTGCCGATGCCCACGACGACGTGGTGTGCGCGGTACGTCTCGGGACCCTGATCGGTCTCGGCGTGCACCGTGAACGTGTCGGTGACCGGGTCGTGCTCGACGGCGGTCACCTGACGGCCCCACCGCAGGGTGTCGAGCCGGTCGGCGGCCCAGCGGCAGTAGGCGTCGTACTCGCTGCGCAGGGGGTGGAAGTCCTCGCGGATGTAGAACGGGTACAGGCGCCCGGTCTCCTTGAGCCACGCGAGGAACGAGAACGGCGAGGTCGGGTCGGCCATCGTCACCAGGTCGGCGAGGAACGGTACCTGGATCGTGGCGTCGTCGAGCATCATGCCGTGGTGCCAGGCGAAGCCGTCGGCGGCGTCGAGGAACACCGCGTCGAGGTCGGCGATCGGGTCCGTCAGGCAGGCGAGGCCGAGGTTGAACGGGCCGATGCCGATGCCGACGACGTCGTGCACGGCGGGGTCGGCGGTGCGGTCGGCGGTCATCGGGTCGCTCCTTCCGGGGCGGTGGTCGTGGCTCGGACGCGCGCGGCCGTCGCGACGACGTGCTCCAGCGACGCGCGCATCTGCTCCGGCGTCGTCTCGGGGTTGAGCAGCGTGAGCTTGTTGCACGGCCGGCCGTCGATGACCGTCTTGGCGATGAGCACCCGGCCCTCGGCGAGCAGGGCCGAGCGGATCGGGGCGACCAGCGCGTCGGCGGCCTCGTCGGTCATGCCGGCGGGCTGCCAGCGGAACAGCACCGTGCTGAGCTGCGTCGGCGCGACGAGCACCAGGTCCGGGTGCTCCTCGACGATCCGGTGGGTGGCCGCGGCGAGGTCGATGACGGCGTCGAACGCCGCACCGATCGCGTCGGCACCGGTCGCCCGCAGCGTGGCCCAGAGCTTCAGGGCGTCGAACCGGCGGGTGGTCTGCAGCGACTTGTCGACCTGGTTCGGCTCGGCGGCGTCCTCCGGGTTCAGGTAGTCGGCGTACCAGGCGGTGCGGCGCAGGTCCTCCGGGCGCTGCACGAGCAGGGCGCTCGACGACACCGGCTGGAAGAACGACTTGTGCAGGTCGGCGGTCACGCTCCGGGCCCGTTCGACGCCGTCGAGCAGGTGCCGCCGGGTCGGGGACACGAGCAGACCGCAGCCGTACGCGGCGTCGACGTGCAGCCACACTCCCTCCAGATCACAGACGTCCGCGATCGGCTCGAGCGGGTCGATGACCCCGCGGTCGGTGGTGCCGGCGGTGGCGACGACGGCCATCGGCGTCTGCCCGGCTGCGCGGGCGGCGGCGATCGCCTCGGCGAGGGCAGCGGGCACCATCCGGCCGGCGTGGTCGGTGGCGACGGCGACCACGGCCTCCAGCCCGAGCAGCCGCGCCGACTTCGCGATGCTGAAGTGGGTCTCCGCGGTCGTGAACACGGCGCCGCTGCTGCCGAGGGCCTCGCGCGCCAGCAACAGCGCCTGCAGGTTCGACTGCGAGCCGCCCGAGGTGAAGATGCCGTCCCCCGCGGCGAACCCGATCCGACCGGCGAGCCAGGCGACGACGTGCCGCTCGATCTCGGTGCCGATGCGGGACTGGTCCCAGGTGTCGACCGACGGGTTCACGGCGGCCAGGACCGACTCCGCGGCGACCGCGGGCAGCGCGACCGGGCAGTTCAGGTGCGCGAGGTACGCCGGGTCGTGGAACCAGACGGCCTCGCGGACGAACAGCTCGTCGAGTTCGGCGAGTGCGCGGTCCGTCCCGAGGGGTTCGGCGTCGAGGTCGACGTCCTGCACCCGGGCCCGGAGGACCTCGGGAGCGGTGTCGGTCGTCGGACGGTCGGCGGCGGCGAAGCGGTCGGCCAGACGGTCCACCGTGGACGTCACGGCGGAGCGGTAGCGCTCGGCGGTGGCGGTGGTCAGGAGTTCGATGGGAGGTGTCACATTAGGTAAGGCTAACCTCACTAACCGTCATCGTGCCACCCGAACGAGGGGCGCGCCGAACGGCCGGGCGTGTCAGACGCCCGTCTGTCGGGTCGTCAGGCGTCCATGAACTCGCTCGGCTGCAGGGCCCGGCCGACGATGCGCACGTCGCCGATCGACCCGACGAACACGTTGTCGAGCTTGTCGCCGTAGCGGTACCCGCCGAGCAGCCACGGCTTCCCGATCGTGCTGAGACCGCGGTTCGGGGTGGACGGGTTGCGCACGACCGGGCACCCGTCGACGTACAGCACGGTGTGCGTCCCGTCGTTCACCACGGCCACGTGCCAGCAGGCGCCGAGCGGCAACTCGTGCCCCCAGTTCGTCAACGATCCGTCCTGGCTCGTCGGGTACACGCACCACTGCAGTTCGCGGTCCCCCGACAGGCTCAGCGTCATCGCGGGTTCGTCCGGGTCACCGTCGGCTCCGGTCGCCTTCCCCACCTGGCCGGCGCTCGAGTACTGCGACAGCAGGGCGCTGAACCCGTTCGTGCTCGGGTCGAACGTGGTCGGCAGCGCGAAGAACGCCTCGACCGTGTAGCCGCGGGGGAAGTGGGTCCGGTTGAGCGGTGCCGTGTCGACGGTCTGCAGGTGGTCACCGCCGGTCTTGCCGCCCTGCAGCGCGAGGCTGCCGGCGCCCGGCTGGTCGGGGTGGTGCGCCGCCGTCCAGCGCAGCGCCCCTGCGACGGCGCCGGTCCGCCGGGCGACGACCAGGTCGTTGCCCTTGCCGCTCTGGTCGCGCACCCGCGTCGTCGGCGCGAGCGCCGCCCCGTCCGGGTTGCCGTCGAACCGCCAGTACGCCAGCGTCCCCGGTACCAGCATGCGTGCCGCCGGCCGGGAGGCCCGAGGTGCGACCGGCGCGAACCCCGCGAAGCGCGCGTCGAAGTCCACGGCCATGGTGAAGCGGTCGACGTCGCCGCTGAGCGCGGTCTCCTGGGCTGCGAGCTCGTTCGCGTCGCCGAGTCCGCCGGCGAGCAGGAAGGGCGACAGCGTCTCGACGTCGATGACGTTCCGCTCGAGGTCGACGTGGTACAGCCGGATCATGGCCGCGCCGCCG